>Ga0247742_10000029_pt1 | contig 133724 bp, 125 predicted proteins | sample UWRJL208509C2_FD_180944 | JGI IMG/M metagenome (GOLD analysis project Ga0247742, IMG submission 180944) | Plant litter microbial communities from Arlington Agricultural Research Station in Wisconsin, United States - UWRJ-L208-509C-2 | ecosystem: Environmental > Terrestrial > Plant litter >...
GCCGACTCGGCGTCCTGGCAGGCATCAAAATACTCGGCTTCGACCTCGGCGAATGGAAAGCCACCGCAACCAACACCTGGCCCCTCTTCACCGCAAACCCCTGCCAAAACACCCCCGTCATCAAACCGTCCGACCCGGTACCAACCGGGGTCATAGGGATGGCCGCTGGGATTGAGAGCGCCTTCGCTCTGAAAGCCGACGGGACACTGTGGGCATGGGGTTTCAATGCATCCGGAAATTTGGGGACAGGCTCCGATGCGTATGCCACCTACGTGCCCGCTCAGGTTGTGGGACTTCGGAAGGTCACAGGTGTCGCAGCATACGGATACAACGCCTACGCCCTCAAGAGCGACGGATCTGTGTGGGCCTGGGGGAGCAACTACTACGGCCAACTTGGCAACTCAAATGGTGGGCAATATTCATCGGTTCCACTCGAGGTCCAGGGGTTGAACAGCGTCAGGAGTATCGCCACTAACGGGAACACAGCCTACGCATTGCGCTCGGACGGCACTGTTTGGGCATGGGGAAACAACACCAAAGGCCAGCAAGGGCAAGGCCACACTCTGGGGACAGGCCTCACTCCCCTTCAGGTGCAGGGTCTTACGGATGTCACCAAGATCTCGGGCGGCGGAAATTCAGGCTACGCGCTCAAGAGCGACGGGTCAGTGTGGGCTTGGGGTTACAACGGGGAGGGCCAGCTAGGCAACGGAACAACCGCCAACTCCTTGGTACCGGTCAGGGTTTCGGGCTTGGACGGAGTGCGGGACATTGTGGGCACCAGCTATGGCGCCCTTGCCCTTCGCAACGATGGAACCGTCTGGGCTTGGGGTCACAACGGGCTTGGCCTGTTGGCAAACGGAACATACCAGGGATATAGCGATGTCCCCGTTCAGATCCCCGGGCTAAGTGGCATGGAAAGCATAGGGGCTAACACTAATAGCGCCTTCGCTTCCAACGGCGCAGATGAGTTTTGGGCCTGGGGGTACAACTATTCAGGGGAGCTGGGAGATGGCACCCGAAACAACGCAACCGCACCGGTTCGCGTGCAGCAGCTAAACGGTGTCCAGTTCGTCACTGGAGGCCTCTACACGTCCTATGCCCTAACCGGCGACGGAAGACTCTGGTCTTGGGGAGAGAACGGTCTGGGACAACTAGGAAACGGCACAACTGCAGACTCTTACGTTCCGCAGGAAGTTCCGGCCTTCTGATCCGGCGTGCGTGGAGCCCTAGCCGACGCGCTCAAACACCATGGTCGCCTGTATGCGATCGCCGCCGCCGATCACGCCCTTGCTTCCGCTGCTGGCGGTGGTGATGGTGTGGAGCCTGTAACCCTTAGCGGCTTGATCGTTGATGGCCTTTTCCAGGGAAGGCAGGTTACCCGAACCGGCGCCCCACATTTTTTCTTTCAGGATCACCTGGAGAACCACGTATTGCTGCATTTGCGCCACTTCCTTCTGTTGCTGGACGGTTGCGTGCAAGGCTACTCGACGCCGGTGGGGAACCTATGGGTTTCAGGCGCGGTCGTGAAGCGTCACGTGGTAGCCGTCGGGATCGGCGAACGTGAACGTGCGTCCGAAGGGACCGTCCATGGGTGCGGCGACGATGGTGTGGCCGTCGGCCAGGAGCGAGTCATGGATAGCCTGCACATCCGTGGCGTGCAGCCAGATTGCGGCGCCGACGCCCGGCTGATCAACGGACGTCAGGTCCGTCCCCGGAGCGATGGTGCGGAGTGCGAAGGTGATCGGCTTCGTGTCGAACACGACGGCGTGGGGCGGCCCTGCTTGCGAGCGGACAAGGCCGAGGTACTGCTCGTAGAACGCTTGAGACGCGTCGAGGTCGCGCGCTTGGAGTGAGATGAAGTCGGGGCCGGTGACGGGCATGTGATGCTCCTATGATTTTTTGTCAGTTATCTGACACGAGGAATCTATGTCAGAATACTGACATGAGTCAACCCGGGATCGACCTCACCACGTCACTGGGATATCTGCTGAAGGAAGCGTCGAGTGCCCTTCGCGCCTCCATGGAAGCAGCGCTGCGGCCACTTGGCATGACCATTACCCATTACTCTTGCCTGGAACTCCTGGCGCAGCGCCCGGGCTTATCTAACTCCGAGCTGGCCCGCGGCGCGTTCGTCACCCGACAATCCATGAACGTACTGCTCCAAGCCTTGGAACGCGACGGCTATGTGACCCGCCCTGCAGAGGCCCGAGTAGGGAAAGTCCTTCCTGCGCAGCTGACTCCGCTGGGTCGGAGCAGCCTTTCGACGGCGAGCGCTGCGGTCCGCGAGGTGGAAAACAGGATGCTAGCTGGCATGACGCACGACGAACAAAAGGCCGCATTCAAGGCGTTGCGAAGCATGATCCATTCATTGGGCGACGACGCACTGGATGGCACCCATGAGAATCAGTAGGACCATCCAGCCGGGGCCGGTGCCTGCGGTTGGTAGTAGCCTCACCACTGATTTCAGTGGGCTCCTGTCATTTTTATGGGGTTGCATTCGTCGTAACCGATCCACTAACACCCCTTATTGTCTTGGGTTGTGTGCCGGAGGAGACTTGAGGCGACGGCATCCCACCTGGTACCGCCCGCGAGGCCACTGAGCTGCGGGGCCTCGCAGTACCCCAAAGCGGCTTGGTGGATCGATGAGCCCCATGACACCCCTGGATCTGGCTACTCAAAGACGGCGCTATCTCTTACCTTTGCTGGTTATCGCACTCATTGGATGCCTCGGAGGGTGTGACTCCAAGCCCGACGACGCCTCCCTCCCGTCCCCAAGTTCTTCGACGACGGAGGCCCGCACGGCCCCGGCACAGACTGAAGGTGGCGCCCCCCAAACAGTCCCACTGCTGCCGGAGAGTGGCAACCTCGACGCCGGCACCTACCGGGTCCTCGTCAAGGGCTACTCGGCGCCTTTCGAGATCACAGTCCCAGCCGGTTGGTCGACTTACGACGGCGATGGTGTGGCCAAAGATGACCCGAACCACCCGGACGAATGGGGGGTCTACGTGGGTTGGTGGCCCGCCGACTATGTACCGACCGACGCATGCGCCTGGGAGGGCGCGCTCGTCAAGGTCGATCCGTCGGTTAAGAGCTTCGTCGACGCATTGACGGCGCAGACGTCCACGGCGAGCACCCCTCCCGTCAAGGTCAAGGTGGGTGATTACTCCGGCTTGGAGTTCGACCACTTCGTCAAGGGCGGCGTGGACATCACAGGCTGCGACCGCGACAAGTTCTGCATCCACTCTGAATTCTCAAACGAATGCTCACGCTGGTACTCAAGCGCCGCTGAGCGCGAAACTTACCGGGTTGTGGATTTGAACGGCAAGCGCGCTGTGAGCTGGGTGGTGCAATTCCACGAATCGATCGATCCGGAGCTGATGAGAGAGGCACGCGCCGTTTTCGACTCGATCGTGTTCGGGCCCGGTAACTGAACGGGCGGCTGGGGAACTAGGCGGATCTAGCGGCCGAGATGTCCAGGCGTGAGCGAAGAGTAGGAACACCGGGACCCTTGAGGTCCTCAAGGTAGGGATGACGTCCGGCCATCGCCATCACCAGGGCGAGGGTCGTACCAGTAACCAGCGGTCCTGTACCTGAAGAGAAGGGACCGTCATTCGCCTCCAGCCGCAGGTCGGCGGCGTGCGTGCGGCTGGCGACCGCAAAGTCCCGGCGGGCGTAGAACTCCGCGACGGGCGTCAAAGCGTCAATGCTCGGAGTGCGTGGAAGTCCCAGAGGCCGGCGGATGTCCTGGGCATGCACCACTACCTCCCCCAGATACGCCGGAGTATCGGAGGACGGTGCGATGCTGCTGTGAATGACGGAGCGAAACCGGTCCAAGGTCTTGGCCGGGGTGCTACCACGGTGCTCCTCAAGCCTGCGCTGGTTGTGCACGTCGGGGCGGAAACGCGCACCGAGCATGCTGCGCAGCCACTGCCACTGGTTAAGGCTCGCCGCTGCCGTGAGATGTGCGACTACTTGCTCCACGTCCCACTGCCCGCACAGGGTCTTGTGACGCCACTGTTCCGCGCTAAGGCCCATCAAGTCCTCCATCAGCGCTGCGCGCTCAGAGTGAACCAGGGTCCAAAGATGGCCGTCCGAAAGTTTCCCCATAACTTCCTGCTTCCTCCATATGAGTGTCGTGGGTTCAATCCCACGCTCGCTTCTTATAGACGCATTCAAGCACAGCATCCGCCCCAGCGTTCCAGCGCGAGGATCGCCTCGCGCAAGGCGAGCCCTTTATCGGTCAGCGCGTAGGCCCGGGTGTTATGCCGGAGCGGCAGGCGGGACAGTACACCGGCGGCTTCGAGCTCGCGCAGTCGGGTCGCGAGGATGTTGGTCGGTACCCCGAGGTCGCGCTGCAGATCGCCGTAACGCTGTGGCCCGTCGAGCAGCCGCTCCACGATAAGCAATGCCCACCGTGGTCCAACGATGTCGAGGGCCGCGGCAAGGTTGCTCACGCGGTCGGCTGGGCGTCCGGCTTCATCCAAAACGGTGAGTAGTGGTAGCCGTCAGGGTCATCGAATTGGCGCTGGTACATGAAGGGGTAGTCATCGGTGTCACCTATCCGGCCACCAGCGGCACTGGCGCGTTCGATGAGTTCGTCCACCGCCTCTCGACTGTCGAGATCGAATGAAACTGTGACCTTTGAGGGGGTTTCGGGTCCGCCCACCAACTCCTCGGCGCCACCGACGCTCGCGTACATCTCACGGCTACCGAGCATGACGTACTGCTCGGGGGCGATCGCGAAGCATGACACGTTGTGATCGGACATCTCAGTGTTGATGGTCCAGCCGAGGGCGTTATAGAAAGCTGTCGCGCGCTCGACGTCTTCAACCGGGCATGTGATAAAGAGGCTCATGCGGCCCATACTTGCAAAATGCAAGTGCCGCGTCAAGACCTTGCTGGTTGTGATGACTCTGGGGTGCTTTGGGAGCCGATTCGGCCCTACTGGCGGACTACCCGGAATGGGCGGCCCGCCAGTGGTCCTATACGCGCAGGGATGTGAGAGAACGTTCGGCTCAAACCCCCCGGAACTGATAGAGCGTCCGGCTCAAACCCCCCGGAACTGATAGAGCGTCCGGCTCAAGCCCTTGGGATGTGAGAGAGGGATCCCGAATTGGGGATCGGATGTGAGAGAGGGTGCGGGGGTTACATGTCCGCTAGCGCGCCGCCCGGGTTCTCGATTGCGTCGGCAACGTACCGGAGGAAGCCGGCCGCGGTTTCGCCGTCGCACACTCGGTGGTCGAAGGCGAGGGTCAGCTCGGTGACCTTGCGGACGGCAAGCTCACCGTTGACCACCCAGGGCTTGTCGATGATGCGGCCAACGCCCAGCATCGCGACCTCGGGATAGTTGATGATCGCGGCCGAGCCGTCTACACCGAACACACCGTAGTTGTTCAGCGTGAAGGTGCCGGAGCCCAGTTCCGTGGGGGTTGCCTTTCCGTCACGCGCGACGGCGGTGAGTCGGCGGATCTCTGCGTCCAGTTCGCGGGCACTCAACTCGTGAGCGTTGCGTACCGACGGGACCACGAGTCCGCGCTCGGTCTGGGCGGCGAAGCCAAGGTTGATTCCGTCGAAGCCGACGATCTCCTGCGAGCCATCCGCAGCAGTTTCAAAGCGCGTGTTCAAGGCCGGGTACTTTTTTAACCCAGCCGTGACAAAACGGGCGATGAAGGCCAGCAGACCAGGGGTGTCGTGCGGCGCGCGCTTCTTAAGTTCGGCACGCATCTCCAACAGGGCGGTCGCGTCCACGTCCACCCACACGGTGGCTTCGGGGATCTCCGAGCGGCTGCGGGTCATGTTGGCGGCCACGGCCTTGCGGACCCCACGAACAGGGGTCCGAGCCGAGACTGACAAACCAGTCCGGCTATCAACGGCACCCGCATCAATAGAAGCGATATCAGGATCGGCAACGGGTGCGGCCACCGGAGCTGGAGCAGCAACAGGCACAGAAGGCGCAGTAATAGCCGCCTCAACATCCCGCCGCATGATCAGCCCACTGGTACCCGAACCCTCAATCGCGTCGAGGGAAACCCCGTGGTCGCGCGCCATTTTGCGGACAAGCGGCGAGATGACAGCACTGAGCTTGCCGGGGATACGCGTCCCCGCCACAGCCGGCTCCATCTCCGGTACAGCAGCAGGCTCAACAACTGAAGAAGCAACAGAAACACTCGCCTTCCGCGGACGGGTCCGGCCGCCGGTCACTCCCCCGGGCGTTCCGTACCCGATCAGCACGTTGCCCGAGCCAGCCTTCTCCTCGGTTCGGTACGTCTCGGCGGCAGCTTCCGCGGCCGGCGAAGCGTCAAGACCTGAGGACACCGGCGAAGGATCAACAGAACCAGCCGGAACAGGAGCCGCGGAAGCGGGCGAAGCCGCCGAAGAACCAGCGCGAGCGATCGAGATCAGCGGCTTGCCGACGTCGAGCGTTTGACCGGCTTCGCCGTGCAGCTCGGCAACGGTGCCGGCGTAAGGCGAGGGCACCTCAACCATGGACTTGGCGGTTTCAACCTCGGCGATAGGCTGGTCAACCACAATCTCGTCACCCACGGCAACGAGCCAGTTCACCAGTTCGGCCTCGGTGAGGCCCTCCCCAAGATCGGGCAGTTTGAAGACCTGCATATCTGAGCTCATGGTCAGTCCTCCCATTGAAGGTCGTCGACGGCGTCGAGGATACGGTCGACGCTTGGCAGGTAGTAGTGCTCCAGCTTGGGAGACGGGAACGGGACGTCGAAACCGGTCACGCGAAGGACGGGCGCGGCGAGGTAGTGGAACGCGCGTTCCTGGACGCGGGCCACGATCTCGGAGGACACGGAGGCGAATCCGTGGGCTTCGGCGATCACGACGGCGCGTCCCGTCTTGCGTACGGACGCGCAGACGGTTTCGTCGTCGAAGGGGACGAGGGTTCGGACGTCGATGACTTCCAGTGACCGGCCCTCTTCGGCGGCGGCAGCCGCAGCGGCCAGCGCGGTGGGAACGGACGGGCCGTAGGCGATGAGTGTCGCGTCCGTGCCGGGACGGGCAACAGCTGCGCGGCCCTCGGTGGAGGTGCCGGCGTCGTGCTCTGCGCGCAAGGCACCCAAGTCCACCTGGTCCTTGGACCAGTAGAGCTTCTTGGGTTCCATGAACATGACGGGGTCATCGGAGTCGATTGCTTCGCGGAGCATGCGGTAGCCGTCGGCCACGGTGGCCGGGGTGTAGACCTTCAGGCCGGCGGTGTGGGCGTAGTAGGACTCGGAGGAATCGCAGTGGTGCTCCACTCCCCCGATGCCGCCCGCGTAGGGAACACGGATGACCATGGGCATTTTGAGTTTGCCCTTGGTGCGGTTGTGCATTTTGGCGACGTGGCTGACGATCTGTTCGAAGGCCGGGTAGGCGAAAGCGTCGAACTGCATTTCGATGACGGGGCGCATGCCGTTGATGGCCATGCCCACGGCCATGCCCACGATGCCGGATTCGGCCAGCGGGGTGTCGAAGCAGCGCTGTTCGCCGAATTCGGCCATGAGGCCGTCCGTGATGCGGAAGACGCCGCCCAGCATGCCGACGTCCTCGCCGAAGACCAGGACTGAGGAGTCGGCGCGCATGGCGTCGGCCATGGCCGTGTTCAGTGCCTTGGCCATGGTGAGGCTCTGCGGGCCGGTGGCCTCGGCAGTGGCCGCGGCGGAAGCGGCTGCGCTGGCGGTGGCTGCGCTGACGTTGCCGTTAACAGTGGCTGTGACGGTCATTTTGCGCTCTCCGTTCCGTGGTTGTCGGCGCTTTCAGCGCGGGCGAGTTCGCTGGCGAGCAGCTCGGACTGTTCTTTCAACTGCGGGGTTTGCTTATCGAAGACGTACTTGAAGAGGTCCAGCGGCTGGACGGGGACGTCCTCGCCCAGGCCTTCACGGAGCTGGGTGGCGACGGCCTCAGCATGCGAAGCGATCCGCTCCGAAGCAGAGGAATCCAGCAGCCCTTTGTCCGTGAGGTACGACTTCATGCGTGCCAGCGGATCCTTGGCCTGCCATTCGGCAACTTCGCTGTCCGGGCGGTAGCGGGTGGCGTCGTCGGCGTTGGTGTGGGCCTGCATGCGGTAGGTGTGGGCTTCGATCAGGAGCGGGCCGGAGCCTTCGCGGGCCAGCTTCACGGCCCGGTCCATCACGGCGAGGAGTGCGACGAGGTCGTTGCCGTCAACGCGCTCACCGGCCATGCCGTAGCCAACAGCCTTGTGGGCCAGCGACGGCGCCACGGACTGGTGGCTGAGCGGTACGGAGATGGCGTACTTGTTGTTCTGCACGAAGAAGATGACGGGCAGGTGGAAGACGGCGGCGAAGTTCAATGCCTCGTGGAAGTCGCCTTCGCTGGTGGCGCCGTCACCGCACATGGCCATTACCACCGTGTTTTCGCCGCGCAGTTTGGCTGCGTGGGCGACGCCGACGGCGTGGAGCAGCTGGGTGGTCAGCGGGGTGCACTGGATGCCGACGTTGTGCGCGCTGGGGTCGTACCCGCCGTGCCAGTCGCCGCGGAAAATGGTCATCACCTCAACGGGGTCCACCCCGCGGGTCATGACGGCGACGGCGTCACGGTAGGTGGGGAACAGCCAGTCGCCTTCGCTAAGGCACATGGCAGCTGCAACCTGGCAAGCTTCCTGGCCGTGGCTTGAGGGGTAAACGGCCATGCGGCCCTGCCGTACCAGCGCAGAGTTCTGATCGTTGACGCGACGTCCGACGACGAGCTGCTCGTAAGCGGCCATCAGTTCAGCATCGCTGGGTGTGGGGTATTCGTGGCCGGGTTCGGTGCCTTGCTCGTCATGGGAGCGGAGGGTGCCATCCGGGTTCACCATTTGGATCTGGTGCCGGGCGGGGAGCATGTAGTCCTCAACGCTGATGCCGAATTTTGTCCGAACGTCAGCAGCTTGGTCCTCTACAGCCGTTTCCGGCGCAGAGTGATCTGCGTGGATCGTCATTGGTCCGTCCTTCTTTAGCCACTATGTGCTTCCAGTATGTTCCCCGGGCTTGTTTCGTATCCAGCTTTCCGCCGAATCATGGAAGCCCTTGCCTAAACTGGGTATTCTGAAAGACAAATTGCAATTGTGAGCTGGGTAACGTGCCCGTGCTGTAGACGAATTGGAGAGCCAGTGAGCGAGGCTGAGGCGGAGCAGACCGCCGTACCGCTGGACAGCGTGGACCGGGACATCATCCGCGAGCTGACCACCGATGGGCGCATGTCCATCACGCAGGTGGCGGAGAACGTGCACATCAGCCGCGCCCATGCGTACACCCGGATCGCCCGGCTCACCGGCGAAGGTGTGCTGACCAAGTTCACGGCACTGGTGGATCCCATTAAGGCGGGCCTACGTTCCTCGGCGTACGTGACGTTGAAGGTTCAGCAGCACTCGTGGCGCGAGTTGAAGGAACAGCTGCGGGCCATCCCGGAGATCCATCACATCGCGTTGGTGGGAGGCGACTTCGACGTCATCCTCCTGGTCCGCGCCACAGACAACATCCACCTCCGCCGCGTCATCTTCGATCAGCTCCAATCCATGGACGGAATCCTGGACACCCAAACCTTCCTGGTGTTCGAGGACGTAGACACCCGGTGACGTTCCAATGGAAGCTCGCCTGGACGCTGGCGGCCAGCGTTCTGGCGGGTGTCCTGTGGCTAATTGCTGCTTTCCAGCTCTTTCACAATCCTTCCCGCGACGTTCCGCAGCGGACTGATGCCATTGTGGTTCTGGGCGGCATGAGCAGTGAACGACTCCCGGTGGGCCTCGCCTTGCGGGAGCAGTTGGGCATCAAGGACTTGGTGGTGATCACCACCGGGCTGCCGGCCAACGCCGGTTCGGACGAGTTTTGTGAAGCTCACGACGGCGACCCTCACCTTGACTGCTTCCGCCCGGATCCGTTGAACACCAGGGGCGAAGCCGCGCGGCTAAGCGATGTTTGATGTGTGGTTGCGGCCCGAATGCTAAGCGTTCTGCGCACTTGCTTCGTGTTCTGAACGGCTAGGAATGCACTAGTTTCGAGCGCCTTCCGGGGCCGGTCATTTGGGGGTAAACGTGCACACCCTCATGCCTATTTTTGGGACTCGCCCGGAAGCCATCAAAATGGCTCCTATTGTGCGGGCGTTGATGGAGTCGGACCTCTTCGAGTGCGTGGTTACCGTCACCGGGCAGCACCGGGAAATGCTGGATCAGGTCAACCAGCTGTTCGGCATCACTCCTGACCACGACCTCAATATTCTCCAGCCCGGCCGTAAACTCACGGACATCATGACCCGCACCATGAGCGGGCTCGATAAGTTGTTAGGATCAGACTCCCCAACGTGTTGAAGTCTGTCCAGCAGGATTCTCTTGCCAGGCACCGAGAGTCATTTTGCGCAAATCGGCGTAATGTGTCGCCGCCTGCAAACCGCTACCGCAAGCACGGGTGGCAAAGGAATCGCTGATCGGAGGAGGCCACCGCCTATTGAGGAGGCAGGTACCGTTTCCGTCCTCCTTCAGCTTTGAGTGCCGCATCGGAGGAGACCCCCGGTTGACGGGTACAATTGCCGAGACCGCACGAATATTGCCGTTCTGGAAGCAAGCCATGCGCGATTGCCAGAAATCAACAAGGGGGACCCCAGTTTGGACTTACGCGACTATATGCGCATCGTTCGCCGCAATTGGTTAGTAATCATTGCCACCGCGCTGGTGGGACTGCTTTGCGGGGGTGCGGCTTCGGTCCTGGTTCGGCCAACCTACATCGCGGAAGCCCGTCTCTTCGTTGCCATTCAAGGCTCTGGAACAGTCCAGGAACTTCAGCAAGGAAACACGTTTAGCCAAGCCCGAGTTCAGTCCTACGTCAAGACGGTGGATTCACCTGTAGTTCTCCAGCCCGTTATCGATTCGTTGGGTTTGGACCTATCTCCAGATCAGCTGGCTACGCAGATCAAGGCCACTACGGATCTGAATACTGTTTTGATAAACATTAGCGTCTCGGATAACTCGCCTGTCCAAGCGGCCGCTATCGCTCAAGCGGTCGCCAACAGTTTGGTTCAAGCTGTCGATCAGCTGGAAAAGCCCAAGTCCGGCGGTACGTCACCTGTAAGCCTCTCAATAATCACGCCTGCGAGCGCACCGACCTCCCCCTCAGCACCCAATACCCGAGTGAACCTAATACTCGGACTGGTGCTGGGGCTGGTCGTCGGCGTTGGCATCGCTCTATTGAGAACGATTCTCGATAATCGAATCAGGGGTGAACTTGACCTTCGCCGAGTGACTCAAGTTCCGCTCCTTGGGGGGATCTCATTCTCCCAAGATGCAGTCAAGAAGCCCCTGATAACTCAAACCGCACCGCAAAGCCCCCGCGCCGAAGCCTTTAGGCAGCTCCGAACAAATCTTCAATTCGCTAATGTTTCCGGCAAAGCGAAGTCAGTCCTGGTCACTTCATCTCTTCCAGGTGAGGGCAAAAGCACCACAGCATCAAATCTTGCGATCGCTATGGCACAATCTGGGCAGTCCGTCTGTCTAGTTGATGCCGACCTTCGACGTCCCATGGTGAATGAGTATCTGAGCATGGACAGAAACGTAGGCCTTACCACGGTTTTGGTGGGACAAGCCGATGTAAACGACGTCTTACAGCCGTGGGGTGACGACAATCTCTACGTGATTACGTCCGGCCAGATTCCTCCCAACCCGAGTGAGCTCCTCGGTTCAGAGGAAATGGAGGCGCTGCTTCGACGACTCGAACACGCATTTGATGCTGTTATCATAGATGCCCCTCCCCTGCTACCGGTCACCGACGCAGCCGTTTTGGCGCAGAATGTCGGCGGAGTGGTCGTCGTCGTCGGAACGGAAAAAATTAAGCAACACGACTTAGAGAAGTCCCTCAAGGCCCTGGAGATGGTGAAGGCTGAACTCCTGGGCGTAGTACTCAACCGGCTCCCCGCTAAGGGGCCGGATGCGTACGCTTACAGCTATTACAGTTACACATCCGGAAACGCGGCCTCCAGTTTAGGTAAAGGACAAAGCAGTGACGACACGCGGGTTTCATCCGGCACCGTCCACCCAGCCGAGGGAACGCCGGGACACCGCTACCCTGCAGCACGTGTCGAGTCAGCAGGGAGATAACAATTCCGTGTTCAAGCGCAAATAGTTGACCTCGTTCTCGCGTGACTAAAACCGACGGGACCTCTTGGCGTGGAAGATAGACTTAGGGCTCGACCTGTGGTTGATTTGGTGCGCGTCAGTTGTCTGGCCTCCCCGGTCACAGTGTCCGGGAGCTGGATAGCGCCGGTCACACTGTGCGCATGTCTGTTGACGCCGATCTTCGGGCTTCGGCCAGCACTCGAGCAAATTCCACCATCGCAGGTGTTACGGGGAACCGTATCGTCAGAAAAAAGGCTCTGAGCCTCTAATGGCCTACCGGCCCTCTTGGTCTAGCTGCCCGATTCTCGCCTCTCCCGCATATTTAGGGCCAGAAAACAGCCGCTGCCCTACCTGGTTGAGTCATAGCTTTTTACGGCGGCCGTTACTTGGAGGAGCATGCCGACACGTCAATTGGCATCTAGCGGCAGTGGACGCTAAAGCTGGCGAGCGAAACCCTTCTGGAGGATGTTCAATCCCTGAGTCCTAATAAGGTCAGGTCTCGTTCGTTACTGATTCGGATCCACCAGGTGATTCTCTGCATGACATTGCTTGGGACCGACCGAGCAATGTCATGCAAAAGTTGCATTCTCACTGCTGATAGTGGCGGTGTCATACGGCGGCGTCATCGTGATTTACAAGCAGGTCGACGTGCCCGCGCAAAACGCTCACCGCGCACCTTTTCACACGTCGGACGGGAGACAACCTACGTGCCAAACTGATTTGCGATTAAGCCAGTCCCCTATAAAACCTGCGAGCCGGGAGCAAGTAGGACAGAGGAAACGCAATGGCACTGAGAGTGAATCCTGCTACTAAGCTCCATGCCGCACCTCCGAAGTAAAAACCGACTATGAACCCAATCCAACTGGCTAGAACTACAAACATGCGCGCCTTAGTTACGAGCCCATTGTGACCCAGCAATCTCAGAACCACGCCCTGGATCCCAGCCCCACTCGAGGCAACCGCAACAAATCCAACTGCAACACAGGCCACCGCGAGTTCGCTCTCACTTATGCCTGACAGGGGCGGCGTCAAGAATGCCACCACAAAGAACACCCCTAGGACTACAGCAGACGAAAAAGCCGTGAGTCGCCAAGCGAGTCTAGTCCCCGTAGCGGCAAGCCTACTGGAACTGTACTTTCCGTCATTTGCCGCATCAGCGATAACCGTGTTAGATGCGGAAGCAAATACCAGGTTTAGAGGTCCCAGTATTGTCTGGGCGAGCCTGAACCCTCCTACTATGCCACTAGCGGACAACGCTCCAATAATCAGAATTGGGAGAGTTGTATTTATTTGACTTACCCCATAGTCCGCCCCCTGCAGGAGCGCATCCATTTTATATTCGCGGTAGGCAGTCCATGCGCGTATTCTTCCCATTCTGATTGTAAGAAACAGCAAAGGGATTAGACATGAAATTGCTACGGAAGCTTGAAAGAGTAGCCCGTCCTGAAACTGCGCAACGAGTAGTACCAGAAGGACTGAGGAGAATCGAAGTATGTCAGCAACTGCCACACTCCATCTACGGTCAATTGCGAGGCACCGAAAACGAGCCCAGTCAAAGCCCACTGAGACAACATTTGCTGCGAAGAGTATCGCTAGTTTCCAAATCTCTTCGCGAGAAACAAGTACTGCTGCCACGGGAACGAGTAAAGATGCAGAGAGGCTGGCGGTCGCCGCATACCTTAGTGGAACCTTGGCGAGCTTATCAGTGCGCTGCCGAATAAGTGCCGGTTGCCATAATATGGCACGAGCGAAACTCACTGAAACTACGGACAGCATATTGACAATGGAGAAGATGGTAAATGCGGACGACGACATCCAAGTCGTGGCAAGAAGTACGGGAGCCGCACCTGAGAGACTCGAGGCCATCTGGGACAGGAGAATAGGACTCGTGGCCAGCCTGATTAAACGTCGAATTTTCTTCCCCTATGGACCGGTTGCGATCTGGCCACGTGTCAAGTCGTGAAGAGCTGTGACGTTGGAGATCATTCCACTCGGCCAATGCCTAGCCTAGGCGATGCCGGCTTCCGTGGCGACATACGTCCACAGCACAACGAGTCAATTGTTAGACACGAGATCAGTAATCCATAATCAGTATCAAACAGTGAAGCCGGACCTCTGCGCCCAAGACGTCTAGCGAATCACGTACCAAGGAGCAAGACCCCATGAAGTCTGATGAACTCGCAATTTACCTCACAGTTCTGCCTTTTTATAGGCAAGCATGTATGGAGACACTCACCGATCTCTCCCCTAATCCGGTGGCTCTCTTCGCAGGCCCACACCAACTCGGTGGCTCCGTAAGGACCGGAATTGGAAAAGAGCTATACACGCCGCTGCGATCCTTGACGGTACTTAACCGAGCTTTTTTTCTCACCGGCCACTGGAACCATGCCGTCAGAGCCCGGAGCCTAATTCTGGATCTCAACCCTCGTTGCCTATCGGCTTGGATACTACTCGGTCTGCGCCGCGTGCTAGGCAAAAGAACCCTTGTGTGGGGGCATTTGCACCCGCGAGCAGGGGCATCCAGCAGAACGGCAGGACTGCGCAGGCTCATGCGGTCTTTGGCCCACGGAACCGTGCTCTACGGATACAACAGTGTTCAACCTGCACGCCAGGAGCTGCCCAATCAGCCTGTGTGGGTAGCACCTAACGCTCTCTACAATGAAACGCACCTCACTCCTCCCTTGCGACAGTCCGAAGCCAACCAGATCCTGTACGTCGGAAGGCTTGTGACTGAAAAGAAGGTTGATCTCCTGATTAGAGCCTTTGCGTCATTTGCACGGATCAATGAGGACGCCCGCCTGACCATCATCGGTGAGGGTGAAGAACGTCCGGCACTTGAAGAACTCGCACGGCGGCTGGAATGCTCCGCCCGGATCGAGTTCATGGGTGCAGTGACCTCTGTTGCCAATCTCAGAAACGCATACGCCCGAGCACGGTTCTCCGTTTCGCCTGGTTATGTGGGGCTCAGCTTGACGCAAAGTCTCGGGTTCGGAACCCCAATGCTTGTTGCGAATGACGAACCGCATGCACCAGAGATCGAGCTTGAGAGGTTTGGTGGTGTCTTTCGATTTACGGAAAACGATCCCGAGGCTCTTGCAGCTGGCATGAACAATCTCTGGCTAAACGACGAAATCCCTTCGAGGGAGTCGCTGGCAGCCTCGGTGCGTAAATTCTACTCGGCGGAGACCATGGCACAAGGACTTCTCAGCAGTCTAGCTAACGAGACCCAACAATTAAACGAAGAGGGATGGCCACATGAAGCCACGCAGCAGTAGTTCGCGAAGTCGCATTCCGGCTCCCGCCCAAGCTCTGGTTCGACGAGGCCTTAACCGGCTTGCCATCGGAAACAACGTGTCGGTTGGGAGGGATTTCAGAGCGGGCCTCGGCACTCGGCTCAACTCGCTTCATGGTCTTACTGTGGGTCACTCCGTGTCCATTGGGCCCGGTTCCCTAGTCGAAGTCGACGGTCATCTCGGCGATTTTGTGCTCATCGCCCGGAACGTCCAAATTGTCGGTCGCAGCGACCATTCAATTGATGAAGTTGGAGTTCCGATCGTACGAGGGTTGTGGGTCGGGGACCGTCCTCAGTCCAAATTGGACACAGTCCAGATCGAACGCGATGTGTGGGTGGGGGCTGCGGCCATAATTCTTGGAGGTGTGACCATCGGGGAGGGAAGCGTCGTCGGGGCGGGTTCTGTTGTTACCAGGGACGTCCCCCCGTATACGATCGTTGCCGGGGTCCCCGCGAGTGTGGTTGGTAAGCGCTTTGAGACAGAGGATGAGCGTCGGCGACACTCCGAAGGTCTCGATGCCCTTTCGATCCATTCTCTCAAAAATCAAGATTCGGAAAGTGAGCCTCGTGTCTGAATCTACGCAATCATTCAATCCCGGAGAAGGTTACCCCGGCTTGTCATCTGCTTGTCTATCAACGACACGCCTCAAGATCGCCATACTAGGCATCAACTACTCGCCAGAGCCGACCGGAAATGCGCCATACACATCTAGCTTGGCCGAAGGTCTTGTAGCCCTAGGCCATCAAGTGACGGTAGTCACCGGGTTTCCCCACTACCCGGAGTGGAGGCGCAACCCCAGCTACACGGGCTGGAAGCGCTCCGAGGTCGTCAATGGAGTGAATGTGAAGCGACTGCGGCACTACGTGCCCAAAAAGCCAACACTGGCTAACCGGATGCACATGGAATTGAGCTTCGGACTACGTCTCATGTTTTCGCGATGGGGTAAACCCGACGTTGTCTTGGTAATTAGTCCAGCCCTGTTCTCCAGCGGTATGGCAATAGCGCGAACAAAGCTAAGGCCGAACCGTCCTGCAGTAGGTCTTTGGGTGCAGGACATTTATAGTCGAGGCGTTGCCGAGACCCGTTCGGGGGGCAGTCTCATGGTGAGAGCCATGGGAAAGCTCGAATCGGCAATTCTGAAGGGAGCTGATGGTGTTACTGCCATCCATGAGCGCTTTCGACAGTTCATGGTGGATTCCTTGTCGGTAGCGCCCGACCGTATTCGCGTCATACGTAACTGGACGCATCTGCCCGCAGCTCCGACGAGCGGTCAGAAGGAACTGCGCGACAGACTGAACTGGGCACCTGACGACATCGTTGTGCTCCATGCCGGGAATATGGGGATGAAGCAAGGCCTCGAAAACGTCGTTGATGCCGCCAGGATCGCTGAAGAGCGCAGCAGCCGGCTTCGGTTCGTGCTCATGGGCGATGGGAATCAGCGGCAGCGTTTGGAAAAACTAGCTGAGGGGCTCCACAGGATTGATTTTGTCGATCCACTCCCCGGTGATGACTTTCAGGTCGCCCTGTCGGCGGCAGATTTTCTCTTAGTCAATGAGCTTCCGGGTGTTAAGGACATGGCTGTTCCCAGCAAGTTGACCTCTTACTTCAACGCAGGCGTACCGGTTATAGCGGCTACCGACGCGGGAAGCGTGACCGCCGCCGAGATAGCAACATCCGGAGGCGGTCTTCGCGTGGATGCTGCAAGCCCGGCTCTCCTGGTAGACGAGATTGAAAAACTCAGTCAGGAAACAGAACAGACTCGCCATCTTGCAGCTAACGGACTTAGGTTCAGAAAAGTCACATTGTCTGAAGACACAGCAATTGCCCACTATGATGAGTTCCTGTCGACCATCGTCTCGGCCCGGAGCCGTTAGGTCCACCTCGTCTACGATTTTCATTCTCTTATGGGGGATCCATGGTAAAGCGCGCGCTCATTACAGGTATCACAGGTCAGGACGGTTCGTATCTCGCCGAGCTGCTCCTTAAGAAGGGCTACGAAGTCCACGGTTTAATTCGACGAGCTTCCACGTTCAATACAGCTCGAATCGATCACCTTTACGTCGATCCTCACGACCCTACTGCTAAGCTCTTCCTTCACTATGGAGACTTGAGTGACGGTGCCCGTCTAGTTACACTTCTTGCCGAGATCAAGCCGCACGAAGTTTACAACCTTGCAGCCCAGTCCCACGTTCGGGTTTCCTTTGATGAGCCCGAGCACACCGGTGATACAACTGGCATAGGTTCGATACGCCTACTCGAAGCCGTACGCATGTCGGGCATTGAAACAAAGTACTATCAGGCCTCTTCATCCGAAATGTTCGGCGCGACACCTCCCCCGCAAAATGAGGAGACGCCTTTCTATCCGCGCTCACCCTACGGCGCTGCGAAGGTCTACAGCTATTGGGTGACGAAGAACTATCGGGAAGCGTACGGCATGTTCGCCGTCAACGGAATCCTGTTCAATCACGAGTCCCCGCGCCGTGGAGAAACCTTTGTCACGCGCAAAATTACTCGTGCAGTAGCCGCCATCAAGGCAGGTAAACAGGATTTGCTCTACATGGGTAACCTAGATGCCGTTCGCGACTGGGGCTACGCTGCGGAATACGTCGAAGGAATGTGGCGCATGCTCCAAGTAGAAGAGCCGGATGACTTCGTACTTGCCACGGGAGGCAATTACACTGTCCGTGATTTCCTTCAGATCGCATTCGAGCATGCCGGGCTGAATTGGGAAGAACACGTCCGTTTCGACGACAGGTATCTTCGGCCAACAGAAGTCGACGCTTTGGTTGGCGATGCTTCAAAGGCTCATGAAAAACTCGGCTGGAAAGCGACGGTTGAAACGCCTGAGCTCGCGCGCATCATGGTTGATGCGGACATCGAGGCACTCAAGCATGCCGGAAGCCATTGGATCGACGACGTTGACCTTGAAAGTTGGAACAGCTAATGTCCGAGTCTCTTGGTTTTAGACCTAGTCCTCTCGACCGCGAAGCCGGATTCTACGTGGCCGGTCACAGAGGTTTAGTTGGTTCCGCTATTTGGCGCAAACTCGAGTCGGAGGGTTTCAGTCGACTGATCGGTCGCACCTCATCGGAACTAGATCTAACCGATCGCGAAGCTGTCTTTAGCTTTTTTGAGCAAACCAGACCGCGCTATGTGGCACTCGCTGCTGCAAAAGTCGGTGGCATTCTTGCCAACAGCACCTTCCCAGTTGACTTTCTCAGCGATAACCTGAGAATTCAGGTCAATGTCCTGGATGCTGCCCGCGAATATGATACGGAACGACTGCTTTTCCTTGGGTCTTCATGCATATACCCGAAATTTGCTGAACAGCCGATTAAGGAAGATTCCCTGCTGACCGGTCATTTGGAACCTACGAATGACGCCTATGCCATAGCGAAAATTGCAGGAATAATGCACATCCAGGCCGTAAGACGTCAGTATGGGCTGCCTTGGATTTCTGCAATGCCCACAAACCTCTATGGCCCCGGTGACAACTTTTCGCCCGCCGGGTCCCACGTACTGCCAGCGCTGATTCGACGCTATGACGAGGCTTTAACATCAGGCGCGTCCTCTGTAACAAACTGGGGTTCGGGATCACCTCGTCGTGAATTTCTTCATGTCGACGACATGGCCTCAGCTTGCCTCCATCTGTTGGAAAACTATGATGGCGCTGAACAGGTCAATGTCGGTACAGGTACGGACGTAACGATCAAGGAGCTTGCGGGAATTGTCGCAGATGCCGTTGGTTACGTCGGGAGTATTGAATGGGATGCTTCCAAACCGGATGGAACCCCGAGGAAACTTCTCGACGTCTCTAATCTTGCAGCTGCAGGGTGGAAAGCCTCTATTGGCTTAGAAGAAGGCATTCGAGACACCGTTGCCTGGTTCCGCTCCAATTCTGCACGGATCCGCAGCTAATCCTCGACAGATTCGCTCTTCCTATTACTGAAAATGGGGGACTCCTTGAGTCGGGAGAAAAATTGGCAGACACTGACATCACGAAGGCTTCGAGTAGTGGATGCTTTCGTCATAGTCTGGGCAGTAGTGGGTGCCTACGTAATCCGCTTTGGGGTAGAGCCAGAGTTCGTGATTTCAGGACAGGAACCTAATTACGCTTGGTTGTCTGTTGCTCTGGCCGTCGTGTGGTGGTTCATGCTGGGCGCATGGAATAGCAGGCAGAGCCGTGTTCTCGGAGCTGGGCCTGACGAATACAAACGTGTCGCGGCTGCCTCGCTCTGGCTCTTCGGGCTGGTTGCGATTTTTTCGTACGTCTTTCGTATCGAGACTGCCCGTGGGTATGTGGGCATAGCATTGCCAGTAGGACTGGTCGGCCTGTTGCTAGCACGCTGGTTGCTTCGCCAACACCTCAGCGTAGCCAGACGAGGGGGCGAAAGCATGTCGCGTCTGCTACTCCTCGGCGGTCCGAGTGCGATCGCCCATCTGGCTTCGTCACTTCATGGCGCGAAGCATTCGGGCTATCTTCCTGTGGCTGCTTACACTCCAGGAGCAGCAAGCGACATGAAGATAGAACCCGACTCTGGGCTACCAATCCTGGGACATGAGCCTGATACGGAGTCCGTCTTGGCAGCCATCGATAGTTGCCGGGCGGATGCTGTAGCGGTCTCAGCCGGGGTGCAGCTACACCCTCAAACTATTCGACATCTCGGATGGGAACTGGCGGCTAAGAACATCGCTCTGATCATGGCACCTGCGCTGACAGACATTGCCGGCCCAAGAATACACACACAACAGGTTGCCGGCCTGCCACTAATCCACGTAACCACGCCGGCCCTCGAAGGCGGACAACGCGTGGCAAAACGTCTCTTCGACATCGTCGTTTCCGGAATTCTCATCGTCCTTGTTGCGCCACTATTGCTTATCATCGCCTTACTGATCAAAATAGACAGCCGTGGCCCCGTGCTCTTCCGACAAGAGCGAGTAGGCATGGAAGGTAAGCACTTCCAGATGCTGAAATTTAGGTCGATGGTCGTTGACGCAGAAGCGCGGTTAGCGGAACTCAAAGGGCAGAATGAGGGTAGTGGTCTACTTTTCAAAATTAGGAATGACCCTCGCATCACCCGAATCGGAAGCTTTCTCCGACGTTACAGCGTCGACGAACTGCCACAACTCTTCAATATCTTTTCAGGTTCCATGAGTTTAGTTGGTCCCCGCCCCCCGCTTCCTCAAGAAGTAGCGGCCTACGAGCATGACGTCAGGCGCCGCCTTTTGGTCAAACCTGGATTAACCGGTCTTTGGCAAGTAAGCGGACGCTCCAATCTCTCGTGGCAGGATTCTGTTCGATTGGACCTTTACTATGTGGAAAATTGGTCGCTGGCTGGTGATCTTGTGATCATTCTGCGCACTGTCCGTGCTGTGTTTCATAGCACGGGCGCCTATTAGCTAATAATCGCGCAGAGAACTGCGGAAGGAATTAAAATGCGTATATCGGTAATCGGCTGCGGCTATCTTGGCGCTGTTCACGCTGCCTGCATGGCGAAACTGGGCCACGAGGTCATTGGAATCGACGTGGACGCCCGAAAAATCGCAGACCTGTCGGCTGCGAAGGCCCCCTTCTACGAGCCCGGGCTGGAGGCGCTCCTTGAAGACGTCCAGGAAACAGGTCGTCTGACTTTCACTACCGACATGTCCGCCGCTAGCGGGAGCGATGTCCACTTCATATGTGTCGGTACGCCGCAGAAAAAGGGCGAAAATGGAGCCGACATGAGCTACGTCGACGCGGCGACTTACGGTTTGCTGCCGTATTTAGGCGCCGGAGAAATCATTGTCGGTAAATCAACGGTCCCTGTTGGCACTGCTGCCCGACTAGCTGAGCTGGTGGCCGCGCATGAACCCCAAGCTCACTTGGTGTGGAACCCAGAATTTCTCCGTGAGGGACACGCGGTCACCGACACCCTTCATCCTGATCGATTTGTTTATGGAGTGAGCGACGGTTCTGAGGAACATGTGGCTGTAGGAATTCTGGATGAGGTCTACGCGACTCCCCTAACAAGCGGCACGCCTCGCCTGGTGACAGACCTCCCTACCGCAGAATTGGTTAAGACAGCGGCAAATTCTTTCCTCGCCACGAAGATTTCTTTCATAAACGCCATGGCTGAACTCTGCGAAGCCGCAGGCGCAGACGTCACGCGTCTGGCTGACGCTATTGGTTTGGATGACAGAATCGGCCGCAAGTTCCTCAACGCCGGAATTGGATTCGGGGGAGGATGTCTTCCCAAAGACATTCGTGCCTTCATGGCAAGGGCGGGCGAGCTTGGCGCAGATCAAGCTCTGACATTTCTTCGTGAGGTAGATGCCATCAACATGCGCCGCAGAACAAGAGTGGTCGAGCTGACGCGGGAACTCTGTGGAGACGGACTGCTTGGTAAGCGAATCACAGTGCTCGGTGCTGCATTCAAGCCGGAAAGTGATGACGTCCGCGACTCGCCCGCCCTAAGCATTGCGGCGCAATTGCAGCTCCAGGGTGCTGTAGTGACGGTGACCGACCCTAAAGCCTTGGCGAATGCCTCACGGCGTTTTCCTGAGCTTCAATATGAACAAGACGTCGAGACGGCCCTCGGAAATGCCGACATCGTGTTGCTACTGACCGAATGGCAGGAATACCGGGATATCGATCCACACCTGCTAAGCACTGTTGTAGCAAGCCCCCGCATTTTGGACGGGCGCAATGTCCTTGATCCTGCCAAGTGGAGAGCTGCGGGCTGGCAATATCGCGGACTCGGACGTCCGTAGATGAACGCCAATGATGATGACACGTCGTCAGAGCCGGCTCACTCCACACCTGCACTGGCCAGGAAGTCAGGGCGCGCCCAGCATCAACGCCGGCGTAGAGCCATCGTATATGCGTGGTTGGCAGTATTTGCCGTCGGAGTTCTAGGGGTCGCTGCCTGGCTGGGTGCCAAAGCGACTGTCATCCAGTCGGAACTGAAAACGGCCACCGCTCTGATACCGAATCTGAAGTCTGAGATCAAAGCCAACAACGCCCTTCAGGCAGCAGACACAGTCGACGCACTCGTGAAACACACGAAGTCCGCCCGTGATGCCGCCGACGATCCAGTGTGGAAAGCCGCAGCTATACTTCCATGGTTAGGACCCAATCTGCAGGCTGTCAGTGAAGTTGCGATCTCAGCCGACGACGTAGCTCGTCTGGGAGCCGCGCCACTCGTTGAAACTTTTCAGTCTCTAGACTGGGAGTCGCTCGCCCCGACCTCGGACGGAATGAACCTTGCCGCGCTCCAATCGGCAGAGCCGCAGGTTCAAGCTGCCGCCCATGCTGTAAGGGAATCAACAAGACGGCTTAACCGCATCGAGACGAACAATTTACTTCCACAGATTTCGGAACCTTTGTTTGAAGCACGGTCGGGGCTAGCCGCGCTCCAGGACGGTTTGGACTCAGCTGCAGACGTCGCACGCCTTGCACCAAGCATGCTCGGTGCAGAGAAACCGAAGCGCTACCTGCTGTTGATGCAGAACAACGCAGAATCGAGAGCGACCGGAGGTATACCTGGGGCACTTGCCGTCCTCAACGTAGACAAGGGTCGGCTGAAGTTGGAAGCCCAAACGAGCGCAGCTGCTTTGGGAGTCTTCACACCGCCAGTGGCGATAGGTGCAGAAGAACAGGTCATCTACTCTGCAAGAGTTGGCAAGTTCATGCAGGATGTCAACCTCACCCCAGATTTTGCGACTACTGCCGAGACCGCAAAAACTATGTGGGAAGAAAGATACAGCGACCTGCTTGATGGCGTCGTTTCGTTGGATCCGATTGCATTGAGCTTCATCCTGGAAGCCACCGGCCCGGTGCCAATAACTGATCCAGGTGTATTGCAGATCGCAAACGATTTGCCTACTCACCTCTCGAGCATGAATGTCGTACAGACCCTGTTGTCGGACGCCTACGCCAAGATTGATGAACCGAAACTCCAAGACGTCTACTTCGCAGCAGCAGCAAAGGAAATATTCGGCGCGTTGTCCTCCGGGGAGACAGATCCAAAGAAGCTTATGGAAGCTCTCTCCAAGGGTGTCGAGGATCGTCGCATTCTTCTCTGGTCCAGTTCACCCGAAGAACAGAACGCAATTGGTCACTACCCAGTTGGTGGGAGAGTTTCCGGCTCCGCTATATCTCCCGCGGAGTTTGGCGTTTACTTCAACGATGGCACCGGCGCCAAAATGGACTACTGGATCAAACGATCGGTACAAGTAGTAAAGGATTGCACTCGTGACGGGTACAGGGAGGTTGATGTACGGGTTACGAGCACTAACACGGCGCCGGCCGACGCTGCCCAAACTCTGCCGGCCTATGTCACAGGTGATGGCGTATTCGGAGTACCGGCTGGTACAGTGCAGACAAATATCGTTGCTTATGGACCAGTTCAGTCTAATATTGACACGGTTTTTAAAGATGGCGTAAAGATACCGTTTGCTGCGCAAACCCACAGCCAGCGAGCGGTGGGGACATCCACCGTACAGCTGGCACCAGGGCAGAGTACTACCCTGGAGTTCAAATTTGGTCATATCGTTCAACATTCTGCGCCAACAATCGTTGTCACACCCACAACCCAGCCGGTCAAGGATGTGATCCAACCCGCCAACCTGTCCGCCTGTGAATAGGATAAGACGTTAAAGTTAATCCTTTGTAACGGGTATGGATTTTCTTTGCCGGTAGATGCCATCGAATGGTAAGTTCTATACGGGCAGCACACTGAGATTTCGCTTACGGTCACGTAGGGTCTCGGAAATCTCCAAACACCACGTCGTACCACCAAGGTCTCAGGGGGGACACACATGAGAAAATCTCTCGCAGCACTTACTCTCGCAGGTTCCATCGCACTTCTCGGCGCAGTTCCGGCCGTAGCCAACAACGCCAACTACCCGGCACCCAACCCTTCCGTCGCCGTTTCGGACGCCTCCGTTGCTCCGGGCGAAGCATTTGTCTTCAGCGGAACAGGCTTTACCCCGGGTGAAGGAATTACCATTACCGTAACGCCGACGGGTACGCCTGCAGCCAGCGGCAGTGTTTCCGCCGGAAGCCTGTCCGTGTCCGCCCGTATCCCGCTGGCACCGTCAACACTCTCCGCAACGGCTGATGGTAATGGCGCCTTCTCGGCTCCCATCGTCATCAACGAGCCTGGAGCATATGCAGTTACCGCCACTGGCAACTCCTCTGGCGTTACTGTCGGACCCGTAACTGTTGTAGTCGGCGGTGCCGCACTCTCCAACACCGGTGGCAACGCTGGTACTGGTACTGGTCTGGCTAACACGGGCGGCGTTCCGCTTGCCAACACTGGAGCCGACTCCAGCCTCATTCTGTGGTCACTCGTTGGCGCAGGCGCCCTGGCAGCCGGCACGGCATCCGTCGTGGTAGCTCGCCGCCGCGCTAAGGGCACCGAGGTTTCCGCTTAATAGGCTAGAACCAGGGGTGGTTTGCCGACAATATTCTTGTTGGCAAACCACCCCTGTTTTTTTGGTTTTGTTTCCAGGGGGAAGTCGACTGTGGTATCCATAGGAAGCATGGGGCGACATTGGAGAAGGCGAAGGTGGCATATTGAACTGCGCTTGCCCCGGATGAGCAAAGTACAGTTGCCCAGGGGATTCCCAAAATATGTACTGCTTGGGCTGCTAGCTGTAGCGGCCATAGGAGTCAGTGCGTGGGCTCTTGTTCGAACTTCTTGAGGAAGTTCGTGAAAAACAACTTCCCTGAAGGTTGCCTCGACGGCATATTTGGCATTGGGTTGCATTGTCGGCTCTTGGCCCAGACCCGTAGACGGAGACCAATTCATGGCTTGCTGACTACCGCCTTAGGTTATCTCTATCTCGGTGTACCCGCTTGGTTCAATTCTTATGTGGTTGATTCTTCAACTAAAGTTGCCATGTTCACTCCACCCGGCCTTCTAGCTGCTAGGGCGCTCCCAGTGATGTTTGGTGGCAGCTCGCCACCATAGTGTTGCGGGCCTCGCTGAGCATAGCGTTCAGACTGCTATTATCTGTCCCACCCCGATTCAAGGCGTTGCCGATATTGTCATAAATACATCTGGGGCTGTCATTGGAAGAAATTTTCGCACGGCTACTTACTCGAATAGGTGCAACCGAGCTGGCAAAAACCTAGTTGAGGTTTTGAAGGATACTCATCAATCTCTGGGTTCCTAGACACGAACCCCGTCGTTCAAAGTTCAACGACGGGGTTAATCGTGGTTAGACTTCATTGGTTCCCGCGCCCGTGGTAGGGATAGCTGGTGGAATCCTGCAGCAAAATCTCCAGATAGGCACCGACGCAGCACAGTTCATCTCTCCCTGTACTCGGGCTTCGTGGAGGAAACAGGTGCAACGAACGGGACGACTATACGATATTTATACCCAGACTATGAGATAGAACCAATCAACTAGTCGCTCTCTTCTTTAATATTTGAATTTCCGTCCCTGCTAATGGGAAGTCCCACGACGATCATCGCCATCACAGGCTTCCGATGCTCAAGGACAGGTCCGGTGCCGAGTATCCTCCTCTGAAGAACCTACGACACAAGCCCCCGCATGAGGTATCTAGCAGTCACGTCTGACCCCTGTCGCCTCGAAAAAGAGGATACTCCGTCTCGGGCTTGATAGCGTCAGCGCCGGCCCCTCAGGCACACCCAGTTCCCAAGACGGATGAGACAAGCTAATCCCACCATCGAAACTGCGCAGGCATTCACTCACCCAGGCATGCTATGACAGTAATGGCATTGCCAACGTCGTATGTTCACACAGGACGTCCCCGAACCGAACCGGCCCGAAAACTCTTTCAGGCAAAAGGGAGTCATCACCGCGGACTTCTTGGTGAAAGGCTAAGGCCATAGCTTCTCTCCACAGCCAGTGATCCACTAGCTGTTGAATTTGAGTGTCTATGTGTTTTCACTCGAAACATATTGGTATTTTGGAAAGTAGCCTTAGGATAGGTCAGGGCGGCACGCCTCAGTCTAAATGTTGCCCAAACAGAGGCGTGCCGCTGCCTCGACCAACCCGTTGGGCGCACCAGCGCAGACCCGTAAAAACACTGTCAATAACTCCCGGTGTGCTCTTGAAGGGACACGAAAACCTCTTGCCGTACATAGACATCAACCCACATAAGACTGGACCCAAGTGGCCCGCCTACCTCGGATTTGCAGTACTTGTCGCCGCAACTATTGCAATCGTGACTCTCGCGCTGACATCTCACTAAAGCAGCCTTTTGCCACCGTCTGAACCTGTCCCCGATTCACCGCGGGGTATGTGCAGTTCGCGCCAGCCGAGAACAACGGCACTGTCGGTGAATTTGCAGCCCATCGGGGAGCAAAGGCGATTCGTCCTTCGCTGAGTATTGCGACAGGTACCGGCGACTTCGTCGTAGCGAAGATTCACTCTCCGCAGAGAGTAGCGTTCACGGGACAGCGCCGCCACGTGACCACGGCATACAACTGGTCTTATGTGCCGGGCCGAGCTGGTGACAAAGCGTACTTCTTACCTGGCCCACCCTGCAGCTCGGCTGGATTGTTCGTTTTGCTCCTTGCGTTCGAGACCTTGATGATGACGTAACCGATGATCAGCGTGTAGATACACCACCACATGGTGTGAATCGTGTTCGTACGTGCTGCTACGAGCGCGAACGAGCTGACGCTCACCACAGCGAACATTTGGAACGGTGTAAGGCCTTGGCTGTAGACCCAGCGGTTCGCTACTGCCCGCACACCCATGCCGAAAGCGATGGAGCCAAGGAATACGAGGATGAACCCGCCGTCGAAGTAGAGTACGCCCGCCACTGAGGCGACGGGGCAAAACGGCTCCCCACATCCGCCTCCGAATAGCCGGGCGATCATCTGGTCGGAAAATGGCACTCCGGTGATCTCTCCGATACCAGTGAAAGATGGAATCGGCCGAGTAATGAACTCCAGGACCGTGCCCCTGCCCAACCCGTACTGGTCTCCGGACAGCCCTTGAGAGGACACCGCGATGTAGTCGAACATCTCTGTGTCGTATGACGCGAAGACCGGGCGCAGCACCCCCCCGATTCCTTCCTCTTGGAAGTAACGCCATGAAGCAGTCGCGAGGTTCTCGCCGACGCGCCGGGCTCCTGCGGCCCGAACCATTGGGACGATGGCGAGGAAGAGGATAGCTACCGCGCCGATGATGATGTGTCCCGCTTTGACTCGGACTGGCTTGCGAATGAGCGCAGCCAAGACGGGAAGGAGCATTGCCGGAATAATAAAACGGCGAGTCCCTAGTTGGGAAACCATGAGGATGCTCGCTGCTGCGCTACCGATTATCAGCACTATGTCCAAGAAGACTAACTCCCGGTCCTTGGCTCCGAGGATGAAGATGGCGGCCGCGATGGATCCTGCTAGGGGAATCATCATGACAATCTCCGGCACCCCGGCCAAAGCCACTTCGCTGGAGCGCCCCCCCGCGAGTTGACGAATCACATCGGGCCCCGCGACGGCCACGAGGAGCGCGACGTACGCCCCGAGACCGGCGACCGTCGCGAACACGAGCTTCCCCCGGCTAAAGGACCATCCATCGTAGGAACGCAGACCCCCGGACCGATCTTCAAGAGCTTGCAGCTTCCTCGGTCGCAACCTCGCAAGAAAGACCCCCAACAGCAAACCAATGAGCGCCGTGATACCGACACCTAGAGCTAGCGTCTCTTCGGCTTGATCGGGCAGGTAGAAGCCGTACCAGGCAAGTTCGTCAAACCGGTTGGTGAACACCGGCCGGATCGTGAAGATCGCGATAAGCATGATGGCCGCCATGGAATCAGGAGCGAGGAACCGGCCCAGGCCTCGATTGGGGTTGCTTGCCAGGACGTACGTCAGCGTCAAGGCAGCAACAAGGAATGAGGCGAATATCATGAGAGACCTTCCCGGGGCGCGCCCAGCTCTTGAATACGCTGCCCACAGGTGCCGAGTCTAGCTGTAGCTGTGGGAACGCCGAAAGCGCCCCAGCACCTGACCCTCAGATGGTGGCGCATAATCTTGGAGTGCTCGACACCACGAGGGAACAATGGACCAGAACCTGGACGAGGGCTCAAGGTCGCCTGAGGGCCGATACGAGGGATCGGGGGTTCTCGCCATGGCGCGGAGCGGCCGGTTCCTCTGTGGCGCAGCAGGTGGGGCGTAAACATCCTGTTCCATCGTTTTGCTGGCTTAACACTTGCTGCATCAACGATGCGCCCGCAAGGGTCGGTGTACTCTGGCCGCTGATCTGTCGGAAATGAGGATAGTAAGTGGAGTTCAAATCTTCGGCGTTCATCTTCGTAACAGGGTTCGTCATATTCGTTGTAGGTGGTTTCATCAATGCGTTTGGCATGGTTGGCGCTTTGACTTACAGCTTGACGCGGAGCATCTATTCTTCTGGTAGCAACGGCGGCGCTATGGTCGGGCACATGATTGGGTCAGTGCTAGTTCTCACTGGCCTCATCCAGATGTGCAAAGGGCGCCTACCGTGCCTTGGCGGAGATTGACGCACTGCCCGTTCATGTGGCTCCTGCTGATGCACCCGCCATTGCGACTGTTCCGCCGGCTGCTGTTCAGTTTCCTTCGCAGCAGTAGTGGGGGTCGAGCCATATCACTTGCCGGTAAGGGTGGTGCCCTAGCAGTATGAATGCACTGTGGGCGCAGCCCAGCGGTTGGGTACGCCGGACTTACCTTGCTCTACATCACCGTGACCCGTGCGATCCGGTGGGCCCTCCGAGAGCCGACGTACTCATATACCTATCATTCGGGTGCACGTTGTCAGGACGCGTGAACCCTGAGGGATCGCCAAGTCTCGTCTTGAGGCGAATGTCCGGAGGCAACATGCAGTGGTGCTACCACGACTCAGGTGACCGTACGAAGGAAACGCAGTTGAAGGGCCATGTTCAGCCAAGTCAACCGCCGGACAGCTCGCTTAGGAAGCTTGTGACGTCCTCTGCCACGCGCTCCGGACCCTCCCACAGCACCAAGTGACCGGTGTCCTCGTAGATCTTCAATCGTGCACCGTTGATGCGTCTAGCCAAGGTTTCTTGGTGCTGTCGGGGCACCAAGTGGTCGTGGGCGCCCCAGAGCATCAGTGTGGGGACGGAAATGTGGCCGGTTTCCGTGGGAGGAACCGCCTCATAGAATCCGCGCAACGAAGCTTTCCAAATTGATGCCGGCATAGCGAGTCCGTCTTTTACCCGGTCTTCGATGTAGGAGGCCGAAACGGCATGCAGCAGTCTGTACCAGGACAAAGACTCCCGAACCCAGTCCTCTGAGATCGGATCTTCCAGCCCCTCTACGTCGTCAGCAAATGGTGGCTTCCCATGCAGGCTCAGTGGCGCGCCTACCAAGATCAGGGAAGCAACAAGATCCGGATGAGTGACAGCGAGTTGCTGTGCCACGTAGCCCCCGCTGGATGAGCCCAGGACGTGCGCTTGTTTGACGTCCAAAGCATCCAGCAGGGCAACTACGTCCCCAACTACTTCGGACAACGCATAACCGCTTTCGGGCTTGTCCGCATCACCATGACCTCGCAGATCAGGTGCCACCATCACGAACCTGGGAAGCGAAGCAATGAGGCGACCGAAACTCCGCCGGGATTCACCCCACGCATGCAATAGCAGTAGCGGTGCGCCGCCGTCGTCGGCTATTTGCTCAAGTTTCCCCTGCACGAAACAGGGCACACTTATCCCGGTGCTCAAAGCTACGGTCCTGACCCCGGACTCCATAACCCCAGCGTACGCTCGCGGCTCGTCAGGCTGGCCCTGTTGCCTCAATAGGTGAAGCATGGTTCACTATTTCCACGGAGGGGAGTATCCCCCAAATGTTCCGTCGTCAATCCGGCCGTCCGTGTACGGCCCGGCGGGACAGGCCACTTCTTGAAAGTGGCTGGGAAAGACCTCCAGTTGGTTCACCGACTGGAAGAGGTTTCCTCATGAATGTTCCCCTATGGGCGTGGCTAGCCGTTCTCGGCGTTATTGTTCTGATGCTCGCCGTGGACTTATTCGCCCACCGCAAAGCCCACGTAATCGGCGTCCGGGAAGCAGCCCTATGGTCAGCGGTGTGGGTTGCCTTTGGAGTTGGTTTCGGCGCGCTCGTGTGGCAACTCTACGGAGCCGAATACGGTCAGCAGTACTTCGCCGGATACCTGATAGAGAAGTCCCTCGCCGTGGACAACGTATTCATCTGGGCCATCATCTTCACGTACTTCGCCGTCCCCCGCGAGTACCAGCACCGTGTGCTGTTCTTCGGCGTGCTGGGGGCTCTCATTTTCCGCGGCATCTTCATCGCGGCAGGATCAGCCATCATCGCCAGCGCCGGATGGGTGCTCTACCTGTTCGCAGCCTTCCTCCTCATCACCGGCTACCGCATGATCCGGCACCGCAACGAACACCTCGACCCCGGAAAATCCAAAACCCTGGCGCTGTTCAGGAAAAAGGTCCCCATGACCAATGACTTCCACGGCCAAAGAATCCTCATCCGGAAGAACGGCGTCCTTCTTGCCACCCCGTTGCTAGCAGTCCTGGCCCTCGTCGAATTCACGGACATCATCTTCGCCGTGGACTCCATCCCGGCGATCTTCGCCGTCACTGACGAAGTCTTCCTCGTCTTCACCGCCAACGCCTTCGCGATCCTCGGCCTCAGAGCCATGTACTTCCTCCTCGCGGACCTGATCCACCGCTTCATCTACCTCAAAATTGGTCTCGCACTCGTCCTCATCTGGGTGGGCATCAAGATGCTCCTCAAAATCGACATCTACTACATCCCCACCCCCATTTCCCTCGCCATCATCGCCACCATCTTGGGCGTATCCATCGGCATGAGCCTCTGGTCTACCCGAGGACAAGGCCGCAAGGAACTCCCCGCGCCAGCAAAACCGCCCTTCGGGACAGCCACACCGCATGAACTCGAAGCACTGGAACCACTCTGGCGAAACAGCAGGGCGAAGAAACAGCACACACCACAGGAACAGCTTCAGGACAGCGGGGAACACCGCCCCACAGTTAGCGAAGGAGACAAGAAATGAGCGTTGACCCGCACCGGGCCGTGCGTCCTTATCAGTCGCGGAAACGCCGGCGGGGCATCTGCGAACGCAAACTACACATGCGTCGCTCCCAATGAGCTCGAAGGAAGCGTTGCCAGCTATGCCGCCCCCGCCTCCGCGGAAGCGGCATAGCTGGACCTTCCTAACGAACCACGGACACGTCCTGCTTTCCGTGGCCACAGACCCCGGGATCAGGGTCACGGAAATAGCTGAACGTGTTGGGATCACGCCACGTGCGGCACTTCAAATACTCAAAGACCTCGAAGACGAGGGGTATCTTCACCGCAGCCGAGTGGGACGCCGCACCCACTACACCCTGGAACCCCACCAACACTTCCGACATCCCACCACATCAGCACATGAAATTGACGAGCTGATCCTCCTACTCGCCCCTCCCGCACCTTCAGCTTCTACCGAGGACGACTGACCGCACTCAGCGCGGGCGTTTGCAGTTGGGCGCGGGCGACGGCTAACCACGGCTGTTCGATTGCCTGGCATGCGGGGTTTGGCTAGGGGCCGGCGTGTCCGCATCTGCTTCGACCCATCGCAAGGGTCAGGCGAGGGAGAGGAAGAGCTTCTCCAGCTCCTTCTTGTCCATGGTTGCGTCCTTCTGGACAATGCACTGTTCCAGCCCCGTGGCGATGATGGCGAACCCTGCCCGGTCCAGCGCCTTGGACACTGCCGCCAGCTGCGTCACTACGTCCTTGCAGTCACGGCCTTCTTCCAGCATGCGGGTGACAGCGGCCAACTGGCCTTGCGCGCGCTTGAGGCGATTGATGACGGGGGTCAGTTCTGAGGGATTGAGTTCCACGTACTTCTCCAATGATCAGGATCCTAACCTCGATCCTATACCCCCTAGGGTGTTTTGATTACCCCAGGGGGTATATGCAATACTCGGTGGGGTATCCACCTATCCCCTTCCAAGAGGCCAAAAATGACTCCCCCTCCCACGACGCAAGCCATTACCGCCCTCGCCCCGGAGACCCTTCGGACCTGGATCCATCAGCACCAGGACCTCATGGTGATCGATGTTCGCTCCGCGGCTGAGTTTGAGGCGATGCATATCCGCGGCTCCTACAACGTGCCCCTCCCGCTGCTCTCAGAACACACAGACGAGCTGGCCACCCGCTTGGGCTCCAGGGTGGTTCTGGTCTGCCAGTCAGGAGCACGCGCCGAGCAAGCCCGGCAGCGCCTGGGCAAAGCCGGCATGGAAGGTGCGTACGTCCTTACCGGCGGTGCTCCCGGTTTCGCCGCAGTTGGCGGGGACGTGGTCAGGGGCAAGAACCGCTGGGACCTCGAGCGCCAGGTCCGCCTCACCGCAGGATCCCTGGTGGTCCTAGGCCTGGCCGGAGGCAAACTCATCTCTCCCAAGGTCCGCCTACTCGCTGGCGCCATTGGAGCCGGGCTGACCTTCTCCGCCGCCACCAATACCTGCGCCATGGGTAAGGCTCTTTCAGCCATGCCGTGGAACAAAGCCGCCAAGGAACCCACCCGCGAAAGCGCAATCCTTCAGCTACCCCTGGTATCCCCTGGGGGTGCCGCAGCATGATTCCAGCCCTGGGCCTGGGGCTAGTGGTTGGCGTTCTCCTGGGTGTAGTAGGCGGTGGCGGGTCCATCATCGCAGTGCCGGCCCTGGTGTACGGGGTGGGCATGACCCCCTCACAAGCTATTCCGACGTCGCTCCTGGTAGTGGGCGTGTCCTCGCTCGCCGCTCTCTTGCCCCGGGTCCGTGCTGGCCTGAACTGGCCCGTGATCGCATTGGTTGGAACAGCCGGCATACCGGCAGCCTGGGCCGGTGCGGCCGTGGGCAGACTGCTTGATCCCAACATCCTGATGCTCGCCTTTGCCATGATCATGGTGGCTGCAGGCATTCGGATGCTGATGAAAACCCGCGAATCCGAGGGGTCCTGCAGTACGGGCCCACACCGCGCGCTCCGATCCTGCGTTCCGAAAGCCGTAGGAGTGGGCCTGCTGGTGGGGTTCCTCACCGGATTGCTGGGTGTTGGAGGAGGTTTCCTGATCACCCCCGCACTGACCATCCTTCTTGGCCTGCGCATGAAACAGGCAGTGGGAACGTCCCTGGCCATTATCGTGATCAACTCTGCCGCCGGGTTCAGCGCCCACGCAGCCGGCTACACCATGGACTGGGTCACCACCCTGGCATTCGCGGTCCCGGCCATCCTGGGATCCCTCGCAGCAGCCCGCCTTGCACGTCACCTGCAAGACAAGCACATCCGCATCTCATTTGCGGTACTCATCTTCGCCGTCGCGGCATGGGTCACCGCCGGCACAGTCACTGCCTGACCCAAGCAACCCGATACAAGCAACCGGCCCCAAACAACTGGGCCTATTCAACCGGACCTATCCAACTGGGCTTATTCAACCGGACCTATTTAACAAGGGAGCGAACATCATGCTTATTGAGCGTATTTACGACGAAGACCTCGCCCAGGCCAGCTATCTGATCGGCTGCCAAGCCAAGGGAGAGGCCGTTGTTGTGGACGGCCGCCGAGACATCGCGGTCTACCAGCAACTGGCTGAAAAGAACGGCATGAAGATTGTTGCCGTCACAGAAACCCACATCCACGCTGACTATCTGTCCGGCACCCGTGAACTGGCCGCCGCCACCGGCGCCACGATCTACGTCTCCGGCGAAGGCGGCCCGGACTGGCAGTACAAGTTCGACGGCGAGCGCCTCTACGACGGCCACAAGATCACCATCGGCAACATCAGCATCCAGGCCGTGCACACCCCGGGCCACACACCTGAACACTTGTCCTTCCTGGTCACCGACGGCGCATTCAGCGACCAGCCCGGCTACCTGCTCTCGGGCGACTTTGTTTTCTCCGGTGACCTGGGCCGACCGGACCTGCTGGACGAGGCAGCCGGGGGTGTGGACACCCGCTTCGAAGGTGCAAAGCAGCTGTTCGCGAGCCTTCGGGATAAGTTCCTCACCCTGCCGGACTATGTCCAGGTCCACCCGGCCCATGGTGCCGGGAGTGCCTGCGGCAAGGCCCTCGGCGCCATCCCGTCTTCCACCGTTGGCTACGAGCGGCTGTACGCCTGGTGGGGCCCTTACCTTGCCGCCAACGACGAGCAGGGTTTCATCAACGAGCTTCTGGACGGGCAGCCCGACGCGCACGCCTACTTTGGGCGGATGAAGCGCGAAAACCGTGAGGGCCCAGTGGTGATGGGTGAGCGGACACCTCTGGCCGAACTGACAGTAGGCATGGTTGCCGCTGGTCTGGCCGAGGACACTCTCACGTTCATTGACACCCGTTCCCACCGTGAGGTCCACGAGCGCACGGTGGACCGTTCCTTGAACGTTCCGGCCGGCAAATCCGTGGCCAGCTACGGCGCTTGGGTGGTGAACCCGGAGACGGACAAGAACCCCTTGGTACTTCTAGCGCGGGACCAGGAGCAGGCCATGGACATGTGGGACCATTTGGTACGGGTTGGCATCGACAACGTGGCAGGTTACATCACCAGCATTGCAGGGCTTCCCCTGGTGACGCCAAAGCTGATCCAGCCCGAAGAGTTGCAGGGTTTTGACGCCGCTTTGGTGCTGGACGTTCGCAACCGCAGTGAACACGTGGCCGGGAATATTCCTGGTTCCTACCAGCTAAGCGGTGGGCGGATCATGTGGCATCTGGACGAGCTTCCCACCGAGGGAACCCTTGTGACGTACTGCCAGTCAGGTGTCCGGAATTCCGTGGCGGCCAGCGCCCTGCGCCGTGCCGGATACGACGTAGTTGAGCTGGATGGCAGCTATGCAGCGTGGAGCGCTCAGCAGAACTCTGCCACGACGGCCTAACCAGCCACGTCCCTTCAGACCGCCCGGGCAGGTCCCCCCTCTTGCCCGGGCACCTTCACGGCGGCGGGGCCGGACACCTGTACCTGCGTACTGTGTCCGGCCCCGGCCTGCGGTTCGTACAACCGCCAACTATTGGGGGTTTATTGGAGGTAGTTCATGAGCCGCTGAGATCAGTTAAGTCCATGGGGTACTCACCGGGCACGAGTAGTGGGTACTCGACTTTCTGCCGTATCCGAGAGCTGGCTACTTGCTGTGGGAGCCCGTTTTCCTTGAAATCCCGCGGCTGAAAACGCACTACGGATTGATACAACCCGGGAACAGACCGGCTGAAATTATCAGCCGATGATGGGCCGCTCTTCGGGTAGCTGGAAAAGCCTTGGCCGGGATGCCAAGGCGATGGCTGAGGCAACCGTGACGGTTCCTATACGGCCGGCAAACATCAACGCCATCAGCACCCATTCGGCGGTGGGAGGCAGGTTGTAGGTAATGCCCGTGCTCAGCCCAACGGTTCCGAACGCCGAGATGGTCTCGAAAAGCACTTTCTCCAGGCTGTAGTCGGTGGACATGAGGAGCAACAGCGTCCCAAGGATCACCACTCCCACACCCAGCAGGGCCACAGTGAGAGCCTGGCGTTGGGTGGAAGAACTGATGGACCGGTGTGCGATGGTGACGTGCTCGCGTCCCCGAACTTCGTTCCACATGGCAAACCCCAAAACCAGGAAGGTGGTGATCTTGATTCCGCCGGCCGTTCCTGCGCTGCCACCGCCAATGAACATCAGGATGTTGGTGACCATGAGGGTTTCGGGAGTGGCTGCCCCGTAGTCGATGCTGTTGAATCCTGCCGTCCGGGGAAAAACTCCTCCCCCAAGCGCCCCCAGAATCTTGCCGCCAAAGCTCAAAGGACCTAAGGTCTCCGGACGGTTCCACTCAAAGGCACCGAAGAGCACGGTGCCTGCAATAAACAGCAGCACATAGCCGAAGATGGTCAGGCGAAGGTGAATGGTCCAGTTCTTGACGTTGAAGGGATTCCTGAATAACTGGATGATCACCGGAAACCGAGTCCCCCGGCAATGATGGCAGCGCAAATGGGAACGATGATCCAAGGGTCCTCCGCGAAGCCGGCCGTCAATTTCTTCCCGGCCAACGACGTCCAGCTGAACCAACTCATCACCGCCGCCCGGCTGTCCAGCCTCGCCGACGAAACCCCGGAGGGCCGTTCCATTGTGGAACTCGCTGACGCCAAGGGAGTAGAGGGCCCCGATCTCGCCGGTCTCCGCAACAGTTACTCGGAGATCGCCATAGTGGAGTTCACCGCCAGCACCCGTGTGAGCGGCCTGGAGGTGGACGGGCGCCTTATCCGCAAAGGTGCGGCGTCCGCCGTCGGGAATTTTGTCACCGACGCCGGCGGCCACCTTCCAGCCGAAGTCCAGTTCCGCGTGGCAACCCCCGGCATCTGATCACCGAGCCGGGCATGGGCTACAGGTTTGTTCCGTAGCTGGTTTGTTCCGTTGCCGGTTTGTCCCGTAGCCGGCGGCAGCAGCGCCGTCGTTATTCCTTTTCCTTTTCGGCCGCCGCCTTCAGGTCTGCCGCGAACCGGGTGAAGCTGGCGTCAAAGGACGGGATCCTTGATGCAAAGAGCGGAAAGACGGGACCGCCGATCTTCTCGGCCATTTCAAAGAGGGAGCGCCCGTCGTTGGTCTCCGTGATGGTGTAAACCCTGGTTCCCAGAGCGTCACCCCAGGCGAGCTTTTGTGGGGCTTGGAACTCTTTGACCTTGAGGGTGAAGGTACGGCTGGGATCCAGCGTGGAGACCAGCTTGATTTTTGATCCCGGGGCGATTTCACCGTCCACCGAAACCACCGTGGAGTTCCATGCGGGATAGCCTTTGGCATCAGTGAGAAGCCGCCACACAGTGGACGGAGGCGCGTCGATGGTGGTGGAGACCCGGGTTTCACGGCTGAAAGTTTTACTGATTGTGGTGGCAGAACCGTCAGGTGTTTCAGGCATTTTCGGTCTCCTTAACGCGCGAAATGCGGTGGTGCTTCTGATGCTACAGCGGCGCTGCTACATTGAAAGCCATGACTTGGGGGCTCGGGAAGTTTGGCGCTGTGATCACAACCAGCGCGTTGTTGGGCGGCTTGGTTGTCGGTTGTGCCGCGCCTCAGCCGGGCAGTCCACCTACTCCCCTGCCGGTGTGTGAGCCTACGCGTCCGTTGGCGCCAAAGGACGGGATTTTTGCCGGTGTGAACCTCGATTGGGAGCACGAGACCCTGGAGCAGTATGCGGCCAATCTTGGCAGCCGCCCGGCCGTTACAGTGACCTTCACCGACTTTCCCATGTCAGAGAAAGACAAAGAGAACGTCGACGCAGCCTTCGAACAGATCCGTGCCAATGGTGGAACCATGCTCCTCACTCTGGAGCCCAAACAGGGTTTGGCATCAGTGACGTCGGAGAAAGCAGACGAACTCGCATCAACGCTGGCCCGATTCAACAACGCAGGCGTCCCTGTCATAGTGAGGTTCGCCCACGAGATGAACGGCTCCTGGTACCCCTGGGGTCAGCAACCGGCCGCATACGTCGCCGCGTACCAGCTGGTGGCCGAAGCGGTCCACACCAAGGCTGCCGGCACCGCCATGATGTGGGCACCGAACTACGGCGGCGGTTACCCGTTCAGCGGCGGCAAATATGAAGCCGTGACCGGATCCCCTGACTTCGCAGCCCTGGACACTGACAAGGACGGAGCCATCACAGGTACTGACGATCCCTACGCGCCCTACTACCCCGGCGACAATGCCGTGGATTGGGTTGGCATGTCCCTCTACCACTGGGGCAACACTTATCCGTGGGGCGCAAACGTCATCCCGGAACCGGGGAAATTCCTTCAGCAGCTCACCGGCACCTACAACGGAGCCGGCGGAAACGATCTGGCCGTCCCCGACTTCTATGCCGACTATGGAACCGCCCGGAACAAGCCAGTGGCTATCCCCGAAACTGCAGCTCTCACAGTGGCATCCGGCGAGGGTGCCGACGTTTTGACGATCAAGGAAGCCTGGTGGGGCCAACTCTTCGACCCCGCCATCCCCAAGGACTACCCTGCCTTGAAAATGATCAACTGGTTCGAGTGGGACAAGAACGAAGTAGAGGTCAAAGCCACCGTGGACTGGACTGCGACCAAGGACCCGCTGGTTCGGGAGGCCTACACCGCAGCCCTCCCCGACTGGTTCACCTTTGCCGAGACCCCTGAGAAGTGCACACCCGCCGAAAGCGCGGCTTCCTGAGCTAGGGCCACAGGACAGAACCAGCCGCCGTCGACGTTTGGCTTTTCAGGCTTGAAAACCGGTTAGGACTTATCGCGGCGAGGGACCGGCTGGGGCGGGACGGCAGGGTCCGACGCCGGTATACAGAACCTCAGCCCGTCGCCCCAAAACCCGCTATTGGTGCAGAACAGCGGCACCGCCTCGTCGCCGACGAGGAGCGTGGGATGTCGCATGCGTTTGGCTGAGTAGCTCAACTCAACTGCGCCGTCGGCTGACTTGCAGCTATAGGCACCGTTCCACGGACTCAGGTCTTCGCAGGCGTTGAGATGCCTGCATACGCCGTCCCGGTCCACGTACTCCCACGTCCTGTCCGGCTTCTCGCCCACCTGAATCACAGAGTTTGGAACGGACCGGGCATAGTCGCGGGTAAATGGGCGCTCGTCACAGCCTGCGGCCGTCAGAGTTAACAGCGCAAGCAGAGCAAAGCCTATTTTTGTTTCACGACGCATTCCGTTGTCCCCCAAGGCAGGTTTTGATTAGTGCTCCGACGGTATGTCTACCCTGCCGGTGGAACTCGGCTTAGGTGAACCCCGTAGCTTTCGGAGCTGCGAAGCCCGGAACTCCTGAACGGACAGCGTGACCGCATAGAACGTGAAGCCACCAGCCAAAGTAGTCAGAAACAGCGCACCCCACATCGGTCCCTGTCCTTGCCCCAGCGGCGCCAGCAACAGCACTACAGAGAAAACCGTGAGCATGGCGGCAACCACGGCCAGAATCCCCATGCCCCACCACGTGCTGACCTGCGCATGACCGCGGCCAGGCGCAAAACCAATCTCGTCCGCAGGGTAGCTGTGAAGTTCGCCGGTTTTGGTGTTGAGAAGGACGCGCTTCTCCCCTGCTGCTACCGCCGCCTTGTGCTCGGCATACACGGCGTCATTGTGGCGCTCGCGGTCTGAATACATGGTCCGTTTCCTTAATTGCTCTCGAACAGGGTGTCACAACAACCGGGCAACTCCCCGCCTCATTCGCCCGAGCTTGGCGTTGGCCACTTCCAGCGACCATCCTCAGTGATCTCGTAGGCCACCTGACCAAAGAGGAAATCACTCGTGCCGGCTGGGTTGCCACCATGCGCCCGGTATATGACCTTTGTGGCCACACCTCGCCGCCTCAGGGTTGTGACAAGCCACCAGACCGCGCCAGCCGCGCACAGCAGCGGGATGATGACCAAGGCCCACTGACGTACCCCAACCCAGTGCAGGGCAAACAACGGGAGCGCATATGAGCCGCCGCCAACGAGCGCTACCTGAAACCCGATCCAAAAGCGAAGCTCACCATTCGATGGCCGATCATCAATGTCGAACAGATAGTCATCCAGTGATTTCACGTAGTCAGTAAACCATCCACCAAGGTGGCCAGCGAATGTTTTTGGCAGACGTGTAATCAATCGGCCCCTGCCGGAAACAACATGTATGAGCAGAAGAACTGCTCCATCACTCCGTGGGGGAAGGAACCCAAAATGAAGTACCGTCGATCCGGACATGCCAAGTACGCCACTCTCGCAACGCTGACCCTGGCACTCACGCTCGCCGCCTGCGCACCGGCTACCCCGGTCGCCAGTAATTCATTCACCACTGCGGCAGCAGAAACCAGCAGCCTGGTGGATCTCCCCGCAGTCCCTTTGGAAGAAGTAGTTGCTGCTCCGGTTTCCGAACACAACCCCTCCGCACAAGTCAGCCAGCCGGAAGTCGCTGTTCCCCTGGCCAATGCTCCCGTCGTGATCACTCCCGTGCAGGAAGTAAACGTTCCGGCTCCGGCAGCACCGACCACTCCCGCAGTGTCCGCTGAACCTGTTGTTCCGGCGCCACCTGTTGTACCCGCGCCGCCGGTGGAACCGGCACCGCAGGCAACCAATCCGCCGTCGACCGTTGCTCCTTCCGCGCCAGACCCAGCGCCGATAACACCCACCGAACCGTCAACCCCTCACGTCTCGCCCGACTACCCGCAGATCGGCTTGTACACGTTCCCGGACGGGCACATCTCCTTCCTGCTGCCGGCGGACTGGACCGCTCAAACCGAGCGACTGCCCTTCAACTTGAACGGTAAGCACTACGAAACAGTCACAGCGCACATCCATGACGAAACGGGCGCTGAGGTTGCGCAGATCACCAGCGGTATTTACGGCGGCGTGGTGGGCGGGCCCGTGAACCGCACCATCCTGGACTCCCAGCCACTGACCGGCTTCAATAGCCGACACGGAGCCTCCCACTTCGCCTTCTTCAAGGACGAATACCCCTTTGACACCGAATACACCCGCTACTTCATGGGTGTGGTGACAGATGACCTAATGACTGAGGGCCCGGACAGCACCTCGGCCAGCAGCTTCCTGATCATGGGCAACGGCGGAGCCCAAGCCACCACCAACATCGAAGTTTCCATGACACCCGAAAGCGCCGCGGCCTGGATGGAAACCGAGCAGTACAGCAAGCTCAAGGCCCTCCTGACGAGCCTCCAGTACGCAGAGTAACGGCTCAGGCCCCGCCCGATACCCGCACGCCCGTAGAAAGGTGTGCGGGTATCGCGGTGGCCATGCTGGCCGCCGAGGAAACGCTGGAGTCCTCAGGCCGGAATCGCGCCATAGCCCAAGTGCGGAAAGCTCGCGGTACCAGGACCCTGCGCGGCAGGTTGGGGTGTCATGACACCCCTGTAGAATAGGACCGAAGAGGCCCCTGGAGGGAGGTCACCATGTCGGCAGGTACGCCCAGACGTTCGGTCCGTATTGAGGACGAGCTATGGAATCAAGCACACGCCAAAGCGGCCAGAGAAGGGACGACTGTCGCTGAACGAGTCCGCGCCGGCCTTCGAGAGTACGTCCACGGACCAGAGGCCAGACACACCATCGCCGATTCCCTCTTCTACCTCGTCCCTGATTCCCTTGAAGAACTGAACGGCCCATCATCCGGTGTTGTGGAACTACCCATCCACTTGGACTGGGGACCCGAGCGTCACTACGACGTCGCCGATGACGCCCGCTGCAGAACGCTCTACCAGCTGACGCTGCAGAACTCCGGCTCCACCCAGGAGATGGCCCGGATCATCAACGCCGGCAGACTGATCACTTTATGGCCCTCCATGCGCCTCCCGAACCGCTGCCGGCAGCTATGGAATGACGCGTTTGCCCAGCTGCCCACCCACCGCGAAAGCAAGGAACATCCGGCATGGACGACGCTCAACGCGCAGCAACAGAAATAGCCCTTCCGTTCTCGCCGCTGACGGGTTCATCCTCGCCGGCGGTCAGGCACTTGCCGAACACGGTGTCACCAGCCGGATGTCCGATGACATTGATCTCTTTGCCCAATACCGCAGCCACACCCCGGAGACCTTCGCAGCCTCCGTGGACAAGATCACGGATACGCTAGCTGGGGCCGGGTACCTGGTGGAGGTCACTCGCCAATACCAAGAGTTCGCCAGCCTGACCGTGACCAAGGCTGAAACGACCGTCGTGATTGATCTTGGCCACCGCACCCTCGACCCCACGGAGTTCACCGAGTACGGGCTGCCCCAAGCTGAGCTCCCACAGCTGGACCAAACCCTCACCGGCTTCGCAGAGAACATAAGCCAACACCCCCGGTCGGGATCACCAGCAGAACCCGTGGACCTCATAGGACCAGCGCCCCTGACAGGAAAGACACAAACCACTCGTTGCCTGGCCCTAGTCGATGACGAGCAGGTCGCCGACCTCACATTCAAGTACCCGGCAGATGGCTGCCAAGGTGGAGAAACGGATAGCCCTAGCCCTGTCATTTTTTAGGACGGAGAGATTTGCGAGAGTAACCCCTACCTCCCGGCTCAAGTCTGTCAACGTCATACCCCGCTGCTCCAGAAGCTCATCGAGCCGGCAATGAATCATGTCCTCGTCGGCTTGTTTAGCCGGAGCCATCGCTATACCAGCCCCTCGGTGTCGCGCTGCAGTTGCGCACCCTTCGCGAACACAGCGGCCAGGAGCAGAAGGGCGACCCCCAATACCACTGGCAGGAGGTCGACGCTGAAGACTATGTAGTAGTCGAGATTGCCCTTGCCAATTGGACTCTCGACAGTGAGCACATTGTCCAAGCTGTCTACGATCAAGAGTTTGCTGAATCCCTGAAGAATCGGAACAACCACCCCGATCAGGACAAGCACCCCACCCATGATGGAGATAGAACGAGTTAGTGTCGGTGCGAACGGCACCCCCCGCAGCAAACGCCAGCACAGCATGATCACGGCCGCACACACCAGCAGAGTGGTTAGCTGCCCGAGGACCGCGGCTGCGGTATTCAGGACCAGCGCGTCTCCAGGAAGGTCGTGGAGGACGAGGTCGATATTGCCTCCATGGAGAACCTGCTGAACTTTGGGGCCAAGAATGCTGGGAGCGGAGGGATCTGTCCTGCTGATGCCCAAGGTTGGCAATGCCACCGTGGTCACCCCGGCAAACGCATATCCAATTGTGGACACAAGCCTAAGGATCGCCGCCACAGCGACTCCACAAGCAGCTACAAGCAGGAGCCACAAGCCCACCTTTGCCACCACGTTAACCGACGTTTTGGTCGAGAATGCAGTTTTCACGCGCTCGCTCCTTATCGTTTATCAATATATTGATAAACGATAACACGTCTGCTTGCCGCATGTCCTTGGAATCGGAAAGTCCGCATCGAATACGCTGATCCAAACGCCAGCTGCCTAGAAGCACTGGAACTTTCATGCGCTGAAACCTCAAGGAGTCCTGTGCCGACTGACATCCCCTGGAACCGCGGTGAGTGGACCAACCAGCCAGCCGCCGTCGTCGAGCAGGAAGGCGACCTCCTGGTCACCGCCGCCGAAGGCAGCGACGCTTGGCGCGTCACGTCTTACGGTTTCATCCACGACACCGAACACGCCCTACTGGCCCCCTTCGCGCAGGAGAGCGCTATGGAGGTTGAGTTCACGGCCGCGTTCTCCCAACAGTTCGACCAAGCGGGCATCTTCGTCCGCATCAGCGCCGAGCATTGGATTAAGGCTGGCGTGGAATTCGCCGACGGCGCCGCTCAACTGGGCGCGGTGGTTACCCACCGCTTTTCGGACTGGTCCCTAGCACCTGTTCCGGGGTGGAACGGTGGCCGGGTCCGCATTCGTCTCAGCCGCTCCGGCGACGCCCTCACCATCCGTGCCGCTGCAGGCAGCAACGACCTCCAACTGGTGCGGGTTGTGCCGTTGGCACCCGAATTGGTGGCCGCTGCCGGGCCATTCACCTGTGCACCAACACGCTCAGGGCTGACCGTCCCCTTTCACTCCTGGCGGGCTACGCCCCCGGACAGCCAGCTCCACTGAGGCCACCCAGCCCGGCGAACTTGCGGGCTTCACCGTTCATGAGATTATGGAGTTTCCGGCAGCCTGGCATTGACAGTGCTGCGACTCAGTTGGCTCCATAACAAGCCTATGGGGGGCACATCACGGTGGAAGATACTGCAAGTCTTTGGCGCACTGACCCTACGACGTTCCGCGACGTGGTGATCAACCGTCAAGCCTTGGAAGCTGCGCTGGAAGGCGATTGTCCACCCGTTGAACGAGTCAGGTACTTGGCATTACTCGGCCGGGACGCTGAAGCCCTGGACCAAGGCTTCAAGCTGCTACCGAACTCGCCTGACCGCCGGGAGCTGCTGCTGGTGCTTGCCCAAATCCATCAGCGCCAGTACCGCTGGCATGATGCCGCCGTGCTCCACGAGAAAGCCTTGCGAACAGTCCGGTCACCCGAAGAGGAAGCCTACGTTCGTCACCACATTGCCCGGAGGCTCTTCGACGAGGCCCGCTTCCGTGCTGCCGCCGATGAGTTTCAATGGGCGGCAGACCTATACCGCGTCGCCGGTCAACCTGACCTTGCCGAAGAAAACCGCCAAGCCATGCGGCACGCCCTCCATGTTCACAGTGCCGATCAAGGCGCAGGACGATCCGCGTACGAGCTCTCCTAGCCTGACACGCTCCACAGCGCTTTGCTCCGCTCTGAGGCCACCGACGGACTGCTATGCTCAGCTCAAATCGGAGCCTGAATGGGCGGAGCTGGGGGAATCTTGGGGACTTTTGCATCTGCCGTGAAATCGGCTGTACTTGCCGCAGTGTTGGTGGGACCCGCTGCCGTTGCCGGAGTAGCACCAGCCGCAGCCACAGCGCCATCAGAGCCCACACCGCCATACGTTTTTGTGCCGCCCATTGTGGGTTTGCCTTACGTGGGTTCCGAGCTGACCTTGGGCATCACTCAGTTCCAAAAGTGCAAGACCGAGGAAGCACCTAACGGATTCATCCTTGAGTGGCTCAGTAACGGCGTTCCTCTGCCAACCGAGCGGCAAGGGGAATTCCTCACGCTAACCCCGGAGGACCGGGGCAACCGAATCTCCATGAATGTCCACACCACGTGCGAAACACCGAGGGTCTTCCACAGCAGGGAGACGCGTCCCGTCGCCGCGTCCAACCGGGCCATGGGGTGGACGGGCCGCGGCAACTTTGAACTGCTGGGACGGACTGACGACGGCGACCTTGTTCTCTATCCGCGGACATACGAGCCGAACTGGGTCTATTGGGGACCTGGCATGGAACTTCTCCAATTCCCCAGCTCCTGGGATGAACCACGGGTGGTGGGAACGGGCTGGAATATCTTCAACATCGTCTTCTCCCCCGGCGACTTCGATGGAGACGGACACAACGACGTCCTGGGCCGTGACAGCACCGGCAACCTCCATCTTTATCCCGGTGATGGCGAAGGCGGCTGGCTGGCGCCCTCTCAAGTCGGTGCCGGCTGGAATATCTTCGATTCAATCGTGGGACCGGGTGATTTCGACGGTGACGGCATCAACGACGTCCTCGCTCGCGACCGTCAAGGCAAGCTTCATCTCTACCCCGGCGACGGCGAAGGCGGCTGGCTTGCCCCCTCTCAGGTGGGCTCAGGCTGGCAGATCTTCGACAAGATCATTGCCGCCGGAGACACCACCGGTGACGGGACAGCGGACATCTTCGCCCGCGACCGTAACGGCATCCTCTTCCAGTACCCCACGGATGGACAGGGCGGCTGGAGTACACCATCGAGGGTGGGCCACGGCTGGGACGAAATGCCCGAAATCAGCAGTGCCGGCCCCTTCATTAAGTCGTACAACATTTCCCGCAGTGACCTCATCGCTTACAACCGAGACGGAAATCTCTACAGCTACGCCAACCTCGGCGTGGAAGGAGACTACTCGCTTTTCAACCAAGGTCAGATCGGCAACGGCTGGAACATCTTCAGCAGCCTGATCTAAGAAGCCGCGGGACCCCATCGTTCACCGCCACGTCCGATTGCAGCACAGGCCTAATGTAACCTAGTAAGCAACCTGACTATTCGGAAGCGTGGGGGTGCCTGAATGCCTGATATGGAACGATGGCCAACCAGCCGGCTGCTGTCCACTGCGGCGCGGCTTGTGGAATTGGCATGGAACGACAAACTACGTCCGCTGGGGCTGACCTATCCAGCGGTGCTGACCCTTGACGCCGTGGCGACGGCAGGACCCATTACGCCCGGGGATCTTGCCCGGAGCGTCCGCGTGCAGGCCCAGACCATGGGCCCGCTACTGACCAGACTCGAATCGCGTGGGTACATCAGCCGTCAACCCAACAGATTCGACCGACGCAGCCAACTGATATCAATCACTGACCTGGGCCTGTCACTGCTGGAGCAATCCCACCAACAGGAGGACAACGTATTGTCCGTGATCAATCTGGACTCCGAGGGGCTCCGTGAAGAACTGCTTGCAATCGTGCGGCATACAAACTTCAACTAGCGGTTGAGGATAGGCTGCGTAGACGAAACTCCGCCAAACAAGGCAGTATTGAGTCAACCGCTGATGAAGCCCGGCGATCCGAGGGGACAATTCTCTTCCCCACCCCGGGCTAGCCATAAAGAGCGTGATGCCCGGACAAGCAAAAAGGGCGTCATGAGTGAACTTCAAATAGGCGACAGCCTTCCAGTGGAACTTCTGAGTTTCAGGGCCGCAGAATGCCTGGTATCAACAAGCGCCAACGAATCCGAGCACGTATGCGTCCTGGATGCAGGGCACACCGGCAACCATTTGTCTGCAGGGGCAGACATGGTGGTTCGGGCGGCCTGGAGCTGAGCAAGCCGACGGCTAGCGACCCGGCCTGGCGGCTGCGTCGCTAGCCTGTCAGCAGCTTCACCCGCCTATGTACCGCAGAAAGTCCGGTACGGGCCAAAGCTCTCCGGTGCAGGCTCGGCGAACTTTTCCAAGCCAGGGCGTTCGCTGTAGGGGTCAGATAAAGCTGCGAGCAACTGTTCCGTTGGGCGCGTGTCCCCCGCGGTTGCAGCAGCAAGAGCTTCCTCCACCAAGTGGTTGCGCGGGATGTAGATCGGGTTGACCCGGTCCATGGCGTCGGCGTCCGGGACGGTATCCCGCCAACGAGCCAGCCACGAATCGAAGGCAGCCAAATCCAGGACCTGACGGCGTGCAGGTTCAACATCCCCGCGGGCCGCCTTGCCGAGACTGCGGAAGAACGACGTGTAGTCTGCGCGCGCCTCTTGGACCAACTCAAGGAGCTCGTCCACCAAAGGCGAGGCAACGGCGTCGTCAATCTCCTCAGCCAGCCCAAGCTTGGCCTTCATACCGTTGAACCATGTGGCGCTGTATTCCTTGCGGAATCCGCCCAGGGCATCAACGGCAAGTGCCACCGCTTGCTCCTCATCCTCATGGATCAAAGCCGCGATTGATTCGGCAAACCGGGCCAGGTTCCACTCCGCAATCAGCGGCTGGTTACGGTAGGCGTAGCGTCCCATTTCATCAATGGAGCTGTACACCGCCCCCGGATCAAAGCCGTCCATGAAAGCGCACGGGCCGTAGTCGATGGTCTCGCCGGACACAGTCATGTTGTCCGTGTTCATCACGCCGTGCACAAACCCAACCAGCATCCACTGCGCCAGAAGTCTCGCCTGGACAGAAATCACGTCCTTCAGGAGCGCGAGGTACCGGTTACTCTCACCGCCCGACGACGGGTGGTGCCGTTCGATCGCATGATCAGCCAGGCGCCGCAACAGATCCATGTCATTGCTGGCCCTGGCGTACTGAAAACTGCCCACCCGCAGGTGACTGCTGGCCACCCGCGTCAGGACGGCCCCCGGCAGAAGAGTCTCGCGCTGAACCTGCCGCCCGGTGGCGACCACCGCTAGGGACCGGGTGGTGGGGATGTTCAGTGCAGACATCGACTCGCTCACGATGTACTCCCGCAGCATGGGCCCCACCGCGGCCAAACCATCCCCGTTCCGGGCAAACGGCGTCCGCCCCGAACCCTTGAGATGGACATCGCGGAGCTTCCCGTCAGCGCAGGCAACCTCACCGAGCAAAAGCGCGCGCCCGTCCCCCAAACGCGGAGAATAGAAACCGAACTGGTGACCCGAATACCCTTGGGCCACAGGTGTAGCTTCCTCCGGGATGGTATTACCGATCAGCAGCCGTACGCCCTCCGGGCTCCGGAGAAAATCCGGATCAAAACCAAGTTCGACGGCGAGCGGCTGGTTGAGCACCAGAAGCTGCGGATCCGGTGCTTCCTCCGCCTGCCAAGGAATGGCCAGCTCCGGGAGCTCCCGGACGAAACGGCCCTCAAAGGCGACAGTGGAATGCGCGACTTCACTCATCTCTCAAGGATATAGATGCTGTACCCGGCGCGAAATGATGGTCCATCCCCGGCTAGCATGTGAACCACTGCCACATGGCGGGAGATCAATTTGGGGGCGGTTTCCGCCAAAAAGTTAGGCAATAAGTGGCTTCATCTGCGCAAGTGCGTCGTTTTCCAGCAACAAGAGGGTGGGCCGTGGGGCTTGCAGCCACGTCCTTGCTCGCATTCCTGGGCGGTATGGCCCTCTTCTTCAGTAACACCTTCCATCTCCCATGGACAGGCCCTGCCCGCTACATACTGACGGGATTCGTCGGCCCGCTCGCGGCGAGTCTTTCCGCCGTCGTGCTGTTGCGCTTGGCCGGGCGCTTGCCGGCCGGTGGCGCCCGTTTTGTGGCGCTTGCCGCGGTGCCTGCGTGGGCGCTGGCGGCGACGGCCGCAGCGAGCTGGGCCGTCGGCTTTGACGAGGCGGACGCGAATCAGGGCTACAGCTGGTTTGGATCCTCCACGCTGCTCTTCATGATTCCGGGGTGGATCGCCGGGACCGCGTGCCTGGCTGTTGCCCTGTACTCCTTGATGGTAAGCCGGCGTTCGCATCCCGTCCGACGCTTACAAGCCGTTGTCCTGGCGGCACCGCTGGCTCTCATTCTCGGGGCAATCATGTTCATGCCTCCCATGATGGGAACATTGGGAGCCATGGTGCTGCTGGTGGTGGCCTTGAGACAGAGCATGCCCGCCGCCTCGCGGGACGTGGTCCCTCCGCGCGTAGTTCCCCGGAAAGTGGTTGCACCGAGCCGCCGTGTTGTGGGCGGAGCGGCGCTGGGACTGCTGGTGGTCGGGCTGGCGTGTGCGGTCTTTGCCGTTACAGGGAGTACCTGGGCACCCATTGCCACGGATTCCACCCACGCCATGAACCTCGGGTTGGCCTACGGCGCGTTCGCCAGCATCCCTTTGCTGGTTCTTGCGGGGCGGGTACTTGCCCCTCGCCTGGGGCCCACTACGCCGTGGTCTGTTCTTCTTGGATGCGCGTCCATGGTGGTCCAAGGGTGCGCGCAGCTCCTGGGAGCCGGCCACACCTTGCAGTGGAACGGCATCCTCATTGCAGCAACCCTTATGGGTTTTGCCATCGCACTGCCGTTGGGTGGTTTCGTGGCTGGTGGCCGACTTACGCGCGTCACTGTGGTGGCAATGATGGGTCTTGCTGCATCCGCGGTGGGACTCCCGCTTGTGATGATGTCCGCGTTCCTGGCGCCGCTTGGGTCCGCCGTCCTACTCGTCCGGGCTCTCATGGCCGGTAGCGTGCGGCAGCCGCGGCTCAGCTCTGAGCAGATGTGAAACTATCCACCCATTCGCGGAGCCTGGATGGAACCCGGCCCCGCGATTTCAATCAGTTTGTCCAATGATTCGGGGATCGCGGCGAGTTCTATTTTGTTTGTCTCTGTCATCAGGGTTATGGCCCGGAACCCGTACGCTGGCATGTACTTGCGGTCCTTGCCGGTCACTTTCCGGCGCTCCGGCAAAACTTCCACCACGTTAAGCTCCGTGGACCTACCCGACAGTTCCAGGTTGTCGTACACAGCAGGCTGGAAACGCAACGACCCCGGAGCCGGTGTTGCAATACCTTGGTTCCATATCCCGCTGAGTGACCCCGGCAAAGAGTCGGGATTACGGATGAATGTCCTGAACTGGCCGGCTTCATCAAGCCGTTTCTGTGTTTTACGCAGATTTTTGATCTGGAACAGCGCCAGTAGAACGTAAATCAAGGAACTCATGAACGCTTTGGACAGGGAATCCGCCAAGTCATTCGAGCCCACAATGAGCCAGACACAGCTTGTGAACGCAAAGACCAAAAGGTAGCCAATGGCCAGTGCTAAATAGGGATGTTTGCGGACCCACATTTGTCCACGATAACTGCCCGCCACGCGGTCCATGAGCCGCGACGTACCTTGTCCAAGACGTGTCTGCGGGTAGCATCCCAAAGAATGCGCTGCTCAGAGCGCACAGAATCGAATATGGGGAACCCAGATGCCCAAGGCACTTTCGTGGTTGGCGATCCTTTCGCTGACCGCGTCGGCGGCTGTCTTCATGCCGCAAACCGCGATGGCCTCAGATACGGCCAGCGTTTCAACTCTTTTCTCATCGTTATCTGTCGCTTCAGAAACGAACACCGGCTATAACCGCGACCTCTTTCAGCATTGGATAGATGCTGACGGCGACGGCTGCGACACACGCTCCGAAGTGCTCCAACAGGAGTCCCTGACGCCGGTGACGTTCAGCTCGGGATGCACCGTAGCTACGGGGCAATGGAATTCCTGGTACGACGGCGGCACCTGGACTGTAGCGTCCGACGTCGACATCGACCATATGGTCCCCCTCGCCGAGGCGTGGGGTTCCGGCGCGAGCGCCTGGACGGCCGAGCAGCGGCGCGACTACGCCAACGACCTCACGTTGAACGTGGCCTTGGAAGCTGTGACAGACAATGTGAACCAGTCCAAAAGCGACCGCGATCCGGCAGAGTGGATGCCGCCGCTGGCTGGGACTGCTTGCCAATACGTCACGGACTGGGTCCTCGTAAAATACCGTTGGCAGTTGACTGTGGATGCGGCTGAATCGGCGGCAATTAAGTCCACATTGCAGGGTGGCTGCGGAACCACCACGGTTGCTGTGCCAACCATCGCGGTTGAAAGCACACCCGTTGACCCAGGACCCATCACTTTCAGCGACGTCACTGGGTCCACACAATTCAACGCGGAAATCGCATGGCTCGCCTCGCAAGGCATCTCCACCGGTTGGGTGGAAGCGGACGGGAGCCGCACCTACAGGCCACTTACTGCCGTGAACCGTGACGCCATGGCGGCCTTCCTCTATCGACTGGCCGGCGAACCTGGCTTCACACCCCCGGCGACGTCGCCCTTCGCCGACATCACGCCGTCGACCAAGTTCTACAAGGAAATCACCTGGCTCGCAGCGAGCGGCATTTCCACGGGTTGGACCGAACTGGATGGCTCCACAACCTATCGCCCACTCAGCCCGGTCAATCGCGATGCCATGGCTGCCTTCCTCTACAGGTTCGGGGGCAACCCCGCCTTCACTGCTCCTGGCACTTCTCCATTCGTGGACGTCCAGGTTGGAAGCCAGTTCTACCAACAAATCACGTGGCTGGCGTCCAAGGGCATCTCCACCGGCTGGGACATCGGATACGGCTGCCGCGCCTATAACCCGGTCCAGCCAGTGGCGCGTGACGCCATGGCAGCGTTCATGTACCGGTTCGTCAACGGCGGCAACGGTGGCATCACGGGCAGCACCTGTTCGCCTCCGCCGCCTCCCGTGACGCCGCCGCCGGTGACGCCGCAGCCTCCGGTCACACCTCCGCCGCCGGTAACGCCGCAGCCACCGGCAAATCCGGGTGACAGCGTAAACTGCACGAGTTTCAGCACGTGGCAGGCCGCCCAGGCATGGTTCGACAAGTACTACCCGTGGTACGGGGACGTCGCGAAGTTGGACTCAGACAAGGACCGCATCGCCTGCGAGACCTTGCCCGGCCACCCGTAAGGGACCACCAAAAAGCGGGTCCGGCTCACTATGAGCCGGACCCGCTTTTGCGACTCCTTAGCGGGCCTTGTCCGCGATTCGAAAAAGAAACGCCGCCATCGGGGACGTGGTGCTTACCGGCTGCCCTGCCGTTTGCTGGAAATTAATATCGAGCACTTTTATGGACTTATTTACTAAAAAGCCTTTATGATCACCGCACCAGCGTACTTACACACCCAGTGAAAAGATGCTGATACCAGCCCACCGCAATAGCTCAGTATTGCAACTAAAGCAACATAAAAATTTCCGTTCGCACCCAGGTCCATCACCAGTGAGGCAATTGGTGACGGCCACATGACGTTATATGAGAGAGCGCACCTTGAGCAGATCGCCTTACCCCACCATGCCTATCCCCCCTGTGGGGCATCAAAAGAGGCAACGCTTTTCCCGATCCAGCCGTACCGTGATGGTTGGTTTTTTCTGTGCTTCGTTGGTCCTCACGGGCCAGACAGCGGCTACCGCCGCTGGTGAAACCGAAAAAGCCGTTACCTTCACCGATGTCCCCGCAGGCATGATGTTCGCCAAAGAAATGTCGTGGCTGGCAAATGAGGGAATCTCCACCGGCTGGTCCGATGGAACATACCGCCCCCTCACTGCCATAAACCGTGACGCGATGGCGGCATTCCTCTACCGGCTAGCAGGCAGCCCTGAGTTCACGGCACCCGGCACCTCGCCGTTCCAAGACGTCAGTCCGGGCCAGCAGCATTACAAGGAAATGGCTTGGCTGCATCAGCAACAAATCTCCACTGGCTGGGACGTGGGAAACGGCAAACGAGAGTACCGGCCCACATCCGCGATTAACCGGGATGCGATGGCGGCCTTCCTCTATCGCTTTGAAAATAAGCCTGAATTCCAAGCACCAACCACGCCTCCGTTCTCTGACATCAGCAGCACCACGCAGTTCTACACTGAGATTTCCTGGCTCCATGCGAAGGGAATCGCTACGGGTTGGGACAACGGAGACGGTACTGCTTCCTACCGTCCGCTTTCGCCCATCAATCGTGATGCCATGGCGGCCTATCTTTACCGGTTGTCGTTGCCACCAGCCGAGGATGGCGTGGTCACCTCGCCGGATACGCTCATCATTGACAGCGCCGCCTTGGCACAGAAGTACGTTCAGGGCGATACCATCATCACCTTCAACTCCGTAGGAGCGGGTGCCCCGGATATCGATCCCGGAAACGTACTTGTATCCGGATTCTCAGAATTCACCCCTGACGGGATGCTGGTTCGGGTCCAGCAGGTCACTAATGCCCCCGACGGCAAACAAACAGCCGTTGTTCAGCAAGCCACCCTTCCTGACGCCATCTACGACACCAACGGCCTGGTGACGCCAACCACCACCATCGTCAAGCAAGAGTTCCTTCCCGCCGACGGCGTCGAAGTGATCGACAACGCCCAGGCATCCGCTGCTCCTTTCAACCGCAATGGCGGGCGAATTCCGGCAGAGGAACTGGCCACAGCCAGTGACGTGTCGCTGCCCATTTTCGAAAAGACCTTCAAGTTCTCCGACACCCTGAGTAAATCCGTAACCGGTACAGCGTGGAAGACGGTGGACGTAGAGGGCACCGGCACGCTGGCACTCAGCAGCGAATTCGGCGTCAGTTCCGATGTCAACGCGGAAGTAGATATCCACTGGGCCTCACTCAAACAGGCTAAGTTCACGCTGGACACGGGCTTGTCCGCTGAAACGACAGCCAGGGCAACGGGTACTTTGACCGGCACGGCCGAGAAGAACCTGGGAACCGTCAACACCTGGGCTCACGTCCAAGTGGGGCCTGTACCTGTGGAAATCCAGTTCATTTCCTCCATTGATCTCAAGGCCAAGAGCGAATGGACGGCAGATACGTTCGTCACGGCGGCGGCATCTGCCACCACCACGGTTGGTATGTCCTATAAGGACGGCAACTTCCAGCCTGTAGCTGAGTACGGCGGCAACGCTGAGGCAACGTTCCAAGGACCGCAGTTGACCAGCGAGTCTTCTGTAACCATCGGCCCCACACTGACTGCCAAGTTGTACGGAATTGCTGGCCTCACGGGTGGTTTCGATGCCTATGCAAAGTACGCCACCGGGCCTGAAACGTGCGCCCACGAGGTAGGACTGGCAGGGCGGATAGGCGTGATTGCCGGCGTCGAGGTCTTTGGCATGAAGCTGACAGATGAGTGGAAGAAGGAACTCACCAAGAACCTTGTCCTCTGGCAAGGCGACCTCTGCAAGCCCGTAACACCGCCGGTTGACGACGTCACCGAAGAAGTCTTCGGTGAAGGCATTGCAGTACAGGAAAAGGGCGGCGCCGGGGACTCATCCCAGTGGGGCCGGGCCACGGACTACGGCCCCGGTGGTGCTGCGTGGATCCTGTCAACAGGCAACATGCAGAACTCTGTGGGAACACCCGGACAAGAGGCTTCCAGCAATTTGGGAACCCCTGGTAACACCACGTTGTCCGAATTCATTGGAGGTCTGCCCACGTTCGATGCAGCCTCGTACTGGGCAAAAGTTGTTCCCTCCGGTGACACCCTCCACGTTCGGTATTTCTTCGCCAGCGAAGAATACCCGGAGTATGTAGGCAGCAACTACAACGACGTCATGGGCGTCTTTGTCAACGGCACCAACTGCGCGTTGGTACCCGGGACACAAACCCCGATCAGCGTCAACAACGTCAACGATCACACGAACCAAAGCTATTACATTGACAACACCGCCGGAGCAAGCGGATTCAACACCACCATGGACGGTATGACCACCGCCCTTACGTGTTCAGTTCCGGTGCAACCAGGCGTTCCTGTCACCGTGGAAATTGCTGTTGCTGACACCAGCGACGGCATCCTCGACAGTGCCGTGGCATTGCTCGACGGAGGCATCTGGTCCGACTAGATCCGATCAACAAAACAGGGCCTTCCGCCATCAGGCGGAAGGCCCTGTTTTTTTGATAAGCCTCCGTAAATCGACTACCGCAGTGAAATTCGACGACGGCGGTCCGTCCCGCCGCGGAGGTCACGGTTAAGCCGGCGGTCACCGTGGTAGAGGATGGATTCCCAATCCACTTCCTCGGGAGTCTTAGGAACAACCAACGATTCCGGCTTGTCCTTCTTCTTCGGTTCAACGTAAAGCCAGTTGACCGCCCCCAGGACAACATCCACCACGGAGTTCCACAAGCCGATGTATGCCTGGATACACCACATGGCCAACACCGCGTTCAGGGAGGCGAAAGCGACGTTGCCCCAATTGCCCTGTTGGGCGTCCCGCCAAACCGTCAGGACAGAGAACGCGACGATTGCGTACGGAATCAGGACGTAGATGGCGGGGGCAGCCGTCCGGTCCTTGACTTTGGGCGTTCGGACAAAGGGAATCTTGTCCCCGGTGAGGCCTTGCTGGAGAGACTTCAAAACACCGGCCAGGTTGACCGGCAGCAGGATGAGGTTGAAGCCATAGATGCGGAATATGTCGCTGAAGCGGTGGCCACAATCGCGGAGGTCCGACCCCATGCAGAGGAAGTACGGCAGGGCGGCAATGAAGACTGCAGGGCTGAGGAGCCTGCTGTCATAGGGGTACGCCAAGAGGAATAGAAGCCCAAAGCTGGCCCAGGTAATAGACGCCATGTAATTGACGCGCAGGAGAACCTCGCGGATCAGTATCCGTTGGCGTTGACTTCGCCGCAGCGAGAGTTGGTTCCAGAGCTTGGGAAGGATCAGCAGTCCGCCATTTGCCCAGCGACGACGCTGCACCACCAGGGAACCGAAGTCCGGCGGCGTGGCACTGTAACTCAAGCGCTCGGGATAATTCACCAGGGTCCATCCGTGGGTTCCCAGGTCAATGCTGGATTCCGTGTCCTCAATGACGGTCCGGTCCTGAATATAGGTTCGAATTTCGAACCCGCCAACCGTTTCAACTTCAACGATGTCCTCAATGGCGCATTTGCGGATAATCGCGTTGGCACCCACCCAGAAAGTGGCTCCATGGAACGTCATTCCTTGATGGAGGATGTGCTGAATATCCGTGGTGGCACCGGCAATCCTCTCGATGCGGGTTGGCGCACCGCGGAACGACGAATACGGGGTCTGCGTAACTGCCACACGCTCGTTGCCCGCAGATTCCAGGAAATAGACCAACCGCAGGCAGTAGTCCCGCAGCAGTAGAGAATCGGCGTCCAAGGTCAGCAAATAGGTGCTGTCCGGAACCAACACATCGTCTTCACGCGGAACCAGGGACGGGCGAAGCACCACGCCCCCGGCGGTCTCTTCCCGCCGCCACCGCTTACCCATGAGGGAAATGTAGGCGTTGAGGTTCATGGCCTTGTTCGCCTCGTGGGAAAGGCTGGCATAGCGCTTACGTTCAAAAGTCTCAGTGCGGACGTTGAAAATCCAGGTGAGCCGCAGGTAAAGCTGCTCCATCCGTTCGGGGCTGGGCGCCGTGTTTTGGGCTTTTGCGGCGTCAAGCGCCAACAGAACGAGCCTCAGTTCACGTGCCAGTCCCATGATGACCAGGTCTACAAAGAACTCGTCCACATGGTCTTCTACAGTCTCGGCTTCAGCCATCGCTTCCAGCCACTCCACGGCCGCTTCATATTCCGCAATCAGGAGACCGAGCTCATGGGCTTTGTCTGCTTGTTTTACGCCCCGGCTCCCCTCTTCAAGGAGCAATCCGCGCCTCTCCCGGAAGGTATTCAGGGCTTTGTTCGCGCGTCCCGCCGGGGAGGACAAAGCATCCGCGATCTGCCCCGCCAGCGCCCTGGTCTGTTCAAGGCGGTGAATCTTTTCCGGCTCAGTAGGGTGCGGTGGATCGTCCAAGAGCAAGACCACCCGCAAATCCGGAAACTCCTGGAGCGCAGCCGACCACAGCGTTCCCCTGACCACCTGCGGTTCTTCGGCATAGGAGGGCACCAACACCGTCACGGCCTCTTTATAGTTGGCAAAGTGGGCGTCAAGTTCGCCTCGGGGTACCCTGCGATGCTCCTTGAACCGGTACAGCGCCCCTTGCCGCGCCATAAGGTACATCAAGGCGGAAAAGGTCAAGAACGTCACAACAATGAGGTAGGAAATGGACTCAAATCCGAATCGGAAACCTGAGTTCGGGTTGTCAACAAACTGCCGAATAATGGTGGAAACCACGTAGTAGAGCCAAGCCCCTACCGTCACAAGCATGGCGAGCCTGCCGAGCACGATCTTCCGGGAAGACGGCGTCGGATGAACAATAGCCAACGGTTCAGACCGCCGCTCAGACCCCCATTGCCTCTTCCTACCTGCATTTTCCGGACGGTCCGCAGGATGCTCTTTGGGATCCCGCTCGACGTCGGATAAATCAACCAACTGGTCCGTCATTATTCCCCATCAGACTGCGAAACGCGCCTTCCGGCCGCATAGCCGGTTGAACGTCCGCTTCCGTGTCAGAAGCGTCGCCAATTGCCCTTATAGTAATCGATAACAGGAGCCTTGGATTCCAATGCGGTCTAGGGAAATTTATTATGTTGGGGGAATAATGTCGAAGCACTTTCCTGGGCGAAAGTTGTCCTGGATTCGGCTCTCCGTGCTGCTGGCCGTTGTAGCGGTAGTTGTAGGTGCCGGCCTCGTTTCCTGGCGGAATTACACCGATACCCGTGCCGCGGCAGCGTCACCATCGCATTTCATGGGATACGTTGATGTGACGGCAACACCCCGGTACGCGTTTGAGCAACCGGCCGGCGCCACCAGCAAATCAGTAGTCCTGTCCTTCATCGTGGCCGATGCCAAGGACGGATGCACCCCCTCTTGGGGATCCTTCTACAGCCTGGACGCTGCCGCTTCAGACCTTGATCTTGACCGGCGCATAGCCCGCCTCCGGCAGACCGGCGGCGATATAGCTGTTTCCTTCGGCGGGTTGTCCAACCAGGAACTCGCCACCGCATGTACCGACGACGAACGGCTCCACCAGGCTTACGCAACCGTGGTGGACCGCTACCAACTCAACACCATTGACCTGGACATCGAGGGCGCTGCGCTGGCAGACAAGGCCGCCCTTGCACGGCAAAGCAAAGCCATTGCCGCTGTTCAAAAAGACCGGCAGGCCGAGGGCAAGAGCCTGTCCGTCTGGCTCACGCTACCCGTGGCGCCCACGGGCTTGACCCCTGACGGAACAGCCGCCGTCGAGCAGATGCTCTCAGCAGGCGTGGAACTGACCGGTGTGAACATCATGACCATGGACTTTGGTGAAAGCCGCGCGGCCGGGCAGTCCATGCTGCAGGCCTCCATCGCGGCAGCCGAGGCTACCCATGCCCAGTTGGACAATGTCTACTCGGCGGCGCGGCAAAGTCTCGGTGCACAGACCCTGTGGCGCAAGATAGGCCTGACCCCCATGATCGGCCAGAACGACATCGTGGCTGACGTGTTCACCCTGTCCGACGCCCAGGGTTTGCATGATTTCGCGCAGAGCAAGGGTGTTGGCCGCATGTCCATGTGGTCCTTGAACCGGGATGCCGAATGCGGGCCGAACTACCCCACCCTGACTGTGGTATCCGACGCCTGCAGCGGTGTGCCACAAGGCGCCGCGCGTTTCTCCGACGTCCTGGGTACAGACATTGGCTCCAAAGCAACATCCTCACCCAGCCCGATGCTGCCAACCACCACTGCCACCGCCGTAGTGGATGACCCAGCCACCAGCCCCTACCCGGTGTGGTCGCCGGTAGCCACATACGTGCAGTCGGACAGGATCGTATGGCAAGGCAACGTCTACGAGGCCAAGTGGTGGACAAAAGAGGACGTTCCCAATGACCCCGTCCCGGACCGGGCAGCGGCCCCTTGGAAACTGATCGGGCCCGTCCTGCCCGGCGACCGGCCCCAGCCTGAGGTCACCGTGCCCCTAGGAACTTACCCTGCGTGGTCTGCCACAACCGTCTACCACAAGGGCGACCGGGTGATGCTGGACCAGCGCGTCTTCGAAGCCAAATGGTGGGTCCAAACGCAGAGTCCGGAAGCCGCATTGCAAGGCTCAACGGATTCGGCATGGATGAAACTAGGCAACGAAGAATTAGCCAAGGTGCTTGCCGGCCAGGCAGCAAAATAGGAGCAACACAGCATGAGGAAGTACCTGACAGCGGTGGCATTGCTTGCAGCGGCCACCCTTGTCCTGAGTGGATGCGCTCAGGGGCACGACGACGCCAAAGCCAGCGATCTCGGCACCACCTTCGCTTACTCATTGGCGGGTCACAACGGCAAATTCTGCGAGCACCTGGACAGTTCCAGTGAACAAAGCGTGGAGGACTGTAAGAAGAGCGAAGCGGAAGCAGCTGCCAAGCAAGAGGCCAACCAAGAGCCAATAATGTGGGTGCCCAAGATCTACCAGCTGATCCCCGGGAAAGAAAAGATTCTCGGAATAGTGGTGGAGTTCAACCGGGCAGGAAACCAAGAGTTTGTTGCCATTGAAGCGATACAGCGGGGAGAGGAGTACAAAATCCTTCGCTGGGCCTATCCGGATAAGGCCGACTACAAGACCGACCGTGCCATAACAAACACCTTTGGTTGGTGAATCCTAGCCTTCTCAGTGAAGAGTTTCGGTAGTCGCGGCCGCGGCCACCAGTCACCCCTTGAAAACGGGCGCCCGCTTCTCCTGGAACGCACGGAAACCCTCGGCGTAATCGTCGGTTTTGCAGAGCCGTGCCTGTTCCGAGTTTTCCTCGGCCATGGATGCCCACAGGCCCAGGCGCTGATCGCGGATGTGCGCCACCAGTTCCTTGGAAGCATTGAAGGCCTCAGTGGCACCAATGGCCACGCGCGCGACTATGGCCCGCGTCTCGTCCAGCAAAACATCCGCCGGCATCGCCCGGCTGAACATTCCTTGCTCCACGGCTTCCGCCCCGGAAATAAGGTCCGCGGTGTAGATCAGGTCCAGCGTGCGGTGCATGCCCAAACGTTCCGTGAAGTACCAGTGCCCGCCCGAGTCCAACGTGGCCCCAAGCTTGGCAAAGGGTGAACCGAACTTGGCGTTGTCCGCCACGTACACCACGTCCGTGGCCAGCAGCAGTCCCAGCCCAACCCCCAGGCAGGCGCCGTGCGCGGCGGCAAACGTGGGCGCCGGGAACGCAGCCATCTTCCTCAGCAGCGGTTCAACAAGTCCGCCAAGATAAGCCTGGGCATCATCGGTTTCCGGTGTCACCCCTGAAATGTCGCGCCCGGCACAGAAGGCGCGGCCTTCTCCGCGAAGCAGCAGCGCCCGCACCTCACCGCGTGAGGCGGCGGTAGCAGCGTCGTCGTACGCTTTGTCCAGCTGGGCAAGCGCGTCCTCGTTGAGCGAGTTCAGCTTGTCCGGGTAGTTGAGGACGATTTCGGCAATGCCGTTGGCAAGGGAGAGCTCGATCATGGGACTCCTTAGACGTCGAAGTCGACGGTAACTTCTTCGCTGGTGGGGTGGGACTGGCAGGTGAGGACGTAGCCTTTGTCCAGCTCGTCCTGTTCAAGGGCGTAGTTCTCATCCATGGTCACCGTACCGGTGATCAGCTTGGCACGGCAGGTGCCGCAAACGCCGCCGGCGCACGCGAACGGAACGTCCGGGCGGACGCGCAATGCAGCGTTGAGGATGGACTCGCGGGCGTGGGTGGGGCTGGCAACATCGCCGGTCAACCCATCCAGGGTGAAGGTGATCTTGTAGGTGTCCTGCGACTCGTCCTCCACAACCGGGCGGCCGGCGTTGCCCTCGGGACGATCCGGACGGCCCGTGGTGAACAGCTCGAACCGAACATGCTCGGGCTCCACGCCGCGGGCAGCGAGGGTGTCGCGGCACAACTGGACCAACTCAAACGGCCCGCACAGGAACCACTCGTCCACGTCCTCGGCACGGATGGCACTGCTGAGCAGGGCCTGAAGTTTCTCGGAATCGATACGTCCGGTCATCAGCGGCGCAATGCGCTGCTCGCGGGACAACACGTGGTGCAATGCCAGGCGGGACGGGTACTTGTCCTTCAGGTCCGCCAGCTCTTCGAGGAACATCACGTCCATGGCAGCCTTGTTGGCGTACACCAGGTCAAAAGTTGTCTCCGGATTGGCGGCCAGCAGCGTCCGGGCGATGGCGATGACCGGCGTGATGCCCGAACCCGCGGCGATCGCCACGAAGTTGCCCGGCTCCCCCGCCAGCTCCTCCGGGTGGTTCATGGAGTTCATGACGTTGTGCTGAACCGAGGCGCCGTCTCTGCCGTGCCGGGAGATGAACGCACCCTGCGGGCTCATCACATCCAGGACATCCCCGGCTTTGAGCTCGGCGTTGGCCCACGTGGAGAAAAGGCCGCCCAGGTCTTTTTTGATGGCCACGCGGATCTCGCTGCTGCCGTCCTCAAAGCTGCGCGGCTCTGCGCAAATCGAGTAACTGCGGCGGACCTCGTGCGGCTCACCGTTCTCATCCGGCAGCGTGGCGCGCAGGGCGACGTACTGCCCCGGGAGGTAGTCGTACTGCCCGGCAAGCTCGGCCGGAACACCAAACGTGACCTCAATGGCATCGTCCGTGAGGCGCCGGACTTCCGCGACGGTCAGGTTGTGGAAAGACGCACGACGGCGGCTGGCCGTCTGGGTTTCGGTGGTCATGGAATTCCTTAGAGGACTTTGAAGTAGTCGAACGGTTCCTTGCAGTCCTGGCAGACGAACAACGCCTTGCAGGACGTGGAACCAAAGCGGGTGATTTCCTTGGTGTTCAACGACGAACACTGCGGACATTTCACAGCCAGGCTCAGGCGAATAGGACCGGAGTGGCCCCCGGCGGCAGCCATGCCGCTGGGCGGGGCAATCCCGTACTCCTCCAGCTTGGCCTTGCCGGACTCGGTCATCCAGTCAGTGGTCCACGCCGGAGACAGCACCAGGTTTACATGCACGCTCGCGTAACCCTCCTTTTGGAAGGCTGTCCGCAGGTCGTCACCAATGGCATCCATCGCCGGGCAACCCGAGTACGTGGGCGTGATGGTGACCTCGACGGCGGTAGTTGCGGTGCCGCCGTCGTGCTGGCCATCTGCGGTGGCCGCCTCAGGCGACTCAACAACCCGCACGCCTCGAAGGATCCCCAGGTCCTCGATGGTGAGGACCGGGATTTCCGGATCGCAGACCGTGGACGCGATGTCCCAGGCCCGCTGCTCAGCTGTCTTTGACTGCGTCGCCATGCTGGTCACCAGCTCGCGCCTGGATGCTCGCGGGCCAGGACCTGCATTTCAGCCAGGATGTAGCCCAGGAACTCGGAGTGCTTGCCACGCCGCCCGCCGCCCAATGACTGCGGGACACCGGGAACTTCCAGCTCTGCCTCTGCCATGATGTTGCCGGTGAGGCGATCGAATTCCGCACGGAGGCTGGAAGGCTGAACAGTAACTCCAGCTTCAGCCAGGCGGGTGGTGAGCTCGTCATCCTCGAAGAGTTCGTCCACATACGGCCACACCAGCTTGAAGCCTTGGATGATGCGTGCACGGGACTCATCAGTGCCGCCGGCGAGCCGAAGCACCCACTGTGCGCTGTGGTCGCGGTGGTAATCCACCTCTTTGACGGCCTTCGCGGAGATGGCAGCGATGGTGGGATCGGTGGACTCCATGAGCTTGGTGTAAAGCTCGAACTGGTAGAAGCTCACAATGAACTGACGGGCGATGGTCACCGCGAAATCGCCGTTGGGCTGCTCAAACAGGTGCGCGGAACGGAATTCGTGTTCGCGGCGGAAGTACGCGAGGTCGTCCTCGGACTTGCCCCAGGCGGCACCGGCATAGGTCAGGAATGACCTTGCATGGCCCAACTGGTCCAGTGCGATGTTGCCGAGGGCAATGTCTTCCTCAAGCTCGGGGGCACGGGAAATCCAGTGGCCCAGGCGCTGGGCGAGGATCAGGCCATCGTCGCCGATGCGCAGGGCAAACTCTGCAACATCGTCGGTGGGCTTGACCTGTCCCCGGCTGATCTCAAGGGCAATGTCCTCCGGGCGTAATGCGTTGCCCGGCGTGATGCGGGTGGCGCTTGCCGAACCGTCACCGGACGCACCTGCTCCGTGCACGCCAACGGAGATGTCGCCGTGGCCTTCGATTGCGAAGTCAGTATCTTTGGTAGTCACGTCTTTGGTGCTCACGTCTTCGGTAGTCACAGGTGCTTCACGCCCTCACTCTTGGTGTAGTACGTTGCGTGGCGGTAATCCTTGCCCTGCGGGGATTCGAAGAACGAACCCTTGGAGTCGGGATCGCTGGAGGAAATCGCCTCGGCCGGGACAACCCAAATGGAGACACCCTCATTGCGGCGGGTGTAGAGGTCCCGGGCATTCCGGAGGGCCATGGCAGCATCCGGTGCGTGCAAGGAACCGGCGTGCACGTGGGACAGGCCGCGGCTGGAGCGCACAAAAACCTCCCAGAGGGACCAGGGAGACTCTTCCTTTGCCCCATAAGAGGTGACGTCCGGGCCTGAGGCTGGTGCCGTCGTCGTGCTTTCAACGTTGGTGGTGGCCGCAACCTTGGGGGCCTCGCGGTTGATTTCGCTGGCGGCGCTGGCCGGTGCTTCCGGGTTACCGTGAGGAGCCATTATGCTGCGTTCTCTTTCTGTGCTTGCTTGCGGGCGTAGGCCACGGCGGCTTCGCGAACCCAGGCACCATTTTCGTGTGCCTCGCGGCGGCGCTCGACGCGCTGCGAGTTGCAGGGACCGCGGCCGGCCAGGACTTCCTTGAACTCGTTCCAGTCCAAAGGCCCGTGCTCCCACTTCTTGGTTTCTTCGTTGAAACGGATGTCCTTATCAGGCAGGGTCAGGCCGAGTACCCGGACCTGCTCCACCATCATGCCCACGAACCGGCTGCGCAGCTCGTCATTGCTGAAGCGCTTGATGTTCCAGGCCATGGATTGCTTGGAGTTAGGTGAATCGTCATCCGGCGGGCCGAACATCATCAGCGATGGTGCGTACCAGCGGTTCACTGCATCCTGGGCCATCTGCTTCTGCGCAGGTGTGCCGTTGGAGAGTTCAAGCAGGATCTCGAAACCCTGGCGCTGGTGGAACGACTCTTCCTTGCAGATGCGCACCATTGCGCGACCGTAAGGACCGTACGAGGCACGGCACAAGGGCACCTGGTTGCAGATGGCAGCGCCATCAACAAGCCAACCGATGGCTCCCATGTCTGCCCAGGAAATCGTGGGGTAGTTGAAGATGGACGAGTACCGGGCCTTGCCGGCGATCAGGTCTTCCATCATCTGGTCCCGGGACTGGCCCAGGGTCTCAGCGGCCGAATAGAGGTACAGGCCATGACCGGCCTCGTCCTGAACTTTGGCCATGAGGATTGACTTGCGCTTCAAGCTCGGCGCCCTGGTGATCCAGTTGGCTTCCGGCTGCATGCCGATGATTTCCGAGTGTGCGTGCTGCGAGATCTGGCGCAGCAAAGTCTTGCGGTAAGCCGCCGGCATCCAGTCGCGCGGTTCAATGCGCGAGTCCTCCGAAATGATGCGATCAAAATACGCCTGACCGGCCGCCTCCCGCTCCTGCTCTTCCGGGGACAGCTCAGCGGGCACTGACTGCAGATTCTGCGATGCCATGGTTGCTCCTAATAAATTACCGACCGTTCGTTCAGAATATGCGGAGCGGGTGATTTCAGTCAAGCGTTCGTTCCCGGGTTTGGACTTGATTCAGCGGCTCCGCGTTGTTGACAAGATCCGCGCTGCCCGCCGTGTTAACTTGGGGTGGGACCTCAGTTGTCCCCCATCAACGCTAGAAAAGAGCCTTACGTGGAATCGCCCCAGCCGTTCAGGATTCTCACCGTCTGCACAGGGAACATCTGCCGCTCCCCCGTGGCCGAACGGTTGCTGCAAACGGGGCTTAACCAGGTAAGCCCCGGCTCCTTTGAGGTTCGCAGTGCCGGAACGCGGGCCATGGTGGGTGAACCCATCCAGCCGCTCTCAGCCCAAATCATCAGCACATTCCGCGGCAGCCCCGACGGTTTTGCCGCCAGGCAACTGACCCCCCGGATCCTCAAGGAAACCGACCTGGTGCTGGCCATGACATCCAAACACCGCGGTGAAGTCCTCCAGCTGGATGCGTCCCTGTTGAAGCGCACCTTCACCGTCCGCGAATTTGCCCGCATGCTGTCCGTCCTGGAGGACCGTGGCGATACTCCCCCGGCCGAAGACATCACGGACTTTTGGCGCGCACTTCCCAGCCGCGCGGCCTCAGTCCGCCACCTCGCGTTGCCCTCCGATCCTGCAGACAACGACGTGGTAGACCCCTACCGACGATCGGAAGAGGTCTACCACCAGATGGAGGATGAGCTGGCCCCGGCCATCCTGGGCATCCTCCGGTTCGCGCGCCTGACGGCGCCGGCCTAGTATTTCCTGATTAGTTGAGCGCAATCACCAGCATCTGGCTGGTGCCCGGGATGCAGGTCTGCAGGACCACTGCGGGAAAACCGCCGAAGACTGCTGCCACGTCATTGGTGCTTCCCGGATTGGGTACCTGGCCCCTGCCCGTGGCAGTGAAGGTTCCGTAACCCGGAATGGAGACGGTCTCACCCACGCTGATCCCGGAGAACCGGCCCCATCCTCCACAGAAATCATGCTCGGTGATGAACGTGGCGTAGGCGTTGGTTGGCGTGTAGTGAATCGGCCCGATGCAAGCATCCACCATGGACTGCCCGCCGGCTCCTGCTACGTAGATGGTCCTGACGGCGGGCGCCGGAGCGGGCGCCGGAGCTGGAGCGGGTGCCGGAGCTGGGGCTGCAGCAGCGGGAGCGGCCGCGGCTGGTGCCTGGACAGGTGCAGCCTGAGCGGCTGGAGCCGGTGCTGGTGCCGGTGCGACTACCGCCACAGGCGGTCCGGTGAGCTTCAAGACCTGTCCCGGCACGATCACCGAATAGGCGCTGAGGCCGTTGGCAGCCAACATGGCAGTAACATCCACTCCGTAGCGGGAAGCTATGGAACCAACCGTGTCCCCCGAAGCAACCGTGTAGAGGTTGGGGTCACCAGCCGGCGCTGCAGGGACGGCCTCCACTATCGGTGCCTCCACAGCAGCCGGAGCCGGCGCTGCGGGTTCCGGCGCCGGGGCTGCGGGTGCAGGAACCGCTGCGGGCACTGCAGCTGCGGGCGGCGCAGCTTCTGCTTCCACGTCCTGAACAGGCAGGGCTGCGGGCGGTTGGGCCCCGTCGCCTTTGGAGAACGGGACTTGGTCCTGCGAAACAGTTTGGTCAACATCACCTGCCGGTTGCGTCGCCCAGTTCACCACGCCGAAAAGCAAGGGAATCAGAGCTAATATCGCGAGCACTGCGCCGGCAATCAACAGCTTGGATTTAGTGGACTGCGGCTGACGAACACCGCCACCGCTCTTGGTTGTGAGGGAAGTTTGAAGATCTAAGTCATTCATATTCATGGGAAACCCCGGAATCCATGGCTCTGGACCGCGCAATGCAGGCCGATCTTGGCCCAAATGAGAAAGCGCAGCTACGTATTGGGAGGAGCACCACCCACAAAGGGGGGGTGCAGTCCACCGCTGAGCCGGAGGAACGGAAGTGCAATAACCCTACGAATTTCAATAGTAGGAATGGGCTGTTCCCGGTGCACGAGTAGGAACTACTCGACTTTCCTCCCAAGGGCCGGAGCGGTTACTTGGGCATTACGCAGTTTCCGGAAATGGACTACTTGCTCCAACCGGCCCGGAACGTCGTCAAGCAGGCAGTAATCGTTGATTCCCGGGCATGGATCAAACGGATCAGCAATCGGCTCGTCAGCGCTCCGCCGCAGTACTTTGGGCCAAGCCCTCGCTGCTGCTGCCGACACCAAGGAACACATGACGCTCCCCACCCCTGCCCAAAACCGCTCCGCGGGACGACGTTCACACAGTCCAAAGAGTAGGAAGACCGCCAGGAACGTGCTTTTAGGATTCGCGGCGGCAGTGCTTGTTGTTGGGCTTATTGCCGGGGCCTATGTATTCACGCTGGTACAAACTTTCAACTCAGGCTCTACCAAGATTGAGAATGCCTTTCCGGAAGAGTCCACCCGGCCGCAGAAAACCGACGGCAACACGGCAATGAACATTCTTGTGATGGGCAGTGATACACGCGGTTCTGACGTGGACGTTGAAACCAATGCCGCCACTAACCAGCGCGCCGACACTCTGATGTTGGTACACCTTCCCGCCGACCGAAAAAAAGCCTATGCAATATCCCTGATGCGGGATCTGTGGATTGATATTCCCGGAAAAGGCGAATCAAAGATCAACGCCGCCCTCGCCTACGGTGGTGTCCCCCTGATGGTTCAAACTGTGGAGACGCTTTTTGATCAACGCGTCGACCACGTAGCCATGATCGATTTCGAGGGCTTCAAGGGCCTCACCGATGCTCTTGGCGGCGTGGAGGTGGACGTGAAGATTCCGTTTGCGCCAAGCTCAGGACCCATGGCCGGACAGACCTATAAGGCTGGCAAGCAGACCTTTGATGGAGATGAAGCCCTCGCCTTTGTCCGTGAGCGATTGGCGTTCAGTGACGGCGACTACCAACGTGTGCGAAACCAACAGGGATACCTCAAGTCCGTGATGGGCAAAATCATTGCCCGCGAAACACTGACCAATCCGGTGACCATCAGCAACATGGTCTCGGCGGTGTCCCCGTTCGTGAGCGTGGATAAGAACCTTGATGCTGCTGCGATCGGCAGTCTCTCCCTGTCCATGAAGGATGTCCGGGCCCAGGACATAGTGATGTTTACCCTTCCCACCCTTGGCACAGGAACCTCAGCGGACGGGCAGTCGATTGTCCTGGCTGACACCACGGCGATCGCGGACATCGCCAACGCACTCTCCAAGGACCAATTGGGCACGTACGTCGTGGCGCATGCCCTTGATAAAGGACAGTGAGCAAATCGGGCCCTCATCGCTGGGCGCTGGTGAGGGGCTGGGGGCTTCCCCACTTGGTGAACGGGAACAGGAATCCGTCCACACGGCCAATGATGTCTGCTCGGCCGGCAGTCTTGACGCAGCTGGCCGTTGGCCCCGCGGCCCGGCAGGCGGTAACTGAATCCTCGGACCGGGAGCGGTGGTCGCCCAAGAGCAGGTACTGATCCTCGCCAAGAAGGATGGGCCCGAAGCAGCGCGGCGACCTCACCGTCGTCGAACAGTCCGTGCTGCCGGTAATGAACGCGAGATCCTCGAAAACGTAGGGTTCCGCAACGGCCCCACCATTGACTGTGACGTGTCCGCCGACGTCACAGCATTCCACAGCATCGCCGGGCAAACCGACCACCCGCTTGGCCAGGTATTCGGTGTTGGCGGGGCCGATTCCGGTCACCTCACCAAACCAGCCAACTCCTGTGCGCAGGGTGCCGCGTTGGGGCGCTGGCCCCCATCCCGCCGGTTTCCTGAAAACAACGACGTCGCCGCGTTTGGGTTCCGAGCCGGTGTAAGCGGTGCGGTTGACCAGCACCCGGTCACCTACGTTGAGTGTCTGTTCCATGGAGCCCGACGGCACCGAGTAGACCTTCACAAGGAATCCCTGAACCAGCGACACCGCCATCAGTGCGAGCAGGACGTGAATCCATGGCGAGCGGAGCAGCGTACGGACTTTCACCGTCTTGGGATTCATGTTTGCGGAAAGGCTCAGCGTTGAAGGTCTAGAGGATGCCCGCACCGATCGGAACGGAGATGCTACTGGTTGCGATCAGGGTGCGACCCCCAATGACCACGGTCACGGTGACCGGGAATGACGCCAGCAAATTGACGGATACGCCGGTGCTGGTGCCTGCCAATCCGAAAACTATCGGCAGATTCAGTGTGCCGTTGCTCGCCACCGTGATGGGGACGCTGTTGCTCCACGTGGTGGAGGGAAAGCCGTACTGTCCGATGACCGGCGCGGACTGGTACGTCGTAGTGCGCTGGCCGGCGGTGGTGGCTGTCCCGTTGAAGGAGTACACACCGAATCCGCGAGCCCGGCCAACCGGGATGTTGATGCCGGTAGGGCGGGAAATCGACACTGTCACCAGAGCGTTGTCCGTGACCGCTCCGGGGCCGTTGGTGAGGGTAAGGATGGTGGGGACGGTGACCAATGACTGGGCCGTGAGTGCACTGGTTCCGTCCAGTAGCCGGAGGCTGAGCAGCGATGTGGAGGAAGCGGTGAAGGCAAGGCCCAGGGTGTTCACGGAGGCTACCGCAGCGGGGGCCGCAACGGCGGCAGCAATGACGGGCATGGACCATGCCACACCCTTAACCACAGCGCGACGGGCATGCGGCTTGGAAACGGTACCTTCGTTGCTCATCGCTCTTCTTTCACTCATTTTGAGCCGACGTTACGATACCCGGGACGCAGGGCAACAGCTGCTGTAGTAGGAAGGGCTAGGCTGTCCAGCCCACTTCTACCGGATAGTGGACGCGAGCTTCTTGGCTACCACCAGGCCCGCCAAGGCCCCCAAGGTGTTGGCAACGATGTCCGACCAAGCAGTCACCCGCCCAGGTATCAGCAATTGAACGACTTCGATGGTCCCGGACGATGCAGCAGCGAGAAGGGCAAGCGGCCACCACTTCCACAGCGTTGGTTTCAGCAGCCGGACAAACACCCCGAAAGGGACAAACATGACGATGTTCGCCATGAATTCCACTCCGATGCCCGCCGCCTCCTGTGGAATGCCGAGAACCGAAAGCCAGCCGGCAATGACCCCCACAAAACCTGTGACCGTGCTGGCTTCGCGTGCGGGCAGGAAGACAACAAATGCGAGCGCAACCAGGTAGGCGATGAAAAGGGTCTTTAGCCACCACGTGGCGTACTGCCGTACAAGCACTTCTGGCCTTTCCTGAGGCTTCCGGCGCCGTCTGGGGTTTGCGGCAGTGAACTACACCAACTATAGGAGTGAACGGGCTGCCGCCCTGGTGGCCCAACACGCATGGACTATGAGTGTGATCCATCCCTCAACCGGGCTTTTCGGCGTATGCTCTCCTCAGCGCTGGATAAACGCGTTTGTTCGCTTTTGGTGGGGCCACTTTTGAAGGCGGGGGTTCAGTGGCAGGAGTGAAGCACGGGGTTCTTCCTACGCGCCCGGCTTTGCGGCATGGTTGGCCGTTCTTCCTGGTGCCTGTTGGGGTCTGTTTGGTTTTGCTGGCTTTCGGTCTGGCAAGCGGATCAGGAACCACGACGGCGCAACTCGCCGGCGACCTGGCAATCCTTCTGGCTGCACTCACCGCGCTCTCAACCCATACCCTCGCTGCCCTTGCTGGCCGGAGAAACCCGGACAACAATCCGGGTCGCTGGTTCATCGTGGCCGGCCTGGCCATCTGGAGCGCCGGTCAAACAGTCTGGACCATCAACGGCATCACCCTGAACCACCAGTACCCTTTCCCGTCCTTCGCGGATGTCGGCTTTGTTTGGTACGCGCTGCCCACCTCCATCGGATTAGTGCTGCTGCTAAAAGGCCAAGGGCGCCGCATCCCGCTGCGTCGCACCATCCTGGACGCAGGAGTAGTGGCAAGCTCCACGTTCTTCATTGCGTGGAGCTCCGTGCTGGGACCCTTGGCCGGGGCCACCGGCCAGGACGCTTTTGCCCAGGCCACACAGATGGCTTATCCCATCGCAGACGTCTTCATGGTCTCCGTGGTGATCGTCCTGACCATGCGCGCAGCCCGGGGCCGCAGGCTTCCCTGGCTGAGCCTGGGAATTGGCTTCTGGGTCCTCGCCATCACGGATATGGCGTATATGAGTTTCACGCTCCAAGGCGTATCCGGTGTCACGGGATCCCCTTTGGCGTTGGGGTGGGTACTGGCCTTCCTGCTGGTGGCCTTGAGCCCCTGGCTTCCGGAAGCCGGCACCACGCAAAGAGACGGGCGGGTTTACGCCGCTGCCCTTGAGCTGCTTCCCTACCTGCCCGTGTTCAGTGCCGTGTTCTTCTCGCGCAGCCGTCCCATCGGGGAGGATCGCGTCCTGCTGCTCACCGGGCTGGTGGTGATTGTCTTTGTGATGGTGCGGCAGGTGCTGATCGTCGTCGAGAATGTGACACTGACCCGCGATCTCGAGTCGAAAGTGGCTCAACGCACCGCCGAGCTGGAGGGGCTGGGGGCGATCGTGAATTCCTCCGGCGACGCCATCATCGGCGAAACCCCCGACGGCGTGATCACCAGTTGGAACCCCGGTGCCGAGAGGATCTTCGGCTACCCAGCTTCTGAAGCAATAGGACGGAAGGGAGACTTCTTCGTTCCGCAGGAACTGATGGAGAACGAACGCCTCGCCTTGGAAAGCACGGCACAAAGCGGTGAGGTGCAGAACTACGAAAGCCAGAGGCGACGCCTCGACGGCGAAGTCATTCCGGTGTCCGTGACGTTGTCCCCGGTGCGGGGTGAATCCGGCATCCGCGGCGTGGCCACCATCTCCCGCGACATCACCGAACGCAAAGCTGCCGAGAAAGAACTCCTGACAGCCCGCGAGGCAGCGTTGGAGTCCAGCCGCCTCAAGTCCGAGTTCCTGGCCACCATGAGCCACGAAATCCGGACCCCACTGAACGCGGTGATCGGCCTGACCTCGCTCATGATGGACACGCCCCTCAGCGAAGGGCAAAGGCAGTACGCCCAAGGAGTCAAAGGCGCCGGCGAGGTCCTGCTGACCCTGATCAACGACATCCTTGACTTCTCCAAGCTGGAAGCCGGGAAAGTGGACCTGGACATCAACGTCTTCGACCCCCGGGCGCTGGTGGAGGAAGTAGCGGGGCTGGTGGTGGAAGCTGCACAGGGGAAAAACCTGGAGCTCATTTCCTACTGCCACCCGGACGTGCCGGCACGTCTGATGGGCGACGCCGGCCGCATCAGGCAGATTCTGCTGAACCTGTCATCCAATGCCGTCAAGTTCACCCCCACCGGCGAAGTGGAAGTCCAGGTCTCAGTCCTCGCCCAAGACGCGAACAACGCATCACTGCGCTTCGAGGTCAGGGACACCGGCATTGGCATCAGCGCCGAGAATCATCAGAGGCTCTTCGAATCCTTCGCCCAGGCAGACGCTTCCACCACCCGCCGCTACGGAGGAACCGGACTCGGCTTGGCAATCTCCCGGCGCCTCACCGAAGTCATGGGCGGCAAGATCGGACTGGACAGTGAGCCCGGAGTGGGCAGCCGGTTCTGGTTCGACCTTGAACTGCCCCTTGGCCCGGCCTCCTCCGACATGGAAAACCTACCTGCCACGCTGGCCGGCCGCCGGGTGTTGGTGGTGGACGACAACGCCACCAACCGTCTGGTGCTGGAAACACAACTGGCCAGTTGGGGCATGCTTCCCGTCTCCGTTGCCGACGCCGCGTCCGCCCTGGACGAATACAGTGCCGCTGCCCTAACAAGCCACCCGTACGACATCGCGGTGGTGGACATGTGCATGCCCGACACCGATGGGCTCCAACTTGCCCGCAACATCAAGAACGACGCCAACGGCTCCGGCGGCCCGGGAATCATCCTGTTAACCTCCACCATGCAGGTGGAAAGAAGCGACCTCACCTCAGCCGGAATCCGCGAATACCTCACCAAACCCGTCCGCAGCTCTGAGCTCTACAACCGCCTCCTGCGCGTGCTGGCCACCAAGAGCGCTGGTGCGGCTTCACCGCCGGTGCTTGCCGTTGTTGAAACTTCGGATCCCAGGCCCCGCCTCGGGACGCTGTTGGTGGCCGAAGACAACGAAGTAAACCAGTTGGTGGCGCGCGGAATGGCCAACCGCCTCGGCTACGAAGTACATATTGTGGACGACGGCGAGCAAGCCGTGTCCGCGGCACTGTCCGGCAAGTACGCAGCGGTCCTCATGGACTGCCACATGCCGGTCATGGACGGCTTCGACGCGACCCGGGCCATCCGTGCGCGCAACGGCCACGCCGCCAGAATCCCCATCATCGCCATGACGGCCGGCGCCCTGGACGAGGACCGCGAGCGCTGCTTCGCTGCTGGCATGGATGACTACATCAGCAAGCCCGTGGATCTGGCCAAGCTCTCTGAGGTCCTCTCGCGCTGGGTACCGCAACAAGAGCAAGAGTCGACGGCGGCTGGCGGGCTGGACGCTGTTGCGGCGCCGGACGCCGTGGTGGACGCTGTTGCGGCGCCGGACGCCGTGGTGGAGGCCGCGCAGCAGCCGGACGCCGTGCTGGAGGCCGCGCAGCAGCCGGACGCCGTGCTGGAGGCCGCGCAGCAGCCGGCGGAAGCACCGGCGTCGGGCTCTGTTGTCCTTGACCTGGCGCGACTGGAGATCCTCCGCGAGCTCGGGCCCGCCGACGGTTTGGGTTTGTTGCCTGAAGCCGTGAAGGCTTTCCGGCAGGATTCTCAAGGAGCTTTGGAGACCTTGCGGTGGGCGCTGGACACCGGGCACGCCGCAAGTGTGGAGGCCGCAGCGCACAAGCTTGCCGGCGCGTCCGCCAATATAGGTGCAGCCGGTGCTGCCGGCCTGTGCAAGGAACTGGAACGGCTGGGCCACGTTGCGGGACCAGACCTTGGAGCCAGCGGATTGCCGATGCTGGACCAATTGCGCGCCGAACTCACGCGCGTGGACGAAGCACTTGAACGAACACTAACGGGGGCACACGTGCGGGAAGCACCACTGCGGGGAACGTCATGAAAATCCTCATCGCTGACGACGACCAGATCTCCAGGATGATCACCAAAGCCGCCGTGGAACAGTCCGGCCATGAATGCATCGTGGCCGTGGACGGCGACTCGGCCTGGGAACTCTACAAGGAACACAGCCCCGAAGCTGTGGTGACAGACCTCATGATGCCCGGCCTCAACGGGCTGGATCTTTGCCGCGCCATCCGTGCGGCCGAGGCCGATAGCTACACCTACGTGATCCTGGTGACCTCCCACGGTTCACGGAAAGACGTTCTGGCCGGAATGGAAGCCGGAGCTGACGACTACGTCACCAAACCACTGGATCCGTTCAGCCTTCACATCCGTCTCCTTGCGGCCCACCGCATTACCTCCTTGCACGCGGACCTTGCCCGGTACCGTTCGGCGCTGACAGAGCAGGCACGGACCGATCCCCTCACCAAACTGCACAACCGCCTGAAGCTGGCCGAAGACCTCGGCACGCTGCACGGCGGGGGCAACAAGGATCACGACTATTGCCTGGCCATGGTGGATGTGGACAATTTCAAAAGCTACAACGACATCTACGGCCATCAGGCGGGCGACGCCGCACTGATTGCCATTGCGTCGACGCTGGCCGGCGCGGTACGAAAGTCCGATGCCGTCTACAGGTTTGGCGGCGAGGAATTTCTCCTTGTCCTGCGCGATCAGCATGTGGACGGCGCAAGGACTGTCATGGAGCGTGTCCGGTCCGCAGTGCAGGACTTGAGGATTGAACATTCCGGCGATCCCGACGGCGTCCTGACCATCAGCGCTGGAATCTCCGCCTTTACCGCCGGTCACCGGGCAGGAACCGAACAACTCCTGCGTGAAGCTGACCTGGCGCTCTACGCCGCGAAGGCCTCCGGCCGGAACCGGGTGTCCTTGGCTGGTGCCCTCCGCTCAGAATGACCGCGCCCTAGGCCCGCCACGGCCGGGCACAAAGTATGTTTCCGGTTTCAGTGGGATCACTCCGCCGGGAAACAGTGCATCTACCTGTGTGGGGTATTGCCTGATGCGCCCGGGTTTTGCGTCAAGGCCCTCGTCCCAGGTCCACGGAACGAATCCCATAGCGGACAAGTACCGTTCATCCGGGCCGGCCGTCAGATCGTAGGGAAAGTCTGAATACATCACCAGGTTCTCCGGGTGTCCTTTGCCTACCTCGCGGGTGATGAGGTGGTCCACGTGCTTCCCCACACCCGCCGGGCAAAACAGCAGTTCGGCTTGGGTTTGCGCCATGAGAACTGCGACGTCGGTGCGGAGCTGGCGGATGAGTGTCCGATCCCCTTTGGCGACCCTTCCGTGCGCGATATCAAACCTGTAGGTGGGGTACCGGTGTGTCAGCTCCGGGAGCAGGCGGTCCCATGCGCTGCTCCCCATCGCTAATGGCTTGCGTCGGCGTCGGAACAGTGCGTCCACCTCCCCCAAATGTATGGATTGCACTCCCATGTCCTCCAAGACGGCGCGGTCCTCGGACTGTCTCGCCTGGAACAGTTCCCCGGCGTCCCGAACGGTGCATTGGCGCATGAAGGACCGTGCTGCGCGCGTATGCGGTGCTGGTGTTGCCTCGGTGAAGATCGTGGCCACGATGATCTCGCGTCCTTGGGCCTGTGCTTCAATCAGCGCACCGCAGGACAACACAGCATCATCAAGGTGGGGTGACAAAAACAGCCACGGCGCGTCGCCCGCCATGGAACGTTCAACTCGTGTCGGGAACGGCATTCAGGACCTTTCAACGTGGCGGACAGGCTGCTGCCGGGTTGGAAGTTCATTGAGGTCGGCAAGCGCGCTGTGGTAGGTCCGCGCCTGCATCCCGGCGAGCGCATCCCAGTTGTAACCGGCGGCAAATTTTCGTCCCTGCTCAGCCACGTGCGCCAACCCTGCCTGTGAATAGCGGCGGGCAATCTCTTCTCCGAAGGCCTTAACATCGAACGCTTCCACGATCCACCCCGTGCCTGGCGGGACGATCTCCTTGAGGCAGGGAATATCGAAGGCGATCACCGGAGTGCCTGCCGCAAGGGCATCGATGGCCACCAGTCCAAAGGTCTCGTGCCGGGACGGAACAACCAACAAACGGGCGTGGCTGAGAGCTTGAAACTTCTTGTCGCCGGACAGCCATCCGAGCATCCGCACGCGATCGGAGAGGCCCGCTTGCTGAATGGACGTGCGCAACCGTTCTTCGTCCGGGCCCGTACCGGCAATCAGCAAGTTACCCTCCACCTGCTCGCAGGCGATAGCCCAGGCTTCCAGAAGGAGGTCCAGGCCCTTGTGCCCGTACTCCAAGCGCCCCAGAAAGAGGACGTCTTCTCCCAGATGCGGCTGAGTGTTCCATATACCTGGGTCCACGCCGTTTCCGATCACATCCACCTGCACGTCCGGGTTCAGTTGTTTGAGCCGGGCTGCGATGCCCTGGGACACGGAGATGAGCCTGCGGTATTTCCGGACGCCCAGCCGCTCTATCCAGTGCAGAGGTAGCTTGTACTGCCGCGCCTTGTCCCTCGCGTGAAGCCATTGGACAACGCCGATGGTGGGGCGTTTGGTCCAGAGGGGTGCGGCCATGGTGGAAAAGGGCGCAAAGAAATCCTCTACCACCAGCTCGGCAGCCGGACGGCGTTTCCGTACCTCAAACGGCAGCCGGACAACATAGGCAACCAACCTGGTCAAACGGTTCTTTCCCGATCCGATGCCGATGGGGACATAATGCACGCCGTCCTCCACACGCTCCTGCCAGCCGGGATACCGGGTGGTCAGGACAGTGATGCGGAAGCCCTGTGCCGCCAGGCGGCGATTGATTTCGTGGGTCCTCACAGACCCTCCCCCTGCCCCGGGCATGCGGGGATCCTCGAAGCCCAGATGCAAAACTTTCATCTCTATTTTTCCGTCCCGAATTCTTTCGAAGGCTCGCCGATGCCATCCGCAGCTGCTGCATCAAGGGCTGCGGGATCCACCAACCAGATAGTGGTTTCCCCATTGGTGGGGCCAGCCGTTGTGACCATGGGAGTCGCATGCTCCTTCAGCCAGGCCAGCATGGTGGGGTTTGCATAGCCGTAACCCTGGCTGGTGGGCTTGGACTGGGTGAGGATGTAACTCACGCCGTTCTGTTTCATCAATGGTGCGGAGGGCCATATCCCGAACCGGGAATCATGCATATACGCAAAGTGACCGGTGCTGTTGGTAACACTGATCCTGGCGTCGGCAGGAAGGTTGGCCTGGATCCAATCATTTGCCCGGACGAAGCCGTTATCCAGGGTTAGTGCCGTGCGAAGCCCCAAGATCACGGTCAGCACGACGTAGCAGACACTGATAACGGCCAGGGTTCGACGGGTTTTGGGGTACCTCTCCCGGATTTCCACCACCACCAGCACTGAACAAATGGCTCCGGCCACCATGACGCCGTAACCGTACTGTTCCTCAAAAGTGCCGAACACTGCGCTGTATACGCCCGCTGCACCGAGAGCCGCGCCGGCCAACCCCATGAGACGGCGGCCGGGGTGGTGGCTGAAGCACAAGAGCAAACCCACCACCGGGCAAAGACCCAACAAGAAATAGCTGGTCCCAAAATGCCCGCTCTGTTCGATGAGCCTGGACACGATGCTCGGCGAGCCCTCGGAAGTGAACCCGGTGGTCTTCTCCACGCCGGACATGCGCACCAGACCATTGCTCTTGGCCCACACCCAGCTTGGAAAGTGCCCGTGTGCGGCCACCACCACCAAATAGGCCACGTAAGGCAGAAAGCCAAAGCCCGTGACCATCAGACCCTTTCGCCAAGGGAACGACTTCTTCCACACCATTGCCGCAACCACCGGCGCCACCGTGCAGATCAAAAAGAAGTCCTTGCAAAGGATGGAATACCCCAGCAAGAGCCCAGCCGTCGCGAGCCTGAGGAAGGAAAACGGTTTGTGCTGCGAACCCCGGGGTGAGACCAGGAGCAGCAGCCCAGCCAGTCCCGGCACCATGGCCGTGGTTTCAAGGAATGCATGGCTGTTGTTCCGCAAAATAAACGGCTCGAACGCCAGCAGCACCGCCGTGAGCCAGGCGGCGGTAGGAGTTGCCAGTTTCCGGACCAGCAGGAAGCCGAGACCCACTGTTACAGCACCCATCACCGCATTGAGCCAACGTAACTGAAGCGTCACCTCAATGATCTGGCCGGTAATCCCAAAAATCTTCACCACCCCGGCTTCAAGGAGGAAGTACCCGGGCGGGTGGAGGAAGAAAGGCCCGTCCGGCAAAGTAGGGAACTCTCCGGCGGCCACGGACTCACCGAGCCGGACGTACAACATCTCGTCCACCCACAGCTCGAAGCCGTGCTCGAGTCCCAAGGCACGGACGCCGAACGCCACAACAACCACAGCGATGAATGCTGTCAGGTTGCTGGAACGCCCCCGGCGCCTCCACCCGCGCACAGGGCCAGGGGACAGCGGTTGAGGCTTGGCCCGGCGGCCTGAAGCCTTGCTGCGCCTGCCAACCTGAGGCCGTCGGGAAATTCTTAAGTCATTCCTGTGCGGCAAAATGCCGCGCTGGTAGGCAAGAACGGTGATGCCACTGATGGCGGCGACAGCAAACCAGACCAGGGGCTGCACCTTCCCGATCAACGCCAGGATCACGATCAGGACGCCGGCCAGGACCAGGAACGTGCCGGCACCACGTCCGGGGCGGGCCGCAACCAGGACAGGACGCGCCAGGACTGCGAGGACCACGCCAGCCATCACCGCCCCAACAGCCGAGCCAACGGCCATGCCCGTGACAGCGTTCAACTGCCAACCAATCCACAGCCCGCCAATCACCAGGGCACAGGCACACGCCAGACCTATTTGGCAGCGACGGTAAGCGCGCATGGCAAGGAGGATGGTGGAAAGCACCATCAGGACGGCGTAGCCGAGGCCGGAAGCCGCCAGCCATGGCAGGAGGTGGAGCGATCCGTGGTACTTCAGCGGAACAATCAGCCCGGACATCATGGGCGGAGCAGTAGCGATGATGGCGAAGGCCACCACCGCAAGCTGCCCGAAGGAGGCAAAGGAAGCACCAAGCACCTCGCCAGGCTTCACGCCGGGGGCGCGCAAAAGCGGGAATGCTACCAATGCCGTGCCCGCGGCCACATAGACGGGGCCCTTGGCGATGGTGGCGAGCGCTTGGAATCCGGCCGCGTCAACAGAGCCGTTATCCAGGAAGCCGACCACCACCACATCCACACCCACCAGCACGGACACCACACACAGGACCGACGCGATATCACTGGTTTCAGCCCATCGCCACTTCTGAAGCAACACCCGGGGACGCCAGCGGAGATCCTGATAGAAGCCCCACGGCACCACCAACGGTGCCAGGCAACCCACCGCAAAGCCGAGGACCGCTCCCCCTGCGCCCCATGCCATCACAATGACCAGCAGGCTGAAGAGCAACCGCAGGACCACCTCGCCCATGGTGGACACGGCGTACCACGTGAAGCGCAGCTCCCCCTGAAGCCAACCGGCGGGCGCGTTCACCACGAAAATGGCAAAAGCGGCGAGAGCCACCGCAGCAGCCAGCTCCGGCGTAGCAATGGCTAGCGTCACGCTGCCTGTGATGGTGGCGGCGACCAGTCCGGCCAGGCAGGACACGAACACCGAGAAGGCCACGCCGTCCTGCCGCTCCCGGGACCCCTGCCGGTGTACGGCCACCACATGTGACAGAGGCAGCGGCACCAGCGCGTTGGCAACGATTCCCACCACCCCAAGGATCATGGCGGCGGCCGCAAATTGTGTGTAGTCCGCTGTGCCCAGCATGTTGGCCATGAGCAGGGAACACGCATAGCTCACCACTCCCACGAGGCCGGCTGACACAGCAAGGAAGCCACTGTTTTGGGCTATGTTGACGTCCTGATGCGGAGTCCCCTTCCTACCTTCCGCCCTGGGTCTCAAGCTCACTATCGGGGTCATTGTCTGATCGGATACAACCACTGATCAGTTACCGTTGCCGACCATCGAGGGCATCGGCCGGGGCGAAGACACTCCCTGGCCCGGCAAGCAGGGTACCGTGTCCCGCGGAGTGGATCTCCGCGGAAACCACCCCGAGCCGTTTCATCGCAGCGGAGGCCTCGAATTCATCGCGGCCTTTCATGATGATGGATACGTTGCCGTCAGCCACTGCATACTCATCCGTCGGCCTCAGTGCTGCGGCGAAATGGGCATCGCCGAATTCCTCAAGCTGAACCGGTAATTCGAACTGAACCAGAGTGGAAAGATCCGAGTGGCGGGCCAGGGGGTCTCCGCCGTCCCGCTGCATCATGATTTCCTCCAACAGCACCCCGGTGAGCAGCTTGGTGCTGCGATCCCATGTAAAGCAACGAGCCCATTCACGGCACTCACCGGAGACGATGATGGCGGCCTCCGGCGCAGCCAACTCGGTCATTGCATCAACTATGGCGGCGCCAAAATCCTTGGGATGGTCCACCAGCCATCCGGTACGGCCATCCACCACGGAATCCCTGATACCCGGAACCCTCAAAGCCAAACAGGGCACTCCCCAGGCTGCTGCTTCAATCACCGAGCAACCCCAGCCTTCGGAAGCGGACGTGGAAGCCGTCATCCAGGAGCGGCTCAGCAAAGCATCACGGACGTCGTCGGATTGGTATCCGTGGAAGGTGACGGCGTGGACCAGGCCGAGATCCATTGCCAGTTGCTGCAGCCGTGCCCGCTCCGGCCCGTCACCGACGATGTCCATGCGCAGGTGCGGAAGCTTCCGCGCCGCAACAGCAAACTGGCCCAGCAGGAGGTCCAACCGTTTGTGGGGCACCAAGCGGCTCACGACGGCGATGGTGGGCTCAGCGGCCCGCGTGGAAACAGCCGGCGGGATACCGATGGTACCGTTCGGCACCACATGGATGGGGGCCGAGAATCCGAGCTTCCGCAATTCCATGCGCGTGGAAGGGGATACTGCCACCATTGCTCGCTGCCCATAGACCGTCTTGGCGCCGGTGCTTTCGAGAAAGCGGCCCACGGCGGCCATGGGCGGAGAAAACCGGGTGCGGAACTGATCCTGGTGAACGTGGTGGACCAGCTGGACGATCGGGATGTCTCTGCGCAGGAACAACGGAGAGAAGAACGGGATTCCGTTTTGGCAATCCACCACAGCATCGAACCGTCCGTTGGTGCGCAGGAGCCTCAGTGCTGCCTGTCCATACAGGGAGAGCGCTCCGCCGCCGCGCAGAACGCGAATGCCGTCAATGATCTCCTCGGCCGCCTGACCGGCATCGCGCCCCGTAAACCACGTGACACGAACTCCGCTGTTCACCCATCGGCGTGAGATTTCATGCATGTACTGCTCGGCACCGCCGGCCTGGGAGTGCATGACGTCGCGCCAATTCAGAACCAACACGTGCTTTCCAGCGAGCATGGTGGGTGAATTCATGTCAGTTGGGGAGTCCGTCATGATGCTGCTTTCTGAAGTTGGATCACCGAGGCAAAGCTGGCAACTCCGTCCTGGAAGGGGCGGAACGTGGACTCTGCCCCATCGGTCCATGCCACGGGCAGTTCCACAATGCCGGCGTCGTTGTCCTGAAGCCTGAGGAGCAGTTCAACATCGAAGGCAAATCCGGTACTGCGGCACTGCACCATGGCAGCCGTGAGCGCGTCACGTTCAAAAAACTTGAACCCGCACTGGGTGTCCTGGATGCCTTTGACCTTTGACTTGGTCAGTGCCCGGAAAGCCGTGCCACCCATTCGGCGCCCAAGGTGTTGAGGCACAACAAGGGTGGAACCCGGGGCGTAGCGGGAGGCGATCACCGCCGCCGCGCCGCCGGCAAGGTAAGACATGGCCAATGTGAGCGTTTCCAAAGGAGTGGCGAGGTCGGCGTCAAAGAAACCCGTGTACTTGGACGTCCCGCTCAGGAGACCGCGCCGCACAGCCGCCCCCTTTCCGCGACGGGAGCAGCCCACCAGCGAGATAGGCACAGAGTCTCCCTTCTCCCGGGAGATCCGGCGGACAACCGCAGCGGTGTCGTCCACACTGCCGTTATCAACCACCACAATGCGCGAAGACCATGGCTGAACTGCCAGGAAATCCACGGTTTGAGTCAGGGTGCCGGAGATCCTTGAGGCCTCGTTGTAAGCCGGGATAATGACTTCGAGATCTACGTAGGAGCGACGCAAAGAGTCTGGATGCCGCGTTGCCTGAAAACTTTCCCTCCTGCCGATCTGAACACTATGCGCGTGAAGCGGAACCATTTGAATCTCCAATATCCGGGAACGGGGCGTAAATCGTGCTCGCACTATGGAGTGTTGCCACCAGGCAAGTCATGACGCTGGTCCGGCGTGTTGTGCTCCAAGTCATGGGCCACTCTCACAATTCGCCCGCACCCCGGCCGCTCTGAGCGAAATTGCTGGTTCTGTGTCAGAGCCCGTCTATAGAGTGGGCCACATGAGCCACACTTCTTCCGTCCCTGCCGCTGCCAAGGAAACTACACTCCAGCCTCCTGTCGCCCAGCAGATTCCCACCCGCCGCGAACATCACGGCGATGTCTTCGTGGACAACTATGAGTGGCTCAGGGACAAGGAATCAGCCGAGGTTGTTGACCACCTCAAAGCAGAGAACGCCTACCAGGAAGCGGTCACGGCGCACCAGGAGCCACTGCGGGAGGCCATGTTCCAGGAGATCAAAGGCCGGACCCAGGAAACGGATCTCTCCGTACCCAGCCGCAAGGATGGCTGGTGGTACTACAGTCGTTCGGTGGAGGGCAAGGAGTACAGCATCCAGTGCCGTGTGCTGGCCGACAACACCGGCGATCCTGTGGCGGACTGGACTCCCCCGGCAGTTGACGCAGGCGTCGCGCTTCCCGGTGAGGAGGTACTCCTGGACGGCAATATCGAGGCAGAAGGCCAGCCGTTCTTCAGCGTCGGCGGTGCCGCCGTGACCGTCGACGGCAACCTGTACGCCTACGCGGTGGACAACTCCGGAGACGAACGCTTCACCTTGCGGATCAAGGATCTACGCACTGGCGAGCTCCTTCCGGACATCATCGAGGACATCTTCTACGGGGTTGCTTTCTCCCCGGACGGAACCCGCCTTTTCTACACGGTTGTGGATGATTCGTGGCGGCCCTACCAGGTGAAGGCACACCGGCTGGGTACGCCTGTGGCCGAGGATGAAGTCATCTATCAGGAGGACGACGTCGCCATGTGGCTCGGCTTCGACCTCTCCTCCGACCGCCGGCACTTGGTGCTGAGCGTCGGCTGCTCCGAGTTCAGCGAAACGCGGCTGCTCCGCTTCGAGGACTACGACGCCGGACTCACCACCGTCATCTCCCGCGACCACAAGGTTCTCTACGAGGCTGAGCCCTTCCTGCTGGACGGCAAGGAAACACTGCTCCTCACCCACAACAAAGACGCCATCAACTCGATGGTGAGCCTGGTGGACCCTGCCAACCTCACCAAGCCGCTGGCTGAGCAGGACTGGCGCACCGTCGTCGAGCACTCCGACGCCGTTCGTGTCAACGGCGCGGGAGTGACGTCCACGCACCTGGTGTTGTCCGTCCGCAAGGACACCATTGAGCGCGTGCAGGTGATCCCGCTGGCAGGCTTGGGCACGGCGGCTCAGGGGACGCCCGTGGAGCCTGCCTTCGATGAAGAGCTCTACACTGCAGGTGTTGCCGGCTCTGATTACGAAGCCCCGGTGATCCGCATGGGTTATACCTCGTACTTCACGCCGTCCCGCGTCTACGACTTCGTCCTGCCTACAGCCGAACAGCCCCGTGGCGAGCTGCTGCTCCGCAAGGAAAGCCCTGTTTTGGGTGGCTACTCGGCAGCGGATTACGTCGCCACCCGCGAATGGGCAACGGCCGACGACGGCACCCAGGTCCCGCTGTCAGTGCTTCGTCACGCTTCGGTCAAGCAGGATGGCACAGCCGCAGGGTTGGTATACGGCTACGGCTCGTACGAAATGAGCATGGATCCCGGCTTCGGCGTGGCCCGCTTGTCCCTTCTTGACCGCGGAATCGTCATGGTTATTGCCCACATCCGCGGGGGCGGTGAACTGGGACGCACATGGTATGAGGATGGCAAGAAGTTCACCAAGAAGAACACGTTCACCGACTTCATTGCGGCCACGGACTGGCTGGCAGGCTCCGGCTGGGTTGATCCTTCGCGTATTGCTGCAATGGGTGGATCCGCCGGCGGACTGCTCATGGGTGCGGTGGCCAACATGGCGCCGGAGAAGTACGCTGCCGTGGTGGCGCAGGTACCGTTCGTGGATGCTCTGACCACCATCCTGGACCCTGAGCTTCCGCTGTCAGCCCTGGAGTGGGAGGAATGGGGCAACCCCATCACGGACCCCGAGGCCTACGCGTACATGAAGTCCTACACTCCGTACGAGAATGTGAAGGCTGCGGCCTACCCCAAGATCGCTGCCGTGACGTCCTTCAACGACACCAGGGTGCTGTACGTTGAACCGGCCAAGTGGGTGCAGGCACTGCGCTCCGCATCCACCGGTTCCGAGCCGATCGTCATGAAGATCGAAATGGATGGTGGCCACGGCGGCGCATCGGGCCGGTACGTTCAGTGGCGCGAGCGGGCTTGGGATTACGCGTTCATCGCCGATTCCCTCGGTGCCACGGAGCTGCTCCCCGGGGCCGGACTCAAATAAGAGTTTTAGTACAGGTGATGCCCTCATGAAGCCTGTCCGGGGGCATCAGCTGCGCTAACCTCAGCTTTGGTGCGCCCTGAGCAGTGCGTAGTAGCCAGGGATGAGATCCGGAGACGTTGGGTTGCTCAACGGGCGTGTCTCGATGCTCGCTGAACCGTCCCGCACGAGGTTCCAATCCGCCGTCGGGAAGGCCTTTGCCCGTTGCGTAGCACCGAAGCGGCCAGGCATAGGCAGTCCCCGGATGGCTCCCTCAAGCGGAGCCGGAATGAATTTCCGTGTGGCCCCGAGGTGGCTGACATAGTCCACGGGGGTGCCCGGGAAGTTGGTCTCGGCCAGGAAAACGCCACCGCGGGCCCCGACGACGGGCAGCAGGTTTGCGGCCAAAGCGGCCTGGCCATTGCGGTCCAGTACGTGCAGAACACCTCGGATGAACACGTTTGCGTTTCCCGTCCAGCCCGCAGCTTCAAGGGCCTTTCCCACCGTCTGCGCAGCGTCAGGTGCCGTCATGTCGCACACGGCGAACGACGCCGTCGTGATTCCTGCTGCTTCCTGCCGTGCGCGGTCCACTGCGTTGGCGGAGTAGTCGAGCCCCAATGCGTGCGGGAAATGCTGGGCCAGTAGCCGGGTGAAACTGCCGTTCCCGCACCCAACATCCACTATGGGGATCGTAGGATCCAACAGCTGCAGGTGGGGAAGATAGCTGTTCAATTCATGAGCGCTTCCCGAGTCCCACAGGACATCGCCGGCGGCACCGGTGGAACGGATTCTGCCCCAATACTGGTCCCAGGCCGTGAGCGGATCCTTGGGGGCGGCCGAGGAAAGCCTGATGAGCCGGGGTATCAGCAGGTACTTTCGGAGAGCGGAGATCATGCTCCAAATATATGGGGCGCTACGCCTCCACCAGCCACTCCAACGCTTCTGTTTCGGACGTGAAGAACTTGGTAGGGCATGGCGGCTTCATGATGCCCAGGAAGAAATTGGCAATAACCCTGTCCACCGGGGATGAACCCCAGAGAGCGATCCGGGACGCCTGGCAGGGTTTGGCAAAAACTGATCGGGCACCCCTGGTGACATCGTCCGTTGTTGCCATGTCAACAATCATGGGGTGCCTGTCCGTTCCGCAGAGTTCGTTGACCTTGTCCATGGCCCTCTGCGCGTCCCGTTCCTGGATCCGGGCGCCACGCGGCCATGTCAGGCGCAGTATCCCTGGCTGTTCGAGCTCCAATTCGAACATCACTTCCTGGTGGTCTTGCGGTGTAGCTGGGTGGTCCACAATTCTCCTCGCACATTCAAGGCAGCTGCAGGGAAACCCGGAATGGATCGCCCCTCGCTCATTCCCTCAAGGCTGTCTAATCCCGGAGCCAAAGTAAAGGTGTGACCCGCGACTCAAAAGCTCATTTCCGGTTGGGCGGCCGCTGGCCGCGATGCCGCTGATAGTGTGTTGCCAAATCCTGAAATAATGCGCACCAGTGGTGGAACGGAAGGGGCTCAGTGGGCGAGACCGTTGCCGGGGAACAGCATGCCTCGCGTTCGGCAGTCGTAGCGGACTCCAACCATGACCGCATGGCGGCCACTACATCCGCGCTACACGCCGCGGGTTTCCAGGTTTTTTCTGCCAAGGATTCTGCGTCCATGGCCCACCACCTTCAACAGCAACACCCCTCGGTGGTGGTGGCGGAGAACGCTCTCGCTCATGGACTGGGCATCCTTGGAGCTCCCGTGCTGCTCCTTCTTGATGAGCAGGAGTCCGTGGACCTTGAAGAAGTGGAGTCCTGGCGCGTAGCGGACTACGTCATCAACCCCCCGCGTCCAGGGGAACTGGTCCACCGGGTGGAGACCCTGATTGGCCGGGCACGGGAACGCTCACGTTCCCGGGGCGAAGTCGAAGCGCTGCGGGAAAGCCTCCGCAACGTCTCTTCGGCAATCCGGCAGACCAACGATCCGCAACTCATCGCAGAGCACGTGGTTCGAGGATTTGGTGAGGCCTTGGACGTGGACCACGTCTGGTTCGCCACTTTCCGTGATGAACGGGTACCCAGTATCCGGGCACAATGGAACCGGCCCGGTCTGCCGCTCCTGCCCGCCAAGTTAGGCGAGAGCGGGGACATCATCACCCAGACGGCCAACAAGCTATGGTCCGACGCCGATGTCCTGGCTGTGGAGGACCACCGCGAATTCCCCGATTCAGAAATCGCAAAGGCACTGAGGGGATGGTCCGGAGAGCTCAAGCCGGTCTCCACTGTGCTGCTCCCCGTGGGCGAAGGCGCCTCCGCCATGGGAATCATCCTCTTGTCCACGGTGAAGGAGCGGCACGACTGGACCCGCCCGGAAATCGCCTTGATGCAGCACGTCGCCGGAAACGTAGCCCACGGGCTCATCCAAGGCCACCTCATCAGCGCCCAACAGCGCGTCCTGCACCAGCTAAGGCAGCTCGATAAGGCCAAGACTGACTTCCTGGCCACCGTAAACCATGAACTGCGGACGCCCCTGACGTCCATCACCGCCTACCTTGACATGATCCAGGACGGTTCCGGCGGCCCGGTTCCCGACGGCATCAGGAAAATGCTGGAAGTCATTGCCCGGAACTCAAATCGCTTGCGCAGGCTGATTGAGGACATGCTCACCGTGTCCATGCAGGACGGCAGCAACTTGGACCTCAAACCGGTTGATATAGACAAACTCCTCCAAGTGGTGGTGGCAACGCTCCGTCCCCTGGCCGAATCCCGCCACGTTTCCGTGTCCTTCACGGAGGCCGCCGAGGACATTGAGGTCACGGCAGACGAAGCCAAGCTGGAACAGGTGTTCACGAACATCGTGGCCAACGCCATCAAGTTCACCCCCGAGGGCGGCCGCGTTGGCATCACCAGCGCCATGTCCGCGTTCGAGGATGGCGGCCCCGCAGCCCTCGTCCGGATAGCGGACAACGGCCTTGGCATCCCTGAGCACGACCTCCCCCACATCCTGACCAGGTTCTACCGCGCTTCCAACGCCACCTCAGCGGCAGTGCCGGGGAGCGGACTGGGGCTGGCAATCGCCAATGACATCATCAGCCGTCACATGGGACGTATGGCCTTCGACTCCATCCTTGGGTCCGGGACCACGGTGTCGGTGGAGTTGCCGGTGGGCGGGCCGTAGTTGTGAATTGCGAGCCAGCGGCTGACATCCGAGTCAACGCGGGGCCCAAAAAATTTGGGCTCCCGTCACTAATAGTCGACATCCGGCGAAACAAAACTGATGCCCCGGGCAGCAGCCCGGGGCATCAATTCAGCTAATGAGGCCTTGAGAGGCGCTCCCCCAATGTTTAGTTCGGCCACCAACCGATGCTGGTGGTGTTCGTCTTACCTGTGGTGGTGCTGTTCGGCCACCAGCCAATTGCCGTGCTGTCCTGCGTAGGCTCGGCATTGGCCGGGGCAGCGAAACCGGTGACTGCCAGAACCGCCGCCATGAGCAGGGTTGCCGCAAATTTTTTCATCCGCTATGCCCTTTCGTACTGATGCGAATTTGTTGACCGTGACTTGAATAAAGTCACGGGGCAAACTATACGAGCTTTTCTTCCGCAATGACATGGATAATGGGCATATGCAAAGTCCACACCTGGCCCCCCACCTTGTTGCCGGACTCAATGCACGCGCCAAATGGAAGGTGCGGGACTTTGACGAGGCCTTCAGTCTGGCTGCAGAGGCTGCCGAACTGGCCCGCGACGCCAGCGACGAAACCGCTTGGTGGAACATGCGCTACTTGCAGGCGGAGTGCCTGCGCGATCAAGGAAGCATCGAAGAATATCTGGCACTGGCCATCACACTGAATGAGCACAGTCTTACCGCTACCTCCCCCGAGCTCGGGGCCAAGGCTGGAACGATGGTGGCCATTGGGTTGCAAGGCCTGGGCCGGCTTGCCGAAGCTGCAACCGTGGCAGCAGACGCGGCAAAACTCGCTGCCGCGGACCCCGATCTCCTCTACGTCCAGGTCCTGGCCCAGCGCGCCCTGATCGCGGCCTTGGCGGAGAGCCGGCTGCTGGATGATGCATGGCGGGAATGTCTTGTCCTGGAGACCTTGATTACCGACGACGTTGATGAAGACACAGCGGGCAAGGGTTATTGGGTGATCGGTAACGTTGCTTTTCTGGCGGACCGGGTAGCGGATGGGGGCCGGTACCACGATCTGGCCGCCGAAAGGCTTTCACCGTCCAAAGATGTTGATTTGTGGGCACGTTTCAACCGCGCTTCAGCCGAAATGCGCCTGCAGGCAAAACTCGGTGACGCGGCCACACTTCGCTGCATTGAGCGGGCAGAACTGGCTACCGACATTGTGGGTGGATCCGAGCGGGACCACCTGGAAATGTCCTTGGTCCGCGCTCATTGGAATTACCTGGCCGGTGATATGCATGAAGCTTTGGCCATCCTGGAACCGCTGTGTGCCCGCTCCTCTATTTTGGCTACGCAAACATCCGCCGAAGCGCATTTTCTTTTTGGGCGGACTTTGCTGGAATCACAACGACTTGAAGAAAGCCTCACGGCATTCGAAGAAGCAGCCATACTCTTCGAACAGGCCGCCTTGCCGGAGCGCAGCGCAGCCGTCCGCGAACACCTTCGGCAAAGTGTCAGTCGCCGGGGCGGGCCACACGGGGAGTGAGCATGCCTGACGCAGAATCGTACTCCGCGAACGACCCCCGCTTGGGGCTACTTCTTGAGGGCATTGTGAGGTTGGCCGCGGGTGACCTGCACACCAGGATTGAAGTATCCGATGCCCGGGACGAAATTGACGCCGTGATCATGGGGACCAACCTCTTGGCCGAAGACCTGCAGATCGTCTACGAAGAACTCGAGCAAAGGGTGCAGGCCCGCACACGGCAGCTCAATGAAGCCCATCTGGCAATGCAGCAGATGGCAATGACCGATCCCCTGACAGGCTTGAGCAACCGCTCCGCTTTCGCCAACGCCCTGAGCGAGGCCCAGGCTCATGGCGTGCTGGGCAACCAACGGCCCGCAATCCTGTTGCTGGACATGGACGGGTTCAAAGCCATCAACGATTCCCTGGGGCACACCATCGGTGACAAGGTCCTGGAAACAGTAGCCACGCGTATCAGCGGCGCGGTTCGCGAACAGGACATGGTGGCGCGCATGGGCGGCGACGAGTTCGCTGTCCTGCTTCCCGGCGTGACGCCTTCGGAGGCCAGCGCCATCGGCAGCCGTATCCTCACCGCTGTGGCGGATGTGATGGAGATTGAGGGCCAACACCTTCGCTGCGGGGTCAGCATGGGTCTTCGAATGGCCGATCCTGGCCATCGTGCGGAGGAACTCATGATGGAAGCGGACATTGCCATGTACGAGTCCAAGGCCAACGGACGCGGCAAGCTCAAGGTGTTCGAACCTGACATGCTGCTTGCCCGGCAAATGCGGAATCAGATGGTGGGCGAACTCAAAGAGGCGATCGCCGGTTCTCAGTTGGTGCTCTATTACCAGCCGATCATCAGGCTGGACACCCGCGGGATTGAGGGCGTGGAAGCCTTGGTCCGGTGGAACCACCCCACCCGTGGGATCATCATGCCCGACGAGTTCATCCCCATTGCCGAGGAAACGGGCATGATTTCCGATCTGGGCGGGTGGGTGCTCCGCACCGCCGTCGAGCAGTTGAAACAATGGCGCAGCGACCCCCTGACCTCGGCCCACGACTTCAGCATGCGCATCAATGTTTCAGCGGCGGACCTGCAGCGGCTGGAGTTCATTGAGGACGTACGCGAGGCCCTCTCTTCAGCCGGACTGGACCCGTCGCTGCTGGTCCTGGAGCTGACCGAAAGTGCTGTTATTCAAGGAAACGACCTGGACCGTTACACGCTCAACAGCCTCCGGCGCCTCGGAGTGGGGTTGGAAATCGACGACTTCGGCACGGGCTACTCCTCCATCAGTTACTTGCGCCAACTGCCCGTGGACACGGTCAAAGTGGACCGGACGCTCCTTTCGGCCTTGGGCAGCGACCCCGCACAACCGGCTCTCCTGGCTGCTGTCCTGCAATTGATCCGCGCCTGCGGACTGGCGGCAGTGTGGGAAGGCATCGAAAGCGCTGAGCAAGCGGAGTATCTGCTGAGCATCGGTTGCACCAGCGGCCAGGGATACTATTTCAGCCGTCCGCTGCCTGAGGCGCAGTTGACCGAACAACTAAAGCACCACAAGACCTGGCCCGTCAGCTGATGGTCCGCGTCCAAGGGTGGTGCCGGGTGCGCCATTCGGAGTCCAGGATGGCGTAGATGTTCTCCGTGGCCCACTTGCCCTTGTAGTGCCAGTTGTCCACCAGAGTTGCTTCAAGCCGCATACCCAGGCGTTTGGCGACGCCGGCAGATCCTTCATTGAGGGCATCCAGCTTGGCATCCACGCGGTGGAATGACAGTTTCTCAAAGGCCAGCCTTAGCACGGCCTCCGCTGCCTCAGTGGCGATTCCGTGGCCCTGGGCATCAGGGTGGAGGATCCAGCCCAGCTCAGCTTGCCCGGTTCCTTCAAGCCACTTCAGCACAACCTCGCCCATCAGACCCGGATGGTCCTGGCGCTCGATGGCAAGGCACACCCAGTCCCCTTCCTGCTGGAACTCGAAGTTCGCGTAGCGGCCAAGGACTTCCATGGACTTGGTTTTGCTCAGCTCGTTACGTAGGAGGAACCGCGCAGTTTGGGGAAGGGACTGGTATCCATGGAACCGCTCAAGGTCCTCGGCCTCGAAGCGCCGCAGGATGAGTCGATCGGTGGTGATGGGAAGCTCAATTTCGGGCATGCTTCCGAGGCTACTAGGTGCAGGCGATTCGTGGTCCAGCCTTGACACGTGGCGCGATCTGGGATTACCTAATGAACATTCGGTAAATAAAGCTGGAGGCAATGACGCATGGTTGAAACAACCCTCTCCGGTGCACAGCACCACATCCTGACGAACGACTACGCGTCTGAATGGATGGGCATTGAGGTCCTCAAACTCGACGACGGCCACGCCACCATCCGCATGCACCTCCGTCAGGAAATGCTCAACGGATTCGGCATGGCCCACGGCGGAATGATCTTCGCCTTCGGTGACACAGCCTTCGCCCTGGCCTGCAACCCGGCCAACCCCACGCCCAAGCAAGCCGCCAACATCACGGTGGCGTCCGGCGTCGACATCAACTTCATCAAGCCCGCGTTCCAAGGCCAGGTGATCACCGCCGTCGCCAACCGCCGTGCGAGCACCGGCCGAAGCGGCCTCTACGACATCCAGATCTACGCGACCAACGCCGACGCCGCCCCCGACACCGAGCCCGGAGAACTCATTGCTGAGTTCCGTGGCCGCAGCCGCACCATCTCCAAGAAGTAGGAATCCCATGACGCAGAACACCGTGGCCGCACCCGCAGCTTCCTCCTCCAAGGAGGCCGACGCCGTGCTGGACCGTGAAGAGACCATCTCCCGCGACGAACTCGAGGCCCTGCAGCTCACGCGCCTCCAGCACACGGTGGCGTACGCCTACGATCGCGTGCCGCTGTACAAACGGAAGTTCGATGAGGCCGGCGTGCACCCCTCGGACCTCCGCGAGCTCAGCGACCTTGGAAAATTCCCGTACACCACCAAGGAAGACCTCCGCCTGGAGTACCCCTTTGGCATGTTCGCCGTCCCGCAGGACCAAGTGGCACGCATCCACGCCAGCTCCGGAACCACCGGCCGGCCCACCGTTGTTGGCTACACCAAGAACGACCTCGCCAACTGGGCAACCCTGGTGGCCCGTTCCTTCCGCGCCTCCGGTGTCCGCCCCGGCATGAAGGTCCACAACGCCTACGGCTACGGCCTGTTCACCGGCGGCCTCGGCGCGCACGCAGGCGCTGAAGCGCTCGGCTGCACCGTCATTCCCATCTCCGGAGGCCAGACCGAACGCCAGATCCAGCTCATCCAGGACTTCAAGCCGGACGCCATCCTGGCCACACCCACATACCTGCTGACCATCGCCGATGCCATGCTGCACCAAGGCATCGACCCCACGTCAACGTCGCTCAAGTACGCCGTTCTGGGCGCCGAACCGTGGACTGAAGAGATGCGCCACGAGCTGGAAACCACCATGAACATCAAGGCCTCGGACATCTATGGGCTCTCCGAAGTCATGGGCCCTGGCGTGGCCGGCGAAGCCGTTGAAACGCAGGACGGCTGCCACATCTGGGAGGATCACTTCCGCCCGGAAATCATCGATCCGTTCGACCACTCCACAGTCCTGGCCGACGGCGAACCCGGCGAGCTCGTCTTCACTTCCCTCACCAAGGAAGCGCTGCCGATCATCCGCTACCGCACCAAGGACCTCACCCGCCTGCTCCCCGGAACCGCACGCCCCGCGCACCGCCGCATGGGCCGCATCACCGGACGCAGCGACGACATGATCATCCTTCGCGGCGTGAACCTGTTCCCGTCACAGATCGAGGAAATCGCGCTCCGCATCCCCGAGCTCAGCCCGCACTTCCAGCTGGAAATCACCCGCCCCGAAGGCAAGCGCATGGATTCGCTGACCGTCAAGATCGAGCGCCGCGAGAACGTCCCGTCCGAGGCAGGCACGACGGCGGCACACACCTTGCGCGAGCAGATCAAGATTCACGTTGGGTCATCTTGCGTAGTAGACGTTGTAGAGCCCGGTTCCCTGGAACGGTCCAACGGCAAGCTTCGCCGGATCTACGACATGCGACCCAAGGGCTGAGCACCTTCCACCACTGAGATCGTGAGAAAATGCCAGCATGCCTACTGAGACCACCACCAAGCGCGGACGGCCCGGTTATGACCAGCAGTCGGTGCTCCGCATCGCCGTCGACGTCTTCAACCGCCACGGGTACGACGCAACGTCCATGGGCATCCTGGCTGAGAACCTCGGGATCTCAAAGTCAGCCATTTACCACCACGTGCCGTCCAAGGGCGATCTGCTGAAGCTCGCCCTGGACCACGCGTTGGGTGGCCTGGAAGCCATCCTGGAGGAGCCGTCCGCTACATCCGGGCCTGCTGATGCGCGGCTGGAGTTCGTGCTTCGCCAGACCATTGCCGTGCTGGTGGACCGGTTGCCGTTCGTGACCCTGCTCCTGCGTTTGAGGGGCAACACGGAGATCGAGCGCAACGCCCTGGAACGCCGCCGCGCCTTCGACCACAAAGTGGCCGAGCTGATTGCCGCTGCCCGGGAAGACGGCTCCCTGCGCCAGGACATTGATCCGCGCACCGTTACACGCCTGCTGTTCGGCACCATCAACTCGATCGTGGAGTGGTACAAGCCCGGCGGCTCGCTGTCCCCGGAAAAGCTCGCCGACGACGTGATCACCATGGCCTTCGACGGCCTCCACACGGCCGCCTAACGCTCTCTCACATCCCACCCCCTCTCGACCATCCCTCTCTCACATCCCGCGGTGGCGGGCGTGACGAAGCCCTGTGCCGCCGTCGTCGTGAAATTCGTATCGGCCGCCCTCGTCCTGAACGACAAAACGCCTTTCCACATCTGAGTGGAAAGGCGTTTTGCTGTTTGTTGCAGGAGGGACCCGGCCAAACCCGAGGGATCTGAGAGAGGGACCCGGCCAAACCCGATGGATGTGCGAGAGGGTTACTTCTCTACGAGGGTCAGGACGTCGTAGGTGGCCACAATTTCGTCGTTCTGGTTGGTCAGGACGGCGTCCCAGGCTACCTCTCCGTATTCGTCGGTCTCGCGAGGCGTGATCTTCTTGGCTGTCAGCGTGACCCGAATGGAGTCGCCGGCGGCAACAGGGGTGATGAAGCGAAGGTTCTCCAGGCCATAGTTGGCCAGCACGGGACCCGGAGCGGGCTCAACGAAGAGTCCGGCAGCCCAGCTCAGCAGCAGGTAGCCGTGGGCCACGATGCCGGGGAAGAACGGGTTGGCTTCTGCGGCTTCCTGGTTGGTGTGCGCGTAAAACGTGTCACCAGTGGAGTTGGCGAAGGCAGTGATGTCTTCGAGAGTGACCTCACGGAGTTCCGAACGCACGGCATCACCGATCCGCAACGTGGACAGGTGCTTCCGGAAGGGGTGCTCGCCTTCGGTCTCCACGGTGAAGTTCCGGTCAGCGCCGGTGTGCCAAAGACCGGTAACTGCGGTCAGCATGTTCGGTGATCCCTGAATGGCTGTGCGCTGCATGTGGTGCATGACGGAGCGGATACCGCCAAGCTCCTCACCGCCGCCGGCACGCCCGGGGCCGCCGTGGACCAGGTGCGGGACCGGGGATCCGTGGCCCGTGGATGACCGGGCGTCTTCACGGTTGAGCATGTGGACGCGTCCGTGGTGGGCAGCGATGCCGAGCACCAGCTCCCGAGCAACAGCGGGATCGTTGGTGCAGACCGATGCCACCAACGAGCCGGAACCACGGGCTGCCAAGCGAATGGCGTCGGTGAGATCCGAGTACCCGATCACTGAGGAAACCGGCCCGAAGGCCTCCAACGAGTGAACTTCTTCGGCTTCGGCGTCTGCCCAGCTCAGGAGGACCGGGGACATGAACGCGCCGTCTTCCACTGCGCCTACGGTGCCGCCGACGGAAGTGACCGACGGCGAATCGAGAGATCCGTACGCCAGCTCACCGCCGGCGTCGAGCATGGATTGAACGGCGGCGCGGACATCCGCGAGCTGTTCCAGGGATGCCAAGGCGCCCATGGTGACGCCCTCCGCGCGCGGGTCTCCGAGGACCACGCGCTCGTTGATGCGCGCGCCGATGGCGGCTGCGACGTCGGACGTCAGCTCCTGCGGGACGATGACGCGTCGGATGGCCGTGCACTTCTGGCCCGCCTTGACGGTCATCTCAGTGACAACTGCCTTGATGAAAGCGTCGAACTCGGGGGAGCCCGGAACGGCGTCTGGTCCGAGGATTGCGGCGTTCAGGGAGTCGGTTTCGGACGTGAAACGGACGCCGCCCTGGACCACATTCTTGTGGCCCTTCAGCGAGTTGGCAGTGGATGCCGAGCCCGTGAAGGAGACGAGGTCACGGTAGTCGAGCTCGTCCAGGATGGTGCGGGCGGAACCGGAAATCAACTGGAGCGAACCTGCGGGCAGGATGCCGGACTCGACGATTGCCTTGACCGCTGCGGCGGCAACGTAGCCCGTGGGCGTTGCCGGCTTCACGATGGTGGGGACACCGGCCAGGAACGCGGGAGCGAACTTCTCCAGCATGCCCCAGACCGGGAAGTTGAACGCGTTGATTTGGACGGCAACGCCGGGAATCCGGGTGTAGATGTGCTCGGCGACGAACGATCCGTCCTTGGACAGCGTCTCCATGGGACCGTCCACCACAACCTGCGAGTTGGGCAGTTCGCGCCGTCCCTTGGAGCCGAACGTGAAGAGCACGCCGATGCCGCCGTCAATGTCGATCATGTTGTCGATCTTGGTGGCGCCGCTCTGCGAAGAGGATTCATAGAGCTCTTCGCGACGGCCGTTGAGGTACATGGCCAGCTCTTTGAGCTTGAGCGCGCGCTGGTGGAACGTCAGCTTGCCAAGTTCCGTTTGGCCGGTGGTGCGGCCGTGATTGACGACGGCGGCAAGGTCCAGTCCGTCCGTGCTGACGTTGGCCAGGACCTCTCCGGTGCTGGCATCACGGACCGGGACTCTCTTGGCATCGGGTGCCGGCGTCCACCAGGCATCCTGGACGTAGCTGGGAACGGTTGCAACGGCTGTGGTTTCCGGGGCGACTGCGGTAGTGGTCATCGTCGACGGGTCCTTCCAAGGCACGTGAAATCGGCACGGTCATTGCTGACTGGAGCCAACATTACTGACCGGCCGTTCGGTAATATATACAGGGTACATGAATGCCCGGTGGAGTACAGCAGGAATTTCTTATGCTCGCCCCGGATACGGCGAAGGGCCGGCCTCCATAGCGGGAGACCGACCCTTCGCATTGCTGGCACACGCAGTATGGCTACGAGGATCCGAACTTGGTGTTGTAGCGGAACATGAACGCTGCCATGGCATCACGGTTCACCGGGAGCAAAGGCTTGAACGCCTTGCCACCCCCTTCGGCCCAACCCGTGGAGATGCCCTGAGCCGCGAGCCAGGTGATCTCCTTGTAAAACTGGGCGCCGACGGGGACATCGTTGAAAGGCGACGTCGCCGGCGCAATGAACTCGGGCTGCTCAGCCAAGCGGTACATGAACGCAGCCATCGCGTCACGATTCACGGGCTGCAACGGCCGGTATGTCCTGGTCTTGTCAGCCTCTTCCCAACCGGTGGAGATGCCCTTGTCTGCAAGCCAGGTGATCTCCTTGTAGAACTTCGCATCAACCGGGAGGTCAGCGAAGGGGGAAACTGCGGGCGGTGTGAACTCAGGCTCACCCGACAACCTGTACATGAACGCAGCCATCGCGTCACGGTTCACAGGGGTCAGGGGCTGGTAAGTCCTGGACCCATTGGCTTCCCAACCAGTGGAGATTCCCGCGTTGGCCAACCAAAGGATTTCATCCTGGAACTGGGCCCCGAGGGGAACATCGTCAAAGCCCCGAGTACCCTGCGTTGCGGTAGCGTAACTCAGTGTCCCAAGGTTCGTGTTCTGGCCCACGAACGAGGAAACAGACCTGGCGTTGGCCTCCGTGAGGACATTGCCGGAGTAGATCGGCTCCGCCCCCTCGGGCTCAGCCACCACGAAGTAGAGTCCCGTGGTCAGGCCTGTGACATTGAAGGTACCGTCCGCTGCGGTGTAGGAAAAACGAGTCACAAGCGACTCGTCCTTGGTGTAAACGTTGACTCGGACACCGCTCAAGGGTGCTCCGGTGGATCCAAGGATCTTTCCGGTAAGGGTTCCGCCCTGGCGAACGGTTGCGTTGACACTGCTCAAGGCCTGTCCGGCGGCCACGGTCACCGGCGTTGCGTTACCCGCGCCCCCGGACTCGGGAAGATCCCTATAAAGCTGTGCCTCGTATTTGGACAAGAAACCCTTGGTCCGATTGAACTGAACCTTATACGTGCCAGGCAGCAGGTTCTTCAGCGCGTAGGTGGTCTGGGAGGTTTCCATGACCGTTGACGCTGCAACAGTGCCGTCTTGGGCAATGGCAGTAATGCTCATGCCCGGACCACTCATAGTGGGGCCAGGGGCGGGGGCACCCGCGATGGAGCCTCCGATAGTGGCAGCCGCAACGGCAGTGTCCTGGACACCAGCGAGTTGCTGTCCTTCAGTAACCGTCACTGACTGTGAGCTCCCGACTCCCGCAACACCGCCATGCCACATGTTCGCCCACCCACCCTGGGCTTGGAACTGAATCTTGTAAGTGCCCGGCGCGAGGCCACCCACCACATAGTTTCCGGAGTCCGAGCTTTGGAGAAATGCATTCCCCGCGTAGCCGCTGTTCGCGTAGTCAGGACCCTTGATGACATTAACCTGACCGGTAAAGGCAGCAGAGCCAGCCGGAACGGAGATCTTTCCGGAAATGAAGGCTGCTGGCTTCAGCGTCTGGTTGATGCCCGTGGTGGTGGCACCCCCGGTGACGCTAACGAGGGTCTTGGCACCATCCGGGGATGTTGAATAGTGGGCATTCACCACCGGCGAAGGCTGGGGAAAGTAGTTGAAGTTGACCCAAACGCTCCCCGCCGGAAGTCCACTGACCGTGAACGTTCCGTCCGACGCCACAGTCGCCGTTTGGTAATAACCGACTTCGGGGCCAGCGAAGACAGTTATCTTGGTGGCATCCACGCCCGCGGGCACAGTGACCGTTCCTGAAATACTGCCTGTAGCAGCTGCAAACGCCGGGGATGCGATCCCGGCAGGCAATGCACCCAAAATGAGTGCTGCTAAAAGTGTGAGTGCGAGCCGGTAGCGGCCGCGAGAATAACCCCTCATGGGTCCCCCATGTTTCATGCGAACGAAGGGGCCGCAAATGGCGGCCCCTCGCGATCCTAGTCGAGAAATGGATCTCTTCTAAACGCCGTTGTTTGAACTTGGCTCTTAAACCGAAAGAGTTGGTCCCGGATGCATCGGAACCAACCCTTTCCGGTTGAAAGCTCTGGCTAGCTGACGCCGAACTTCGTGTTGTAGCGGAACATGAATGCTGCCATGGCATCACGGTTCACGGGCAGCAAAGGCTTGAACGACCTGATGGTTCCCTGTTCAGCCCAACCCGTGGAGATGCCCTGAGCCGCGAGCCAGGTGATCTCCTTGTAAAACTCGGATTCAACGGACACATCGATGAACGGCGACTCCGCCGGCGGCGTGAACTCAGGCTCACCAGCGAAGCGGTACATGAACGCCGCCATGGCGTCACGATTCACGGGCTGCAACGGCCGGTAGGTCCTGGTCTTGTCAGCCTCTTCCCAGCCGGTAGAAATCCCCTTGTCGGCAAGCCACGTGATCTCTTTGTAGAACTGCGCCGTCACCGGGAGGTCTTTGAAAGGGGAAACGTTGGGTGCCGTGAAGTCGGGTTTGCCCGACAACCGGTACATAAACGCAGCCATGGCATCACGGTTGACAGGAGTTAGCGGCTTATAAATCCTCGTCCCGTTGGACTCCCACCCCGTGGATATCTGTTTGTCAGCCAACCACTGCATTTCATTCTCAAACTGTGCGCCGATCGGGACATCATCAAAGCCCTGGACGCCCTGCGAAGCGGTGGCGTAGCTCAATGTTCCGACGTCGGTGTTTTGCCCTGCGAACGCGGAAACGGACCGGGCATTGACCTCTGTGAGAACATTGCCGGAGTAGATGGGGCCCGACTCACCGGCAGGTGTAGCCGACACGAAATAGAGCCCTGTACTGAGCCCGGTCACTTTGAATGCCCCATCAGCTGCCGTTGTCCCGCGACGGGCGACCAGAAGACCATCCTTGCTGTAAACCCGAACTGATGCATCCTTCAAAGGCGTGCCGTTGGCACCCATAAGTTTGCCCGTCAGGGTTCCTCCGACGCGTCTCACTTGGTTAATATTCGAGACGGTTTGACCCGGAGCAACAGTAATTGCGGCGGCACTTCCCAGACCGGCGCTTTCGGGCACAGCATTGTAATACTGCCCTTCCTGAGCGGTCCGGTAAGTGTCATGGGTGTAGCGATTAAATTGGACCTTGTAAGTCCCCGGAAACAGCCCGCTGACCGCGTATTCCTCCGGTTTGAGCAACCTGACCGTGTTGACGTATTCTGCGAGCGAGCCGTCAAGGTTGACCACGTCCACACTTTGATAGTTGACGTCACCTGCCGTAAAGCCCCTGATCGTTGCCCCTTTTACTGCTGTGTCCGATAGTCCACTGAGATGCTGCGCATTCCCAACAGTTACGGATGGTGATGCAGCCGGTCCGGCAACACCGCCGTGCCACATGGACGCAAAAGTGGCCTCATCGGGACGGAATTCAAGTTTGTAGGTCCCCGCCTCAAGTCCTCCGATGGTGTAAGAGCCACCTTTAACGGCTGCGTATCCTGCCATCTTTCCGAGGTCACCGATCGGCTTTGCGAAAACGGTGCCGCCGAACGGTACGGGGCTCGATAGGGTCCCTGAAATCAATGCGGACTTCCTCAAGACCTGATTTATGCCGGTAGTTGTCTGCCCATCAACAACCTTTACCTTTGTGGCCAAGTCTCCGTTAGGGACTCCCGGATAGTGCGTCTCTATAAAAGGTTCGGAGCCGAAAGCTTGCGTAAACGAGACAACATATTCACCAGGGGCCAGAGGACCAAGCTCGAAGTTACCCTCGCCGTCGGAGGGATATGACCAATCGCTGTCTGCTTGATAGTCGTTGTGAACCCGGGCATGTACAAAGACATTTCCGGCATTGGTACCTGCCGGCATCGCCACTCTTCCCTTGATTCTTCCACCTGGGGTCATCGTGTGATTGATTCCCGTGACCGCCGCACCCTGTGCCACCGCGATCTTTGTTGCGTCAGCAAATTTGAAACTACCGTAGTAGGAATGGATGACCAGATGATCGTAGGCAAAATTCACGAAGCGCAGCCGATACTCGCCCGCTGCTAGTCCTGAGACAGTAAACTGACCGCTGGCATTCGGCCGAGCGCTCGCAGAGGTCGGACCGCCTTCGGCATAGATGTAGACCGCGGTAACATCCACACCGGCGGGCACCGCGACAGTTCCGGAAATGCTCCCCGCGGGCGCGGCTGAAGCTGGGGATGCGAGCCCGACGGGGAATGTACCCAAAATGAGTGCTGCTAAGAGTGTGAGTGCGAGCCGAAAACGGCCGCAAGAATAACCCCTCATGGGTCCCCCATATTTATGCGAACGAAAGGGCCGCTTAATCAGCAGCCCTTCCGAGATCATAGGGCCTCAGGCACAGCACAGTCGATAGTCGAGGCTCACATGACACATGGAGCGAAGAACGCTTGCATGACCGTTTAGCTCCGGCGGAGCATCTTCCTCACCAACAGCATGGGCTTCTTCAGGAACTCACCCACACTGGTCCGCACCACCACGGTCTGGTTCAGCGCTTCGAGGCGTTCCAGAATGTGATCGAGTTTGGCTGCGGACTCATCCAAGCGGCGCTGCTGGGTAACGATGAGTTCCTCCTGCTCTGACAGCACCCGAGTCAGGTACAACATGGCTCCAAGTCCGCCCTGCGCGGCCTGGTCGCGGAGGTAGTCGTCACGGACCAAGGCATCGTATTGGGCGTGTTCGGCAACCTTCGCGAAGATGCTGTTGCTGTGATGACCATCGGATTGGGGCCGCTGCGACCAGAAGGCGAGCGGTTCGCCGTCGAGAAATCCGATGCGCGAGTGGCTCAGGACGCGGAGGTGGAATTCCCAGTCCCCCACCACCGGCAGGTTCTCGTTGTAGTAGCCCACATGATCGTGAAGGTTTCGCCGGTACAGGAAAGAAATGGGGACCGCACGGTTGATCTTGAGCATGTCTGCCAGCGTTATCTGCCGCATGTCAGCCCAGAAGATCTCACGGCGAATGGGCTCGATCTTGCCGTCAACAAGCTCTTCAATGACGATTTCCGTCCGCACCATCACGCCGCTTTCGGCAGCGTGCGCGGGATCGTCGAGGTAGGCCACTGTGCGGGCCAGGAACTCGGGAGCCCAGAAGTCGTCGTCGTCATGAATCACCACAAATTCGCCGGAACCGGCCTTGAGTCCAGCGTTCGATGCACCTTCCATGCCAGCTGACTCTGTGTGGTGAAGAGTGGTAATGCGGGACCGTTCGGCTTCCGAACGCTGGGCGGTGAGATGGTCGACGTCGCCCGGGTCCCCGCCGTCGTTAACAATCACCAGCTCAAAGTCCTGGAACGTCTGGGCGAAGATGTCGTCCAAAGCCCGAGCCAGGAAGATGGGTCGGTTCTTGGTTCGCGTCACGATAGTGACGCGGGCGCCGGAAGTCATTTCTGGTCCGTCCGTTTCGGAATTAGTCAACTCTCCATTTTAGCAGCGGAGGTACACCCAGCTTGGCCCGGACGGCGTCCAGCTCCCTATCCGAGACGCCGTTGGCCTTCAGGAACCCGATGACGTCCAACGTGGCAAGAAAGGCCCGCAGACTGTTCCGACGATCGGTCAGCATCGCCTCCAGGTCTTCGTGGGACAGGTAGGGATCGTGGGCGTGCGGCGCCCCGTGCGTACGATGCCGCTCATTGATCCCCCGCGCTGCAAGTACGTATCCGTGCATGATCTCCTCATCGTCGGCGCCGGCCAATCGTTGCAACATCACCGCGATCATGCCGCTGCGGTCCCTGCCCGCGGAGCAATGAACCACCACTTTGCCGGGCGAGGCGGCAATAGCCTTGAAGACCGCAGCGATCCTGTCCGCGAACAGTTCGAGGTAATCGCCATACTGGGCGGGATCTTTGAGGTACGGGCCGAAAAGTTCGCTGAAATCCTGATGGTCCGGATCTTCCGTCGGGCAATGCACGACGGCGATACGCGCCTTCGCCTCGTCAGGCACCTGGGGGTCGGTGTCGCGTTGCCGCCGCTCGCGCGAGGCGCGGAGATCGATCACGGTGCGGACGCCGTCGTCGTACATCTGCTGCCAACCGGACTCGGTGACCCATTCGTGGCGACCCATACGGTAAATGTCCCCCGCGATTCGCCAAGCGTTGACGGCGCCGTCCCACTGGACGCCCAGGTGAGCTGAAGTAGTCCCTTCCATAGGAGCCAGCTAAGCACATCGGCGCCATGGGGTGGGATGTGAGAGACGGTCGCGGGAAAGCACGCGGGAAGTGAGAGACGGTCGCGGGAAAGCACGCGGGGTTGGCTCTCGGCGTCATAGCCTTCGATGACCGCCGAGAGCTCGCCCCCTAACGAGTGGGCTATCGCTTGGCCAGCTGCGCGGGTTTCACCGCGGAGATGAGTGCTGAGGCATAGGCCTGGTGCCCTGCCACGTTTGGATGGAAGTTTGCGTCCGGAAGACGATCGAACGGGGCCACGGGAACGGGGACCAACACAATCCAAGGATTTGCGGAGTTGACGGCGTGTCCACCGAAGCGCTTGGTGACGTCGACGAAGACCACGTTCTTCCCGCTGAGTTGTACGGCTGCTGCGATGGCCTTGTTCAAATCATCAACGGCACTATTGGCCATGACCTGGTTAGCGACAGGGACAACGGTTACGCCCGGGATAACCAGATCACCCTGGCTCGGATCAAAGAGGCGAGGATAGCCCATCACGGCAATAGTCGCGTTGGGAGCCGCCGCACGGATGAGCCCGTACGTACCCGCAAGTGCAGTAGTAACAGAGCCGAGGTTGGCGCGGATCCCCGCAACCGTGCCCGCGCACGTGGCGGTGTCCGGTGAAGCGCAGGCCTGCAAAGCAAGAAGGCTTCCGGCATCTATGGCGCCGGCCGTAATGCTCACGAGCTCGGCTTTTTGGAGGTCAGCCTGGCCAGAGAAAATCTGCTCAACAACGGTTGGAGCGCCGTTGTAGAACGGGCTCGGATTCAGCGGATCAAAGGACAGTAAAGCACCATGACAGGCTAAATTGCTCAGTAAATCCACGCGACCGGAAGCCGCCACAACGTCTACATATCCGGGTTCGCTTTGCCAACAAACCGCGTCCCGATACAGTCCGCCCGCCCCGGTCCCCGCCGTATAGGAGTCCCCGAGCGCCACGTAGTCGACCGGTGGCGGTGGAGCGGCCGTCGCTGGACTGGCAACGAAGCCTAAACAAAGTGCCACAATGGCGAGCCCGCCTGCAAAAGCCGCATGCCGCCGTCGTCCTTGATGAGTTGCCATGGTGAATCCCCTTTTTTACCGCTCGATGGGGCTCCGGTCCCGCATGCGCGGAAGTCGCGGCTCGCCCACCATTCGGCCGTGTACCGGGGCAATGTGTTGGCAAGATTACGCCTAAGGGTGTGCAGGGGAAAGACCTTGACACCATGCCGAGCTATGCGCCGTACTTGGCCAGCCGGAATTCCAGCCCGTTGCGAACAGCTGGCCATTCGTGGTCGAGGATGGAGAAGACCACCGTGTCGCGGAGGGCTCCATCGGCACTGCGGGAATGGCTTCGAAGCACGCCGTCCTGCTTGGCGCCGAGCCTGGCGATTGCTTCGCGGGACTGCTGGTTCATCCAGTGGGTGCGGAATTCCACGGCGGGGCAGCCCAAGGTTTCAAAGGCGTGGCGCAGTAGCAACAGCTTGGAATCCGGGTTGGTGCCAGTGCCGTGAGCCGACGCTGCGTTCCATGTGGATCCGATCTCCAAGCGAGGTGTTTGGGCGTCGATATTCATATAGGTCGTCATGCCGATCAGCTCGCCTGTGAGGTTTGATCGCGTCGCAAAAGGCAGCATGGATCCCTTTGCCTGTAGTCCCAGGCGGCGATCGATTTCAGCGGCCATACCCTCAGGTGTGGGGACCGAGGTGTACCAAAGTTTCCAGAGATCGCCGTCGCGTGCAGCGTCTACCAGTCCGTCATGGTGTTCCTGGCTCAACGGTTCCAGCGTTACGAACTGGCCGGTCAGGGTGATGGGTTCAATGGAAGTCACCCGGTTAGCCTAACCGGCCCGGCCGTTAGTGGTTCCAGTCGAAGAATCCCTTGCCGGTCTTCCGGCCAAGCTCCCCGCGCGCCACTTTGTCCCGAAGGATCTGCGGCGGAGCGAAACGGTCGCCCAACGTGGCGTGCAAATATTCGGCGATACCCAACCGAACGTCCAAGCCAACAATATCCGTGGTCTTGAGCGGACCGGTGGGGTGCTTATAGCCCAGGACCATGGCGGCATCGATGTCTTCCGCCGATGCCACTCCCTCTTCCACCATACGCATCGCTTCAAGGGCAATCGCGACGCCCAGCCTGGACGAGGCGAAACCCGGGGCGTCATTGACGACGACGGCGGTCTTGCCGAGTGCCTCGGTCCAGTTTTTGGCCGCCACAGCGAGTTCGGGGGAGGTTTTCATGCCCAGAACCACCTCAATGAGGGTGGAAGCGGGCACCGGGTTGAAGAAGTGCAACCCCACGAAGTTAGCCGGACGGCGAAGTTCGTCGGCGAGTCCGGTCACTGACAACGAGGACGTGTTCGAGGCCAGGTAGGCGTCGGCTGAGAGGTGTTCCTCTACGGCCTTCAGCGCTGTGACCTTGAGGTCGAAGTCCTCCGGCACTGCCTCCACAACGAGGCCGCAATGAATGAAGGATTCGTAGTCCGTGGAAGTGCTGAAACGGGACATCGCCTTTTCGTGAGATTCGTTCAGGGTCCCGCGGGCGACTGACTTGGTGACGGCGTCAGCAACGCGATCCTGGGCTCCGGCTGCTGCCTCGTGGTCGCGTTCTACAACGATCACATTGGCGCCTTTGGTGAGGAAAGCATGCGCGATACCGGCACCCATCCGGCCACCACCAAGGACTCCAACGACGTTCGGGATGGTGGGAGCTTGGGTCATTTCCGGGTCCTGTCTTGCGAATCGGCGGTGTGGGTTGCGGTGTCGGGTGCGGCTGCGGTGTCTTGCGAAGCCTTGGCCGTTTTCTTGTCCAAAAAGGCCTGCATGCGATCAAACTTGGCTTGGGATTCAAAGAGGATTCCCTGCGCAAGGGTATCGATCAGCGGGTGAGCTTCAGCCGGGGCGTGGAAGACCGATTTGGTGATCCGCACAGCTAGAGGGTCCTGACGCCCGATCCGGTCCGCCAGTTTGTGTGCTGCATCCATGAGTTCGGGAGCCTCGTGGATCTCAGTGATGAGGCTGATGCGCAGGGCTTCCTCGGCACGGAGAACGGCACCGGCCAGGAGGATTTCCTTGGCTTTCGGCTCACCCACAAGCTCCTTCAGCCGCCAACTGGCCCCGGCGGCCGCGAGGATTCCCAGCCCGGTCTCGGGGTTGCCGATCCGAACGCTCGGTGTGCCAATACGGAAATCGGCGGCGTAGGCGAGTTCCGCTCCCCCGCCCAGGCAATACCCGTCCAGAGCCGCAATAACCGGCATGGGCAGCTTGGCGATGCGCACAAAGATGGTGGAGTTGATCCCCTGCAAGGCGTCGTCCCGGCGGCGTTCGCGGAGCTGTCCAATGTCCGCGCCGGAGGCGAACACACCCTCAGTGCCTGCAATGATCAGCACTTTCGGGTTCCGCTCAAGCTCAGCGCAAACCGTGTGAAGCTCGTCCACCATGGTCTGGTCGATCGCATTACGGACCTCGGGACGGTTCAGCAAGACAGTGAGGCGGTCCTCGCGTTCCTCGATCAGGAGGGTGGTGAAGTCTTTCGTATCCAAGGCCATTACACGCCTTCCAGCAGCACCGCGGTACCCTGCCCGACGCCAATGCACATGGTCGCCAGCCCGAGCTTAGGTCCGGTGGTTGAGGCGAGCTCCCGCTCCATACGGCCCAGCAACGTGATCGCGATACGCGAGCCGCTGGAACCGAGCGGGTGCCCCAAACTGATGGCACCGCCGTCGTTGTTGACGATGTCCGGGTCCAGGCCGAGCCGACGCATACTGGCCAGTGACTGCGTGGCGAAGGCTTCGTTCAGTTCCACGGCGCCTAGCTGTCCGACCGTTAGTCCGGTGCGTGCCAGGACCTTCTGGGTGGCGGGGACCGGGCCGATTCCCATGATCTCCGGTTCGCAGCCGGCCGATGCACCGTCCACGATGCGGGCGCGGGGTGTCAGGCCGAACTTCTCTATGGCGGCCTCGGAGGCAACGATGATGGCTGATGCACCGTCGTTGAGTGTGGAGGAGTTACCTGCCGTGACCACTGAACCGCCGGCAACAACAGGCCGCAGGCCGGCCAAAACGTCCATGGTGGTGCCCAAACGGGGACCTTCATCGGTGTCCACCACGGTTTCCGACTTACGGGTCTTTACAGTGACAGGAACGATCTCATCCTTGAAGCGACCGCCCGCGATCGCTGCCAGCGCACGTTCGTGTGAGCGGACGGCAAACGCGTCAGCGTCCTCGCGGGAAATGTTGTCCACCCGTCCCACTTCCTCGGCGGTTTCCGGCATGGAGTAGGTCATCTTGCCGTCGCGGGACAGCTCGCCCTTGGTGAACAGCGGGTTGGCGAAGCGCCAGCCGATGGAGGTGTCAAAGATCTGGCCCGGCTTGGCGAACGCCGTGGTGGGCTTCTCCTGTACCCAAGGTGCGCGGCTCATGGACTCGACGCCACCGGCCACTACGATGTCCGCAGCTCCGGACTTGATCATATGGCTGGCCATGATGATGGCGCTGAGGCCCGAGGCACAGAGGCGGTTCACTGTGATGCCGGGAATGTGGAGGGGAAGTCCGGCGAGGAGGGTGGCCATACGGGCCACGTTCCGGTTTTCCTCACCCGCGCCGTTGGCATTACCGAGGATCACCTCGTCAATGGTGTCAGGATCGACGCCGGCACGCGCCACCGCTTCCCGGACCACCAGCGCGGCGAGATCGTCCGGACGAACGGAGGACAGCGCCCCAGCGTAGCGACCTACAGGCGTGCGTGCGCCGCCAACAAGAAAAGCCTCGACCATGAGAACATCCTTCGCGAAGTGAAAGGGACCGGCCTGGAATAATATACCGACCGTTCGTTCTATAAAGATTACACGGCCCGGGGAGCCGGTCAACAGTTGAAGTCCTCAGTTACGGATCAGCTGAGACCGGCCCCTGCCGGCGTCAGAGCACTCGAATTCCCAAATGCCCGGCCAGCAGCGGTGCCATGAGGCTCAGCTGGTAGTCGTCGATCACCACTCCTGCCAGCCCGGCCAATCCGTTGATTCCGCGGAACTCCGAGGTCCGCAGATCCACGTCCTTCAGCTTGGCGCCCGTGACATCCAGCGTTCCGATGGTGCAGTTCTTCAAGGCCAACCGCGTACCCGTGCAGCCGCCAAGATCAAGTTCATTGATGATGCAATCGGAAATCTGAAGGTCCATGAGCTTGGAACCACGCAGGTTCACATAGTCCAGCTTGCCGCCGTCGATTCGGACAGAGCGCCAGTTACCCTCATAGAGTTCGGCCGAGCCCCACCGCGGGTTGGTGATCTCCACGTCCTGCCAGGAAGTCCGCGCAGCCATGAAGACCGGGGCATACGGCTCGGAGAAGATGCACTCGCGGAACGTTGCCCCCCGCAGCTGAGCCTCGTTGAAGGAGACCCCGTTCAACTCGCATTCTATGAAATCGGCGCCGCTGAGTTCCTCTCCGTCGGCAGAAACACGGGTGAGCCTGACGCCGTCGTACCGTTCGCCACGCTGGAAGTCCGGGGCGTCGTCGTCGCGTAGTTCATCCAGGCGCACGGGCGAAATTTTGGGCGCGGCAACCTTCGCAACCGCCATCAGAGCGATTCCGCTTTGGCAGCGATCTCGGCGAGGTCCTTGCTGAGAGCCTTACGGGTCATGCTCATCCCTAACTTCCCGAACAGGGCCATCCCCACCTTGCTGATGAGCGAGGGATTGATCATCTCGGCGCCGAAGGTCAGGGTCAGATCCGTACCGCCATCGCGCTCGGTGAGGTTGAAACGGGTGGTGTAGTCCGCACCGCCCTGAACTGCCTTGACCGTGGTGCTCCGCGGAGGGTCAGTCTCGGAAACCCACATCTCAACCGTCTCCTGCTTACCCATCATGGTCCGGGTTTCCTTCCAGCGCGTTCCCTCCCCGTAGGGGCCTTCACTGAGCATCTGGATTGAGTTGATGCCTGAGAGCGTGCCGGCCGAGCCGGGAATGTCCGAAATGACGGCCCAAACCTTCTCCGGGCGTGCGTTGACGTGCTGCGTCAAGGTGGTGGTGTGTTCCATACATCGAGCCTAGACCCGACCCCCGACACTCCAAACCGCAAAGGCCTACGACGCCGGGCGCCCCCACGGAATCAGTCGAAGCAGCACAACCGTAAGCCACGTGACCACACCGCACACACCAACGCCCCAGGCGATGTCAGTCAAGGCCACCAGGGCAGGGAAGTCCTTGAGGACAGCGAGCGCCGTCAACGCCCAGGTTGCGTAGGTGAAGAAACCGAACAAGGCACCTGCGAAGATCCGCCGGCGCAGCGTCGAGTCCGCCCTCCCGGGCCGCACCCCGTAGTGCACTATCCCCGCAACGAAGACGAGGTAGAACAGCACGGCCGCGACCGGCTGCGGGCTGGCTGCCAGGAGATGCCCCATCTGGCTCTGATACTGCCGCTGCGCCACAGTGAGGATCCAGACGACATCGATGGCGGCGAAGATCACTGCTGCCAGGGCGTAGGCGAGCAACCACCGCTTCATGCTCGGCTCCGGGGCTGGTTGTAGAGGCTTTCCACAATGTGGCTTGCGCGGCTGGTGAAAGCACTCCGTTTGAGCTTCATGGTGGGGGTGACGAATCCGTTGGCCTCACTGAGGTCTGTCAGCAACAAAACGAACCGGCGCACCTGCTCGGAGCGGGCAATTTTGGAATTGGCAGCGCTGACGGCCTTGCCAATCACGGCCAGAAGCCGGACGTCGTCAATCTGGACAGCACCGCCGTCGTCCGGAATCGTGAGGCCCTTCAGATCGGAGATGCCTTCGCGCTCAGCCCATGCGGCCACTGATTCGGGGTCCAGGAGCACCAGCCCGCCCAGATAGGGCTTGCCCTCCCCCACCATGACGGCGTGGGCCACCAAGGGATCACCTTCTACATATCCCTCCCAGATGGCTGGTGAGATGGTCTTGCCACCGGCAGTAACGATCACATCCTTGATGCGACCCTTCAGTGTCAGGCGGCCCAAGTGGTCCAGTTCGCCGAGGTCGCCTGTACGGAAGAATCCGTCAACGAAGGCTTCCGCGTTGTCTGCGTCGCGGCGATACCCGGAGAAAACGCCCACGCCGCGCGCCAGCACTTCTCCTTGTTCCGAGAGCCGGACGGTGGTCCCCGGCATGGGAACGCCCACCGACCCGGAGTTGATGGCCCCTGGAAGGTTGCCAGTCAGCGGTGCCGTGGTTTCGGTGAGGCCGTAGCCTTCGATCACAGGAAGCCCTAATCCTCGGAAGAACAGGGATAGTTCGGCGTCAAGGGCGCCTGCACCGGATAGCAGGTAGTCCAGCCGCCCACCCACCAACTGCCGCAGCCGCGAGTAGAAGAGGCGGTCGAACAGGGCGCGTCTGACGCGGAGGCCGGCTGAGGCACGCAGCCGGGGGTCGGCGTCGTGCGCTTCTGCGAACCTGCCCCACTCCACAGCGGTGCGCTGCGCTGCAGACCACACCCGCCCCAGACGTTTCTGCGTTGCGGCAGCAGCCGCGGATGCCTGGATCTTCTGGAGGACCCTCGGGACCACCACCAGGAACGTGGGCTTCAGGGCACCCAGGGCTGGCACGACGTCGCGGGGATCGGACAGGTGGGCGATGCGCATGCCGTTGGCCAGGCAGATCAGCTGCAGCCCGCGGGCCAGCACATGCGCCATGGGCAGGAAAATGATGGTGTTGCCGCCTTCACGGACCACCTCGGTATACGCGGCCGCCACATTCAGTACCTGTCCCACAAAGTTGCCGTGCGTGATCAGGGCACCCTTGGGAGCGGCTGTTGTTCCGGAGGTGTAGACGATGGTGGCAACGGTATGTAGGTCAGCAAGGAGCCGCCGTTCCTCCACGGTGTGGTCCGGAATGCCCGCGCCACGCGCCACCAGGTCAGACAGGTCAGCGCCCGGCTGGGCATCAAAGGTCCAGATCCCCAACGCCGTCAGTCCGGCTCCCGCGAAGCCCTGCTCCAAGAGCGCCGCGTGTTCGGTGCTGCCCCCCACGGCGAGCCGGACGTCGGCATCGGCAAGGATCGCTGTCACCTGCGGTGCCGCGGAGGTTTCATAAACAGGAACCACGACGGCGCCGGCGAACCACGCCGCCATGTCGGCAAGCGCCCATTCGTAACGGGTTGGGGACATGATGGCCAGCGACTCACCCGGTTGAATCCCGGCTGCGATGAAGCCCTTGGCCAAGGCGCGAACCTCATCCACGAACTGCTCGGTGGTTACCTGCCGCCACGGATCGGTGATGGCAGCACCGGTGTCGCGGACTTCGAACGCGACATGCCCTGGGCTTGTCCGCAAACGTTGCATGAGAAGGTCGGTGGCATTGCGGTGAACTGTGGCGTCAACCAACGGCGGGGAGGTGAATTCTCTCATCGGACACCCTCTGTTGATATCGCTTGCAAGTGATCCTGCATGAGGTTCAAGACGGCGTCCAGGAATTCCGTGACGACTTCCTGGCGGTCCTGGGGCAATGCGTCCAGTTGCCGGCTGGCAGCGGACAGCAATGGCAGCATCAGATCCTTGACCTTGCTGGATGCCGCCTCTGTAACGTTCACGTGCACTTGGCGCCGGTCCTCGGTACTGCGCATGCGTTCAACGTAACCATGCGATTCCAAGCGGCTGACCAGCGCTGTGGTGGTGGCCGCTGTCGCACCCAGTTCCGCGGCAAGTGCTCCAACGGTGACGGGTCCGGAGTCAGCAAGGACGGTCAGCGCCCTGTAGTCGGTGAGGTTGAGGCCCAGAGTCCGGGCTACCTCACGTTCCGTCTCGTTCGCGAGGCCGAAAAGGCCCTGCAAGGTCAGGGAAACCGGATGTTCCGAGCCTTCGGTAGCACTCTCATGGTTTTGCATGGTTATATAGTAATCAAAATAGATTGAACATCAAACAGGCTAGGTAATCCTTCACGACTCGTCGCGAGGGACCCACCGCGAAAGGAACCACGCCGTGAAGGATTCAGACAGGAAGGGCCTCATTGCCCTTCCCGTGGTAGTGCTGCTGGGGGCACTGGTCGCTTGGGCAGGAAGCCAGCATGGGCAAGGCTTGGCAGACATTCCACTCTTTGCGGCAGCAGTCGCCGCCGCCTTCATCATTCAATGGATCGTCTTCATCCCGTCCTTCAAAGCCCAGACGGAAAAATTCTTCGACCTCACCGGTTCGCTGACCTACGTAGCCATCACAGTGTTTTTGGTGCTTGCCACACCCGGAATTGACGCCCGCTCGCTGCTCCTCGCGGCCATGGTGACCGCTTGGGCACTCCGCCTGGGCACCTTCCTGTCGCGGCGGATCCACAAAGCAGGCAAGGACGATCGATTCGACGAGATCAAGCCCTCGTTCATCCGCTTCCTGAACGTCTGGACCATGCAGGGACTCTGGGTGGTCTTCACGGCAGCAGCTGCCTGGGTGGCCATCACAAGCACCAACCGGGTGGCCATGGACTGGCTGGCCATCGTGGGGCTCGTAGTGTGGGCAGCCGGATTCGCCATCGAAATCGTGGCCGACCTGCAAAAGAGCCGGTTCAAGGCCAACCCCGCCAACAAGGGCAAGTTCATATCCACTGGGCTGTGGTCCAAGTCCAGGCACCCGAACTACTTTGGCGAAATCCTGCTCTGGGTTGGCGTTGCGATCGTCACCATCCCTGTACTCCAAGGTTGGCAGTGGGTTGCCATGATCTCACCGGTCTTCGTGGCCCTCCTCCTCACCAGGGTCAGTGGCATCCCCCTGCTGGAGAAGAAGGCGGACAAGACCTGGGGCGGCGAAGCGGGGTACGAGGCTTACAAGAAGAACACACCGGTGTTGATCCCCAAGCTCGGCTAGAACGCACAGCAGGCCTCACAACACGAACACCTCCCGTTGCGAGGCCCGCTCTGCACCCTATGCGCGAGGAATAACGAGCAAAGCAGGCCTCACAACGCCGGGTCCGCAAACGCAAACGGCGCGTGCCCCCGAAAGGAGCCACGCGCCGTCGTACGTTTGAAGCGTCTAAAGCGTTTGGAGCCTTAGCTGAACAACTCGCTCTTGGGCTCGTTGTTCTTGACCTTCTGCCACCCGAGCCACAGCACCAATGCGAAGAACGGGATCGTGGCAAGGGTCCACAGGCCCAGGAGGAAGACCTCGCCGGTCTCCTTGTCCGTCATGGAATCGAAACCGATCAGCACGGTGATGGCCAGCAGCGCAATGAGGCCGAGCCAGCTGGTCCACGGCGAACCGGGCATCGGCAGGCTGGAGACGTTGCCGCGCTTCTTTCGCAGGGCAATCTGGCTCGCGAAGATGGAGCCCCAGGTGAAGATCACGCCGATGGATGCGGTGTTAAGTGCGAGGTCGAACGCATGCGAGCCGCCCAGCCAGATGTTGAGGAGAATTCCCACCAGGTACACGCCACCGATGGCCAGGATGGCCGCGTACGGCACGTGGCGTGTGGACATCTTGGTGAGCCACTGAGGAGCGTGGCCGTTGTTGGCCATGGTGCGGAAGATGCGGCCGATCGAGTACAGGCCCGAGTTGCAGGAGGACAGCGCGGCGGTGATGACGATCATGTTCATGACGTCACCCATCCAGCCGAGGCCCATCTGGCCGAACACGGTAACGAACGGCGAGGTGCCTGCCACGTACTGGTCGGACGGCAGCAGCATAGCCAGCAGCGTCACCGAACCGACGTAGAAGACCACAATACGGATCACGACGGCGCGGATCGCCTTGGGAACTTCGCGTTCCGGGTTTTCCATCTCACCAGCAGTGATACCGACGAGCTCGATGGCGTTGTAAGCGAAGATCACGGCGTTGAGGACCAGGATCATCACCAGGCCGCCCTTGGGGAACATGCCACCGTCTTCGTGGAAGAGGTTGGCCACAGACGCGTTTCCGTCGCCTACCTTGGCGTTGGTGACCACCATGAATGTGCCAACAGCCAGGAAGATCACGATGGCCGCGACCTTGAGGCAGGATGCCCAGAATTCGAATTCGCCGAACGCCTTGACGCTGAACAGGTTCACGGCCACCAGCAGCACCAATGCGGCAATGGCGGACAGTTCAATGGGCACGTTGGGGAAGAAGAACTGGAAGTACAGGCCGATCGCGATCAGCTCAGCAATGCCTGTCATGGCCCAGTTGATGAAGTACATCCAGCCGGAAAGGAAGGCGCCCTTCTTGCCGAACATTTCGCCGGCGTAGCTTACGAACGAGCCGGAGGTCTGGCGGTACATGATGAGTTCGCCGAGGGCGCGCATCAGCAGGTATGCGATGACGCCGGCAATGGCGTAGGAGAAGATCAGGGCCGGGCCGGTGGAGGCCAGGCGGCCACCGGCGCCCATGAAGAGGCCGACGCCAATGGCGCCACCCATGGCGATCATGGTGACGTGACGGCGGCTTAGGGTCTTCTGATATCCCTCGGCGCTGAGGTTGGAGTCCGAGGCTGCAGATGAGGCCTTGGGGCTCTGGAGATCTGTGGGAGTACTTTGCGGCACAGCTGTTCCTTGTGGGTTGGGGTGTTGCTGTAGGTGTTACGCCAGTGCCGGGACACAGGCGGCTTTGGCACACAAAATTCGATCTTTCCCTCTTTGGAGGGCCCGAAGTGTGACAAAGGACGCAGAACGCCGAAGCTTCGCGCAACCCGTCTATCTTACGGGATTAACGCGAATGCCCGTGACGCAGGCAACAGGTGGGTGCGGATAAGGCGTCTTCCGGCTACGCCGCGGCTCTGGTTCCCAGGTATATCGAGCTGCGATCCGAGCCCGTGATCTGGTCGGCCAGCACGGCGGCCTGCTCCCACAAGGGCGCCACCATCCCGTACACCTCGCCGCGGTGCTGGACACACTCACCTACTGCGTAAATGTCGTCCTCGTCCATCACCCTCAGGTGGTCGTCCACCACGATTCCGCGCTCAACCGCCAAACCACTGACGACGGCGACGTCAACGTTCGGTCGGACGCCTGCGGAGACCACCACCATGTGGCACTCGATGTCGGGTTGGTTGCGCAGGCTCACCCCCTTGATGTTGTCGGCACCCAGAATCGCAGTGGCCCGGCTGTCGGTAAGAACCTGAACATCCAGACCACGTGTTTGTAGTCCCTCAGCAGCTTCCAGGCCGAACGAGTCCCCGCCGATCACTACTGCACGGCGGTAGTGCTTCTGCTCGGAAAACTGAATCATCCTGCGGGCATCGTCCAAGCTTCGGAAGGTAAAGACTCCGTTGCGGATGGTTCCGCTGGGAGTGTGGAGCCCGGCCATGGGTGGCAGGAACGGGCGGCTGCCGGTTGCGATGATCAACTGGTGGTACTGGACAACGCGGCCATCGGCGGCGAAGACGTGCCGGCTGAACTTGTCGATGCGTTCCACCCGGACCCCTGCATGAAACGTGATGTTGTTCTCCTGGTACCAGGGCAGGGAATGGATGAGTATGTCCGCCTCACCTTCCTTCCCGGACAGCACCCGCCCAAGCCTGGTCCGGTTGTAATTCCCATAGGGTTCGTCGCCGAACACCGTGATGTCGAAAAGATCCGCGCCACCCCTGGCCAGGACCTCTTCCACTGCCCGCGCGCCGGCTGTGCCGTTGCCGATCACCACCAGCCGCTTCTTCACCAGCACGCTCATCAGTGCTCCACCATCCCCAGGTCCACCACCACATATCCCTTGGTTCCCACGGGAGCCACGATGAAAAGCTCAATCACCGATCCGCCCTCGGTGTCTTCCACTACCCTGAGCGGGATATGAACATCGCTCTTGGCTCCAATGGGGAAATAGCGCATGGGAATGCGGTCCCGCATCAGCACCACGGTGACCAGTTCCGGGCTCGAATTGCCCCCGCGAAAGTAGAGCGTCTGGTTGATAACGCCATCGGGCACGAAGTGGGAGAGCTCGGCATGGAGGGGCACCGGTTTGTCCAGGCCAGCGCCGTCAAAGGTGTAGATGCCCTGCAGGAAGAGATTCTGAATGATCACGGGACAAGTCCTTTCCGCCGTTCCCTTCCCATGATCCATTGCCGCTGTTTCAGGACGCTCGACGCCGTGTTTCCACCTTCGGGCCATGCGGTAACCACCTCTTTGCCAACAGCTCACCGGCAGGGAAGCCGCCCGGGGACTACTGCAATTCGCCGCCCTGCATTCCGTACCGCACCCACGTGCCCGCAACGGGGCGGGCATGGTGGGAAGCACTCCGATCGAACCACTCCCCCAGCGCACGATCGTGGCTCACGATCACCACCGTGCCCTCAAAGGAAGCAAGAGCCGCTTCCAGCTGCTCCACCAGCACCGGGGCCAGATGGTTGGTTGGCTCGTCCACGATCATGGTGTCGAATCCACCCAGGAGGAGCCGGGCAAGGGCAAGTCGGCGCTGTTGACCTGCGGACAAACCGCCCACAGGAACGTGGAATTCGGCCGGCCGGAACAGCCCCAGCCGCAGCAGCCCCTCAGCATGTTCGTCGATGTTGCCGCCCAATCCCGCAGCGAACGCAGGGAGCAGCCGCAGCCCGGGCCGGGCGGGCACCTCGAGTTCTTGTTGCAGATAGCCCACCTTGCCGTTGACGTTCACAGTGCCTGCAGCGGGCTCCAGAGTCCGGGCAAGGACGGACAGCAGCGTGGACTTGCCAGCGCCGTTGGGGCCGGTGATGAGCACTTTCTGTCCGGTTTCCACCCTAAGATCGGTGGGCTCGAGACGCCCGGGGACACTCACACCTCTGGCTTCCAACGCGGGAGCGGACGCAATCTCCGCCACGGCCGCGGCCCGGGACGGTGCTGCCAATTTCAACGGCACTGGTGGCCGATCCACCGGGTTGTCCTCGAGCCTGCGCAGCCGCTCCTGGGCGTTACGGACCTTACTGGCCGCGGCGCTTTGCCAGGTTCCGGTCTTGAATCCGAACGCCATCTTGTCGTTGTCGCGTTTGCGGCCATAGCCCATGCCATCTGCAACCGTGGCAGCCTGGTGGCGTTCAGCAGCCATGGCGTCGAGCCATTGATCGTATTCCTGGATCCAGCGGGCACGCTCGGCCGCCTTTTCGCGGAGGTAGCCCTCATATCCGTTCCCGTACCGGTTTACGGACCGCCGGTCAGCGTCAACTTCGATGATGGTGCTGGCCACCTTCCGCAGCAGCACGCGATCGTGCGAGACCACCACAACCGTGCCCCGATGCGCCGCCAATCTCGACTCAAGCCAGGCCGTGCCGTTCGCATCCAGATGATTGGTGGGCTCGTCCAGCAGCAAGGCCTCAGCCGGGTCGGCCAAAAGACAGGCCAGCGCTACCCGCTCCTGCTCGCCGCCGGACAAAGACCCCAGTGTTCGACGCCGGTCCAAGCCTCCCAGCCCCAGCTTGTCCAACGCTGATTCCACCCGGGATTCGGCAGCGTAGCCTTCACGGAGTTGGTACTCCGTTTGCAGGCTTCCGTAGAGCTCCAAATCCTCCGAATCGGCGTCAGCCAAACCCGACTCGAGCTCGGCAATGCGTGCCTCCAGGGAACGCAGCGAACTAAGGGAAGCATCAATGGCGTCACCTACGGTCAGGGACTCGGAGAACCCGTGGGTTTGCGCGAGGTAACCCACGCGGTAGCCGGGGTTACCGGACAAACCCGCCGTGCCGTCGTCGGGCGTCTCCACACCGGCCAGCAAGCGAAGCATGGTGGATTTGCCGGCACCGTTTTCGCCGACAATAGCGACGTGTTCGCCGTGGTGGATGGCGAGGTCAACAGCATTCAGGAGTTGGCGGTCCCCGTAGCCGTGGGAAACGCCGGAAAGGTGCAGGTGGTTAGTCAAGAGGAATCCTCGCAAGTCCGCAGTGGGTGGCAGAAAGCCATGTGGGTACTGGGGATGCAGCCGTTGGGAGGGGGCTGCGCTCAAGACTTCATTGCTCAAGCCTGACGGCGGAAGCCGGATGCGTCAAGCCGACGCAACACCCCTTGGCGTCAGTTCTTCCGAAATACCATTGTGATGACACCAAAATGGCGTCACAATGGCGTCATGCAGCTAAACCAGTACATCACGGCGGTGCAGCACCAGCTGGAGACCGCTGCCGAGGCTGGCGGCCCGGAGGCTCGCGCCCTCAGCGAACGCCTTACCGCCGCTGTCGAATCCACGGTCCGCCTGGTCCTCCTGGAGGCCCTCTCTGATGCCGCCAGGGAGATTACCCTGGAGCTCGCTCCCGGGTCCGTGGAAGTCAGGCTCCGGGGGCGTGACCCGGAATTCGTGGTCACAAATCCGCACGGCGGGGACTTCGAGGCCATGATCGAACAAACCATCCAAGGCACCATGGCACCAGAAGACTTTGATGGCACCAGTACCTCGCGCACCACGCTCCGGCTTCCGGATCAGCTCAAGCAACAAGTTGAAGAGGCGGCCGGCCGGGACAGCCTTTCCGTGAACTCCTGGCTGGTCCGCACCATCGCCGAAGCGTTGAACGGCGGCAACGCGCCCAGGAAAGGCACACGCCGCGAACCCGGCGAACAAAACTTCACAGGATGGGCCCGCTAATGGCAACCTTCCAGACCCCCCAGCCAATCGCCGTCGTCATTGACGTCTCCGTCCGCGGCGATATCCAGGTGGTAGCCCAAGATCGCCACGACACCGAGGTGACGGTCCAACCCCGCAAGGCCACACGAAACCTGGACGTCAAAATGGCCGAGCAGACCACCGTGGACTACTCCGACGGCCGCCTGCAGGTAAGGCTTCACCCATCGTTCCGCCATAGCTGGTTCAGCGACGGCGGCGCTGTAGAGATCACGGTGGAGGTTCCTACCGGCAGCAGCCTGGAGCTGAAGTCAGCCATGGGCGACCTCAGCTGTGACGGCGAATTCAGCGCAGCCGACCTCAGGACCGATATGGGCCACATCCGCGTTGATCACTGCGGCGAGCTGCGGGCACACACGGACATGGGAGACATCACGGTGGAGCACGCTGTGGGCCGGTCCCGAATCAAGACGGGCTCAGGAAAAATCCGCATCCATCACCTGGACGGAGTTGCCACCGTCAAGAACGGCAATGGCAATACGTACATCGCCCACGCTTCCGGAGAACTGAGCGTTAGCGCAGCCAACGGCGACATTTCGCTGGAACGGGCCGGCCTTTCCACCACCGTCAAAACATCCAGCGGCGATGTCACCGTGGGCGAAGTGGCCGCCGGCAGCCTCACAGTTCAGACTGCTGCCGGCACGCTGGCCGTGGGTGTGTCTGAAGGCACTGCCGCGTGGCTCGACCTCAGCACCAAATACGGACGTGTGCGCAATGCCCTCGAAGCTACCAACGGACCGGGCGACACCGTGGACAGAGTGGAGATCCGCGCCCGCAACGCCTATGGCGATATCGCGGTGATGCGGTCCCCTGTCAGCGCGCGGTAGCTGTGGCGAGGGCCCGCTTCCTGCGGGCTTTGGCCAGTCGCGTACCGATCAGTCCCTGCCGCGGGCTGAACAGATACACAAAGCCGAACACCACTCCCTGGGTAAGGACCACCATGGCCCCGGAAGCCGTGTCCAGATAGTAGCTGAGGTAGATGCCGGCCACGGAGCACACCACTGAAATGACGGGGGCAATCACCAGCATCCGGGCGAACCGGTCGGTCAGCAGGTACGCGGTGGCACCCGGGATGATCAGCATGGCCACCACCAGCACCACACCCACAGTCTGAAGGGCAACCACGGAGGTCAGCGCAAGCAGGCCCAAGAGCAGTGCCCCGAGCCTTTTGGGTGACAGACCAATCGCGTGGGCGTGCGTAGGGTCAAAGGCGTAGAGCGTGAGGTCACGGCGTTTGAGGATCAGGATCGCGAAGGCCACCACACCCAGAACCACCACCTGGATGAGGTCCGGAACACTGACACCCAGGAGGTTGCCGAAGATGATGTGGTTCAGGTCGGTCTGGCTCGGGGTCACTGAGATCAGCACCAGGCCCAGTGCGAACAGCGACGTGAACACAATGCCGATCGCCGCATCTTCCTTCACACGGCTGGTATTGCGCACCACGCCGATCAATGTCACCGCGATCAGCGCGAACACCAAGGCACCCAACGCAAATGGCGCACCCACAATGTAGGCGAGGACGACGCCGGGAAGCACCGCATGCGAGACGGCATCGCCCATGAGGGACCAGCCGATCAGGACGAGCCAGCAACTCAGGACCGCGCAGACCACGGCGGCAATTGCTGTGGTTGCCAGGGCCCGGACCATGAAGTCGTAGCTGAGGGGTTCCAGCAGGAATTCCATGGCCTAGCCCCTGTTCATGACATCGAGGCCGAAGGCCATGGCAAGGTTCTCCGGTTGGAGCACAGTGTCCGGGCTTCCATGCATGAGCACCTTGCGCATCAGCAGCACTGCTTCGTCACAGAGTTGGGGCAGGGCGTGTAGGTCGTGGGTGGAGATGAGGATGGTGGCGCCGTTATCCGCAAGCTCGCGGAGCAGCCTGGTGATGGTGGCCTCGGACCGTTTATCCACGCCCGCGAACGGCTCGTCCAAAAGCATCATGGTGGCGCCTTGAGCGATGCCCCGGGCAACGAAGGCACGCTTCTTCTGCCCGCCGGACAGCTGCCCGATTTGCCGGTCCGCATATTCGCTCAGCTCTACACGCTCCAAAGCATGTTCGACGGCGTCCCGGTCGGCTTTACGGGGCCGGCGCGTGAATCCCAAGTGCCCGTAACGGCCCATCATCACCACATCCCGGACGGACAGGGGAAATGCCCAGTCCACGTCTTCACTTTGGGGAACGTAGCCGATCCCCGCGTCCTTGCGCATTTTCACCGGGGGTTGACCGTTGATGAGCACCCTGCCGGAATCCGGTTTGACCATGCCCATGATGACTTTGAACAGAGTGGACTTGCCGGAGCCATTCATGCCCACCAATCCGCAGATCCGTGAATGCTCCAAGGAAAGCGACGCGGAGTCCAGGGCTAGAACTTCACCGTAATGGACCGTGACGTCCTCAACAGCAATGGCGGTTGTGCTCATGACGTTCCTCCTGTCAGTGCCGTGGTGATGACTTTGGCGTCGTGGCGCATGAGGTCCAGATATGTGGGGACAGGGCCGTCTGCTTCTGAGAGGGAATCAACGTAGAGCACCCCGCCGAACTTGGCATCGGTGGCTCCGACAACCTGCTGCATGGGTGCGTCGGACACCGTGGACTCACAGAACACCGCCGGAACTTGGTTGTCCTTGACGAACTCGATGGCCCGCGTGATCTGCTGCGGCGTGGCCTGCTGCTCCGCGTTCACAGCCCAGATGTACACCTCTTTGAGGCCTGCGTCGCGGGCCAAGTAGGAGAATGCGCCTTCGCAGGTGACCAGCGCCCTCTGCTTCTCCGAAAGGACGGACAGTTTGGATACCATCTCGTCCTGCACGGCCTGAAGTTGGGTGTTGTAGGCCTTCGCGTTGGCTTCGAACTCGGCAGCGTGGGAAGGAGCCAGCTTGGCGAAGGCCTTGGCCATGTTGTCAGCGTAGATCTGCACGTTCTTGGGAGACATCCACGCATGGGGGTTCGGCTTGCCCTGGTAGGAGTCCTCGGCAATGGGCATGACCTCCACACCATCGCTGACTACTACGTGCGGCACATCAAGGTCTTCGACGAACTGGGCGAACCAGGCTTCGAGATTCAGCCCGTTGTCAAGGATGAGGTCGGCTTGGGCGGCTTTCCGAATATCACCTGGCGTCGGTTCATAGCCGTGGATTTCAGCTCCGGCTTTGGTGATGGACTCTACGCGCAGTTTGTCTCCGGCAACGTTTTTTGCAACGTCCGCCAGCACGGTGAACGTTGTGAGCACCACCGGCTTGTCATCGCCTCCGGCCGAGGAATTCCCACCGCAGGCGGAGACCCCCAGGGCAAGTGCGATTGCGGTCAGGGCAGCAGCGTAACGGCGGACATCTTTGGCGCGCCGAAACGGAAAGTTAGGCATACCGAAAATTGTAGCGACGCATGGGCCGCCCGGCAAAGCTAGGCTGGTCATATGGGCACTCTTTCCACCAAGGCACCTGAGTTCAAGTTCACTGCCTTGGACGGCCTCGCCGTTGCCGTCTACGTAGGCTTCACGGCCTACTTCCTGCTGGCCGGTGAGACGCTCAACCTCCTGATGCTGCAGCTTTTCGCGAACCCGGCCACAGCGTCGTTTGCCGTCAACGCAATCTTTTATGCCGGCGTCGGAATATTCTCCGTGGCGTCTGCCTGGCGTGTGGCCGGCCGCGACCTGAAGATACTGGGGACCCGGCCGTGGTTCACGCTGGGCATGGTGCCGCTCGCCATCGTGGTGATGCTGATACTTACGGCACTTCTGGTGGCGGCCTTCGGAGGCGTTCAAAGCTCTGAAAACCAACTGGGCATCCAGGGCATGCTGCAACAGGTCCCCGCGTGGTTGATGGTGCCACTATTGGTGATCCTGGGCCCGTTCGTGGAGGAATACCTCTTCCGTCACCTCCTGATCGGCAAGTTGTCGCAGTACCTGAACATCTGGATCTGCTGCGTGATCTCCGTAGTGGTTTTCGCATCCATCCACGTGGTGGGCCGCGAAGGGCTTGCTTTGCCCGCGTTGGCACCGTACTTGGGGATGGCCGTGGTGCTGGTGGGGGTCTATGTGTGGACGGGGAAAAACCTGATGTTCTCCTACTTTGTGCACGCCGCCAAGAACCTCATGGCCGTTGTCCTGATCTACGCTGTTCCCCCCGAACTCCTACCCAACTGAGTCGGGAACCCGGACGGAAGCTGACCGCAAGGCCCTACCCGGCCACCCGCAGTCGGGAATAGCTTGAGGGCATGACACTGAACATCCAGGTAGTAGTCGACTGCAAGAAGCCCCACGAACTCGCCGATTGGTGGGCAGAAACCCTTGAGTGGACCGTGGAGCCCCAGGACGAGGCCTTTATCCGCTCCATGATCGAGCAGGGCCACGCCACCGAGGCCCAGACCATCACCCACAAGGGCAAGCTGGTGTGGGCCGAGGGCTGCGCAATTGTGCCCGCCGAGGACAAAGACCCCAAGACGGGCCGGCGGATCCTGTTCCAAACGGATCCCAACCAAAAGTCCGTCAAAAACCGCGTCCATTGGGACGTCCGCCTGGACGGCCGTGACAAGGACGACGTGCGTAAACAGCTGGAAGCACGCGGTGCCAAACACTTATGGACCGCCAACCAAGGACCCCTCGAATGGCACACCATGGCCGACCCCGAGGGCAACGAGTTCTGCATCAGCTAAGGCCATTACTAGACTCAGGGTGTGAACAACCAACTCCCTGCCAAGGTTTCCGACGTCTTTGACCCCTCACGCTGGCGCACCGTTTCCGGCTTCGACGACTTCAAAGACATGACCTATCACCGGCAGGTTGAGCGTTCAACGGACGGCTCCGTCAAGGACCTCCCCACGGTCCGCATCGCCTTCAACCGCCCCGAGGTCCGTAACGCGTTCCGCCCGGGCACCGTGGACGAGCTCTACCGCGCCATGGACCATGCCCGCATGACACCCGACGTCGCCACCGTCCTGCTCACGGGTAACGGCCCCTCGGAGAAAGACGGCGGCCACTCGTTCTGCTCCGGCGGAGACCAGCGGATCCGCGGCAGGGACGGGTACCGCTATGCCGAAGGAAATACCCAGGAGACCATAGACCCCGCCCGCGCCGGCCGCCTCCACATTCTTGAAGTCCAGCGCCTCATGCGCACCATGCCCAAAGTGGTGATCGCTGTGGTGAATGGTTGGGCGGCCGGTGGCGGCCACTCGCTGCACGTGGTCAGCGACCTCACCATCGCCTCGCGCGAGCACGGCAAGTTCAAGCAGACCGACGCCACCGTGGGAAGTTTCGACGCCGGATACGGCTCTGCGCTGCTGGCCCGCCAAATCGGTCAGAAGGCCGCGCGGGAGATCTTCTTCCTGGCCCGCGAATACTCTGCCGAAGACATGGTCCGGATGGGCGCTGTCAACGAGGCCGTGGATCATGAACGGCTGGAAGAAGTGGCCCTGGAATACGCCGCGGACATCGCCCGCCAATCTCCGCAGGCCATTCGCATGCTCAAGTTTGCCTTCAACCTGGCAGACGACGGCCTCGCCGGGCAGCAGGTATTTGCCGGCGAAGCCACCCGCCTCGCGTACATGACGGACGAGGCCGTGGAGGGCAAAGAAGCGTTCCTCCAGAAGCGCGATCCCGACTGGTCCAACTTCCCTTACTACTTCTAGGACACCCGGTGGACATCGATCCCATACTCAAAGCCCTGATGGCCGCCCTCCACGGCGAGGGCCCCGCCGTCGAAATCGTCGTGGACGAACTCGGCGAGCCGCAAGCGGTTCCGGTGGAGACCGGCGTCGAAGAGGCAGCCGTTGTGGTCCGCACCTCCGGCTCCACGGGGACGCCCAAAGCCACCGTTCTGACCATTGACGCCCTGGCTGCGTCCTCCGTGTCCACAGCCATGGCCCTGCGCGGCGAAGGCCAGTGGCTGCTGGCCCTCCCCCTGCAGTATGTGGCCGGGGTTCAGGTGCTGGTCCGTTCGCTGTATGCGGGCACGCGCCCGTGGGTCATGGACCAGTCCAAGGGCTTCACGCCTGAGGCCTTCACAGCAGCGGCCGAGGAACTCACGGACAAGATCCGTTTTACCTCCCTGGTGCCCACGCAGCTCCAGCGGCTGCTGGACTCCCCCGCGCCCGAAACCCTCGCCGTGCTGCGCCGCTTCAACGCGATTCTGCTGGGCGGCGCACCCGCTTCGGCTGAACTCCTCAGCACTGCCCGGGAGCAGGGACTCAAGGTGGTGACCACCTACGGCTCAGCCGAGACTTGCGGGGGGTGCGTCTACGATGGCGAACCGTTGGACGGCGTCGAGGTCCGCATCGGCCAGGGCGAACTGGAAGGCCGCATCCTGCTGGGTGGCGACACCGTGGCGGCAGGCTATATGGATGCTGCCCGGGCTTCAAAGGCTGCGTTCTTCGAGGAAGACGGGACCCGCTGGTACATCACCGGGGATCTTGGGGAACTGTCCGACGACGGCAAGCTTACGGTTCTGGGCCGCGCCGATGACGTGATCATCACCGGCGGCGTCAAAGCCTCCGCCGCATACATCCAAGGCAAGTTGGAAGAGCTCGACGGCGTCACCGCGGCTTTCGTGACCGGCGTCCCGTCGCGCGAATGGGGCCAGGCCGTGGCAGCCTACGTTGCCGTGACCGATCCCTCGCCCGAAGGCGTGAAGGGATTCACCGCCCGACGCGAAGAGGCACTGGGCGTCCTTGCACCCAAGACGGTGCTGGCCGAGAAGGAACTGCCGATGCTTCCCAACGGAAAACCGGACCGCATGGCCATGATTGACCTGCTTTCCAATCTGCATCAGGGACAATAGACACGTTCTTCCTCCCGAGCCTGACTCAAGATCAACCGCGAAATACACGAGGTACTACACGTGGCGACAGCTGCACAATGGATTCAAGGAGCCCGGCTCCGCACACTGCCCGCGGCGATTGCGCCGGTCCTCATCGGTTCGGCAGCGGCGTACGAGCTCCAGGCTTTCCGGCTGCCGAACGCGATCCTGGCGGCACTTGTGGCTCTCTTGCTTCAAATCGGAGTCAACTACGCCAACGACTACTCGGACGGGATCCGCGGGACGGACGAGGACCGGGTGGGTCCTCTTCGCTTGGTGGGTTCCGGCGCAGCCAAACCGGAACAGGTGAAATGGGCAGCCTTCGCGCTCTTCGGGGCGGCGATGATCTGCGGCCTGATCCTGGTGATCATTACCCAGACGTGGTGGCTGATCCTGGTGGGCATTGGCTGCGTCCTGGCAGCTTGGGGATACACCGGCGGGAAGAACCCCTACGGGTACCTGGGCTTGGGTGACGTCTTTGTCTTCGTGTTCTTCGGTCTTGTGGCCACCCTTGGCACCACCTACACCCAGGCCGGGCAGGTCAGCCTCGCCGCGGTGATTGGTGCGATCGGCACCGGGCTCATTGCCTGCGCATTGCTGATGGCCAACAACGTGAGGGACATCCCCACGGATGCGGCAGCAGGAAAGCGCACCCTTGCTGTGCGGCTTGGTGACAGGCATGCCCGTGAAAGCTACGTCCTGATGCTGGCCGTCGCCATTCTGCTGGTGATCGTGCTGGCACCCACCAAACCGTGGATGCTCATTGTCCTGCTGCTGATCCCCGCGTGCCTCATGCCTGCCTGGCTGATGGTGAACGGCAAGAAGCGCAAGAGCCTCATCCCGGTCCTCAAGCAGACCGGCATGATCAACCTCGGCTACAGCCTGCTGTTCTCGCTGGGGCTGATCCTAAGCCGCGGCTTCTAAACCTTTATACGAGTTTTTGTACAGCTAACGCCCCCAAGAAGCTCTCTTAGGGGCGTTAGCTGTACAAAAACTTCTAGACAGAGCCCGGGCGTTTGTCGTTGTTAACGGCGATGTCCGGGTTTTTCTCTACCAAGCCGTCCTCGGCTGCGGCGTCTTCAACCTCACCCGCAGTGCGAATCGGCTTGGCCCGCCCGGAGAAACGTTCACGCATGGCCGCAGTGGCGGCGTCGCGCTGTTTTTGGAAGAAGAGGTAGCTGATGGCGAAGGCAATCAGACCGGCGAACACCACAGCCAGGATCCAACCAACCCCCAAAAAGGCGAACAACACGAACAACGGCACGAACAGTGCCAGGCGGATGAGGGAATACTTCAGGAAAGCCACCGTCCAAGTTTAGCCGCCCGGATGGTTGCACTCTGATCACAGCCGCAAGAGGGCGTCCAGTGATTGGCTTCCGGCGACTAGACTTGGTGCATGCTCCGGGTTGTAGGCGTCGTCATTGTATTGGTCATCTTTGTCTATGCCTTGGTGGACGTCATCCGCACCGACGGCCACCAGACACGCGGGATCTCCAAACCCGCGTGGATCATTGTGATGATCGTCCTCCCGCTGCTGGGCGCGATCCTCTGGTTCATTTTCGGCCGCCCTTACAACAAACCCAAAGCCGCACCGGTTCGACGCCAGCCCACAGCTCCGGATGACGACCCCGAATTCCTCCGCAACCTGGAAACCCGCCGCCGTAACCAGGATGAAGACGATCGCCTGAAAAAGCTCAAAGCGGACTTGGAAGCCAAGGAACGCGATCTTGGCGAGAAGCCCGGCGATGGCAGCGGCGACGCCAAAAACAACGGATTCAAACCCGGCGATGCCAAGCGTACCGAGCCGGATCCGCATGATACGGACGAGCTGAAGTAGGGAACATGGCCCAGCAAGCTGATGGATCACGGCAGACACCTTCCTCCACGCCATCAGTCAGCGGGCCCGCTTCACCCTCCGCACCACCGCCGCGCCCCGGCATTTCACTTTCCACGCCCCCGCCCATAGCAGCGGTGGTCAAACCTCCCGCACTAGCGCGATGGTCGCGCTCACTATGGGTGGCCAGCTTCGTGGCGGGGATAGCCGTGGTGGCCACAGGCTTTCTGGGCCGTGATTCCCACTTCGAACGCTTGAAGGGGGTCATCGGAGGCATGGTTCCCGAGGGCGACGCCAATGCAGTGGAGGGGGCCACTGCGGTGGTGTTCCTGGGAAGCCTCGCCATGCTGGCCCTGGTGGTGGCCATGGAAGCGACCCTGCTGGCGGCCCTGTTTAGACGCCGCATCTGGGCGCGCTGGGCCTTGGCCCCGCTGGTCCTCCTGCACGCTGTGGTCACCGTCATCACCGCCGACTTCGTGGTGGCGCCCGGAGCCGATGGCGTCCTGACAACTGTGCTCTTGGCGGCCCAATTCATCCTGGCCGCTGCTGGCCTGATCCTGCTGTTTCTCCCATCCACCACCAGCTGGCTGCTGAGCGAACGGTTTTCTTAGCGAACGGCCGGAATTGCGGCCAACATCCCTTCGCAACTGCGCAGGACTACGCGGCATGCGTCCAGTGCGGCCGGCTCAGTGAGCGGGTTTTCCGCGATCAACCGCCAACGGTTAAAGGCGTTCCGTGCCGCCTCACTGATCTGCTCCGGGGTTGCCCCGGGATCCAAGCCCAACCTCAGCTGGGGGGTACTGCCGTGGCCGCCTACCAACTGCTCGGCTTCCGCAGACAACTCCGGGGTCAGGCTTAGTCCCGTCGTTCGCAGCGTCCCTAGGAGTTTCAACTCCCGGAACTCGTGCGCGCCAGCCTGCAGCCTCTCCAAGCCGGCTTCCAGCGGAAGCACGGTATCCCGCGGTGAACCGCGCAGCAAAGCTTCCAAACCCACGACGGCGGCACGAGTCTTGAGTGCGTCCGCCCGGGTTTGGAACAAAGAGGCGATATTCTGAAGCAACTGGCCAAGTCCGCTGCGCCGTGCCAACTCATGGGCTAGTTCCGTGGGGTTGCTGATTCCGCCCCGGATCAGTGCAACACCAAGGCGAATGCCGAAAAGGCCGAATCTTTGCACGAGGAACGCTTTGGCTTCCGGTGTCAGCTCAGCGGGTTCGCTGGCCCGGACAAAGAGGTCCGCTGATAGCATCAGCCTTTCCCGCTGGTTCCTGTCCATCAGCGCCAACACCTGCATGGCTTCAAAATCCGTTTGGCGCATGGTCCGCGAGCTTTGCGCAAGCAGCCCGGCAACCGGCACGACGCCCAGCGCAAGCGGCCTGAGGTTCTGGTCCCTGCTGTATCTATCAGCGATCACCGCGGCGGAGATGAGTGAGTCGATTCTTCCCGCACCGATCTCGTCGGCCCGGGACAGGACCGCCAACGCATTGACAGTCCCGGATTGACCCGCGGCGGTGTCCTTAAAGGACTCGAGGAACCTGACATCGGAGGCATGAAGATGCCGCATGAGATAGATGACAGCATCGGCAGCCATGGGGGCGTCCTCGGGTAGGAGGAATTCTGCGGAGCGCCCTGACACATCCCGGGACAACGAGGCGATCCCCGGGGTATCGATCAGCGTCAGCTCCCTCAGGCTCGCTGCCGGCCAATCCACCACCAAGCGTTCCACGTCCTCAGGCCGGACATCGCCCAAGCTGAAGATCAAACGGCCATCCTCACGGGTAACCGGGAGCGCAAGCGGCTCCCCGATGATGGGATGAAGCGTAATCCTGGGAGTATGCCCGTACCGGTACCAGGTGACGATTCGGGTGCATTCCCCGGCATCGGTGGGCGCGATTTCTTCCCCGATGATCGCATTGAGAAGAGTGGATTTGCCGGCCTTGACCATACCGGCCACTGCTACCCGCAACGGCCCTTCCAGTCTGCCCTCGAGCTCCTCCACCACCGCTAGAGCCGCTGCGTCGTGCTGGAAAACCTCCCTTGCTTGCCGGAGCAGGTCAGATGCTCCGGCGATGCCCGAGTCCATCATCCCGCCGGGACCGCCGACGTTGACGTGGTGGATTGGGGCAGGTTGTTGGCCTGGTCGGTTGCGGGTGGCTTTTGGTGCAGTTGATGCGCGGCCTTCGCCAGGGCGTCCACTGCTGTGAGCTGGTTCCGTATCTCTTTGATTCTCATGTCCCGCTCAACCGCGTAGGTGGCTGCCGCTTTCTGTGCGGCCGCAACGGATTCTGTCAGGGAACGGTGGTGCTCTTCGGCGATCTCCGTGAAATGGTCGCGTGTGGCACGCTGGACCAGCCGCAGCCTGTCTTTGAGCTGCTTGCCCACTTGGAACACAACATCATCAACGTGCTTCCGTACCAGCACCTTCGCTTCGGACTGGCGTTGTTTCAGGCGCGCTTCTTTGTCTTCCCTATAGGCTTTCCGTCCCAGCATCAGGCCGGCCCCAACCGATAGCGGATTGATAAGGGCCATCCCAAAGATGCCCGTCAGGAGGCCGAACATCAGTACGCCTCCGTAGGACCCGCGCATCCCGATCAGCACTTTCTGCAGCGGCCCGAGCCTGCCATCCTGCATCTCCTGGATGTCGGCTACAGGGTCCAGTACGCCGCCGGTGTCTGCCACTTTCAAGGCGGGGAGGGCCACCACTTCCTCTGAGAAGTGCTCCGCCACCTGGGTGGCCAACCATTGCGCACGTTCGCTGGTCCACACGAAGGTATCTGAAACCGCCGCTGCCGTGCTCTGTTCCAGCCATTGCGTGAACTGCTCCCACGCGGGTCCGGGGTCCCCTTGATCAATGGCAGTTTCGGCCTCGCGTTGTATCCGGCGGAGCCTGTCCCTCAAGTCGTACTCCAGGTCGGCGATCAGGTCACCAATGCCGTCATTGAGGGTGATCTGCCAACGGGCGGAGCGTTTGCGCAGCGAGTCCGCGTCCTCCTTCGCCGCGTTCAGGCCAGCGATCATTTGTGGTGTTCCTGCCGGGTTTTCCAAGGCTTCAAGTTCCGACTGCAAAGCCAGCCGAAGGTTTTCGGCGACAGACAAAAGGTCGTTGCTGACGGATCTGCGTTGCATCCTGGCCGCCCCGCCCACAATGTTGTTCCGCAAATGGCCGATCAGCGCGGGAAATCCTGATTCGGCGTTCAATTCCTGGTCCTGCAGCCGCGCCGCATGGAGCCGCAACTCCGAGGACACTGGAAAGAGTGGAATATCGGGCCCGACGCTGGCCAGGTGTCTTTGATCCAGCTCAGCGATTTGGCGCCAACTGGGATAAAGATCTGTCTTGGACAACACACACAGGACGTTCGGGCTGATGCGCATCGCCTGACTCAGGAACCGCATCTCCGGTTCGGTGTATTCCTGCGATGCATCGGAGACGAACACCATGGCGTGGGCCGATGGCAAGGCAGTCAACGTGGTCAGTGTGTGTGTTGAGCCCAGTCCGCCAACGCCAGGGGAATCGACGATCGTCAGTCCACCGCTCAGCAGCTTCCGGGGCAGTGACACTTCTGCGGCCACGATGTTCTTCGCGTTGCCCGGATTACCTTTCTCTGAGACGTATTCCGCGAGTTGATCCAGGTGGACGGGTTGCCTTTCCAAGCCGTTTTCGCGTCCTCCGGCATCTCCTTCGGCCTCCGGTCCGCTGCTTTGTTGGGCGGGAACGAGAACGACCGCCGACGCCGGGTCCCCGTGCCGCACAACTGTTGGGACGGCGGTGGCAATGTCGTCATCCACCGGGCAGACAGGTGCGTTCACCAGCGCGTTGATGAGCTGGCTCTTCCCTTGTTTGAACTCGCCCACCACGATCACACGGACACTGGGATCGCTGAGGCGGGTGAGGGTATTTTCCAGACGACGCCGGAGGTCGTTCCGGTCCCCTGCCAGCGCCATGCCCTGTTCCACCAAGATGGTCATGCGTCCTGTTTCCGTCACCGTCTGTCCTTTGTCCCTTGTTTTCCAGCGCCGCTCCAGTGAAGAGGCCACGAAGTGCCCGGCAAACGTTATGGCGTCTGCCGGGCACTGCTGGGGTTTTCGTAAATGTTGTGTCAAAAATTCTTTACGACGTTTGGACCTTCCTGGTGCTAGTCGATTTCCACATCGTTCTTGGCGACGACGATCGAATCATCAATGTCGTTGTATTCAACCTCAACGTCGAGTTCGTTGTCGGCGATGACGGTGTTGTCCTCGACGTTGGTGTATTCGAGTTCCAGCTCGTTGTCCTGGATGACCGTGGAGTCGTAGTTGACCTGCACGTCCTCGACGTCGATGTCGGTCGAGTTATCAACTTCCAGCTCGTTGTCCTGTACAACGATGGATTCGTTGATGAGCTGAACGTCTTCGACGTCCACATCCGTGGAGTTGTCGTTGAACGAATCGGTGACGTTCACGGAGTTGTCCGTGACGGAGTTGTCGGAATTATCCGAGTTGTCCGAGTTATCCGAGTTGTCGTTGAACGAATCCGAGACGTTGACCGAGTTATCCGAGTTGTCCACGGAGTTGTCCGTGTTGAACGAGTCCTCGATGTCCACATCAACATCAACATCAACATCGGTGTTGTAGGAGTCCTTGGTCACCGAATGATCGGAGTTGTCGTTGAACGAATCCTTGACCTCAATGTCCGTGTTGCCTACTTCAACATCACCGTCGCCGGACTCCGTAATGTTCACCGAGTTATCCGTTGAATGGTCATCGGTGGTGGTAGTGGTTGTAGTCGTGGTGGTGTTGCCCGAATTGCTGACGTCGTCGCCGGCAGCAATAGCGCCGTCGCCGGAGGCCACCACAGCGTCCTGGTTGAAGAGTTGCGTGACATCGCCGTCGGCCCAGATGTTCTGGTTCACCGACTGGTCAGTGATGGTGTCGCGGTCGTCGATGGTGGTGGTGTAGGAGTAATTGTTCACCACGTGGACCAGCTGCTGAACGGCATGTGCGTGGTCGTCCCAGTCGCCGCCACCGCCGCCACCACCATGACCGCCGCCGTCGTGGCCACCGTGACCGCCGCCGTCGTGGCCACCGTGGTCGCCGCCACCGCCACCACCGCCGCCACCACCGTGGCCGCCATGTCCGTGATCGTCGTCGTCGTGTCCACCCCAGCCGCCGCCACCGCCGCCACCACCGTGGCCGCCATGTCCGTGATCGTCGTCATCATGATCCGGGCGTCCGCCGCCGCCACCGTGGGGGTGATCATCGTCGTCGCGGCCACCCCAGGCACCCCCGCCACCGGTGGAAGCGTGATTGCCGCCAGTGTTGTATTCGCGGTCGAAAGAGGAACGGGCGCTGATGGGTGCGTAGTCCAGGACAACCGGACGAACGGCGTCGACGTCGGCCGAGGAGACGTCACGCAAACCCGCTGCAGCGAGCGCAGCTTCCGGATCACGGACGAACTCTTCAGCGGCATCTGGATCATTGAACAGGCTCATCAGGAACTGCACGAGCTGTTGTGCGAGTGTAGGCATTGGAGTGCTCCCTCAAATTCTGTGGTGTGTGGTTGGCCCGGCGCCTTTGCCGGGCTTGAATTCAACGTATTGCCGGGCCGGGGGTCCGGGCATCGGGGGTGGTCCCCCTACCCAGTCACCCACCGTTAGGGGATGGCGGGGTTTCCCGTTAGGGGGTGAAGGGGTATGCCGCCTACGGAGGCGGGTACCCCTCCCCCAACGCCAGCCGTAGGCGGACCAAGAGCTCCGAACGGTTTTCCGCTCCCAGACGTCGCCGCATACGTGCCACGTGATGCTCCGCCGTGCGGGGAGAGATATAGATGGCCTCACCGATCTCCCGGTAGGTCTTCCCTTCAAGGATGAGTCGGCCCACTTCACGTTCCCGGGCGCTGAGCCCTGAGGTGTCGGGAGTTCCGGGACCACCATTGCCAAAGTCCATGACGGGTTGAGCTGTAGCGCTAGAGCGCGCGTCCTCTGGCCGTTGGGCCGCCCCGGCAGGCGGTGCTGCACTTTGGGGATGAATATCCCTGGCGCACGCCAGTAGTTTCACCATGTCTCGTCGCTCATCCGCGTGCGCGGCGGCGTGGCCCGCCAAGCGCGCGCCCTCCCAAGGCATCCCGACGGCGGCCAACCCACGGGCCGCTGTTTCGACGTCGGACGCTTCAAATCGGCCTGCCAGGACGGAGACCCACGCCTTGCCGCCTGTGGCGAGCACGGACGCCAGATGGCTGTGTTCAGAGGCGCGCACGAGTGCTGCAGCGTGTGGTGCCAGTCCGGCGGGGTCTTCGCTGAGCAAAGCCGCCTGCACCGCCGCCCAGTGCAATGGAACGGACCACAAGGGCGGTTTGCCCAGCCTGCCCAGCAGCTCCCAGGCGTTGTCCAGGTAATGGCCAACCCTCCTTGATTCCCGAAGCCGGGCCGCGGTGATCATGAGTTCGCCCCACGGCAGGAGGCTGAAGAGATCCACGGACACATGCATCATCGCTTCGCGGGCTCTCTCCCAGGCAAGCACGAGCTCGTGCATGTCACTGCCGCGCCGGGCAAGGCCCACCTCCAGTGCCGCAAGCAAAAACTCATCCCTTGGTGCCAAGGACCAATGGTTGGCTTTGAGGGCCTCGTTGATGGCCAGGATGGCGTCATCGGCGTTGTCCTGTTGCATGGAGGACCACGCCCGCAACAGGAACAGCCGTGGTCGCGCTGCGTCGCCCCCTTGACCGGCCGCCAGCGCTGCTTTGAGCACTGTGTCCGCCACCTCCGGCTCCCCGCTGTGGAGAGCGCATAAGGCGGCCAAGGCTCCGGGTGTTTCCGGGAGGGGGATGGATGTGCCTGCCGCGTTCATCATGTCCGAGGCCCGGATGAGCTCAGGCAGCGCCAGTTCCGGGGCCGGCCCCAAGGTTCGGCGGAGCCCTTCCTGGGTCAGTGACAACGCCACTGCCAGGAGCGTCGGAGAACCGCTCGGCGGAGCAGCTGCCAGAAACTCTTCGGCAGCCGCGGCATTTCCGGTCCCGATCATGGCCACAGCAGCAAGGGGTGCCGAACCATCGATCCTGTTCGGCCCAAGCCAGCTGTAAGTATCGGCGCTCCGGGACAGCATTCCGCGCTGCGCCCAGACCGCCGAGGCTACGTCTACTCCCAGTCGCAGGTCCGGTGCCTCGGGCACCGCCAGGAGTCTGTCCGCGATTCTGCCTGCAGCATCCAAATCACCAGTCGCGGCAGCAGCCTGGGCGCGTCTTGCGGCCTTGGCGGCCTCGTCACCCCCGGCCAAAAGAGCTTCGGCGTAGAGCTCTGCAGCCAGCCGCGGGTCATTTTCCAGCGCTTCATCTGCGCAGCGTTCGAGCTCAGCCACCACGCGGGGATCCTTGAAACCCGTCCGCGCAAGGTCACGGGCCAGTTCCCCCAAGTGCTGGCCGTCCTGAATGGTCTTGTCCACCAGCTCTTTTTGCATTGCACGGGTGCGGGCAGGTGGAGTTTCCTTCAGCAAGGCATACCGTGCCGTTGCTGCGTCCCAGGTATCGGTTGTCTCTGTGAGGGGGTGATCTTCTGCGCCGGGACCATAGTGGCCGGGCATATGGTCATGTCCCGTCATGGGTTAGACCGCCGAGAGCAGCGCTGGATCCGCAGCGGGGCTGGTTTCCGTTGGTAACGGAGCCGGGTCAGGGACGGCCGGCGGTGTGGTCTCTTGCGGCAGTATTGGTTCCTGTGCCGGGGGTGGAGGGTCTTGGACCACCGTCGGCTCGGGCGCCGGCACGGTCGGTTCCGGCGTTGGGGGTGGAGTCACTGGGTCCGCGGGAGTACTCGG
>Ga0247742_10000030_pt1 | contig 131328 bp, 109 predicted proteins | sample UWRJL208509C2_FD_180944 | JGI IMG/M metagenome (GOLD analysis project Ga0247742, IMG submission 180944) | Plant litter microbial communities from Arlington Agricultural Research Station in Wisconsin, United States - UWRJ-L208-509C-2 | ecosystem: Environmental > Terrestrial > Plant litter >...
GACCGGGCCCACCACCAGGTTGGAGGTGTCTTCGTCGAAGTACTGGTCCTGGCACATGCCATACACTTCGGAGGTCGACGGGAAGATCACGCGCTTGTTGTACTTCACGCAGTAGCGAACCAGTTTCAGGTTCTCTTCGAAGTCCAGTTCAAATACGCGCAGCGGGTTGCGGGTGTATTCGATCGGGGTGGCGATGGCCACCAGCGGCAGGACCACGTCGCACTTCTTGATGTGGTACTCGATCCACTCGGAGTGGATGCTGATGTCGCCTTCCACATAGTGGAAATTCGGGTGGCTGCGCAGGCGCTCGATGGCGTCGGAGCCGATGTCCAGGCCGTAGATTTCGTAGCGGTCGTCACGCAGCAGGCGCTCGGACAGGTGGTTACCGATGAAACCGTTCACGCCCAGGATCAGCACGCGGGTACGACGGGGCTTGCGGCCGGACTCGGCGCCGCGCAGTACGGAACCGTCCACCAGGCCCAGTTCATCCGCCAGGGACGGGCCGGCCAGGTACAGGCCGTTCTCGTTGCGCTGGCCGAACTTGACCACCAGGGAGTCTTCACCGCAGGCGATGCGCAGCGGGTTGACGCTGATCACGCGGCCTGGCGCCAGGCCTTCGTTGCCCTTGACGACTTCGGCGTTCCAGACGATCAGCTTGTGCTCGCCCACGGCGCAGAAGGCACCCGGGTACGGTTGGGTAACGGCGCGAACCAGGTTGAACAGCTCTTCAGCCGGTTTTTTCCAATCCAGTTTGCCGTCAGCGGCGGTGCGACGACCGAAGTAGGTGGCCTTGCTTTCGTCCTGGGCGGTTTCGGTCAGCTTGCCTTGCGCCAGTTGCGGCAGGGCGTCGCGCAGCAGGTTGGTGGCGGCGTCACGCAGTTTGGCGTGCAGGGTCAGGCCGGTGTCGGTGCGCTCGATCACGACTTTCTGCTGGGCCAGGATCGCGCCGGCATCGGCACGCTTGACCATGCGGTGCAGGGTCACGCCGGTTTCGGTTTCGCCGTTCACCAGCACCCAGTTGGCCGGTGCGCGGCCACGGTACTTAGGCAGCAGGGAGCCGTGCAGGTTGAACGCGCCTTTCTTGGCGGTGGCCAGCAGGGCTTCGCTCAGCAGGTTGCGGTAGTAGAACGAGAAGATGTAGTCCGGGTTCAGCTTGGCGATGCGCTCGATCCACAGCGGGTGGTTGGCGTCTTCCGGGGCGTGTACCGGGATGCCATTGCGGGCGCACAGCTGGGCGACGGAACCGTAGAAATTGTTTTCCTTGGGATCATCGGCATGGGTGAACACGGCAGCAATTTCGTAACCCGCATTGAGCAGGGCTTCAATGCCAGCACAGCCAATATCGTGGTAAGCGAAGACAACAGCTTTTGAATTCATGACGAAACCTGATCGGAAGGAGAAGTAGAGGTGTGGGAGGACGTCAGGCCGTCGACCGTAAAGGTCTCGGCCGGTGCTGCCGGTTGGTTGCGCAGCACTTTTTCGATAAAGAACCGTGGGCGGGCCCGCACATCGCTGTACATGCGGCCCAGGTATTCACCCAGGAGGCCCATGCCGATGAACTGGCCACCGGTGAACACGAACAATATGGCGAACAGCACGAACATGCCGTCGCCGGCCCAACCGGAACCGAAAGCGATACGCAGCACGATCAGTGCAAAGGCGAAGAGCATGCCCAGGGCCGCCAGGCTGAAACCGACGATGCTCAACAGGCGCAATGGCGTGGTGGTCATGCAGGTCAGCAGGTCGAACATCAGGCTGATCAGGCGCATCGGGCTGTATTTGGACTCGCCGTGTTCACGCTCGGCGTGATGCACCAGGATTTCCGTGGTGTGGCGCGCAAAGCTGTTGGCCAGGATCGGGATAAAGGTGCTGCGCTCGCGGCAGGCCAGCATGGCGTCGACGATGGTGCGGCGATAAGCACGCAGCATGCAGCCGTAGTCGCTCATGGCCACGCCGGTGGAACGTTGCACGGCGAGGTTGATCAGGCGCGACGGCCAGCGGCGGAAGGCCGAGTCCTGGCGGTTGTTGCGCACGGTGGCAACCACGTCATAGCCCAGGGCGGCCTGTTCGACCAAACGCGGGATTTCTTCCGGCGGGTTTTGCAGGTCGGCGTCCAGGGTGATCACCACGTCGCCCCGGCAATGCTCGAAGCCGGCCATGATCGCGGCGTGCTGGCCGTAGTTGCGGTTGAGGATCACCGCCACCACATTGCTGCCTTCGAGCGCGGCGGCGTCTTCCAGCAATTGCGCGGAGTTGTCGCGGCTGCCGTCGTCCACCAGGATGATTTCGTATTCGTAAGCCAGTTGTTTGCAGGCGGCCATGGTGCGGCGCAGCAGTTCAGGCAGGCTTTCTTGTTCGTTGTAGACCGGGATAACGATCGACACGCAATGAATTGGATAGGGTTTCAAAGATTCATTACCTCGGGGGTTAGAGCAACTTGGAGCGTAAAGACAGCAGTTATCGTCAGCCTCGGATGCCGGGCATCCGATCAAAGATAGCGTTGATTTGTGGCATTCATTCGACAGTCCTGACAGGTCACAGTGGGTCTTCCATGGCTTACGTGAGTAAAGACCAAAATGCTCAAAGGTAAAGCGGAATCAACGAGTTAACCTGCAAAGTACGGTTCGTTCTCAAGTCGTGCCGCCAAGATTAAGCGCAAAAATGTTCAACGAATATGAAACGCAGATGAAAAAGTCGTTTTTTTGGCAGGTAGACAGCTAGGGTTCAGGTAAACAGCAGAAGCACGGACAACGCCGTGCCGATGAGGCGAGAAGGGCCGGTAGGCTTTTTCCGCGCGCGGGCTGGTTCCTGAAGAATCTTCTCTGCAATGCCGCGCAAGTGCCGGTAAAGTAAGCCATCTCTTGCCAGGGCAGTCGGATGAATAGCGTGCAGCGTTTACGGCCAATGTTGATGGTGTTGTTGATGACGGTGGCCTGGGCCACGAGCGTGCGGGCCGATGACGGCGTGGCACTGACGTCCATCGACCAGGTGCCCGATGGCGTAGAAGTGCGGGGTAAACAGGTCGGCGCCTTCGTCTGGAGCGACAAACAGGGCAAGAACCTGTTGGTACTCGCAGAGCAAGTCAGCGAACGCGACGACGACGGTGCGCAGTCGGCCTTTGTCTACGCCGCCCAGTACCTGCTCGACGGTGACCGGCCCAAGCGCCTGTGGATGCTCTACGACGACGTGCAGCATTGCGAGTTCGATGCCGGCGCGCACTTCAACAGCGACGCCACCCGGGTCACCGACCTGCTGGGCGATGGCATCAGCCAGGTCACCGTGGGGTATAGCCGCACCTGCACCAGTGACGTCAGTCCCAATGATTTCAAGCTGATCATGCACATCGGCAAGTCGCAGAAGTACCGCCTGCGCGGTATCGACCGCTATGGCGCCAGCTGGTGGGATGAAGACGCCGGCGCCCTGCAAGGCATGCCGTTGCCCAAGGATTGCAGCATCGCCGCCCAACAGGCGCTGGTCAGCCAGTACAAGGAGCAGGGTACCGAGCTGCCGCTTCCTGGCTGTTACGGCGACGAAGAAGATTTTGCCAAGGCGCCCAAACCGTACCTGGAGTTCATGCGCCAGCACTGGTTTGCCTTGATGCAGAAGCAGGACACCGACTGGAGCCAGCAGCAGACGCCAGCCCCGGCGGAAGACGATCAGGAATAGCCCCGGGGATTGACCTGCGCTAGACTCGGCGCTCGCCAATTCACTAAATATGTCGATTAAACAGATGGTTAGTCGACATATTTAATCCAAAGGCTGATCTACCTTGACTGAGTCTACCCGCAACCCGCTGACCCTCTATCTCACCCGCCTGGCGCCCTCCAGCCAACTGACCATGCGCTACGTGCTGCAGGACGCCGCCGACCGCCTGGGTTTTGAAGACATCAACCTCGAAGACATCGACTGGCACCTGCTGCAGCCCGAACACGTCATGGCCCTGGTGGCGGTGCTGCGGGAAGACGGGTATGCGCCGAATACCTCATCGCTGTACGTCAACGCCGTGCGCGGGGTGATGAACGAAGCCTGGCGCATGAGCCTGATCAGCCAGGACCACCTGCTGAAGATGCGCTCGGTCAAGGCCATGGCCGGCACCCGCCTGAGCCAGGGGCGCAACCTGCGGCGTACGCTGATTCGTGAGTTGATGGAAGTCTGCGCCGCCGATCCGCGCCCCCAGGGCCTGCGGGATGCGGCGGTGATCGGGATCCTGTATGGCTCGGGCATGCGCAAGTCGGAATCGGTGAACATCGAGCTGGGCCAGGTCAACTTTGACGAGCGCAGCCTGCAGGTTACCGGCAAGGGCAACAAGCAATTGATCAAGTACGCACCGGCCTGGGCCTTTGCCAAGCTGGAGGCATGGCTGGCGTTTCGCCGCAGCCAGTTGAAACCGGGTGAGCAGGACGATGGTTTCCTGTTCAACCGGATTCGCCGGGGCAGCCATATCACCCGCGAGCGCATCACCAAACACGCGATTTACTACATCGCCCGCCAGCGTGGGGAACAGGTCGGCGTGAAAATCATGCCCCATGATTTCCGCCGTTCGTTTATCACGCGGGTCATTGAAGAGTACGACCTGTCGATCGCCCAGAAGCTGGCGCACCACACCAATATCCAGACCACCGCCACCTACGATGTGCGCGACGACAATGAGCGGCGCAGGGCAGTGGATCGGTTTGACCTGTAGGGCCGCCCGTAACCTGGCCCGCCAACTGCCTTGAACTCTGCCCGGCAGCCGCGCTCGCAATAGTAGGGCGCGGGTTTTGCCGCGTGCCGTGTTTATTCAGTCGAAGGAGCAGACCATGGATACCTACAACATCAACAAGACCGGCACTGGTTGGGCGTTGACCAAGCAGGGCTCGGCACGGCCGTCGAAAACGGCAGAGACCAAGGAGGCGATCGTTGAGTTGGCGAAAGAGTTTCTCAGCGACAAGACGGCGTCGCTGAGGATTCACAGCATGGATGGGCGGATTCAGGAGGAAAGAACCTATCCGCGCAAGGCTGACCCGACACGATCTCCGGGCTGACCGAGCACCCAATGTGGGAGCGGGCTTGCTCGCGAAGGCGGTGGTTCAGTTACACATGCATTGCCTGACACTCCGCCTTCGCGAGCAAGCCCGCTCCCACACTGGATTTGCATTCGACCCTAGAGAATCGGCTTGCCACCCGTCACCGCATACCGCGAGCCCGAGATGTAACTCGCCTCATCCGACGCCAGCAACACATAGATCGGCGCCACTTCGACCGGCTGGCCGGGGCGGCCCAGCGGTGTCTCGCTGCCGAAGCTGTTCACGTCTTCGTCCGGCATCGTCGAGACAATCAACGGCGTCCAGATCGGTCCCGGCGCCACGCTGTTCACGCGGATGCCCTTGCTGCCCAGCAGTTGTGCCAGGCCACCGGTAAAGTTGGCAATCGCGCCCTTGGTGGCGGCGTAAGCCAGCAACGTTGGCTTGGGCATATCGGAATTCACCGAGCTGGTATTGATGATCGACCCGCCGGCCTTCATATGCGGCAGCGCCGCCTTGCAGATGCGAAACATCGCGGTGATGTTGATATCGAAGGTCTTGACCCATTCCTCGTCGGGTATCTCTTCGAGGGTCTCGTGGGTCATCTGGAATGCGGCGTTATTGACCAGCACGTCGATCCGCCCGAACTGCTCGACGGTCTGGTCGACAATCGCCTGGCAGTTGGCTTTTTGCGCGAGGTCGCCGGGCAGCAGCAGGCATTGGCGGCCGGCTTCTTCAACCCAGCGTGCGGTTTCCTTCGCGTCCTCGTGTTCGTCCAGGTAGGCGATGGCCACATCGGCACCTTCGCGGGCAAAGGCAATCGCCACGGCGCGGCCGATACCGCTGTCGGCGCCGGTGATCAGGGCGATCTTGTTGGCCAGGCGGCCGGAGCCGGTGTAGCTCTTCTCGCCGCAGTCGGGATAGGGGTCCATCTTCTTCTGCGAACCGGGAACGGATTGGGCCTGGCTGGCGAAAGGTGGGCGTGGGTAGTCAGTCATCTCAATCTCCATAGATCACAACGGGTTCTATGGATTAGTGATTTTCAGCTGCCGGATAGTTGTAATCGATGCCGGCCGAGCCCGACGAATGGTTTGCGCTCAACCGTGCTGGCAGGCATCGCCCAGGCGCATGTAGTCCAGTTCATGACGCACGCCGTGGCTGTCGATGTAGACCATATGACCCTTGACCGGCCCGCACTCGGTGGAGGATTCGGTACTGACGCGCACCACCTTGGCGATGTCCAGGTCCTGGGAATAGTCGTACGCCTCGCTGGCGGGGGTGTTGGCACTCACAGTGGGTACCGGGGTTTCGCCCTGGGCGAAGGCAAGTGTGCTGAACAGGCCCAGCACGGCGATAAGCAGATAACGCATGAGAACCTCCGACACCACGAAGGTGGTGGCTTGACTGTGGGGTTCATTCTACAAAGCACCTGGCGCGGGGATGAACGCTTGCGGGCCAATAGAAGACATCAGCCAAATCGATGCAGCAAGCCTCTTATAACCGGTTATAAACTCATAGCATCTTCGCCTAAACGCAGCCCTATAAATATCCGTCTGCCGTTGCTCATCCCTGTAGACACATACAACAGGGAGTTCCTCGATGTTTTTATTCAAACAACAACTACCAAGGCTGACGCTGACGGCGGCGCTGGCGATGGGAGTGTGCACGACATCGGTGATGGCCCAGGAAGTGGCCGGCCAGGTGTTCACCTTCGATATCGCTGGCGGCCCGCTTGATACGGTGCTGCTGGATATCTCCCGGCAGACCGGGGTGATGATTTCGTTCAATCAACAGTGGGTGCAGGGCAAGCGCAGTGCCGCCATCCGCGGCGATTTGGGCAGCCTGCAAGCGGTGGACAAGGCATTGCAGGGCAGTGGCCTGCAAGTAAGCGACAGCGAACAGGGACTGACGGTGCATCCAGCACCCGTGACGTCCACCAGCGTCGCACCGGCCGAGGGCAAAAGTACTGATTACCGCCTGGAAAAAGTCACGGTGACCGGCTCGGCGATTCGCCGGGTGGACGCGGAAACGGCAGTGCCGGTGACCATCCTGCGGGTCGAGCAATTGCGCGAGCAGGGTGTGAGCACCACCGAGGAGTTGATCAACCGCATTTCGGCCAACCAGTCTGCCGTTGGCTCCGGGCGTTCGGTGGGTTCCAGCAGCGGCGGTGCGGCGTATGCCGACTTGCGCGGGATTGGCGCGAACAAAACCCTGGTGCTGCTCAATGGCCGGCGCCTGAGCAACAACGCCGTCAACACCACCAACGGTTCCGGGGTGGACTTGAACACCATCCCGTTTGCCGCCATCGACCGCGTGGAAGTCCTGCGCGATGGCGCCTCGGCGCTGTACGGCACCGATGCGATTGGCGGGGTGATCAACTTCATTACCAAGACCAGCCTCACCGGTGGGCAACTTTCCACCAACTACGATTCACCGACGCGCTCCGGCGGCGGCGACAGCCATAACTTCAGTGGCAGCTACGGTTTCGGCGACCTTGAAGAGGACCGCTTCAACGTGTTCGGCGTGGTCAGCTACGACAAGCAGACGCGCCTGGCGGCCAAGGACCGTGACTTCACCTACAACTACCAGCCAGGTCGCGGCCTGGATTTCACCTCCGGCACCGCCGCGCCGGCCAACTGGAGCCAGGGCAGCAACGCGACCAACCCGCTGGCCGGCTCCGGTTGCAATTCCCCCGGGCTGCTGTCACGCAATGGCATCTGCCGCCAAAGCCTGTGGAGTTACCTGGACCTGGTGCCGGAAACCGAAAAAACCTCGGCCTTTGCCAAAGCCACCGGCAAGCTGGCCGATGACCATACCGTCAGCCTCGAATACTTCTGGGCGCGCAACGAAAACCGCACGCAGATTGGCCCAGGCACCCTGATGGGGGCCCAGGTCAATCCGGGTACGCCTTTCTATCCGGGCAACGGCATCACCCCGGGGCCCACGGGTTTCGCCCTGGACCCGACACAGCCGGTAGACGTGAACTGGCGTGAAACCGATGCCGGCGCGCGCAAGCACGAAGATGACAACACCAGCCAGCGGCTGCTGCTGAGTTTCGAAGGTAATGTGGCGAACTGGGACTACAACGTCGGCGCGTCCTACAACCAGAACAAAGTGGTGCAAACCATTCTTGATGGCTATGTAAACGACCAGACCATCAGCCAGGGGATTGCCAACGGTGTGATCAACCCGTTCGGGCCGCAGAGTGAAGCGGGCAGGGCGTTGCTCGCCTCCAGCCGCGTCGATGGCGATTACGCCACTGCCGTGGGCCGAGTGAAGAGTATCGACGGGCGCGTAAGCCGTGAAATCGGCGACTGGTTCGGTGCGGGGCCGACGGGCCTGGCGCTGGGCGGTGAATATCGCAAGGAGGATTTCCACCAGGATTTCGCCCAGTTTGCCGAGACCGTGCAGAGTCTGGGCGTAGACCCCAATGGCGCGGTGCGCGGCAATCGCAGCGTGTCGGCCGAGTACGCCGAGGTCAACGTGCCGGTGCTCGAAAGCCTGGAACTGTCTGCCGCCGTGCGTCATGACAAATACAGCGACTTTGGCAGCACCACCAACCCGAAATACTCGTTCCGCTTCCAACCGTTCAAGGAACTGGTGGTGCGCGGTGCCTACAGCGAAGGCTTCCGTGCGCCGTCGCTGTATGAGTTGTACAACCCGACCTACACCAGCTACACCGTGGCCAACTACAACGACCCGCGCCTGTGCCCGGGCGGCACCCCGGCCAATGGCGGGATCGGCAACCGCGACTGCGCCCAGCAGTTCCGCCGGCAAAGCGGGGGCAACGGCAGCTTGAGCCCGGAAACCGCACGTAACGTGACCTTTGGTTTCGTGTTCCAACCGATCGAGCGCCTCAGTGCCGGCCTGGATTTCTGGTGGATCACCATCGCCAACCAAATTGCCGAATTTCCTGAATCGTCGGTATTCGACGACCCGGATGCCTACGGCGACCGCCTGATTCGCAAGGCGGATGGCTCCATCGATCACATCGTTACCGGCCTTGCCAACCTGGGTAAGACCAAGACCAACGGCGTGGATGTGAGTTTCGACTACCGCTTCCCGAGCACCGCCATCGGTGACTTCGGCATCGGCCTGCAAGGCACCTACGTCAACGAATACAAATACCAGCAGGAGCTCAAGGGCGACTACATCGACAAACTCGGTGATTTCCGTGGCGGCGAGTTCTCCACCGCTGGCGCCGTTGCACGCTGGCGCCACAGCCTGACCGGCACCTGGGCCCGCGGACCGCTGGGCGTCAGCCTGACCAACCGCTACACCAGTGGCTATCACGACTCGGACCCCGACACCCACGACTCCGTAGGCTCCTACAACGTCTGGGACCTGGCGGGTACCTACAACTGGAGTAAGTCCCTGGCCGTCACGCTGGGCGCGAAAAACCTGTTTGACCGCGCGCCGCCGTTCAGCAACCAGACCTATGCGTTCCAGAGCGGGTACGACCCGAAATACGCCGACCCGTTTGGCCGCATCCTCTATACCCGAGTCAGCTATAACTTCTGATTGTTCATCCGCTTCAGACACTGCGCTATAAAACCGACGGATCCACTGCGCCTGCCTCGCAGGTGCAGCGGGTTTCGCCTGTCCATAACCTTATTCCAAAACGGTATTTCCAGGCTTTTCATAAGACTCCTTATGATCACGTCATAACTCGTTATGACAAGTGGTCCTGATGAACGAATCAACCGTCGCCTTATCCCCTCTGTCCAGCGTTCCGCTGCATGCCCAACTGCGGGACCTGCTGCGCAGCCGCATCCTTGATGGTGAGTACGCGCCGAACACCCAGATGCCTTCCGAGAGCGAACTGGGCACGCGCTTCAAAGTCAGCCGCATCACCGTGCGCCAGGCCCTGGGTGATCTGCAAAAGGAAGGCCTGATCTACAAGATCCACGGCAAAGGCACCTTTGTTTCCAAACCCAAGGCTTATCAGAACGTCAGCACCCTGCAGGGGTTGGGCGAGTCCATGACCGAGCGCGGCTATGAAGTGATCAACCGCCTGCGCAGCTACCGCTTCGTGCCCGCCGACAAGCTGGTGGCCGAGCGCCTGGGCGTGGAGGAGGGCAGCACTGTCGCGCAGATCAAGCGGGTACGGCTGATCAACCGCGAGCCGGTGTCGCTGGAAATCACCTACCTCAGCCAGGCCCTGGGCGAACGCCTGGAAAACGCCGACCTGGTAACCCGCGACATCTTCCTGATCCTGGAGAACGACTGTGGCTTGCAACTGGGTCACGCCGACGTGGCGATTGACGCGGTACTCGCCGACAGCGAGCTGACCCAGGCGCTGAACGTCGAGGCCGGCTCGCCGATCATGCGCATCGAACGCCTGACCCACACCGCAGACGGACAGCCCGTGGACTTCGAACACCTGTATTACCGTGGCGACGCGTTTCAGTATCGCCTGCGCATCGACCGTCAGCGAGGTAGCCGCCCGTGAGCCGCCAAACCCTGGAACTGGAATACGACATCGTGGTGATCGGCGGCGGCACTGCCGGCCCCATGGCGGCGATCAAGGCCAAGGAGGCCAACCGCGATCTGCGCGTATTGCTGATCGACAAGGCCAACGTCAAGCGCAGCGGCGCCATCAGCATGGGCATGGACGGCCTCAACAACGCGATCATTCCCGGCCACTCCACGCCGGAGCAGTACACCAAGGAAATCACGATTGCCAACGACGGCATCGTCAATCAGGCGGCGGTGTACGCCTACGCGACCCACAGTTTTGAAACCATCGAGCAGTTGGACCGCTGGGGCGTGAAGTTCGAGAAGGACGAAACCGGCGATTACGCGGTGAAAAAAGTCCATCACATGGGCGCCTACGTGTTGCCGATGCCTGAAGGGCACGACATCAAGAAGGTGCTGTATCGCCAGCTCAAGCGCGCCCGGGTCAGCATCACCAACCGCCTGGTGTGCACCCGCTTGCTGACCGACAGCGAAGGCGCGGTGAATGGCGTGATGGGTTTTGACTGCCGCACTGCGGACTTCCAGGTGATCAAGGCCAAGGCGGTGATCCTCTGCTGCGGCGCGGCCGGCCGCCTGGGCTTGCCGTCCTCGGGTTACCTGATGGGCACCTATGAAAACCCGACCAATGCCGGCGACGGCTACGCCATGGCCTACCACGCCGGAGCCGAACTGGCGAACCTGGAGTGCTTCCAGATCAACCCGCTGATCAAGGATTACAACGGCCCGGCATGCGCCTATGTCACCGGCCCCTTGGGCGGCTACACCGCCAACAACAAGGGTGAACGCTTCATCGAGTGCGACTACTGGAGCGGGCAGATGATGTGGGAGTTCCACCAGGAACTGGAAAGCGGCAACGGCCCGGTGTTCCTCAAGCTCGATCACCTGGCGGAGGAAACCATCCAGAACATCGAGCAGATCCTGCACAGCAACGAGCGCCCCAGCCGTGGCCAGTTCCACGCCAACCGGGGCACCGACTACCGCAGCCAGATGGTCGAGATGCATATCTCCGAGATCGGCTTTTGCAGCGGGCATTCGGCGTCGGGCGTGTGGGTCAACGAGCGCGCGGAAACCTCGGTCAAGGGCCTGTATTCAGCGGGCGACATGGCGGCGGTGCCACATAACTACATGCTCGGCGCGTTCACCTATGGCTGGTTTGCCGGCACCAACGCGGCAAGCTTTGTGGCCGGGCGCGAATTCAGCGCGGTGGATGCCCGGCAAGTGGCCGCCGAGCAGGCTCGGGTCTATGCGCCACTGGACCGCGAAACCGGTCTGCCGCCGGCCCAGGTCGAGTACAAGCTGCGGCGCTTCGTCAACGATTACCTGCAGCCGCCCAAGGTCACCCGCAAGATGGAAATCGGCTTGCAACGCTTCGCCGATATCGAGCGCGATCTGGACCAGATGAAGGCGCACAACCCCCATGAATTGATGCGCGCCATGGAAACCAGCGTGATCCGCGACTGCGCCGAAATGGCTGCCCGCGCCTCGCTGTACCGCGCCGAAAGCCGCTGGGGCCTGTACCACTACCGGGTCGATCACCCGCAACGCAACGACGCCGACTGGTTCTGCCATTGCCACCTGAAAAAGGGCGAGGACGGGCAGATGGTCAGCTTCAAGAAACCCGTCGAGCCCTATGTGATCCCGCTGGATGCCGAAGAGATGCAGGCTTACGACCGCCTGCGCGTAGGGGCTGACGCCGCCTGAATGTGCCCCCCAAGCTCGCTCACCACAGGACACCGTGAAATGGCCTATCAGCCCCAGGAAATATTCTTTCGCTCCAACGCCCCGGTAACGGTGGACGAGGACAAGTGCATCGCCGAAAAAGGCTGCACGGTCTGCGTCGACGTGTGCCCGATGGACCTGTTGGCGATCAACCCGGCAACGCAGAAGGCGTACATGGCGTTCGATGAATGCTGGTACTGCATGCCCTGTGAAAAAGATTGCCCCACCGGCGCAGTCAAGGTCGAGATTCCGTACCTGTTGCGCTGAGACCTGCCGCAAACGCCATCCGCCAACCCCGGACGCAGCCCTAGCCACACCCCCTCGTTTCCCACCGCGCCAGACCGTGGCGGAGACGATTCCTTCAACCATGATTCGAGGGGAACTACCCAATGTTATTGCGCGCAACCCTGGCCGGCCTGGTGCTGGCTTGCTTGAGCCTGTCGGCCCAGGCACAAACGATCCGGGTGGCCATCGGCACCCAGGACACCACCATCAACTGTGCCGCGGGCGGCTTGCTGATCCGCGAGCTGGGGCTGCTGGACAAATACCTGCCGCACGACGGCAAGTACAAGGACGCGACCTACGACGTGCAGTGGAAAAACTTCACCAGTGGCGCGCCGCTGACCAATGAAATGGTCGCCGGCAAACTGGACTTTGGCGCAATGGCCGACTTCCCCGGTGCCTTCAACGGCGTAGCGTTCGAGGCGGCGGGCAAGCACAGCCTGTTCATCAGCGTGTTGTCGGGCAACATCAAGGGCAGCGGCAACGGCATTGTGGTGCCGGTCGCTTCCGGCGCCCAGTCCCTGGCGGACCTCAAAGGCAAGACGATTTCCGTGCCGTTCGCCTCCACGGCCCATGGCATGTTGCTGCGTGCTGTCGCGGCCCAGGGCTGGGACCCGCTCAAGGACGTCAACATTATTGCCCAGGCGCCCGAAGTGGCAGGCTCGGCGTTGCAGGCCAACAAGATCGACGCCCATGCCGACTTTGTGCCGTTCGGCGAACTGTTCCCCAACCGTGGTTTCGCCCGCAAGATCTACGACGGCTCGCAATCCAACACCCCGACGTTCCACGGCGCGCTGGTGGACGAAAGTTATGCCAAACAGTACCCGGAAGTGGTCGTCGCCTACCTGCGTGCGAGTATCGAGGCCAATCAGTTGCTGGCCGCAGAGCCGGAGAAGTACAGCGAGCTGATCGAAAAAGTCACCGGCGTCGAAGCCGAGGTCAACTACCTGTTCCATGGCCCGCTGGGCGTGCAGACCCGTGACTTGAGCTGGAAACCCGAATACCGCCAGGCCGTGGGCACCGCGATCGACACCCTCAAGCTGCTGAAAAAGGCCGACCGTGGCCTGGACCTCAATACCTTTATCGATGACCAGTACATTCGTGCCGCGTTCAAGGCCTCGGGCCTGGACTATGCGGCGCAATTGGGCAACTACGCCCAGGCCCCGCTGAAGGCCAACGACGCCCTGAGCGGCGCGCCGATCACTGACTGGAAGCACGTCGCGCAAATCTGGGTCAAGGGTGAGCCCAAGGTGCGTGATTACGCGTCGGCCGAGGCGGCGTTCACCGCGCTGGACAGCCTGAACAAACAGGGCAAGGCGGTGCGCGCCGTGTATGCCCAGGCCGAAGACAGCGGCATCAAGCTGCTGGCGAGCCAGGCCTGGTTTGCGACCAACCAGCACGGCCAACTCAGTGCATTCCTGCTCAAGGGCCAGGCGCAGCAATTTGCCCAGGCCCAGGGCGGCAAGGTGTTCAATTTCACCGACGCCGGCGCGCAGGCCGTTGCCGGTCGCTGAGGGAGCGTGTTCATGACAAGCACCCCATGGCGCTGGCTGCCCAAGGCCGCTTCTTTGCTGTTGTGCCTGCTGTTCTGGCAGTTGGCGGCCAGCCAGCACTGGAACCTGTGGCTGGTGACATTTGCCAATGTGCCCACGCCGGGCTCCGTGGTGCAGGCTGCCCTGGGGCTGGCGGACTCGGGCAAGCTTGTGCGGCACTTGAGCGCAAGCCTGACCCGGGTGTTCGAGGGCTACCTGGCGGCCGCGCTGGTGGGGATCGGCCTGGGCATCGCGATTGGCCGCTGGAAGTGGGCGGAAGACCTGCTGTTGCCGCCTCTGGAGGTGATCCGGCCGATCCCGGCGGTGGCCTGGATTCCGCTGGCGATCCTGATGTTCCCGTCGTCGGAGCTGTCGATGATCTTCATCACCTTCACCGGCGCGCTGTTTCCGGTGCTGCTCAATACGGTGCATGGCGTGGAAGGCGTCGATCCTCGGCTGATCGCCTCGGCGCGCAGCCTGGGGGCAGGGCGCCGGGCGATCCTGCTGGAGGTGATTCTGCCGGGCGCCGCGCCGAGCATCATCACCGGCCTGGCGATTGGCATGGGCACTTCGTGGTTCTGCCTGGTGACGGCGGAAATGATCTCCGGTCAGTACGGCATCGGCTATTACACCTGGGAGTCCTACACCATCCAGAACTATGCCGACATTGTCGTCGGCATGCTGTTGATCGGCGTGCTGGGCATGGGCAGCAGCCTGTTGGTCAAGCGTCTCGGCGCACTGTTCACTCCCTGGCATCGACCACGAGGTAAAGCCTGATGAGTCATCTTGAGGGCCGTGTCGACATACGCGGCTTGTCCATTGTATTGGGCGAACAGCAGCAGGCATTCGAGGCGGTGAAAGCGCTGGATTGCAGGATCGAGCCGGGGCAGTTCGTGTGCATCCTCGGCCCGTCCGGGTGTGGCAAGTCAACCTTGCTCGGCGCGCTGGCCGGGCATCTCACGCCAAGCCAGGGCACGCTGGAAATGGATGGCCAGCCGGTTGCCGGGCCGTCCCAGCAACGGGGCATGGTGTTTCAGCAACACACACTGTTCCCTTGGCGTTCGGTACGCAAAAACGTCGCCTTCGGCCTGAAGATGCGCGGCGTAGGCAAGGCCGAGCGCCTGGCCGCCGCCGATGAGATCCTTCACCTGGTGGGCCTGGAAGGTTTTGCCGAGCGCTGGCCCAACCAGCTGTCGGGTGGCATGCAGCAGCGGGTGGAAATTGCCCGGGTGTTGATCAATCGTCCCGGCCTGCTGTTGATGGATGAACCGTTCGGCGCGCTGGATGCCCTGACCCGCATGAAGATGCAGGCCTTGCTGCTGGACATCTGGACGCGCATCCGCACAACTGTTGTGTTTGTTACCCATGACATCGACGAAGCGCTGTTCCTGGCCGACCGCATCCTGGTGATGAGCCCGCGCCCCGGGCGCATCATCGAGGATTTCCAGCTGACTTTCCCAAGGCCGCGCAGCACCGAACTGATGACCTCGCCGGAATTTACCCACCTCAAGCGCCATTGCCTGGAGCTGCTGCACCACGAAGATGGTCGCCAGTTACCACGGCTGAACCCGCTCGGGCTACCCAACGATCACCCAAGACCGCGATTTGCCATATGACCTATGAAACCGAAAACCCCGACATCCAAGCCCTGCGCCCCCGGCTGCAAGCGCCGGATGCCGGCATGCGCCGGATCGCCCTGATTGACCTGGCTGACCTGGAAGACCCCGACGGCCTGGTGTGGCTGGTGGACAGCCTGCGCCTCGACCCGGCCACCGACGTGCGCGCCCAGGCAGCCAGCCTGCTGGAGGCGTGGGAAGAAGACGCAGTGGTCGAGGCGCTGTGCCAGGCGCTGACCGACACTGAAGCGACGGTACGTGATGCCGCCGCCCAGAGCTTGAGCGTACTCAAGACGACGCAGGCGGGCCGGCTGTTATTGCCTTGGGCCACCCACGCCGACGTCAGCGTGCGCACGGCAATCTTCCGTGCCCTGCGCGAGTTGCGCCTTGAAGCGGCGGCGCCGTCGGCAATGCTGGCGCTGAACGATACCGATGCGGGGGTGCGCCGCGAAGCGGTCGGTGTACTCGGCTGGCTCAAGCACCTGCCGGCATTGGACGCCCTGGCGAGGTTGGCCAGCAGCGATCCGGACACCGAGGTCCGGCGTGCCGCCACCGGCGCCCTCGGTTTGGCCAGTGATGAGCGGGTATTGCCGGCGCTGTATGAAGCGTTGCAGGACGCCACCTGGCAAGTACGGGAAGAGGCCGCGACCACCTTGGGCAAAGTCGGTAGCACCCGCGCGGGAGACGCCTTGATCACGGCGCTGGCCGATGACTACTGGCAAGTCCGCCTGCGCGCCACCCGCAGCCTTGGGCGCCTGCGGTATGCACCGGCGTTGCCGGCGCTGCTCCTGACGTTGGGCCACAGCATCAGCAACCTGCGCAAGGAAGCCGCCCTGGCGCTGGGCGAGTTGGGCGACCGACAGGCCCTTGGCCCGCTGCGTGATGCGGCCGACGATGGCGACCCGGAAGTACGCAAGGCGGTGCGCATTGCCCTGGCACAACTGCAATGAACAGTGCACCGAACGGCATTGGCCGCGATGATGATGGGCGCTTGAGGCTGGAATGGTGCGACGGCGTGCAATGGATCGACCACGCTCGCCTGCGCCGTGAATGCCCGTGCTCGCAGTGCCGGGCCTTTCGGTTGAGAGGCACGCCGCCGCTGGTGTCGGACCGTGTTCGGGTGCTGGAGGTCCATCCTCAGGGGTATGGCGTGCAGTTGATCTTCAGCGATGGGCACCAGCGGGGGATTTACCCGTGGGCTTATTTGGCAGCAATGGGGCTCCAGACCGGGGCGCCAATCTCCGCTGGTCAGGTGCGCGACTGAGGTTGCAGGTGTGCCGGCAGGCGGCGCAGCGTCCACCACACCGTCAGCATCGCTGCCACGGCGCTGAGGGCGATGCCGATCAACATCGGCGCCGGTGTGTGGTCTGCGAACAGGCCGGCCAGGGACATGGCTACGGCGGCGGTGATCATCTGGATCGCGCCCAACAGCGCCGAGGCCGAACCGGCCACGGCACCGTGATCTTCCAGGGACAACACGCCGGCCGCCGGCAACAGCAAGCCGAGAAAGCCAAAGCCAATAAACAGCAGGGCCATCATTAACGGCAGGCTGTTGCCCCACAGTGTGGTAAGTGCCAGCAAGGTCATGACGGTCGCCACGCCCGCCACCGACCAGCGAATCAACGGCGCCAGGCCGAAGCGTGCACTCAAGCGCGCGGTCAACTGGCTCAGGGCAAAAAACGACGCCGCGTTGAGGGCAAAGCACAGGCTGAATTGCGTTGGCGTGAGCCCGTAGTACTCGATGTAAACGAATGGCGCGCTGCCGATGAACACGAAAAACGTCGCAAGGCCAAAACCGCCCACTACCGACAACCCGGTAAACACCGGATCACGCAGCAACGCACCGTAGCTGCCGAACGCATTGCCCAGGGTCTTGCCCAGGCGGCGTTCGGCGGGGTGGGTTTCCGGCAATTGCACGGCGGTCATGATCAGGCACAGCACTGCGGCCACACCCAGTACCCAAAACACTTCGCGCCAGCTCCACACTGCAATGATCACGCTGCCGGCCAGCGGTGCGAGAATCGGTGAAATGCTCACCACCAGCATCAGCAACGCCATCAAGCGCGCGGCTTCATGGCCGGTGTACAAGTCACGCACAATCGCCCGTGGAATCACCATCCCGGCGCAGGCGCCAAAGGCCTGCAACGCCCGGAAGCCGATCAGCACCTCGATGGAGGGGGCGAGGGCGCAACCAATGCTGGCCACGATGAAAATCGCCAGGCCGGCATAGATCGGCGGCTTGCGCCCGAACACATCGCTGATCGGGCCGTAGAACAGCTGGCACACACCGATGATCATGAAGAACACCGTCAGGCTCATCTGCACCGCGGCAGGCGAGGCATGCAGGCCGGCGCCGAGTGTCGGCAACGCCGGCAGGTAGCTGTCGATGGCAAACGGGCCGACGGCGGTGATCAACCCCAGCAGCAGGGCGAGGTGGGCGATACTTCGAGACATGGTGGTTCCGGGCGGCGGTAAAAAAGAGGGGCCAGCTTAGTGATCGCCCTCGGCGCATACAAGCCGGTGTTTACAGACTCGCTACATAGTCACCAGCGGCAGGGTGTCGTGAATAGGCAATTGATACGGGAGATAGACGTAAAGTATTGATTTAACTCAACTAAATATCCATTTAGTCGAGTTGGATATTTCGCGAATTTAAGGCTGGGCGAGGGCGGTCGCTCGGCGCTCACTGATGCGTTCAACCGCCAGCATATGGTCGGTGCCCCATTGGCAAAGCGGCCCCAATGCCTGGGCCAGCGAGCGTCCGAAGGGAGTCAGGGAGTATTCGACCTTTGGCGGTATCTCCTTGTAGTCGATGCGCGCGATGATTTCATCGCGTTCCAGCTCCTTCAATTGCTGGATCAGCACCTTGTCCGTCACGCCGCCAACGGCGCGCCGCAGTTCGCCATAACGGTGAACTTCATGGGCCAGGTGATACAGGACCAACGGTTTCCATTTCCCGCCAATCACCGCCAGGGCGGCGTCGAGCCCGCAGTTAAAGGTGCTGTTTGACATGTTTTTGCCCTCAGGCTGGGTACTTACCAAAAGGTGCATACTATTCAAAACAATAGCGCAGATCTACGCTTGGGCCTCAACATTTGAGGGAAACACTCATGAACAGGCTCAACGGGAAAATCGCCGTCGTCACCGGTGGCAACAGCGGGATCGGCTTGGCCAGCGCCATACGCTTTGCGGCCGAAGGTGCACAGGTCGTTATCGTGGGACGCCGCCAGGATGAACTGGACAAAGCCTTGGTCCTGATCGGGCATGACGCGATCGCGATCCAGGGCGACATTTCAAACCTGCGTGATCTTGAGCGGGTATTCGCGCAGATCAAGGCTGACAAAGGTCGTGTAGATGTGTTGTTCGCCAATGCGGGCCTTGGGGATCTGGAGCCCATTGGTGCGATCACGGAGGAATCGTTTGATCGCACCTTTGGCGTGAACGTGAAAGGCACGTTGTTCACCGTACAGAACGCGTTGCCATTGATGAGCGCCGGTGGCTCGATTGTGCTGACAGGTTCGACGACGGCCTCGATGGGCACCGCAGCGTTCAGCGTCTACAGCGCGTCGAAAGGCGCACTGCGAAACTTCGCAAGAAGCTGGGCGCTGGATCTGCAAGGCACAGGTATTCGCGTGAACGTGCTTTCACCTGGGCCGACAACGACACCAGGTTTGGACAGAGCGCTATCAGGTACCGGCCAGAAGGATGCGATTGTCGATTCGATGGTTACGCGTGTACCGCTGGGTCGTATGGGGCAGCCAGATGAAGTGGCGAATGCGGCATTGTTCCTGGCATCGGATGAGAGCAGCTTCATGACGGGCAGCGAGATGTTCGTGGATGGCGGTTTCGCTCAGGTGTGATCCAGGCTCATCGACCAAATCGAGACAGGCTGGGTTTGGTCGATGAGGAGCGTGGTGCACTGGTTGAAATCTGGCTGGCACTGACCCTGATAACGGATCATATGATTACGCATAATGTATATTATGTTAAACGACAGGTCATGTCATAGATGTTCATGAGCTATGTGGCGGTTATCAAAAAAAGATAATTCGTGAATTTAAAAATCGTATCGTGAAATCATAAGCTTAGCCTCACGTCCTGCTAGCTCGGCATCGTCACGATAAGTCATTGAGGCGAAAAACCAGTCTCTCACTCGGTACCTGAAGCTCTGATAACGATGATCTCTTCTTTTGAATGTGCCCTTAAAGGTCGAGAAATCAAAGGGTTGCAAAACGTTTATAGCTTTAAGATTTTGACTGATTATGTGGAAAGCCTTAAGAAACAATGACGTATTTGGTACTGAAGAATTTAAAAATAATACTTGAATTCGGATTGTCACTAATGACGACCCAAATCAAAGGCTTGCTGATGGGAGTATTTTTTTAAAAATAATAATCTCAAAACCTCCTGATGATCTCCTACCCTTATCAAAACATTGGTCGAGAGATAGCCATCATGAGCTTGCCTCATCCACTCTTTTCAGCCGCGGCTAGTATTGGTCTATGTGAGGTTGATTATTACCGAGAGCATCCAGGAGTAGAGAGATATTTAGCTGGATTTGATTCAAACCTAAATACTTTCAAGTACGCGAATATGGCGCGAGAATTCATTGCTGGAAGTGTCGGGTCGCATAGTGATGGAGAGAATCTATCAGGTTTTGGATCTGCGAGAGGTATTACAGAGCGTTTATTACTCTGGTCATGGATCATAAAAGGAAAGTCTGTAGAAGTAATAGACAGGGAAGAATTTCAAGAGTTTCTAGAGTTCAACTCATTGCCCCCTTTCGAATGGGTAGGCGACGCCGCACGACGTCGATTCGATTGGATTGATGGAGTTGGCTACATCGCTAACCCGGCTTGGCGCCCATTTTCCAAGCCTGCCAATGAAACCGGGATGCGTACAATGAGTATGTTTAGGCTCATAGTCTCCTGTTGCATGTCTTTCTATGATCACCTCATCCGCAAAGGAGTTTGCCAGTTTAACCCGGCACGAAATGTCGAAAGGCTCCCTCTTCAAACCTTATGTGTCGAATCTAGGTCCATTGACCGCGGGCTAACGGTTTGGCATGTGAATCAAATTTTAAGAGTTGGCGCAACTCTGGGCTGCGGTCGCCATGAGCGAGCCTTATTCATAGTGGCCATGATGAGATATCTTTTAGTGCCGATCCGGTGGATTGCAAAAGACATAAGAAGAAATCCTTCACTTAATCTTTTAAAACATACTACCTGCGGTGTTCAGTATTTGGTTGACGGTCTACGCGGCGTCGAAGCAGTGAGCGCCCCAAGCGTATTCATCTCATATCTTGAAAGGTATCGGGCAAGTCGTGGTCTGCCTAGGGAGGCTCCCGACGATGAGGATGAGCCATTGCTGGTGACTTCACATGGTCGTTCTGGTTTGACGCAACGTCAAATCAGAAACCTTGTCAATGAGATTGTACTGGTAACGGTTCAACAGCTGGAAGTTGAAGGAGTGGATAATCAGGAAATAATTTCTCTGAAGACATCGTGTTTGGACTCTATACGAATTGCTAGCATAAGTGGGAGTCTTCAAGAGTACGGTATTTACGAGACTCAAAAAAAGTTAGGCTCCGAAATATTCAGTTCGATTTTGCGTAAAGGCATCTGAAATGAAGACCACTCGGTCCAAGACGGAACAGTTGCTATGCGACCCAGACGCTCTGGCACAGAGGTATCAGGGGTTTCATACTCTCGTGTTCATGACGCGCCCGTTGTCATAATCCTCGTTAAAATTTCTCAGATCATGATCTGCCTTTCTGTTGTTGCTGAACAACCCCTGCATGCCGCAGCGGTGGGTTCTTCAGCGCTTGTTGCGTGTTGGAGGCCTAATCGATAACATCGATTGATTGAAGCAATCCTCGCGGATTAGCTGCCAACTTCCGATTACTGTCATAACTGGAAGTCTTTAACGTATCCTTAGAACGGCTGTCTCCCCATGGCTCGCGCACCCAAACCCTTGTTCGAAACTTATGATATTTTTATCGAGCAAGACTTCAGTATTCACGCCCCTACTCTGGGTTGCGTCAGAACCTATCTCGGCGAGTTTGAATCTGAACTGGAGGTCGCACGCGGCTACGCTGCAGTGCGTTCATTTCTGCGTGCGTTTTCGGACAACGCGCAAACGTTTAACTCGTACAGAAGCCACGTTGAGCGGTTGCTGCTGTGGTCTCTGCTCATTAAAGGCAAACCACTGAATCGGCTCAAACGACAGGATGCGCAAGACTATTTGGATTTTTGCAGGAATCCTCCTGGAGGCTGGATAGGTCCTGTGACGCGAAGCCGGTTCGTAACCAACCCCGACGCAAAGGGCTCGTTGGATGCATACTTGCCCAACCCTAAGTGGCTACCTTTTAATCTTAAAACGCGTAAAAATGGCAGTGCAGAACAGGTTGCCGAACAGCAATACCATGCCGCCAATGGAACTTTGAATCAGATTTATACTGTGTGTAGTCGTTTCTACGAGTACCTGGTTGAAGATGGATTCTCCGAAACCAATCCATTTAGGTTACTCAAAAAAGGCAATCGGTTTTCCGGACAAGAGCTTGAAGTGTCAACCTCTCGCGCACTCACTCCATTGCAATGGGATTATGTGTTAGATACCGCTGAGAGCATGGCGGACATAGAGCCATCACGGCACGAACGCACTTTATTTATTCTAGCCACACTCTTTGCTATGTACCTTCGCGTGTCCGATCTTGCTGGTAGAAAGAACTGGAAACCGACCATGGGCGATTTCCGTTTAGATGCAGAGGGAAACTGGTGGTACCACACTGTTGGTAAAGGCAACAAGGTGGCAAAAATTGCTGTGCGGGATGTATACGTAGAACGCTACCTTAAACGCTATCGACGATTTCTGGGACTGCCAGAGTTGCCTGCTAAAGACGAAAGCACGCCTCTGATCAAAACACTCAATGGCCGTGCGGGTTTGTCAGATCGACAGATCCGCGCCCTCCTCCAAGCCGTTTTTGATAAGGCCACGGACAATATGCGTAACGAGGGTCGAGCCCTTCATGAGTTGGAAAGTCTGCGTTGCGCTTCGGCTCATTGGCTACGGCACACCTCCGCCACCTTTGATGCCCCTTTGCGCAATCCAAAAGACCTGCAGGAAGACTTGCGTCACAGCAATCTCAGCACCACGCAGAACACTTACTATCACTCTCATGACCAAGAACGGGCGCACTCTGTTAAACGTATCGGGATGCGGGATCGCGGCTGAGTTGGCACGATATGCGTAAGCGGGCGGAGGACACATCTTGCGTTTTATCGTCGTGAGTTTCGACCCTGGGTTTGAGTATTGATTTCTCTCGCTGAGGCCGAGCGATCCGGGCTTCCAGTTCCTGAATTTTCTGCTGCACTGGGGTCAGCGCCTCGCTCTGCGGAGTGCCGCCTTTATGTTCTTCCTGAACCTGGTCAACCCACCGGCGCAGCGCTGACTCACCAACGCCGAGTGAGCGGCGGGCTTCGATGTAGCTGTAGTTTTGCTTGAGCACGAGGTCGGCAGCCTCGCGTTTGAATTCAGCCGTGAAAGAGCGGCGTTGTTTGGTCATCTGACACCTGGATCTGGCGAGCATTCTCGCCTAAATGGGTGTCCAGTTTCATTAGACCACTACAATTTTCGGTTAATATTTTCTGAGTGTTCGGCGCACATTTTAAGAAAATCTTGGCGCGGTTAAGAAAATCTAGTCAACTACAGGGGGAAAATGGGAAATCCAGTGGGTTACGCCCATTAGATCAATGCGATGGAGCTACCCACTGGTGCGGCAGCAACTGTCCGATTTCACTGGCCCTCTGTGTCGGCAACCGCATAAGTACATCCTTGAGATAGCCGTACGGGTCATGCCCGTTCATGTGTGCCGACTGAATCAGGTTCAAGATTGCCGCAGCCCGTTTCCGCTGCTACGCACCGACGGCTTGTAGTTGCTCCCTGAGTCGATACGGATGCAATTATACTATGCCTCCAGAGTCCAATGCACGGAGTGCCCGGCGGACTTGCCGAGCACCAATTTCAGTCTCGCACAGCAGAATTGGTAAGCTACCGCCAATGGCTTTATTTGCACTTGCCATCCATTGAACCGCGGCATCTCTATTTTCAAAGACTTTTTCGGCCAGGTGTGAAACGGTAGCGATGCGATCCAGCCGCTCGGATGCGGCGGTCCCAAGGGTTCGCTGCTCTCGTATTCTCCGTTCAAACGTTGCCATTGATATATTGAGGAGAACGGCCAAGGCGTGTTCTTGAAGGTTAAAAGTCCGGAGCATGGCTTGAAAAAGATGGGCGGGAAATCCGTTCTTGATTTGGAGCAATCGCTCTGAGTCCCTAAGTGCATAGCGAACGGAGCTGAAGGCCCAAAACTCCTCGGCGCCTAAGATACGCAACCTTTCACTCTTTTTATTTCGGTGCTGTTCAGTTAAAAAGCTCAAAGGGTCTACTCCTCCAGGCCGGAATAGCAAGGTTTTTTAATGATCCCATCATCAGGTTACGTCGACTTTTTGTTAAAATATCCCCTTGCAAATGTCGAGAGTCTCCCTACTACTGCCTGGAGTCACCAAAAAAGTCACCTCTGACAACCAAGCCAAGTTCTTCAGAGTTAGCTTGGTCACTTTCATCGAAAAGACTCTGTATGCGCCGCTCTTGCTTTATGTAAGCAATCGTTCCGAAGAAGCAGTTCTCACAGAGATGAAGCTCATACCGTTCGCCATCATGTTTTGTGCCAAAACCCCAGTGTGCGTGGAGAGTTGCGAACTGAAGTCCATCGATCTCCGATCGGGTTGAGCACCTACACACGTCGCACTTTACGTCGGTTACTGCCTCTATCTCGACTCGCTCAATAATCTTCATCGCTCGCCTCAAGACTTACTGCCATTCGGTCGGTTTGATTTACCGCTTATAGGGCATCGTCAACTTAAATTGCTGGAGCGTTTGCTGGGGAAGGATCTTTGACGGCTAGTAGTAGGAGAGGCAGTACCTTCGCTGCCGGGCCTACCAGCATCAACTCGTTCGGTTTACCCAGAGCCACATCTGACAGGTTCACATGGATGACCGTTGCACCCGCTGCCATAGCGATTTCGGGAATATCAGCCGCAGGGCGGACAACGCCCGAGGTGCCGATAGATATCAGAACGTTGCAGCTTTTTACTTCTGCCATCGCTGTTTTCCACGCTCCGTAAGGGAGATCTTCCCCAAACCAAACTACCCCGGGCCGAAGCCGACCGTTGCAGCGCAGACAACGAGGTGGTTGGATTAACTCGAACTCATCTGAGATCGCCGCTTGCTCGTTTGTCAGATCCGCAGGACGCTTGCATGCGAAACAGATTGGCGTAGCCAAGCTTCCATGGAGGTGCAATACATTTCGAGAGCCGGCACGCTCATGCAAGTCGTCAATATTCTGAGTTACCACGAAGACACTTCGGCCTGAGTCAGCCAAGTGCGTAACCATATGGTGTGCGGCGTTAGGTTTTGCTTGCTTCGCCTGATTGCGACGCCATAGGTACCAACCCCAAACCAAAGACGGATTCTCTCGAAACGCGGCCGCCGTTTCGAGGCGCTGGGGATCATGCTTCGCCCAAAGCCCCGTGAGCTTATCCCTGAATGTGGGAATGCCGCTCTCTGCTGAAATACCTGCACCCGTAAAAAATACAACCTTTCGAGCCGCACGAAGAGCTTGTGTAGCCCTGCTCATGTCGTCCATCTGATCAGCCTCTGTTTACGTGCTCACGAGTCATCACGCATTTACGAGAGCTCCCGATTTCGTTACCGACAAAACAGATGGAGCATAGGGACTAGGACACCGTAATGTGTCGCTATCACTGCCCTCCCCCTCTATTCGACCCCAGCCTTACGAACGTTTGTGTTTAGCAATCGGCACCTAATGCTGCGTACCTTGCGCGCTAGCCCAAAGCAGTCCGGCGCGCTCCATCACCTCAATTACCTGTGAAAAATTTTCCGCGTTTTGAAGTGATTATGCTGGCCTTCAGGTCGGTGGTTTCTTGCGGTGTAAGTCGGGAAATAGCTGCGCCAGCCATAGGCATTATTTTGTAGAAGGGACCGACTTAGACATGGGAGGTTTTACGCATGTCTATGCTATTACCCTAAAATCGAAGGCTGCGACCTGAGTTTTCCGGCAGCCGAGAAGCTATTGTGCCCTATAGTGTTCATCTTTCAAGTGCCGACGTGCGATTGGTGTGCGCAGATGAAAGAGATCTTAGCTCGAAACAACGGCGGGTCAGCCGTTTGGGGCCGCAGATTTCTGTTCGCTTGGCCCAAAATCAAGACTCGATTTCTTTGATGACTTGCTTAAAGAGCGAGGCGAGATCCGCTTCTGGCTCAAGAACCAAAAACATCTCCACTATGAGGGTTAGAGGGTGGACCCCGGTACGTCTGGCAAGCTCGACTGCTTTTTCTAAGGTGACGTTCTTAAGCCCCCTCTCCAGGGTGCTCAGGTAGGTCCGGCTGCTGATCCCGTGGAAATCCTCCTGAGTCAGTCCCCGCCGAGCGCGCGCGTTACGCATCGCAACTCCAAAGGCTTCTTTGACTTCCATTATCGTCCCTCGCAAAAGGAACGATGAAGCCTTTTGGAATACTATAGGACTACAATCTATAGTGTTCATTTAGCTAGAATTATCGTGTTCGTGTGATGCTCTGCCGAAATCCTTCCCGTACGCCATCCTTACGTCGGGCTAGTCCTTGCTGCTCACTAGAGCAGTTACAACTCACTTATCACGGTGCCTTGAGTGATTTTTGTTTTTGACCCAGCCCATCGAGAGGTTCGCACCTGGACTCACGGAGAAATCGAAGGTCCTTGCTTCATCGCTACCATCACGTCTATGCGCACGGGTGAGAAAAACCGCGCTGCAGTGATCGAATGCGCCTATGAATTGCAGCACTACCTGTCCGTGGTGAAAGACGTAGTGGTCGAGCATGTCCACATGATGTGTCCTCCGACGGTCAGCGGTCGAAGTGAATGGGCTCTTGAGAAGCTTGAGAGCATCGTCGTATTTCAGGGGGTCGCAACTAACGCAAACGCGGTTGTTTACCGAACCGCCATCGCAAGCTACAAGGTCGGCGACCTAGACTTGCGGAAAAAAAAGAGTTCAAGGGTTTTGTACTCGCCTCAGCATCTTCAAAACCACACACCATCGCGTGGGCTGGAAAGGCTCCAGGGCGATAGCGGCGGCCTCTACGGCCCTCTATGGCGGAAGTAACCGATCTTAGGGCCGGCACTGGCAGAAAACGTCCAGCCGCTGGTTATCAAATTCAAAACTGGCGGAAGTGTCCGGTGTGGATTCGCTCAATGCCTGCTGAAATAAACCGGCATGATCGAAGCGCTCCCTTGGATCATTCTGAAATGCTTGCACGAGGATGTTTGCAGGCCACTCTTAGGAAGACTCACCTGAGCCTGAAAACTTGCAACGTATGCGGCGTCGAGCTTCAAAGGCATTGGCCGGGCCTGAAGCAAATGCCAACCCATCAACCCTGTGCGAATACATCACGACGGAATGGCGTACTGCCTTCCATCGCGGTGTCCTGGTCTTCCGGTAGTGCGATAGCACCGGTGCTCAGCAAAAAAGGTCCTGTCCGGTTTATTCGCCGATCACACTCCGGCACGCACGTTGGCCATCGCCATAAGCGCGCTGGCTGCACTTGCCACTGCGCTATGGACACTCAACCGCTTGCCGCCGCACCTCGCCGGCAGCGCCTCATAGCGACTGTGGGTAGGTCGTCAGCACAATCCGAATGCACGCACCCTGCTCACTCGGAACCACCGAAATGGTTCCGTTGTGCCTCCGGATGATTTCCTGCGTGAGGTTCAAGCCCAAACCTGCGCCCCGGGCACTGGGGTGCAGCCGGTAAAACGGCTCGAAGATGCGCTCGCGCTGAGATTCGGGGATGCCGGGGCCTTCGTCGCTTACCTCGATTACCCCGCCATCGCGTGCCGTGACGCAAATGGTTCCCTGCCCACCTCCATGCTCGATGGCGTTCTGAATCAGGTTCGCAAGCACCTGCTGAAGGGCGCCGTCATCGCCCATTACCGCCGCGTCCAGGTCCTGCGCGTTCAGTGCCAACTGATATCCGTTGTCGATGGCAATGGGTGCCAGGTCGGCAACCACCGACGCACACAAGTCATGCACGTTAATCGGGCAGAGCACCAGGGTTTGATCGATTCTCTGCAAGTCGAGCAGTTGTTCAGACAAGGACGAAACCCGATTGGCATCGGCAAGCAGTCGATTCCGTAACGGCCCACCCGGCATCGCTTCTATTCGTACCCGAAGAATCGCGATAGGCGTGCGCAGCTCATGGGCGGCATCCAGAATGAACCGCTGATGGCGTTCGTAGCCTTCATCCAGGCGCAGCAGAGCCCGATTGAACGCTTCAACCAAAGGACGGATTTCAACCGGCACATGGTTTTCCAAAAGCCGAACGCCACGGCGGTCTACGTCGATAAGTTCGGCTTGAGCCGCCGCAGCGGAAAGCCCCGATAACCCGCGTCGCACGATCAGCGGAAGGGTAATCAGCGTCACCAGCACCAGCAGTGTCAGCACCGGAATAATCACCATGTTTGAGAGCACGAAAACTAACCACGGCATGCGCAGCAGGTGCCCTTGGCCGAGTATGGTAAAACGCCCGGCGGGCCCTTCGGCATCCCGGATGACCGCCGAGTACAGATCGGGGCTGACCGTGTCGCGAATCTCTGCAAAGTGTACGCGCTCCAGCTGCTCGCCAAAGTCGTGGTAAACCTCTGGCACGGGGCCGTCCTGGACAAACTCACCGCGTTCGCTGCGTGCGATGAACCACAGGTTCGGGACAGCCGCTCGCAACTCGGCAAGCTCCAGCGTGGTCCTGACCGTCAGGGCACCCTGGTCATCGCGCACGATTGCCCGTGCTGCGACATGGGTGATTTCTGGATCGACAATAACGTAGCGGCCATCCAGCGATAGAACGTAGATAACCAGCGCGACGATGAAACACAGCAGGATCGCCGCCTGGAATAAAAGCAATTGCCAGGTCAGCCGCCAGCGCAGCGAATGCCTCTGGAACAGCTTCATTGCGCCGCTCGCAGTAAATAGCCAACGCCCCTGACGCCGTGTATTTCAACCCCGGCCGCTGCGTCACTGAGTTTTTTGCGCAGGCGGGATACATGCGAGTCGAGTGCATTGGACTGTATTTCATCGTCAAAGCTGTAGACCGCTTCGCATAACACACCGCGCAACACCGTGCGGCCCTGCCGGCGCACCAGCGCTTCGAGAACCAGCAGCTCGCGACGCGGCAAATCCAGAAACTCACCGTTGACCCGGGCTTCCATGTCCGCAAACAAAAACTCCAGGCAACCGATGCGTGCAGCCCCAGGCGCGACGGTGGACGGCCTGCGAAGCAACGCACGCACCCGCGCCACCAGTTCCTCGACCGCGAATGGCTTCACCAGGTAATCGTCCGCCCCCAGTTCCAACCCGGCAACCCGGTCTGCGACGGCGCCTTGGGCCGTGAGGATAATCACCGGGACTTTGGAGTCGATGCTGCGCAGGTAAGCCAGTAAATCGGTGCCCTCCCCATCCGGCAGTTGGCGGTCGAGGAGAATCACATCGTGAACCTTTTCAGCCGTAGCGCTCTTCGCATCCTGCAGCGTGGCCACGTGATCGAGGACCAGATTGTAGCGTGACAAAGCCGCGCGCAACGCGCTGGCCATTTCCATTTCATCTTCCACAAGTAATAAACGCACCCGATAAATCCTCCGTGGCTACCTAATAACCGGTTTGCATTGCGCCAACATTGCGCCGCCCGCAGGCATCACATTTTTTGCGCCGCAATGCTCGGGCAATCCTTGTGTGGGAACCTCGCGTCCATTGAGCAACAGACCCACCCGCAACCAACCAGCGCCCAGACAAGGAGCGACAGAACCGACATGAGCCTATCTCTTCGTATGACCCGCCAACAAATGCGGGCACCTTCGCTGGGGGCACTCTGGCTATGTTTCGGGATTCTGCCCTTTCCGTTCTCATGTTCCAACCAGGCGCAATCCGCCATCCTTCAGCCGATCAAGACGGTACCTGCCATGACTTACCCTAAGACCAAACGCAGCGATCTTGTAGAAGAGCATTTCGGACAGAAGGTCGCCGACCCCTATCGTTGGCTGGAAAACGATCCCCGAACCGACACGCAGGTCGCCGACTGGGTTAGCGCCCAGAACCAATTGACCACCGAGTACCTGGATACCCTGCCCGGGCGCGAAGTTTTCCGTAAAAGCCTCGCGCTGCTGTACAACTATGAAAGCGTCACCGCGCCCTATAAGCGTGGCACTCAGTACTTCTACACACGAAAATCCGGGCAGGAAAACCAGCCATCGCTTTATAGTCGCGAAGGCGTGAATGGTCAGGAGCGTTTGCTGATCAACCCCAATCACTGGTCAACCGATGGCGCGAACGCACTGAGCGAATGGGCCGTCTCGGATGATGGGACGCGAATCGCTTATGCCGTGCAGGAAGGCGGTTCTGACTGGCGCACGATCAAGGTCCTGGATGTTGCCACGGGCAAAGATCTTCAAGACCAGGTCACCCGGGCCAGGTTCACCAATATCGCCTGGGTAAAGGACGGCGCGGGCTTTTTCTATTCCCGCTACCCGCAGCCGAAACCAGGCGACAGCACCCAGGCCAGCCTGGCCGGGCATGCGGTGTATTTCCACCGGATTGACACGCCACAGTCCCAGGACCGGCTGCTCTACGCCACGCCAGACCATCCACAACGGCTGAACGTCGCTCAGGTGACGGATGACGGTCGCTACGCAGTGATTCTCTCCAGTGCCAATATGTCCACCAGCGCGATGATGGTGGTGGACCTCACCAGCGCCGACTGGAAGCCGCGCACGTTGATCGACGACCTCGATAACTCAACGGTCGTCGTTGCGAATATCGGCACCAAGCTGTTCCTGGTCACCGACAAGCACGCCAAACATTCAAAACTGGTGACCTACGACCTGGCCGAGGCCAACACGACATTCAAGGATTTCGTGCCTGAGCAGCGGGCAATCCTCAACGACGCGCATTTGGTCGGCGACTACTTTCTCGTCTCTTACCTGGTCGACGCGAAGATGGAAATCGCCCGTTATCGCCTCGACGGAACACCGGATGGCATGCTGAAACTGCCTGGGATCGGTAGCGTGCATGACCTGCGTGGCAATCCGAAAGATTCGGAAGCTTTCTTCACCTTCAACAGTTTCAACGTTCCGGGCACGGTTTACCGCTATGACGCGGCGGCGGGCACGATGACCGCATGGGTCGAACCGAATATGCAGGCCGACCTGGCGCACGTCCTCGTCGACCAGGTGTTCTACGCCTCCAAAGACGGCACGCAGGTGCCGATGTTCCTGATTCGACGCAAGGATGTGACCAGGCCTGCTCCAACCCTGCTTTATGGCTACGGCGGCTACGGGATCAGCCTGATGCCGAGCTACGTGCCTTTCGTGCTCGCCTGGGTTGAACAGGGCGGCATCGTCGCGATCCCCAACATTCGTGGCGGTGCCGAATATGGCGCGGCATGGCACCAGGCGGGCATGCGGCTGAAAAAGCAGAACGTGTTCGACGACTTCATTGCGGCTGCCGAGTTTCTGAAGGTCAACCGAATTGCCCCGGCCGACGGCATCGCCGTGCATGGCGAATCGAACGGCGGGCTGCTCGTCGGTGCCGTGGTCAACCAACGCCCGGACCTGTTCGCGGCAGCGCTTCCCGCCGTGGGGGTGATGGATATGTTGCGCTTCAACACCTTCACCGGTGGGCAACTGTGGGTCGGCGAGTTTGGCGACCCGGCGCGGCAAGCGGATTTCCAAAACATCTTCGCCTATTCGCCCTATCACAACATTCATCCGGGCAAGAACTACCCCGCGATCCTCGCCACCACGGCCGACGCAGATGATCGGGTAGTCCCTGGCCATACCTTCAAATACGTCGCGGCGCTCCAGGCCACCGCCATCGGCAACAAGCCGCACCTGGTGCGCATTGATACGCGCGCCGGCCATGGTGCAGGCAAGCCGACCGACAAGGTCATCGCAGACACCGCAGATATGTGGGCCTTCGCCGCTTACTGGACTGGATTGAACGTCGCACCGAACTAAAAATTCTTAACCGCCGCAGAGGAAATTACCCAAATGCAGACCCACAAAACCACCGTACCTGTTCGGGCGCTACGCGCATTTCGCACGTTCAGCATTGCACTCATGCTTGCCGGCGTTGTCTTGACAGGCTGCGCCTCGAATAACAGCACCTCCGACAACGCCAAAACCTGCGCCCGCCTGGGCGTCACCGGCCCGCACCTTGGCGTGTGTACGTCGCTGCTGCCACGGGTGCTCAACGATCGCCAGAACAGCGGCGACACCGTTAATGACACCCGGGCAAACGCCAAAGCCTGCGCGCGTTTGGGGGTTACCGGTGCCGAGCTGAGTTCGTGCGTCGGGCTTCTGCCTAATATCCTCAAGGAGCGCCAGAGCAACGCCTACTGAGCCGAGGCTTATTCGTGCGGTTGCCACACCCGGCAATCAGGCCCCTGCTCTACACAAGTATCCGGGACTTTTGAGCTTTTGCGTACGATCAACCTCCCTCTTACGACCTCCTGAATCGCAGGCGTATCAGGGTTTTCCAATTGCGCGCAAATAATCCCAGCCGCACCACTCACCATGGCACCTCCTAATTGGCCTCTGTTTAAGGCAAAGAGGTGTCTACGAAACTAGGGGCGATTCAGATATACCTTGGTTAGGCAGATCGCGCGCAGTCCGCTCACGACGAGATGCACCAGCACAAGATTAGGTGGCCACAACGCTAGGTAGCCGCATAGATTAATTAGCGGAAGGTCAACAAAGTGATTGATCCCTCCACTGATGCCTGTGTCATGCTACGACCGTAGCGTGAATATGGCGATCTCGTCGCTTTTGCGATATCGATTACTTGGCTGTGTTCTACGACACAAAAGGCCGCCATGGCTTCAGCTATCTGCTGCCACGATAGGATTTGAACAGCGTTACGCAATAAATACGTAATCGGCCTGGAGAGTCCAATCTGATTCAGACGTGAATTTTTCATTTTTGAATGTCCGACCACTATAAATGGTACTTCTTGTGCAGAACTCCCTTTATTCCTTCAGTACCGAACCCTACTCACCTCAAGAGCGGTTTGAAGCCTGGAGGGAGGAAGTCAACGCAATCTTCGATATCAACATCGGTGAACTGCAGTCGTCAGCTTTCAACTACCGCCTGCTGACACGTTATCTGGGTTCGTTGCTGATGGGCTGCGGCACTTGGAATGGTACTGGGGAGCCAGTTCACTACAAGGTCAAGCGCACTGCGCAGATGATCCGCCGCGATGGCATGGACCACTACTATATATGTTTGGGACTCTCCCACTCGATCAATGGTTCTGCCGGGCGAACATCACTGGTGGCCGGGTATACGCAGGTATATGTGCTGGACCTAGCACGCGAGCTTGACTGCGTTATCACGGCGGGAGATACGATTATCCTTACTATTCCGCGAGATATGTTGACTAGTCGTTTGGGCAACAAGAACCTTCACGGTCTAGTACTGCAAAGAGGTATGAGTAACCTGCTTGCAGACCATATGCGTGCCTTGCGGCATCGTTTGCCCAGCTTTGACGACGACGACATCCCTCATGTGCAAGAGGCGACGCTTGCTATGGTGTCCGCCGCGATAGCGCCCTCCATGGTCAATCTTGAAAACGCAGAACCTGAGATTGATCGCACACTGCTCACTCGCGCCAGGCATTTGGTCGAACAGCACCTACAAAACCCTGCCCTGTCGCCGGAGTTCATATGCCGGCACTTGGGGGTCTCCAGAGCTCAGCTCTATCGAATATTCACCCAGCATGAGGGAGTTGCTGCATATATCCAGCTTAGGCGATTGAATAAGGCAAGGCTCATAATCCAAAGTGATTACAGAGCGCAGCACAAAATTTCAGGACTAGCGTTCCAGTTTGGCTTTAAAAGTGACGCACACTTCAGCCGTACCTTCAAGAAGGCGTTTGGTTATTCGCCGAAGGATGCCCGGGAATGGGCAGCTGCGAACCCGCCTAAGGAAAATACCAGCTACAGTGCCCGGCAGCCCGGATTTTCGCTGCGCACCATACTGGACCAAATGAAGCAATAGTGAGACACCCAGACAAGTAGTTGAGACGTAGGGACAACAACATTTCCTCCAGGCCTTCAGCGCCGTTTTATAATCAGCTCTCGTTTGAAACCCTGAGTAATGGAGAATGTTATGGGAAAACGAGTGCTCAATCGAAGCCTCATCGGAGCTGTGGCGACTATTATTTTGTTGTCGGGATGTGCGGATGGCGTTAACCATTTGTCGCTTCCAGGAATAGAAGGCAAACCGGGACCGGATATATCATTATTTGACTCGGCCTACGTAAAAAGCCATGTCATCGTTGGTAAAACCACTGCCCAGGAATTGACAGCACTCTACGGTGAGCCGGGAGATCGGTCGATATCTTCAGACGGAGGCGAGCAATGGGACTACCATCCCTCCTCTACGATGAACGAATCCATGCGCAAAGTGTTGGGGCTCGTTGCCAACCGTATGCCTACCTCTGACTACGAAAACGCTTTGAATACGAAGAGCACAGCGATCGATAATATTGCTCCGAAACAGAAAAACACTCGCCTGAGCATCCACCTAAAAAACGGGGTGGTGTCGTATTACTCCCTCTCATGATCTGAATGCTTGCGACCCTATGAGAGCATAAATAACGACTCCACGCCATCAGGGCCTTTAATGCTTCCAACCATATAGCGCAAGAAATCCCTGGCAAAAGTTTCCATGACAAAGAGTTTTTGGATATTCCAAATATCGACTTATTTGTATCTCATGCGACCCATTATGATTATAGGCATGGTGATATTAAAACCATTCAAGAGGCCGCCTCAACACTGTACACCCTTGGTATTCAAGACGAGACATGAGCGCGCACTATATATGGCGACCTCCCCATAACTATATGTCTTTAATGATAATCGCCTTTGCGAGTAAAGGAATATGACAACGCTTTTGCATATTGATGTCAGCAATCGTGGTGATCGATCGTTGAGCCGAAGCCTTTCTGAAGCCTTCGTCCGAGCTTGGATAGAAGTTGACTCTGCTGTTCAAGTGATTGTGCGCGATATCGGTGTTAACCCGCCGCCATTTATTACGGACGCTTGGCTTGGAGCCGTATTCACAGCCCCAAGCCAGCTCACCGTTGATCAGGTAGAGCAGCTTAAGCTTTCCGACATGCTAATCGAGGAAATCGATAGGGCTGACGTGATTGTCATCGGTAGTCCCATGCACAATTACGGCATGCCTGCCGCGCTCAAAGCTTGGTTCGACCAAGTGATTCGTGCAGGCAAAACCTTCACCTTCGACCTGGCTCGAGGTGACTTTCCGGTGCAGCCAATCATGCATGGCAAGACGTTGGTGTTCCTGAGTTCAAGAGGAGAGTTCGGTTTTAACCCCGGCGGAATCCGGGAAAAAATGAATCACTTGGATCCACATGTGAAAACCTGCGCTGATTACCTTGGGGTGGATAAGACATATATCATTAATGTTGAATTCCAAGGATTTGGTGATGCACGTCATACCGCTTCGAAGGACAATGCTTTTAAGACGATTAACAGTTTAGCTGCCGAACTGGTTAAAAACTTTCGGTGACGAGTTAAACCTCAGCAGACTCGATATATCGATAAAAAAACAACCTTAAAAATCTATTTTCACAATCTCAACTTGCGCTTTAATTTTTTAGGCCGCAGACGTATTCCACCCCAATATATTGTCCGACACTTGGTGCGCGCAGCCATAGGAGTGTCAGCCTGTACACCTCAGATCCTGGAGAAACAATGAAAAACTTAAAAGCCGCTCGCATCTTTATCATACTCTCCGGCGGGATATTGCTGTCAGGTTGCGAAATAATGGCAAACGGAGTGCCAACCGTTCCCGACTTGATAGTCAAGAGCCAGCTAGAGGGTTCCAATATAAATGATGCATTCAAAAAATATGGAAAACCTCAGTCAATTACAAAAACGCCTGACGGTCAGTCGATAGCAAAGTGGGATTATATTGATACATGGAATGTGAATACCAGCTCTAACACTCTTGGCCCAGGCCCCGGGGGAGCAGTAGTAGTCACACCAACCTATTCGTCATCAACTCGAAGTTCAGAATGCATAATGGAGCTACAGTTCAACAACCAAAACATTATTACAAGCTTTAAAACATGGAAGAGCGATCGACTCGCATGCAATAATTTTTACTATAAAAACAAGTAGCTTCATACTATTATTTTTCAGAGCCACCAAAGGTTCAGTAGCGTTACAAGCGGGCCGGCAGGCTCATAAAATCTCATTAACCTACGCCCGTATAATGCTGCACAACCCAATAACTCGAGGCCCTTTGAGGTGTTATGTAAGCTCGAGTGAGTTATCGCACGCCCTCCGTCAGCTCTCACTAAAAGTTTACTTATAGCCACGAGATCACATACACCAGAACGATTCAGTAGATGTAGCACTTTTCATGATGTAAGAGACATCGCAGAACTCGGCCTGGTACCAAAATGATCCTCAAAAAGGATTAGCTCAGATCCAGCGAATTTCTCACGGGTTTTCATCGAATTATCCACATTTAGAACCCGTGTAGACCTGCGGCATTCAAGCTCACCCCACTCATCCACTCATCCTCATCGGTCAGGGCAATACGCCTGGTCGTACGACGCAACAACGATGTCGATAGTGCGGCTTCAGAGCGGATGTGCATTTGTTGATGTAGGCAGGAGAGTATCTAAGCTCCTCGGCAGGGCTGGCAAAGCAGCTTTTCGAACGACGATCAGAAAAACGTTGAGATATTGGAGTTAGGGAGATTGGTCACGATTCGTGTTCATGCGCCTCATACTTCCGCTATTTATCACGTTATTTTCGAAGGATAACATGAAAATGCCGAGTGAAAACCTGAGCCCGGCTAACCGAACTTTCTGAATCCTCGATAAATATAACATGAGAAAAACAGCGTAATGAAAAGTCCCTATAAGCAATCCCTAAAAGCAGAGGTTGAAAGCTATTTTCTTCAACGCCTGCGAAGCCTTTGCGCTTATGAAATTGGTGTCATCCCCTTGCCGATTTTCCTGGGTGTAGCCTTGATTGTATTTCTTTCCGCGCATTTGGGTTTCCTACCAAAAAACATGATCGGAGGCCTCGCAGTCATCATGACAATGGGTGTGTTTTTTGGCCAGTTGGGCTCGCGACTTCCGTTGCTCAAGGAGATTGGTGGCGGTGCCATCTTGTGCCTGATGCTGCCATCGGTACTGGTATTTTACGGTTTCTTCGGCTCGGCAACGATTGATGCGACCAATATGCTGATGAAGGAGGCAAACTTCCTTTATTTCGTTATTGCCAGCTTGGTTGTCGGTAGCATTCTCGGTATGAGTCGTTTTATCCTGGTTCAGGGAATAATCCGCATGTTCATCCCCTTGCTCGTCGGTACCTTGGCCGCCGTCGGAAGCGGACTGATTGTTGGTAAACTGGTCGGCTACACCTTCTATCACACCCTATTTTTCATCATAGTGCCGATTATTGGCGGCGGGATCGGCGAAGGGATTCTTCCTCTTTCGCTGGCGTACTCGACGATCCTCGGTGGCACGCCCGATATCTACGTAGCGCAATTAGTGCCCGCCGCCGTGGTCGGCAACGTCGCAGCAATCATTTGCGCAGGATACTTGGCTCGTTTGGCCCTGAAATGTCCGAACTTCAATGGCGAAGGCTCACTGATTCGGTCCAAAACCGAGAATGACAAATTTCAGGTCAACGAAGAACCGAACTCAAGCATGGATCTTCGCATCATGGGTGCAGGTGTGCTGCTCATCTGTGCGTTCTTCGTCTTGGGAGGTTTGCTGGAAAAAGTTGTTGGTATCCCAGGGCCAGTGATGATGATCCTTGCCGCCGTACTGTTTAAGTACGTCCGTGTCCTGCCGGAAAAACTCGAGAAAGGCGCGCAATTCTTCTACAAGCTAGTCTCCGCGGCCTTCATTTGGCCAGTCATGATCGGCCTTGGCATGCTCTATGTACCGCTGGATAGCGTGGTGAAGGTGTTCTCGGTGAACTATGTACTGGTCTGCGTATCAGTCGTGGTTTCGATGACCGTTGCGGGCTTCTTCGTTGGCAATGTGATGAAGATGTACCCCATCGAATCAGCCATCGTGACGTGCTGCCACAGTGGCCTGGGTGGCACCGGGGATGTAGCAATCCTATCTGCCTCTAATAGAATGGCGCTGATGCCGTTCGCTCAGATTTCTACGCGCATTGCCGGCGCATCGACAGTGATTCTTGCAACGCTTCTGTTAGGTATCTTCTCTTGAACGATTGAATTCACGCGACAGCGTAATTATCACCAGTACACCTACATCTGATTATCGTACGGTCTAGAGCCGCACACGGAGGAATCAAGTCTGTCCAGCCATTCACCCGTCGGGACAAATAGCGCACTTGGCAGGTAACATGCCTGCGCTGTTCATCGTCGCGGTTGCCCTGGCCACCTTCACGCCCGCTCGCAATTGGCCGTTACGCCCCGGACACACAAAGATGCCTAAGAAAAGACGCCCCCTTAAGCGCAAGCGACACAGATGTCGGGCGCAAGGCATTGGATTTGGTAACTGAATATCCACCTAGGGTGTACTTAGTTAGAGCGTTCAACGCCATTTAATACGTACGCAAGTGCGCCGTTCAGCGCTATCAGAAAAGGTTTTCAAAGGTTAATCGGGATCGCGTTGATCAGTAGCGGAGCGGCAGCACCAGATCTTCCGTGGCCCTCGAGAAGTCGTGCGGCAACTGGCCCTGCCGTTCCCGCCAGGCATCCCCAAGCTAATAGAGACAATCAACAAACACACTACTAAACCGTTTCATGATACAAAAAAACAGTGACACTCGTTAACTTTCGTACAGACACCCTCCTCTCTCTAAAACTCAAACCCATAGATCGAAATCGAGCTCATCAGTGTTTGATTTTTAACGAATATTTCCGGTGCTGTGCAGTTCCCGGAGCGCCCACAACTAGCCGCGGCCCGAACAGGGTCAGCAAACACATGATCAAGATCGGAAAAAATAACAGCACGCCTATTCCATATATGCTGACGATAAGTGAAATGCCGGCCGGGCCAATCAACATCCCGGAAAAACCGATGCAGTTGACAATCCCGATGTTCTTGCCTGCATTAGCCGGATCCTTGCGACCCGCGCTGGATAGAAGCAATGGAGCCAGGCAGGACATCCCCAAGCCAAAGAGAGCGAAACCAGCCATAGCTGCGCTGGTGTTATGGCCAATGACTGCAAGCAGCAGCCCCATCAGTGAAAGCAGGCCACTGATGAAGACCACACGCGCGGCACCGAAATACTCGGTGGTGCGATCACCCATAAGACGGCCAATGAACTGTGCACCGGTAAAAAAAGTGATGCCCAGGCCAGCCGATGATGTACTTGCATTCATTTCACGGTGTAAGTACTCCTGACCCCAATCGCCTATGGCCCCCTCCCCGATCATCACACCCAACAGAAGCAAACCGAAACCCCACATAAACAACAATAAATGCCCATGTTTTGCAGGGGGGAGAGTGGTAAGTGAAAGGGATGCAGCGGGTTTGCAGGGAGCAAACTCACAGGACTCAAGCAGATACCGGCTCAAGTAAAGACTCAATGCAGTCAACGCCACGCCTGCTGACAGGAATGGTACTGCAGCACTTTGTGGATCAAAGCTGGCAAAGTAGCTACCCACCATACCGAGAGCAAAACCACCCAGCGAAAAACATGCATGGAATCCCGACATAATCGGTCTCCCATAAAAGCGCTCGACCTGCACACCGTGGGCGTTAAGGGCGGTCTCGGTAGCACCCCGAAACAAGCCGAGCAATACTCCGAAAACCAATGCAAACCAGAAATCACTCACAAAACCAAGCGGGATGATGCAACACGGGTACAGCACTACTGCAGCACGCACAACGACACGAGCTCCGTATTTATCCAACAATTTGCCAGTGAGCAGCGCCCCTACGGCCGCGCCTGCGCCGATTCCGAAGGCGATCATGCCAAAGTGCGTATCACCACTGCTCCCTTGCAGACCCAGTGCGTGACGGAAAGCACTGACACCAGTGGACCAGATATACATCATCCCGCCAATCATTATGAAACCAAGGCATGTCGCCAGACGAGCCTTGCGAACCTTGGCGGTGACATGAGCGATATTTCTTATTGTCATTATTCTGCGCAGCCTGTCTTCAATGGACGTTTTTCAATGTTTCGAATGTACTTGGGACACTCTATACATGTCCCGGGGAGCAGCCTTGAATGGCTGCGGGGTACGACAATGGATAACCGGGTCCCCGCAATCACAAAATAATAGAGATACGAGATCACCTTTTGAGCGAAAACGCAGGAGCGAATGCCGGCAGTGACCGACAAACGCCTTGTATTAGCGTTCGGCTTCGTAGCGTGCTTTATTCTCGGTATTTGGCGGATAGAGACCTGGAAGCGTTGCTCCTTCCTGAACCTGACGCATGATCCAGGTCTCCAGCCGCTCTTGCTCCGCCGCGACTGCCACTATTTCCTCCAGCAAGCCCTTGGGAATCAAGACTGCGCCATCGTCATCGACGACAATTACATCGTCTGGAAACACTGCGACGCCGCCACATGAAATCGCTTCCTGCCAATTCACGAACGTCAATCCTGCCACCGAGGGCGGCGCGGCCACGCCTTGGCACCAAACAGGCAAACGGGTTTCCAGCACCCCGGCGATATCGCGAATGACACCGTCTGTAACCAACGCGGCTACTCCCCGTCGCTGCATACGCTCGCAAAGAATATCGCCGAAAATGCCGGCATCGGTAATACCCATGGCGTCGACGACAGCGACACAACCTTCTGGCATCGCCTCGATCGCGGCACGCGTCGAAATTGGTGACGACCAAGACTCCGGGGTCGCAAGGTCCTCGCGAGCCGGTACAAAGCGTAGCGTGAATGCCCTCCCTACTACTCGCGGCTGGCCCGGCCGAAGGGGTTTGGTGCCCCGTAACCAGACATTGCGCAGGCCTTTTTTCAAGAGCACGGTGGTCAGAGTGGCAGTGGAGATTCCGCTGAGGATTTCTTTGATTGTGGGATCGAGGCTCATGGCGCTCTCCTTAAATGCTCGGAATCAATCCACCATCCACGCGGATGACAGAACCGGTGATGTAAGACGCAGGCCCGCTAGCCAGAAACGCGACGGTATCGGCGTACTCCTGCGGGTCACCGTAGCGACCGACCGGAATCGACTCGGTGCTTTCCTGTCTGACTTCTTCGACGCTGCGCCCTTCCCGCTCAGCCTTTTTCTCGTCGAGAAAATGAATGCGCGCAGTGGCGATACGTCCCGGCAGGATGATGTTGGTTGTGATGCCGTCGCGAGCGACTTCACGGGCCAGGGTCTTCGACCAACCCACGAGCGATAGGCGAAGTGCATTGGATATACCCAGGTTTGCAATCGGCGCCACGACACCTGATGAGGCGCTAGTGACGATCCGCCCCCATTGGCGCTCGCGCATGCCTGGCAGCACACGGTCGGTGATGGCGATGACCGACAACACCATGCCTTGAAACTGCTTGAGCCACAGCGCGGGGTCTTGGCCAGAGACTGGCGTTGGTGGTGGACCGCCTGTGTTATTGACCAGAATGTCGACGCTACCGAACTGCGCTTCGATCAATGAGATATTGGTCTCGACCAGAGCCAGATCACCCAAATCCCACGCCAGGGCAATGCCCTTGCCGCCTGCCGATTCGATAGCATCAAGGGTTTCGCGTGCGGCATCCAGATTGATGTCAGCCACCACGACATTGGCCCCCTCCGCCGCGAGGGTTTGCGAAATCACCCCGCCGAGCCCGCCACCCGCGCCCATTACCAGCGCGGTTTTACCTTTGATTTTCAGGTCCATACCTACCTCTTTGAGTCTTTGGAGTTGTTGGTTTGAATGCTTGCGCCATTGCTGCCAGGAGAACGCTGGCTTTCAGGAGCAAGCCTTTGTAGCAAGTGTCTGATGTGCATAGCCTTGGCCAGACTGAAGGACTTGCTCGATGGAGAGGCCGGTGGCGAGTAACTCATTGTCTTGTCCTTGGGTCAGAGAAAACAGAATGGAGGTCGGCAGCCCGTCGGCATCAGTGCCGGAGGGCATGGCCAGCCCCGGCATGTTCAGAAAACTGCCAATCATGGTTAACGCCAGGGTGGCAATGTTCGTGGCGGTGAACAGCTCATCGTCCTGCTCAAGCGGCTCAAGTAGTGGCGCCACGTGCATCACCGTTGGCATGATCAGCACTGCGCCATCCAGTTCTCTGGCGATGGACGAAATCAACCCGGTCCGTGCAGACCTGATAGCGTCGGCGCGTTCGGCAGGGATCTTTGCTGCCACGTGCAGCCTTGCGCTGACACGGCGATCGACTTGAGCACCTTGCGGGCCCAGGACCACGTCGCGCAGTTGCTCCCATGCCTCGATGGCGCCGAGCCAGCCATCACGAGCAATGAGTTGCCTTACCTGCTGTACGCTGTCGAGAGTTCGGAATTCGACCGAGGCCCCTCCCGCTCGCAATTGTTCAACGCAATGCAGCAGATTTTTCAGTACAGCCGGCACTAGCTGGGCATCGTCGAGCACACCCTGCTCGACTACAAATCTGCACCCGCAAAGCGAACGCGCTTGTATTGATGGTTCAGCCAATCCGCGCATGGCGGCATCGAGTAACACGCAGTCCCTGACCGTGCGAGCAATTGGCCCAAGGCTGTCCAGGCTTGGCGCCAATGGATGTACTCCGCCTAGGTCATAACGCTCGGGGGAGCTTTTGAACCCAACCAGGCCGTTGAACGCAGCAGGCACTCGGATAGAGCCACCCGTATCACTTCCGATTGCGGCAGTGACGATGCTCCTCTGCACCGCCACCGCGGAGCCCGACGATGAACCGCCCGGCGCCCGGGGTTCGATACCTGGATAATCCGGCGTAGGTGTTCCGAAGTGCGGGTTCAAGCCCAAGCCTGAAAACGCAAATTCGTTCATGCCGGTTTTCCCCAGCGCGATCATCCCTTGAGCCTTCATGGCAGCCACGACGGTCGCGTCGACAGAGGCCACGGGTTCGCCAAGCCGGGTGAAGGACCCCAGCAGCGTCTTGCTGCCCTGCACGTCAAACAAGTCTTTCACCGCAAACGGCACACCATCGAGCGGACTGAACTCACGCTGGTTAGCTCGCCGAACATCTGCGGCTCTCGCCTGCGCCAGGGCTTGCTCTGCAAACAGCTCGGTGAATACATGCTCACTGGCCCTAGCACGGGCCAGCGCCGTGGTTACCAATTCGACAGCAGACACCCGACCTTTCGCTAAGGCAGCTGCTGTTTCAGTCAATGTCGCCATCTTGTCGAGACCTCGATTCAATTGGGCTTCGCTTCAGCGCAGTTCGACGACCAGTTCAACTTCGACGCAGGCGCCAGTTGGAATCTGCGCCACACCGAATGCACTCCTGGCGTGTTTGCCAGACTCACCGAGGAGTTCCTCAAACAAATCGGAAAAACCATTGGCGACGATATGATGGTCGGTGTACTCCGAGGTGCTGTTCACGAGGCACAGCACTTTGACGATGCGGGCAATACGTGACAGATCACCCGTGGCAGCCTGCAACGTCCCAAGTACATCAACGGCGATTGCGCGAGCCGCACGCACGCCGGTTGCGGTATCGGTGTCCTTGCCCAGTTGGCCAACCCAGGACTGCCCGTCGCGCTTGGAAATATGTCCAGACAGAAACAGAAGCTTTCCAGTTTCAACAAACGAAACATAAGAAGCCGCCGGCTTCCCCGGTGACACAAGCGTTATACCAGCGGCCGAAATACGCTCATAGATTGCACCTGAGTTATTCATTCAAACTCCCAGCAAAGACAATCACTTAGTTATTATTAACATCACTCGAACAGCAGGCTTTTTGTCTTTATGAGCCAAAGTCCACACCCGAAGATTCAGTGAATAAGGCTCTTGATACAAGTTACAATTATCGGATAACCTGTAAATCAAACTAACGGTTGAATGCTGATAAAAGAGGGACATCCAATGCCGACGATTCCTCCACTCGCCTGTCTTAGAGCATTCGAAGCTACTGCACGTTTACGCAGCGTGACCAAAGCCGCAGCAGAGCTGAACGTCACGCATCCGGCAATCAGTCACCAAATCAAACAACTGGAAGAGCACTTTGGCGTGCCCATGCTGCAACGCGTCGGTCGAGGCGTTGTACCGACTCCGGTCGGCGAGCAGTTTTCACACCTGTTGACCGATTCCTTCCAGCAAATCCAGAACTTCTGCGAGGACGTGATCCGCGCCAAAAATGTCCGGTCCATCGCGGTCGCCTCCGTCGCCTCCTTTGCGTCACGGTGGTTGATCCCTCGTCTTCCGAGGTTCATGGCGGCGCATCCTGACATCGACATCCGGGTGATTTACGCTCCCCATGAAACCGATGAGATGCGTGCTGACTGCGACGTATTGATCCGTTACCAGGAAACGCCGGTTACCGGCAGCGAAGTGGGCGTACCGTTGTTTTCCGGTGAATCTCGGCCGTTGTGCAGCCCCTCGTTCGTCGCGCGATACGGCGACCTTTCAAGCCCGGAAAAAATCGTCCGCGTGCCCTTGCTCCACGACAACGACCGCAATATCTGGACGGCTTGGTTCCACTCCGCCGGGCTGGATCTGCCGGCGCCATTGGGCGGCATCATTTATGAAGACTTCAACTTGATGAGCACCGCCGCCATCGCTGGCCATGGCGTCGCGTTATGCCCGGTCGAACTGGTCAGGGCCGACATCGAGCAGAAGAACCTGGTGGTGTTATCGGATATCGGCGTGAAGTGCCACGGCAATTACCTGCTGTTGCACCGCAAAGTACCGAGTTCCTCGGTACTGGCCTTCCGCGATTGGCTGCTCAAGGAAGTCAAAAGTGCCGGCAGCCAGCCGGCACAACCATGATCAGAACTCGAACAGACGGCCAAACCCCTTCACTGAGGGGCTGGCCTTGCCGAGCCGCAACGCATGCCAGTACGTTGCCTGATTGCTGGTGATCACCACTTTGCCGGTGGCACGCTCCAGCCGTTCGATCACGTTCAATGAGCGAATCGCCGTGCAGGACACGAAGATCGCATCCACCGATTTCCAGTCCAGTTCCAGCGCCTGTTGGTAGAGAACTTCTTCACTGATTCGCGCATGGGTATCGTCTAGGTCAACGCCCAGGCAAGCCACGCTGTGCAACTCAAAACCCTGCCCTTGCATGAACGCCACCGCCGTTTCGGTGACCGACGGGGTATACGGTGTGAGAATAGCGATGCGCCGGGCACCCACCGCCCTCAGCGCCTCGGTCACGGCGGTCGCGGGATTGGTCACGGCAACGCCCGGACGCCCAAGTTGCACCGCCGCTTCGATCTGCGATGCACCGATCAGCATCGACGCGGCAGTGCAGGCAAATACCACGACGTCCACTCGCGAATTGGGCAGGATAAGCCGCGCCACTTGAGGGATATCGCTTTCGAACGCGCGAAAGGTCGCCTCGGAATTGGGCTCCCCCTGGCGAATTCGCGAGGTAAAAACGCTGACGTCGTCTGTCGCGGCCAAACGGTGAAAATCACGCTCGATGGCAATGTCTGCCGCCAGCGCGATCAAGCCGATGCGTAGCTGCTCTCCATACGCCGGGCCCGTGGGTGTGGCGATCTGGATGCTATTTATCTGCACTGTCATGGGAAGCTCCGAATTAAAAGAACGTGCGAATGGCCGACCCGACGCTGTAGTCGTCGTCGACCAGCAGGATCACTTGCCACTTGTCGAACGTGGTGCACGGGTGGGAGATGCCAAAGCCGATCAGGTCGCCGACCTTCACCGGGGAGTCCGCACGGCACGCCACGAAGGCGTGCTGGTCGTTGAGGCGAGTCACCTTGTAATCCGCGCCCAAGGGTTGCGGTGCCGTGCCCAGTGAGGGGGCGTAGTGCAAGCGCGCGACCGGCATTTCGAAGTCGAAACTGATGTCGCGCTTGCCGACCGTCACAATCAATGTGTCCGGCTCGGGCCTCGACTGCACGACGCCCCAGACCTCAAGCCCCCCTTGCAGCGCCGGGGCGATGCCCGCCAGCGTCGGGGTCCGCGCAATCAGGCGATCGAACGCACGGGCGTAGGCCAGGTGATCGTGGGCCAGATAGCAACCACTGCGGATCACCACGACCTGGCCCTGCGGCGCACGCCATTCGCTCAGGCGCCGCACCACGACGTCGAAGTATTCGGAACCGCCGCTGGACAGCACCACTTCACCCGGCGCAAACAAACCGGCCTGGAGAAAGTCGCTGGCCAACGACAGCATCGTGTCGAGCATCGATTCGATGCGGCGCAATTTTGCGTCTTCCGCCAAACTTGGAAATACGCTTTCGTAAGACTCCAGACCGCGCAATTCCACCAGCGAACTTGAGGCAATGCGTTGGGCGAGTTCTGCCGCGACGACAGTATCGCGAACACCCGTGCGACCGCCCTGGGCGCCTACTTCCAGCAACACGCCGAGCTTGCGTCGCAGTGTCCGGCCTTCTGCACCGCGAATCAGCGCCTCCAGCGTGGCGATCGAGTCGACGATCACAATCAACTCCGCCCCTTGTTCCCGCTCCAGCTCGTCGTAAATCAACGCGATGTTCTGCCGCCCGACCAGTTGGTTGGCGATCAGGATGCGCGGCACACCGAACGATCTCAAGACCGCGACCTGATTAGCCGTGGCTGCGGTCAGCGCCCATGCGCCGTCCTCCAGCTGCCGTTGGAACAACTGTGGTGACATGGTGGTTTTGACGTGCGGCGCAATGCGCGCGCCGGTCGTGCGCAAGAAGGCTTTCATCCATTCGCGATTGCCGGCCAGGGCCGATTTTTTCAGGACAGCCACGGGGAACGCAGTGTCTTCCAGCAACACGTTCCAGCCTTGCTTGCCAATGTCGCCGAATGCCATCGGCGAAAGCGTCGGCGGCAAGCCTTTGGTGGTGCCATCGACCGATTGCTCGTCGATGGCCTGCAATGCGTCGGTGAACGCCGAAGGCAGGCGTGCGGTTAGCTCACTCATGCACACTCCCTCAAGCCAGGTAACGCAGGGCTACATCGGCGAAAATTCGCGCCGAGGCTTCGAGCTTGTCGAGCTCGACGTACTCGTCCACCGAACCGCTTTTTCCGACTTCGCCTGGGCCGATGATGACCATGGGTACGTCCAGCGCCGGCGCCAGGACCGCTGCATCCGAATAGTAGGAAACCCCTGTCACCAGCGGCTGCGCGCCACGCTCGGCTACCACCGACGCCACGCACAGGTCAACGAAAGGATGGTCGGCCGGGGTGTCTACAGGCGGCTTCTCGTCCACCAGATCGATGCTGACGTGGGGGCCGGCAATTGCGCGAAACTGCGCAATGACCTCATCGGCCGCCAAACCGGGCACGGTTCGAATGTCGATGTTTGCGGTGCATTCCGGCGCAATCAGTGGCCAGGAAATACCGCCCTGGATCAGCCCAACGTTCACGGTCGGCGAACCGAGCAACGGGTGAACCGGCGACTCAACCTTCAGGTCTCGCACGCGGCAAAGAAATTCCGCCATGCGCAAGATGGCGCTGCCGCGATCCCCGGTGCGGTTTTCGGAAAAGGCGTTGTGCCCGTATTCACCCTTGGCCGTTGCTTGCAACCACAACGCACCTTTTTCGGCGATGAACACATCAAGGGAGGTTGGTTCGCTGACCAGCAACGCTCCGGAACCGTCGAGAATCCCGCTGTCGAGCATGTGCTTGGCGCCCAGGCAACTGGAGTTTTCCGCGGCGCTGAAGGCCAGGATCAGATCACCCTGCAAGGGCTTGTTGCTTTGCTTGACGGCGATACCGGCGACGACCATCGCGGCCAGCGCCGCTTTCATGTCGGTCGCGCCACGGCCATACAGGCGACCGTCCTTGACCAGCGCACCGAACGGCGGAACGCTCCAGTCGGATTCGTTGACGCTGATGGTGTCCAGGTGCGCCGAGAAAATCAGCGCCGGGCGATTGCCGTTCCCCTTGATACGGGCCACGACGTTGGCGCGGCTTTCACCGATGGATTGTAATTCGCTGTCGATGCCATAGTCGGACAGAACCGAGGCTACCAGTTGCGCGGCCGGCAGTTCGTTGCCCGGTGGATCGAACGTCACCAGTTGAATCAATCGACGGGAAAGATCCAGCAACAATTCGTTATCAATGGGGTTCATGAAACCTAATCTCCAGGGTTGTTATTGTTTCAGCCACTGAAGACAGTTAAAGGATTATCCGGATAACGCTCAATTGATTAAATTTGAGAATCGGTAAACTGAACTAACGTTAAAACGCAGGCTTTATCATTAAATAAAATGCAAAAAAAAGTTGCCGCCCCTCGGATAAAGAGAGACGACAACAAAGTTTTTAACAGTGAAGAACGATCAATTAACTGGCTGGCGTGAAGTGCCCCCATCTCTGGTCGCTGATATAGGTGGTGACTTGCTTGAGTTCGAGAAACTCATGCATGCCCCACTCTCCCAGGCCGCGGCGGAAACCGCTTTGTTTGACCCCGCCCCATGGTGCCTGAATGAAGGCCGGGCCCGAGCAGTTGGCCCACACGATACCGGCGACCAGAGCACTGGCCACGCGCTCACGCTGAGCTTGATCGTTGCACAACACAGCGGCGGCGAGACCGAAGCGGCTGTCATTGGCCAGTTCGATGGCCTGGGCTTCGGTGCTGAACCGGGTGACGCTGAGCACCGGGCCAAAAATCTCTTCAGTCCAGAGCAGGTTCTCGCGGGAGACGTCCAGCAAGACTGTCGGCGGGTAGTAAAAACCCGGGCCGTGGCTGGCAGAAAGTTCACCGCCGCACAATACCCTCGCCCCTTGCTCGATACCTTGGCGAACCATGCCCGCCACTCGGTCACGCTGCGCGGCACTGATCAATGGCCCGACCTGGGTCGTGTCATCGGCTCCCGCGCCGACACGCAACTCGGCAACCGCCGCGTGCAGCTTTGTCAGCAAGGCGTCATACACCGAGCCCTCGACCAGCACCCGACTGGTCGCTGCACAGACCTGGCCCTGGTTGTACAGGGAGCCCATCAGAATCCATTCCACCGCGTGATCGAGATCGACATCGGCAAACACGATCATCGCCGACTTGCCGCCCAGCTCCAGTGCGACATCGCCGACCAACTCGGCTCGCGCTTGCATAACCCTGCGCCCAGAGTCGACACCGCCGGTGAACGAAACCTTGGCAATGCCCGAATGCCCAGCCAGGCGGGCGCCAGCCTCGCTGCCCAGGCCGGTCACCACGTTGAGTACACCCGCTGGGAGCCCCGCCGACTCGGCAATGCGCGCCAGGCTCAAGGTGCTCAGGGACGCCAGTTCCGACGGTTTGATCACCACCGAACAGCCGGCTGCCAGTGCGGGGGCGACTTTCCACGCGGCGTTCACCAACGGGAAATTCCACGGCACGATCAACCCGGCGACGCCCGCGGGCTCGTAGCGCAATTTCACCTCGAAGCGCTCATCGGCAATCGCTACCGCCTCACCCTGACGCCCATCGAGTGCTTCGGCAAGGTCCGCGTAATAGTTGAAGCAGAGCGCGGCGTCGCCTGCGTCATAACGCGCCTCGACGATTGGCTTGCCGCAATCGCGCACATCCAGTTGAGCCAGGTCCTCCGCCTCGGCTTCGATGCCTTGGGCGATCGTCCTCAGCAGTTTTGCCCGCTGCGCACCCGTGGTGGTGCGCCAGCCGCTATTCAACGCTTTTTCAGCGGCCACTACCGCCGCATCGATGTCTTCGGCCGTACCGCGAGGGATCTCAGCGAAGGCTTGCTCAGTAGCGGGATCGATGACGGGCAAGGTCTGGCCGGTTGCACTCGGCTTCCAGCGACCATCAATATAATTCAGGTTTTGCATGTTGGTTTTCTACCTGCTGATAGTTCGAGACATCTAAAGGGTCATGCGGAAATTTTCAGGCGGCCGGCACGTTCTTCCTGGATCAACTCGGCGGCGCGCTCGCCGATCATGATCGACGCCGCATTGGTGTTACCGCCGACGATGGTCGGCATGATGGACGCGTCAACCACCCGCAACCCCTTGATCCCGTGCACCCGCAAGCGAGCATCCACCACGGCCAAGTCGTCGTTGCCCATCTTGCAAGTACCCACCGGGTGGTAATGCGTTCCCGAGAGGAAGCTCATGTAGTTATCGATTTGCTCATCGGTCACGCATTCGCGACTCTCCTGCGCCTCTTCCCCCACCAGTGCTTTCAAGGGGCCTTGGGCAAAGAGTTGGCGGGCTAGGCGAAACGCACGGCGATTGGTGGCACGATCGGTTTCCTCACTGAGGAAACGATGGATGATTTTTGGCGGGTCCATGGGGTCGGCCGAGTTGAGCGTGACTTCGCCGCGACTCTCCGGCCGGCAGACCGCCCACTGGATGGCCAGCGCGTGTTTGCGCGGCCACGGATCATTGGCGCTGTTGGGGTTTACCGCACTGGGAAACATCAGGAACTGCACGTCCGGGCGCAACAGTTCAGGCAGTGTCTTGACGAAGGCCAGCGCGTTCATCGGGAAAATCGAAAGCGGCCCTTCCCGACGCACCACGTACTGCAGCAAGGCGGACGCGGCGCTGAACGGGTTCATCAGGCGATAGTAGGTGTCCGTGGTTTTGCTTTCGAACTGGAGGGTCGAACCAAAGTGATCCTGAAGGTTGCGCCCGACGCCCGGCAATGCGTGCAAGGTTTCGATTCCGTGTTCGGCCAGCGCCTGGGGATCGCCAATCCCGGACAACATCATCAGCTGCGGCGATTGGTAAGCCCCGGCCGACAGCACCGTGTCCAGTCGCGAACGCAGTTGTAACGCCTTACCTTTGTACTGGACGGCTACCCCTTCACAGCGGTCGCCTTGCAGCAGGACCTTGGTGACCAGCGCGCCGGTCATGACGGTCAGGTTTGAGCGATCGCGCACCGGCCGCAAATATGCACGCGCCGATGAGCAGCGCGCCACGGACTCGTGAGTATGGGTGAATTGCGACCACGCAAAGCCTTCCTGGCTCGGCCCGTTGTAATCTGGGTTATAGGCAAAACCGAGGCTTTTTCCGGCATCGATAAAGGCTTGGTAAATGCTGTGCTGGTAATGCCCAAACGTGGTTTCCAGCGGTCCGCCGGTTCCACGCAACGGCGCGGCGCCATGCTCCCAGTGTTCCGAGCGCATAAAGCAAGGCAACACGCTGGAAAATCCCCAGCCGGGGTTGCCCAGGGCTTCCCACTCGTCAAAGTCCCCTGCATTGCCGCGCACATACAATTTGCCATTGATCGATGAGCTGCCGCCGAGCACGCGACCGCGAGGCAACTCAAACTGCTGGCCATGCAATGCCGGCTCGGGTTCTGACTTGAACGCCCAGTCATAGCGACTGCCCACGGTCAGGGCTTCCCCCAGAGGAAAGGAAAACCGCGGGTCCCAATCCTTGGGACCGGCTTCCAGTACGAGCACCGAGACAGACGGATCCTCCGACAGCCGGCCTGCCAGCGCACAGCCCGCCGAACCGGCGCCGACAATGATATAGTCATAGGTGGTGGTGCGACTCATGCCTGTTCCCCCGAAGCCCTTTTGGTGCTGGGCGTCAATTTGTTGGTAGTAGCACGGACGATGCGATCGACCGTGATGGCCAGGGCCGCAATGCCCAAGCCGGAGATCAAACCTTCACCGGGCTGAACGCGACCGATCGCCGAGAGTGTCTGGGCTTCAAGCCCCTGGGAACCGACCAGCGCGACCACGATTAGCATCCCGAAAGACAACATGATGGTCTGGCTGATACCCAACACTATTTGCGGCAAGGCCAGTGGCAACAGCACATGGAAAAATTGCTGGGTGCCGTTGCAGCCGTTCATGCGCGCCACTTCTTTGTAGTCACCGCCGACCTGCTGCAGGCTGGTCGCGACGTAACGGCTGACCGGCGCGAGGCCGTAGAGCACGATGGCAATGTAAGCAGCGAAATCGCCAACCTCGAACAGCACGACCACAGGGATCAGGTAGACAAACGCCGGCAGCGTTTGCAGGGTGTCAGCCACCACCTCGAGGATGACGAACGCCTTGCGATTGAGTCCGGCTAGGATGCCCAGCGGCAACCCCAGTACGATGGCGGTCAAGGTCGAAATGATCACCAGGTACAAGGAAACCATGGCCTTGTCCCAGAGCCCGAACCAGGCGACAGCACCCAGCATCAGCACCACCATGACCGCCAGTTTGCGTCCGCCGCTGATCAACGCGAGCCCGCCGAAGCCGATCAGGCCTGGTAGCCAGCCGAACGAACCGAATAGCTCGCGGGTCGGACGCAGCAGCCCCGAGATTACCCCGTCGCGCAACGCGGAGAGTTGTGGCTGAAACGCCAGGTTGAATACCCTGAGCTGCTGATTGAGGAACTTGCCCGGCTCGAACTCCAGTGCCTTGGGAAAGGTCGCAACGTTCGGGTACAGCCAGACGGCGACGACGCCCGCGACGGTCACCAGCACACACACCAGCGTGAGCAGACCTTTCTTCGATTGCTCGTGCCCGGGCCGGCGCATGATCCAGATGCGGCAGGCACGGTCGAGCATGATCGCCATCAGCGTGATCGCCACTCCAGCCACCAACGCACCACCTAGACGCATAGACTTGAGTCCGCGGAGCACATCTGCGCCAAGCCCTTCCCCACCGATGATCGCGCAGATGATCACCGTGGAAAACGTCAGCATGATCACTTGGTTCAACCCGGTCAGCAGTGTCGCCCGGGCCGCTGGAACCTGCACGTTCCAGCACTGTTGGCGTGGCGTGCAGCCGGTGATCTGGGCAAGCTCGACAATCGATTGCGGCGTGTGGCGCAGTGCAAACGTGGTGATGCGCGCCATCGGCGGCATGGCATAGATCACCAGCGCCACCAACCCGGCAATTGGGCCGAAGCCGAAGAACACTACGATCAATACCAGGTAGGAAAAAATCGGCAGCGTTTGCATCGTGTCGTAAAACGGTTCCAGCACCGCCTCGGCCGCCGGGTAGCGATAGGCCAGAATGCCCAGCAGCAACCCGAGGCTGCAGCCGATAGGAATCGCCACGGCCACCGTGACCAGTGTGTTGACGGCTGACACCCACAACCCGGTAAACAGGAAGTACGCCAGGCAACCGCCGACCAGCAGTGCAAGCTTCCTCCCGCCGAACCGGGCGCTGAGCAAGGTCAGCACGAAGAACATCGAGAACCACGGAATCGCCGGAAGCGTGACCGGTGCCAAACCGAAGAGACTGAACCTGAAGCCCTCGACCAGCAACCCGCCGAGGAAGCGCTGGGGCAAGGCCAACACGCCGGAAATCCACCGGGAAATATCGACGATGGTGTAACTGCCAATCGTAAACTGGGTGATGTGGGCCAACAGTCGGGTGATGTAGCTCCCGGCGTCCACGGTCCACGCCTGCGGCATGCTGTGTGCCCAGTCCACCCGGTTGACCAGCATAAGCACGATCAGTGTCACGACAACCAGCGTTACGGCCTTGAACATCATGAAACGGCCCGCTCCCCCGGCAGGGCGAGTTCGCGAGTTCACCGGGTCCGCCAGTGTGGTGGGGATTTGCTGACTGTTCATTTGGTCAACCAACGTGAATAGGACTGACGTGATACCTGGCCGACGAGTGTTCCCTGGGCATCTTTCACCGCAATGGCGTGATCCGAGGCAATCAATCGGTGCGTAGCCGTGCCGATTTTCTGATCCAGTTCGAACGGCTCGTGGTGCACGGCATGTGCTGACAACGGTTCCAAGATCGCTCGCAGCGACACCACCTTGTCCCGAGGAATGTCTTGCACGAAAGCTCGTACGTAATCGTTGGCAGGTTTGAGCACCAGGTCTTCGGCGGTGCCGATCTGCAGGATCTCGCCGTTCTGCATGATTGCAATTCGGTCGCCCAGGCGGACCGCCTCATCGAAGTCGTGGGTCACGAACACAATGGTCTTGCGTAGGCTACGCTGCAGGCGAATGAACTCGTTCTGCATCTCTTTGCGGATCAGTGGATCGAGTGCCGAGAACGGCTCGTCGAGGAACCAGATGGACGGGTCAGTCACCAGGCTCCTGGCGATACCGACGCGCTGTTGCTGCCCGCCGGAGAGTTCGTGGGGGTAGAACAATTCCCGGCCTTTTAGCCCGACTAGTTCCAGCACGCGCTGCGCCTCGGCCAGGCGTTTGTCCCGTGGCGTACCGTTCATGCGCAGCGGGAACGCGATGTTCTCCAGCACGCTCAAGTGCGGCAGAAGACCGAAGTTTTGGAACACCATGCTGATCTTGCGCCGGCGAATATCCATCAGTTGTTGCGAGGTGGCGGACGCCAGCGACTGATCGGTAATCATCACTTCCCCCGCGCTGAGAGAATACAGCCCGGTCAGGCAACGCAGGAGCGTTGATTTGCCGGAGCCGGACAAACCCATCAGGATAAAAATCTCGCCCGTGCGAACTTCAAAACTGGCTTCACGCACACCGGTGGTGTAGCCCAGTTTTTCCAGGGCCTGGGCATCGCGCGCACTCCCTTGCACCTTCAGATAAGCTTCGCAGTCGGCACCGAAAACTTTCCAGACATCGATCGCTTTGAGTGCAAGTGGCTCTGTATGAGCAATAGGGTTTAACACCTTGAATCTCCCATGACGATTGGTGCTCGCCTGTTCGGTATAGGTTCTTGAGCAGTGACGAAATAAGCGGTGACGCGCTATTTCGACCAGCCTTGAACAACGTCCTTGTGGGAGGCAATCCATTCATCAGCTTCGTTTTCAGGTGAGCTGCCGTCGTTGTCGATCATGTCCATCGCCGTGGCCACGGACTCTTTATTCAGGGTGAATCTCTGCAGAATTTTTTCCGCAACAGGTATGGCGGCAAACGCCTGTTTGTTGCCCAGCTTCAGCACGTCGACCTCCTGGCGGGTATCGGGAAACTGCACGAACTCACCGGGATTTTTTTCAGTGAACCAGTTCGGTGTGAACATCCATCCGAGGATCGGCTGTTTACGATCGATGGCCCCCTGGAACGTGGCCAGCAGCGCGGAAGGCGAACCCGAATTGATCACATTGAAGGGTAGTTGATAGGTAGCGATGCGCACATCGGAGCGCGAGCCCCAGTCGGCCGGCGCATCGACAAAACGGGCCTTGGGTTTGGTGTCGGCGGTGGCCAGGGCTTCAGCGCACTTGGGCTGTTTAAGCGCCTCAAAGGAAGGCAGTCCCGGACAGAATTGCTTGAGGTACTCCGGGTACCACCAGCCCTCGGTGACTTTGACGCCTGTCGGGCCATAGTTGTTGACCTTGCCGGACGCCATGGCGGCCTTGGTCATCTCCACGCCGGTGGTTTGCCAGGCGCCGAGCGTGACGTCGATATCGCCGGTCTGCACGGCGGTGTACTGTGCCGCGGAATCCACCGTCACATACTTGACCTCGTATCCCGCCTGCTTCAGTGCCTGGCCATACACGGCGGCAATGAAATCGGAGTCCGAGGAGTTAATGAACGAGATTCGAACAGGTGTCGATATTTCAGGCACGGCAGCCTGGGCAAGGCCGATACTCATGCACGCTACAAGACCTGTAACTAGCTGACCTGCATTTCGATAGTTCATTCGCATACGCCTCAATAGGAATTATTGTTGTCGATTGGGCAGGGCTGACTATGAGTCATATAAATTGCGAGAATCCGGGTTACCTTTTGTTATTGGAGCAACAGGTAAATGCTGTCGCGTCCGTCACGAGAAACTACATATCGCCTCGCTTGAAAACCACAATGGCCTGATGCCAGAGGTGCAACAAGTGACTTTTTTTTGAGATATGTAAACCATATGAACGCATTGACACAAAGCCACTGGGTGGCTGAGCGTAGCGTAGACTTGGCATTTATGATGTGGGCAAGTAGGCCCGCAGTCGGGATGCCCTTATCAATAACCTGCGCCGGAACGGGTACCTGGATCAGCGTTTCGCAGTCATTGCAAACCCATTTCTCACGCACATTACGTTCAACGGTAAACACGCCAGGCGTGTAGTCCTGCTTCTCGCTGACGTCCTCGCCGAAACGTTTGAGGGCCCAGCCGCATGGAAGTGAGTGTTGTTCGGTTCGTGATGGATCAGTGTGCGTGAAAACTCAGACGGTAAAGCAGTGCGCTTTGCCCCCTGCTTTTTCTCGGTCGCAGCAGGCACTGTTTGCAAGGCCTGAAACTCTGCTTCAATCGCTGCGATATTGGTATCGATCAGATCATCTAGCAGGCTGGCCTGCTCATGGTTCATTTGCTCGCTACATTTGGCAAACTTCAAACGCTTAAGCTGGGCGATCTCGTGGGTCAGCTTCTCGATCATCGTCTGATCGCGGTTGATATTCCTGCCTATCGTTTCAACGGTTTTACCCATCGTTTCGACCTGGGAGTCGGGCGTTTCGACACGGTGGCCAAATAGCTCTGCGGTACTTCACACCCTAGACGGGCCATACTCGATGGCAGACTCTGGCGGCAGCGGCTACTGTCTGGCTGCGGCCCGCTAGCTTGAGTGGGCAACCGCACAGGCCGTTGCGATGTGCGTGGAAAACGGTAGCTTCTTATTCAGATATCGAGGTGAGTATCGAGAACCCGGCGGGCAAACTGGATACCACTGTAAGCGTGAGGACGAGTGCCTACGTTCTTGATATTCGAGCAGCTGCGTATCGACGCCGCGCGCAAATCCTGCTGCGCGATTATGTCCCCCATATCGATGGTTGATGCCATGGAGGCAGCAACCGCCTCGTTTGAGTCGGGAATAGGATGGGACTTGTGAAGCACATGAAAAAAAGGGCTTAATCTCATCTTAAGGATGCATAGATTTTGAGCATTTTAAACAATTGAGCAGAGCGTCCCTTAGCCGTATCGAATCCACTGCTATAGAGACAAGTGCTTACGCCCTAGATGTCGGCGCACTCTTCATTTCGCAACGCACTCAAAGGTGAATTCATGACCGAACTTACCCCGTTACTCCTGCTGCCAGGCCTTATGAACGATGACCGGGTATGGGCTCCCGTCGTAGCCGCATTGTCCACTGAACGACACGTCCATATTGCGCCGACCCACCTCCATGCCAGTGTCGAGGAGTCTGCACGCGCTGCAATCCTTTCAATGCCGACCGGTCGGTTCGCTGTAGCGGGTTTTTCCTTGGGTGGGTATGTCGCGCTCCAAATCTGTCGGCAGACGCCCGAACGAATCGCTGGCATCGGGCTAGTGAGTACGGGAGCACGTGCCGATACGGACGATGCAAAGCAATCCCGGCAACGCATGGTAGAAGCGATGGGCAGCGGAACAGCGACATTGGAACAAATAGCGATTAGCTTTGCAGATCGCGTTATTCACCCTTCTCGTTTGGAAGACAAGAAGTTACTCGCGCTTCTGGCAGACATGGCGTCCGCCGTCGGGAGTGACGGCTTTGCAAGACAACAGCACGCGGCGATGAATCGGGCTGAGAGCCTAGAGTTACTTCCTACTCTGAAGGTGCCAGCGCTGGTCTTGTGTGGGCACGAAGACAAAGTCACGCCCTTGGCGTTGAGTGTGGAGATGGCGTCATTGCTACCAAATGCAGAATTGGTGACCGTGGAGAAGTCCGGACACATGGTCACCTTAGAGCGACCAGATGACGTGGTTGCAGCAGTCCTGCGGTGGCTTGAGCGTATGGAAACGGCTGCTGTGTGAGGCGTTGTGGCCCGGACTCGTCCTACCGCTGCTAACCAAGGCCTCAATGCAAGTTCCAGGTTACCGGAAGGCCGCACCCAGCTCTGCCTTCAACAACGACATGTAAACTCTGTGAGTGCGGCGTCGGGTGCCAAGTCAAGACTGCTTCACCGGACGCTTACTCAGTAGGAGTGGATTTTAGGGACAAACAAACAAGGCAAAGTGAAGAGAACGTCACTAATCTTGAGCTAATTAAATGCCCTACGGTAATCCGACCTACCAGCCTAAGTTTGAGTCAGTTTTAACAGACTATGGGCCGAAAGCTGTCGATCCCCCGCAATGACAGTTTGAGTGATGCTCAGCTACGGATTTTTAGGCCATCGGCTGCCCCGTCGGGGTAGCTGGCGATGCGCCAAGAGCTTAAAAAAACGGGACTCTATTATTGCCACCCGTTAAAGCATCAGCGGCCTGTCGCACAAAAAATCCGCCAGGAGGGCACTGACGGAAAATCCTCACTGTTCCCCGGCCGAGTCCCTGAGTAGCAGGCGCGAGCCCACTTCAACAATTGAAGTAATGGCAGGAATCAACTCCATGCCTAACGACGTTAATTGATACTCCACAGATGGGGGGGAGGTTGCCAGCACTGCCCGAGATATGACGCCCCTAGCTTGCAGATCTCGCAACCTGCCGCTCAATACTTTCGCGGTAATAGTCGGGTTGTTGCGCTGCAACTCTGAAAACCGCCGAGCACCATGGCTCAGGCACCAGATCAGCTCTGGCGTCCATAGGCCACTGAGCAGGGCCATGCATTTGGACATAGGGCAACCTGGTAATGGGTCTACTTTCTTTCGTAGCTTCAGACTCATGCAATCCTCCTTCCAGAGTGCGAAACGAAGGTTGTGTTACCTATGGCAGTTTCCAATTGGATACCTGTTAATAATGGTACCCTCTGCATAGGTACTTTCCAATGGATACCTTGAGTTTTAGACTCTGAGCCTCCTTTAACAGTTAAGGCGAGGGTTCACTATGTACGCGATAACCGGAGCAACAGGGCAACTCGGAAGACTGGTGATAGAAGAGCTTTTGAAGAGCGTGCCGGGTTCTCGCATTATCGCGGCGGCCCGCAATCCTGCTAATGCACAAGACCTGGCCGAACGCGGAGTGGTTGTACGCGAGGCAGACTACGCACGGCCTGAAACATTAGCCAGCGCGTTTAAGGGAGTGGAAAAGCTTATTTTGATTTCCTCTAGCGAAGTAAACGGACGCCTGCCTTTACACCGTGCGGTCATTGATGCGGCGAAAAAGGCGGGCGTTTCACTGCTGGCTTACACCAGTATGTTACACGCCGATTCATCGACCGCTCAGCTCGCGGTAGAACACCGACAAACTGAAGAAGCGATCGCTGCGTCCGGGATTCCAGCCGTCATCCTCCGCAACGGTTGGTACACTGAAAACCACTTATACGCGTTGTCTGCTGCACTTGAGCATGGTGCGTTCGTAGGCTCTGCAAAGTACGGACGCTTTTCCTCGGCAGCGCGTAAAGATTACGCGGCGGCGGCAGCGGCGGTCCTGACCAAAGGCAGCCATGCAGGCGAAATATATGAGCTGGCAGCCGATCAGGCCTTCACCCTAGCCGAACTGGCGGCTGAGGTCTCCCGCCAGTCCGGCAAGCCTGTGGTCTACAACGATCTTCCTGAGCAAGACTACGCAAAATTGCTGGTTGATTTTGGGCTTCCTGCTGATCTTGCCGCCTTGCTGGCTGACGCAGATGCCGCGGCGTCCCGCGGAGCGCTGTTTGATGATGGAGGTGTTTTATCAACGTTGATCGGCCGTCCATCGATACCGATGAAGGAATTGGTAGCGTTGGCTCTTCGCGCTTAATTATCAGTAGATCCTTCGCGCCGCCACCAAATTTTAAGGTGGTGGCGCTTATTGAAGGCTGACTCACAGTCAGGCGCACCTCGGTATGCAGAGATCGGGTCTGTTTGATGCGGTGTTGGCAAAGCCATTCAACATCGACTTGATGATTGCCGAAGTTAGAAAGCTCCTATCTCCTAATTAGTCAACGAGCGTTTGACGAACGTTCTGGGTGGGGATTGGGTGCGTTTGCTCTTCCTCTTTTGCTTTCTACCTGACCAATCTTTTATCGCATTGTGGTCAGCCGCCGGCGAAGGGAAACCCGCCGGGACTTTGAAAGAGCAGAGAGGCAACTGGACGCCGCCCTCCGCAAGAGGGCCTAGAATGACAAAGCTCATGGCGCAAGATTTCTCAAATACTGTATAGATATATAGTTAACTTGAAGGCGGTTTGCGGTCAATTCAGTTGTAGGAAATTACGACAAGCGGGTGATTACCATGTGCGGACGGTTTGCTCAGTACCAAGGTATGGCGGACTACCTAAGAGAGCTCAATGCCGAGCAGGACGTGATCAGTGGCTACGACAACCAGCCAATCGCCCGCTACAACATTGCACCGACTACCCGGGTACTCATCCTACACAGCGTCGACGAAGGGTTGCGAATTGACCCGGTCCACTGGGGATGGGCGCCCTTCTGGGCCAAAGGCAAACGTCCTGATCCAATCAACGCCAGGGGTTGAAACCGTGACCACCGGCAAATTCTTCAAGCAGCTCTGGCCAAATGGCCGAGCACTTGTTGTGGCTGATGGTTGGTATGAGTGGGTCAAGGATCCTGATAATCCAAAGAAAAAGCAGCCTTACTTCATTCGTCTCAAAAGCCAGGCACCTATGTTCCTCGCAGCGCTAGCTCAAATTCACACAGGTCTTGAAACTCACGAGGGAGATGGGTTTGTCATCATCACGGCTGCCAGCGACCAAGGCATGGTGGATATACACGATCGGCGACCGCTGGTTTTGTCTCCAGAACACGCTAGGGAATGGTTGGACCAGGAACTGTCGCCAGCTCGAGCGGAAGATATAGCAAAAAACCTTTGCCTCCCCGTCGACGAATTTGAGTGGTATCCGGTGGGGACGCCAGTGGGGAACGTCAAAAACCAAGGTGCGGATCTGATCCTTCCACTTGGGGAGGAGCAACCTCAATCCCCGCATCGGGGGCCATAGGGAGTGACCAGCTACCCTAGTTGGCACGCTTCTTGGTGTGTGCTGTCACCAACCTTCTTCCCTAAGTAATGACGATGATGATGCCGCCAGTAACTGTCAAATATCACGCAGTTCATGAAAACACCGTCTGGCGTAAAGTACATGGCCATACCTCGCTACAGAATGCGCTTTATAGTCAAAAAGACGCAGCGCCCGGGTTCTTCAAAAATCGGTATGCGTCCGGCCAAGTCATCTATCCAGCCCCGTAAAGCCAAGACATGATGTGCAGTTAAATTGTGTGGGCACCAGCTTTTGTGTCTTTTAAGCAGGTATTTCATGCAGCCACGATCCCGCTCCTGTTCAAATCTTTCAGGACTCGCGCTACGCAATAGTTCGCCCAGTCCGGCTTTCCAATGGCCAATCGCGTTCAGCCATAGCCCTACTGGTCCTCATCGGGGCTCGCAGCCATTCTCTGCTGCCATGGCCACATCACTTCAACAAGTTGCTGCAAGGGCGACTCTCGCTCGCCACCTGAATAAAGCCAGTCCCGCAGCTGGCAGGGGCGCGCCAGTTGTTACAGAGATAATTATCAGGTATGCACTGTGTGACAAAGTCAGGAACATGCTGAAATAATGCTGAAAGATGATGTCGCTCGATGTGCTGGATTACCGAAGTAGGTAAATGAATTCCGGTGGAGGTTATGAGTCCCCCGCACGATACTTTTACTTTTTCAGCTGCATCTAAACACTATTCCCCGAGGTACACGCAGATGCCCTTTGACGAGCGAATTCTTAACGGAATGGGGGTGCTCGCAGCCGTTGTCAACAATGGCAGCTTTGCATCGGCAGCCCAAGCGCTCGACATGACCCCTTCAGGAGTAAGCCGCGCGGTCCAGCGCTTTGAAAGCCGGCTCGGAATCCGTGTCTTTGACCGCACTACACGCGCAGTGTCGCTGACTGACGAGGGCCAGCAGCTTTTCGATCACATACTTCCTCTGCTGGAAGGCTTGGAGGACGCTACAACCCAAGCACTATTGGGTCACGGTGACGTGAGTGGCAGACTTCGAGTTAACGTCCACCCATTCTTCTCCCAGTTGATTCTCGGCCCCGGCCTTGATCGCTTCCTACGGGCGCATCCGAATTTGACGCTGGATTTGGTCGCGCGAGAACAGCTTGGCGACATGGTCGCGGATGGTTTCGACCTGGCGCTTCGCTTTGGCGAGCCAAAACCCTCCCGACTTGTGGCAAAGAAGATACTCGAAACGCGCATCCTCACCGTGGCATCGCCTGCGTACATCGAGCGTTGCGGAATGCCCAATACCCCCCTGGAACTGCAAAACGACTCGCACAACTGCATCCAATTTCGCGACCCAGAAACGTCGCGCCCTTTTACCTGGGCGTTTCGAAAGGGCAAAGAGCAGTTCGAACTTGCCTTGGGCGGCCAACTCTTGGTCAATGATGTCGGGACGTTGCAAGGGGCCTGCCTGGCTGGCTATGGCATCGCGCAGGTGATGGAACTTGGGGTGGAACAATGGCTGTCCAGTGGCAAGCTGGTGAATGTTCTCCAAGATTGGTCGGATGAACACTTCCCGCTGTATGCGCTCTACCCCTCACGCAAACATCTGCCTGCCAAGACGCGGGCCTTTATGACATTTGTAGCGTCGATTGTGGAGTAAGTCGCTGCCGTTCCCAGAACACGCGCCGGGATTTTCCGCAGTTACGCGATAAAAAAATCCCCCCCTCTCTTTGCTCTTGATAACAACCAGGAGTCTGAAACTCCAATGTTATCAGTGAAGTAATGATCTTTTGACCTCTATAAAAACCTTATTAGTGACACCTTGTCATCATTCAATTGACAATTCATGCGTCGTGCCAATCCATCCTGATTGATAGCCTGCAATCAATCGTTAGCGCCACCTCATCACCTTGAGGTGGCTTCATTCAGGAGATTGGACATGAGCAACAAATCAACCGCATTGATCGTTGGCGCCTCCCGTGGTCTTGGTCTGGCCCTCGCCGAGGAATATTGCACTCGTGGCTGGCAGGTCATTGCAACCTCCCGCGGCAGCTCCCGAGGGCTCGAAAAACTACAGCGGCGCTTTGACGCCTCGCTGGAGATCGAGCATGTCGACATCGTAGACCTGGACTCCGCAAAAGCACTCCGTCAGCGCCTGAACGCTCGTGAACTGGATGTGCTTTTCGTCAACGCCGGCATCTGCAAGGCAAACGAGCTGAACTCCCTTCAGGTCGAGGAAAAAGATTACTTGGATATGTTGCTGACGAATGCTCTGAGTCCCATGCGCCTCATCGAATTGTTCTACGACCGCTTGAATGCCAAGGGTGTCGCGGCCGTAATGTCCTCAGAACTGGGCAGCGTCACCGACGCCAAAGGGTTCTGGGAACTGTACAGCTCAAGCAAAGCAGCACTGAACATGCTGATGAAACATTTCCATTCGCGTAATGCCGACGACACTCGTGCCCTGCTTGCAATCGCTCCGGGCTGGGTGCGTACCGAAATGGGCACGGATAATGCGTTGCTGGACATCTCCGAAAGCATTCCTCTGGTTGTGGACGTCGTGGCCCGTAATGCTGGTGTTCCTGGTCTGCGCTTCACCGACCGCCACGGCAACGAACTGCCTTGGTAAATCGTTCAAATTCCCCCAGTGAATCACCGCTGGGGGGCTTCCAGGATGCGGTAGGTGACAACATGACATTGCAGATCGAAAGCACTGAATATCTGATAGTGGGTGGCGGCGCTGCGGGTTGCGTGCTTGCCAACAGACTCTCCCGCGATCCCTCCAACCGTGTAGTACTTCTAGAAGCTGGTCCTGACACCCTTCCCAACGATACGCCCGAAGACATCCTCGATACTTACCCAGGTCGGGCGATGGCCAACATGAAATATTTCTGGCCGACTCTAAAGGCCCGTCGAGGCAATGGTGACTATCTTTCCCCGCAAGGACAGACCCCGGCGTTTTTCCATCAGGCACGTGTGATGGGCGGCGGGTCCAGCATCAATGCCCAGATCGCACTGCGGGGCCTACCCAGAGATTTTGATGGATGGGCAGAACAAGGCGCCAAAGGTTGGGATTGGAAGTCGGTACTGCCGTACTTTCGCAAGCTGGAAACCGACGTGGACTTCAGCGATAGCCTGCACGGCTCAGAAGGTCCGGTAATTGTCCGGCGTGTGCCACGATCCGATTGGGATCCCTTTACCCAGGCAGTTGGCGACGTATGGACGCAACAAGGCCACGCCTACATTCCGGACCTCAACAGCGAAGCTGGTGATGGTTTCAGTTCGGTGCCGTTTTCCAACGATGGTCACGTGCGCTGGTCTGCAGCTCGCAGCTACTTGACGCAAGCAGTGCGCAGCCGCCCCAACCTCCGGATCCTGGCCAATACCGAGGTCACCCGCATCCGTTTCGAGGGCACGCGCGCCGTGGGAGTGGACGCCCATCACAACCGTCAAGCAATCGCTATCGACGCAGAGCACGTCATCTTGTCTGCTGGCGGCATCCATACTCCCAAGCTATTGCTGCTATCCGGTGTCGGACCTAAAAAGCATCTGGAGGACGTGGGTGTTGCGGTGGTGCTGGACAAGCCCGGTGTTGGTGCAAACCTGCAGGACCATCCTAGCATCTACGCCTCCTGCTTCATGCCTGACGGCATTCGTACGGCCCCAAATTACATAGGCCCCGCAAGCTACTTGCGCTACTCCTCAGGAGTTGAAGGTTGCCCTGAATCGGACATGGTAATCATCTCGGCTGGGCGTTCCGGGTGGCATGCCGTGGGGCGGCAGCTGGCAACGTTGGTGCCGTTCATTGGCATCCCGTTTTCTCGCGGGCATGTGCGCTTGACGTCCAAGGACTGGCAGCAGGCTCCGGATGTGTGTTTCAACTTTCTGAACGACTACCGAGATCGTCAGCGGATGATCAACGCCTTCCGAACCAGTGCCGAAATGCTCATGCATAGCGCATTGTCCAAGGTGGTGGACAACCCCTTCCCTTCGATGTTTACCGAGCGGGTGGTGAGCCTGTCTGTGCCCAACCTACGCAACCGGGCGATTACAAAACTCGCCGCCTCGCTGTTGGATATTGGCAGTGGGGTCCGCACGTTCCTGATGGACAACTTCGTCAACGAAGGCCCGCGCCTGATCGACTTGCTGCAAGATGATGAAGCGATGTTTGACTACGTATGTAATGCAGTTGTCAGCCTGTGGCACCCAAGCTGTACGTGCCGGATGGGCACTGCTGATGATCCGATGGCTGTGACCAGCCCTGAGGGGAAAGTGTATGGCATTGACCGCCTGATCATCGCCGATGCATCTGCAATGCCGAGCGTTCCCACCACTAATACAAACTTGCCAACCCTCATGCTGGCGGAGCGAATCGCGGATCAACTTCTAGCTGAAAAATCCCGAGCTACGCGCGCCGTTTAAACCAACTGAACTGCAGCTTCCACAGTATTCAAGTAACGACTTGAGGCTTCTGCACACCTGCAAAATAGAGGAAAAGTGAAATGACTACCGAAGAAAAAACCCAATACACGATGCTGATCAATGGCCGCGCAGTGGCTGGCGCCGGCGTAGCTCCGGTGATCAACCCTGCTACTGGCGAAAGGTTTGCCTTGCGCCCGGTGGCATCCCTTGCCCAACTTGACCAGGCCGTAGAAGCGGCCCGCGTTGCGCAGGTTTCTTGGGCTGCTACAACGGTCGAAGAGCGCCAGGAAGTATTGCGCCGCATGGCTGATCGAATCGAGGCAGAAAGCGAAAAGCTGGCGCATGTTCTGACCCTCGAGCAAGGCAAACCGCTGCGCGATTCACGTGGTGAAATCGGCCTGTTGGTTGCCACTATCCGCCAATTTTCAACAATGTCCCTGGAAGGAGAAGTGATCGAGGATAACGAAACCAACCGTGTCGAAACACAGTACCGCCCATATGGTGTTGTTGCCGCGATCGTACCGTGGAACTTTCCATTGGGCTTGATCGGGAACAAGCTGCCTCCCGCGCTCCTGGCGGGTAATACAGTGGTCATGAAGCCGGCTTCGAGCACGCCCCTGTCCGCTCTAGTTCTGGGCGAGATCATTACTGATGTGGTCCCTGCTGGCACCGTCAATGTGATCTCTGACAATGGCGGGCTGGGCGGCCCACTCAGCGAACACCCCGATGTTGCGAAAGTGGCATTCACCGGCTCTACTGCCACAGGCAAAATCGTCGCCAAAGCAGCGCTCAACGACCTGAGGCGTGTAACGCTTGAGCTGGGCGGCAACGACGCTGCAATTGTGTTGGACGACGTCGACCCCAAAGCGATTGCTCCCTATATCTTTGGAACCAGCTTCGCCAATACCGGACAGGTCTGCTACGCCATCAAGCGAGTGTACGCACAGGCGGGTATCTACGACGAACTCTGCAACGAGATCGCGCGCCTGGCCGATGCGGCAATCGTAGGCGACGGCATGGATGAAGCAACCCAATTCGGTCCACTGCAAAACATCAAGCAGTACGAAACCACTCTTCGCTACATCGATATCGCCAAGCAGGACGGGAAAATCATCGCAGGCGGCAATAAAATTGATCGGCCTGGTTACTTTATCCGCCCCACCGTTGTTCGAGACATCGACGATAGCTCCCCTTTGGTAACAGAAGAGCAATTCGGTCCTGTCCTGCCCATTGTGCGTATCGCTGATGAAGAAGAGGGACTGCGCCTGGCAAACGCGTCCGAGTACGCTCTGGGCGGCTCGATATGGTCGTCCAATCCGAAGCGCGCTGCCAACGTGGCGGCCCGCCTGGAGGCAGGGAACATTTGGATTAACCAGCACCTACGCCTAGCACCACACATCCCGTTGTCCCCTGCAAAACAATCTGGGGTAGGTATTGAGCTGACGCAAGACGGCTTGAAAGACTTTGCTCAGATGGTCGTTCTCGACACACGTAAATGATCGCGAGTCGGCCCCGACAACACCAGGGCCGACATGATCCAGGAGCTTCCATGTCTATACATAATCAACCCGTCACGGGCCGCGCTGGTGTTCCTGCTTCCGGAATAACCGTATCTCGATTGTTGCTCTTGTCGACCGCCGCTGGTGTCGGCGTGGCGAGCCTGTATTACAACCAACCGTTGCTCGGTCAGATGGCTACCGATATGCGGGCCGGTCCAAGCAGCATCGGCCTCGTGTCGTCGTTCACGCAGGCAGGTTATGCCATCGGCATGTTGCTGGTGGTGCCATTGGGCGACATGATCTCACGTCGTAAATTAATCTTGATCTCTGCGGCACTGACATCTGTGATTCTGCTCGCAACTGCGTTCAGTACAGGGCTGTCTTGGCTGCTGATCTTCAGTGGGTTGCTGGGGATTTGCAACATGACCCCGCAGCTTCTGCTTCCCTTGGCCGCTCAGTTGGCAGCGCCAGGCAAACGAGGCCACGTGGTCGGGATGATGTTAAGCGGTATCTTTGCGGGCGTAGTTCTTTCTAGGACGGTTGCCGGCTTCGTTGGTGCCACCTGGGGATGGCGTTACCTGTTCATAGGCGCGGCCATCGTGCAGGCGATCGTATTGTTGATGCTGTACGTTACTCTTCCCAATAACCGCCCTACTTACACGGGGCGTTACATTGATCTTCTGAAGACAATCGTGCATCTGCTGCATGACCAGCCCGTTCTTCGTGAAGCTTGCCTTTTCGGCGCAACGCTCTTTGGGGCGTTCATGGTGTTCTGGTCCAGCTTGATCCACCTGATGTCCGCCGAGCCATTCAGTCTCGGACCCGAGGCGGTGGGGATTTACGGCATCGTGGGCGCAGGTGCCGCCCTGTTAAGTCCAATCGCCGGTAGAGCGGCCGATCACGGCCATGCCCGAGGCCTGGCTGCGGCCATGACAATTCTCGCCATTGTATCTTTTGGAATCTTGTGGGAATGGCGAACGAGTTTAATCGGAATAGGTATCGGCGTGCTGGCGTTGGATTTGGGCGTTCAACTTGCCCATGTAGCAAATCAGAGCAGGATTCTTCACGGCGCACCTGAGGCACAAAGCCGAATTCAGACAGCTTACATGACGGCGTATTTCGGTGGCGGCGGCTTAGGCGCGGCAATCGGAACACTCGCCTGGCAATACTATGGGTGGACTGGTGTATGCGCCGCTGGGGCAGCCTTGTTGTGTATTCCACTTATACGCTGCCTGTTTCCACTCAACGTGGCACACTAAATAATCGCGCGCCCGCATCAATGCGCGAGCACGCGCCTTGAATAAAGAGGGTGTCCATAGTATGGACACCCTCCTCTCGACCCGGCGCGGTTTTCTTCAAGAAGCTCACAGAACCGGAAGCGTCTACCATCGAACAGATCTAGCGTGGGATTCTTTGGATTGATACGAGGTAGCCCTTGCTCGGTGTCGAGCCAAGCCATTGCAGAGCATAGACTTCGCTAGCGTCAACATCCAAACCAATGCAGGTACCGGCAAAAGCGGCCCCTAGCAAGCGCGAGAAAGTGAAATTGAATGCGATTAAGTCGGGTAATTTTCAGTAAGTAGCCGAAAATCAGCCAAGCACCCATCGAATCCGACGCTCAGTCTTCTGCGATTTATCCTCTTATTTGCTATCGATTTTTTACCTGAGTCTGAATCGACCTTGAGATTGCAGACGCATATCGGTGACTGCTTTTGGTCGATGTTTTCTGCCCAATGTGAAAGGCAGAAATCGGCCAAAAGCAGACTTCCGAATAGGTCTGGGAAATGAGGTGCCTATAAAGTCAGTGACGATTTAGTGAGTCTAAAGTTGTAAAGGGTCTGACACACAAGAACTGTCAGAGGGTCTCCCTATGTGCGCAACTGAGTGGCCAGCATCAAAGCATCTGCGCCCGCCGCAAAGCGCAGTTGACCGGACGTATCGTTTACCGCACGCCATACTCCCTCGGCTACGTCCTGCTCGGTAGTGTATTGACCGCTGCCCAACTCGGCGAAAATCGCCTGGGCCACTGGCGTGTAGTCCGCAGGAATCATCCCTGCCATGCGCTCGCCGGCGTTTTCGCTGAAGCGGGTAGTGGGGGCGTAGCCGGGTTCTACCAGCTTGGCGCCCACATTGAAGGCAGCCAGTTCCAGGGCCAGTGAACCGGTAAACCCTTCAATCGCTTGCTTGCTGGCGGTGTAGGCTGCGACCAGTGGCATGGGCGCCAAGGTGGCGCTGCTGGTGACGTTGATCACCAACCCGGAGCGACGGGCGCGCATCTGCGGAATCACCGCCTGGGTCATGGCCATCGAGCCGAAGGTGTTGGTTTCAAAAATCTCCCGCACCGTAGTCATGGGCGTGGCCTCCAGCGCGCCGAACAGGCCGATACCGGCGTTGTTGACCAACACATCAATCGTCCCGCTGACCTCAATGGCGGCGGCGATGCTTTGGGGATTTGTCACGTCCAGCGCCAGGATGCGCAGGCGCTCGGAGGCAGGTAACAGCGAAGTGTTTGGCGTGCGCATGGTGGCGATCACGTTCCAGCCTTGGGCTAGGAAGTAGCGCGCGGTTTCAAGGCCGTAGCCGGAGGAGCAGCCAGTGATCAGGACGGTTTTCATGGGGTATTCCAGGCAGTGAGTGTGGTGAAAACGATACCCCTACCCAAATGGACTAACTATAATAGATCGTCCTTCTTTCATTATCAGAAGTCCTTTTATGAGCGACCCACTGTCCGAAGTCATCGCACTGCTCAAGCCGCGAGCGGTGTTTTCCAAAGGCATTAGCGGCGCAGGGACTTGGGGCGTGCGCTACTCCGAATTCGGCTTGCCAAGCTTCTGTGCGGTGCTGGAAGGCAGTTGCCGGCTGGCCATCGACGGCCAGCCTGAACTGGTCCTGGAAGCGGGGGACTTTTTGCTGCTGTCTAAGACACCCGCGTTCACCCTCTCGGGGTTCGCGCCAGTAGAGCCGATGGCGATGGTGCCGGTGTATGGCAACACCCAGTCTGATGAACTGCGCCACGGCGACCTCGACGCACCGGCCGATGTGCGCCTGTTGGGCGGGCATTTCGACTTTGAGTCCCCCGAAGCCTCGACGTTGGTAGCGATGTTGCCGGCGCGGGTCCATGTGCGCGGTGTCGAACGCTTGACGACGTTGGTGCGCCTGCTGCGGGAGGAGTCCACGGCACAGGCGGTCGGGCGCGAGTTGATCCTAACGCGGCTGGTGGAGGTGTTGCTGATCGAGGCCCTGCGCTCGATCCCGCCGGAGCAAACGCCCCAAGGCTTACTGCGCGGCCTGGCCGACCCTCGGCTGGCCAAAGCCCTGCGCCAGATGCATGGCGACCTTGCCTACGGCTGGACGGTCCCGCAATTAGCTCAAGTGGCCACGCTTTCCCGTTCGGCGTTTTTCAAACACTTCATGACTACCCTGGGCCGGGCGCCGATGGAGTACCTGCTGGACTGGCGCATGACTGTGGCCAAGGACCTGCTGCGCCGCACGCAACTGGGGATGATTGAGGTGGCGGAGAGCGTGGGGTATCGGTCCTCCAGTGCGTTCAGCACGGCGTTTACCCGGCATGTAGGGCTGCCGCCGAGTCAATACGCCAGAGACGTCAGCCGCTAGTTATCAGGAACGACTATCAAGTTCGGTCATTTGAGACGCAACAGCCTGAATCGAGTCCTTTGCCTAGACAGATCTGGCCGGCAGCTAGTGGCCGGTAGTTGACGCTCATGAACGACCCCTTTCGACCCTAAGCTGTCGGTCGCGAAAGGTAGCATTCGGTCAGAATTAGCCTCCAAATGCAGACTCGCCATGCATGAGCTAAACCTCATCAGACCGTCTTGATGAAGGAATGCAAAATGTTAGGGACGCCAGCGGTGTTCAGTGCCTGCCACCAAGGTAAGTGGCGTTCGATTTATCTCTACCTTCAGACAAAGGGAGAGGATCTCTATCTGACTTTTGAACAAGGAACTGCCGGCAATTACTTTCTCAAGATCAAGCGAGAACACATTGCTAGGGTTTCAGCTTTCTTTGCTGCCCCTTCTAACCGGGCGACTGTTACATGGAAACCGTCAATATTTTCGTGGTACCGCCTTAGCTTCTCTGAGAGTAATCAGCCGGGAGCGCTCGCCATTCGGATACTCACCTTTACCCCTCTCTCGATCAGTGGAACGACTGTTCCATTCGCCATAGAGAAATTGGTGCAACTTGGCCACGTAATGCAAGCGCTCGCCGATTGCCCGCATGAACCTGTTTGAGAGGTCGGTTTTGGCTGAAAGCAGCTATTCTACGGCTGAGAATCAAGCTGGCCAGCAGCAAGCCTGATGACTACCAAAAGGGAACACATGGACGACATCGAACTCGCCACCGGGGCCTCCCCAGAGATTGGGCGTCTCTATAATGAAGCCAAAGCCTTCAGCGGCGAAACACCCGTTTTGGCCCTTTCTTTTTTGCGGGGGCTGGCAGTGGCGTTCTGCAAAACTCTAGATAGGGATTTGGAAGGCCGAACGCTCGACGAAAAAATTCTTCATCTTGCTCGCCAAGGGATACTCAAGCCTCACGTACTCAAGCTGCTGCGGGTGCTGCAGATCAACGGCAATAAGGGGGCTCACCCAGAGAGTTATGACTTCGTCACTCTCGACTTTCCTGCCCTGGCGGGTGAAGCACTAGAAGCCGCTCGATCGTTGATCGAGCATCTGTACTGGCTGAGAGATGGAACGGTGCCGGCTTATGAGACTGCCCCGGTTGAATCGGGCGCGCTTAAAGATATGTGTGTCCGAGCGATGCTTGAGCGCGACGTTCATGCCATGAATCAGGCGGGAGAGTTTTTCCAAGAACGTGCGGATCGTGAGCCTAAAACCAATGTGGCTCTAAGTGCCGACGGTTACCCATTTTCCGCTAGAGCTGACATTGATCAAGCTATGTTCTGGTTCAAGCAAGCAGCTTCTGCTCACAACCCGAACGCGATGTATCAGTACGGGCATTACCTCACCCAACACTACAATGTCGACAAAGACCACCTTTGCGAGGGAGAGCGGTATATAGCAAGTGCGGCTCAGGAAAATCATGCCGACGCGCTCGTCTATGTCGGCAATGCGAGCCTCGAGGGCAAAGGGATATTCGTGAAAGATGAGGTGTACGCCCGCGAGGTCTACATGGACGCAGCGAGACAGGGGCATCCCATGGCCTGGTCACAGCTGGGTGCAATGAATACCCTTGGTGTTGGTGGCGCGGCCGATAAAGCATCGGGAGCCTCATACACACTTGAGGCCGCAAAAGCCGGTATTCCACAGGCTCAATACAACTTGTTTGTTTTGTATTTCGAGGGCGTTGCTTTACACAAAGATGAGGCGGAAGGTATCAGGCATCTACAAGAAGCAGCGGCGCAGGGCCATCCAGCGGCTGTCTATAACCTCGCTGCCTTCATTGAGGTAGGGAGAGTTCCAGGCCGCACGCCCGATGAGGCTGAGGCCGAATATGAACGTGCCATGGAACATCGAGAATATCGAGCTCGCAGTGCTCTGTATGCGGCCCAGATGATTGAGCACCGTAGCGAAGCAATGACGGATTTGCTCCGAGCGGCCAGGCATCTCCAGACCTGCTACTCTGTGATCAACACCAGTGGAGACCCCAATAGCCTACGGGGAGAATGCCTATCAACATGCAGGAAAGTCGTTGGACGTATTAGGGATCACCTAAACATCAATGGCCCAAACCATTCTTTGAACGCAGACGACATCTTCACATCGGCGCTCTTTGATAAAAATTGCGTCCCTGTCATTGATATGGAAGCCCGGTTCCGAGATTTGTTGGGTGTTATCAGTGGATTTGACCCAATCGCCGCTACTGCCAATAGTGAATTTCTTATACGCGAGGCTTGCCTTACTCCTCGGCCTGCCCGATCCGCGGCAGGCTGGAAAGGCCCCATAACACATCATCATCGGGCTAAAGGAACTACTTTGCCACGTCCTGCAACAATATCGAGTGCCCACGATAAGGTAGGGCGTAACGATCCGTGCCCATGCGGCTCAGGGGATAAGTACAAAAAGTGCCACGGTTCATGAGTATCTTGCCTATCACTGATAGCTACTGCTGAAATTACCCGAGAGCGGCTCCGTCACCGACTCTCTGGAGCATTTCGATGGACTCCTTATTTTTCCCGAGAGCATGGCGTGGGCCCACAGTTTGAGCTCTCGGCTAAAAATGCGGGGGTTGCTATACAGTTGGCGCCTTACCACTCGATGATCCTGCATGCGCATCGTCGAGCGGCAGCTTTGGGTCGTTTTCTGCCGGTCGCCACAGGTAGCAAACGGCCATTACCGTATTGAGTTGAGGCATGCAACGCATACTTTTAGCTATCAACTTCAGTGGACTACCTCTGGCATCTGCTGAACTGAAATTTTAGGCTTTTGCTTGAGGTTGCTTACCTCGATGCACAAGTCCGTTAGCATCACGGCAGATGAATATCACGATGTCGTCTCACGTTTGGCCAGGCCCGAGCAGTTGGGTCTTAATCAACAGGATGTCGATCAATACAGTCACTATCTGAGTTCGCTGTACAGGGCCGGAGGTATCATGGACCAAAATGTGTCTGAGGCCATTACCTTGGAGGTATCTAACAATTTGCACGCGAGCGAAGGTGGGATTCTGGTACCGGCGACTCAAGACATAATTCTTCACGCGAAGCAGATCCTCCATTGAGGCGTGGTCAGGGGCTTAGGGATGATCGGAGGTGAGTCGGTGATTCGGGAGGTGAGAGTTGGATTGCCGCACAGAAAATCTCGATAGCCAAACTACCCTACTAGACACTCGATTTGTATGCGTCCGGCCAAGTCATCTACCCAGCCCCGCAAAGCCAAGACATGGTGTGCACTTAAATTTAAGTGGACACCAGTTCTAGCCTTTTAAGCGGGTATTTCATGCAGCCAACACGCCGTTCCTATTCCAAGTCCTTCAAAGCCCAGGTCATCCAAGAGTGTGCCCAGCCCGGTGCTTCGATTGCCAGCATCGCACTCAACCATAGCCTCAACGCAAACCTCGTCCACAAATGGATTCGGCTGCAAGCGCAGAAAAGCACAGCGCTGCAACCTGCCTTCATTCCTTTACCCATGACGCTGGCCGGGCAAAACTCGCATGCAGCATCCTCGAATATCTGTGTTGAAATCCAGCACCCGCGCGGCACGGTCACAGTGAACTGGCCGACAGAAAGTGCTGCTGCTTGCACGACCTTTCTTCGAGACCTCCTGCGATGATTCGCATCGACTCCATCTGGCTCGCCACCGAGCCGATGGACATGCGCGCCGGTACCGAGACGGCATTGGCCAGGGTGATTGCGGTGTTCGGTGCGGCGCAGCCGCACTGTGCTTATCTGTTCGCCAACCGCCGTGCCAATCGCATGAAAGTGCTGGTGCATGACGGCTTTGGAATATGGCTGGCGGCGCGCCGGTTAAACCAGGGCAAGTTTCACTGGCCTGGCATTCGCCATGGTTCTGAGATGCAACTGGATGCCGAGCAACTTCGAGTCTTGGTGCTGGGCCTGCCATGGCAACGCGCAGGCTCTGGAGGTTCGGTCACACTGCTTTAACAGCTGCCATTAGCCTATCGGTCTATCGCCGCAAATTGCCTGTTCTGGCAAAATCCGCAGCATGACTTCGCTCCCAAATATCGATCATCTGACCCCTGAACAACTGCGCGCATTGGCGACGCAGTTGATGCAGCGTGTGCAGACGCTCGACCACCAGGTAGACACGTTGGGCAAGACGGTCGAGACGCTCGACCAACAAGTCGAAACGATGGGTAAAACCGTTGAAACGATGGGCAAGAAGATCAGTCGCGATCAGACGATCATCGAGAAACTGACCCTTGAGATCGCGCATCTCAAACGCATGAAGTTTGCCAAGCGCAGCGAGCAGATGAGTCCTGAGCAAGCCAGCCTGCTCGACGATCTGATCGATACCGACATCGCGGCGATTGAAGCCGAGCTTCAAGCCTTGCAACCGACTCCGGCACCGACCGAGAAAAAGCAAAAGCCCAAGCGCACGGCACTGCCCGCTGAGTTTCCACGTACCTTGATCCATCACGAACCGGACAACACCCACTGCCCATGCGGCTGCGTGCTAAAACGTATCGGCGAGGACGTCAGCGAGAAGCTCGACTACACGCCCGGGGTGTTTAGCGTTGAAGGCCATGTGCGTGGCAAGTGGGTCTGCGATGACTGCGAAACCCTGATCCAGGCACCGATTCCGGCGCAGGTCATCGACAAAGGCATCCCGACCGCAGGGCTGCTGGCTCACGTCATGATCGCCAAGTTCGCTGACCATCTGCCGCTTTACCGTCAGGAATCGATCTTCGGTCGAGCGGGCCTGGCGATTCCACGTTCAACCTTGGCTCAATGGGTCGGCATGACAGGCGTGCAGTTGCAGCCTCTGGTCGACGCGCTACGCAACGTGGTACTCGGCCAGCAGGTTATTCATGCCGATGAAACACCTGTGCAAATGCTCATGCCGGGAACAAAGAAAACCCACCGTTCCTATGTTTGGGCCTACGCCACCACCCAGTTCTGCGAAACGGCGGCTGTGGTTTACGACTTCAGCCCCAGTCGCGCCGGTGAGCATGCCCGCAACTTCCTGAATGACTGGAAGGGCAAGCTGGTCTGCGACGATTTTGGCGGCTACAAAGCAAGTTTCGAACTCGGCGTGACCGAGATCGGCTGCATGGCTCATGCACGGCGTAAGTTCTTCGAACTGCACGCTACCAATAAAAGCACGCTCGCCGCGCAAGCCCTGCGCTACATCCAGTTGCTGTACGAAATCGAAAGTGAAATCCGCGACCTGGTGCCGGATTTGCGGCGCCGAATACGGCAAGAAAAAGCCGTGCCGGTAATGGACATGTTGCATGCCTGGATGCTCGCCCAGCGTGACCTCGTGCCCGAAGGCTCGGCCATCAGCAGAGCCCTCGATTACAGCCTGAAACGCTGGGCAGCGCTGTCGCGCTACCTTGATGACGGGGCTGTACCCATAGACAACAACTGGGCAGAGAACCAAATCAGGCCATGGGCGCTTGGGCGTAAGAACTGGCTCTTCGCAGGGTCGTTACGCAGCGGAAAACGGGCGGCTGCGGTCATGAGTTTGATCCAGTCTGCGCGCCTGAATGGGCATGATCCGTATGCGTATCTGAAGGATGTTCTCACGCGCCTGCCGACGCAACGAGCAAGTACGATTTCGGAGCTGCTGCCGCATAAATGGACGCCCGCGTAGTAGCGCTGTAAGTAGATGGTGTCACGGATACTGCGATACCTAATTCAATGTGACAAGATTCGGCAACCAAGGATGAGTACCAATCAAATATGCCTAGCCTTACCTCCAATGCCGATTTCATGCAGCTCGCTCTTGCCCAAGGGCGCCTAGCCTTACCTGACTGCCTTCCAAACCCGCCAGTAGGTTGCGTGCTGGTAAAGGATAATGTGGTGATCAGCCAAGGCTATACACAGGCGCCTGGGCTGTATCACGCGGAAGCGATGGCGTTAAGCCAATTAACGAATGATTGCTCTGGGGTGACTGCATTTGTCACGCTTGAGCCATGCTCTTTTCATGGTCGAACTCCGTCATGCGCTCTGGCACTTATAAACAGCGGGGTCGAGAAAGTCTTTGTTGGATTGCTTGATCCCGATCCGAGAAATTCGGGAGCGGGCATAAGAATGTTACGAGATGCAGGCCTTACAGTCGTTGTCGGCTTACTGGCGGAGGAAGCTGCTGAGGACTTAGGTGATTTCTTGGTAAGCAATTCAGGTGAATCGTCGGGTCGCAACGATCAGTAAATCGTTAGCATCTCAGCGCAAGGTGAGATGCCCGGACGGTTACAAAAATGAGAGCTATAAACATGAGAATGAGTACAGACTGGAATTCAATCTCTTAAAGTATTCGGTTTTGACAGGGTTTGAGGCTCGTAACGAAGTACGTGTTGGCGGAGTTTTGTCTCACGAGAGCGACGAGATTACCTCGTGCATGTCCCCAGAATCACTAGCTCGTAGCCACGACGTGATTCGTCGCAAGGGTAAAGGCTATGTTCTTGCCTATCCACTCGAAAAAATCATTCATGAAGTGCGCCTGCACCCTAGCGCTACAGATGTAGAATTAGAGGAGGTTCGAGCCTCCATAAAAGCCAGCGGTATCAACTGCACTGTCAGGCACTCTGCGCTGCGCAAGATTGCCCACTAGGGAAACTGAGCTGTGTCGCTACCCCCGGTTGCCAACTGCACGTGCAAGGGATATTGGGCGCGAATGGCTTCAGCGGGGGGCGTTGCAGGTTTGCTTCACTGGCTGATCGCAGCCAGCAAGTAGCACCAGCTGGCTCAAGGGCGATTCTTTGTCACGTCGTTGACTTACACGCCTCCTAAGGGCGCACTCATTGCAAACCGTTTTGTTACCACCCAGGAATGCACGCTGGAATCAATATGCAAGCTCGAATTTAGACACTAGGGCGCTAGGTAGAAGGCGCCGCAGCGATGTCCATTAAGGCGCGTAAGTGCCGAGAGCGTTGACTCTGTCGACCTGCGGGGCGTAGTAATCAAGCCAAGTTGTGGAGCCAGCAGTCAAAAAAGCTTTCGTGGTTCCAGGCTTCAGCTGAGTGAGGTTGGAAAACTCTTTGAATAGCCGCTTGGTTTCGATAGACGCTCCGCCAGCCGACACGCCTGGTACAAACATAAGCATGAAAAATGTCAATGGGCCGAACATTATCACCCTTAATGTAAATGTTTCGTACTGATTAGGCCCATAGGAGATTCTCATTAAAAATGGATTCACCACGCCGGATCCGTTTGCAAGATCATCAAACACTTTGTATTGGCCATTTAGTTCTTCAGTGGTTACTGGAGCTGCTAGAGTTGCCAGCACTGCAAAATCTATCTTTTGAGGTGATGGAGAACCATTCAAAATATAAGGTATGAATTTTTCAAATAAATGGACGTGGCCCTGGTCAGTGCGAGTTGAATTGAAGGATATCTTCAAAAGCCAGCGTACTAACCTGTCATAATCATATGAAAGCTCGGCGCGGCGCTGGATGTAATTCTGGGTCAAGAACCCATTGGCGATAAGAAATTCTTTTCCGTAAGCGTCAAGGCTGGATAGCACTCCGCCGTTGCATTTTTCACAGACATCTTTCACTTGGTGCTCGCCGCCAACCATTTTGTTAGCGACTTCATTCCAGCCAATCACTTTAGCTTGCAGCTCTTTCTGAAAGCGATATATAAAAGCTGGAATTACATGCTCACGAGTTGCTGGAGCGTCTTTTTTACAGTATGCGCAGATCATGCCTGGTTCCTTCCATATTGGTGTCCTTCGTAGCGGATCTTCGCAGAAATGTGTTAACAGATTCAACTCAGCACTGTCTGGGGCTGACATATTTTTCGGGAACGAGGCTTGCTGCTAGGCAACCTGTGCCCGCGAATATATTTATGGACAAGGTTTGCATTTGAGGTTTTAGGTCAAGGCGACATTGGCAATCGAGGTGCCAGCCTGCGCGCACTCGGCGATGACGTGGGTTTTTTTATAGGAACGGCGTTCTTGTGGCATGGGCGTCCGCTTAAAAAGGCTAGAAATGGCGTCCAATCAAATTTAGACGGACACCATCGCCTTAAGCGATGACCTCAGGAAGGTGTGTTCCCCGGACTGTTACCTCGATTTGCGAAAAATACCTAGAGATTTGGAGAAAACACTTCAGCCAACCACATTTACCGTGATCGGCCGAAGAGTCTTGCCAGTCCCTGCATATTTGGCTCTAACTGCCAAGAAAGCCCTGTCGAACCTTCAAGTGCGCTCCGGGCAAATCTGATCTGAGCAAGTATTCATTCAATGCAACATGCCCATTCACCCCAACAGCGGTCGCAACGGGGTGAATATACTCCGGTGTGTTAATCAACCCAGGATAACAACCAACGGCGACACGCCGACCATTGCGTTCCACAAGTAATGGCATTGAATCATCGTCTAGCGACGTGCATCGGTATCCGTCTAGCTCAAGACTTGCGCGCAACTGGGACAAAGTCAAAGCCTGCCCCTCAGGAGATGAACACACCGGCTCCTCACCCAATATGGCATATCGCAGCAGCATCGCCCCCAGATGTCTATCAAGACGTTTTTGAAGGTGCTGGTTGTGAAAATGGTTTAAGCATTCCGTGCAAGACGTTTCGCAAGTGCAACCCTCTAACAGATCAATGCTTGCTTCTAATATTTCTGGCAGGTGCCTTGCCGCGATCTCAGCATAACCAGCACCTCCTGCAAGGGTGTCATACAGGAAAACTTCTAACATGCGAGCCTCATCCTGTAGCGCGGGCTCTATCCTAAAGCCCGAACCAAACTCCGCAGGATCAAGGTCCAGTTGTCTATGACGACTAGCCGCGAGTCGAAGAGCCTCCGCAACGGTGTGCAACGCATCTTCAAGCATCTGCAACACCACGATGTCCACAGTATTCGTCGCGAGCGGCTCACCGATTCTCAACCTTAGCAGCAGCAGATCAGTCTTAAAATCATGGCCGAGAAGCACCTTAGCAAATTGTCCAGAGCAGGTCAGTGGCGTACCTTTTGGCCCGAGAAGTTTATAGGGCCTATCATGAATGCCGACCGAGGATTGCTGGTCATAAACTGAAGCATGCCCGCACTCAACACAGACCGAAAACCCTCCCTGCTCTGCCCCCTCTCTGCCGCGGTTAACGGTTACCAGGGTTTGATCAGTTGCATGGGTGTAGCTTGCATTGGGACCGAGATCAAGGAATAAGAAGTTCTCCGGATCCACCGCTTGGGGGAATTGGGCCATCGTCGCGAACGTAATTTCCTGCTCGCGATCATCCTCCGGCAAGTCGTCAGCCCGCTCTGGCCCAAAAACTTGAGGAAGAATCATCCTCTCCTCCGTCAACTCTCCATTACATACAGGGCAGATGCCGCCATTGCCTCCTGCTCCTGGTTTATTGGGATTTCGAACGAAGGAGCAAGATTTGCAGTGGACGTGAGGCTTAGCGCTCTCGAACAGTGGTGCCGCGCGGTTTACGGCATGGGAAGGTAGATCAGCAAACACCCCCCCTGACCTGTAGGTTTTGCGGTCGATGACAATCAATCGTCCCGGCGCATATTCGCTCAATGCTTTAGCAATAGATTGCTGCGGGCGCTGAAGCGTTTGAACTTCCCACATTCCATTTACCTTGGATAGCTTTTCGACAAGAAAGCTGCACAAACTGGTTGGGAAAGCATAACTAGGCAACAAGCCATGAAAGAACAAAAATTCCAGCAATTCCTTCTGCTCAATGACAGGTTCCGGAATGACGCCATCCGTCGCCTCCTCATCAGACTCCTCCCTGTCATCTAGCTCAACGCCATTTATCGCGGACATCTCCCGCGGAAGTTCCTCAGCTAACTCCCGCAACTGCCGGATGAGCGTCACAGCGGTATCAACCAGCCACTCAATCGAGCTAAGCCCCCTAGTGTCTAAGCTGGGGGGAAGCCACGCGAGAATTGAGGACTTGAGAGGCGCCTGGTCGTCAGTAACTTTTCGCGAAACCCAGGATTCAAAGCTGTCGAGATTTAGACCTATGTCACGATTTCCAAAAAAGAAATCCTGCGTGGTGCCAAGGGCTTTCTGCAGCAGAGATGTTTTTTCGACGGAAATGTTGGGCGTTTGCGCCATAACTTCATGGAAGAACGTCTGAAACAAATAAGCGTGAACATGCCTGCGCGCAATTTTTGCGTTATCGACCTTGATCTCGGGAGTACGCGGTGGACCAGCAACAATAAGGGTCGGATGTAGAAAATAGTGGCTATCGTGAGGTCCGTTTTGTGAATAGGTGACGACAGTCGAAACCGAAGATCCCCTACGCCCAGCACGACCAGCACGCTGTTGGTAGTTCTCGCGCTGTGGCGGCACGTTTCTTAGCGCGACCGCGACTAACGAGCCAATATCAACGCCCACTTCCATCGTGGTAGTACAACTGAGTACATCAATTGGACGGTCGGTAGCATCGATAAGAACATCTTGAAATCTCAGCTCGTAGAGTTCGGTTGTTGCATGGACCTTGTTACGGTCTCGGTTCGACAACTGTGCCGTATGCTCCTCCACACTGAGATTGGAAAGCCGGGCGCCGGGTTGAAGAGCCTCCCACACCGGCTGCCTCCAGAAACCCTTACGAGCATTCACATAGGCACTCGTTGCAGGATCTACCGGAAGTGCGCTATCACTGCCGCAGGCTAGGCAAATTTTACCTGCCAATGAGAACGGCGTCAGCGCGGTGCACTGCGAGCATTGCGCCCACACGTGATCCAGATCCACGACCAGACTTAGGGAGTTTGGAGACAAGAACCATACACCGTTTTCTTCTTCCGCTAGGTGCTTGCGAAATGTCGCTTCGATGGAATCAAGTACCGTCTCTGTAACACCTAGATGGGCAACAAGTGGGCTTCTGAGCGGTTTATCAAACTTCCCAGTGCTACCCCATGGTTGCTTCGGATACCCGGCCGCTTTGTAGCGATAAGCTGAGTCTATGTTCTTATCGAACGCAAACTCCTGCAGCAAAGACTCGATCCAGCCAACGGTCAGAGCACGAAGGTCGTTATCCGAAAGCAAAATCCCTGCGGCACTTAATTCCTGCCTGATTTTTTTGAGCTTCTGGCCCGCGGGCTCGACAAAACCCACTGTTGTCCCAGTGAACGAGTAGTAACTGCTACATAGGAGCTTCAACAAGGCAATTTTATATCGAGAGGGTAACTCTTGGGGCAAGGAGTTTTGTTCAAAGGCTTCCGCCAATTCTGAATCGCAATCACGTTTGAAAAGCGCGATTGCGTCTTCCACCTTCCTCGCATCACCGCCATCAAAAATCGGCAAATCGAACTCGGTCAAAACCGCTAGGAATGCCATGTACAGTACCGAAGAGGGCCGCGGCTCTTTCGAGAGGTTGCTCAACTTGCTGCAAGCAAGCGCTATTGCTTGACGGAATACGTCAAGTTCAATGTCACGTGGAATATCTCGAGCCAGCCTCGCCGCTTTCTGTCGTCCGTCCGAAAAAATAAGAACTTTGCGACCAGCATTTGGATGCCTGGCATTGGCTACCCGGCTAGCCGGCTGTCTCGCCATCTGGGTACGAACCAAAGTGGTGAACGGAGCCTCGCCTTTAGTGACGTGATCCATGATTTTGGAAGGCTCGCCTCTAGCGTTCCTGATCCTGCGCGTGCACACCGGACAATTATCGAATGTGATGTCATCGCCAACCGCAGGTTTATCTGGCACGAGGACTTTCCGGAAACCCGCGTCAGGTGCCGGGCAGACGTCTGTCAAATTACCAGTGGCCATATGCAACCACATTTCCCTATGACGGCTGCGGGGGTGCGCAGCCTCTTCAACAAATATATCGATTGGCATCAGCGCCGTCGTCCCGCCGTCCGACAGAGGCCCGCTTGGCTGGTGCCACACGAACTTCATGTCTTCACTCACGTAACCTCGAACGAATGCGGCGCCGCAGTCTCGATGGGTGAGGAACTCAAAAACCCTAGATTTCGAGTCACAGGCACACTGGGTCGAAGGCTTGGTCTGAAAGCGGCCGAGCGTTGTCGGCCCGCTATGATCAGCCAGCCTACCCGAACAGTTCGGATCCACGCAGGCATATAGCCCAGGCAATCCGCGGAAAAATAGATGAAGGCGAGTCGGTAATAGCACTCGACCATCTGAAGCTCTCTGCGCGTGGCTCGCCAGGGCAAGGAGGGTATCAGTCGCTCTTTCGGCCTGTTGCGCGGGGCTTTCGCCGAAGAGCTTACGACTGAGCGTGCTTAGTTGCTCCGCCTTCCCTGATACCAATTCTATGAGCTTTTCCAGCGGACCGAAGCCACTGAGATTGTCGTACAGCCAATTGCGCAGCGCAGCATGATCATTATCAATAAACTGTTCCCATCCAAGTTGGGAACCTAGCGCCATCGCTGCCTTTGCTGCAGTTGGCAAATCATTGGCTACAGTCTGAAACGCGTCCAAATCGAATGTGGCTAAAGCATCGATCTGATCGGCAGTAACAGAGCGCTCATTTGACCGAGGTTCATGTGTTCCCAAGATAACTCTGAAGCTTCTTTCTGACTCCTCAAGCAAGCCAGTGAGATCGCGGGCAAACCGTTCACCGTCCGTTGTAGCGGTATCACCGCTGCCCAAACTAGCACTCGTCAGTATGCATCGCATGCGTTCTCGAGGAATATCGAGGCGTGCGCATAGACGACGAATCAAAAGCGCCACCTCAGCCCCACCGGCGCCGCGGTACATGTGGGCCTCGTCGAGCACCAAGATGAATTCATTCCGAGCGTCGCTCTTCAACCAGTCCTTGGTTTGCTCAAAGATGTCACGTTCAATGGGGCGCATGAGCATATATTCGAGCATGGAATAGTTGGTGACGAGTAACTCTGGACATCGAGTCTGCATCTCATCACGAGTCATCAATTCGCGGTCACCGGACTGGGTTTTCAGACGTCCCTTCCAGTTCTTTGAAACAAATTCCTTCCCCGCCCGTTTTCCGGACGCATAAGTTTTAGTTTGAACGGAGTCATCTCCGTAGAAGCCAACCAAATCTTTGCTAGGCCAGCGTCCGATACGAACCAGATCACGCTGGACTGCAGGAGCATTCGCGACCTTTTTGTAGAATTGTTCAAATAGCGGCTTGATGAAACGCTCATCTCGATCCGCTGAGCGGCGGCCGGGGTAAGGCGTTCGTCCGGTATAGCTGCCGAAACGGATCGGGGTGGTCCGTCCCTGTGTAAGGAGACTTGCCGCATCCGGATTACCCAAGATCCGGCGAATCCGTGCCATTTGGTCATTAACCAGTGCATTCATTGGGTACAGCAGCATGGCTCTGCAACCCGGCAGCGCCGCAGAGTCCGGTCGCTCCTCACCTTCTACCGCTAGCGTTCCAATGACCGGCATCAAAAAGCTCTCAGTTTTACCTGAACCGGTACCCGTTGCGATCACAAGGTCCGCAGCGTCCTTGCCAAGAAATGCGGCAAGTGCCTGCGACTGATGTTCATATGGACGTGGGTAGAGGCCTAGCCCCATCACCGACAGTTTACTCAGCACGGCAGATGCGGCCTGAGGGATTGGAAGAGCCTCGTAGGACTCACCGACTTTGTAGACCTGAGTCGCTTCAACATAAGGCTTTTGTGCGATGGTTTCGCTCGCCTGCAAGAGTGCATGACGTTCTCTGACCAGGCCCTCATCCCGAATATGGTATTGAGCCTCGATATATTGCCTCAAGCTGTCTGCCAGGCTCTTGGCTGTCTCATGCACACCAGTCGACTCAGCCGTCGTAGACGTCCCACTCATCAGATCCCTCCTTCCGCGCCTAGGCGCTCAACTAACTCAATACCCAGCCCATTCAGCGCGCTCCGCACGATTGGGAGCGCCTCAATAGGTATTACATATTGTCTCAACCCTGGATGCGAGCCCGGAGGAACGCGCATTTCCCAACCAATTAGAAGGGTCTTGGCTTCCGCCACGGGCAGTTTCCGGAACAGGCGTAGCTTCACAAATCCTTGAAAGGTCTCGGCCTCCACCGTCGTGGGGCGACCAATTTGTTGATCAAAATGAAAGCGAAGACGTCTGGCATCCTGCGCTTGAATCGAGGCCAGCCGCTGAAGTCGTCCTCGATAGAAAGCGCCTAAGAAATAACAGGTCAGGGGGCCGGCTTGGTACTTTGCCAAATGGGTGCCTTCAACGCCGGGCAGGTCAGTAATCCCAACCCATTTCAAGTTGAGATACACCATGACGTCTACCAAATTATCGGGAGGGGGGCCGAAGCGCTCGCTCACCTCACCGAGTAGCCTGGCGGACCATCTTTTCAACCCTTCCATTGGCGCACCAATCCAATCACTAGCATCACAGATATCGAGCCATCCTTCGCACATCGACCTGGTGACCAGACGGGCGCGGCCACACGCCCGGGGCTGAACGCCGCCGGGGAAAGCTTGAGAGGGACCGCCACCTAGGATCACTGCGTTACCACAATCGGCACTGATCGCTTGGGGCCGCGGAGTTAACCAGCCACGCTCGGCCCTGACCAAGTCTCCGAGCTCTCCAAGGCTCTCCAAAATACTCAGCACGCCTGGTCGGGCATCGGCATCTTCGCCAAGGCTGTCCCAAATCGGCGATAGACGTTTGCGCACGAGGCTAGTCAAGCTGAGCGATACGGCAGGCTCCCAAGGACCATCCTTTGTTAACGGTACTGAGCACAAATAGGACGCAGCCCTCAAGCACTCTGAGATCGCCGAGATACGCAGCCCTTCACCACGTACTTTGCAGCCAATTCCAGCAGCGATGGTCCTCTTAGCCTCATCTCCAGAGACCGCCTGCCACCTCATTTACGCCCCCTCAAAATGCGAAGACTCTGCTTGCTGCTGAGCCAGAATCCGTTCCGCAATAGTAGCGACCGCTTCAAACGGGCCACCAGACGCCCTCGCCCAAGGACAGGCCCAGTACGTCAGCATCGCGTGTAAATCCCCATCTTCGTTTCCACCCGGCGTTGCCCTGAGTTGCAGATACGCTCGATCTGCACTGCGTGTCCAAAGATTGCCTGGGCGAAACCCCGACTCGGCGAGCAACTCTCTCCAGTCGGTGATGAGGGTGCTCGGCGTCTCATCATCAAAACCCTCAATAAGCTGCCACGAGCCCCTCGACAGGTGGCCATATCTTAAACTCGGTACTCTCGACGACACGCCCCGTAGCGGCAGGCTATCGGTGTCAAAAACTGGGCCGAGCTCGGCCAAGGTGCCACCGTCGGGAAATGCGGCGGGGCCCTCTGCCCACGAACAGATCAGAGCCAGTTTGTGATGGGTGGCAACGGCTAACTGGCGACGGGTGACAATGTCTCGGATTGCGTTGCCATAAATTTCAAACGCAGATCGGTTCGCACCTTTTAGAACTAAGCAGCCTGAATGGTCGGCAACCGCCTCAAGGCAGTCGCTCGCGGCCTCTTCTGATAGGAGGCCGACGGGGACCCGCCACTCGTGAAATGTCGGGCCGCCTATCGCTGCTGCGACTGCATCCGCCATGAAGTCGGCAAGGGACCCTGAGAATTGGACCAACTGACCGGCAGCGAGCCCAGCCAGGATCAGCCGAGCAACAGATATCGCAGCCCCTTTTACGATCCCACATGCTTGAAGGTTGCATGAGATAAGCTCTCGTGCGTTTTCGACAGAATGTATCTCGACAAGAGGCCCGAGGGCTTCAAGCTCAAACAGTCGATACTGCGGTGGCCGGTGCCCCGCCCCGGTGCCCAGTTTGTCCAGATTGTCCAGATTGGCGTGTAACTCTTCAATCCGATCGGAGAGTGCACTTACCGTCTCGGCAGTTTTGATCCAGTCCGGTGCCTGTGACTTAATCTGTTCCACCAGTTTTTTGAGCTCGGTAGCTTGTGCCGAGGTCTCATCCCAATCTTGCGCCCTATCAGCAAGCGCATTCACATCTTGTCTAACCAGATCCGCCTTTTTTTCCGATGCAGTCAGAGCTTCACTAATGTTTCGCCCCCCCTCATCAAGCGCCTGAGCGGTCTTAATGAACTGCTCCGTTCGTTGGTTTGCCTTATCTAAAGCAGATCGCAGGTCAGCAGCCTCGCTAGCCGAGCACTGCACCCGTGTTTTAACATCGTCCACAGAGTCGATTAGCGCTGACACTTTCGACTCAAGTAACTCAAATTGCCCGGCGACCTCCTCGGCTGCCGTTTCGGCGATCTCGAAGTAACCTTCAATCTTGTCCAAACGTCCTGGCAATCCGTCAATCATTCGATCACGAGCAAGGGTCGATGCCGGGCGAAATTTTTCCAGTGCCGCTTGCGTATCCGAATGGTCGGAAAAGCAACTGAACGCGATCAATCGCTCCACAACCTCTCGAGGAACGTCGGGAAACTTACCCGCTATCGTTTCCAGGAACATCGGTCCTGCGTCATCCTCGGGAACAGTTCGATCGCCAGCGGGAAATTCAACGCCCAGCCTATGTTTAGCCCAAGCCACCCAGAAGTTTGCAAATGTTTTCCAGTCTGCGTCGCCTTTCTGGCCACCTTGGGGCTGCACAATGTGACCGATAAGGCGCCTTTGTTTCTCCTTGAATTCAGGCGGTGAGCCTCTGCGGAAGCCGGAGATGGCCGGTTGGCGGTCGCAGTAAGCCTTGCGGTAATCATGAGGGACCTCCTCAATGAACTCGGCAATTTTATGTTGTCCGAATGCAGAGATACGCTCTCTTGCCTCCTGGCCATACTGGTAACTCATAACGAGACACCTCCTGCTGAATGTTTGATGTCAAATCCGCTGGCGCGGAGTTCGCTCGCCAGAGCGCGATAGTTCGGTATAAGTCTCTGCGGAGGCCTGCTTGCGCAAAATGCTCGAACCAATGTCGAATCGTTCGCAAAACGCCCAGCCGTTGACCCGACGTGCAGTTGGAAAAGGAAACTGCGCAGCCTTGTCCGGATGAGGTGATCCAAGACTAAATGAGCCTTACTGACTGCCGGCATCAACGGAGTGCCCGCCAAACGCAGCCGGCCGAACCCTCCGAACTCAAGATCGACAGGTGATGACGAGTCGCTTAAAAAATCAATGACCGCGGTCTGTATAGCGGGGGGTAGGAGCCGCTGATGGGCACAATGGGGAGCGGCAGTATTGCCTGACGCCAATCGAAGGGTGACCGGCGTTGACCGACTTTCGGCATGTAGCTGACCAGAGATGCCGGGAGGCATCGCCAGGTACTCGAGTGTCGTCAGTTGCTGCCTGACTGACTCCACAAGCGCTTTACACTTTGAAGTGCCGAAGGGTACGACTAAGTGCACTCCTTCCGCAGTAGTAAATGCCATCTCCAGTCCAGGTAGGTCCGATACCGGCCTAACTGTGAGTGTCCGGGAAAAGAGTTTTTCGCTTTCAGAGCGCTCGGACTTAGCGACTCGGAAATGCGTTTGTCCACCCGGTGCCAAAACAAACAAAGCAGGTGATCGTTCAAGCCCCATTGCAGCTATTCGGCTTTCACCACCAAACACCAGCATGTTTGGCCCTGCATCCCCCGGACCTACCGGCATCATATTGGCGGCCAAGACTATCGAACTAGAATCGGTACACTCAACGGCATTTACACTGGCGTTTCTCGCAAGAAACGGCCAGACGGTTGAGATGCTTGGTACAGAGGGATTGACCATCAAGCCCGTGAAAGCCTGGAGCCATTCAATGCATTCTTGAGAGGGCGCTTCAGGAACAGTGATTAGAGCAAGCGACCAACCTTGCCGACTTTGAAACCTATCGGGGACAAGCTCATTGGGGAAGCCCGGAAACTCGGGCTCTTTCCACAAAACAGCGTAGGTCTCTGCCCCTCGCAGTTCGTGCGCTCTCGGGAATCCAATCGTGCCACCGCGCCCCGAAGCCGTGAACACAGCCGCCCCCAATGATGGAAGTCCGCGGCATTCACGCTCCACGCCTTCGACGAAAAAACGGTCCGGAGCACCGTCAAAGGACACTATCCGAAAGTCGTCCGTGGAGAGTTCGGCCATGATCCGAAAGCCAGTAGCCATACCGCGCATATTGATGTTCTGTAACCGTCCCCCCACATCAACAGTGAGCGTGGCGTTGCAAGCACGACAGGAAGGCAGGGTCAACTCTAGATACCACGCAGCCCGATTTTGCCCTCTTTCGATTTTTAATCGCAGGTCCATGCGCCGCTTGGTTAGACCAGCAAGCGCGCCATTGGAAGCGCCCTGCTCATACTGGCCTAGAGTAAAGTTTTCACATTCAAATGTGCCGGTGCCGGGATAGTGTGCAAAATATTTTCTACGTTTGAGTCCTGCGCAGTGGCTCACTCTCGCCCGGCAAATAGGACAGACGTAAAATCCTCCGCCAAATGCCTTTTCAGCCGACTCGATTTTGTTTGTCACTCTGTTAATGGCATAGTCCATCGCCTTCCCCTTCCCCTTCCCCTTGCGTCCCTAATTCCGTTGGGTTGCGTCGAGCAACTGCTCCTGCTCCACTTGTGCTCGGAGTAACTGGGCTTGATTGCCAAACAAATCAATCAGGTCGCTCGATTTCCAATATTTGAAATTCGGCATATGGATAGCACGTGGCAGTAACCATCGCTCAAGCGCCATATCAGCGATCTGGTTAACGGATTGCAGAGAGCTCACGTCGGGCTTCCCTTTTCCGCTCTGCAATATTTTGGTCGCATTGGATGCGAGTTGAGAGATAAAGACTTCGCGTTGGATGCCATGGCGCATCAGATCATCTTTGAAGCCGAGAGCGGTCAGCGCTGCTCGAGTGGTGCGCAACCGCCAGTTGGGGCCCTGCCCGAAAGCGTGCTGATCGGCATAGGTGTGATCCTTATAGCGCAGATAGTCCCGCAGTTCGGTGAAGAGCCAGTCTGGGATATGAAAATGTCCCCAACCACCGGTATAACCTATCGATTTGAGATACTCCGTGCCGTGTAGCTTCAACCTGTTATAGACCGAAGAACGTCCCATCGACGAGGTCGTTATGATCGCCAGTAAACGCGCCTTCTTTTCCTGCTGAGAGATAATGCCCCTAGAGGCGCCATAGGTCGCGGCAAAATCATCGTACAGATCACGACTACGAAGCAGACAGGCAACCAATTTACCGCCAAGCAGTGAGTTATAAGGCGGGATCGCTCCTAGCACATAAGCATCCATAATATTAACCAGTCTGGCGCCGCGGTCATGGGAGTTCCAACCGATAAACTTGTCTCGCACCCCAAGGTTGAATACAGGATCACCGATAGCAATAATCCCCATCAGTTTTCCGTTGCTTTGGTCCCAAACCAGATAGCGTAGGCGGCGCCCAAAGCCATTGGACACCGGCACTGACCAGGATAGCGCAGCCAATCGGAATAAGTCGCTTTGCCAAGTACTGGAAGACACGCGCTCCAGCACGGGTGAAATTTTTTCCGGTTTAACCTCAGATCCTGATGCAAAATGATGCATCAGTTTTGCACCCGCCCTGAGAACAAAGCTTTCGCTGGCGATAAGACGCTCTTCACGTTGCGCACTATGCAGAGTGCGGATTGCCTCCTTGCCATTTCCCGGCGGACGCAGCGCACCCTCATCTGTTTTAGTGAACCCCAAAGAATGTAAGTGCTCGCGTAACTTTCGCTTGAGGTTCGCTTCTCGGAGGTTAACGCCAATAATGATCGCGTCGCCTTTTGGCATGTGTCGCTTCCTGCTCAGTAGTAATCCAATGGCGCCTAACTAGCCGACAGCTTCTGCGTTACACGCATGGGAGGCTTGATTAGAATCGGATCGGCCACCCAATCGATTATTCGGACGGTGTTCGCGTCGCGCCAGACTTCAGCAAAAGGGGTCAACGGATACCCCATCCCAGCTTCCGTTTGGCGAACTCCAACAGCTTGTGAGTCCAGCCGTCAGCGCAGAGAGTAGATGGTACATCCATCCTCAACACTTATAAAATAAAGGCAACGCACTGCACTGACAGTCAGCACGTGCCCAGACAAGCTGAGCTCTAATGCCCTGATCCAACTCAGCACGCCGTCGCTGAAAAATCTGGCAGCGAACACACGCTGCTGCGACGTCCACACTGGGAAGGACGCCACGCGGACGACCTTGATTCCTCTCATACGACCGCCATCCGCACCTACCAGACGGTGGCGCGCGAAGCGGACCGAATATCCATCACGAATGTCTGTCGGCGATCACTTCCTGCGGAAGTCGGGGAGTCAAGAGATTTTGAGTCACAACATGCGCTCGCCAAGATCACGCCTTAGGACATTTAAGTGGAGATCTGTCCAGGACGCCTTCACTCATTGGGCGTACCGATGCTCAGTTTGGTCGATCAATAGATCCGCTTAACCAGGATCGCCTTGGGAATCATCACGCCTTTATTAAAGTCTTGAGCGTATGTGACGATGACATCCGCCATGACTGTTTCCTCGGTCGCAGCTTTACCAGGGACGACGCCCTCACCGAAATAAAGTGGTAGCCGCTTTTCCGAAGCAACCGTCGGAAGAATCGCCTTCCAGCCGCGATCGGTTTTATCGCGATCAAGGACCTTGATCTCAACCGCCACTCTCTCATAGAGATGATCGACGTCCCGAATGCGGAAATCGGCTTGTGCCGGAGCATCGGTCGCGGCCTCGTGGGAGAAGGACACGTCGGAGCTCTTATCCTGCCCGATGTATAGACGTCCGCCATCCTCACCCGCCGCCGGACTTACGAAGTTTAAAGCGGCAGCCACCACTTTTTTCTTGTCACCCGTCATGGAGGCATCGATGGCTTTTTTCAGACGCTCAGGCGACACGCCGGTAGCATCAGCACCTATGTTGATGATGACGTTATGGTTTGCCTGTATGCTCGGGGTGTCGGTTTTGGTAAAGGTGTCGTAAGCAGTGATCGCTTGACTGGCGATTAGCAAAACGGCCAGTGAGGCTAAGCCTCCCACTGCTGCAACCTTCGTCGCTTGCCCCATCTTTGTCCCCTTCAGCCAGGCCTTAAACTTCACCTTGTCCTCTTCCGACAGAAAGGAAATGGACATTTCAAGAAGCTCTTTCAGACTCCCAGATTCGATTTTTTCCACTTTCAGGGAATGCAGATCAATCGAGGTTCCACTGAGCTCCCCGAGTAGCAGTGGCACTTTGGCCGCGAGTTTTTCGAGGGCGAGAAGAGATTTTACGATTTCGTCAATTGGGACGGGCAGCTTGCTTTCATAATAGAACGCTAGCGGTAAGGTATAGGTGATGGGTTCTGCCACGGTGCTCTCCTTGCAAGATGCGAAATGTACATTTCTCTGAGACAAAATGCCATCACTGTGAAATGTACCATCGCTCGACGATTTCGCTCGGCTGGGGTATGTCGTTGATTGGACGCCGCCCAGACCGACCCAAAACTGCGTTGAGCATCGTGAGCGGCGCTTTTTCGCAAAAGCATTGTAGTGTATGCCCTTGATTGAGATCGACTGATCGTCCAACTTGCGCCCAGGGCGAAGACAAGCAGTGAGGTCTTAAGAATTTACGATGCTATTCGCATTCCTGGAATGCCAGTTCTTCGTCGCCGCGAAAAGGATTCAAAAGTAAAATGACTTGCTCAAGTCAATCAAACAATTCAGAGAGACCAGAAAAAAGCTGCCATGCCTAGACAGAGCAACGCAGGAGATACAAGACAAATATATTGCGAACTTGAGTTTTCTGGAAAAGCACCTCGCGGAGGTCTCTCAATAACTTAAGCTCATTGAGCGATGCGAGGCACGACCTGGGCGTTAACATAGTTTTTTAATATTTTGTTGATGCATCAGACTCCTTGTGACAACGTTGATGGCGCTCCCTTTAAATAAACGGATAAAGTCGCCCTTAGTACAGGAATTCGTACAGCGTGTTCGATATCAGCGAACACACTGTACACGTCAGCGCCTTTACTTGATCCGAAGAGGAAGGAATTAAGGATGCACGGAATCTCTCGCCCAAGTTCAAATCTCACGGTGTATGCTATTTTAATCAAGATGTCCGGCGGGGTCATTCGTCTGGTTGAGCTCTCAAGGGATAATTGAGCGCTCCGTAGTCCTTGAATTAGAACGTGCGCACCAAGGCACAGTAGCCTACTTCATAGGTCATAAGTTCTCGTTGTACGAGACATATCAAAGAACAATTCCATTCGAAAGAGCTAACGACCAAACCGAAGTTGACTATGGAAAATGCGTGATCCGATATTTTTTTCAAAACGCGCAAAGAGGCAATCAAGCTTACTACCCGCCTTTCGAGTAAACCTCCCTAAATGGCTATGCAAGTATTCATAATCGGCTGAGGTCGCGCAGCCGAAATGTATCATTGGAATAATTTCTTCTATCTTGGGAAACGCTATACCATGCCTTATACAACTAGCCCGCAATTTCAAAATTTCCTTTTCTCGAATCCCACCAAGAACGTAAGCCGCAAGCACCTGACCACCAAATCTCGCTTTAATATCACTTAATTCGGCGCCATGAAGGATTGCATCTTCAAAAGTAATAAGTTGGCTATATTTTCTCGTAGGTTTTCGGCCAAAAAGAAAACGTGCTACACCCGCCTCATGATTGTAGGTCGGCGCCAGAAGGAATAGGTCGTAAAGATTAAAAAACAGTTTGCGTGCGCGTTTGTTCTGACGCTTGCGCCAAAGTTTGATGCGCTGAATTAAATCTCTACGTAACCTCTGAAAGTTTACGCTCAGCCAAGGATCGAGAGCTATATTAGGCTGCACACTTTGGATGTAAGCATCCCAGCTCTTACGGAAAGTTGCATTTACCCCTAAGACTGATAGATCTACTCCGTGGAAAGCGCAAATCACAGCATCTCTCGCGCACCAGCTTTTACGCCAGCCTGGCATTTGCCCCCTTACAATGTCCTCTCGCAAGCAAATAGAGCAAAAATGCGTTCTTCGGCCAGGATTAACAAGAGCAATATTTTTTGCGCTAAAAAAGCACTTGACTGCCTGTTCATTTAATGCAAGAGAAATAGTGTTTTTTTTGAAATAAACAGTCGAAAAATCAAAGTCTAGATCTTCATCAATAGGATTAACCCCCGCCCATGCTATCCTTGGTCGTGCTAGAAGCAGTTCGCGCTCTCCCACAACTATTCGTCTTTTCAAAGAAATTCGGTAGAGCCATGATGTTAATGTTTCATCATGAAATGGTGCAGGTAGGCCGCATGAAAACCGCATTAGTAAGACCAAGGTTTTTCAGCTGCAGCCTTCAAGCATTCTACATCTATGCGCTCCTTCCCATTCTTGAGCGCGTAACATCCGGCGCTGCGTATCAGATCAATGACTTTATCCATACGCCCGTGGGTGCTTTGCAAAATAACCCGTACTATATTTTTTTCGTAGAGCTTTGAGGGCTCCCTAAGTGGTAGCTTCTCTTCAATAGAAAGTAGAAACGATCTAAATTCTTCAGTTTCTCTCCAGTCACTTAGCAACACCTCCGTGAACCGTCGTTTGGTTTCAGGCTTTGCGCCTAGTACAGTAGTAGCACCTAAAGTACCGAATCCAAATAAACACAGCGCGTATTTCTCACCGATCAACGTTTTGAGAATCGATCCGTTGATTCGTTGCTCATCTTTCTTTACTAACAATAGTTCATGTATTTCATCGATAACCAATCCCCAGATTTGTCTTAGCTTTAAAATATCTGCAAGTTCATGCGAAACCAATCGCCCTTCCTTTGGCCTTGATGACCCATCAATCGGTATTTCTAACGCCCTACACAATTCCGAGTGAAATGTCTTTTTAATATGAGGTTTTTCTGGATCGAGCGCCATATCCAAAAATAGAAGGCCATCACTTCGCTCAACTCTTTTAGGTATTTGACGTATGATTGCCGTCTTACCTACACCTCCCACTCCTGCAACCATAAGTGCGGGCGCTGTAATACGTCTCGGTACGCGAGAAATATTGTTCATTATTTTGAATATTTCCTCACTTGGAGAATAGTCAACCCAGACGTCTTTATTTATTAGCAAGATTCTATCTTGAGTATTAAGTTCTCGTAAATCTCGAGGATAGTCACTCATAGCTCATCACTCACACCAAATTTTTTGGGGGGTTGTGAATAATCCGGTACATCTTTTGGTTCGGCGGTTGTCTTACTGGGATAAAATTCTTTTTCGTACTCTTCTCGTGCTGCAGCCTGCCTTCTCGCTCTTTTTGTTTCCTTGACGCTTTTAATCTCAATCGCCTCCGCCTCTCGATAAGCGACTGGTCCTTCTGGCGTTGTGAAGGCCCCTGGTATCTTACGACCGCTGTGAAACGCGGCCGCACGGTACTCTTCATATGTGTAATCAGGGTTGCTCATATCCGCGAATGGGATAGGTACATATCCCGTTGGGAACTTCACCCATATTTGCTTCATTGAAAGGGGGTCGTATTTTATTATAGCCTTTCCTGTGCCGACCAGTGGCGAAAGCACATTATCCCAGTAAAAAATATTCTTAAACTCTATACCCTTAGTTTGTACCACCCTTTCCTCAGTAGGCATAAAATTCAATCTAAACTGTTGAGGATCAGTAGTAAATGGAGGATAAGGAGTTATCCCTGTCGGATCGAAATATTCCGTCCACGCCTCTGCTGGTGACTTAGCAAGCGCAGAATGAACAGTATTATGATATTCATATACTTGTAAGGCAAACCATCGACAAAATTCGGAAAATGTCATCGTAGGCAACGCGGAAGATTTAAGATTTTTACGAGCTACTGTATTTGACATTGTTGTTCCTGACAAAAGGTGTAACTTCCCCATAAACGTGCCAATTAATCTTTCTACATGACCACCGTAATGTTTTCTGCCAGGAGGGCGATGTTCGTACCCCATCTGAACTTTATCTAAATCCAATAGAAATCTACGTTTCTTGAATTCCTTAGCATTATCCATTCCGAGTAACTGTGGCACCCCGAAAAACGGATAGCTAAACTTGTCTAAACCCAGCCTCCCCAGAAACTCCCACTTTGGCAGTACCGCGTGAGTTAAGGCCGAAGCAACCGAGACTGAGTTAGGAACGTGCAGGCTCAAATAATAACCTAAAACTACGCGCGTATACCTATCGACGACAAGTGTTATCCATGGCCTGCCAATGGGATGGATTCGGTCATTTGCCAAAAGTACTACGTCACCTAATGTATGATCCATTTGAGCAGATTCTAATGGAAAACTCAGGGCTTGAGACCCTGGTTTTGCATGATGTTTTTGCTTGGCGGCTTCTTTTCCTTTGCGTAAAGATGTGACTTGTAGGGAAGTTAACTTTGAATAAACTCGCTGCCTAACGGTTGCCTTCGATGGCGTCTTATAGCCTTTCTCCTTGCATACCACCTCAACTCTTTTCCATATATTTGAAATCGGCACAGCTTCTTTGTTTTTGTACACATCTATAGCTTCGCTGATAACTTTTTCTATTTTCGGGTTAAGTCGCACCTCACCCTTTTTAACTCCTCGATTTCTCCTTGTTAAAGTAATTGGTCCTCTTGCAGCGTCGAAGTTTCCGAGAATCTTATAGATATGGTTCACGCTGACACCGACTTCTACCGCCGCTTGCTTTTGAGAAATCTCTCCATTTTTGAACTTGACGAGGATATCGTGCCGGCGTTTGGCCTCGTAAAATTCATCATCTGATACTTCATAACCACCCGCTGCCGACCAAGCAATATTTTGCTGATCAGCCACAATCAAAAATTCGATTTCATCGACCCCTACTGCCACAGTTTCACCGGTCGATGAAACTCGTACCAGGACATTTTTAGAGTCAATGATAGAAGTTATAACCGAGCCTTTTCCGCGCGCTATTACTTGCAAGTCTTTTTTTAGCTCAACAAACATGAATAGGGTCCAATAGTTTCCTATTAGCTATATAGACCACTACCGTTCATATTTTTTGACGCGAATTTATAACTCAGAAGGCTGATGCGATAACACTCTGAATCGTAGTGCTTTTTTTCTTTCAAAATGTCGTATTTAAAAATCAGAGTCGTGTATCCGATACACGCCGAGATAACGAATCTTTTGGCTTTTCGAAAAAGTTAAAAAGGATAAAACCCCCTAAAGATCTGGGCTTTTATCCTTTTTAAATTGGGATATTATCTATACTATTGATTTTATTAATAATTATTGAAAATGATTATTGATTGACAGCCACAAGCTACCTAAGGCGCTGATTCGACAAACCCACTTCTGGTGTCCATTCTCTCAACGGGCCATGTCCTTCATGTTCATGGCAAGTTATTCAATGAGGTGGCTGCCGATGAAGCTGATTCAGTGCCGTTTCTCTTCTGGTCAGCGTGTACCGATGCTCGTGCAAGCTGGTAATGCGGCTCCGTTGCCCAAACTCGTTCCGTTCATCTACGTCCAACTCAAACTCAGGCACCGCGCTTACAATACGGCTGCAGCGCATCTGCGAGCGATCCAGGCTTTCTATAGCTATGCTAAGAGCCGAGATCTGGATGTTGATCTCACGTGTTTTTATTATTGGTTGAGTGCGCCAGATGTCGGAGTACGGCGCCATACTTGATCAAACTGCTTCTGATTACCCGATCCGGGCGAATGCGCCTATAAGATCGACTGCATGTCGTAGCTCCCTATGGGCACGGACAATGCCTTGCTGGACATCTCCGAAAGCATTCCTCTGGTTGTGGACGTCGTGGCCCGTAATGCCGGTGTGCCCGGTCTGCGCTTCACTGACCGCCACGGCAACGAACTGCCTTGGTAACCGTCCAAATCCCCCTGCGGTTGGAGGCTGAGGAACTACAAAAAATCATCACTCCATGATGACTGTGAACTCGTCTCTTCATCTGGAAGAGGCGGATGACGCCCCGTTATTACAGCTTCAATACAGCTAAACGCAGGCATCAAATTTTCTGCGATCTCTACCGCTTTTCCTGTTGGGCGCACTCCTCTACCTGTCCGAAGAAATAATGGATCGTCAAAGTGCGATCTCAATCGAGCGAGAGAACCACTCACGGCAGGTTGCCCTACCTTCATTAGAACTGCGGCGCGCGAGACACTTCGCTCACGATATAGCACTAAAAACGTCACCATCAGGTTGAGGTCGACGTTATGAAAAATTTTCTCATTGATCGCCATAGTCCTCTTTCCCTCTACTATTCAGTTTATTGTTTTTTCTGGCACGGAGATGATTACGATGATGCTTGCGGCTTGAAAGCAACTGCCTTTTTTGTACTAGCAACTACCCCACCGAACTGCGTCGGTCAGTCATCAGCTTTCACGCCAGATTCATCGCAACCTAAAATAATTGTGCGGTGGATAATGAAATGGATAAACCGTGAAAAATGAGACGCTTAGTCGTAGCAAAAGCGACAATTTACTTGAAGCTTACTTGTTTTCGATATCAGGACTAATGATATTTACTCAGGGCAAAAAAAAGCCGCCTATGAATAGGCGGCAAAAACCAAAGGACGATGAATGAAGCCTCTACCAAGAGTAAAATTGACAGAAGCACATCGGGATGTTGATCCAAGCAGAATCCTACTCGCATCTTGCGCCGCGCACCATAAATCCCGTCAATATAAAAAATCAAAACAACTTATTTTATTTTTGGCGATTTGCAAAAATACCAAAACAAACAATACGACGATATCTCCAGGGCTAATAACACGACTCAAACATCCCCCCCCTCCTCGATCGCCGTTCGATAATCTTTTTCCTGGCGGCCTTAACCTGAGAGGCCAGTTCTGGAAAATATGATGAGTGCTTTAGAGCAAGAGCGCCTGAGCTGAATCTGCAGAGTGCTGGCTCAGTTCTTTCTTCTTTGTAGGCAGGAGGCATCGATAGCGAGGGCAGTTCATGGTTTAACGCCAGCGAGGAATACAAAGTTATTGTCAGTGTTATCAACGTAAGGAAGCTGCGGCAACCATCGCCACTCAACATTTCGAGTGTGCCGTTTAAGGTCAGGTGGTAGTGCAGATGAAGGCCATCATCGAAACAGGTGGTGAAATCGTCCTTTTGACACACTGCAACTGAGAGACAATTTGTAGCTGACACTGCCACGGCCTCCTCTCCTCTGCGGCATGACAGCAACCGCGGGACTGCCTTTGCTTAGAACATAAATACGATCAAAAAAATGGGCCGTGGTTATCACCACGACCCATCGCCTACTTGCGTGTCAGCGATCAGGCAGTTGCTCGTGCCTTATGGATAGCCACGATTTCAGCTTCATCCTTCAGCGCCTTTTGAACGGATGGACGAGCGTCTACACGCGCTTTCCAGGCGTTCAGGTTTTCCAGATGGCCGATCTCGGTGCCCGAGCGTTCGTGCCACAGGGTGGCCCAAACATAGGCGTCAACAACCGAGAAATTATCGCCTAGCAGGTACGCACGTCCGTCAGCCAGACGGGTGTCCAAGGTGGTGTATGCGGCGACCAGTTTTGCACGAGTCCACTCCGTGCCGAAATCGGTCATTAGTTTGCGCATCAGAGGGATATGCTTCTGTGCAATCTCGGTGGCGATGAAGGTCAGCAATTGGTCGACCTTGACGCGTTCCAGGGTGCCACGCGTTGGGATCAGACCGAATTCAGGATGCTGGTCAGCCAGGTAGGAAGTAATAACGATCGTTTCGGTGATTTTGTCCTGCGAATCATTTTCCAGGGCCAGAACCGGAACGTACAGGAGTGGGTTGGCCTCGGCGAAAGATTCACCATTGGAAGTGGTTTGGTCGAAAACGTTGAAGTGAACCAGTTCAGGATTCAGACCAATTTCGTTGGCGATGATCTGAACGGCTTGGGAGCAGGTTTGATCGGCGATGTACAACTTAGTCATGATTGCATTCCTCGGGGAGTCAGTTGTTTTTCCGCGCCCTGAATCCGGGCTGGTGAACAAAGTCTGAGCTTCCCTCTGAGGATGATAAACAGCCGGCAACGATACGCTCTGTAGCTTGCACAGCTACAATCAGCCCACCGTTTGATAAAGCGTCGGGTGATCGTCGCTGCCTTGTACCGGCGGGTCTTCTTATATGATGGGAGAACGTGAAAAAATGAATACGGACGTGAGCTTTCCAAGCGTCGATCACAGAACGTCTGAAACCAATCATTGAATCCATATGGGAGACAGTCTGTGTCCAAAAAAGCGCTTATTCAGATTTAAATAACCTATATAGTCGGTGCTGAAACTCGATTCTCAGGTAATCACGCGAAATAGGCCCACTGCCTTTGAGCTCGATACGCCGAATAACACAAGCACGCAGAGACCTCTGTCAGCGCAAAGCTTAGGTACGGCTTTGGGCTTCTATTAAAAATAGCGCCCCACTCCAGACAAAGAAAGTCAACTCAACAAAACTATTACTCATTCAAAAAAGTCCCGCGCGCTTGCGGACCTGAAAACCAAAATAGCGCAACCGAGGGCCGTCTACGAGACCGAACCTGCAACCGATCCCGAAGCATTTCGTCTGAAACTATTCTAATAAAAATTACGGTATCAAAAAATCGTAAGCAATGATGCTTTCAATTAATATTAGATAAAACCCTAAAACTTTTCACAAAGAAAAAACTTTAAGATATAGCAAGCGCACTAGCTTTTTTTACCGAACGTCTTTAGCTCCGCCATTGTGAGATGGTACCGCACTATCGAGATAAAAAATCTCAAACCGCCTTTTGAAAAATGAGCCATAGTAAGTCAAGCGATAGTTGTGTACGTATCGACATGAATAGACAGATTATAGAGAGACTGTAATGGAACGAGCCGACACCTCCTTTCCGGACATAGCCGCCTTCGTCGGCGTCGCACAGACCGGTAGCTTTACCCGAGCTGCTGAAAATCTTTCAACGAGCAAATCCAACGTAGGCAAGGCGGTTCAACGACTGGAGATCAGGCTGGGTACCAAGCTCTTCCAGCGTACCACCCGTGCCGTACGTCTAACTGAAGATGGCGAAACCTATCTGAACGCGGCCATCGCGGCGCTGGATGGCCTTCGGGATGCGGCTCGCGAGTTAGCCGCAAGAAAAGATGAGCCAATGGGCCGCGTTCGCCTGGACATCCCGTCTGGGTTTCGCCAGTTGTTTCTTCCAACCATCTCCGAACTTCGTCAGCGCTACCCACAGGTGACGCTGGAGTTGTCCATGACCGATCGCATGTCGGACGCAGTGGGTGAAGGCTGGGATATTGTAGTTCGTGCGGGGGAGTTGCCGCAGGACAGTGAAATGACTGTGCGCAAGCTCTGCAATATCACACTCAGTCTGTACGCCTCTCCCGACTACCTGGCCCGTCATCCGCCGATTGAGTCAGCGGCCGATCTGGTCAACCACGAGGCGGTTATTTTTCGGGGGTTTACTGGTCGGCTGCGTCCCTGGTCGATTACCGATAATGGCCATGTTCGAGAGTTTTCGCCGACGCCGGTTTTGATTGTTTCAGATGGGCAGGCCGTTATTGACTCCACGGTTATTGGGCTCGGCATTGCCCAAATTTATGACAAGGTTGCTCAACCCTATGTCGATTGCGGCAAGCTTGTCCGCGTACTCACTGCTGTTGACTCACCGGGCCCTCCTGTCCATGCCCTCATACCCTTGGGCAGTCGTATGCCGGCAAAAACCCGAGCGGTGCTCAACTACCTGGCGGATCGTCTGCGTTAGCGTGATGACTTGTCGCATCCTGCTCTTGATCCAGGCTCGCCAAACGCAAAAAGCCCTGAAGCAGAAAGGGATCTTCTGCTTCGGGGTCTGAGCACATCGGGTTATTGCCGCTTCAAGGCGGGCAACTGTTTTGATGCCTAGGCAGCTTCGCTGGCAGCGCCACCTGCAACCGCACGATTCTTGCTCAACAATCCAAGAACCACAGCCGCAGAAGCCAATGTGATGATGGTCAGGATATGCAGCAGGTACTGAAATGCAGAGGCATACCCTTGTACCAGACGCTCATTGGCCAGACCTGGAACGGTGTTGATGGCATGGGCCATATCACCGGTGGTAACGCGATGCGCGGCTTCTGCAATAAGCGATGCATCAGCGCTCCCTGCAACCACCTGTACCGCTTCTGAAAGGTTGGTATGCAGCAACGAAGCCAGCATCGCAGCCACGCTTGCCAGGGCGATGCCCTCACCCGCGACACGCACCGTGTTGAAAATGCCAGCCGCCATACCCGCGCGCTCTTTTGGTACGACGCTGACCGACAGGCCGTCCATCAAGCCCCAAGGCAGACCTGCCCCGATACCGATCAACAGCATGGGGCCAACCAGACCAAACTTCGGCTCGCCAATGTTATACAGGCTCAACCAGTGCAGCCCCACGGCAGCGATCAGGAACCCCACGCCCGAAAGAACGCCGGCGGAGATAAACCGCGTCATCGAGGCGGCCAGCATCGGTACTACCAACATTGGTGCAGACAGTGCCAGCAGCAGCAAACCGGCGTCGATTTCGCTCAGGCCTTCAACACCAATGAATCGCAACGGCAGCATCACGACCAGCACGATGTAGCAGTAGCAGGTGCCGATCGGCAGCATTTGCACGCCGACAAAACGCGGGAAGCGGAACAGCGTCAGATCCAGCATCGGGCGCTTGACGCGCATTTCAATCATCACGAAAACCACCAGCAATACCGCCGATGCACCCAACAGGCCAACCACTAAAGGGCTACCCCAACCGCTGTCAGGCGCTTGGATCACGCCAAATGTAAACAACGCCAGCACCGAACTGAAGGTAACGGTGCCGGGCCAGTCAAGACCTGTTGCGCCGGGGTCACGTGTCTCACGCATGCGCGGCAGGCCAAAGACCATGGCAATCACACCGATCAAAGCCGTGAACAGGAAAATCGCACGCCAGCTAAAGGCTTCGATCAACACGCCGGCCACCAATGGGCCGAATGCCAGACCGATACCGAAGGTCGTGCCCAGCATGCTGTACGCACGGGTGCGAGCATGACCTTCAAACTCTTGTGCAAGCGCAGCGGAGCCACTCGCCAGTGCAGCCGCACCGGCAACCCCTTGAATGGCACGCAGGATATCAAGCCAGAACACCGAAGGTGCCATGCTTTGGGCCAACGACGCAGCGGTAAACAGCATCATGCCGATGGTGAACAGGCGCTTGCGCCCATAGACGTCAGCCAAAGCACCTGCAGCCATCAGTAAACTGCCGAAAGACAGCATGAAGGCATTGGTGATCCAGGTAAGCGCCACTGGACTTCCACCCAGATCCCGCCCAATCGCGGGCGTGGCAACTGCCCCTCCGGTAAAACTCAGTGGAAGTACCAAAGCGGAAAGACAAATCGCTGCAAGAATAAGCAGCTTGTCTCTCTCCCTGGCAACTCGGTCTGTTGATTTCATGATTTCACCGTAAGTGGAATGTGCGCAGCTGAATGCACCGTCTTTGAAAATCGGCATCACCGTCGAGGGGTTTGCCACTTGGAAACCCAGGCATCGCCTGTGCTTGGGAGCTATTGTCCTGTAAGCAAGGAAGTCCTTAAACGCACCTGCGTGAGACGCTTCGTCGCTTGCAAAGAGACAATGCGACACCCCCGATTCCGGGCCTGCGTGACGGATGCACCGATGCGTCATCACAAAAACAAAAAAGCATGCTCGATGGCATGCTTCTCTGTTTTTCCATCGGTGATAGTCAGCGAGCGTTACCGCTGCGTGATCGCTTGAGACGTGGCCGGTTTGGCATTACCCCAGCCACCACCCAATGCGCGAATCAGGTTCACGGTGGCCGCCGCTTGAGCGCCCTGCAACTGCACCGCCGCCCTGCGTGATTGCAGCGCCGTCCGCTCCGCGTCGATCACAGAGAGATAGATGACATCTCCTTCGGTGTACTGCGCCCGAGCGACTTTCGCCGCCCGGCCTGACGCCTCCACAGCTTGCGACTGCGTCCGGGTCTGGTCTTCCAGCACTCGCAGGTCAGAGAGGTTGTCCTCTACTTCACGGAACGCCACCAGCACCTGTTGCCGATAGTTGGCGACATCTTCTTCGTACTCGGCCCGGGCCTTGGCCAGGTTTCCCTTGCGCAGGCCGCCGTCGAAGATCGGCAAGTCAAGCGCTGTACCCACCAACGGGCCAAGCAGGAAAGTACGGCTGCTCCATTTGAACAAGTTGCTCAGCGAACCGGACTCAAAACCGGCAGTGCCGGTCAGCGTCAATGACGGGAAGAACGCCGCTTTAGCCACGCCGATCCGTGCGTTCGCCGCAGCCATCGAGCGTTCGGCTGCGGCGATGTCCGGACGACGCTCCAGCAGTGAAGATGGCAAACCCGCCGGGATACGCAGATTCACCGGCTGTAAAGGATTGGCGGCCATCGAAAACTCTGCCGGTGTTTTGCCCAGCAACACCGCGAGGCTGTGCTCCGACGTCGCACGCAGACGCTGCACCGTCATTGCATCCGACCGGGCTGTCGCTAACTCAGACTCGGCACGCGCAACATCCAGCTCACTGATATCGCCCAGCGCATATTGCTGCTGCACCAGTTTCAGGGCTTGTTCACGCAGTTCGATGGCATGGTTGTACACCTCGATTTCCGCGTCCAGTTCACGCAACGCGAAATAGTTCTGTGCTACATCCGCCTGCAAGGCCAACAACACCGAATGGAACAAGGCTTCGCTACGCTGGGTTTCCGCGTCCGCCGCATCAACCGTGTTGGCGACGCGACCAAACATGTCGACCTCGTAAGAGATACCGGTCTGGGCACGCCACAGGGTTTGACTTGCCCCCTGCCCGCTGTCCGACTGGAACTGCGACGCCGGTGACACACGCTGACGGGTCGGGCCGAAACCCGCGTCTACGGTTGGGAACAGAGCCGAGCGAGCCGACTGATTCAGCGCCCTCGCCTCATTCAACCGTGCGGCCGCTGCAACCAAATTCTGGTTGGCATCCTGCGCCTGACTTTCGAGGTGATTCAGAGTGGTGTCATTGAACACCCGCCACCACTCGCCCCTGGTGAAGTCCTCCGACGGCTCGGCGGTTTTCCAGTTGCCGGCTTCGGCAGAAGACAGCGGTGCCGAAACCTTTTCCTCTTTGAAAGCCTGTGGTGCAGAAACATCAGGTTTCTCGTAAGTCGGCGCCAGGGAGCAGCCGGCCGTCACCAGCATCGTCGCCAGCCAGACCGATCCTAAAAGCATCCGATTCATTGCAAACACTTTCATGTCGTTCTCCTTACTTCAGGTACGCGGCTTCAGGCACGCGGGCTGATGCTTGAGTGTGATGGCCACTACTTGAGTGGGGCGTGTGTTCCGGACTGATATTAAAGTCGTCGTTGAGGTCAGCACCGAGGTGTGGGTGTTTACCGTGCTTATCCACCAGGTGTTCCACACCCGACAGTTTGCGCAGCAACACGTAGAACACCGGCGTCAACATCAAACCGAACAGAGTCACGCCCAGCATGCCGAAGAACACTGCGATACCCATGGCCTGACGCATTTCAGAACCCGCGCCGGTGGAGAACACCAACGGCACTACCCCCATGATGAAGGCGATGGACGTCATCAGGATCGGACGCAGACGCAGGCGGCTGGCCTCGATCGCGGCCTGCACAATGGAACGGCCCTGCATTTCCAGTTCACGGGCGAACTCGACAATCAGAATGGCGTTCTTCGCCGACAGTCCCACCAACACCATCAAACCAATCTGGGTGAAGATGTTGTTGTCACCATTGGTCAGCCACACACCCACGAGTGCCGACAGAATGCTCATTGGTACGATCAGGATGATCGCCAATGGCAAGGTCAGACTTTCATACAAGGCAGCCAACACCAGGAACACCAACAACACGCTGATCGGGAACACCCACATTGCCGCGTTGCCAGCGAGTACCTGTTGATAGGTCAGGTCAGTCCACTCGTACTTGATCCCGCGTGGAAATACTTCCTTGGCGATACGATCGACCGCCGCCTGAGCCTGGCCAGACGAATAGCCGGGAGCCGGGCCCCCGTTGATGTCGGCAGCGGTGTAGCCGTTGTAGCGCACGACCATTTCCGGGCCATAGGTAGTGGTCACTTTGATCAGCGACGACAGCGGCACCATCTCACCTTTGTCGTTGCGGGTTTTCAGCAAGCCAATGTTTTCAGCGGTAGCACGGAACGGCGCATCCGCCTGAGCCCGCACTTGATACACACGACCGAACGCGTTGAAGTCATTGACGTACATCGAACCCAGGTAGATCTGCAGGGTGTCAAATACATCAGTGACCGACACACCCAACTGCTTGGCCTTAACCCGATCCAGGTCAACGTTGAGTTGAGGCATGTTGATCTGGAACATCGAGAATGCCGGGCCCAGTTCCGGCGCCTTCGCAGCCGCAGCCAAGAAATCCTGAGTCGCCTTGTTCAGCGCCTCCAAGCCCAGTGCGCCACGGTCTTCGATCATCAGTTTGAAACCACCGACCGTCCCCAGGCCCGCCACTGGCGGTGGGGGGAATACGGCGATGGCCGCGTCCTTGATCCCGGCATATCTGGCATTCAACTGCGCAACGATGGCCGAGGCGGACTCTTCTTTGGAGCGATACTTCGACGGCTCAAGTACAGGGAATACCAGGGCACTGCTTGGGGAGTTGGTCAGGCTGACCGACAACCCCGGAAACTGCGGCAGGTTCTTCACGCCTGGAATGGCCAAGGCGATATCACCCATGTCACGCACGACGTTCTCGGTGCGATCCAACGTCGCGCCGCTAGGCAATTGTGCGATAGCAACCACGTAGTCCTTGTCTTGTGCTGGCACAAAACCACCCGGCACGATTTTGCCCATCCACACCGCGCCACCGAGCAGAATGCCGTAGATCACCAGCATCACCAGCTTGCGGTTAACGACACGGCGTACACCGTTGCCATAGTTTTCCGAACCCCGGTTGAAAACGCGGTTGAAGACGTTGAAGAAACGACCGAATAGCTTGTCCATGATCCGGGTCAGACGGTCTTTCGGCTCGTCATGCCCTTTGAGCAGGATGGCGGACAACGCTGGCGACAGGGTCAGGGAGTTGAACGCCGAGATCACGGTAGAGATCGCAATGGTCATCGCGAACTGTTGATAGAACTGACCGGTCAGGCCGGACATGAAAGCCAGCGGCACGAACACCGCCACCAGGGTCAGCGCGATGGCGATGATCGGCCCGCTTACTTCCTGCATGGCCTTGTAGGTCGCATCACGCGGCGACAGACCGTCAGCGATGTTTCGTTCGACGTTTTCCACCACGACGATGGCGTCGTCGACCACAATACCGATTGCCAGCACCATGCCGAACAGCGACAGGGCATTGATGGTGTAACCAAAGCCCAGCAGCAATGCAAAAGTACCGATGATCGATACCGGCACCGCCAGCAACGGAATCAGCGAGGCGCGCCAGGTCTGCAGGAACACGATGACCACCAGTACTACCAGGGCAATCGCCTCCAGCAGGGTCTGGATCACAGCATGAATACTGTCACGCACAAACTGGGTGGGGTCGTACTTGATGCCGTAATCGACACCATCCGGCATGTCCTGCTTGATCTCTTCCATGACGGTGCGTACGTCATCGGAAATCTGCAACGAGTTTGCACCCGGTTGCTGGAAGATAATCATCTGTACGGCAGGCTTGTTGTCGAGCAGTGCACGCAAGGTGTACTCGGACGCGGCCATTTCCACACGAGCGACATCCGACAGCCGCGTGATCGCGCCACCGGAAGATTTCAGGATGATGTCGCGAAATTCCTGCTCGGTTTTCAAACGGCCTTGGGCGTTGACGCTCAACTGCATCGGTACGTCGGTGAGCATTGGCGCACCGCCAACGATACCGGCCGCCACCTGCACGTTCTGCTCACGAATGGCCTTCACCACATCGAGAGCGGTCATGTTCAGGCGGGAGACCTTTTGCGGGTCGAGCCAGATGCGCATTGAGTAGTCGCCGGCGCCCCACATCACCACTTCACCCACACCAGGAATCCGCGCCAGGCGATCCTTGACGTTGATCAACGCATAGTTGCGCAGGTAGGTCAGGTCGTAACGCTGGTTCGGCGAGGTGATGCTCACGCCCATGGTCAGGGTGGGTGAGGACTTGATCGTGGTCACGCCCAGGCGCTGCACGTCTTCAGGCAGACGCGGCAAAGCCTGCGCCACGCGGTTCTGCACAAACTGCTGAGCCTTGTCCGGATCAGTACCGAGCTTGAAGGTGACGGTGGTCGTCAACTTGCCGTCGCTGTTGGCCAGCGACTGCATGTAGAGCATGTTTTCCACGCCGTTGATCTGTTCTTCAATCGGCGAAGCAACGGTTTCGGCGATTACTTTCGGGTTGGCGCCCGGGTACTCGGCGCGCACCACCACCGAGGGAGGTACCACTTCAGGGTATTCGGCGGTCGGCAGCTTGGTGAGGGCAATCAACCCCGCCAAGACCACCACCACCGACAGCACGCCGGCGAAGATCGGCCGGTCTATAAAGAATTTAGAGATATTCATGATGATGTTCTCTCGTTAAGCCGAAGGCTTCGCAGCACGACCGATGTTTGCCATTTCCACGGCGTTGGCGTGCACGGTGTCGTTGGGACGTACGCGTTGCACACCGCTGACCACCACCCGATCACCGGCCTTCAGACCAGAAGTGATGATGCGCAGTCCATCGTGCAGGTTGCCCAGGGTGACCTCGCGGTACTCGATGACATCGCCCTGGCCGACCAACAGGACAAATTTCTTCGCCTGATCGGTGCCGATGGCCGAGTCATCAACCAATACGGCGTCCGTTGGCTTACCGCCGCCCACCTTGATACGTGCGTACAGACCCGGCATCAGTGCACCATTTGCGTTATCGATACGTGCCCGCACACGGATGGTTCCCGATTGGGTGTCGAGTTGGTTGTCGATGGAGTCGACCACACCGTTGCGCGAGTAACCGGTTTCGTCAGCAAGACCGAGGGAAACGGGAGCAGGTTTGCCTGACGCCTGATTCAGGTAGCGCAGGTAGGTTTGCTCATCGACATCGAAGGATGCGTAGATAGGTGTTACCGAAACCAGGCTGGTCAGCACCGGTGCCGCCGGGCCTGCCGACACTACGTTGCCAACGGTCAGTTCCGCACGCGATACACGTCCGGCGATGGGGGCGCTGATTTCAGTGTAGGAAAGATTGACCTTGGCCGCGTCGAGTGCTGCCTTCGCCACTTTCACGTTAGCGATCGCTTCGCGCGAAGCATTTTGTTTCTCGTCCAGATCGCGCTTGGAAATGGCATTGGATTCGATCAATCGCCCAGCGCGAGCGGCATCGGTCGCCGTATAGACGGCGCGGGACTCAGCAGCGGCTAATTGACCGGCAGCACGATCAACTTCGGCCAGATAAGGACGCTGATCAATAGTGAACAGGCGATCTCCTTTGTTGACCATTGCTCCGTCTTTGAAATGTACGGCAACGATAGTTCCTGGTACCAATGGACGGATATCGACCTTACCTACCGCCTCAAGGCGACCCGAATAACTCTGCCACTCGCTAATCTGTTTAAAGACCACGGTGGCAACATCAACTTCAGTTTTAGGGGCGACCGCTGCTTCTGCCGCATGAGCTGACTCAATGGGTGAAAAATGATCGCCATACTTCACGGCGATTCCGGCTGTGCCGGCCACTAAGAGCGCACTCAACGCAACAGAAAGTCGTTTGTGATGGGCGATCATTTCTTTTCTCCTACTCAGTTAAGTTACTGTCTTGATAGGCAGCGATCGAATACCAGCTCCGGTCTACTACCAAACGTCTTGCAATTGACTTTTATGAATTTCGGGCGCAGAGAGACTCCTTCCCGAAACCGGATACTTACAGCACAACACACACAACATCAGGTTTAATTCAGGGCGTTATTCCTGCTGACAATGCGCCGATGTATTCATCAAAAAATCCGCTTTCGCATAATGCATTGGTCAACTTGTGCACATACTCTGCGTTACTCCCCATAGGGCCAGACGCTACTGAAATGTGCCGCGTAACGGATTCAACACTCGCATCCTTTTCATACAGCGGATGGTCAGGCTCAGCGACGAATACCAATGCCGTAGCGTGTGTCCCGTCATCCATAGAGATCGGCGCCCAAACCGGTCGATAAGCGCCAGTTGGCATCTCCCGAATCCAAAGCAAGATCAACTCTTCTCGTGCCACCTGCTCGGTCAACTTGAAAGCGACTCCCTGAGTAGAGCCCCCTGGTTCAAGTGCCAGCATCCGTCCCGGCGTACTGACAGTGGCCCGGCCAGCGATGATTCGCATGCAAAAGCTTCTGTGCCAGCCTTGTAAAGTTGCGCGCTTTTGTCCTGCAAAGTTCAACAAGGGATTCCATAACAACGAACCGTAACCAAAGACCCAGATGTCGCCACGTTCATGGCGTTTGGCCAACGTTTCGCGCATGGATTGCTCGATCTGCTCTAACGTCCACAACAAATCTTTTGGCATCTCACCGAAATTTTCGAGGTATGCACCGGAGGTAATCTGGTCTCTCGTCAACATTGCCGCCGCCTCTATCCTGCGCCTACACTGAATATAGATCCGGCTCAGCCTGGCCCATGAACGCAAAATTTGCGGTAGCCAAGATATGAACCAACGTTGGCAGCCAAGTAATAAATCTGCCCATGGACAAATACTGCCGGAGCGTGAGAGACGGATAAATAACGCAGGGGCCTACTGTTAGTAGCCACAAAAGAGACAATGATATAAACAGAGGGTGCCAGTTCTAAGTAATCAGGTCTTTGTCGCAGGCACCCCTTTTCTTTACGGCGCAGCAAAACACCCAAGCGCCCCTTTCAAAGTCTCGCAAGGTGTCAGCTTGGTCTCGTTCCAATGGATGCACGATGGATACAGCTTTCTGATTACCACCGCGGTATGCGGAGTCTATTGACGACCCAAAAATCTAAGCACGCAGACATACTGCCCTCAAGACTTTTCCACAACGAAAGCAGGCGTAGTTCCCTGTCTATCTTTCAAGCTTTCAAGCGTCCGCCCACCACCTAAGGGAAAGGCGTTATCAGTGCTTGGGTTGTTGATCCGCGTGAGTCACAACGAAACTATTGAATTTGACCCGGCTTGCCAAACCGCTGTTTAACATATCCATGAATCCACCCAGCTCAGGGCGGTCGAAATGTGCGCGCATTTTGCTTTCTGATTCCCAGTAGCCGCTGACGATCCAGGCGTTTCTCACTGCCCGATTATCGGTTACCGCATACCCTACACACTCGGTGTTATCAAGGAGTGCACGCACAATACAAGGGAGCTTCGTGAACACCTCTCCCACTCGTCCTGGCGCGGCATCCACTTCGACAGTATTGATTGCTGAAACTAACATTTCCAACCCTCCTGCATGATCTAAGCGAATTATGCCTTCCGCTCTAGACCGCATAAATAACGCTGTAGTTGTTACACAGTTGCCACAGGAGCGACAATCCTGGTCACGACTTGATGGCGTGAAGGAGATATAGAAAAACGACACCTTTTGGGAGCCTCTGTCATCGTGCGCTTTTGCCGATGAACGGCGTATCTGTCGAGGCACCGCCAAACGCTATATTTTCCTCAGCAAGCTATCCTTCTATTTTCCAAATCCGCACGACGAGCCCCTCCCATGAAGCTCTATTTCACTCCTGAAGCCTGTTCGATGGCACCCCATATTGTATTGCGTGAGCTGAACATTCCCTTTCAGCTAATCCAGGTCGACCACGCCACCAAAACCACTTCCGCAGGAGAGGATTACTGGAGCATCAACCCACATGGGTACATCGCAGCCTTGATGCTCGACAATGGAGAGGTGCTTACCGAAAGCTCGACTATTCTCGAATTTCTTGCCGATCTCAAACCCGCGGCAGGCTTGGCGCCACCGTCAGATAGCTGGCAGCGAGTACGCCTGCGTGAGTGCCTGAGTTTTCTGTCGTGCGAGCTCAATTGTGCAATGAGCCCCTTATTTCGAGATATCCCTCAGCAGGTGCGCGACCAAATCTTCACCCGCCTGTTCCGTCGTGTGGACTCACTCAATCAAACGCTTTCACAGCACCCCTATTTGTTGGGCGAAGCATTTTCCGTGGCAGATGCCTACCTCTATACGTTACTAAGATGGCTCAACTGGTTCTCGATTGACCTGGTACGGTGGCCTGCTTTGGCCGCTTACCAAGAACGTATCGGTGCTCGCCCTTGCGCTCAGGCAGCGTTGGCCGCAGAACTGAACGGGAAGAGTCCGCGCACACATTAATTCGACCATTGCTTGGCCATTAGGAATTGAGAAATCAATCGGAGTGAACCCTTCTTGCGACTCGTTTGCACACAAAAAGGGCCCGACGTAGACAGGCTGTTTGAAGCCTAAACACGCTGAGCGCAGTTAAACGCGTACCCAGAGATGCGCGCACTCCAGCCGCCATCAACGAACTGTAGAGAACGCCGCTCGCACTTCATTGACGAAAATTTTAGGCTGTTCAAAGGCCGCAAAATGGCCGCCTTTTTCCGCTTTATTCCAGTAGATCAAATTGCTGTACGCCCGCTCGGCCCATGCCTTCGGCGGCGTGTAGATCTCTCCTGGGAACACCGAGACAGCCACTGGCAGATCAAGCTGAATGGCACCGAAGTTAAGACCTGGATGCTCGGCATACATACGTGCCGACGATGCACCGCTGTTTGTCACCCAGTACAGCATGATGTTGTCGAGAATCTGATCGTAAGAGAACACGCTCTCGGCAGTGCCATCACTGTCGCTCCAGGACGCAAGCTTCTCATAGATCCACGAAGCCTGACCCACAGGAGAGTCCGCCAGCGAGAAGCCGATGGTCTCTGGGCGAGTGGTTTGCAGGTCGTGATATGCGATGCCGTCAGAAGCAAACAGTACGCACTGATCGAGTGCTGCTTGCTCTTCTACGCTCAGCTCTGCAGGCAGATCGGCCGGAACAACAAAAGGCAGATTCACGTGAATCGCCGCCAAGCCTTCCAGTTTCAAGCGTCCCATCTCAGTGGTCACCACACTGCCCCAGTCACCACCCTGCGCAACATAACGGGTGTAGCCAAGGCGCTGCATCAATTCGTGCCAGGCATTACCGATACGGGTGCGGTTCCAACCTTTAGTGGTCGGTTTGTCGCTAAAGCCATAACCAGGAATAGAAGGCAGAACCACGTGGAAAGCGTCTTTCGTTTCGCCACCATGAGCCGTTGGATTTACCAACGGATCGATGCTGTTGAGGAACTCGACAATCGAACCCGGCCAACCGTGGGTCATGATCAACGGTAAAGCGTTTTCGTGAGGAGATTTGATGTGAAGGAAGTGAATGCCCAGGCCATCAATTTCAGTTTTGAACTGCGGATAGCTGTTCAAGCGTGCCTCGAATCGACGCCAGTCATACTGGGTACGCCAGTACTCAACCAGGTCTTGCACCTTGGCCAATTGTGCGCCTTGGGAATGATCGCCAACGGTTTCACGATCCGGCCAGCGGGTGCTATTCAGACGACGCTGCAAATCATCCAGTTCGGCCTGAGGGATCTCAATGCGAAAAGGCGTCAGTTGAGTGCTGTTGGACATCATGAGTTCCTCTATGTCATCGGATTGTCGACAACCGTTTGGTGTCGATTCAGTCGAGATCACTATGCCCGTAGCAAAGGAAAGAATAAGCCCGTCGAAAAGCAACGCTCTGTCGCACCAGAGGATACAAAGGCAGCTACTTAGCGCTCATTGCCCGTCGTTCCAGTGAGTTTCTTCTGCCTTAATACCGCCTGAAATTTTGCGCTTGCTAGTGCTCCCGCTAAGTAACGCGTGTCTCGTCAGCTACACTCAATCGACGCAAGACTGCAGAGGGACGTCGAGCATGGATACCAAAACTGCAATCGTATTTGCTGGCGGTGGCAGCTTGGGGGCTGTTCAGGTGGGCATGTTGCGAGCCTTGGTGGAGGCGAATGTAAGCTTTGACGTAGTGGTCGGAGCTTCGGTAGGGGCAATCAATGGCGCCTACTTTGCCGCAAGACCCAATGCGGAAGGAGTCGATGCACTCGCCGGTTTCTGGCGTGGTCTGAATAAAAAGGACATCTTTCCTTTATCCTGGCTTGATACCTGTAGAGGATTGATCAAGCGGCGTGGCTTCCTGTTGCAACCAGCGGCTTTGCATCGACTACTGGGTCAAGCGTTACCCATTCACCGCATTGAAGACGCTGCACTTCCCCTGCACATCGTCACCACTGATCTGCTCAGCGGTGCCGAAACAGTTCTGTCCAGTGGGGAACTTAAGCAGGCGTTATTAGCAAGCGCGGCCATCCCGCTCGTGTTCCCGTGCGTACAAATTGCCGAGCAATTTCTGGTCGATGGCGGTGTAGCAAGCAATACACCCATTTCAACTGCCGTGGCCCTGGGTGCCACTAATGTCGTGGTAATCCCTACCGGTGTGAGTTGCGCCCTAACACAACCACCGCGAGGCTTGGTCGCTTTAGCGCTGCATACCGTCAACCTGATGAGCATGCGCCAATTGGTGAGCGACATCGAACACTTCCGTACCCTCACCAGCCTGCATATCGTCCCACCTTTGTGCCCTGTGGATGTCTCGGTATTCAATTTTGCCCAGACAGAAGATTTGCTGCAGCGCGCTTATAAACAGACGCTATGGTGGCTAGACGGTGGAGGGCTTGAGCGTACAAAAGTACCGGGCGCTCTGACGATTCACTCCCATGCCCAAGATAACTGAATGCGCGCTAGCTGCCGGTTACTGCCCAAGTCAACAGGCTAATGTTTGGGCATCGCTGCTTCAGAAAACCAAATAGCCTATCGGTTTTCTGCACCACAGCTTTGCTCGCCTGTTGAGGTAGAGAACTGCGCTGCGCTCGCACTAGTGGCCTCGACTGGTCGTTTCGAACTCAGCGATCGCACCAAGTTGCTGGAGTTGATGCACAAGACAGCTCAACGCATCAGTTCCGGTGTCGTAGAGTTCAGCCTGCAAATCTAGCCAGCGTTATCGTCCAGGGGCCCCAAGCTCTGATACAAGCTTTCGCTCGATCGCAGTGCAGCGTCTCACTGCTGCGTAGTGTTATGAACAAACGAGCACTGCATGGGGAGTACGGCAACGCTTTCGATTCGTACACCACGCCCCCGCTCCTAAGCAGGTCCTCTTAGGAGCGGGAGCGCGGAAATACGGCAACGCATATACCTCAACCTTACGCGATATGAACCTGCCCACCAGAGTGCTATTAGCTCGCGCCTCGATCCCGCCTTTATTCAATGCCATCCAGTTTGAATCACAAAACCGGCCTTACGAATTTCATTTATCCGTCAATACGCGTGTCGGAAACACAGGAAAGCTCATGATGACTCCTTTGGTACGGCGCTGATCATTGCTGCTGTGTGCGATCCATGCGATCTGGTACTTATGGGAATATTTTCAATATTGATATATTTTGCAATATTGAATAATGTCTCATAAAAAGCGACGAGCCAAAGCGGCAGATCGCACCTCGACGCTGAAACCACCCGGAACTCCCATGGAAAACAATAATAAAAGTACCCCGCTGCCCCCTTCGGTTGACGTACTGATCGTCGGCTTTGGCCCAGTCGGCGCGGCATTGGCAGCCCTGCTCGGTCGATACCACGTAAACGCCGTGGTGATCGACAAGCAGCACGAGATACTGCGCATGCCACGTGCCATTGCCCTGGATAACGAAGCCTTGCGTATGTTGCAGTTGATCGGCCTGCCCGAGGACGCATTCGATAAGCTGGTGATCCCAGAAGTCAAAATGCACTGCCCACTGGTAGGCCAATTCAGTCGCGCCAATACCAGCGGCTGCATCGACGGCCACCCCAAACTGGTAACTTTTTACCAACCCGATCTGGAGAACGCCCTGCGCAGCCGGTTACTGCAATATCCTTGCATCACCACTTGCACGGGTTACGAGTTGCAGGATGTTCAGCAACATGGCGATCACGTGGAGGCTTTTCTGCTGGACGAAGATGGCATGACGTTTACCGTCAATGCCAAATACCTGATTGGCGCGGACGGCGCAGGGTCGCGGGTGCGCACGTTGATTGGCCAGGATTTCACCGGCCAGACCTATGCTGAAGACTGGTTGATCGTGGATGCCAATGGACGCCAGGGGCAGGCAATCGACCACGTTGAGTTCCTGTGTGATCACCGCCGGCCTACCCCCCATATGCCGGCCCCCGGTGGCCGGGAACGTTGGGAGTTCATGCTGCATCCCGGTGAAACGCGAGAGGAAATGGAGCAGCCGCATCGCATTGCACAACTGCTGGCTCCGTGGGTAAAAGCTGCCGACTTGAGTATCGAGCGCACGGCGGTGTATCGCTTCCACGCACGTTGCTGCGACAGTTTTCAGAAGGGACGGGTATTTTTGATCGGCGACGCGGCGCACATTACGCCACCCTTCGTCGGACAGGGACTGGTTGCCGGTCTTCGGGATGCATGCAACTTAGGCTGGAAGCTGGCCTGGGTACTCGATGGCCGCGCCGCACCCAGGATACTCGGCAGCTACGACCAGGAACGCCGCCCTCACGCTAAAGAAATGATCGACCTGGCCAAACTGATGGGCCGCGCAGTGATGCCGCGCAATGCCGTCGTTGCCTTGCTGATCCACGGACTAATGAAATCGCTGACCCTGTTCCCGCCCGCCCGCCGGCTGTTTGAAGAGCTGGACATCAAGCCAAAGAATCGCTTCAAGAAAGGCTTGTTCAGCACGCAACGCAAAACGAAGTCCCTCCCTGTTGGCGGCCTACTGAACCAATGTCTGGTGCGGGATCCTATTCATGGCATCGTCTTGAGTGACGATGTGCTGGGTGATCAAATGACCCTTATAGGGTTTGGTAACGACCCTCGCCAACTGCTGGAAACTGCAACCCAGGAGCGATGGCAGGCCCATGGTGGTGGGTATTTGCAGATCGTCCAGCGAGGCCAACGGGGTAATCCAGGCACCCATTGGGTCGAAGACCTGAGTGGTGAACTGCTCAAATGTCTGCCGAAAAATACGTTACTGATCGTTCGACCTGACCGCATTGTGATGCACAGCGGTGGCGCCGATCATGCAAATGAGCTGGCAAATGCATGCATGGCCTTGCTGGATAATTGAATAGATCAGCGATATTGACGGTAATTTGATTACTATCTTTGTCTTTCATCCCGCCGCGTCTTACATCATCAGGCATTTCCATGAGCGTAAAAACCGACACAGAACAGGCCACTCACACTCTGGAACCTCTGACCCGCGGCCACAAAAAAAAACAGCGCACGCGTCAGGGCTTATTGGATGCCGCGCTGCGGCTGTTCGCCCGTAAGGATGTATTTGAAACGGGTTTGTTGGAGCTGGCGGAAGAGGCAGCGGTCTCTACCGGCACCATCTACAACTACTTTCGCACCCGCGAGGAGGTAGTGGAGGCCGTGGGTATCGCTATGGCCAGCGAGTTTTCTGAGAGTATTTCCGGGTTAAGTGCAGGAGTTGAGAACGGTGCCCAGCGCATTGCAATTGGTGTGCGTCTATTTATCCTTCGCGCGATTGCCGACCCGAACTGGGCCAGCGCACTGGTGCGAATCGTACATTTTGACAAGGGGCTGCGGTCAACGCTCGCCATGCACGTCCAGGCGGACCTTCGCACCGGCGCAGAGCAGGGGCATCTGTCGTTTATCGATGAAAGCATCGCGCTGGACCTGGTTATAGCCTGTGCAACAGCCGGCATGCGCAGTGCGGTTGAGGGCCGCACGGTTGAGCAACATGATGAGAAAGTCGCCGAGATGGTGCTTAAAGGCTTGGGTGCGAGCCCGGTGAAGGCTAAAAAGCTCGCCAGCCTTCCGTTGCCGCAACCTAACAAATAACCGATCTACTCTAAATGCCTTGCTCAGCTACCCATTTACGATAGCGCCGAGCTTGGCGCTTGGTTTTAAGCTGACTGGTAATCAGCGTCATTAGCGGCGAGATGCCAGGCTTGGTGGCTTTGCCCAGACTAAGCAAACTGAGCTGCTTCTTGATGATCGCCGTGATGGCAACGGCAACAAAGGCCTTATTCTTCCAAGATATCTGTACCGACTTTATCTGGGCGCCGTCCCCGGTCAACCATTGACTTGGCAAATTGGGTTCAAATGCCAAAGCGGTGGCCATTCCTACCATTGCCACAGATGGGCTGTTGATAACTATTTCAGCAATTTCCCTACGGCGGATCCCACCTGTGACCATTACAGGCATACGTGCCACACGACCAATGCGTTCAGCGAACTCCAAAAAGTACGCCTCTCGAGCGAGTGTTTGGCCGTCGCGTGTATGGCCTTGCATAGCAGGACTTTCATAGCTGCCGCCAGAAATCTCGACCAAATCCACGGGCAGTTCATTGAGCCGTTTAACGACCTCAATCGCGTCCCCCTCCTCAAAACCACCTCGCTGAAAGTCTGCTGAATTGAGTTTCACTGACACGCAAAACTGCGGTGCCACACGCGCCCGAACAGCCTCGATGGTACGAATGAGAATCCGCGCGCGGTTTTCCAAGCTACCGCCCCATTTGTCAGTCCGCTTATTGGTCAGTGGGGAAAGAAACTGGCTGAATAGATAACCGTGCGCAGCATGAATCTGTACGCCCGTAAAACCGGCGCGCTCGGCCAGAACAGCTGTTCGTGCGTAACGATTAATCAAGCCATGAATTTCAACCTCGCTCAGTGACCGAGGCTAAGCGAACAGCTTGGCGACACCGGGAATGTTCACCGCAATGGCTGAAGGTGCCACCGCCTCCTGGCCGAGATTGGCCATCAGTTGCCGGCCGGGATGATTGATCTGTAACCAAGCCTGAGCGCCTTGACTACGGCATACGACGGCCCAGTTCTTAAACTGCTCAAGATAACGATCATTCTCCAGAATGACCCCTGCCGGACCGGTCAGAGCACGGCAGTCGGGCATTACATTACCAGTAATAATGAGTCCAGCCCCTCCGTCTGCCCATGTCTGATACAAGCGAAGCAATTCAGGACCAGGGGCGTGATTTTCATCTGCCAAATTCTCCTCCATAGCGGCTTTTGCAAGGCGGTTTACGATGTGTGTTCCATTGGGCAACAGCAATGGCTGAAACAGGGGCAATCCCGACATATCACTGATCCTTCAAATGTTGCGCCAAGGCGCCAAGGGGTTTTTTCAACGTGCGTCCCCACCATTGCAGCGACGATTCGGATTCATGCACAGGCGCCAGAGTCAGCCACTCGCCTTTCTCCGCATAGTGGGGAAATAGCGACAACGCATGACCGCGGGTGATACCCCGGAGTTCTTTTGCCCCCCAGACAGGAGATTGGCGTAGCGTTTGGATTTCGGCACCGACTGACGCGGCTGGTGCGATCGGATAACCACTGCCGAAAACCACCTGAGCAGGCTCCACTAGTTCCTTGATCACCGCCATGGACGCAGGTGAAGTAGACACGGCTGTATCGAAGTAAAAGCGCCGCAAATAGCTCATCACCCCGAGAGGAACGTCATCAGCGAATTCCGGCAAGGCGTTGGCCAGGGAAATACGCCATGCCGCATAAGGTAGAAAACCGCCACCATCCGCCAGAATCCACCGAATGCGTGGGTATCGCTCCATCGTGCCAGTGAAGATCAGATTGATCGCCGCGCGCGTGATGTCACAGGCCATCTCCAATGCGTATGGTGGTGTACCCAGCCCTAATTGCGCGCTGCTGGGGTGCAGATTAGCCTGTAAAAAAACTGTGGCCTGGCGTTGATTTAACTCGCTCATCAACTCTTCGAATTGCGGGTCACCTAGAAACACACCATTACTGCTGCCCATCAACAGCACGCCATCAGCCTGCAAAGTGTCCAGGGCATAAATAGCCTCGGCGCAGGCAAGATCGGTTGCTGGCAACGGCAGTACGGCGAAGGAGCCGAAGCGGCCTGGATATGTGACCGCCATATCGGCGGCAAACTCATTGCAGCTACGCGCCAGATCGGCTGCGGCCCGACCCTCGCCAAAACAAACACCAGGCGCTGGTAATGAGGTGATCGCTGTCTGGATGCCTTGTGCGTCCATGAGTGCCACTGACTGTTGCACAGACCAGCTTGGAAGCGCCGTGCCCGTCAGAGCACCCAGCCCTCGACGCTGCAGGGCGTCGACAAATACAGGTGGCAGAATGTTGTGATGCACATCAATGCATTCGGCCTTGAGCTCTTCCTTGGTGGCAGCGGACTCACTTCGCACTTCTGACTGCGCCGCAGCAGTCCTTGGCAAGGAGCCCCCGACGACGCCTGCGCCCAACACCGTCGCCCCAGCCAGCAGGCTCGTACGGGCGACAAATTCTCGGCGATTCATAACACCTCCGTGTTTATCTTGTTATTAGAGTGGGTTACTGAATAGGAGCGTCGTGTCAACGATTACGCATACGTTCAGCTAGTGCGCCAAGCGGCTTCGTCAGGCTGCGCTTCACGCGGCCGGAAAAAGACTCGCCTTCATAGATTGGCGCTGGCTGCACGACCTCGCCCGGCTGCTGGTATTGAGGAAACAAACGTAGCGCGTAGCCACGATTGATCCCGTAGTGCTCATCGCTGGACCACAGAGTATTTTGCTCTAGGGTTTGACATTGCAGGCTCGTAGCGGGAGCCGGGGCGAACGGAAAATCACTGCCGAAAAGGATGTGATCCGAGTCAACTAACTCCTTGAGCGCTGCCATCGAATAGCGCGAGGGAGAGAGAGCTGTGTCGAAATAAAAACGCCGGATGTAAGTGAGAATTCCTTGAGGCGCCAGCTGCTGGAATTGCGGCATCGCATTGGCCAGGGAAACACGCCACGCCACATAGGGAAGAAAACCACCGCCGTGGGCAAGGATCCAGCGAATGCGTGGGTATTTCTCCATCGTCCCGGTCAGGATCAGATTGACGGCAGCGCGAGTGGTGTCGCAGAGAAACTCGATCAAAAAGCCAGGAGTCTTGAAGCCCAACTGTTCGCTGCTTTTGTGCAGGTTTGGGTGAACGAACACCACTGTGCCACGACGATCCAATTCGTTCATCAGTTCGTCAAAACGCGGGTCGCCCAGAAATACCCCATCGGTGCTGCCAAACAGCACGATTCCCTCGGCCTTCAGCACGTCCAAGGCATAAATGGCTTCGCTACAAGCAGTTTCGGTAAACGGCATGGGTAGTACCGCGAAGTTGCCAAAACGGCCCGGAAAATCATCACGCATCTTCGCCGCGTATTCGTTGCAATCTCGCGCCAGTTGCCGTGCCTGCGCCACACCGTCGCCCAAATGCACGCCGGGCGTGGAGATGGAGGTAATGGCACGTTGAATGCCATTCATGTCCATCACATCAATCGACTGCTCTGGCGTCCATTTTGGTAAGAGTGCACCCGCATGGCGCTCCATGCCCCGCTCGTAAATTGCGTCGCGGAATACAGGTGGAACGATGTGGTGATGGACGTCAATAAGGCCTTGCTTGAGGGTCATTGTTGTTATTCCTGGCGAGAACAGTCGCGACCTGGCCGTGGAAGCCCACGACAAAAACACACCTGCGATCAATATTGAACATCTGTGTTCACATCAGTCAACTGCGTTCGACACCAATGCCTCTTCAACAAAATTAAATAACACCGAAAATCCCTCTAGAAATGGTGTTACAGAACAGCTCTCAAAAAAATAATCTTGAATCTGAAAATACTTGATTGACGAAAATTGAACAGTGGCGTTCAATCAGGTCAGATTCGAACGGTGGAGAACATTTGTGGAGTCAATGAATCCGGTGCAGCGACGCATCCATCAGGCCGCTTTGCGCTTGTTTGCCGAGAAAGGCGTCAGCCAGGTCAACATCAGCGACCTTGCCCAAGAAGCGGGTGTGGCCCGCGGCACCATTTACAACAACGTCGAGACGATGGACAAACTGTTTGAACAGGTAGCCAGTCAGCTCAGCGCGGACATGCATCAGCGCGTAAAAAAGAGCATCGACAGCTTTGGAGACCCCGCACAGCGCTTGGCCAATGGTATTCGTCTGTTTATCCGCCGCACCCACGAAGAACCGCACTGGGGCGCGTTTATGAGTCGCTTTGCGCTGAGCAACCTAGCCCTGCGGGAGATGTTCTCTAGCCAGGCCGTACCGGACCTCATCCATGGGTTGAGTCTCGGCCGCTACCAGTTCCGCCAGGAACAAATGGTCACGGTGATTTCGTTTATCGCCAGCAGCGTACTGGGCTCGATGTTTTTGGTATTGGAAGGCTTGAAGACCTGGCGTGAAGCCGGCACCGATACCGCCGAACTGATACTGCGGGCGTTGGGAGTGAGCATTGAAGACGCTCGTGTGCTAGCCACTGTGGAGTTGCCGCCGCTGCCGCCTTCCGACTGATTCACGACTGAATACTGATAGCCCAACCCCGGTTTCCGGGGTGACGGGCAGCTTTTGCCTGAAAAAAGTGTTGGAGAATAATAATGAGCAAATGCCAAATCTTGACCCTGGCTACGCCGCAGCCGGCTCGCCACCCGCACCCTACGGTGAAAGCCCAGCGGCTTGCCTATCTGATTTTTCAGCGTCCGGACCTGGCCAAGGCGGAACAGTTTCTACGCGACTTCGGGCTCACCGTTTGCCATCGTGCTACAAATGCGCTGTATCTGCGCGGCACTGACAGTTCAGCCTATTGCTACCGCATCGAGAAGGCAGACGAGGCACGCTTCGTCGGTTTCGCACTCACCGTCGCTACACGCGAAGATCTTCTCAAGCTTGCGCGTTTGCCGGGCGCGTCAGCAGTTGAAAACCAATTCCAACCGGGTGGTGGCGAGCGGGTTCGCCTGCGCGACCCGTCGGGGTTCGTGGTGGAGGCTATCTACGGACAAGCGGCGGTCAAACCGTTGCAGCATCGCGCGCCTTTGCCCCTCAATCTGGCAGAGCAGATCCCGCGCATCAATGCCACCCAACGTACGCCAGCCAGTGCCCCGGAGATCCTCAAGCTTGGGCATGTGGTTCTGGAAGTGGCGGACTACCAGGCAACCTGCGCTTGGTACACCGAGCATTTCGGATTGATCCCTAGCGATGTACAAGTACTGCCTGACGGTTCACCCGCCGTGACGTTCATGCGCTTGGACCTGGGTGACGTCCCGGCAGACCACCACACCCTGGCCCTCGCGCAAGGCTTCATGCCCACCTACAGCCACAGTGCTTTTGAGGTAGTAGATGCGGATGCAGTAGGCATGGGGCAGCGCGTCTTGCGCGAGCGTGGATGGGTTCATGCCTGGGGCATAGGTCGGCATATTCTCGGCAGTCAGATCTTCGACTACTGGCAGGATCCTTGGGGCGACAAACATGAACACTATTGCGATGGCGATCTATTCACCCAAGGTCAGCCCACCGAACTGCATAGCGTCAGTGCTCAGGCCATGGCGCAGTGGGGGGAGCGCATGCCCAGGAGCTTCACCAAACCGAAGCTCAGCGTGCGCGCCATCCGAGCCTTGATCCACAACCTCAGACACAGCCCGGACCTGACCTTTCGCAAGTTGGTGACCTTGGCGCGGCTGTTCGGCTGAGCTCGTCGGCAACGCTCGCAAATGCAGTACAACAACCTGATGCCACGCAGCATCAGCCGATCGACTCCTCGGGAGCTCCTGTCATGGCAGTGCATGTAGTCCGCTTCGAACATCTGAATCGTATCCAATGGGGCGTGATAAACGCCGGCAGAATCACGGTGATTCCCGGTGACTATGCCAGCACCGGCGAATTCATCAATAACACCAGCGTCACTGAGCTGGCCCGGATGAATGACGGTGATCTCCCCCTGACTGCGGTCAAGTTGCTTTCGCCCGTCACCCGTGACCAACAGTTCGTCTGCCAGGGCGCCAACTACCGTCAGCACATGATCGAGTCGGGCATGGACCCTGACGCCAAGCACTTCAACATGATCTTCACCAAAGCCACCAGTTGCATAGTGGCCGCCGACAGTGAGCTGATCAAACCCGGTAACGTGCGCTTCCTCGATTATGAAATCGAGTTGGGCCTGGTGCTCAAACGCAACATCACTGGCCAGGTGACTGTCACCGACAAGACCCTGCACGAATTCATCGCTGGAATCGTCGTGGTCAATGATTATTCAGCCCGCGATATCCAGATTCCGCAAATGCAGTTCTACAAGGGTAAAAGCTATCGCACCTTCGGCCCTGTCGGCCCTTACCTGTGCCTGCTCGAAGCGTCCGACATCCACTACTTGAAGAACCTGCAACTGCGGCTGACGGTCAATGGGCAAGTCCGACAAAGCGATAGCACCGCCAACCTGGTGTACGGCCCGGCAGAAACCTTGACCGAGCTGTCCGGTGTACAGGATTTCAACTCCGGCGACCTGATCGCCACTGGCACGCCAGCCGGTTGCGCGCTCACCGTGCCTTCCCCCGCGAAGCAACGAATCGGCGCCTTGCTGCCGGATGCGGTGAAGTGGAAGATCTTTCTGAAAACACAGGAGAGCCGCACGCAGTACCTCAAAGCCGGCGATGTTGTCGAAGCCAGTATTCGCAGCGCCGATGGCAAGATCGATCTTGGCACCCAGCGTAATCTTGTGGTGGAGCAAGCCTGATGGCGATCACAAACCTGGCCGATATTCAGACGCTGGAAAGCACCCCGCTCAGTCGTCAGGGGCTGTCGGTGAGCACCTATGATGCCTTGGCAAATTGTGCGAAAGAGCGCCCGAATGCGCCCGCCCTGCGCTTTTTTCTCGATGGGCAGAATTTTCGCAAGACCCACGATTGGACCTACTCCGAGCTGCTGATCGACATCACCCGCGCTGCTAACGCGTTCCACGAACTCGGCCTGGGCGCTGACGACGTCATCGCGTTTATTTTGCCGAATTTGCCGGAAACCCATTTCACCATCTGGGGCGGCGAGGCGACAGGAATCGTAATGGCGGTCAATCCGTTGTTGGAGGCGCCTCAGATGGCCGACCTGCTGCGGGCCGCCAACGCCAAAGTCGTGGTCACCCTGGCCCCGACGCCTGGTAGCGATCTGTGGCCACAACTCGCTACGCAACTGGACCAGTTACCTAGCGTCAAGCACGTGATCTGGGTGAGCATGGCGCCCTATGTCAGCACGTTTAAAGGGTTGATATTGCGCTGGATGGCCAAACGGGAAAAAGCACGCTACCGGCATCTGGCAATTGCCGACCTGCGGGACCTGATGAAGAAGCAGCGTCATCAGTACCTGAACAGCGCCAGGCATATTCGCGCCGAAGATCCGTCTTCCTACTTCTGCACAGGCGGCACCACGGGGTTGCCGAAGATTGCCGTGCGCAGCCATGGCTCCGAGGTTTTCAATGCGTGGGCCATGGCTCGCAACATGGAGCCTAGGGAACCCGGCCTGGTGATTTTCTGCGGCTTGCCGCTATTCCATGTGAACGGCCAATTGGTCACCGGCCTGATGCCGTGGACCAAGGGCGACCAAGTGGTGATCGGCACGCCTCAGGGGTACCGCGGGGCCGGGGTCATACAGAATTTCTGGGCGATGGTCGAGCATTTCAAGATCAATTTTTTCTCTGGTGTGCCCACCGTATATTCCGCGCTGCTGCAACAATCGATAAAGGAGCACGACCTTAGCAGTCTCCAAAGCGCTCTTTGTGGTGCTGCACCCATGCCGATAGAGCTGTTCAAGGACTTCGAAGCGCAAATCGGCGTTCCTATTCTCGAAGGGTACGGCCTCACTGAAGGTGCCTGCGTTTCGTCATGCAACCCTGCGGGTGGCGAACGCAAAATCGGTTCCATTGGCCTGCGTCTTCCTTATCAGGAAATGCGTGCGGTGATTCTGGATGAACACGGCAGTTACCTGCGCGATGCGATGATCGACGAGGTAGGGGTGATAGGTATTCACGGCCCTAACGTATTTATTGGCTACCTGCAATCCGAACACAATCAAGGCCTATGGATCGATATTGACGGCCATCGCTGGCTGAATACCGGCGACTTGGGACGCCAGGATGCCGATGGTTATTTTTGGCTCACCGGGCGCAAGAAGGAGCTGATTATTCGCGGCGGCCATAACATCGACCCCAAACAGATCGAAGAAGCGTTGCAGGCGCATCCGGCCGTCGCGCTGGTTGCCGCCATCGGTTGTCCCGACGCCCACGCCGGTGAGGTGCCCGTGGCGTATGTCCAGCTCAAGCCCGGGCACAAGTGCGCAGCGTCAACATTACTGGCATTTGCCAGCCAGGCCATTTCCGAACGCTCGGCCGTGCCCAAGCGCATCGAGATCCTCGACGCCCTGCCGGTGACACCGGTCGGCAAGATCTTCAAGCCGGCCCTGCAGCAACTGGAAATCGCCAACGTCGTACGCCAGGAGGCAGCCAACGCGGGCGCGCAGGATATCAGCGTAAACGTGTTGCAAGACCCGCGTCGCGGGCTGGTCGCCCACATTGGCGCCGGCGCCCATCGTGAGCAACTCGTTCCCCTGCTCGGGCGCTACAGCTTCCAAATTGAATGGCTCGGCTAAACAGCGCTTAGCGCTGCCCGCTGAGTTGAGGAGGCAACCACTGCCACCCGCAACCTGACCATTGAGCTTCATCAACTAAGCACCGAGAACCAGCTATGGCGTTTGCCATGGTCTGCGAGACCTGCTGCGCCTCGAAAACCATGCAGGGACGCGTAACGCACAACAAAAACAACAAGAGGTAGTGAACGCAATGACTCGTAAACAACCCCCATGGCAACAGGCTCGCCTGCCGCTCGCTTTCGGCATGGCCGCATTGGCCAGTGCGCCCGCATCGGCAATCAACTTCGATATCGGCGAGATCCAGGGACAGTTCGACTCCAGCCTCTCGGTAGGCTCCAGTTGGTCCCTAGAGAACCCGAAGCAGGAGCTGCTAAGTAGCCATAGTGCCGACGACGGCCGACTCAACTTCAAGAAAGGCGACGCCTTCAGCAGGGTATTCAAAGGCGTCCACGACCTTGAACTAAAATACGGGGACAGTGGCGTATTTGTACGCGGCAAGTACTGGTATGACTTCGTACTCAAGGATGAACATCAGCGCTTCAAGGACATCGATGACCACGGCCGACAGGAAGGTGCGAAAGCTTCCGGCGCCGAGATTCTCGACGCCTTCATTTACCACAACTACCTGATCCGAGACTTGCCCGGCACCGTGCGTCTTGGCAAGCAGGTGGTGAGCTGGGGCGAAAGCACTTTTATCCAGGGCGGCATCAACACCATCAATCCGGTGGACGTGACCTCTTTTCGCCGCCCCGGCTCGGAGATCAAGGAGGGCTTGATTCCGGTCAACATGTTCTACCTGTCGCAGAATCTCACCGACAACATATCGGCGGAGGGTTTCTACCAGTTGGAATGGCAAAAAACCGCGATCGATAACTGTGGCACTTTCTTCTCGCAGACCGACGTGATCGCCGACGGCTGCAATGGGCTGCCGGTGGGGCCGATACTCGACCAGAATCCGGCGGCACGAGCGGCCCTTTCGCCGTTTGGCGTGCAGCTGTCGAACGAAGGCATCGTGATTCCCCGCGGCCGCGACCGTGATGCTCGCGACGGCGGCCAGTGGGGCGCTGCACTGCGCTGGTTCGCACCGGAACTGAACAGTGAGTTCGCCGGGTACTTCATCAACTATCACAGCCGCCAACCCTACGTCAGCGCCATCAGCAGTGCGCATGCTGCCGACCTGGGTTTTGCCCCACAACTGTGTGGCAACGTCGGGGTACCGGCAGGTGCCTGTGGCGGTTTCCTCGCCAGCCCCACCGGCCAGAGCCTGGCACAGGCCTACCGCCTGGGCACCTCGCAGTATTATGTCGATTACCCGGAAGACATCCGCCTGTACGGGCTGAGCTTCAGCACCAGCCTCCCCACTGGCACCACTCTGGCAGGCGAAATCAGCTACCGGCCCAACATGCCGCTGCAGATCAGTCCCGTGGACTTGATCAGCGCCGGTATCGGCGTACCGGCCCTGACGCCGGTGCTGTCATCCGGGGCGGCGCCATTGGCCAATGGCCAGGACGTCTCCGGTTATCGACGCAAGGAAGTAACGCAGGCACAGGTCACCGCCACGCACTTCTTCGACCAGGTCATGAATGCCGAACGCCTGACCCTGATCGGTGAAGTGGGGCTCACCCATATCGGCGGCCTGGAGGGCAAAGGGGGGCTGCGCTATGGCCGCAGTACCGCCTACGGTCAAGGAGAGTTGTACCCCAACAACAGCCTATGCACCAACACCACCAATGTACAGACGCCTTCCAACTGCAACAACGATGGTTTCGCCACCAGCACCTCTTGGGGTTATCGCGTGCGCGCTATCTGGGACTACAACGGGGTGATTCCGGGCGTTGAATTGCACCCGAATATTGCCTGGTCCCATGACGTGAAAGGCTACGGCCCCGAGCCTGGCTTCAACGAAGGCTCCAAGGCATTGAGCCTGGGCATCGATGCCAATTACCTGAATACCTACACCGCAAGCCTGTCCTATACCGACTTTTTCGGCGGCGCCTACAACGTAAACATCGACCGCGACTTCATCGCCCTGAGCTTTGGCGTGTCCTTTTGAGTGGAGCCAACACAATGAAAACTCTGACCTTATTTGCCACTACACTCACCCTACTTGCTACAGCCACGCTGACTCACGCTGCAGTACCAGCAAGTGAAGCGGCGAAGCTGGGCAACAGCCTGACGCCCGTCGGTGCAGAAAAAGCCGGCAACGCCGACGGGAGCATTCCCCCATGGACCGGCGGTCTGCCCGAGAACGCGGGCAGCGCAGGGCCCAATGGTGCGCTCAGTGACCCCTTCGCGGCCGAAAAACCGCTGTTCACCATCACTCCGCAAAATGTCGCCCAGTACCAAGACAAACTGACGCCGGGTCAGTTGGCCCTGTTCAAGCGCTACCCCGACAGCTTCCACATGCGGGTGTTCCCCAGCCATCGAAGCGCGGCCCTGCCCGAGAACGTAAACCAGGCCATCGCTAGGAACGCAGTAAAGTCGACACTTATATCTGGCGGCAACGGCCTGTCGGACTTTGAAATCGCCACGCCCTTTCCTATTCCCCAAAATGGGCTAGAGGTGGTGTGGAATCATATCACCCGCTATCGCGGCGGCAGCGTGCGGCGTACCCACGTCCAGGCCACACCACTGGCAGACGGCACCTTCAACCCGGTGTACTTCAAGCAGCAGTTTACTTATCGCGACCAGTTGAAAGACTTCGATCCGCAGAATCCGGGCAATGTGTTGTTCTACTACAAGCAATTGGTCACGGCGCCCGCCCGTTTGGCCGGCGATGTGGTTCTGGTCCATGAAACCCTAGACCAGGTGAAGGAACCGCGTATGGCCTGGATCTACAGCGCCGGACAACGTCGCGTGCGACGTGCACCACAGATCGCCTACGACGGCCCGTACCCAGCCTCGGACGGCCAACGGGTGGCAGACAACTTGGACATGTTCAATGGCGCACCGGATCGCTACGACTGGAAGCTGCTCGGCAAAAAGGAAATCTACATCCCCTACAACAATTTTCAGTTGGAGTCGCCCGCACTGAAGTACACCGACGTGATCAAGCCGGGGCACATTAACTCCGATATCACCCGCTATGAGCTGCACCGGGTGTGGGTGGTTGAGGCCAACCTCAAGGCGGACCAGCGTCATGTCTATGCAAAACGCGTTTTGTACTTTGATGAGGACAGCTGGCAAATCGCCCTTGCCGATCACTACGATGCACGCAATACCTTGTGGCGCACTGCCGAGGGCTTCATGACGCCGCTGTACGATAAGAAGATTCCGTGGATGGGTGTCGAAGCCCTGTATGACCTCATCAACGGCCGCTACCTGGTCTCCGGGATGCGTAACGAAGAGAAGGACAGCATGGACATCGGCTTCAAGGCCGTCGCGGCAGAATACACACCAACCGCCTTGCGCAACGACGGCATTCGTTAACGCATCATCAGTATGGTCGAGACAGAGCAAGAGGGTTGGCCGCCAGCACAGCTGGCGGCTTCATACCTGCCACTCTGCTTCAAAGCGCACCAGGTTACACAGGCCAGCTCATCAATGCGCGGGCCACTACAGTCTCCAGTTGCTGTCGCACAGTTCCCGCAGCGGCTTGCAGGCACAGACCGTCGAACACAGTCTGAATGTAAAGCGCCAGTGCGTCGGCATCTTGTGTGCTGGCCAGGTCACCCTGCTGCTGCGCCAGCTCGAAACGCTCGCGCAGCATTGCTCTTATACGGTTACGTCGACGACTGAGTTCTGTAGCCACATCACATTCAGCCAAGCCGTTCGCAAGCCCCGACTGAACCAGTAGGCAACCCAAAGGCTCGTCTGCAGTGGTGAGCCACTCAACGGCACCTATCAGCATTCGCCTGGCGGCCTCGCGGCCTGTAGGTGCAGCCAGGATCCAGTCACGGTGGGCGAGCCTGCGTTGGTCGTAGCGTTCAAGCACGGCATCAAACAACCCGCGCTTGCTGCCAAAGGCGAAGTAAAGGCTAGGGGCGCTGATACCCATCGCCTTGGTTAATTCCGCCACAGAGGTGCCGTCGTAGCCTTTGCTCCAGAAAATATCTGTGGCCTTGTCCAGAACGGCGTCCTCGTTAAACTTTCTTGGACGTGCCATCGCCTGCCCTCCTAATAATTTAGCGATCATTCTATTATGAGCTTGACCTGCCTCGCTAGCACTCGTAATGTAGTGATCACTAAATTACTAGTGAGGTGAAAACATGGCGCAGACACTTGTTGGAAAAATAGCGTTGGTTACCGGAGGTAGCTCCGGCCTGGGCCTGGCCACGGCAAAGCGCTTCGCACGCGAAGGTGCTCGGGTATTCATTACCGGTAGAAACCAGGCTGCTCTTGATGATGCCGTTGCCTTGATCGGCGAACAGGCTGTGGCGATTCAGGGGGATGTCTCCAACGATACTGATTTGGAGCGCGTATCGCAGGTTGTCGGCAAGCAGGCGGGGCGACTGGACATCCTGTTTGCCAATGCTGGAATTCTTGAGCGCGCACCTCTTGGCGAGATCACCGGAGAGTCCTTCGACCGTCTGTTCGCAGTGAATGTAAAAGGGATGGTGTTTACCGTTCAGAAGCTGCTGCCACTACTAAGTGATGGGGCCAGCATTGTATTGGTCTCTTCACTGGTCGGCAGCAAAGGCATGCCCGGCAACAGCATCTATGCCGCCACCAAGGCAGCTATCCGCAGTTTCGCCCGCGGCTGGATGCTCGACCTTAAGCATCGCAACATTCGAGTGAACGTCATCAGCCCGGGAGCCATTGAAACCCCCGGCCTCAAGGGTGCGGCGCCGGACAAGGAAGCTGCAGAGGCCATGCTTGGCCTCTTCGCCGAACTGATCCCGGTTGGGCGCGTCGGACAACCCGATGAGATTGCCAAAGTAGCCGTTTTCCTAGCATCCGACGGTGCCAGCTACATCAACGGCGCTGAAATCCCAGTTGATGGCGGCTGGGCACAGGTGTGATCCCTTTTACTCACTAACAGAAGGTCAATCATGGGCAAGATATTGGTGACAGGCGCCTCTGGCGAATTGGGCTCTCAAACCCTGAAAGCACTGCTGCAAATCACGGAAGCGAACCAATTGGTTGCGATGGTCCGAGATCCTAGCAAGGTTCAGGCACTGTCGGCGCAAGGTGTGGAAGTTCGGCGCGGCGACTATCTGGATCAATCGTCCCTGATTGCAGCATTTGAGGGCATCGAGAAGGTGTTGATGGTTTCGGCAGTTGCGTTCACGGACCGTTTGCCACAGCACCTTAACATCATCCAGGCGGCAAAATATGCCGGTGTCAGCCACCTAGTCTATACGTCGATCCAGCGCAAAACCGGGTCAGTCAACCTGATCTCGATGGTGACCGAATCGGACCTTGCCACTGAGCAGGCGTTGGTAGACAGCGGGCTGGCTTACACCGTTGTACGCAATAGTGTGTACCAGGACTCAGTGCCATACTTTTTGGGAGCACACTGGGCCTCCAATGGTGTTCAAGTTACCGCAGGTGATGGCCGTGCAACGCTAGTTTCACGAGCAGATCTAGCGTACGCCAACGCATTGATCCTTACCCAAACAGGCCACGAGGGCAAGACCTATACCCTTGGTGCCAGTGAAGCGATTTCATTCCGAGAAATAGCAGCGGCATTATCAGAGGTCGTTGGTAGGAAAGTCCTTTATCAGACCGTGTCGAAGGAAGTGCTCGCCGCAAGGCTAGTCGGTGATGGCATCCCCGCTCCTGTTGCTGACTTTTTGCACGAGTGGATCGCTGCGGTGAATACAGGTGAATTCGAGGAGATTACCGGTGATCTGGAGCACTTGATCGGCCGACGTCCCATCAGTTGCCTGGAGTTCATTGGTTCAAATTATAGCGCTGTAAATGAGTCACTATGATGCCTTAGCTTCGCTCAACAAGATCGATAAGGAGCAAATAGCGAGAATCTGATGTGAGGTCATGCTCGGTTTTCGATATCAGAATTAGCACATTAGGTAACTCGCACGGCGCACGTAAATGAATCATCCCTAGTTTCGTAAACACCTGACGGCCGCTTTTCGCCGATTTTTTCTGCCCAATGTGAAAGGCAGAAATCGGCCAGAAGCAGTCGGTCGCGATCAGAAAGGTTTGACGACAACGAGTCGCTCTCGCACTCTGTTTATAACCCATTCATTCATCAGGTTCCCGCATGTCATTAGCGACCGTAGTGCTGCTCGACTC
>Ga0247742_10000031_pt1 | contig 126719 bp, 113 predicted proteins | sample UWRJL208509C2_FD_180944 | JGI IMG/M metagenome (GOLD analysis project Ga0247742, IMG submission 180944) | Plant litter microbial communities from Arlington Agricultural Research Station in Wisconsin, United States - UWRJ-L208-509C-2 | ecosystem: Environmental > Terrestrial > Plant litter >...
TCCTTCCCTACACACTCTCAGGGGGCACCGACAATAAGTCGTTGAGCAAGATTGGTATCACCGGTTATGGTTTCGCCCCGCTGATGCTGCCCGACGAGCTCGACTTTACGGGAATGTTCCACGGGGTTGACGAGCGCGTGCCGGCCGAGTCCCTCCAGTTCGGCGCACGGGTCCTGAACACCCTGCTAAGCAACTACTAACGAGGAGGTCCCCGCCGTGAGTCCCGAAGAAATCCTTCCCGACGAACTGCTTGAACGGCTCCGTGGCCGCGCGGCAGGCTACGACGACAACAACCAGTTCTTCCACGAAGACCTTGATGAACTGGCCGCTGCCGGTTACCTCAAGCTGTTCGTGCCAGAGGCCGACGGCGGTTTTGGGCTCGGGCTCGAAGCGGTGGCTGCGTTGCAGCAGCGTCTCGCTACGGCCGCGCCTGCAACGGCATTGGCCGTCAATATGCACCTGGTCTGGACCGGAGTCGCGCAGGTCATGACCGCGCGCGGGGACACGTCATTGGATTTCGTGTTGAAGGAGGCGGGGCAGGGTGAGATTTTTGCGTTCGGCATTTCCGAGGCCGGCAACGACTCCATGCTGTTCGATTCCGGCACGGTTGCCGAGCCGCTGCCGGACGGAAGTTACCGGTTCACGGGCAGGAAGATCTTTACCAGCCTCTCCCGTGGCTGGACCCGGCTGGGAACCTTCGGCAAGGATGCCGACGCCCGGGACGGTGCAGGGGAGCTGGTCTTCGGCTTTCTCAGGCGAGATGAGCCGGGCCACGAAACACTGAGCGACTGGGACACCCTGGGAATGCGTGCCAGCGCGTCCAACACCACCCTCCTGCACGGTGCTGTTGTTCCGCCGGAGCGGATCTTCCGCAAACTGCCGGTGGGTCCCGGTAAGGACCTGCTGTTCTTCGCGATTTTCGCGTGCTTTGAGACGTTGCTCGCCGCTGTGTATACCGGTGTTGCCGAGCGTGCGTTCACCCTTGGGGTAGCGAACGTCAAGCGCAGGGTTTCGGCGAAGCACGGTGGCCGGAGCTACGCCCAGGATCCCGATATCCGTTGGAAGGTGGCCGATGCCGCCTTGGCGATGGACGGCATTTCCCCGCAAATCTCGTCCCTGGCCAGGGATGTGGACAACCTGGTGGACCACGGAGCCCAGTGGTTCCCCAAACTTGTGGGACTCAAGTCCCGGGCAACGGAAAACGCACGCCACGTGGTGGATTTGGCCATTCGGGTGACAGGAGGATCCAGCTACTTCCGCGGTTCCGAGATGGAGCGCCTTTACAGGGATGTCCTGGCGGGAATCTTCCATCCTTCCAACGACGAATCCGCCCATAACACTGTGGCAAATGCATGGTTGGGGCCGCTGGAGGACTAGCTGCATCAACCCGGCCGGTGGTATCGCAGAGTTCAGACGGTGCGCTGCACGGAGTAGACCTTGCGGCGAAGCCAGAAGCGCCGCCCGCCTCCCAGGTAAAGCACGCTGCGTTCGAGTTCCCACTTGCCGTATTCGGAATGTTCGGCCAGCCGGCGCCGGGCGTCCGGCAACGAATCGTCAGGTCCCACCGTCAGAACGAGGTATTCGTACTGACGTGCATAGTCTCGTTGGCGCTCTACGGAGCTGCCTGGAAATTGTTCTCTCATCCCTCTCCATTTTCGTCTTTTTCCGGCTAACGTGAAGTCATGAGCATCGATCCGCGTGTCGCGCTTCAATCACTGACCGCCGCCCTGGAAGAACATCTGGCTGCCGCATCGGCTCGGAGAGGTGAAGGTGACCCCAACGTTGAGTCGGCCTTTTTCGCCGTCGCTGATGCCTTTGAGGTCTATGAAGATGCGCTGTACGAGGCCTACTCCGAGGTTACTCCGCTGCAGGTCTTTGATGACGAGGATGAAGAAGACGACGATGTCCTGGACGAAGATTTGGAAATCGTGGAGGACTGAACACCCTCATGAACCGGCCACCTTGGGTGGCCGGTTTTTTATGCCCCCTCCCGGCGCCAAAAGATCCCACTCCCGCCTGGATTTCTGCCGTTCGCGCCACAGGGAATGACACCAAAAACACGTAGTCCCGTCCTCCCCGGATAGGTACTCGCACGTAGGCGTGATGGGTAATACTGCGCAAACTTGAGTACCGACTACTGGTGCGTCACCACAGAGCCGCCGCTTCACTGATATGTAGGCAATGGCAGGTCTGCGAAGAAGGCTGACATGGTGAAAGTTCCAGTCTTGCGTACGGGCAAGGTAGCGGCACCCCAGGGTGCGGACCGTGCCTCAGCGCATTCAGTCTTTCCAGCAAAAACTGCCATCGTCGACGTCAATCCGCCGGCGTCTCCCTGGATTGACAAGTCCGTTGCTGCACAACGGGCTGAAAAGGCGGGACTGGCGGCACCAAGATCCGAGGTCACCCTGGATTTCGTGCCGTCAGTCACCCGCAGAGCGCCAAAAGTTAAGCCCACTGCCCGGGGCGGCGACGATTGGGCGCACTCCCTGACCAACAGTCTCCGCATGACAGACACCGCGTTGGTCGCTGCTGCGGTCTTCGCCGGCTTTGTTCTCAACACCGATGGCCTGTCCCTTTCCGCCCAAAGCCCTGGCTACTCACGGCACCTGGTGTTGGGGCTGATACTTGGACTCCTTTGGTTGGGTTCGCTGGAGGTCTACCGCACCCGCGATCCTAAGGTCCTTGGCGTTGGGCCGGAGGAATACAAGCGCGTTCTGTCAGCCAGTTTCCGCGTCTTTGGTTTCCTGGGCATTGTGGCCGTGGTTTTCCGTATTGATGCCGTGAGTTCATTTGTCATCGTTTCCTTGCCGCTTGGCCTGGTGGCGCTCACCGGCAGCAGGTGGAGTTTCCGCCGATGGCTGAGTCACGAGAAGTCCCGTGGACGCTGCCTTTCCCGTGCAATCGTTGTTGGCGAACCCCAGGATGTCCGGTACGTCATCAAACAGATCAACCGAAAGTCCGGCACCGCCTACGACATCCTCGGAGCATGCCTCCCGGGCGCCCGTCGCGGTGCGGTCCTGAAGGTTGACGAACGTCGCGTCCCCGTCCTGTCATCGATCTACGGTATTGCCGACACCGTCCGGCAGACAGGTGCCAACGCGGTCATTGTGGCTGGCCCCGTGCCCGGGGGAAACCAATTCATTCAGGAGCTCGGATGGCGGCTGGAGGAAAACGCGGCAGAACTTGTCCTCGCGGCCGCCCTGACCAACGTAGCCGGCCCCCGCATCCACTGGCGGCCGGTGGAGGGACTTCCGCTGATGCACGTGGACATCCCGCACTACTCCGGGGGGAAGCACACTCTGAAGAGGTTGATGGACATTACGGTTTCGGCGTCGGCATTGCTGGTCCTGTCACCGGTCTTGCTTCTCCTGGCCGCCATAGTTCACCACGACAGCCCCGGGCCTATCCTTTTCCGCCAGGAACGGGTTGGCCGGCGAGGCAGCACCTTCCACATGCTCAAGTTCCGGTCCATGGTGGTGGACGCCGAATCCCGCTTGGAGGAGCTCACTACCCAGGACGAGGGCGCGGGCGTCCTGTTCAAGATCCGCGGGGATCCGCGTATCACCCGGTGCGGGCGTTGGATGCGTAAATACTCCCTGGATGAACTGCCCCAGTTCTGGAATGTCCTGGTGGGCAATATGAGCTTGGTGGGGCCCCGGCCGCCGCTGGCCAGGGAGGTGAGCGGCTATGAACGCCATACGCACCGCCGGCTCCTCATCAAACCCGGCATCACGGGCCTGTGGCAGATCAACGGGCGATCCGACCTTCCATGGGACGAGGCCGTTCGACTGGACCTCTACTACGTGGAGAACTGGTCAATAGCGGGAGACCTGATGATCATGTGGCGGACTTTCAGGGCAATGATCCAACCGACCGGAGCCTACTAGCCAAGAGCTGACCAACACCAAACGAATCGCGCTGTCAACACAGAAGCAGAGTGGGAAATGACCATACGAACCATTCCATCAGGACAATTGAACGGCCACGGGCTGTTGCCCAGGCTCCGCATCGCTGTGGTCGGGGCAGGGTACTGGGGCCCCAATCTTGCCCGGAACCTTAAAGCCAGCCCGGACTGGGATCTCGTTGCCATCTGCGACCTCGACGTCGAGCGGGGCCTCAAGCTCGCGGAGACGGTGGGCGGGGTGGCCGTCGTCGAATCCCTGGACGAGCTGTTGGATACCTACAATCTGGATGCCGTAGCCGTAGCGACTCCCGCGCATACCCATCATGGAGTGGTGATGACAGCCCTGCGCGCAGGCAAACACGTCCTGGTGGAGAAGCCACTTGCCGACAGCCGCACCAAGGGCCTGGAAATGGTGGAAGAGGCAAAGGCGCGGGGATTGGTCCTCATGGCAGACCACACCTACTGCTTCACTCCAGCGGTCCTCAAGATTCAGGAGCTGGTGGCCAGTGGCGCCTTGGGCGACATCCTGTATGTCGACTCCGTCCGCATCAACCTCGGCCTCGTCCAACCGGATGTCAACGTTTTCTGGGACCTGGCACCGCATGACCTGTCCATCCTGGACTTCGTCCTGCCCGGCGGGCTGCATCCCACGGAGATTTCCGCCCACGGCGCGGATCCGCTGGGAACCGGCAGGGACTGCGTTGGACACCTGACCTTCGGTCTGCCCAACGACGCCATGGTCCATATCCACGTGAACTGGCTCAGTCCCACCAAAATCCGGCAAATGATCATCGGAGGGTCAAAGAGGACCCTTGTGTGGGACGACCTCAACCCCCAGCAGCGCCTCAGCGTCTACGACCGCGGGGTCAGCCTGGAGCACCAACCCAGGTCTGCCGCAGACAAACGAACCTCAGCTATTTCCTACCGGCTGGGGGACACATGGTCCCCGGCCCTGCAGGAACGGGAACCCCTGGGCCAAGTAGTAAGCGAACTTGCCTCCTCCATCCGCAACCGGACAACACCACGGACCAGCGGTGAATCCGGGCTCCGCGTCCTGTCTGTGCTCGAAGCCGTCACCCGAAGCTTGAGCACTGACGGACAATCAACCATTGTCGCCGGGAATGAAGTCTCCCTCCAGGTTGTACGGTGAAAGAGCTTCCAGGAGCACACGTGCTGGTTACCGGAGGCGCCGGGACCATCGGATCGACGCTGGTTGACCAGCTGCTCGACGCCGGCGCGGCGCACGTGGACGTGCTCGACAACCTGGTCCGGGGCCGCCGCGCAAACCTCGGCGAAGCCCTCGCCACTGGCCGGGTGCAGCTGATCGAAGGCGACCTGCGCGACCGCGACCTCGTCCACGATCTCACCCGGGGCAAGGACCTCCTCTTCCATCAAGCGGCCATCCGCATCACCCAATGCGCGGAAGAACCACGGCTTGCTTTGGAAGTCCTGGTGGACGGGACCTTCAACGTCTACGAGGCTGCTGCAACACACAAAGTGGACAAACTGATCTCAGCATCAAGTGCCTCCGTTTACGGCATGGCCGAGGCATTTCCCACCAAGGAAACCCACCATCATCACAACAACGACACCTTCTACGGCGCGGCAAAGTCCTTCAACGAAGGAATGGCCCGGAGTTTCCGCGCCATGTCAGGCCTGAACTACGTCCTCCTGAGGTACTTCAACGTCTACGGGCCCCGCATGGACGTCCACGGCCTCTACACCGAAGTCCTGGTTCGCTGGATGGAGCGAATAGTCGATGGCCTGCCCCCTGTGATTTTCGGCAGCGGAGACCAAACCATGGACTTCATCCATACCGAGGACGTTGCCAGAGCCAATGTCCTCGCCGCCCTCAGCGAAGTACGCGAAGGCGTCTACAACGTAGCCAGCGGTACCGAAACCAGCCTGGCGGAACTGGCTCAAACGCTGCTCAAAGTCATGGACTCACCCCTTGATGTGGAACACGGCCCGGAACGGGCTGTCAACGGAGTTGCCAGACGCCTCGCAGACGTCACGGCAGCACGCGAGGACCTGGGCTTCGAGGCCGCCATAGCGTTGGAAGACGGGCTGCGCTCGCTGGTCTCCTGGTGGCGTCCGCTGCGGGAAGAGATCGCCGCAGGCCGCGCGGTAGCCCGCCCCACGGCTCCGGCAGTGGGTGTGCGATGACTATCTCCGAAACCCAGCTGGGCCGTATTGATGTCATGAAGCCATGGCTGGGCGAGGCAGAGGCGCTGGCGCTTGCTGAAGTCGTCGCCTCCGGCTGGGTAGCCCAAGGCCCCAAGGTGCGGGAATTCGAGGACGCTTTTGCAGCTGGCCAGCATGCCGGATTCGCCATCGCAACCTCGAGTTGTACCTCCGCACTGCACCTGGCCCTTGTTGTTGCCGGCGTAGGAGCCGGTGACGACGTTGTGGTGCCGTCCTTCTCCTTCATTGCTACCGCCAATGCTGCTGCATACGTCGGCGCCAGGCCGGTTTTTGCCGATGTCGATCTTCATACAGGCTGCGTCACCGCTGCGACCATCAAAGCTGCACTGACTCCTGCCACCAAAGCGGTCATAGCCGTTGACCAGGGCGGAGTCCCGGTTGACTTGGAACCCATCCGGGCACTCTGCGATCCTCTCGGAATCATTGTGGTGGAGGACGCGGCGTGCGCCATCGGCTCCCTCTACCGCGGACAACCGGTGGGTTCCACCGCGGAGCTGTCAGCGTGGTCATTCCACCCGCGGAAAATCCTCACCACCGGAGAGGGCGGCATGCTCACCACTGCGCGCCAGGACTTCGGTGACAGGGCACGGCGACTTCGTGAACATGCAATGAGCGTTTCCGCCGCCGACCGGCACGCCAGCCTCCTCGCCGCCGCGGAGGAGTACCTCGAAATCGGGTTCAACTACCGCATGACCGATCTTCAGGCCGCCGTCGGAATCGTCCAACTCAGCCGCCTCGAAGCGGTTGTCCGGCGTCGCCGCGAACTCGCAGCGACCTACGCCCAAGCCTTTGCCGGCGTGGAAGGTCTCCGCCTGGTGAGCGATCCGGAGTACGGCATGAGCAACTTCCAGTCGTGCTGGCTTGAGGTGGGCCCGGCCTTCCCCGTCGGACGCGAGGTTCTGATGGCACATTTGGCCTCGGACGGGATATCTGCCCGTCGCGGGATCATGGCCGCGCACCGGCAACCTGCCTATGCAGGCGCCGATACAGGTGCCGCTGAACTGGGAGTCACTGAATGGTTGTCCGACCACACCCTGATCCTCCCGCTTTACCACGAACTTGCACTGCACGACCAAGTTAGGGTCATCGACTCCGTACTGCGCGCGGCCGGACAGCCATGAGCGAGCTACTTCTCATTGCTGCAAGCGGCCTCGCCCGGGAGGTGCTTGCCATGGTCCGCAGCAGCGGGCCGTTCGACGTCGTAGGGATCCTGGACGACGACGAGGACAAGCTGGGCCGCGTCGTGGACGGCGCCCACGTGCTCGGTCCGATCCGTGAGGCCATGAATTACCCCCACGCATTGCTGCTGATTTGCATTGGAACGGGGAGCGGCCGGGAAAGCGTCGTGCTGAGGCTCCGTGCTTTGGGCTTGGCTGAAGACCGCTATGCCACGGCGATAGATCCGTCGGTGCATGTTCCCGAGGGCTGCGTGATTGGCCGGGGAAGCATCATCCTCGCCCACGTGAGCATGACGGCGTCCGTGACCATCGGCAACCATGTTGTTGCCATGCCGGGGGTTACCTTCACCCACGACGACGTGATCGGCGACTATGCCACGTTGGCCTCCGGCGTCTCGCTCGGAGGAAACGTCCACATCGGCAGGGCGGCATACCTCGGAATGAACGCCAGTGTCCGCGAGCGCCTGAGCATTGGGGCGAAAGCGACCATCGGCATGGGGGCCGCTGTCCTTGCCGATGTTCCTGAGGATGAAACCTGGGCGGGTGTGCCGGCCCGGGTGATTCGGCGGGGTAATTCTCCTGAGCTGGAGGGCGTGAAATGAAAGTGATGCGGCCCAGGCCCCTGGTGAACCGGCCGACGGTGACGGTGGTGATTCCCTGCTACAACTACGGGCGGTATCTGCCGGAGGCTGTCAATAGTGCGTTGTCGCAGGAGATGGTGGAAGTGGACGTCATCGTGGTCGATGACGCGTCCACGGATGGCAGCGCAGCGATCGCGTGGGGGCTTGCCGCAGCGGATCCCCGGGTTTCGGTGGTCCATCATGGGCAGAACCAAGGGCATATTGCCACTTACAACGACGGACTTTCCAGGGCCCGGGGCCGTTACGTGACGCTGCTTTCGGCCGATGATGTGATCGCTCCCGGTGCACTGGGGCGTGCTGTGGCTTTGATGGAGGCCAACCCGAACGTGGGGATGGTTTATGGGTTGCCGAAGGACTTCGTTGATCAGCCCCCGCCTGTTGCCTTGCATGGGCGCACCACGTGGACGGTGTGGGAGGGTAGCCGGTGGCTCGCACTTGCGTGTGCCCGCGGACGGAACTTCATTCTGTCCCCCGAGGTGGTAATGCGGACCGAGACGGTGTTGAGTGTTGGCGCTTACAGTGCCTCGCTGCCACATTCGGGGGACTTGGAGTATTGGTTGCGTGCGGCTGCTTCCTGGGATGTTGGGCGGGTCAACGGGCCGGTGCAGGCTTTCTACCGGGTTCATGGGAACAACATGCACCAAACGGAGTTCGCTGCGGCGGCGGTGGACCTCCAGCATCGGCTTGAGGCCTTCCGGGTTCTTGAAGATGTCCGTTTTCCGATTACGTCAGAAAAGCGGGTTCGCCAGTTGCGGCGGGCCAAGGGTGCGCTCAGCAAGGAAGCCTCGCATTTGGGGGCAAGGGAAGTCATCCGTGGCGGCTCGCTGGAAACTGCCATTGAGTTGCGTAAGTTCATTGAGTGTCTGCAGGATGTCCCGGGGAATGTCCATAGGGCGAACGCGCTTCAGGCCAGGATCACACGTGTCTCACGTGGCGGTCGGCCACGGCCGGCAACGAGTGCTGCCGAGTTTGTCCGGAGCCAGCTTGAGCGCGTCCGCTGGCGTTTGTGGGCCATGACAGGAATTTCATGACGACCGGTAGCGGTGCGGACCGCACTCTGGGCGCCCGGTCCGCGAGCGCCACGCTGTGGGGCGGGGTCAACATGGCCCTCGGCAGGATCGTCCAATTCGCCACCACCATCATCGTGGCCCGGATGATTGCGCCCGAGCATTTCGGTGCCCTGGCCGTGGCTATTGTGGTGCAAACCATCGCCACGAACATGGCAGAGCTGGGTGCTACAGCGGCGTTGGCCAGGGGCAACGGGGATCCGGACAGGATCGGACCAACTGTTTTCTCCATTTCTTTGGTGACCAGCGCAGTGATGACTGCCGGAGCCGTGCTCCTGGCTCCTGCTTTGGCTGCAGCTTTTGACGACCCCGCGGCGACTCCAGTGATCCAGGTACTCTCTTTGACCATCCTGTTCCAAGGTATTGGTGCTGTTCCGTCCACCATGGTGTGGCGTGAGTTCCTGCAGAAGCCGCGGGTTGTCGTTGACGTTGGCAGTGTGGCGGTAGTGCTGGTGCTCGTTGTTCCCATGGCGCTGGATGGGTGGGGGGCCATGGCGCTGGCCTGGTCCAGGGTGGGCGGCCAGTTCTTCGCCATGGTTGGGTATTGGGTCATCACGCCAAGGAGGTATGCCCCCGGCTTTGACCGCGCGGTGGCCAAGGAGGTCCTGCGCCTGGGCATGCCGTTGGCCATGGCCAACCTGGTGGTGTTTGTGACCCTCAACATGGATTACCTCCTCATTGGCCGAATGTTGGACCCGGCCGCCCTGGGTCTTTATCTGTTGGCCTTCAATTTGGCCGGTCTTCCGAGCTCGGTGATCACGGCAGTCATCCGTGCCACCGCGGTGCCCACTTTCGGCAGGCTATTCGCCGAGGGCACACTTGGGGAATTGGCGGGGCGGTTTGTTGCGGGGGTCTCGTATTGCGCGTTCCCTATCTCGGCGATGATCATCGCACTTGCAGAGCCGCTGATGGTCACAGCCTACGGACAAGCGTGGGCGCCTGCAGGCATCGCGCTGGCGACCCTCGGCGTTTTTGGGGCCGCACGGATTCTTGTGGAACTCTTTGCCGACTTGAGCGTGGGTGCAGGGAGGACTGTATGGCTCTTTTGGGTCCAGGTGGCGTGGCTTGTTGCCCTCACACCCGCACTGTATTTCAGTATCCGGTGGTGGGGGATTGCCGGCGCCGGCGTGGCCCACGCGGCTGTTGCCTGCCTGATTGTCATACCTATGTACGTCATGGTTCTTGCGTCAGTGCTGGGCGTCCGCGCCGGGGAGTTGTTGCGTGGAAGTATTGCCCCTCTTGCGGCGGCCGTGGTTGCGGGATCCTCGGCCCGGATCGCCACGTTCAGCATCACGGACCCTGTGATGGCACTCGTGTTGGGATGCTGCTTGGGCGGATTCGTTTATGCCCTGCTGACGTTCCGGCAGGGCAAAGTACTCCTGCGGACAGTGCGTGGCCTGCTCCGTAAAGGCCAACCCCTGCCCGGGAACACGCCAGCGATGGAGGGTCGGTCATGATTCCGAACCTGCCGATCATGGGTCCAGGCCCGGTTCCAGGTGCCGATCTGGCAGTGGTTACCCCGAGCTATTTGCCTGACCGGGAGTTGTGCTTGGACCTGAACCGATCCGTCCTTGAGATGACTGCGCCCGGCGTCACTCACCACATCATCGTGCCGGATCATGACCTCCATGCTTTCGCCGGCCTTGGCGGGCCCAGGACAGAGGTGCACGGTGCCCGGGAATTTCTTCCGCGGTCTTTCACCAGGCTCCCGGGAGTCAATGTATGGATCAATTCCGCCCGCCCCTGGCCGCCGATCCGCGGCTGGATCGTCCAACAAATCATCAAACTGGCAGTAGTTGCGAGGCTTAATGTTGACGGGGCGTTGCTTCTGGACTCCGACAGCATCCTTATACGCGAGACAACCCTCGATACATTCCGCAAGGACGGTCGAGTGACTCTGTACCGCGCTCCCGGTGCCGTTGATCACACCCTTCCAGGGCACAGACTCTGGCATGTAACGGCACGCCGGCTCCTTGGCCTTGCGCCCCCACCGGCCTCCGACTTGGCGGACTACATTTGCTGGCCGTGCCTATGGGAGCCCGCTGTAGTGAGAAACATGCTTCAGCACATCCAAAATGTCACGGGTAGGGACTGGCCCACAGCAGTGGGAGCACAACTGCATTTTTCCGAAATGATGTTGTATGGCCTCTACGTAGATGAAGTCTCCGGCGGAACGGTCCCGGCCGTCAGCGAAATGCTGGGGATTGTCCACACCGCCGAGGTACCCCTGAGCCAGGCAGAAATCGAACGCCTCCTCAGCGGGGCAACCCAAAACAAGAATGTGGTGATGCTCTCCGCCAAGGCCGGGATACCGCTGGACGTGCGCAGGCGTGCGCTGCGGTCGTACCTTGACTCCTCGCTCGGGTCCGAACGGGGTGATCTCCAGTGAGAAGCATTTACCGCCGCGTTCTTACCCACGCCAGAGAACATGGCTGGCGTTCGGTCACTAAGAAGGTGCTGCAAAGGACAGCCGCCAAAGCCCTTGAAAACCTGGCATTGGATGAGCCTGTGCTACCCCTTCGTCCTGAAGACATTATGGAGGCGGCAAGGCGAGGCGCTGTGGACAAGCCACGTCCCAGAACGGGCAGCCTTGACGTCGGGTGGGTGTGCACGCCTCCGGGACCTGGCTCGGGCGGACACACCACTTTCTTCCGCATGGTCCAGGGCCTGGCTGACCGCGGCCACCGCTGCACACTGTATCTCTACGATCGAAACAGCGACGACGTTTCCCGTCACGCCTCCGTCATCCGGCAATACTGGCCGGACGTTGATGCCGGCATCAGAAGTGTTGCCGAAGGTTTCGAAGGTTTGGACGCGGTGGTCGCAAGTTCGTGGCCAACCGCATATGCGGCCGCGACCCGTCGGGGACCGGACGTGCATGGTTTCTACTTCATCCAGGACTACGAGCCCTACTTCTACCCCCGGGGAACGTTGTATTGGCTCGCTGAGAACAGTTATCGCCTGGGGTTCACCAACATCGCCCTCGGAGAAATGATCACCCCCGTCATGAAAGCGGAAATAGGCCAGGAACCCGCCGCGACGGTGCCCTTCGCCTGTGACACCGCAACGTACCGACTGTTGGACGCCGGAGAACGTCAGGCGCCCCGCCAGGGGGTGGTCTATTACGCGAAGCGTGCTGTGGATCGACGCGGGTACCTCCTGGCCAAGCTGGCCTTGGAGCAGTTCCACTCCTTGCACCCGGAGCAGGAGATCCACGTATACGGGGACAGGATCACAGGATGGTCCATCCCTGTGAACAACCACGGCAATCTAAGCCCTGCCGAATTGAACAGACTGTACAACCGCACCATCGCCGGACTTGCGATCTCCTACACCAACATCTCCCTTGTCCCCGAAGAGTTGATGGCTGCCGGCAATGTTCCCGTCATCAATGAATCGACGTTCTCGGAACAGGTGATGAGGGACCCCGACGTCGTGTGGGCTCCGGCAACCCCCGGCCGGATGGCCGAGGCTCTTGCACAAGCAGTGGAAGCCCCCAACATAGCCGCACGCGCGGCGGCCATTGCGCAACGGGGGCGTCTGGACTGGTCAGTGTCACGGGAGAACTTTGCCAGGGTTATTGAATTGGCCTGCGCCAACGAGCCCGGAAGTCCGGGGTTGTTATGAGGATCTCCAGGAATCGCATGAATCTCCAGCCCGCGCCGGCGCCCGCGGGGCTGGATGATCTCAACGTTAGCGGACTATCCCCCCGTGCACACGTGCCGTTGTTGATTAAATTTGCCGCTTTCGCCATCTTCTTCTTTCCCTCCAATATGGTGCTCAAACCGCTGGGAGCTGTAGGGACGTTGCCGCTGATGATTGCGTTGCTTCTTCTGGCGGTTTGGCTGTGCTCTGTCCTTTTTGGCCTGACCAACCCCCTGGACACCCGCCATCCCGGCCGCATGGGCTTGGTTCTCCTCTGGGTGGGAACATGTGCCTCCTATGCGGCCATGTACTCCGGCTACACGGGAGGAAGCGAAAGCCCTGCACGCGCTGCAGCTGACAGATGGCTGATCCTTCTGCTGGCCAGTGCAGGAATCATTCTGGTGACTGCGGAAGCCGTGAGGACGCTGAACGCAGCCATGGCCTTGACGCGGGCCCTGTTGGCTGGTGCGGCATTTTGCTGTCTCGTGGCGGCTGTTCAATTCTTCTTCCGTGTTGATCCCATGCAGTTCCTGCAAATGGCGATGCCCGGGTTCACCAACAACGGGGGAAACACAACATTCCAGATACGTGGGTCGTTGATGCGTGTCTCGGGGAGCACCTTCCATTCAATCGAGATGGCTGTTGTCTGCGCAATGCTTCTTCCGCTGTCCATATGGCGGAGCCTGTACGATCAAAAAGGCCGGAAATGGGTGCATTGGACCATCACAGCACTCTTGGTTTTCGCCATCGCCTCAACAGTCTCGCGCTCAGGGATCCTCGGCCTGCTGGCCGGTATGGCTGTTTTCCTGCCTTTCCTGCCCCGGGTTGCCAGGCGTTGGGCTTTCGTTGCGGCCCCCGTGATCGTAGCCGTCTTGTTTCTCGGCGTCCCTGGCCTGGTGGGCACTCTGGGAGCATCGTTGACAGCGGGAGAAAGCGACCCGTCCATTACCACGCGAACCAACAACTACCCCCGGGTGGCGGCAATGGTGGATGAACATCCGTTCTTCGGCGTAGGTCCGGGAAACTACATGCCAACCAACGCCATACACATCCTCGACAACCAATATCTGAACGCAACAGTCACCATCGGTCTGGTGGGTCTGGTGGGCATGATCGCCTACCTGACGTTCCCAGGCATATCCGCCCTCCTCGCCGCCCGTGCTTCCCGCCTTCCCGCATTGCGATGCTTCGCGGGCGCCGTCGCCGCTGCCGGAATCGTTGCCGCCATCTGCTCCCTGACGTTCGACTCCATGTCATTCCCGGTCTTCGCGCTCGCCTATCCCTTCATCGTCGGGCTGTCCGGAGGAACGTGGAACATGGTGCGGCGGGAGCTCGAACATCAAAAAGATCCTGCTGCAACAGAGGGCCGAACGCGGCCGCCGCTTAACACGAAGAAACTACTCCCCAAGGAGAGATCATGGACCCCGTAGCCGTCATCAAAACCCTGTGGCGTTACAAAATCTTCGTACTCCCCGTCCTGTTGCTGACGGCGGTGGCGGCGGTCTACATGTTTTCCTACGCCCCCAGAACATACGAAGCCCGCACCACCTACGCCATAGTCGCCCCACAGGTACCAACGGCGGAACAGATCGAAAAGGATCCTGCCCTGGGCTTGCTCAACACTGACAACCCCTACCTGCGCTCTGCCGACACTTCCCTCGTAGCCCAGGTAGCTGTGACCCGTCTGAACGATGTTGCTACGGGCGATTTCCTTGCAGAACAAGGGCTCAGCACGGACTACAAGGTAGAACGGCCCTCGGACGCCTTCCTCATCGACATCTCCGGAATCTCAGATGACAAGGCCCAGGCAATCAGCACCGCCAAGGCGCTGGGGGAGCGCCTGGAGCAAGACCTAAGGACCATCCAAGCGATCAACGGCGCCTCTGATAGATACCTGTTCACGGCACTGGTCGTAGCTTCACCAGAGAAAGCCACAGAACAGTTCTCCAGCAGGTTGAGGTCCGTCATCGTCGTGGTGGTTGCCGGTCTGGTTCTCACACTTGGCGCAGTCTCGCTGGCGCGCGCGGTGGAGACCACCAGGAATCGGGAGAGTAAATCAAAAAACGATCCCCGCAAGCGCAGCTTGCGTAAGATCTCCGAAAGCAACCCGACGCTAGTACTGCCGGGTAAGGACCCAACCTTCGACGACAAGGCTCTGCCGATTTCGGAGCCCCTGGTGGCAATCCACCCACTTGAACCCCACGAAGATAGAAGAACCACCACCACACCATCTGTTCAACCAACCAACAGCCGCTAACGGTTGGGGACGATGCAGCAATGACCAGATTTGGTTACCTGGTGCCGGAATTCCCAGGTCAGACGCACAGCTTCTTCTGGCGTGAACTCAAAGCACTGACCGACCTCGGGCACCAGCCGGAGCCAGTTTCCACCCGCCGTCCACAGCAGCCCGGGACCGTGCCTCCCTGGGCACAGGACCAACTACCTAAGATTCATTACCTGGTCCCACCGGGCCTGTCCGGCATCGGCGGCACAGCCAAGACGGCCTTGGCCGGACTCCGCCACCTTGACACGCTGGTAGCAGCGTCCGGCATCCACCGGCAGCCCGCACTGACCCCGGCTCAGACCCGCGACGTTATGCAAACGGCAGGACTGCTCTGGGCAGGAGCCGCCCTGGCCCGGCACGCGCGCACCAGAGGGTGGCAGCACATACATGTCCATTCCTGCGCCCACGCCGCCCAGGTAGCCCTGTTCGCCCATATGATCACCGGCATCACCTACAGCCTGACGCTCCATGGCCCCCTCAGCGACTACGGCCCAAACCAGCACCAAAAATGGCTCAACGCCAAATTCTCCCTCGTCATCACCGAACGGCTACTGAGTGAAACCCTGCAGCAACTTGAGGACGTCATGCCTGCGGACGTCAGTGTCGCCCCCATGGGGGTGGAACTGGCCGCCTTCACACGCACCGCACCTTACGTCCCGTGGGACGGTGCAGGACCTGCACGGCTGTTCTGCTGTGCCCGGCTCAACCCCAGCAAAGGTCACGAGGAACTCCTCACAGCGGTCCGTCTGATCACAGACACCGGAATAGACGTCGAGTTGACCATCGCAGGCGAGGACGAAATCGGAGGAAAGGGCTACAGGCAAGCCATGGAAAACCTCATCAAGGAACTCGATCTCACACAGCGGGTAACGCTCCTCGGTGCCGTTCCGGAGCACAGGGTCAAGGAAGAACTTCAAAGAGCACACATCTTCACCTTGGCCAGCCACCAGGAACCACTGGGTGTGGCCATCATGGAGGCCATGGCCATGGAGGTTCCCGTGGTAGCCACCTCAGCCGGGGGCGTCCCGGACCTGATAGCTACCGGACAGTCCGGCACCTTGGTCGATCCCGGTAATCCCGCATCCCTGGCAGCGGCAATACTGCACACCCTCCACAACCCCTCGCGCTCTGCAGCCATGGGACAGCGGGCGCGGATAACTCTTGGCGAATCCTACGACGTCTCCAAGAGCGCCCGCATCATGGCAGCACGGATCTGAACCAACTCCCGGAAAGGGAAACAATGAAGGGCAAAACAGTTGGCCTCTGGGCCGGTTCTGCGCTCGCAATCGCGGCCGTCAGCCTGATCGCCGTCGTGGGATCAAGCCGGACCCCCACGCCCTCAGCCCTGCCGGTTCCCGGAAGTTCCCCCAGCAGCGGGTCCGCGCCCGGAACGTCCCTGGCACTGCGCGACGTGGACGGAGGACCGGACTATTACGGGAAATTTGCCAACAGCCTTCCAACAGACCCATCCTTCTTTCCTCTGGGGGTGTGGCTGGAAAGCGTCCTGGACAAAGGCAACACAGCCATGGACTCGGCAGCCGGCATCAACACCTACGTTGAACTGACAGGGAACTCCGACGTGCAGTTGATCAAAGACTCCGGCATGTATGCGCTGCCAACTTTTCGGCACGCTGCTGCCGCGGGCTACGTCTTGAGCGACGAAGTGGACATGTGGGCAGGCCCGGGGGACGCCCGATGGACCGGCAGATACCCAGGGGACGGCGCACCGTGTTTTCCCGAAGGCACACCATGCGGGTACACCATACAGAAGGAACGGCGGGCATACGCACCACAGAACGTCTTGCTTTACTCCAACTACGGAAAAGGCGTCACCTTCTGGGAATCCGACCAGGAAGCCCACGGATTCATCAGGGGAGTCCAGGATGTGGTCTCCGCGGATAACTACTGGTTCACCGATCCCAACATCTGCGGCAAAGGCGAAGGAGGTGCCATTGTTGGCTATGCAAGAGACCTGACGCGAGAGGAATGCCGACTAGCTGCCAACTATGGCTGGACCATCGACAGGCTACGGAATCTGCAGGACCCCGCCACCAGAATTCCTGTGTGGGCGTTCGTAGAGAATGGCCATCCTTCAGGCGATGTCCCCAACACCACAACAATCACCGGCCCTGAACTCAAGGCCGCAGTCTGGAGCAGCCTCATCCACGGCGCCCGGGGAATCATCTATTTCAACCACAATTTCGGCGGCCCATGCGTCACCCAACACGTCATCAGGGACTGCGGCAAAGACATAGTGCCCACACTCACTTCCGTGAACAAGCAAATCACAGACCTCGCACCCGTCCTCAACGCCCCCTTCCTTGACGGCGCCACCACAGTCACCGGCCCGGTAGACCTCGCCACCAAACTCCACAACGGCCACGTCTACATCTTCGCGGGAGCGAACAAGAACACCGGCGGCGCAGCGACCTTCACGCTGAAATGCGGCGGCAGCACCGCCGTCGTCATCGACGAAAACCGCACCATCCCCATAGTGGCCGGAACCTTCACCGACACTTTCGCCGACGGCAACGCCGTCCACCTTTACAGCATTGAAGGCGGGGGCAGCTGCGGCTTCTGACTAACGGCTGGTGTCGTCCCGCTCCCAACCAGGCAGCGCCTGAGGGCCAAACAGCGCACGACGGCGGCCCGCACCGGCGAACACGACGTAAACGGCGGCATCAAAAACGCTCAGCGGCCCCCTGACGGAGGCAAGCAACTGCCGTACAGTCCTCGCCGTGGAGGCACCGCCGGATACGAGATCCTGCTCCGCATTGCCCCGATACGTGCGCCTAAGAACAGACATCAACGCCTTGCACGTCCGGGGCGTCCGCACCACCACAGGAACCGTAGCCAACACCGCCTTCTCATGGGCAGAGAAGAGCCGATCCACATAGTAGTCATCACCAGTAAGAGGGGGAAAAGACCCCAGCCGCTCATGCCCGGTGAAACTCAACCCATAAGCACCCGCACCCCAAAGCGCCTCGGCATTGCCCGGTATACGGGAACGGGCACGGTAATACGAGCGCACCAATACCGAAGCGCCCTCGGTGTCATAGCGAAAAGCCGGACGGGCAGCCAGCAAAGTCCCATCCTCCAAAGCAACAAAAACTGCATGAAGCGCAGGGGCACTGACTTCAATATCGGCATCCAGGTACACGCGCGGCCATCGCTGCGTTGCCTGATCGGCAGCGTTCAACGCCGCAGTCTTGGAAGCCTCCGGCACGTGAAGCACCTGAACACCCCCGTACCTCGACGCGATAGCCTCCGTGGCATCCTTACACCCGTTACATGCCACCACCACATCAACTGTGCCCCACGCGATGACCTCGCTCAACGCCTCAAGCGTCCTGCTGATAACACCGGCCTCATTATGCGCCGGGATGATCACCGCACCGGAAGGATGGGTAACAGTCATGGCGTGGCTGCCGTCGTGGTCCGCGTCGCGTGCGGGAGCCTCTCCCAACGCCGCTGCATAAGGACCGCCAATGCAGCATCCCGATGCCCGGCTTTGTTCAACCGCGCAATTTCCGCAGCCAACACAGCGCCACGGAATGCCAACGCCCGCCCACGTCCAAGATACTTCTCTGCATACCGCACCCTGTTGACCGACATCAAAGCAGTCAACTGCGGAGATGACCCCGAACCACCACGTTCATGCCACATCCGGGCAGCGGGTTCGAACCAAATGGAGAAACCCGCCGACCTCACCCGATGGCAATAGTCCGTCTCCTCCGAATACAAAAAGAACTGCTCATCCCAAGCACCCACCGCCTCCGACGCCGCAGAGCTAATCAGCAGAGCCGCACCCGTGGCCCAATCAACCCGGTGCCCGTGCAAATAGCTCTCAGTGTCAAAGTCCATCTCCGACAACCAACCCGGCCTGCCCTTCGCATGGCTACCCAAAGCAGCATCACCCAGCGCTCGCAGTACGCCCGGTTCACGGCGTAGCGACGGGTAGATGCTTCCGTCATCGTCCAACAGGACCGGTACCACCATGCCGGCTCCCTGCTCATCCATCCGCTGGAGCATGGCGGCCACCGCGCCTGGTTCCACGCGGAGGTCCGGGTTCAGGATGAGGTAGCTTCCTGCTTCCCCTGCAACAGAGAACGCAGCGTTGATTCCGCCCGCATAGCCGAGGTTTCCGCCCGTTCGCACTGCTGTGATGTCGGGGTGGTGTGCGAGCTCACGCAGCGTGCTCTCATCCGGGGAGTTGTCCGCCACCACCACTTTGATGGAAACATCGGCTGCTTCCTTGCGCAGGCTCGCCACCAGCGGCCCGACGTCGTCAGCGTTGTTGTAGGTGACAACCACGACGGCGACGTCGGCCGCTTCGGTGGCCGGGACGAACGATCCCGGAGCCCGGCTGGGCACGGGTTCCGGGACAGCGTATGCGGCGCTGGAAAGCAGCTTTCTTGGCTCGACGTCGGAACTGCTGGCGGTCCGCAACTTCACGTATGCCTCCGGCCCCTCCACCAAATAACGGCGTGCCAAGCGGCGTGGCTCCAGCATCAGGCGCCATGCCCACTCAAGGCTGTGCGAACTGGCCCAGGAGGGAGCCCGCCGGACGTTCCCCGCCAGGAAATCGACCACGGCACCGAATGCCAGCAGGACCTTGGCGCCGGTCAGGTGACCGTACTCGGCTATCCACAGTTCCTGTCGGGGTTTTCCCAAGCAAACAATCAGGACATCGGGCGATGCCGCCCGTATCTCCCGGGCGAGCCTGCGGGAGGCTGCTGCGTCTCCCAGCGTGGACCTGGCGGGAGCCCACCAACCAACTACCTTCAGCTCAGGCCGCTCGGTTACGAACTTGCTTGCGATCAGTTTTTGGGTCTCTTCCGAACCTCCCAGAAAACCCAGGCGCAAGCCGCGTGCCGCTGCTCCTGCCAGGAAGGGGTGAATGAGGTCGCTGCCGGCAAGCCGGGGCCATGTCTTTGACGTCAGGCGCCGAGCCTGGGTGGCCAGGGGGGCGCCGTCAATCAGGGTTAACCATTCAACAGGTGCGGGCGGGTCCAAAGTGCCTATCCAGCGGCTTCCGGTTCCGAAGTGTCGGATATGGTCCAGGTTTGCGGAGCATACGCCCAGAGGGGGAGCATCGGGGGAGCCGGCGCGATCCAAAATTTCCCGAAGCGCGCCCTCAGCCTCCATGAGCTTGACCGGGACCCCGCCCAGATTCACCCAAGGAGCCTTAGCCACCGTCTCTGCGGAAGCGGCCACACTGTGGTGGTCCTCGCCCTGGGGTACGCCGGCGGGGACGCCGCGACGCGGGTAAAAGTGGGGGACTGCCCTGTGGAGGAGATCTCCCACGGGCATGATTTTCGGTAGCAGCATTCTCGGCTCCAACTCAAGGCATCACCATGTGGCCGACGATCCGAGGCTGCTGCACTGCCTGGATCGTCGGTGGCGGACCAGTGCCGCCGTGTCAACATGTTTATTTGAGTTGTCTCCCGGCCTCCTGCAAGAGGCTGCCGTACGGCTACTTTAGGACGTTTCGCAGGACTCCGCTAGAGTTCCAGGCCTTTGATGTACTCGGCCAGACGCTGTGCTGCCGGGGGTGGATCGAATCCGGTCGCGCGGATACCGGACAAGTCCAGGACGCTGCTGCGCGGCCTTGGAGCAGTGTGGGGTCCTGCGTAGTCGGCGGTGCCGATCGGACGCACCAGATTCGGATCGGCGCCCACAAGGCGGTAGACATCGCGGGCCAGCTCAAACCAGGTCTGGGGGTTGCCACCGTTGCTGAGGTTGTACGTCCCGTACGGGGCTTTGTTGAGGAGCAGGTGACGAATGCCCGCTGCGATGTCGGACGCGAAACTCAATCGCCCCCATTGGTCATTCACCACCGTTGGCGAGGCACCCTTCGCGGCCAACGCCGCCATGGTTCGAACAAAGTTCCTGCCGCTGCCCACTACCCAACTAGTCCTGACGATGTAATGCCTTGGCGCGATGCCCGCCGCGAGGTCGCCGGCAGCCTTGCTTTGGCCGTAGACCCCCAGGGGAGCTGGAAGCTCATCCTCGAGGTGAACCTCTGCTGTGCCGTCGAAAACGTAGTCACTGGAGATGTGGACAAGAGTTAGTGAATGCTCGACGGCGGTACGCGCCAAGCGGGAAACGGCGGCGGCGTTGATGCTCCAGGCAGCAGCCCGGCCTTCCGGTGTTTCGGCGACATCTACCGCGGTGAACGCGGCGGCGTTGATGATGGCGGAATATTCGCGCCAGTTCACAGCCCGATAGGAGTCCTCGGAGGTGATGTCGAACCGCGCGCGGCCCGCGAACTCCACTGTGGAGTCACCCGCGAAGGCACTCCGAAGGCCAGTGCCCAACTGGCCGTCCGCTCCAAGGACCAGAGTGCGCAGCCCGGGCACTGGCACAACGTTTGCCAGCCGTGGGTGCTTCTGGTCCGGCGCGGAGATTACGCAATGTTCCAAGGGGATCGGCCAGGGAACTGCCACATCCTCGTCGGCGAGGTTAAGGAACGTGTAGTCCTTCTGTGCCTCCGTGCTCCAATGGTCGTTGACCAGGTACGTGTAGGCGGTGTCGTCCTCCAGGGTCTGGAATGCGTTACCCACTCCGCGGGGGACGTAGATGGCCTCGCCGGGGGTCAGTTCTGCGGTGAACAGCGTCCCGAACGTTGGCCCCTCCCGCAAGTCCACCCACGCGCCGAAGATCCGTCCGGAGGCCAGTGAAACGAACTTGTCCCAAGGCTCCGCATGGATACCGCGAACCGTTCCACGAACTGCGTTGAAGGAGATGTTGTTCTGCACCGGGCCAAAGTCCGGCAACCCGGCATCAAGCATCTTGCCCCGGTGCCAGTTCTCTTTGAACCATCCTCTGCCATCCCCATGAACAGGAAGCTCAAACAGCAGCAGTCCGGGGATGGGCGTGGCCCGTGAACGTAGCTGGCGTCCCTGTTCCACGCCTTAGTGCCCTTGACCTGCGTACTTGGATTCCGTGGCCGCTTTCTGCGGTCTCCACCACTGTTCGTTGTCCTTGTACCACTGGACGGTGTCAGCCAGTCCGGCGTCGAAGTCCGAATAGCGGGGCGCCCAACCGAGCTCACGCCGAAGTTTGCCCGAATCGATGGCGTACCGCAGATCATGACCTGGCCTGTCCGTGACCAGGTCATATGCTTCGCGCGGCCGTCCTGCGAGGGAGAGCAGCATCTCAACCACCTCCCGGTTGGACCTTTCGCCGTCTGCGCCTATCAAATAGGTTTCGCCCACGCGTCCGCCCTCCAAAATTGCCAAGACTGCGGAGGAATGGTCTTCCACGTGGATCCAGTCACGAATATTCCGCCCGCTGCCGTAAAGATGTGGCCGGTTCCCGTCCAGGATGTTGGTTATCTGCCGCGGTATGAATTTCTCCACGTGCTGGTACGGGCCGTAATTGTTGGAGCAATTGCTAATGGTTGCTTTGAGGCCGAATGAGCGCACCCACGCGCGCACCAACATATCCGAGCCGGCTTTCGTTGCCGAATAGGGACTCGTTGGCCGATACACGGAATTCTCCGTAAAGCGGTGGGGATCGTCCAGCGCCAAGTCGCCATAGACCTCATCGGTGGAAATGTGATGGAATCGCGTGCCGTGCGTTCGTGCGGCTTCGATCATGGTGAACGTTCCTGCAAGATTTGTATCAAGAAAGGGTCGGGGATCCTGCAGCGAATTGTCGTTATGGGACTCTGCTGCGAAATGCACCACCGCTTCAACGGATTCCGTCAGCTTGTCAACCAACACTGCATCGCAAATGTCTCCCTTGACGAAGGTGAAGCGCTCCGGCGGCAGCCCGGAGAGAGATTCGATGTTCCCGGCATACGTCAGTTTGTCCAATACCGTGACATGAAGCCCGGTGTGCTCCATGATGTAGTGGACAAAGTTGCATCCGATGAATCCGGCCCCGCCGGTGACAAGGATTCTCTGCATGGCCCTAGAGTAACCGCCAGCGGCAATACTGGGCACAGGTAAGGACGGCAGGTTTGCGAGGAATTGTTCTTGCAGGTGGAACGGGTTCAAGGCTTCATCCCATCACGCTCGGAATCAGTAAGCAGCTGGTTCCGGTGTTCGACAAGCCGATGATCTATTATCCTCTGTGCACGCTGATGCTGGCGGGAATTCGCGACATTCTTGTCATCACCACGCCCGGCGATGCCGCGCAGTTCCAGCGGCTCCTCGGAGATGGTTCACAGTTCGGCATCAATCTCAGCTACGCAGAGCAGCCCACCCCGGACGGCCTTGCCCAGGCGTTCATCCTGGGCGAGGACCACATCGGAAACGGCAACGTGGCGCTGATCCTGGGTGACAACATCTTCAATGGACCCGGCATGGGCAACCAGCTGAGGCACTACACCGACGTCCACGGCGGTGCGATCTTCGGCTACTGGGTCAAGGATCCGTCCGCGTACGGCGTGGTGGAGTTCGACGATCATGGAATGGCCGTCTCCATTGAAGAAAAGCCCGCAGTCCCCAAAAGCAACTATGCCGTTCCAGGGCTCTACTTTTATGACAACAACGTTGTTGCCATGGCGAAAGACCTGCAACCGTCGCCGCGCGGGGAACTGGAGATCACGGATATCAACCGGAAATACATGGAACTTGGCCGCTTGCATGTGCAGAAGTTTCCACGGGGCACTGCCTGGCTGGACACCGGCACCTTCAGCGACCTCAATGACGCTTCAAACTACGTCCGGACCACGGAGAACCGGCAGGGTTTGAAGATCGGGGCTCCCGAAGAGGTGGCTTGGCGCATGGGATACCTGAGCGACGACGGACTCCGCCAGCAGGCTGCAAAGCTCGCAAAAAGCGGCTATGGAAGCTACTTGCTGGACATTCTGGACCGCCAGTAGACCCAGCTACGCTGCTGAAACGTCCTCCAGGGCGCGGGCAATCTCAGCCGGCAGAACCGTCAGTTGCGCGTCCAGCAGTTCCTTGAGCTGAACAGCGTTCCTGGGGCCAACGATTGCGGTGGCTACCCCCGGCCGGGCGAGCAACCAGCTGAGGGACACGTCCAGGGGAGTGCGGCCCAGTCCGCGGGCTGCCATCGCCACTGCTTCAACCACGCGCGACGCCCGCGATTCCAGATAGGGCTCAATGTAACCGGCAAGGCGGCTTTGTGCGGCACGGGAATCGGCAGGTATTTGTCCACGATATTTACCGGACAGCACACCACGGCCCAAAGGCGCCCAGGCCATCAGACCCAGTCCGGCGTCTTCCACGGCAGGGATGAGCTCTTCCTCGGCTTTGCGTTGGACGAGGGAGTATTCGGACTGGTTTGCCACCAGGGTAAAACCGGCCACGGCCGCTGCCTTGGCTGTCTGCCAGCTGTTGTAGTTGGATATCCCAACGTAGCGGGCACGTCCGCTTCGCTGGGCTAGTTCCAAGGCAGAGAGAGTTTCGTCCAGTGGTACATTCGGATCCCACTCGTGAGCGAACCAGATATCAACGTAATCAGTGCCCAGCCTGGCCAGGCTGGCATCAAGGGCGGACAGCAGTGCACCCCGCGATGCGTTGACGCTTCGCCTGGAGTCTGCTGACGACACGCCGGCTTTGGTGGAGATCACAATCTCGGACCGGGCCACTACATCGCCCAGCATGGATCCCAACATGGCTTCTGCCCGCCCTTGCGCGTAGGACGCTGCTGTGTCCACCACGGTGCCGCCCCCGGCAACGAATGCGTGGAGGAGTTCAGCAGCGTCCTGTTCGTCGGTCTCCTGTGCCCAGGACATGGTTCCGAGGGACAATGAGGACACACGGAATCCGCTGTTTCCGACATAACGCTGCTGCATAGCAGTTAGCTTACGGGGAGTTAGAGGACTTCATGACGTAGGGTCTATTCACGTGAACTGGATAGAAGCAGCCTTGCTGGGCCTGGTGCAGGGCCTCACCGAATTCCTCCCGATTTCCTCGAGCGCACACCTGCGGATTGTCGGCTCGTTCCTTCCCAATGCCTCAGACCCCGGCGCTGCCTTCACGGCGATTACGCAGCTGGGAACTGAAACCGCCGTGATTGTCTACTTCTGGCGCGACATCGTAAGGATCGTCCGGGCCTGGTTCGGCTCCCTCACAGGGAAGGTAGAGCGGAACAACCCGGATGCCCGGATGGGCTGGCTGGTGATCATCGGCAGCCTGCCGATCATCATCCTCGGCCTGTTGTTCCAGGACCAGATCGAGTCAGTGCTGCGCAGCATGTGGATTGTGGCCACCATGCTGATCGTGTTCGGCATGATCCTTGCTGTAGCCGATGCCATTGGCCGGCAGGAGAGGGATCTCACCCAACTGAGCTATAAGCACGGCATTCTTTACGGCTTCGCCCAAGCGATGGCCTTGATCCCCGGCGTGTCACGCTCGGGCGGCACCATCACCGCCGGCCTCCTGATGGGGTACACCCGTGAAGCCGCCGCCAGGTACTCCTTCCTCCTGGCCATACCGGCAGTGTTCGGCAGTGGCCTGTACCAGCTCTACAAAACGGTTTCAAACGAAGGCTTGGGCGGGCCCTACGGCCTCCCGGAGACTGCGCTGGCCACGGTCATCGCCTTCGTGGTGGGTTACATCATCATCGGCTGGTTCCTGAAATTCGTCTCCACCCGCAGCTACCGCCTGTTCGTTTGGTACCGGATCCTCCTGGGTCTGGCCTTGTATGTCCTCCTCGGTTTCGGCGTGATCAGCGCCTAGCACTAAGGTTAAGTCGTGAAATCGTGGACCTCCCGCCCTGTACCTGAGCTGCCCGGCAGCCTGCCGCAACTACGGCTGTATGACACAGCCCTTGGGCGGGTGGTGGACGTTGAGAAGCAGCCGGAGCAGTCGATGTATGTCTGCGGTATCACCCCGTATGACGCGACTCATATGGGACACGCAGCCAGTTATGTGGCGTTTGATCTCCTGAACCGCGCTTGGCGCGATTCCGGCGTCCGGGTCTCCTACGTCCAAAACGTCACGGATATTGATGACCCCCTCTTGGAGCGGGCTACAGCTACCGGAGTGGATTGGCGTGACTTGGCCCAGAGCCAAATCGAGCTGTTCCAGACAGATATGGACGCCTTGAACGTCCTCGCGCCGAACCACTACATCGGCGCTGTGGAGGCCATCCCGGACATTGTTCCGGCCATTGAGCAACTGATCGCCGACGGCGTTGCCTACCGGGTTGCCGGCTCCGAAGGAGAGCCCGACGGCGATGTTTACTACGACGTCGAGACCGCCGGCAAGCGCTCAGACGCCACAGACGCCTGGACGCTGGGCGATGTTTCCGGCCTGGGTGAGAAGGACATGCTGGAATTGTTCGCTGAACGCGGTGGAGACCCGGCCCGGGCGGGCAAACGCCACGCCTTGGATCCTTTGCTGTGGCGGGTTGCCCGTGAGGGCGAGCCGAGCTGGCCCGGCGCCACCCTCGGCGACGGCCGTCCCGGCTGGCACATCGAATGTACGGTGATCGCGCAAAAGTATCTTCCTGCACCCTTCACCGTTCAGGGTGGCGGCTCCGACTTGGTGTTCCCGCACCATGAAATGGGCGCCGGCCATGCTTATTCACTCTCCGGAGTTCCGCTTGCGCGCCATTATGCGCACGCCGGAATGGTGGGGCTGGACGGAGAGAAGATGAGCAAGTCCAAAGGCAACCTGGTTCTTGTCTCAAAACTTCGCGCTGCCGGTGAGGAACCCGCGGCAATACGTCTGGCAATCCTGGCCCATCACTACCGCTCCGACTGGTCATGGACCGATGCCGGGTTTGCAGAAGCCAAAGACCGTCTCAAGCGGTGGCGCATAGCCGTGGATCACGCCCCTGCTGGATCTGCTGCGGCCTTGACAGCGGCCATGCGTGGTGAACTGGCCAACGACCTCAACGCCCCGGGTGCCATCGCCGTCGTCGACCATTGGGCAGGGGAAGCGATTCGCGCCGACGCGGTCAGCTCGGCTACGGATGCCGCCCTTGTTGCTGACGCCATTGATGCTCTGCTCGGGGTTGAGCTCTAAGCGACTCCCAAGAAAAACCAACAACGGCCCTGGCATCATGCCAGGGCCGTTGCTTGTTTGAGGGGTTTGTCCTCTTAGGGACGTTCTTTACCGCGCCGTTTCAGGTACCGCTCGAATTCACGGGCAATGGATTCGCCTGAGGCCTCCGGCAGGTCAGCTGTATCTTTCGCTTCTTCCAGCTGCCGCACATAGGCGGCAATCTCAGGGTCTTCTGTTGCAAGCTCGTCTACTCCGCGTTCCCATGCCTCAGATTCTTCAGCCAATGGCTGGCTGTCCAAAGGAACTTGGAGGAGGTCCTCGATCCTGTGCAGAATGGCCAGCTGTGCTTTGGGGGAGGGCGGCTGGGCGACATAATGAGGTACTGCTGCCCACAATGAGACTGTGGGCAGCCCTGCCAGCATTGCAAACTCTGCGAGCACACCCACAATGCCCACTGGTCCCTCGTATTGGGATGCCTCCAGGTTCAGGCGCTCCCGCAGTGAACTGTCCTCGGTGGTAGTACTCACCGGAATCGGACGGCTGTGGGGGACATCGGCCAGCAGTGCGCCCACCAAAATAACGGAGTCCACTTTGAGCGCTTCCGCATGGACCAGCAATTCTGTGGTGTAAGCACGCCAGCGGTATGAGGGTTCGGTGCCGAGAACCAGGACCACATCCACGTTGCTGTCCGGAACTTCAGCCTTGTAAATCCGGGTTGACGGCCATTTCACCTTTCGGGCGCCTGAGGACGTCCGGCGCACCGTGGGCCGCGTGAACTGGAAGTCGTAGTACTCCTCGGCGTCCACGGTGGCCACCTTCTTGCCGTCCCAGAGCTTGTTCAAGTAGTGCAGAGCATCGCTGGCGGCCTCACCGGCATCGTTCCAGCCCTCAAACGCGGCAAGCATTACGGTGACACGCCGGCCGTCCGCGGGTTCCTTGAGGAAACGCTCGGGCTCCGCGGTGATGTCCTGTCCTTCGGGGGTCCCGTCCACACTGTTCATCCACTCACCCTACGTCCAAGACCCTTGTGGATGCATGGCATTTCACCCCGAAGCGTGTCCGCGATTCGCCCACAGCGCAACCCGCGGACGGCCGCGCGCTTGGTTCCACGTAGACTGGAAACCATGCATTCCTCACCCAGCCAGCCCCTCCTCAAAGCCGTGCTCTGGGATATGGATGGCACACTCGTGGACACCGAACCCTATTGGATAGCGGCCGAGCGTGCGCTGGTGGAGTCCCACGGCGGGACCTGGTCCCACCAGCAGGCCATGCAGTTGGTGGGACAGTCCTTACTGCACTCGGCAGCCGTCCTGCAGGCCGCAGGCGTCAGGTTGGAGGCCCGCGAAATCGTAGACACCTTGAGTGCACAAGTGATCGCCCAGGTCCGCAAAGAGGTTCCCTGGCGGCCAGGCGCCCGCGAGCTGCTGGATGAACTCCACGAGGCAGGCATTCGCTGCGCACTGGTGACCATGTCCGAAGGGCCCCTGGCCGGTGTGGTGGTGGAAAGCCTACCCAAGCCCTACTTCGAGTTCATGGTCACCGGCGATACTGTCACCCACGGAAAACCGCACCCGGAGGCCTATCTCACGGCAGTTGAACGGCTCAAGCTGGACGATCCGTCCGTGAGCATCCACCACTGCGTCGCGCTCGAAGATTCCATCCCAGGCGCAACGGCAGCCATTGCTTCGGGGGTGATTACTGTGGGAATTCCCCATCAGGTGCCCCTTCCGGAAGATCCACGAATGATCATGTGGCCCACGTTGGTTGGCCGTGCCTCTCCCGATCTGCAAGAGCTGGTAGCTGACCGTTTCGCAGCAGCGAACTTGCTTGAAGGGGCCAGCTAGGTGACCAGCCCGTCCACACCGCACCATTCGCAAAGCAAAAAACGTGACGGCATCCCTCTGGGGAAGATTGCCGGCGTGCCCGTCTACCTCGCGTACTCGTGGTTTGTCATAGCAGCCATCACCGTGGTCTTCTACGGTCCGTTCATCATGGATTTCATACCAGGACTGGGCAACTGGGCTTACCTCGTTGGGTTGGCGGTCGCGTTACTCCTGGCGTTATCAGTTCTTATCCATGAACTAGCCCATGCCCTCAGTGCGAAAGTCTTCCACTGGCCCACCGAGAAAATCGTCATCAACCTTTGGGGCGGCCACACACAGTTCGAGAACTTCACCGCCTCTCCGGGGCGTTCCGTGGTTGTGGCGTTGGCCGGCCCGGCATCCAACTTCGTGGTAGCCGCAGTGATGTTCTCGATCGACTCCGTTGCCCAGTTCAAGGGAGTTGCCGGGACGCTGACAGACATAGTGGTGATGGCCAATCTGCTGATTGGAATCTTCAACATTCTCCCGGGGATGCCGCTGGACGGGGGTCGATTGGTTGAATCTGCGGTCTGGAAAGCTACGGGCAGCCAGGACAAGGGCACCATTGCAGCAGGATGGTCCGGCCGGATCATTGTGGTGGCACTTGTTATCTGGTTCATCGTGGTCCCTTTCCTGAGGGGGCAATGGCCGGATCTGACGTACACCACCGTCACCGTGCTTGTCTGCGGTTTCCTCTGGATGGGCGCCTCCAGCTCCATCCACCACGCCAAGCTCCGCAGCCGCCTCTACCTGGTCAGTGCTGCCGGCCTCGCTGAGCCAGCAGTAGGTGTGCCGAACTCGGCATCCGTGGCTGACGTCCTGGACATTTCACCGACCGGAAGTCCCGCCGTCGTGATTTGCGGTCCTGACGGCAAGCCACAGGGTGTGGTGGATTTCGGTGCAACGCTCGCTGTACCGGCCGCACATGCGACGACGACGCCGGTCACCGCCGTGGCTCATGCCCTGGCCGCCGGGGCTTACGTCCCGGAATGGTCGAAGGGCCAGGAATTGATCCAGTACCTGGCTCGCCTGGACGGCGGCGAATACGCTGTGGTGGACCACAATGGAATCGTCACCGGGCTGCTTCGACAGCAGGCAGTAGTGACCGCCATAACAGGTAAGGAAGCACGAAGGAGCGGGCGCGCCTGACTGTCTTGCCGGTAGAGTTACTTGCCGGCCGATATGCATAACAAGAGCCAATGATTTTTTGGCGCCCACCAGCCGGTCACACACCGCGGCCAAGCCGTACAGGAGCGAGGAACACCACATGAGCAGCGAAACCGCCGCCCCCGCAGCAAGCACAGGCACTGACCAGTCAGCCATCGGCTCGGCTGTGCAGCCGACGGGCGCTGCACGACGCCGCGGGCCTTTCCGTGTGGGCGAGCGGGTCCAGCTCACGGACGAGCGTGGCCGGATGAACACCATCACACTCGAAGTAGGCGGCGCTTTCCACACCCACCGCGGTTTCCTGAACCACGATGAAATCATCGGGAAAGTTGATGGTTCCGTGGTCAGCAACAACGTCGGTCAGCAGTACCAGACGTTGCGTCCCCTGCTCTCTGATTTCGTGCTGTCCATGCCCCGGGGCGCTGCTGTGGTTTACCCCAAGGATGCCGCCCAGATTGTTACCATGGCGGACATCTTCCCCGGCGCGCGGGTTGTCGAAGCCGGTGTGGGTTCGGGCGCTCTGTCCATTTCCTTGTTGCGCGCAGTCGGGGACGGGGGCTTCCTGCATTCCTTCGAGCGCCGCGAGGAATTCGCGGACATCGCCCGGGGAAACGTAGAAACCATCTTTGGCGGCCCCCATCCCGCATGGCAGATCTCCTTGGGCGATTTCCAGGAAGAGGTCATCAAAGCCGAAGCTCCGGGCTCCGTGGACAGGGTTGTCTTGGACATGCTCGCACCATGGGAGTGCTTGGACGCGGTAGCCACTGTCCTGGCTCCGGGCGGGGTTTGGATCAACTATGTCGCCACCGTCACCCAGCTGTCCCGCACCGCCGAAGCAATCCGCGCGGACGGCCGCTTCACCGAACCGGATGCCTGGGAATCGATGGTTCGTGGTTGGCACCTCGAGGGCCTCGCGGTCCGTCCGGATCACCGCATGGTCGCCCACACCGGATTCCTGCTGGTCACACGCCGTCTTGCTGACGGTGTCACCGGAATTTCCGTGAAGCGCCGTCCATCCAAGACCGAGTTCAGCGAAGAGGACCTCAACGCGTGGACCCCTGCAGCGGTGGGGGAGCGCTCCGTGTCTGACAAGAAACTTCGGCGCGCAGCACGTGACGCAATCGCAGGGACCAATGTTCAGGATGACCCTCCAGTCACAAACTGACAAAGGTCACAATAGGGTTCGCATTCCGAATGTCACCCGGCGCCCTGAGCTTTTCGGGACTAAGGTCTTGTTAAGCGCAGGAAGGGGCTGATGAATCGTGGATACGTCAAACAACGACCTTGGACGGCCGACGCCGGACGATGCAAACGGCGAAGCGGAGACTACGGCAGGCCGGAGGTTCAGCGCCGTTCAACCGCCGGAGACCTCGGGTGAACTGACGGTTGCCGAACGGCAAATCAATATCCTTCGGGACAAGCTTCGCCACATCGACCGCCAGTTGGCAGCCGCGACCCAGAACAACAGCAAGCTCGTCAGCATGCTGGAAACAGCCAAGGCTGAGATTCTTCGCTTGAAGGGCGCTCTGGAGCAGGAGGGTCAACCTCCTTACAGCTTTGGGACCGTGGTGCAGATCAACCCGCGGAAGCAGCCCGCCCCTGGCAGTTCAGGGCAGGCAGCTACCGAAGAGTCCGTGGACATCTTCAATGCCGGGCGCAAGATGCGTGTAGGTGTCAGCCCGCTCGTGAACCTCAACCAGCTTGCGGTGGGGCAGGAAGTCCTGCTTAACGAAGCGCTGCTGGTGGTGGCAGGCCTCGGCTACGAACGCGCCGGCGAATTGGTCACGCTCAAGGAAATGCTTGGCAAGGACCGCGCGCTGGTGGTTGGCCGCGCCGATGAAGAGCGGGTGGTCCGGTTGTCCGGGGCGCTCCAAGGCCTTCACCTGAAGGTGGGCGACGCCTTGTCACTGGATTCACGGACGGGCTACGCGTTGGAGAAGGTACCGCGCGCCGAGGTGGAGAACCTCGTCCTTGAAGAAGTTCCGGACATCACCTACCAGGATATCGGTGGCCTTGGCCCGCAGATCGAGCAGATCCGGGACGCCGTGGAGTTGCCGTTCCTCCATCCGGACCTCTACCGCGAGCATGGGCTCAAAGCGCCTAAGGGCATTTTGCTCTACGGCCCTCCAGGATGCGGCAAAACCCTGATCGCCAAGGCAGTAGCGAATTCCCTTGCCGCCAGGGCAGCAGAGCGTGCCGGCAATACCGATCTCAAGAGCTACTTCCTCAACATCAAAGGTCCAGAACTCCTGGACAAGTACGTGGGTGAGACTGAGCGCCACATCCGCTTGATCTTCTCCCGTGCCCGCGAGAAGGCTTCAGATGGCAGCCCCGTGGTGGTCTTTTTCGACGAGATGGACTCGCTGTTCCGCACCCGCGGCACCGGCGTTTCTTCGGACGTTGAGACCACCATCGTGCCTCAGCTGCTCAGTGAAATCGACGGCGTGGAGCGTTTGGACAACGTCATCGTCATTGGTGCCTCCAACCGTGAGGACATGATTGATCCTGCCATCCTGCGTCCAGGTCGCCTCGACGTGAAGGTCAAGATCCAACGGCCCGACGCCGAAGCTGCAGCCGACATCTTCGCAAAGTACATCACCACTGACCTGCCCTTCCACCCCCAGGATTTGGCCGAGTACGGCGGCGATGTGCAGGCCACGGTGGATGCCATGGTCCAGCGCACAGTGGAGGCCATGTACTCCACTGAGAAGTCCAATGAGTACCTTGAGGTGACGTACGCCAACGGAGATACGGAGATGCTGTACTTCAAGGACTTCAACTCCGGCGCGGTGGTGCAAAACGTGGTGGACCGTGCCAAGAAATACGCCATCAAGGACTTGCTGACCTCACAGCAGAAGGGTCTTCGGATCGATCACTTGCTCCGCGCCGTGGTGGATGAATTCCGTGAGCATGAGGACATGCCCAACACCACCAACCCGGATGACTGGGCAAGGATTTCCGGTAAGAAGGGCGAAAGGATCACCTACATTAGGACCATCGTCCAGGGCAAGGCAGGCCAGGAGCCTGGCAAGTCCATCGAAACCACTGCCAACACGGGTCAGTACCTGTGACAGCAAGGCCCGAAGGTTCACCCGCAGAGAAGCTTCCCGCAGGCGGCGCCATGCGCGTCATGGGCTCGGAAACTGAATATGGGATCCATGCGCCGTCAGCTCCGGGGGCCAACGCCACCATGATGTCCGCCCGGATCATTCAGGCCTACGCCACCGTGACCCGGCAACGGGCGGCCGGCGGGGCTGAGACCCGGTGGGACTACACGGATGAGGAACCGCTGCACGACGCCCGCGGTTGGACCGTGGACAGGGCAGCGGCGGATCCCAGCCAACTGACGGATCAACCGCCAGTGCTCGACGCCGAAGCGGTCGCCTTGGCTTATGGCCGCCAGGAGCTGGAGCTGGACGGCGCAGACGAGTCCGGTTCACTGTTGATGAACATGGTCCTCGGCAATGGTGCACGCCTTTACGTGGACCACGCGCATCCTGAATACTCCAGTCCGGAGGTCACCAACCCACGCGACGCCGTGGCATGGGACGCCGCCGGGGATCTGGTGGCCCTGGCCACGGTACGGAAGGTAGCTGCCGACGCCTCGCTCCCGGCGATCAACCTGTACAAGAACAACACTGACAACAAGTCCGTGTCCTATGGCTCGCATGAGAACTACCTCATGCCACGCTCGGTGCCCTTCGGGGACATCATCCGCGGGCTCACGCCTTTCTTCGTCTCCCGCCAGGTCATCTGTGGCGCGGGCCGGGTGGGGCTGGGGCAGGATAGCTCCACGCCCGGTTACCAGATCAGCCAGCGGGCAGACTTCTTCGAAGCAGAAGTGGGACTGGAGACAACCATCCGCCGGCCCATCATCAATACCAGGGACGAGCCCCACGCGACAGCGGACAAGTACCGTCGCCTCCATGTGATCATTGGGGACGCAAACCTCAGCCAGGCCTCCAACTTTTTGAAGTTTGGCACCACGGCCATGGTTCTTAGCCTCATTGAAGCGGGGCAGGCTCCCAGGATCGAGGTTCACGAACCCGTCCAGGCGCTCCAAGCCGTCAGCCACGACACCACGCTGGCCACAACCGTCAGGCTCCTCGACGGAAGGCGGGTAACAGCCCTCGATCTGCAGTGGATGTATTTCGAGGCAGCTTCCAAGCTGGCCCAAGAGACAGGGGTGGCGGATTCCGTCACCGGAGATGGCCACACGCACCAGGTCCTGTCCCAGTGGGAGTCCACGCTGACAACGCTGGGGATTGATCCTGATGCCGCTGCCTCGACAGTCGAGTGGGTGGCCAAGAAGTCACTACTCGAGGGCTACCGAAACCGCGACGGGTTGGCATGGGACGACGCCAGGCTCGGCTTGGTGGATCTTCAATGGTCTGATATCCGGCCTGAGAAGGGCCTCTACTACAGGCTGCTCTCCAGGAACCGGATGATGCGCGTCGTGGACGAAGGCGACATCACCCGGGCGGTGACCGAACCGCCGTCGGACACCCGCGCTTATTTCCGCGGGCGGTGCGTCTCCAGATTCGGAAAAGATGTTGTAGGCGCCAGTTGGGACTCGGTGATTTTTGATGTTCCGGGGCTGGGGAAACTGCAGCGGGTGCCTACCCGGGAGCCTTTGAGGGGAACCCGGGCTTTGACCGGCGCCCTCTTTGACCGTCACCCGGATGCTGCTTCTTTCCTGGCCGAATTGTTGGGTCAGACGCCGCCACCGGCCAGGAGCTGATGGATGCCCGCCACAGGATTATTCGCCGTTGGTTAAAGCCGTCCGCAGCATCGGTCGGCGTGGCACTATGGCAGTAGGAAGTCTCCGTCAACAGGGGACTGACAGTAGGGAGAAAGAAAATGGCAGCACAGGAGCAGCAACAACCGCAGTCGCGGGAAACCGAGACCGAAGTGGACGCACCCGAAGCGCCCCCGGCAGCACCGGAGGCACAGGCCTCGGACGCGACGCAAGGAGTGGATGACCTTCTCGACGAAATTGACGGCGTTTTGGAATCCAACGCCGAAGAGTTCGTCAGGGCGTTTGTCCAAAAGGGCGGACAGTAGGCGGACCCGCCAGAGGATGTACTGCCCGGTCGGCGTAAGGCCGCCGGGCATCGGAATGCAGAGTCGAAGGAGTGCAGCAATGCAGGACCCATCAACCGGCCCCCTGGCCACCCAGGCAACGTCTTCTTTCACGGAGCATCTTCAACGCTCGCGTCCCGAACTCCTTCCCTTTAATCAATCGTTACCCGCCGGCATGGTGCCGTCGTCCCCGCACGCCACCACCATCGTTGCCTTGACGTACGCAGGTGGAGTGCTGATGGCGGGGGACCGGCGCGCGACCATGGGCAACATCATCGCCAGCCGCCACATCGAGAAAGTGTTTCCGGCGGACGAGTATTCAGTCCTCGGCATAGCTGGTACGGCCGGCCTGGCAATTGACATCACGCGGCTCTTCCAGGTTGAGCTGGAGCATTACGAAAAGATCGAGGGCACGCTCCTCAGCCTGGTCGGCAAGGCCAACCGCCTGGGCGCCATGATCCGCGGAAACCTGCCCATGGCGATGCAGGGGATGGCAGTCGTTCCCTTGTTTGCAGGCTTCGACCACAGCTCCGGTGTGGGCCGTTTGTTCTCCTACGACGTCACAGGCGGCCGGTACGAAGAACAGGAGCATCACTCCGTCGGTTCCGGTTCCGTGTTCGCCCGCGGCGCGCTCAAGAAGCTCTGGAAGCCTAATTTGTCTGCGGAAAACGCCGTAGCAGTAGCTGTTGAGGCACTCTATGACGCCGCAGATGACGACTCCGCCACTGGCGGGCCCGACCCCGTTCGCCAATTGTGGCCGGTGGTTTATACCGTCGATCGATCCGGCAACCGGCGGGTCCCTGAACGGGATCTGGCCGCAGTTGCTGGCGCAATTGTTGAATCGCGGGCTGCCGCCGGACGGGAGGCCTGATATGACACAGCAGTTCTACGTCTCTCCCGAGCAGTTAATGAAGGACCGTGCGGACTTCGCACGGAAGGGCATAGCGCGTGGGCGCTCTGTTGTGGTCATCAGCTGCTCCGATGGCATCGCGCTGATCGCCGAAAACCCTTCACCTTCGCTTCACAAAATCGGTGAAATCTACGACAAAATCGCCTTCGCTGCGGTGGGCAAGTACAACGAATTCGAAAGCCTCAGGCAAGCAGGAGTCCGCTATGCAGACGTCCGCGGCTACTCCTACGACCGTGAGGACGTGACTGCCCGCGGCCTGGCAAGTGTCTACGCTCAGAGCCTCGGAGCGGTGTTTACCGCCGAGCAAAAACCTTTTGAGGTGGAATTGGCGGTGGCAGAGGTTGGTCTCACCCGGGAGGAGGACCACCTCTACCGTTTGACCTTCGACGGATCAATCGCCGATGAAGACGGGTTTGTGGTGATGGGCGGACTCGCTGACCAGATTTCCGACGTCGTCAGCGGGGAGTGGGAGCCGGAACTCACCTTGGCGGGGGCCATGCGACTGGCTCTGCGTGCCCTGGCCACCAACAAGGAAATCGACGAGCTGCCCGCCACCGCCGTCGAAGCTGCCGTGCTGTACCGCGCTTCCGAAAGCAATCGCGGATCACGCAGGGCGTTCAGGCGGCTGTTACCGGAAGACATGACCCGGTTGCTCACAGAGGAGAGCTGAGATGGATAAGCGGATATTTGGCATCGAAACGGAGTTCGGAATTTCCTATTCCAGCCCTGATTCCCGCCCTTTGGCCCCCGAGGAAGTTGCACGGTACCTCTTTCGCAAGGTGGTCAGTTGGGGCAGGTCCTCCAACGTTTTCCTTACCAACGGTTCACGGCTTTACCTTGATGTGGGGTCGCACCCGGAGTATGCCACCGCAGAGTGTGACGACCTCGCACAGCTGATCGCCCATGACAGGGCCGGTGAACTGATCCTTGACGACCTCGTGGATGAGGCTCAGGCAAGGCTCGCCGCGGAGGGTTTCAACGGAACTGTGTACCTCTTCAAGAACAACACCGATTCTGCGGGCAATTCCTACGGCAGCCATGAGAACTACCTCATACCGCGGCGCGGGGAGTTCTCCCGCCTTGCCGAAATATTGATTCCTTTCCTGGTGACACGTCAATTGATAGCCGGGGCCGGCAAGGTACTAAAGACACCCCACGGTGCCACGTTCGCTTTCTCCCAGCGCGCCGACCACATCTGGGAAGGCGTGTCCTCCGCCACCACCAGGTCCAGGCCCATTATCAACACCCGCGATGAGCCTCACGCAGATGCCGAGTTTTACCGTCGCCTGCACGTGATTGTGGGGGACTCCAATATGTCCGAAACCTCGGCTTTGCTGAAGGTCGGAACGGTGGACCTCATCCTTCGCATGATCGAGGCGGGCGTCATCATGCGCGACATGCGCATGGAGAATCCCATCCGCAGCATCCGCGAAATCTCCCACGACCTCAGCGGCCGGGCCTTGGTCCGCTTGGCCAACGGCCGGCAGCTGACTGCGTTGGATATCCAGCGCGAGTACCTCAATAAGGTCACCGAGTTCGTAGCCGCCAATGGTGCCCACAACGCCCACGTTCCACTCATCCTGGACTTGTGGGAGCGAACCTTGAACGCCATTGAAAGCGGCGATACCAGCACCATTGATACCGAAGTGGACTGGGCCATCAAAAAGAAGCTCATGGACGGTTACATGCGGCGGCACGACCTCAGCCTCGACTCACCGCGCATTGCCCAGCTGGACCTCACCTACCATGACATCTCACGGCAACGCGGCATCTTTTTCCTGCTGCAGGCCCGTGGTGCAGCACGCAGGCTGGTCACCGAAACCGATGTCAAAGATGCCGTGGACGCTCCACCACAGACAACGCGCGCGAAACTGCGGGGAGATTTTGTGCGACGAGCACAGGAGCTGGGCCGCGACTACACGGTGGACTGGGTGCACCTGAAACTGAACGATCGCGCACACCAAACCATCTTGTGCAAAGATCCGTTCCGGAACGTTGATGAGCGGGTAGATGCCCTCCTGGATTCCATGGGCTAAAGGGCTTTGTAAGCTGACTCCCAGCTTCACGGGCTACTCTGGATAGTGGTCTCTTACCGAGATACACCCTGCTTGGATACGCTATGCGCCTTTCCGAGTGTCCCTTTGCCCCGACGAAAGTGTCTTTTTGTGCGCCGACTCCTAGCAATTCTCCTGCCCGCCCTGTTGCTCATGACCGCGTGCGGAGGTGGAGACACCCCGTCTACTGAGCCCACCAGCAAGTCAGTAGGTGACGTCTCCAAGCTCGACTCCCTAAAGATCACGGACAACGGCAATGACAAAGCGCCCGGCATTGAATTCTCCAAGCCTCTGGCCGTGACTGGACCCACCGTCAAGGTGGTCAAAGAAGGTGACGGCGAGCCGGTCAAGATGGGTCAAATCGCTGAACTGGTGTTCATCGCGGTCGATGGTACCGATGGCAAGACACTTGAGGACGGTTACGCCAAGGGGCCCCAGGCGATCGAACTTTCCGAACAGATGAAAAGCGGCAATGAACTCATCTTTGACGCCATCATCGGCGCCAAAGTGGGCAGTCATGTAGCCATCGCTGCTCCGGGCAACTCCTCTGCTTCGGCGCCTGCCTCCTCCCAGCTGGTGGTCTTCAAGATTGCCTCAGCCAAGAACGCGCCTGGTCTTCTCAGCAAGGAGGAGACCGATCAGCTGGACAAGGACGGCAAACTTCCCAAGGTGACCTTCGATGACAAGGGCGCACCCTCGGTGGAAATTCCCAAGACTGATGCCCCGGCAGGCCTTTCTGTTAAGGTCCTCTCCGAGGGTACGGGTGAGGAACTGAAAGACACTGACACGATCGATGCCAACTACACTGGCTGGCGCTGGGAAGACAGCACCAAGTTTGACTCCAGCTATGATCGGGGCGAGGCCGCTACGTTCGGCTTGAACCAGGTCATCAAGGGCTGGACGCTTGGACTTACAGGCCAGAAGGTCGGCTCCAAGGTTCTCCTGACGATTCCCACTGATCTTGCGTACGGTGCAAGCGCTGCTGCCCAGGGCAAGCCTGCGGGCCCGCTGGTGTTCGTCGTTGAGATCACCGCTAAGAAGTAAAACCCCGCGCGGGTTCTGGCTAAGCTGGTTCCTGAAATCTCTCTCCGCCCCCATAACCTAAGGAGCAACCATGTCATTTGGTCAGCGCGACTTTGACCGCACCAAGCCCGAAATCGACTTCCCGGAAGGCGACGTCCCCACAGACCTCGTCATCACTGACCTGATCGAGGGCACTGGTCCCGAAGCCAAGGCAGGGGACACCGTGTCCACTCACTACGTGGGCGTTGCCTGGTCCACGGGAGAAGAATTTGACGCTTCCTGGGGCCGCGGCGCTCCTCTTGACTTCCGCGTGGGCGTCGGCCAGGTCATTCAGGGCTGGGACCAGGGCCTGCTCGGCATGAAGGTCGGCGGCCGCCGTCGCTTGGAGATCCCCTCGGAACTTGCCTACGGCTCACGTGGCGCCGGTGGAGCCATCAAGCCCAACGAGGCCTTGATTTTCGTCGTCGACCTCGTGGCTGTCCGCTAGGACTTATCGGTTTTTCGCAGGGCGCGTTACCTTCCGGTTTTGCCGGGCGGTGACGCGCCTTGCTGCTTTCCGGCTGGTTTTTAGTAACGTAGCAAGGGTGTCCGCATCCCGCACTGAACGCCTCCTGAACCTTCTCCTTGCTTTGCTCAACACCAAAGTTGGCCTTCCACGTGCCGTGCTGCGTGAAAAGGTGTACCACGATTCAGCTGAGAATGACGTCGCCTTTGGACGGATGTTCGAGCGCGACAAAGTGGATCTCAAACAGTTTGGCTTCGAGATCGAGACTTTGATGGATCCGCGAAACTTCGGCGCGGACGACCCCGCCTCTGCGCGTTACCGCATCGGCAAGGACTCCAACCGGCTACCTGATGTGAACCTGACGCCTGCGGAGAGCACCGTGCTCTTGCTTGCTGCACAGCTGTGGGAACGGGCCGCGCTGGGAACGGCAGCGGCCAACGCCGTCCGCAAGCTGCAGGCCGCAGGAGGCTTCACGGACGTGGATCTCCCTGCTGGAGTTCAGCCACGGATCAAACCCGCTGGACAAGCCTTCGACGACGTCGTTGCGGCCATGCACGGCAAGCACCCGGTCCGCTTCGGCTACCTTGCGGTCAGCACGGGGCTGGAGGAAGTCCGGGAAGTGGATCCTTGGGGCTTGGGCAGCCGCTTCGGCCAGTGGTACCTCGTGGGCCTGGACCGGGGGAGGGGAGCCAAGAGGCTCTTCAGGCTCTCGCGGATGACCACCGCAGTTAGCGTGGTTGCCACCAGCACCTTCCACCCCCCGGAAGGCTTCGACGCCCGGGCTGAGCTGGACGAACTCAACGAGCTCCCTATCCGGCAAGCCACCTTGGATGTCGAAAAGAACAGGTTGCTTGCCCTGCGCAAGAGGTCTGCTCCCGCCGAAGGGTCCCCGGAGCACAGTGACCGTGACCGCATAGTGGTGGATTTTAGGGATCCGGAGCAACTGGCAGAAGAGCTGGCATCCTATGGCCCCCACCTCAAGGTGGAGGGACCCGCCGAACTGCGCTCCGCCGTCGTCCGCCGCCTCCAAGCTGCCGCAGACTTTGATGACGCTCCGCCAGTGCCTGTTGAATTTCGTGAAGCGGGCCGTACGCCCCGGGCACGGAAGCGCACGTCCGAAGATCAACTTGCCCGCATGCTGCAACTGGTGCCGTTCCTGGTCCACCATCAGGGCCTGCATATCCAACAGGTCGCTGATCACTTTGGCATCAGCCGCAAGGCGTTGATCGATGACCTGAAGATCCTGATCTGCTCCGGCCTGCCCGAGGGGTATCCGGACGATCTTCTGGACATCCAATGGGAAAACGATCACGTGTACATTTCCGAACACCTGGATCTGAATCGTCCCGTGCGTTTCAGTGAAGACGAAGCCGCAGCGTTGCTGACCGGACTGGCCATGCTGGGAGACCTGCCTGCCTTGGCAGGCATGCCCCAGGACGAGTCAGCCAGTGCGCTGGAGTCAGTCACCATCAAGCTGACAGGTGCTGCGGGGCAGGCAGCGAGACTGGCCGGCTCCGTATCCGGCCAATCCGTGGCGCCAGAGCAATCACAAGCCTTTGCCGCGATAACCCAAGCAATCAGGGAAGGCAGGCAGCTGCGGCTCAGCTACTTCTCGCTGCAACGCGACGAAGTGACCGAGCGCGACGTCGACCCCCTGAGGCTCTACTCCCTGGACAATACCTGGTACTTCGAGGCCTACTGCCACAGCAAGGCCGGCATCAGAAACTTCCGGTTGGACAGGGTGGAAGCCCTGGAGGCCAATGGCCGGGCTGTCTCCGTGGCTGCAACTGCCGGGCAGGACTTCCCGGCCCGGTTGTTCACGCCCGGTGACGACGACGTCCTGGTGACCCTCCAACTGACCCGCCAAGGTGCCGGCCTTGCCGATGACTACTACGCCGAAAGAACCGCACAACTGCCCGACGGCGGTCTGCTCGCCGAGGTGAGGTTTGGCGACGCAGGGTGGCTGCCCATGTTTGTATCCCAGCATGGCGGCGCGGTCCGGATTCTCGAACCGCTGTCCGTGCGGGAGGAAACCCGGAAGTGGATCGACGCCGCCCTGGCTCAGTACGACTCACCGTCGGGCACCAAGGCTGGCTAGACTACTCAAATGCCTTGGTGGTTCTGGATCCTGTTGTGGATCGCGCTTATAGCCCTTTCGTTGCTCCTTCACCTGACACTGGGTTACCGCTTGTACAGAAAATTCATGTCAACTGTTCACGAGTTGGGTGCCGCGGGTAAACGTTTCAGCAATCTTTCCCCTGCCCCGGAAACCTCCGACGTTGAAGCAGCGGAACCGCGTCCCGAACCGGGGTCCGCAATTTTTGCCTCCCCGGAGCAGATGCGTCATGATTACCTGACGGCCAAAGCCTTCCGTCAGGAAGTTCGTCGTCAACGGCGCGTCAAGCGCAAAGCCGAGCGGGGTCAGCCGCAGTCCCTGCACGACATTGAATTCAGATAGACGTAGGATGTATCCAAAAGGAAAGGACCTCCCCATATGAGGCTCGAAGGCTGGCATCTCATCATCATCATCGTTCTCGCCCTGGTGCTCTTTGCAGCGCCGAAGCTGCCGTCCATGGCGCGCAGCATCGGGCAGTCGATGCGTATTTTCAAGTCTGAAGTCCGGGAGATGAAGAAGGATGGTTCCACGGAGGCAAAAGACTCCCAGGACGCTTCCGACGCCGTCGAAGGCAAGGTTGTAGGCCACCCGGACGTCAAGGCCAAGAACAACGGCGAAACTGACGTACCGCCCTCCAACCGCGTCTAAAGAGAAGTGGTAGAAACGAAGGGGCGCAAAGCCAACCCCGAAGCCCGGATGGCGCTCCTGGATCACCTCAAGGAGCTGCGCAACCGGCTCTTCAAGGCTGCAATCGGCGTCATAGTGGGAACAGTGGTGGGCTTCATCGTCTACCAGCCCCTCCTGGAAGCATTGATCAAGCCGATCAAGGACCTCAACGAAAAGGAGGGACGCGCTGCCACACTGAACTTTGATGGCGTGGCCAGTTCCTTCGACCTCATGGTCCAGGTTTCGGTCTTCCTCGGCGTCATCCTTTCCAGCCCTGTCTGGATCTACCAGCTGTGGGCCTTCATTGTCCCCGGACTCCACAAGAAGGAGCGGCGTCTTGCGCTGTCCTTCGTGGCAGCTGCGGTACCGCTGTTCATCGGTGGTGTGCTGCTTGCGTGGCTTGTGCTCCCCAACGCCGTGCGGGTGCTGACCGATTTCACCCCGGTGGGCGGTTCAAACTTCATCAGTGCTGAAATTTATTTGGCCTTTGTCCTCCGGCTCCTGCTGGCCTTTGGTATCGCCTTCCTTATACCCGTGGTCCTGGTGGGGTTGAACCTTGCTGGAATCATCAAGGGCAAGCAACTCATCAAGAGTTGGCGAATCACTATTTTCCTGGTGTGCCTGTTCGCTGCGATGGCCGCTCCGGGGGCCGACGCTATGAGCATGTTCTATCTTGCTGCCCCCATGCTGATCCTGTTCTTCGCGGCAATCGGTATTTGCGTATTGAATGACAGGCGCCGTGAGCGCAGGGCCATCAAGCGCGCCGCTGAGACTGAAGCCACGGCAGACATCGCAACCCCGGCCTCGGATCTGGAGAATCTCTAGACCTTGGCCCACTAGGCTTGATGCATGTCCTCCATTTCCGGGTCTTCATCTCCATCAGACCGTTACCAGGCGGCAGCCCAGCGGGCGGCTGAGTCAAAAACTTACCTTGGAGCGTTTGCCCGCTCCCTGGACTTCGAACTGGACGACTTCCAACGCGAAGCGTGCAGGTCGCTTCAGGAGGGCCGCGGCGTCCTTGTAGCAGCTCCCACCGGCGCCGGAAAGACGATCGTTGGCGAGTTTGCGATCTATTTGGCGTTGGAACGGGGACTCAAAGCCTTTTACACCACTCCCATCAAGGCATTGAGCAACCAGAAGTACTCGGAACTGGCCGCGAAATACGGTGCGGCAAACGTTGGTCTGCTGACGGGCGACACCACCATCAATGGCGAAGCTCCTGTGGTGGTTATGACCACCGAAGTCCTTCGGAACATGCTCTACGCCGATTCTGAAACTTTGGGAGACCTGGGCTATGTGGTGATGGACGAAGTCCACTACCTGGCCGACCGTTTCCGCGGCGCAGTGTGGGAAGAGGTCATCATCCATTTGCCCAGCGAAGTGCAGGTTGCCTCGCTGAGTGCCACAGTGTCCAACGCCGAAGAGTTCGGCGCCTGGTTGGACACTGTGCGGGGCGATACAGACGTGATCGTTTCCGAGCACCGCCCTGTGCCCCTCTGGCAGCACGTCATGGTGGGACGGGAGATAGTGGATCTCTTTGCCGGTGACACCTCTTTTGACGAAATCGCGCCCCAAGCCCCGGGAGCACAGGAAACGGAGGTGCCTGACCTCTCCGATGCAGAAGAGGTCATGGCCGAGCCCACCACCTCGGATCGCCGGCGCGTCTCATCCAAGCGCTCATCAGCCGTCACGGCTCGTCAGGCAGTTACCGGCCCCGAGTTCGAGGTCAACCCGGACCTGCTGGCCATGGCCCGTTCGGAAAGCCGGATGAGCATGAATGGCCGGTTTGGACACGGCGGCAGGAGCCGCCGTCGTCAGGACCGCTATCGCGACGAGCGGCAACAGTCAGAGCAGCGTAGTCCAGTCCGCAAGGCAAGCCGTCCCCAGGTGATCGAGAGCCTCAGGCGCCAGGACCTCTTGCCTGCCATCACGTTTATTTTCTCCAGGGCAGGTTGTGACGCAGCCGTAGCGCAGTGTGCAGCATCAGGCCTCTGGCTGACCACCGAGCAGGAACAACAGATCATCGCCCAGCGGGTGGACGAGGCCAGCCACGAGATTCCGGCTGACGACCTCGATGTCCTCGGGTTCTGGGGTTGGCGGGACGGGCTCATCAGGGGCCTCGCTGCCCACCACGCGGGCATGCTTCCAACCTTCAAGGAAGTGGTGGAGAAGCTCTTTGCCGACGGCCTGGTCAAGGCTGTGTTCGCCACCGAAACGTTGGCTCTTGGTGTCAACATGCCAGCGCGCTGCGTGGTGCTTGAAAAGCTGGAAAAGTTCAACGGGGAATCTCACGTCAACATCACGGCGGGGGAGTACACCCAACTCACCGGGCGTGCCGGACGTCGCGGCATCGACGTCGAAGGCCATGCCGTGGTGCTTTGGCAGCCGGGTACAGACCCCGCCGCAGTGGCCGGACTGGCCTCCCGACGCACCTATCCGTTGAACTCCAGTTTCCGTCCTACGTACAACATGAGCATCAACCTGATTGCCCAGTTCGGACGGGTCCGGGCACGTGAGATCCTCGAATCCTCTTTTGCCCAGTTCCAAGCTGACCGATCCGTTGTTGGACTTGCCCGGCAGGTGCGTGGGCGTGAAGAGTCGCTGGCAGGCTACGCCAAATCCATGCAGTGCCACTTGGGCGACTTCACAGAATACGGCAAGCTCCGGCGCGAACTCAGCGATGCTGAGAATTTCGCCGCCCGCGACCACCAACGCGCCCGGAAGTCCCATGTTGCTGATTCCCTCACGCGATTAATTCCCGGCGATGTGATCAGCATTTACAGCGGCCGGCTCGCGGGACACGCTGTGGTGCTGGAGGTGGACCGGAATGCGCGTGAACCGCGGCCCTCGGTGCTCACCTCCGACAACCAGCTGCGACGCATCGGCGTCCACGACCTCGATGGCCCGGTGTCTCCGGTGACGCGTATCCGCATCCCGAAGTCCTTCAACGCCAAGGTTCCCAAGGCGCGCCGGGACCTCGCTTCATCCATGCGGCACGCCATCATCGAAGACGCTCCCCACAGCCGGCGTAACAGCAGGCACGAAGACTTTGGTCTCGGAGCCCGCCTGCCGGATCAGGAAAAGAAGATCGCGGATCTTCGGCGGGCGCTCAGGGCCCATCCTTGCCATGGCTGCAGCGAACGCGAAGACCACGCACGGTGGTCGGAGCGTTGGTGGAAGCTGCGCCGGGAGACCGACGGGCTGGTCCGCCAAATCCAAAGCAGGACCAACACTATTGCCAAGACGTTCGACCGTGTGTGCGATGTTCTTTCGGTTTACGGATACCTGGAAACGAACGACGCCGGACACGTCACCATCAGCGCCGACGGACAGAGGCTTCGCCGGATCTACGGCGAGAAGGACCTGCTCATTTCCCAGACTGTTCGTCGCGGCGCCATCGACGACCTCGACGCTGCTGAACTGGCCGCTTTGGCGAGCACCTTGGTGTACCAGGCCAAACGGGAAGACCGCGGGCTGCGGCCCAAGATGCCTTCTGTGTCACTGGAATCGGCCGTCGACATCGTTATCCGCGAGTGGTCCCAACTCGAAGATACTGAGGAACGCAACAGGCTGCCTTTGACCGGCGAACCGGAACTTGGACTGGTGTGGCCCATGTACAAGTGGGCCAGAGGCCGCCACCTTCAGGACGTGCTGAGCGGCACCGACCTCGCAGCCGGAGACTTTGTACGGTGGGCCAAGCAAGTGGTGGACCTCCTTGACCAGCTGGCCAAGATCCCGCAGCTGGACCCACGTGTGGCACGCATATGCCGGGAATCAATTGATGTGGTCCGCCGCGGTGTGGTGGCCTACTCCACGGTGGCTTAGCCCACCTTCCCCGAAAGACAGCTTTCCATGTTCAAGGAGCAGAACGCATGAACCAGCCAGGCGCGCCAACCGGCCCGGACCGCAACACCACGGGCCGCAAGGTCACTATGTACAGAAATGGTTCGATCTATACTGCGGCAGATCCCTTTGCCACAGCCATGGTGGTGGACGGCGATACCGTTGCCTGGGTGGGCTCCGAGCAGGCCGCGACGTCCATTGCCGACTCGTCCATGGAGATCATCGACCTCCGGGGCGCCCTCCTTGCTCCGGGCTTTGTCGACTCCCATGCACACCTGACGGAGACGGGCCTTGCCCTGTCGGGACTGCAGCTGGACGCGGTCCGCTCATCGAGGGAATTGCTCGACGCCGTTGCCTCCGCCGGCGGCACTGGTCCGGTGCTGGGCCATGGTTGGGATGAAACGACGTGGAACGATCCCAGCCTCCCAACGTTGGAAGAGATCGAAAGAGCGGCCGGCGGACGGCACGTCTACCTCTCACGCATCGACGTCCATTCAGCCCTCGTTTCGGCCTCGCTTGCTGCGGCAGCTGGGCTTACCACCTTGGACGGCTTTTCCGGGGAAGCCCGCGTGGTCCGGGCAGCACATACGGCCGCCCGCCTCACTGCCAGGAATTTCAAGGAGCCGGACCGGCGAAGCTACCAGGAATCGGCGCTGCAGGAAGCAGCTTCCCACGGCTACGTTGCCATGGCCGAGATGTCCGCACCTCACATTTGCGGGCCTGAGGACCTGAGAATGGCCACGTCCTGGAACGAGCTCGCGAACATGCCGGAGGTTCTCCCTTACTGGGGCGAGCTTGCCGCCTCACAGGAGCAAGCGCAGGCCATTCTGGATAGCTTGGGCACCAAGGTGCTGGGCCTCGCTGGTGACCTCAACATGGACGGCTCAATCGGATCCCGCACGGCGGCCCTCGCAGAGGATTACTCCGATGCCGGCGGTCAACGCGGGAGTTTGTACCTTTCAGTGGACGAGGCCGCCAACCACCTTGTAGCCACGTCGCTGCTGGGGATCCAAGCCGGCTTCCACGTCATAGGTGATGCCGGTCTGGGCGCTGTGCTGGACGCCTTTGACGCCGCAGCGGCCGAGGTGGGGGAGCAGCGTATCCGGGCAGCCGGCCACAGACTCGAACACGTGGAAATGGCCGTCCAGTCCGCCATCGATCGTTTGGCCAAGTACTCCGTGTCGGTCAGTGTTCAGCCTGTTTTCGACGCCTTATGGGGTGCTGCAGGTGGTCTCTACGAGCAGCGTTTGGGTGCCCGCAGCCAGAAGATGAATCCGTTTGCTTCCTTTTACGCGAGCGGCGTCCCCATAGCCTTCGGAAGCGATAGCCCGGTAACCCCCCTCCGCCCGTGGGCGAGCGTTCGAGCCTGCTTGGAGCACAGCAACCCCGAACAGAGAATTTCGGCTCGTGCCGCTTTCCTGGGGCACACGCGGGCGGGGTGGCGGGCTACCAAGCACCGGAACCCCCTCATGGGGCAGCTGGTACCAGGCGCTCCGGCGAGTTTCGCCGTGTGGGAAGTGGATGAACTGATGGTCCAGGTGGCTGATAGCCGGGTGCAGTCATGGAGCACGGATCCCCGCGCTCGGACGCCGCTCTTGCCGGCCCTGGACACCGGCAGCGACCCCCGTTGCCTACAAACCGTCCGGGAGGGACACGAATTGTTCGCCCACGAGTCACTGCGGGTCTGATGTCCGCGGCGACGAAAGCGTGGCCTGTGTCTGTCATCACAGCCGCCAAATGCGTCCCCGCCGTCGTCCTATAATGGAGAGTTGCGCCAGATTGCAAGCCGCCAGGCTGCTCGGGCGCACTGACCGCTCCATCAAGGAAAGGCCTCTTCTTGCGTGTCTTGACGATCATTCCCACCTACAACGAGCTGGAATCGCTCCCCGTGACATTGGGACGGTTGCGCGCAGCAGTGCCGCACTCCGATGTCCTGGTGGTCGACGACAACAGTCCTGACGGCACGGGAAAGCTTGCCGACGACTTCGCAGCAAAGGACAGCCAGGTGCATGTCCTTCACCGCAAAGGGAAGGAAGGCCTTGGAGCTGCCTACATCGCAGGCTTCAAGTGGGGACTGGCCGCAGGCTATGACGTCCTGGTGGAAATGGATGCCGACGGTTCGCACAAGCCGGAGCAGTTGCCTCTTCTGCTCAAGGCCGTGGAGGACGGGGCAGATCTTGCCATGGGCTCCCGGTGGGTTCCAGGTGGCAGCGTAGTTAACTGGCCGCTCTACCGCCAGGCAATCTCCCGCATCGGCAGCACCTACGCCCGCATTATGCTGGGCGTCAAGATCAAGGACGTCACCGGGGGCTACCGAGCCTTCCGACGCAGCACGCTGGAAGCGTTGAACCTGGACGAGGTGGAGTCCGTTGGCTATGGCTTCCAGGTGGATCTTGCATGGCGCGTGGCCAAGCTTGGGCTCCGCATCGAAGAGCGCCCCATCACGTTTGTCGAGCGAGAGCTCGGTGCATCGAAGATGAGCGGCAACATCGTGGTTGAGGCAATGATCAACGTCACCAAATGGGGACTCGCAGCCCGGTGGGCAAAGCTCACCCGCAAGTCATCGGCAGAAGCTAAGTAACCCCAACACGCAACTCCACACTTTCAGAACACAGAAAGGCCGGGTCCGGCTCCCGTGAGGGATTCCGGACCCGGCCTTTCTGTTGACAGTCTGTGACCGTCTAGGCGGAGCGGCGCTCTCCGCGGCGCTCACGCAGGATGTTCAGACGATCCTCAAGGATCTGTTCGAGCTCGGGAAGGCTGCGGCGTTCCAGAAGCATGTCCCAGTGGGTGCGGACAGCTTTCTCGTTGGCATCCACAGGACGCTCGCCATCAACCAGCAGCGCTTCTTTGCCGGTCTTGGATACCCAAACGGGGGGAATTTCGGCTTCGGAGGAGAAGGTTACGAAGACCTGCTCGCCATCCTCGCAACGGTACTCGACCCGCTGGCGCGGTGCCGGTTCAACGCCGGATTCTGTTTCCATGCTTTGGGCGCCAAGACGCATACCCCGCAGGCTGCGATCGCTCATGATTACTCCCTCTGTCTGTTCGCGGAGCAGGAACCCCGCGCTAGCCGTAAGCCGTTTTCACGTCCCTTACGGACTACTTCTGCACACCTTGCATCACTAATTGCAACGCCTGGCCAAGCTTTTATGTTCCATCCACGCTGAACCAGCCGGACAAATATCCCATTATACGCGGATCTTCGCCCACTACTCAAAAGAAGGAACAAACAGCGAGCGGCCAGCCTGGATGGCTGACCGCTCGGAGGCGTTGCGCTTTGCGTTATTCAGCAGGCCGTGGCTGCTGGGGTGTTCCCGCAGGCTCGGACGCCCTGGCCTCTTCAGCACCGCCGAAGAGCCCGACGGGGGAGTCCCCGTTGTTGCCTCCGAGTGCACCGCCGATGCCCTTGAGTGCCTCGCCGACTTCACTGGGAATGATCCAGAGCTTGTTCGAGCTTCCCTCAGCGATCTTGGGAAGCGTCTGCAAGTACTGGTACGCAAGGAGCTTCTGGTCCGGGTTGCCCTTATGAATGGCATCGAAGACCTTCTGAATGGCCTGGGCTTCACCGTCAGCCCTCAGGATGGCCGCCTTCGCGTCACCTTCAGCCGCGAGGATGGCAGCTTGCCGCTGGCCTTCGGCGGTAAGGATCTGCGACTGCTTGGTGCCTTCGGCGGTCAGGATGGCTGCACGACGATCACGCTCAGCGCGCATCTGCTTTTCCATCGAGTCCTGGATGGAGTGGGGCGGATCAATCGCCTTCAACTCCACACGGGACACGCGAATGCCCCAGCGACCCGTTGCTTCGTCCAGGACACCACGCAGTTGACCATTGATCTGATCGCGGGATGTGAGTGCTTCTTCAAGGTTGAGCCCGCCCACCACATTACGAAGTGTGGTGGTGGTCAGCTGTTCCACAGCCTGGATGTAGTTGGCGATCTCGTAGGTTGCGGCCCGGGGATCGGTAACTTGGAAGTAGACAACGGTGTCGATCGAGACCACCAAGTTGTCCTCGGTGATGACCGGCTGAGGCGGGAACGACACTACTTGCTCGCGGAGGTCGAGCAACGGCAGGAGCCGGTCGACGAACGGGATCAGGATGGTCAGTCCCGGGTTGAGTGTCCGCTGATACTTGCCGAGGCGTTCAACGACGCCGGCACGTGCCTGCGGGATGATCCTCACCGAACGGACCAACACGATGATGACAAAAATGACGAGAACAATCAGCACAATTGCTGCTGCTGTTCCTCCTAAGCCGTCCATACATCTCCTTCATTCCCCAATTGCGTGGTTTGATGCGGCTGAACGCGGGCAGGCTGCCCGCATCGGCAACCGCTGAAATTCAAAGGCGCGCTTTAGCGCGGGCTGTTCTCGGCGGGCGAGGCTACTACCGCCGTCGCACCGTCAATCCGTGTGACCTGGACTGTTGCACCGGCATCAAGAACGCCGGCCGTGCTGCGGGCGCTCCACACGTCGCCGCCGATCTTGACCAGTCCGCTGGTTCCGCTCACGGCTTCGATGACGAGGGCGGACTGACCGATGAGTCGGTCGATATTGCTGCGCTGTTCCGCAGGCCCCTTATGCAGGTGCTTCATGGCAACAGGCCGGACAAAGACAATCATCAGGAGGGAGACCACGGAGAAAATCACGATCTGAAGCCAGAAATCGGCTCCCGCGAAGTCGGCGATCAGCCCGGCCAGGGCTCCGCCGCCCAGCATGATGAAAAAGAGGTCGAGGGTAAGCATCTCCACCACTGCGAACGCGAGGAAGACTGTGAGCCAGAGAGCCCACCAATTCTCGCCGAGCCATTCGAACATCATTTCCCCCTTGGTCCCGGATCCCGCGGGCGGGATCACAGTCGCTGTTCCTCCATCCTAGCCCGACGTTCCGTCCCACGTCAGGACACGGCGAATTCGCTGATCCGGAACTTCGCAGTGGCGGCCACTGAACCTTCCACAGCGGCCAACTCCGCCAACTCTTCGCGCTGCACGTGGTGTCCGGCCGGACCCATGTAGGCGAGGTCGGCCACCTCCGGGCCGCTCAGTGTCAGGGGAAGGTCGAGGTTTTGGCTGGTGCCGGAGTCGAAATATTCCCGCATGGAGTCCACCAGCCGCTCCTCTTTGCCATCCTCAATGCTGAGCATGCCTGCCCGGGCTGCGATCTCGGCAAGGTGGCCGGGCCGGGGCGTCACAACGATCAACGAGCCGCCCGGCCGAAGCACCCTGGCAAACTCTGCGGGGTTTCGCGGTGCGAAAACTACCGTGACAACGTCCGCGGTGTTGTCCATCATGGGCAGCGGACGCCAGATGTCCCATACCAGGTTGGCTGCTTCCGGATTGAGCCGGGCGGCACGCCTCAGCGCGAATTTGGAGATGTCCACACCGATTCCTGATGCCCCGGACCGTTCAAGGACCGCCCGCAGGTAGTGGCCTGTGCCAGTACCTGCGTCGAGAACCACGGCCCCCGGGCGCTGAAGTGATCCGGTAGCCGCTGCTGCTACAGCCTGCGCGAGTCCGGAGTAGTGCCCTGCGTCCAGAAACCTGTACCGCGCGGCAACCATGTCTGCCGAGTCCGCTTCGAAGACCGTGCCTTTGCCCGTCAGCAGGTTGAAGTAGCCCTGTTTTGCGGCGTCGAACTGGTGCCCGGCCTCACAGGCGAGCGTTTGCTGTTGGCCCTGTCTGAGTTGGAGCACCCCTTGGCAAACAGGACAACGGAGGGCAGCAACGGCATCGGACAACATGGCTCCAATCCTACGGCGGCCGGAGTGTCTAGGGCCTGGGGCCGAAGTGCCGGGCTAGGCTCACCATCGTGAAACCCGAGCAACTGCATCTGCTGAACTCCGTATCCGCCCCGGCAATCCACCCCGATGGCACCAAGGCGGTGGTTTCCGTCACGCGGCCGGATTTTGATGCTGACAGTTATGTGGGTCAGTTGTGGAGCATTCCCTTGGACACCACCAAGTATTCGCGACGCATCACACGAGGATTCAGGGACAGTTCCCCGGCGTTCTCCCCGGACGGCCTTGTTCTTGCCTTCCTGAGGTGCGATCCGGACGGTAAGCCGCAACTCTTTGTCGTGGAAGCCGCAGGTGGCGAGCCGCAGCAGATCACCGAGCAGCACGCGGGCGTAGGTGGGTTCGTGTGGGCACCTGATTCCCACCGCATTGTGTTCCAATCCCGGGTGCCGGAACAAGGACGCTACGGAACTATGGATGGGGTCACCTCCGGCGGAGAAGACGCCCGATTGATCACCGCCAACCAGTACCGGATGAACGGCATCGGCTACACCGCTGACCAGCGCCAGCAGTTGTTTGTGGTCGAAGTGCCGGAACTGGGCGGCGAGCCGGCAGTCGCTGCGAGGGGTAGGGCTGCGCACGAACAGCCCGCACTTGAGATGACAGGACTTCCCTCTGCACGGCAGGTCACTTTTGGTGACTCAGACCATGAGTCACCATGCTTTTCAGCCGACGGCACCCGCCTCTACTTCGTCGCCGCCCTCCATGAAGGACACGACGACGATCTTGTCACCTCCGTCTATCGGGTGGACGCCGACGGCGGCCAGCCAACCGCCGTCGAACCTTCCAACAAGAGCCTGCAGACCGTCACGGCTGTGCGCCCCTCCACGGATGGCCAGTGGCTCTTTTACACCGCGCAGGACCTGGGTGACACCGGCAAGGACTTCGTGGCCCGGAACGCGGTTCTGTACGCCATGCCCATTGCTGGGGGAGAAGCGGTGGCGCTGACCGACGTCGAGCATTTGGATGTGTCGGGACCGCTGGAGCCCAGCGGTCCCGACAGCGTTCTGGTTCTGAATACAGCGCTGGGAAGCGTCGAGCTGCTCGATGTCACCGCAGTTGGCGGGATCACACCCCTGGTTCATGGTGCCAAGGTGGTTACCGGGGCCACAGTGGCGGCAAACGGCGAAATGGCCGTGAGTTTCTCGGACGCCTCCACAGTGGGGGACGTCGCCTCCCTGGAACGCGGCGAGATCCGCCTCCTCACGGACTTCTCCGCACCCTTGCGCAACAACTCCCGGGTGGTGGAGCCCTTGGATTTCGATGCCGAATCCGCCGATGGGCACCCTGTGCACGGTTGGGTGGTGTTCCCTGACGGACCTGGTCCCCACCCCGTCCTCCTCTCCATCCACGGCGGCCCTTTCGCCCAATACACCGGTGCTTTCTTTGACGAAGCCCAGGTCTATGCTGCTGCCGGTTACGCCGTTGTGATGTGTAATCCACGCGGGTCATCCGGCTACGGACAAGCCCACGGCCGTGCCGTCAAGGAGCGCATGGGGACTGTGGACATGCAGGACGTGCTGGCATTCCTGGACTCAGCGTTGGCCTCGTTTGCCGCCTTGGATAAGGAACGCGTGGGAATCATGGGTGGCTCCTACGGCGGCTATCTCACCGCCTGGACCATCGCGCACGACCACCGGTTCAAAGGCGCGATCGTGGAGCGCGGTTTCCTGGACCCCGTCAGCTTTGCAGGTTCAGCTGACATCGGCTGGTTCTTCGGGACCGAATACACCGGAGGAACAGCGGAACAAATGGAGGCTCAAAGTCCCATGGCCGTAGTCTCAAGTGTCGATACACCCACCCTGGTCATTCACAGCGAGAACGATCTTCGGTGCCCCATCGAACAGGGCCAGCGCTACTACTCGCATCTGAAGGCGAAGGGAGTGGACACCTCCTTGCTGATCTTCCCCGGCGAGGATCACGAGTTGTCACGGTCCGGCACCCCCCATCACCGAAGGCAACGCTTCGAGCACATCCTCCGCTGGTGGGCACGGTACCTCCCCACCGAGGTCAATAACCTGGATGACTAGCCGGAGTCAGCGAAAGAATCCAAGCGCCCGGCGAGCCTCGTCAATCTCCGGAGCAGACCAGCGCGCCGAGTGCTCGGCATTGCTGGATAACGATCGCAGTTCGGCCCGGTCCAAGTACAGGGTGCCGTGGAGGTGATCCGTTTCGTGCTGCACAATGCGGGCCTGCCACCCTGAATACCAGGCTTCCGTGGACTCGCCCGTTGGACTGGTGTAGCGCAACTCCACGTTCCGGTGACGGGTCACTACCGCCTGATACCCGCTGACCGAGAGGCACCCCTCATAGAACGAGGCGGTCTCGGTTCCGAGCGGGCGGTACTGCGGGTTGACGATGGCCAGGAATTCCAGCTGCTCCCGGTGACGCACGGCAGCTGACTCCGGTTCCACCGGGTATCTGTCCTCCAGTACGGCCACTTGCAATGGGATGCCCAGTTGGGGAGCTGCCAAACCGACTCCCGGTGCGGCATGCATGACAGCCCTCATCTGCTCAATGAAAGCCGCCAACTCCGCATCGTCGAGCTGGCCTTCGTATGGCGCTGCCAGCTGACGCAATACGGGGTGTCCGGCCTGAATAATGGGCGGAAGCCCCTCCGTATCCAGCAACCGGCGAACAGCGTCACGAATGCGGATCGGGTTGTAGTCCGTGGCAGGGCTCGTGGCCCCCGGATGAGGTTGGTGCGTCATACAGTGAGCCTAACGCTCCACAAGGCGTTCCCGAGTTGGGCTAGGCTCAATGGATGATCGATTCCACCCCTTTGGATTGTGTACTCGGGTTCGTTCGAACGGTGGAAGCCGGCGGCGGGGCCGCTGAAATCCGACCCTTCCTGGCGGACGATTTCAAGCTCACCGAGTGGCCGCATGCTCTGTCCAAAACCGGCTCAACGCGGAACCTTGCCGAGACCCTGGCCGGCGCCGACCACAGCAAGGACATCGTTTCCGATCAGAAGTTTGAGGTGGTCCGGACAACGAGCCAGGACAACCGTGTGGTGCTGGAAATGAACTGGTCTGCCACCTTGCTGCTTGACCTTCCACACTGGGACCGTGGCGATACCATCCGAGCCAGGAGCACTGCTGTCTTTGAGCTTCGGGACGGGTTGATCACCAGCCAGGATACGTACGACTGCTATTACACAACCCCCGAATAGCCCAGCCCCGGACAGGCCAACGCCCCGGAGCACCTAACGCATGGTGAAGCGTCGCTCCACCAGCCCTGAAATTGCCGGCATGTCCAAGGCCCTTGCGAAAGCTGCATTCCTGACTGACATCACGTAAGGCGGGAGAGGTCTTCCCAGAGCCATGTTGAGTCCAGCCTGGCGCGATGCGCGGCGCGCCGCCTTTCTGCGGGACTTCTCAAAGTCCGCTAGGTCGGGCCCGACGTCGGCACCGCGGAAAGAAGCATCGATGATCGGGGCCAGCGCCGCAGCATCCAACCAGCCAAGGTTCATGCCCTGCCCTCCGATGGGGCTGATTTCGTGGGCTGCGTCCCCCAACAGCACCACTCTGCCGTGAACCATGAGTTGAGCCAGGCGCGACCGTACTTCGAAGGCGCTGAGCATCGAGTTGCCGGGAACATGGAGCACCTCACCGGTCCTGGCCAGGACCAAGTCGGCCAGCTTATCCGCCGTCGGGTTCTTTTCCGGCGAGCCCAGCCTCACCACCCATCTGCGGAGACCTTGTGGCAGGGGGAAGGACTCCACGATTCCGGCAGGCTCCAAGTACAGCACCGCATCGGAGCCATGGCCGGTGGCATCCGGGAAATCGCCCATAATGTAGCAGTCCGGATAGCCCCGTGCCTGCAAACCCGGCAGGTAATGGCGGCGAATGGCTGAGTGCGCGCCGTCGGCAGCCACCACCAGCTGGCTTCTGAACTCCTGAACGCCGCCAAGACAATTCGCAACGGTACGCACGGAGCCGCGTTCTTCCGCAACCTCCCGAACATGGGCACCCCGGACAATGGCTCCGACGTCCAGATCATGCACCGCCAGCTCCAACGTCTCCTCAGTGACCGCCTGTGGCACAGCCAGAATGTAGGGATAGCGGGCATCTCCGTCGAACCCGAGTTCGGCCACCCTGCGCCTCTGACTGTAAGCGACACCCCGATTGATGCGGACACCGGCTGCTATCAGATGGTCCGCAACACCTGCGCGCGCCAGCTCCGCCAGTGCCGGCGGGTGAATTCCGATAGCCCGCGAACGGTTGCTCCTGCTGCTCCGGCGCTCAAGGATCCGGACCTGATGCCCCTGCTGAAGCAACAGCACGCCCATGAACAGCCCTACCGGCCCGGCACCAACGATCACGACGTCAGTCACGATCATCCTCGAGCGCACGGACGAGCAAGTGGTGCCACGGGCCGTTTCTCTCAACCGACCACGAGGCCGGAACGGCAGCTCTTAGTTCCTCCGCGGTGTAACTGCGCCTGATGGACGTCAAGCCATCACCACAGATGTATGAGCCCACACCCAAAGGCCAGAAGCCTGCCATGAACAGCATGTATGCGATGTTGCTTCGGTTGAGATCGTTATGCAGGCACAGCCCCCGGCTCAGCGACTCGGAATCGTGAAGGACCTCCGCAAGCTGCCCTGGGTCGAGGTGATGAAGGATGTGGTTGGAGATGACGACGTCGAACTTCCGGCCGTCAGCGACGAGCTCGGAACTGTGGGCATTGAGGTACACGACCCCCTCCACTGGAGGCTTGCGGGACGCAAAGGTGAAGGCCCTCTCGTCCGGATCGATTGCCGTCACCGTAAGCCGGAATCCGTCCCGCCGGGCCCACCGAACCAGGCTCCGGGCTACGTCGCCGCTGCCACACCCGATGTCCAGCACCGAAACCGCACTGTGCTCGGCCAGCAACGGAAGGAGACGTTGACGATACGTCCCGTGCCATCCCGACAGCAAGGCGTTCACCACCGGGAAGCGCGCATAAGTCCTGTAGAGGCGTGTGGGGTCGCAATCGGCCCTGTCCATCTCCTCGACGGCTTTCACATCCCTGACCCGCAGGGACCCAAATGGACTCACAGAGCAGGGGAGACCAGCGTGAAGAGTCCCGTTTCCACCGTCAGACCCGGGCCGAATGCCATGGAGCAGATCCGTTCCTCATGTTCGGCTGCTGCCCTCTCCAACATGTACTTGAGGACGAACAACACCGTGGCGCTGCTCATGTTGCCGTATTCCCGTAAAGTCTCCCGGGCCGGGACCAGCTGCTCCTGCGTCAGTTCCAGTTTGGACTCGACTTTGTCCAGGATGCTTCGGCCGCCAGGGTGTATGGCCCAGTGGGTAATATCTCGGTAGGGCAAGCCATCCAACGATGGCTCTTTGGCGAGCAGTGGCGCCAAGGCACCGGTGATGTGTTCTTCAATGATGTGCGGAACGTACGATCCCAAGACCATTTCGAATCCTTCGTCCCCAATGTTCCAGGCCATGGCTTCCTCGCCCACCGGCGTCAGGACCGTTTCGAAGTGATCGAGCCGGATGGCCGGTTCCGGCCCTTGCAGCTCCCGGGCACTTACGACCGCGGCCGCCGCGCCATCACCGAAAATCGCCGATCCCATGATGGTGTCGGGATCGTTCGACGTCCTCACATGCAGGGAACAGAGTTCTACGCAGATCACCAGGACAACCGCTGTGGGGTCTGCAACGCAGAACTGCTTGGCTGCTTTGAGGGCAGGGAAGGCCGCGTAGCAGCCCATGAATCCCAGGTGGTACCGCTGCACGGCAGGATTGAGGCCTAAAGCGCGGACCACCTTGTAGTCAGGACCGGGGTTGAAGAAACCGGTGCAGGACACCGTGATCACGTGGGTGATGTCATCAAGATCTATACCCGGCGCCTGGGCCACTGCAGCTTTGCCGGCCTCGACGAACAACTTGGTGGCTTCGGTTGCGAAGATCTCATTCCGGACCTTGGTGCTGGGGCTGAGGACCTGGTTGGTTTCGGGGTCAAAAAACTGCGGATTTTCGGGGTGCGCATCTAGGCTGAGTTCGGCTACGGCGGTGTATCGGGTGTCTATGGCTGCTGAGTCGAAGCATGTGCTGACTAGTCGGGTTCCCAGCCGTGTCAGTCCGGGCTGTGATGCGAAGACGTCTCGGGCTTGCTGCTGGACAAGGATGGTTTGCGGAACTGCGGTTTCAAGGGACCTCATGTATACCGGCATGCTTCATTCTTAGCGAGTAAACCTTGGAAGACAATGGCAGAATCGAAGCTACTGGCCGAGGCTGGTCAGTGTGAGCCAGGCGACGCCGACGAGGGACTGTTTTGCAGCGCCGCCTAACAGATGGAGAAATCATGACTATTGCCGCGAGCACGGACACACAATCTCCGGGGTCCCACGTTGCGGATACCCACGATCTGATCCGGGTCCAAGGTGCACGTGAAAACAACCTCAAAGACATCAGCATCGAAATCCCGAAGCGCCGGCTCACTGTCTTCACAGGCGTCTCCGGCTCCGGGAAGAGTTCACTGGTTTTTGCCACTATCGCGGCAGAGTCACAACGCATGATCAACGAAACCTATAGTGCCTTTGTGCAGGGTTTCATGCCCTCCCTGGCCCGCCCCGACGTCGATGTCCTTGAAGGTTTGACCACCGCGATCATTGTGGACCAGGAACGGATGGGCTCCAACCCGCGCTCCACAGTGGGTACCGCAACAGACGCCAATGCCATGCTGCGGATCCTGTTCAGCCGCCTCGGCCAACCCCACATCGGCTCACCCAACGCCTACTCTTTCAATGTTCCCACGGTGAAGGCCAGTGGCGCCATCACCGTCGAACGCGGCGAAGGCAAAACGAAGACCGAGAAGGCCTCGTTCAATCGCCTGGGCGGAATGTGTTCCCGATGTGAGGGCATGGGGGCGGTCAATGACTTTGATCTCACGGCCCTCTATGACGACTCCAAGTCCTTGAGCGAAGGCGCGCTCACCATTCCCGGATACACCATGGATGGCTGGTACGGGCGAATCTTCAGCGGCTCAGGGTTCTTCAACATGGACAAACCCATTGCCAAATTCACCAAGAAGGAACTCCACGATCTCCTGTACCGGGAGCCCACCAAGATCAAAGTGGAGGGCATCAACCTCACCTACGAAGGCGTCATCCCCAAGATCCAGAAGTCGATGCTCAGCAAGGACGTAGACGCCCTGCAGCCCCACATCCGCGCGTTTGTGGAGCGTGCCATCACCTTCACCACGTGCCCGGAATGCGAAGGTACACGCCTTAGCCCCGAAGCCCGGTCCTCCAAGATCAACGGCAAGAGCATCGCCGACGTCTGCACTATGCAGATCAGCGACCTCGCAGGCTGGGTCCGCTCGCTGGATGAACCCTCCGTTGCTCCATTACTGAAGGGCCTCCAGCACCTTCTGGATTCCTTCACCGGAATTGGTTTGGGTTATCTGTCCCTTGACCGGCCGGCCGGCACGTTGTCCGGGGGAGAGGCCCAGCGGACCAAGATGATCCGCCATCTGGGTTCATCACTCACCGATATCACTTACGTCTTTGACGAACCCACCATAGGCCTTCACCCCCACGACATCGAGCGCATGAACCAACTGCTGCTACAGCTTCGGGACAAGGGCAACACTGTGCTGGTGGTCGAACACAAGCCGGAGACGATCGCGATTGCCGACCACGTGGTTGACCTTGGGCCCGGTGCCGGTACCGGAGGCGGCACAGTATGTTTTGAGGGCGACCTCGAGGGATTGCGGGGGAGCGACACCATCACGGGACGCCATCTGGACGACCGGGCGGCCATCAAGGACAGCTTTCGTTCCGCTACGGGCCACATGGAAATCCGGGACGCCTCAACGAACAACCTCAAGAACGTCGACGTCGACATCCCCCTTGGCGTTCTTTGTGTCCTCACCGGGGTGGCCGGCTCCGGCAAGAGTTCCCTGATTCATGGTTCCGTAGCCAAGCGGGACGGCGTCCTCGTGATCGATCAGGGTGCCATTCGGGGCTCGCGCAGGAGTAATCCCGCCACGTATACCGGACTGCTGGAACCTATCCGAAAGGCATTCGCCAAAGCCAATGGCGTTAAGCCGGCGCTCTTTAGTTCGAACTCCGAAGGCGCCTGCCCCACGTGCAATGGTGCAGGTGTCATCTACACGGATCTCGGCGTCATGGCCACCGTTGAATCACCCTGTGAAGAATGTGAAGGAAAGCGCTTCCAGGCGGCTGTTCTTGAGTATCAGTTGGGGGGCCGGAATATTGCAGAGGTGCTTGCAATGTCTGTAGATGAGGCGGAAGTCTTTTTCAGCGAGGGGGAGGCCCGAACCCCGGCTGCCCACAAAATTCTCGATCGCCTTGCCGACGTTGGGCTCGGTTACCTAACACTCGGCCAGCCCCTCACCACACTGTCCGGCGGTGAGCGCCAGCGGCTCAAGTTGGCCACGCAAATGTCTGAAAAAGGTGACATTTACATTCTCGACGAGCCAACCACCGGCTTGCACCTGGCCGATGTCCAGAACCTGCTGGGCATGCTGGATCGACTGGTGGAGTCGGGAAAATCAGTGATTGTGATCGAACACCACCAAGCTGTAATGGCACACGCGGACTGGATCATAGATCTCGGACCTGGCGCGGGTCACGACGGCGGCACGATCGTTTTCGCCGGAACGCCCGCAGAGCTTGTGGCCGGGAAATCGACGCTGACCGGCAAACACCTGGCAGCGTACGTAGGCGCCTGACACCTCCGCGAGCTGCCGGCCGGCATAGAACACGCTGGCCCGGCAGCTACTTCTACTCCCGCGCTTTGAACGCCGATAATCTACATTATGTAAAGTAGTCTGAAAGTGACCCTACCCCGTCGATTTTCCTGAACCCTTTATTGCGCTGCGCATCTGGTGCAGAGTAGCTAGGCCCGCCTCGCACTTCGGGCACTCATCCACATGCCGTCGAATCCTGGCGCTGCCTGGCATTCGTCCGTCGTTGAGGACGAATTTCCCGAAATGCTGCGACACGTCAGCACAAGAGTCCGTTGCCTTTACGAGAACGTGATCCTGGAAATATGCCTGCCGAAGTCCTTTCCGCGCACGTATGAGCAACGCCGATACACCGTTCGGCGTCAATCCCATGATCGGCGCCACCGCTGCCGGCTTCATGGTTTCCACCTCGCTGTACCAAAGCACAGCCTGCCAACGCATCGGCAGGGACCGGAATGCTTCAATGAGCGAGGACGTCTCCAAGGAACGGAGATAGGGATCCTCATATCCGGTGTCGCCATCCCCATTCAGGAGGTCGCTCAAGAAGCCAGCGCGCCTCGCCTGTACGTTGCGACGATGTGCCGTTCTTCGCACAGTGGTCACCAGATAGGCCCTGAAAGAGTCCGCCGGTCCCCTGCCACTAGCCAGAGCCTGAAACACAGACGCAATTGCCTCTCCCACAACATCGTCCACGTCCGACAGATTGTCGGTCTCCACCCGGGCCACGTACGCGGCGAGTTTTTTGTACCTACCAAAAAGTTCGGCAAAGGCAGAAAACTGCCCAGCCCGCACCGCGGAAACTAAAGACACGTCACACCACCCAAGCGGCTCGGCCCTCTCCAGACCCTCGACCGCCTGCAGGCCGGGGTTCGGCACGGTCGCCCCACTCCCCCGCCGCTGGCCGCACAATGTCCCTCCGCAGGAGCATGGCTTTGGATCCGCGGCTAACTGCGGGTAGATCAGGTTCGCAGCGCTCATGGCCCCTCTTGGTCGTCAGAGTTCTTCGCGGACCCTAGAATCTAGGCAGCACGATCAAAACGCCACGGAAAACGCAGCGAATTGAGGGGAAGTGGGTGTTCAATGCAGGATTACGACTTGGACAGCCGTGACCTGAGGCTTCTTCATGCCCTGCAGATTCGTCCGCGAGCACCTTGGGCCACACTCGCGCCCATCGTCGGGGCAGACGCTGTTACCCTCGCCAGGCGCTGGAGCGCTCTTCAGGATCAGGGGCTGGCCTGGTTGGCAAGCTACCGGGGACCCGGAGCGAAATATGTGGGCGCAATCATTGAGGTGGAATGCACACCTTCACGCATTGCCGAGGCAACAGAGGATCTCGCCCGCGACGACGAAGTACTTTCCATTGACCAAACCATCGGCGGCCGGGATCTGGTGGTGACGTTACTGTGCCGGACTGACGCCGACTTGGCAGGGTTTGTGCTGGACCGGCTTACAAACGTGACAGGCGTGATCGGCACCCGGACACACCGTGGTATCCGGCTCCTCGCCGATGCGCAGCTCTGGCGGCTGCGCTCGCTCCAGGACCACGAGGCGCGCCAACTGGAATCGAGTATTCCACAGCCTGCAGCCGCCCCAAGAGGCATCTCCGCAGAGATCGAAGACCAACTTGCCGGCATTCTGCGTTCCAACGGCCGAGCCTCCGTGGCGGAGATTTCCGAAACGCTTGGGATCAGCACCACGCGGGCAAGAAACGCGCTGTCCACCATCCTTGCCGAGAAGCGCATGGTGTTGCGCTTGGAGGTGGCGCGACCCTACTCCCCCTGGCCAGTCGCCGTTTGGTACTTCCTGCGCGTTCCGGCCACGATGGTGGAATCCGTTGCAGAAAAGCTCGTCGGCCTGCACGAGGTCCGTCTGGTCGCCACCACCGGCGGGCTCTACTCAATCCTGATGCTGGTATGGCTTCGGCGGGTTGAAGACATGACACCCCTGGAGAGGCAGCTGGGCGAGAGGCTTCCGTTCGCAGAGATCCTCGACAGATGCATAGTGCTGCGAACTCCCAAACACATGGGCAACAGGCTCACCTCTGACGGAAGGCGCATCACCTAGGGTGATCACAGCGCCCAGCTACTACTCCTGGGCCCCTGCAATGTTGACCAACCAGCCGATCCCGAATCTGTCGACGCACATTCCAAAGGTGTCACCCCAAGGGGCCATCTCGAGCGGCACGGTGACCGTACCGCCGTCGACGAGTTTGTCCCAGTAACCGCGGAGCTCGGCTTCATCCGACGACTCTCCGCTCAAGGAGACGGAGATATTGTCGCCGGGGTTGTACTCCATGCCATTCGGGGTGTCGGCAGCCATCAACGTCAATCCGCCGGGAGTTTCCAACATGGCGTGCATGACTTTGCCGGCCTCTGCTGGATCGTCACTGGCTTGGTAGTCGCCGAAAGTGCTGATGTTCAGTTCACCGCCAAAGACGGACTCGTAAAACGTTATGGCGTCCCGAGCATTGTCCCGGAATGAAATGTACGGATTGAGGCGGGTTGTCATTGGTCGGCTCTCCTTCTTGTTGAGACTCCTTGGTCCCCCGTCAGAGGCTAATACCGTGACATCGCCCACACAACGGCCGACGGCGAATTTCCCTGATCACCGCAGCAGCCTCTGGAAGTAACTTTCGCGTGGGAGGGACGCCCCGGATAGTGTCGGGAGTATGTCTTCACCCTCACGACTGTGGATACCCGCAGCCCTTGCCGATCTTTTCTTGATTCTTGCCTTCGCCGCCGTTGGACGGGACGCGCACGCCCGCGGTGACATCATCTCGGGAGCTTTTGCCACAGCGTGGCCGTTCCTGGCCGGGGCAGCGATCGCCTGGGTGGTTGCACGTGCTTGGCGGGCGCCCATGGCTGCATGGCCGTCCGGAGTTTTCATATGGCTCGGCGCAGTCGCTGTGGGAATGCTGCTGCGGGCTGTTACAAGCCAAACCGTCGTGCTGCCTTTTGTACTGGTGGCGTTGGTCACCCTCGGCATTCTCCTGCTCGGATACCGGCTTATCACTACCACGCTCATGAGGGCATCGCGCAGACGGCAACGCCGGGCCTGATCAACCCCCTGTACGGGGGAATGCACTAGGCTGGAAAACGTCCGCAACGATGCATTTTCGGAAAGGCCCCACGTGATCACCGCTTTCGTCCTGATCAAAACCGATGCCTCACGCATACCGGAGACCGCCGAGCAGATTTCGGCCATTCAGGGCATCAGCGAGGTGTACTCCGTCACTGGAGAGTGGGATCTCATTGCGGTGGCCAGGGTGACTAAACATGACGAGCTTGCCGACGTGATCGCGGACCGCCTGTCAAAGGTTGCCTCGGTGGTCCACACCACCACACACATTGCCTTCCGCGCCTATTCCCAGCACGACCTCGACGCAGCCTTCGCGCTCGGATTCGAGTAGCAGCGGGACGGCTGGTCTTCAGCTTTGGCTAAGAGCAGTCCACTTGGCGAGCACCCCGGCGGCCTTGCCGGAGTCCACGGATTCCGCCGCCCGGGCGAAAGCGGTCCGCATACGGTCCTCAAGACTGCCCTCGGCGTCCAGATCGATTGACACCAATCCAGCGGCCGCATTCAGCAGTACGGCATCGCGTACCGGCCCCTGTTTGCCGTCGAGGATATCGCGCACTACGGCCGCATTGGCAGCGGCGTCCCCTCCGCGAAGGTCAGCAACCGTCGAAGGACGAATACCGAGGACCTGAGGTGAGAAGATTTGCTCCCTGACGGTTCCGTTCCTGATTTCCCATACCGTCGATGACCCTGTGGGGGTCAACTCATCGAGGCCGTCGTCTCCTCGGAATACCAGCCCCCGGCTGCCGCGGCGGGCCAGGACTCCCGCCACCAACGGCGCCATGCGGGCGTTGGCAACACCCACTGCCGAAGCTTGAACGTGCGCGGGATTGGTCATCGGCCCAAGGAAATTGAAAGCCGTGGGAACAGCCAGTTCACGGCGCGGAACGGCGGTATGCCGGAACGAGGGGTGGAAGACCTGCGCGAAGCAGAAAGTGATTCCCGCCTCCTCTGCGTTCCTGGCCACCTGCTCGATTGACAGATCCAGACGAACGCCCAGCGCCTCTAGAACGTCGGCCGACCCGGAAGTGGAAGATGCAGCCCGGTTGCCGTGCTTCACCACCTTGGCCCCCGCGCCGGCAGCAACGAGGGCAGCCATGGTGGAGATATTTACCGTGTTCAGGCGGTCTCCACCGGTTCCGACAATGTCCAGCTTCTCACCGGAGATATTGATGGGGTTGGCATGCTGGACCATGGCCTCAACAAGACCGGCCAACTCTTCGACCGTCTCGCCCTTGGCACGGAGCGCAACAAGGAACCCGGCAATCTGAGCCGGCGTCGCCTCTCCGGACATGATGGTGTTCATGGCCCACTCTGTGTTGCCCACTGCAAGGTTGTCGCCGTTGATCAGTGCTGAGATGAGCCCTGGCCAGGTATTGCTGGCTGCAGGTGCCGTTGCCGGAGAAGTCACTCCCTGATGCTATCGACCCAGCCACGCCGATGACCAATGTGAACGCGACCGGGAACTTTTCCGCGCGAATTCGCGTCTTTGTAGAAAAAGTCTCCTGAATCGGTGGTTTGCATTGGGAAGTCTGGACTTTTACAGACATAATGTCCTTGTGACATCTGCGACCCATGCCCCCAGTACCCCGGCGCACCCGACGCTGAACCGCCCCAACTTGGTTTCTGTTGGAACCGTTGTTTGGCTGTCCAGTGAGTTGATGTTCTTCGCCGGCCTCTTTGCCATGTACTTCACCCTGCGCTCCACATCCGGATTGATGTGGGCCGAGGAGACGGCCAAGCTCAACTTCCCGTTTGCGCTCGTCAACACCATCGTCCTTGTGGCAAGTTCCTTTACTTGCCAGATGGGCGTCTTTGCCGCCGAGCGACTCGAGCCGCGCCGTACCGGCGGGCTCCTGCAGTTCACACGGTGGGGAATGACCGAATGGTTTGCCCTGACGTTCATCATGGGAGCTTTCTTCGTGGCCGGCCAGACCACGGAATACGCCATGCTCGTCTCAGAGCACGTGTCCCTGTCGTCCAACGCCTATGGCTCTGCCTTCTACATGACTACCGGCTTCCACGGCCTGCACGTCATTGGCGGCCTGATCGCGTTCCTGTTCATCATGGGTCGAGCCTTTGCAGCCAAGAAGTTCGGCCACTTTGAAGCAACATCGGCGATCGTCACCTCGTACTACTGGCACTTCGTCGACGTTGTGTGGATCGGCCTCTTCCTGGTCATCTACGTACTCAAGTAAGCCCGGCCTTGACTCTTTTTCTACAAGAGGCAGAATTTCAAGAAGCGGCTCGCGGAGCCGACGCAGGATCGAAAAAAGGAACCACCACGTGAAGGCACTATCGCAGAAGCGACGTCACCCACTGGCAGCCATTGCGCTGTTGCTGATGGGCCTCCTCCTCACTGGTGGGCTGTACGCCGTTGCCACAACTGTCAACCAGGCCAAGGCCGACACCACAAGCTTTAGCGCGAGTGACGTAGAAGAAGGCGGCAAGCTTTTTGCCGCCAACTGCGCCACCTGCCACGGCATGGGTGCCAGCGGAACCCAGGACGGCCCCTCGCTGGTCGGCGTGGGTGCTGCTGCAGTTGACTTCCAGGTTGGCACCGGCCGTATGCCCATGCAGATGAGTGGCCCGCAGGCCCAGAAGAAGCCCGCGCAGTTCAACGCGGAGCAGACCAAGCAACTTGCTGCTTATGTTGCATCCCTCGGCGCAGGTCCGGCCATTCCCGAGGCAAACCTCCTCGACGGAAAGGGAGACGCAGCCAACGGTGGCGAACTCTTCCGCGTCAACTGCGCCATGTGCCACAATGCCGCAGCTGCCGGTGGTGCCCTGACCCGGGGCAAGTTTGCCCCCGCGTTGGCAGGCGTGAGTGCTGAACACATTTATGAGGCCATGGTTACCGGTCCGCAGAACATGCCCGTCTTCAGCGACTCCAACGTCACGCCTGAAGACAAGCGCGACATCATCACCTTCCTGAAGACCATTGAATCCAACGGTTCTCCCGGCGGCGCGGATCTTGGCGCACTCGGTCCGGTATCCGAAGGTCTGTTTGTCTGGGTCGCCGGGTTGGGCGTCATCATCGCATTCACCATCTGGTTGACGTCCCGCACGTCCTAATCCGGACACGAAACTTCTGCTGCACGGTCAGCGGTTTGAAACTGAAAATAACTCGGCCCCGGCCGAGACAACGAGAGAAGGATGAGGCGAATTATGGGCAACCATAGTGACGGCAGTCCGAACCACTCGGGCACCGTAGCTACGGCTGGTCAGAATGAGGTGGAGAAGTTCCAGGATCCTGGACTTCCTCCGCATCGTTTGCGCCTGGCTGACACGGACCCGGTAGCCGCAAAGCGCGCCGAGCGTCAGGTAGCCATTCTGTTTGGCACCTCCGTCATCGGTACGCTGGTGTTCCTGGTGGCATACTTTGCCATCGATTTGGGCGACGATACCTCGATTGCGACCATCCGCACCCAGAACCTCCTTCTGGGTCTGGGCACTGCGTTCGCAATGCTGGGTATTGGCACTGGAATCGTGCACTGGGCCAAGGCCCTGATGCCCGATCACGAAGTGTCGGAAGAGCGCCACGCTATCCGTACTGAAGAAGATCGCCAGGCTGCTGTGCGAATCGTTGACGACATCGTGGACGAGACCGGCATTAAGCGTCGCCCGCTGATCCGCAATACCCTTCTTGGTGCCGTTGCCCTCGCTCCCCTGCCTGCCCTCGCTATCTTCGGCGATCTGGGTCCGCGGCCGGACGACGCTTTGGCACACACAATGTGGGCGCCTGAGGGCGACAAGCTCAAGCGCCTGACCCGTGATCCTGATGGCACCCCCATCAAGGCCTCGGACGTCACCATTGGTTCTGCGTTCCACGTGATCCCCGAAGGTCTCAATGAACTCCACGAAGGCAAACTGAACGAGAAGGCTAAAGCTGTCGTTCTGTTGATGCGCCTGGACCCGGACTCCTTGAACCCCTCAGAGGGTCGTGAAAACTGGAGCTACAACGGCATCGTTGCTTACTCCAAGATCTGCACGCACGTCGGTTGCCCGGTTGCTCTTTACGAGCAGCAGACGCACCACCTTCTGTGCCCCTGCCACCAGTCCACATTCGACCTGACGCAAGAATGCAAGGTCATCTTTGGACCGGCAAGCCGTCCGCTCCCGCAGCTGCCCATCGCAGTTGACGCAGAGGGCTACCTCGTCGCTACCAGCGACTTCAGAGAACCTGTAGGACCGAGTTACTGGGAGCGTGACGAGCATGAGCGCCTCATCAACAGCTGAAGCCCCCTTCGTTCCGAAGACCAAAGTTGGTAGTTTCACCAACTTCGTGGACGAGCGTGTTGGCGGTTCCGGCATCCTGCGCGAGTTCGGCCGGAAGGTCTTCCCTGACCACTGGTCGTTCATGTTCGGTGAGGTGGCGCTGTACTCCTTCGTCATCTTGCTGATGTCAGGTACCTTCCTGACCTTTTTCTTCGACCCGTCCATGGCGGAAACCCACTACCAGGGTTCGTACACGCCGCTGTACAACGTCGAAATGTCCGTGGCTTACAGCTCGTCGCTGAACATCTCGTTCGACGTTCGCGGCGGCCTGTTCATGCGCCAGGTTCACCACTGGGCAGCACTGTTGTTCGTGGCCTCCCTCGGTGTTCACATGCTGCGTGTCTTCTTCACCGGCGCGTTCCGTAAGCCCCGTGAAATGAACTGGGTTGTGGGCGGCGTGCTGCTCATCCTCGCAATGGCTGCCGGCTTCACCGGCTACTCCCTCCCCGATGACCTTCTGTCCGGCAACGGCCTGCGCATCATTGATGGTGTCATCAAGTCCATCCCGGTCATCGGAACGTACACGTCCTTCTTCCTCTTCGGTGGAGAGTTCCCGGGCACGGCCATCATCGGCCGTCTTTACGTTCTGCACATCCTGTTGGTACCGGCCCTCATCCTCCTGATGATTGTCATCCACCTGTTCATGGTGGTTGTTCACAAGCACACCCAGTACCCCGGCCCAGGACGCAATGACGGAAACGTCGTCGGCTACCCCCTCGGACCGGTGTACGCTGCCAAGGCCGGCGGATTCTTCTTCATCGTCTTCGGTGTCCTGGCACTCATGGCTGCTGCATTCACGATCAACCCGATCTGGAACTACGGCCCGTACGATCCCTCCCCGGTTTCGGCCGGTACCCAGCCTGACTGGTACATCGGGTTCGTTGATGGTGCCCTGCGCCTCATGCCCGGTGTCATCAATGACTTCCACTTCGAATGGGTCATCTTCGGTCGCACCCTCACATTGAACGTCCTGCTTCCCGCTCTTGTACCGGCCGGAATCATCTTCACTGTGCTGTTCATGTACCCGTGGATCGAGCGCTGGGTTACCAAGGACAACCGCGAGCACCACGTCCTGGACCGTCCGCGCAACGCCCCTACCCGCACTGCTATCGGTGTTGCCGGCTTCACCTGGTACTGCGTGATGTGGGCAGCTGCCGGTTCGGACCTCATTGCCACGCACTTCCACGTTTCGCTGAACGATGTGACGTACTGGCTTCGGACCCTGTTCTTTATTGGCCCCATCATCGCCTTCATCGTAACCAAGCGAATCGCACTTGCCCTTCAGCGCAAGGACCGCGAAATCGCACTTCATGGCCGCGAAACAGGCCGTATCGTCCGGCTGCCCCACGGTGAGTTCATCGAGGTCCATGCCCCGCTGGATGAATACAAGCGCTACAAGCTTGTCGGGTTCGAGTCACCGGCTCCCATCCCGGCCCAGCCGAACGAGCATGGTGTTGTCACCCGCAAGGAGAAGCGCCGTGCGGCACTCTCCCGCTGGTTCTTCGAAGACCGTGTTGCCCCTGCAACGCCTGCGGAACTCGAAGCAGCCCACGCTCATGGCCACCACGAGGCCATAGCAGCTGGAGAAGAGCAGAAGAGTCTGAGCCACTAGCGGTTCATTACTCAAACCACACGAAGGGCCCGGTCCACATGGACCGGGCCCTTCGTTTGTGCCGCTACAGGTACTGCCGGGGTTATTGAGTGCGGTACCCCGAGGAATAGTTCCGTGTGGGACGGATGCCAGGCCGCTGCAAGGGCACCCAGAGCTTGTATCGGTCAGCCCGGTAGTAGGAAACCGAATAGTCAACCATCGCACGGGCTACAAACGCGTGACGTTGTATTTTGAGCAGCGGTGCTCCGACGTCAACATTCAGAAGCCTGGCAGTGGACGGAGAAGCCGCAGTGGCCTCAATCATGTCTTCGCCCCACTCCATAACTAAGCCGAATCGTTCGCTCAGAACGTTATATAGCGAGGTTGGAGGTGCCTCGTCGAGCAAGCCAGGCACTCGATGGGCAGGTATGAAGTTCTCGTCTACGCTCATAGGCTCGTTATCGGCAAGCAATAAACGCCTGAACCGCACCAGTGGAGTGCCCTCGTCCAGTTGAAGTTCCCTGGCCAGGAAAGCGCTGGCAGCAATCTGTTCGAAGCTCAGGACCTTGGCGGCGGGCACCATCCCGCGACGCTGCATCTCCTCGCTGTAGGAGGTCAACTTCACCTGAAGATCCAGCTTTGGCTTCCTGACAAACGTTCCGAGGCCGACCACCCGCTCAATGACCTCTTCGCCTACGAGGGCGTCAATAGCCTGCCGGACAGTCATTCGCGCCAACCCGAACCGTTCCGACAGGTCCCGCTCGGATGGAAGCGCGGACCCGGGCGGGCAGGACTGGACAATGAACGTCCTGAGGATCTCGCGGAGCTGAACATAGATGGGGGTGCCGCTGGCGCGGTCGATCTCACCGGCTATGCTTGCTGCCTCAGCCACGGCAGATGTCCAGCAATTGAGTCATGTTCCAAGGATAATTCAGCAGGACCGCAGGTCTAGACCACCGAAGTCCGCGGTGGAAGACCACCACCCCGGCGGCTAGGCTTGTGTGGAACATTTTTCAGACGGAGTCCGTCGCGTATCAAAGGAGCCGGGTTGCCGGAGCAGAAAACCTTCGTGGCCGCCGAGATTGGCTTGCATGCACGGGCGGCCGCGGTATTTGTTCGTGCTGTGACGGAAACCGGGCTGCCGGTGACCATCCGCAAGCACAACGGAGCACCCGTTGATGCCCGTTCTCTTCTTGAAGTAATGACCGAGGACTTCGACCAAGGTTGCGAAGTCTACCTAAACATCGCTCCTGAGGATCTCAGCGGCGATCAGACTATCCCGATGGCGGAGAGGGCGCTCCTCGCTCTTTCAGCCGTCCTGGAGGGCACACAGGCCCGCTAAGAGCCATCTCGGCGACCTCGCGAGACGCCTCTGGCCCCTTGGGCGGACGCGCTCGGCCCTGTGGGCAACTGACCTACGGGATGAAGTTAAAGAAGATGGGCCCCACCACAAGGTGGGGCCCATCTTTGTGTCACCAATTACTTAGTGGGCGTGGTCTCCACGGCTGTATTCGAAGACCCAACCAACCAGGGCGATGATGGCGAGGCCACCAGCCACGTAGGTGATCCAGAAACCCACTGCCAATCCGAGGAAGCCACCGGCACATGCCAGGCCCAGAACCAGCGGCCACCAGCTCCAGGGGCTGAAGTGGCCCTGCTCACCGGCGCCCTCATGAATCTCAGCGTCGGGGCGGTCCTCGGGCCGAAGACCAATGCGCTTACCGGTGAACCCGAGGTAGGCGCCGATCATGCCGGCCAGACCACCCACCAGGAGGATTCCCAGTACGCCGACCCATTCAGTCCATTCCGTCAAGAAACCGTAAACGATGGTTACGGGGATGAAGAAGAAGACTCCGGCCCCAAAGAGCCACGATTCGATTTTCATTTGCTGACGTCCCTCTGGTCTGCGTTACCCAAAACAGCTGCTGCGGGTGACGGGGCTTCGGCGGTGTGAACCTGGGCCAACTCCGGGTGGTGAAGGTCCAAGGCCGGGCGCTCGGAGCGGATACGGGGCAAGGAGGTGAAGTTGTGGCGCGGCGGCGGGCAGGATGTTGCCCATTCAAGCGAAGCGCCGAAGCCCCAAGGATCATCAACTTCAACCTTCTTGTTGCTTCGCCACGTGATGTAGACGTTCCAGAAGAACGGCAGAAGCGAAGCACCCAGGACGAAGGAGGAGATGGTGGAGAACTGGTTCATCCACGTGAAGTTGTCCTGCGGCATGTAATCGGCGTATCGACGCGGCATGCCTTCAACACCGAGCCAGTGCTGGATCAGGAAGGTGCCGTGGAAGCCCAGGAACAGGAGCCAGAAGTGAATCTTGCCAAGGCGCTCGTTGAGCATCTTGCCCGTCCACTTGGGCCACCAGAAGTAGAAGCCTGCGAACATCGCGAACACGACGGTACCGAAGACGACGTAGTGGAAGTGAGCCACCACGAAGTAGGAGTCGGAGACGTGGAAGTCCAGTGGCGGCGACGCCAGGATGATGCCGGTCAGACCGCCGAAGAGGAATGTCACCAGGAAGCCGATGCTCCACAGCATGGGAGTTTCGAACGTGATGGAGCCCTGCCAGAGAGTACCGATCCAGTTGAAGAACTTCACACCTGTTGGAACAGCGATGAGCATGGTCATGAACGCGAAGAACGGCAACAGCACGGATCCGGTCACGTACATGTGGTGAGCCCACACGGTAACGGACAGAGCGGCGATGGCGATAGTTGCGTAAACAAGACCCTTGTAGCCAAAGATCGGCTTCCGGCTGAAGACCGGGAAGATCTCCGAGACAATACCGAAGAACGGCAGCGCGATGATGTACACCTCGGGGTGTCCGAAGAACCAGAACAGGTGCTGCCAAAGGACTGCACCGCCGTTCTCGGGATCGAAGATGTGCGCTCCAAAGCGGCGGTCGGCACCGAGCGCGAACAGGGCAGCTGCAAGCGGCGGGAAGGCCATCAGAACCAGGATCGCCGTAACAAGCGTGTTCCAGGTGAAGATCGGCATACGCCACATGGTCATGCCCGGTGCACGCATGCAGATGATGGTGGTGATGAAGTTGACGGCACCAAGGATGGTTCCGAACCCGGACAGCGCCAGGCCAAAGACCCAGAGGTCACCACCTACGCCGGGGCTGAACGTCGTGTTGGACAACGGCGCGTAAGCGAACCAGCCAAAGGATGCAGCACCCTGCGGGGTGATGAAGCCGGACACGGCGATGGTGGAACCGAAAAGGAAGAACCAGAACGCCAGAGCATTCAGACGGGGAAAGGCGACGTCGGGGGCGCCGATCTGCAACGGCATAATGACGTTGGCGAAGCCGGCGAACAGCGGCGTTGCGAACATCAGGAGCATGACGGTGCCGTGCATGGTGAACATCTGGTTGTACTGCTCTTTGGTCTGCAGGATCTGCATGCCGGGTTCGAACAGTTCAGCGCGGATCAACAGCGCCATGACGCCACCGAGGCAGAAGAACACGAAGGACGCGATCAGGTACATGTACCCGATGGTCTTGTGGTCGGTGGAGGTGATCCAGTTGACGACGATGCGCCCCTTGGACTTAGGAACTACCGGAGCTTCGAGAACCCCCGGTGCGGATTGAGTGTACGTAGCCACGTCGCTTCCCTTACTTGGATTCGTTCAGGTTCGGGTTGCGGTCATATTCCGCACCGAGGAGGCCCGTGTTGCCTTCCTGGCGAAGCTTGTCCATGTGAGCCTGGAATTCAGACTCGGAGACAACCTTGACGCGGAAGAGCATTTCGGAGTGGTATTCACCGCAGAGTTCGGCACACTTGCCATCGAAGGTGCCCTCCTTGGTGGGGGTGAACCTGATGTAGTTCGTCTTGCCCGGGATCATGTCGCGCTTCTGAAGGAAGGCGGGTACCCAGAATGAGTGGATGACGTCGCGGGAGTTGAGCTCCAGGTCCACGGACTTGCCTACGGGCAAGTACAGGGTGGGGAGCAGTTCCTTGTCGACTTCATTGCCGGTCAGGTGGGCCTGAACGCCCGCCTCGTGGAGGTCTTCATTGATGACCTCACCTTGCTTGTAGTTAAAGTCCCATGCCCACTGCTTGCCGCGGACGTCAACAACGACGTCGGCAGGCTGGGAGCGGTCATCGATCGCACGCTGGTCCTGGTCGGTGAAGTAGAAGAACACCAGCACCATGAAGAGCGGGATGGTCAAGTAGAAGACCTCGAGCGGCAGGTTGTAGCTGAGCTGCTTGGGGAAACCCGTGGTGCCCTTGCGGCGACGGTAAGCGATGATGCACCAGACCAGGAGGCCCCACGTGATGATACCGACTGCCAAGGCGGCGATCCATGAGTTGACCCAGAGGTCCATGATCCGGTCAGTGTGGTTGGTCGTGCCGCGCTCTGTAGGCAGCCAACCCTTCTCTACCTCTGGTGAACATCCGGTCAAAACCAACGCGCCGGCTAGTGCCAAGCCAGTGATCGATGTGATCTTTATGCGTCGGCTGCCGGTTCGGTTCTGCGAACTCACAGACGGCCCTTCCTCTTGTTGCTGTCTCCCGGCAGGCCGAAGGCTCACCGGGCACACTAAAAGTTTTACTACCCGATGTAGAGCTTACCGCTATCACGCGGTTTTCGCGCACATGTCAGCGCCGTGGCTCCGAACGAATTCAAACTCGCTCGAAGGGGCGCCGACATGCGGCGATGGCTCACATCAGTGGAACGAATCGCCGCAGGCGCAAGACCCGCCGGCGTTCGGGTTATCGATGGTGAATCCTTGCTTCGAAATGGTGTCTTCGAAGTCGATGCTGGCACCACTGAGGTAAGGAACGCTCATCTTGTCCACTACCACCTCAACGCCGTCGTAATCGCGCACAGCATCTCCGTCGAGCAAGCGCTCATCGAAGTAGAGCTGGTAGATCAGGCCCGAGCATCCGCCAGGCTGGACTGCAACGCGCAGTCGGAGGTCTGTGCGCCCTTCCTGCTCGAGGAGGCTGCGGACCTTGCCCGCGGCGACGTCGGTCAGATTGACCTCGTGCGTGGCCAGTTCGTCGTCGTTGGTGACGAGCTGTGCTCCGGTGCTGTTTTCGTTGGTTGCAGTGCTCATTGGCCTACCTTCTTATGAAGCTCTTGGCGGCGGCGCCGGAACGCTGCCTGCCCTTACCCAATTACGTACGGGTTATAGCTAATGCTACGTCGCGCAGGCCCTTAGCTATAACTCTTGACGTAACCACAGACTGCAAGTGGTTGTTCCCCGCGCGCCGCAGGAGCCTACCCGGCCAGGCCTTCGGCGTTCAGCCGGGCCAACATCAAGGCCTCCGCCAACACTGCATGCCGGAAGTCTCCTATATGCAATGATTCGTTGGCACTATGCGCACGGGAATCAGGGTCCTCGACGCCGGTGACCAGGATCTGGACATCCGGATACATCTCCAGGAGATCGGCGATGAACGGGATGGAGCCTCCGATCCCCATTTCCACCGGCTGGACTCCCCACGATTCCCCCAGCGCCCACAAAGCCACCCGCGCTGCAGCGGACGTCGTATCGGTGGAAAAGGCATTGCCCCTCTCCCCCGGCGTGAACGTCACCCTGGCGCCGAACGGGGCATGGGATTCGACGTGCCGCTTGAGCGCCGTCATGGCGGCTTCCGGGTCCTGCCCCGGCGCCAACCGCATGCTGAACTTTGCCCGCGCCGACGGTATGAGGGTGTTGGATGCAACATCTACGGCCGGGACGTCCATGCCAATGATGGACAATGCCGGCTTGGTCCACAAACGCGAGGCGATGGTTCCACTTCCGGCGAGCCTCACGCCGTCGAGCACGGATGCATCGGCCCGGTAGTCAGCTTCGGTGAGATCAACTGCCACCTCGTCCCGGCCGACGAGGCCGGCCACTGCGACATTCCCGGCGTCGTCGTGAAGGGTGGCTATGAGCCGCGACAAAAGAGTAGGGGCATCGAGCACGGGGCCGCCGAACATGCCTGAATGGACCGCGTGCTCCAAGACGCGCACTTCGAAAGTTCCGTCAACCAGGCCGCGAAGGCTGGTAGTGAGGGCAGGCACGCCCACCTTCCAGTTGCTGGAGTCGGCAACGACGATCACATCCGCCCGGAGAAGTTCCTGGTGCTCCTCAAGGAAAGTGCGGAAGGTAGGTGACCCGGCTTCTTCTTCGCCTTCAAAGAAGAAGGTCACGCCGAGCCCGAAGTCGTCCCCCAGGACTTTTGTCACGGCACTGTAGGCGGCAAGGTGCGCCATGATGCCTGCTTTGTCGTCGGCGGCACCCCGACCATACAAGCGGCCATTCCGCTCTTGAGCGACAAAGGGCTCGGAGTTCCAGAGGCTGCTGTCACCCGGAGGCTGGACGTCGTGGTGGGCGTACAGCAGGATGGTCGGCTTGCCTGCGGCGGCAGGTCGGCGCGCGACGACGGCAGGACCACCGGGCGTACCGTCAGCCTTGTTGCATCGAAGGATACGGACGTCCTCCATACCGGATTCCTTGACCAGGGAGGCGACGGCGTCAGCGCTCCGGTCAAGTTCCTTGGGATCAAAACTCGGCCACGCAATACCGGGAATAGCCACCAGGTCTTCCAACGATGCGACAGTAGCGTCAAAGGATTCGTTGACAGCCGTGGTCAGCGCCTCGACAGGAGTGGAGCCGGAGAGCCCTTGCTTGTTCTGCGGGATGTCCGCATGTGCTGAAGTCATGGGCCACACTTTACCGTCGGGGATTCTCCCCCGAGGCAAGCACGGCCCGAACCACAAGGCTGCACATAAGCCAGAGGGTCCGGGCTATGGGACACGTAACCTGCACCACCTTCCCGAGGGGTATTCTGTATGGGTGTTCGGACGCAAAAAGGAAGAGCCCAGCGCTCAATCAGTAGTAGATCAGGCCTACGCCACCGCACCGGAGCCCGGTGCTGGAAAGGGCGCCCCTACGCCCAAGCGGAAGGACCAGGAAGCGGCCCGCAAGCGCCCTTTGGTTCCCACCGATCGTAAGGCCTCCAAGGCAGCGGAAAGGGTGGCCATCCAGGACCAGCGGCAGAAAATGCGGCAGGCCCTTGATACGGGAGACGAGAAATTTCTCCCCTATCGGGACAAGGGCCCCCAGAAGCGGTACACACGTGACTACGTTGACGCACGCTTCAGCCTGGGTGAGTACCTCATGTTCGGCGCTTTGCTGTTCGTAGTGATCTCCCTGATCATCCCGCCCACCAGCGCCGGCATCAGCTACGTCCTTATTGGCTTCTGGATCATGTTCCTTGCAGTCTTTGTGGACGTCTTCATCCTCTCCCGCAAACTTCGCAAGCGCCTTACGGAGAAGTTCGGTGAAGTGGAACGTGGTTGCATCTGGTACGGCTGCATGCGCGCCCTTCAGTTCCGCAAGCTACGTCTTCCGAAACCTCAGGTGAAGCGCGGACAGTACCCCGCCTAGGCGCCACAACCCTCAAGCAAATAAAGAGACCCCGGACCATTGGTCCGGGGTCTCTTTGTATGCTTCCAGGTTAGGTGGCCACGATTATGCGGCCGCCCGTCGGCGAAGTTTCACAAGACCTTTGTTGATTCTCGAAGCCCAGAAAGGACCTTCGTAAAGGAAAGCAGTGTAGCCCTGCACCAACGTGGCCCCGGCATCGAGCCGGTCCTGAACATCCTGCGGGGTGGCAACGCCACCAACTGCAATGAGGACAAGCTGATCCCCTACCGAGTTCTTGAGCCTGCGCAGCACCTCGAGGGATCGCTGCTTGAGGGGCGCACCCGACAAGCCGCCCGCGCCAAGAGACTCCACCTTCGCAGCGTCGGAGACGAGCCCGTCGCGGGAAATGGTGGTGTTGGTGGCTATGATTCCGTCAAGTTTCAGGTCCAGGGCAAGCCGCGCGACGTCGTCGATATCTTCATTGGAGAGGTCCGGCGCAATCTTGACCAACAGGGGAACGTGCCGCCCGGCCGCTTCGTCGGCGGCGTCGCCAACAGCGCGGAGAAGGGGCCGCAGGCTTTCCACGTTCTGCAGCAGACGCAGCCCCGGAGTGTTGGGAGAGCTTACATTCACCACCAGGTAATCTGCCGCGGGCGCCAGGCTCCGGGCACTGACCAGGTAGTCCTCGGTAGCGTCCTCGAGCTCAACCAGCTTGGTCTTGCCGATATTGACCCCGATAATCGGCCGGACGTCCGGGTGCAGCCGCTGCAAAGCAGCCCGTGCTGCCTTGAGTCTGGGCGCGACTGCGGCGGCGCCGTCGTTATTGAACCCCATCCGGTTGATGACCGCTTTGTCCTCTATCAAGCGGAAGAGGCGCGGCTTTTCATTACCGGGCTGTGCCTGGCCCGTAATGGTCCCCACTTCTACATGTCCGAATCCAAGCTCGGACAAGGCTTCGATGCCGTGGCCCTCCTTGTCGAATCCTGCCGCCAGGCCGAACGGGGAGGGAAAGGTAAGCCCCAGCGCCTCCGTGCGGAGGGAAGGATCAGGAGTTGTCATTTTGGCAAGGATCCTCCCAACACCGGAACGGTGGGCCGCACGGATTCCTTGGAAGCCGATCTTGTGGGCCTTCTCGGCATCCATCCAGGAGAAGGCCAACTTAAAGAATGTGGGGTAAACACGCATGATCCTAGTTTTCCCGCTTACCCACCACTCACCAAACCCGTGACCTGCCCTGGCGCTAGCATGTAGGCATGCCGCTGGATAATCGTGATGCAGATCATGGAACCCAAAAGGTCAGTGCAGACATTGTGGTGATAGGCGCGGGCTTAGCCGGGCTGGTTGCCGCTGCCACGGCGTATGCAGCCGGCAAGACCGTGGCAGTCCTGGACCAGGAACCGGAGGCATCCGTCGGCGGCCAGGCGCACTGGTCATTTGGCGGACTCTTCATGGTCAACACGCCGGAGCAGCGGCGGTTGGGAGTGAAGGACAACGCTGAACTCGCCTTATCAGATTGGCTTGCGTCGGCAGCATTTGATCGGATCCAAGACGGCAACGCAAGGAAATGGGCCGAAGCATATGTCGACTTCGCGTCAGGCGAGAAACGTCAATGGCTGCGGAGCCTCGGTGTTGGCATTTTTCCGCTGGTGCAATGGGCGGAGCGTGGCGGCTACGGGCCGCGGGGCCACGGCAACACAGTCCCCCGATTCCATGTCACGTGGGGAACCGGACCCGCGCTGGTAGAGCCGTTCCTCGCCAAGGTGCGCGAGGGCGTTGCTACCCGCAGAATCAGTCTCCATTTCAGGCACCGCGCAGCGTCGCTGACCACGGCTGCGGGCAGGGTCACCGGCGTTTCCGGCGACGTACTGGAGGGGTCGACGGCGGCGCGAGGCCAGCAGTCCGGACGCAGGGTCGCAGGCAGCTTTGAGGCAAAGGCAGGCGCCGTGGTGGTGACGACCGGCGGCATCGGAGGTAACCACGCAGCAGTCCGCCGGCAATGGCCGGGCAACACTGCACCGGATGACATGCTCAGCGGAGTACCGGCGTCCGTTGACGGCGACTTCCTGTCCGCGGTTGAATCCGCCGGCGGTTCCTTGATCAACGGCGACAGAATGTGGCATTACCCTGAAGGAATTCACAACTACCACCCAGTGTGGCCCAATCATGGAATCCGGATTCTGCCCGGGCCTTCCTCCCTATGGCTGGATGCAGAAGGCCATCAGCTGCCCGCGCCATTGTTCCCGGGCTTTGACTCACAGGGAGCACTTCGACACATTGTGGGCACGGGACATGGATACTCTTGGTTTGTCCTTAACCGCACCATCGCCCTCAAAGAACTGGCACTGTCCGGGTCCGAGCAGAATCCTGACCTCACGAATAAGGACGTACGTCTGCTCGGATCGCGTCTGCGACCCACGACGGACGCGCCCATTCAACGCTTCCTGGACCGGGGCGCTGACTTCCTTCAGGCATCATCTCCTGCGGGTCTTGCCGAACGTATGAACCAGCTCTCAGGAGCCTTCTTGATTGACGCTGCTGAACTTGGGGCAGTGATCCGTGCACGGGATGACCAGGTGAGCAGCGGCTTGGGCAAAGACCCCCAGCTGGCCGCCATCAGGGCGGCGCGCCGATTCGCTACCGACAAACTCATGCGGGTTGCTCCCCCGCACCGACTGACAGATCCCCAACACGGTCCCCTGATTGCCATCCGCCTTTCTGTGGTGACGCGGAAAAGCCTGGGCGGAATCACCACGGATCTGCACTCCCGGGTGCTTGACGGAGACGGTATGGCCATCCCCGGCCTCTATGCTGCCGGCGAAGCGGCCGGCTTTGGAGGCGGTGGTATCCACGGTTACCGGGCCTTGGAAGGGTCATTCCTGGGAGGTTGCCTCTTCACCGGGAGGGCTGCCGGCCGGCACGCCGCTGCCAGTGTCTAAGCTGGAGCCATGGAGTGGACCGCTGACATATTGGGAACCGACTTCCAATCCTGCGGTCTTGAGGCCGCGGGCCCGGATGGCGTCATCCGGCATGCCACGCTGATCCGGTACAGGGCCCAGCCAGGAATTCAGGCCAGCGACGACCCCCAGCCACCGGCAAAGCGCTACGGCGCCATACTTTTCCTGCACGGTTGGAGTGACTACTTCTTCAATACGGAGCTGGCGGGCTTCTGGGCCGACCAAGGCTACGATTTTTACGCGCTGGACATGCACAACCATGGCCGGAGCCTCCGTGCCGACATGCCGGGCGGCTATGTTGCCAACCTGACCGACTACGACGCCGAGATTGAAGAAGCCATCACCACCATTCATGCGGATCGCGGTGTTTCCCCAACCGGAAGCCTGACACTGATGGGCCATTCAACCGGGGGTTTGGTGGCAGCGCTGTGGGCCAGCCGCCATCCCGATAGGGTCCAGTACCTGGTCCTCGACAGCCCATGGCTGGAGATGCACGGCAGTTCACTGGTGCGACGCGCCGCGCAAGCCATGGTGTCTCCGCTTGCTAGGATCCGCCCCGAGACCATCTTGAGGCTGCCTGAGCGCGGCTTCTACTTCCGGAGCATCAGCAGTACCGCTGAAGGGGAATGGACCCTGGATGAAAACTACCGGCCTCCGCTTGCGTTTCCGGTCCGAGCCGGCTGGCTGAGTGCTGTGTTTGCCGGCCATGCACAAGTGGCCCGCGGCTTGATGCTGGAGATGCCGGTCCTCGTGCTGACGTCCACCACCAGCGCCAACGGTATGGTGTGGCAGGAATCGATGCGCCGTTCCGATGCCGTGCTCGACGTGGGTGTCATCGCTTTGCGGGCCATGGCTTTGGGGCGGACAGTTACCCTGGAACGCATCGATGGAGCCCTCCACGATGTCTTTCTCTCTGCCCCGGCCGTGCGGAAAGACGCCTATGCACGGCTTGCCCGGTGGGTCAACGGATTCATGGACAACAAGGAGCCGGAGCGTCGGCGGGGAGGAGACACATGACCACCACGGAGGAGTCGGTTTCGCTGTGGCAACCGGACATTCTTGGCCACGGATACGAGTGCATGCGGTTGCCTATGAAAGCCGATGAAGAAGGGCCGGTCACGGCCACGCTCGTCAGGTACGCACCGCCGGCAACCCAGCCGTCCCCGCCAGGGATGCTTGACTTCCTGGCCTCCTTTACGAAGCGCAAACGACGCCCCGCACCAGCTGATCCCGGCGGAGCACCCAGAGTAGTTCTCTATTTGCACGGGTGGGCTGACTATTTCCTTCAAACCGAACTTGCCGAGTACCTGACGGCATCCGGCTTTCATTTCTATGCCCTGGACCTGCGGAAGTTCGGCCGCAGCCTGCTGCCAGGGCAGACACCTGGCTACACCTCGGACCTCGGCGTCTACGACGAAGACCTCGCAGCGGCCTTACGCGAGATCGAACGGGATGTCGCGCGAAGGACGGGTAGTTCCACGTCGCCTACCATCCACATGCTCGCCCACTCCTTGGGCGGGTTGATCGCTGCCCTCTGGGCGGACCGCCATCCCGGCCGGGTGGGTACACTCGTCCTGAACTCGCCGTGGCTCGAACTCCAGGGAAGTAGCTTGGTCCGCAGCATCGCCATGCATCTGGTTGAACCATTCGCCCGGACCGATCCCAAGCGTCCTTTCAGATTTCCGGAAATGCCTGCGTACTGGGAAAGCGTCAGCAACGAGGGACATGGTGAGTGGATCCTGGATCCGGTGTGGCGGCCGCGGGCTTCGTTTCCCATCCGGGCTGGATGGACAAAAGCGGTGCTGGCAGGCCACGCAGCCGTAGAGCGCAAGCTCAACATCGACGCGCCCGTGTTGGTTCTTCTGTCCGGGCGGACACGGATCCAAGCCGAATGGACTGCGGACCTAATGCGCGCCGATGCGGTCATCGACGTCGAGGAGACCTCACGGAGGGCCCTGGGCCTTGCCCGGCGGACTGCTGTGTTCCGCTATCCCGGAGCCCTGCACGACGTCTTTCTCTCACGGCGGACCGTCCGCCAACAGGCTTACCGGGACGTGGCGGTGTGGCTGGCTGCTTATCCGTACTGATTTTGCAAGTGCATGCTACTTCGCTGGCGTGCTACTTCACGGCCGTCGCAGCGTCCACGGCCCCACCATAGCGACGGTCGCGTTTTGCATAAATTTCGACGGCGTCCCACAACGTCCGCCGGTCGACGTCCGGCCACAAGGTGTCCATGAAGACGAACTCCGCATAAGCGGATTGCCACAGGAGGAAGTTGGACAGCCTCTGCTCCCCGGAGCTGCGGAGAAAAAGATCCACGTCAGGAAGGTCCGGTTCATCCAAGTACTTCTGAATCGTCTTCTCCGACACCGATCCCGGCTTCAGACGGCCGGCGGCGACGTCGTGCGCGATGGCTGAGACGGCGTCGGCAATTTCTGCGCGGCCGCCGTAATTAACACACATGGTCAGGGTGCAGGTGTCATTGGCGCGAGTGTAGTCCTCGGCCTCTTCCAACTCCTTGATCACCGAACCCCACAAGCGGGGTCGGCGACCGGCCCAGCGGATCCGCACACCCCACTCGTCCAGCTGGTTGCGCTGGCGGCGTAGTACATCCTTGTTAAATCCCATGAGGAAACGGACTTCCTCGGGTGATCGGCGCCAGTTCTCTGTGGAGAACGCATAGACACTGACGTACTTGATTCCGAGTTCGATGGCTCCTGCCATGACGTCCAGGAGGGCCGGCTCCCCCGCCTTGTGCCCCTCTATCCGCGGCAGGCCCCGCAGATTGGCCCACCGCCCGTTGCCGTCCATGACTATCGCCACATGCTGCGGGATGAGCTCACTTGGAATGCTTGGCGGTACCGCCCCGGAAGGGTGCCTGTAAGGGGCGACTACCGGAGCCGTCCTAGCCATGGTTGCTTTATTCTTCTTACCAAGTGCCACTGTCAGCTTCGCTCCACGTGTTTGAGTGATTTCAAGGCCCGTTCCAAGTGCCATTGGAGGTAGCTTGCCACTAAGCCCGCCGCCTCCCGTCTGTGCCGCGGGTCCGACGCATCAGCGACGCTCCACGTGCCAGTCAGCAAGGCACCAAGCAGCACCACAGTCTCCGGCGCGGGGGCCGGCGAACCCGGGGGCCTGCAGTCGCTGCAGACCATGCCTCCCACGGGAGCTGCAAATGCTGTATGAGGGCCGGGGCGGCCACAACGTGCGCAATCGGTGAAGCTCGGTGCCCAGCCACCTGTGGCCAACGCCCGTAAAAGATAGGAATCGAGAATCAGTTCCGGCGGATGGTCCGATCGGCTCAAGGCAGCCAAAGCACCCACCAGCAGATTGTAGTGCGCAGTCCCTGATTCGGTGTCGACATCAGTGAGCTTCTCAGCAGTCTCTGTCATGGCTGCAGCCACTGTGAAACGTCCGTAATCGGCGGCGATGCTGCTTCCGTACGCACCCTTCGCTACGGCCTGCGTCACAATGTCCAAGGTCCGGCCTTGAACAAGCTGCAGGTCAGCCACCATGAAAGGCTCAAGCCGCGCCCCGAACCGGCTGCTGGTCCTGCGGACGCCCTTGGCCACGGCACGAACCTGGCCGTGGTGCTTGGTCAGTAACGTAATGATGCGATCCGCCTCGCCCAACTTGTGGGTGCGGAGCACCACGGCATCGTCCCGATAGGACCGTGCTGCAAACGACGGATTGGCCACAACTAATCTTCGCACTTTGCCGGGGTCCGGCAGTGTTCGCCGGACCGTGTGGTGACGGTATTTCCCGTCACCACACGGCATGTGCTTAAGCCTGAGCGTCGCGGACAGCCCGGTTTACGGCCGAAATCAGCGCCTTGAGGGAAGACGTGGTGGTGCTGGGGTCAATTCCAACGCCCCACAAAACGCGCTCTCCAACAGCACATTCGACGTACGCCGCCGCACTTGCGCTGCCGCCCTCGGACAGGGCATGCTCGCTGTAGTCCAGCACCCGCACGTCAACGCCGTCGTGGTGCAGGATGTCCAACAATGCCGCTATGGGACCATTGCCGTGGCCGGTCCGGCGGACTTCGACGCCGTCGATGCGCAGGTTTGCGTTCATGGTCATAGCACCCGACTCTTCAGTCTCAGTGCTTACACTGCCCAGTCCATAGCGGCCCCACTGTGCTTGCTCTTCTTCAGAGGGCAGGTATTCGTCCTGGAAGATTTGCCACAGTTGGGCACCGCTGACCTCGCCACCCACGGCGTCCGTACGACGCTGGATAACTCCGGAGAACTCGATCTGGGCCCGCCTGGGCAGATCGAGGTTGTGCTCGTTCTTCAGCAGATAAGCCACGCCGCCCTTGCCGGACTGCGAGTTGACGCGGATCACAGCTTCGTAGCTGCGGCCCAGATCCTTGGGATCGATGGGCAGGTACGGCACCTGCCAGGTGAAGTCATCAACCGATTTTCCGGCGGCAGCAGCGTCTTTCTCCAGCGCCTCGAAGCCCTTCTTGATGGCGTCCTGGTGTGAACCGGAAAAGGCGGTGAAGACGAGGTCGCCACCGTAGGGTGAACGCTCCGGAACGGGCAACTGGTTGCAGTACTCCACGGTGCGGCGGATTTCATCAATATCGGAGAAATCGATCATGGGGTCCACACCCTGGACGAACATGTTCAAGCCCAGCGTTACCAAGTCCACGTTGCCGGTTCGTTCGCCGTTGCCAAACAAGCAGCCTTCGATGCGATCGGCACCGGCCAGATAACCGAGTTCAGCAGCAGCGACGCCGGTGCCGCGGTCATTGTGCGGGTGGAGGGAAATGATGATTCCCTCGCGAGGGTGCAAGTTTCGGTGCATCCACTCGATGGAGTCGGCGTAGACGTTGGGCGTTGCCATTTCGACAGTGGCCGGCAGGTTGATGATGACCTGCTTGTCAGCCGATGCCTCGAAGACGTCGGCAATGGCGTTGCACACGCGAGCGGCGTACTCGAGCTCGGTTCCGGTGAAGGACTCAGGCGAGTACTCATACGTAATGTGCGTATCCGTCAGGGTCTCTTCGTACTTCTTGCACAAGCGCGCACCCTGAAGCGCAATGTCCAAAATGCCGTCCTCGTCCTGGTTGAACACCACGCGACGCTGCAGAACGGACGTGGAGTTATACAGGTGAACAATTGCCTGCTTGGCGCCAACCAAAGACTCGTAGGTGCGCTCAATCAGATGCTCACGTGCCTGCGTCAGAACCTGGATGCTGACATCATCCGGAATATGGCCACCCTCAATGAGTTGGCGAACAAAGTCGAAGTCGGTCTGCGACGCTGACGGGAAACCAACCTCGATCTCCTTGTAGCCCATCTTGACGAGCAGCTGGAACATCTTCAGCTTGCGAGCCGGGCTCATGGGATCAATCAGCGCCTGGTTGCCGTCCCGCAGGTCAACTGCGCACCAGCGCGGAGCCTTGGTGATGACTTTGTCGGGCCAAGTACGGTCCGGAACCTCAACGGAAATCTGGTCCTGGAACGGCAGGTAGCGGTGAATCGGCATACCGGAGGGCTTTTGTGCATTACGCATGACGTGTGGCCTTTTCTCTAAGAACTAAGTGAAAGCTTAGCCGGACACAACGGAACTCCGCGGCGAGGATGGCCCAGCTTCAGATAGCTTTCAGGCCTCGCCGCGGCAGCTAAGAAGAAGCATCGCCGTACACACAAATTCACAGTAACACGATGCGTATGATGACAGTGCAACACCTCATGCAACGTCCACTATGCAGACGCCGCGACGGTGGCAACGCCGGCTGCAGTGTCCACACAAGGAGCCACAGTGCCACAATCGGGGATCTCTCTTTCGAATATCGATCACAGCGTCCGGCCCCAGGACGACCTTTATCAGCACGTCAACGGCGCGTGGCTCAACAGCACAACGATCCCCGACGACAGGCCGCTGGAAGGTACCTTCACCGCCTTGCGGGATGGCGCCGAATTGGCCGTCAAGGCGATCATCGAAGAAGCGGCCGCCAAGGGAGAGTCAGCCACCGGCGTCGAACAGAAAGTCGGCGGTCTCTACGCCAGCTTCATGGACGAAGAAGCAGTCGAAGCAAAAGGTATGGACCCCGTGCGAAGCCGCCTTGATGAGGTGCAGGCGGTGGGCTCTGTGGAGGAACTGGCTGCCCTGATGGGACGCCTGTTCCGCTCAGACGTCTCCGGGCTCTTCTCCATCTATCCTGCTCCGGACGCCGGCAACCCCGAACGCATCCTCCTGTATATCGGGCAAGGGGGCCTGGGCTTGCCGGACGAGTCCTACTACCGCGAAGAAAAGTTCGCGGGCATCGTGGCTGCCTACGGTGAATACATTTCAAAGCTTTTCAATCTCGCGGGTATCGCGGACGCGCAAGCTTCCGCACAGCGCATCGTCGCACTGGAAACCGCCCTGGCGTCCCACCACTGGGACAACGTCACCCTGCGCGACCCCCAAAAGACCTACAACCTCAAGACCGCAGATGAAGCAGTGGCAATATTCCCCCTGCTCGACACGTGGTTCCAGGCAGCGCGGGTAGACGCAGCAAAGCGGAGTGAAATAGTGGTGAGCACTCCGGACTTCTTTGCAGGCGCTGCGGCTTTGCTGGAATCCGAGTCGCTGGAAGCATGGAAGGAATGGCTGACACTCCGGGTTCTCAGCTCGGCCGCCCCGTACCTGTCATCAGGGTTCGTCTCCACGAACTTCGACTTCTACGGCACCACGCTTAGCGGTACGCCACAGAACAAAGAGCGGTGGAAGCGCGGGGTGGCAGTGGTCGAAGCAGCCCTCGGCGAGGCCGTGGGCCAGATCTATGTTGATCGGCACTTCCCTGCGGGACACAAGGCAAGAATGGAGACGCTGGTCTCAAACCTGATCGAAGCCTACCGGGAGAGCATCTCCTCCCTGGCGTGGATGGGTGCGGAAACCAAGAAGGAAGCCCTGAAAAAGCTGGACGCATTCCGTCCAAAAATCGGCTTCCCGGAAAAATGGATCGACTACTCTGCCGTCGAGATCGACCCCACGGATCTTCTTGGCAACGTCGAGCGTGCCCATGATGCGGACGTGAACCGGCACTTGGATGAAATCGGCAAGCCGGTCGATCTGACAAAGTGGCTCATGACACCCCAGACGGTCAACGCCTACTATCATCCAATGCTCAATGAGATCGTCTTCCCTGCGGCTATCCTTCAGCCCCCGTTCTTCACTGCGGATGCAGACGACGCAGTGAACTATGGCGGCATCGGCGCGGTGATCGGTCACGAAATCGGCCATGGTTTCGACGACCAAGGATCCCAATTCGATGGCAGCGGCGCGCTCCGCAATTGGTGGACCGAGGACGACCGGACAGCCTTCGAAGCCCTGACGGCGAAGTTGGTTTCCCAATACGACGCTTTGTCCCCCTATGCTGCGCCGGAGCATAAGGTCAACGGCAAGCTGACCCTGGGCGAGAACATCGGCGACCTCGGAGGCCTGACGATTGCCTACAAGGCCTACCTCCTGAGCCTGAACGGAGCCGAGCCGGAGGTCATTGACGGCTTCACGGGATTCCAACGATTCTTTATGTCGTGGGCTGCCGGCTGGCGCCAAGTGATCCGCACTGAAGAAGCCATCCGGAGACTGGCTACCGACCCCCACTCCCCCAACGAGTTCCGCACCAACGCCATTGCCCGTAACCTCGACGCATTCCATGCAGCATTCGCCGTGACTGAAACCGACGGCATGTGGATGGAACCCGGGGAACGCGTCAGCATCTGGTAGTACCCGCATGACACAACGGCCGGCCAGTTCAAAAACTGGCCGGCCGTTGTTGTTTGCTCCTAATGCATGGAACCTATTGCTGATCGATGTACAGGGGATTCACCTGTTGGCACACGGCATCGTTAGCTGTTTGGTTGACTACATCGGACGGCACCGAAGCCGCACCGTAAGCGGTCCCCGTGCCGAAGTCAGTACCCACGTAAAGCTGCACTCCCGCCACACCCGGGGACTCCTGAACCTGAGCGGCAGGGATGCCGAAAAGTGTAGCTACGTCAGCAGCAACGTCCGCAAAGCCCGGTCCGTAATAAAGCACCGTCTGATCCACCGGATTAGCCAAGTAGGACACCGTCTGGGCGAAGCCGTTGCCAGTGAGCACGGTCATGAGCTCCTGCGCCCTGGTTGGAACGCCGCTGCCGTTGGCGACGGCCACCGGCTGAATCGCTTTGTCATACGCAGGTGCGGCAGGCGTAGTAGCCGTGGGCTGTGGGGCCGGGCTTTCGCTCGGTACAGGAGTGGACGTCGCACCAGGCGTCGTGAGGTCAAGATCGGCACGAAGCGCGGCGAACAGCTGTGACGCTTGGGGCTCGACGAGCTCCAACCTGTTAAGGTCCACCGCTGCCTGCTGCGTGGGCACCGCTACGAACGCCACCTTGGAAACATCAATGTCCTTGAGTCGCCCGCCAATGGTCAACAGTGAAGGAACTGACGCCAGGCCCTCGTCCACGGTCAGGTTCTGCGTGACCACATCTGCGATCTGCAGCAGCCTCTGCGGGTTACCCAGAGTCCCCTCATCCTTAAGCTTCCGGGTGAGGGATGAAAGGAACGCTTGCTGACCCTTGATGCGGCCAAGGTCACCTCCATCGCCGAAAGCATGCCTGGTCCGGAGGAATGCCAAAGCCTGTTCGCCTTCCACCAAGGAATCCCCCTTGGCGAGGCGGAGCCGGGAATCCGGGTCAAAGACCGGATCACTGACGCAAACGTTCACGCCACCCACAGCATGCGAAAGCTCCTTGACTGCGTTGAAATCGGCCATCATGAAGTGGTCGATTTCCAAACCGGTGAGCTTGTTGACCGTATCCACGGCGCAACCGATTCCAGCTTCAGCCATGGCCTCGTTGATCATCACGCCGCTGCGGGCAGGGAATGTCTGGTTGTTGGTGCGGTCGGTGCACTGCGGCACATCCACCAACAGGTCTCGCGGGAAACTCAGCACATTGACGCGTTTGTTATCCGCGGAGATGTCCAACAGCATCATGACATCGGAATGGCCATAGCCGGTGGAGTCCTCGGTGCTACCGTATTCGGCATTCTTTCCGTCACGGGTATCGGAGCCAAGGATCAGGATCTGCAGTCGATCCGTTTTGTCATCCACCAGCGGGTCACCGGCATTACGGGTTTCCCCGGCGCTCAAGGGCGCCTTGGTGATGTTGTTCTGCAGCCGGATAAACCAAAAAGCAGCAAAGGCAACGCCGGCAACCAGGGCAACGGAGACTACGCCGGTGACGATCTTCAACCAAAGTGGCAGCCCCTTGGGCACCCTCATATGGCGAGGGGTGCCGTCGGCATCCTCACCATGGCGTGCCCCCGCGGGGCCAGCGGTGCCGGTGCCCTGCGGGCGGGCGTCACGACGTCGCACTATTCGGTTTACCTTTCATCAAACAGCTGGATCCCCGCAATCATAGTTGCCGTTTCTGGGAAGTTCCTTATCGGGCCTCAAGCCACGCCGGATCCAGCGACGCGAATCAGAAGCCGAGTTTGACCAATTGCTTGGGATCGCGCTGCCAATCCTTGGCCACCTTGACGTGAAGATCGAGGTAGATGCGGGTGCCGAGCAGAGTCTCAATACCCTTTCGGGCGTTGGTTCCCACCTCTCGCAAACGGCTTCCGCCCTTGCCGATGATGATGGCCTTCTGGGAAGGCCGCTCAACGTAAAGGTTCACGCGAACATCCAACAGCGGGTTGTCCTCGGTCCGGCCTTCGCGGGGAACGATTTCCTCCACCACCACAGCGAGCGAGTGGGGAAGTTCATCGCGGACGCCCTCAAGGGCCGCTTCGCGAATCAGCTCTGCGATCATGACGGCCTCAGGCTCGTCAGTCAGCTCGCCGTCAGGATACAGCGGAGGTGAGGACGGCATGTGGCTGATCAGGACGTCTGCAACAGTGGAGACCTGAAAACCGTCGGCGGCAGAGACAGGGACGATGTCGGCCCAGCCCTGCTCGCCAAGAACCTCGCGGCCCAACGCGGCGACGGCGAGCAATTGCTCCGTCAACGCCTGACGATCCACCAGGTCGGTTTTGGTCACCAGTGCCACGATGGGCTTGCGTCCGACGGCGGCCAGCTGAGCGGCGATGTATTTGTCGCCGGGGCCGATTTTTTCGTTGGCCGGCAGACAGAAACCGATTGCATCGACTTCCGCCAGGGTGTCTGCAACAAGTTCGTTGAGCCGCTTCCCCAGCAGGGTACGTGGGCGGTGAAGGCCGGGAGTGTCCACAAGGATCAATTGGGCATCATCGCGGTGGACGATACCGCGAATGGTGTGCCGTGTAGTTTGCGGTTTGGCCGAGGTGATGGCCACTTTCTGGCCAACCAACGCGTTGGTCAGCGTCGACTTACCCGCGTTGGGCCGGCCCACCAGCACCGAGAAGCCAGCGTGGAAGCCACCGAAGTCTGCATCGGCGTCAAATTTGTTATTTTGCTTGCTCACGTGGAACTCCCTGTTGCGTTGAGTCGGCGTCATCGAGTAGGTCTTCAAAGTCAGTGTCTTCCTTTGGCATGGCTGCCGCAATGATGTGGCTGACTCTGTTTCGGCGACCCTCCAGCCTATCTGCCCGGAGCGATATTCCGTTCACTTCAACGGCGCTCCCCACAATGGGAACCTGCCCAAGGGCCTTTGCGAGCAGACCGCCTACTGTATCCACCTCGTCGTCGTCCAGATCGATGTCGAAAAGTTCACCCAAGTCATCGATGCTCATGCGGGCGCTTACTCGATATGTACCATCATCGAGGTGAACGGCCTCTTCGGCGGCGGCGTCGTACTCATCCACGATCTCGCCAACAATTTCCTCGATAAGATCCTCGAGGGTGACCAACCCGGCGGTGCCGCCGTACTCGTCGATGACGATCGCTACGTGTGTGGACTCTTTCTGGAGTTCCCTGAGGAGGTCGCTCACGGGTTTCGATTCCGGGACATACCGCACGTCCCGGGCGAGTGAATCAACATCGTGAACTTGCAGTCCTGGTTCCCTCCGATGCATGGCCGCAGCCACATCCTTGAGGTACAAAATCCCACGGATCTGATCGGTGTTCTCCCCGATGACGGGGATCCTTGAGTAACCGGACCGCAGGAAAAGGCCCATTGCCGTTTCGAGATTCGAGCCCGTACCGATGCTCACAATATCGGTGCGGGGTACCATGACGGAACGCACCAAAGTATCACCAAAATCAAAGACCGAATGAATGAGTTCTGCCTCATTGTCTTCGATCATGTCCGACTCGGCGGCACGATCGACGAATTCGCGAAACTCTTCCTCGCTGACGAAAGCGTCGTCGCCACTTGGGGCGCCGGGGGCGACTGCCTGTCCCAGCGCCACCAACCAGCCGGGGATGGGCCCTAGTATCCAGCAGAGGAACCTGATGAGCGGGGCGGTGAAACGAACGACGGGTCCGGAGTGCGCCCGGCCCAACTGCCGGGGCGAAACGCCGACCAGTACAAACCCGATCACCGCCATGATCCCCGTAGCTGCAAGTCCGGCGAGCCAGACGTTGTCCAGCAAACTGTGGAGGACCACGGCGACGGCGACTGCTGCCGCCATTTCAAACCAGACCCGCCAAAAACGCAGAGCGCGCATATGTGCGATCGGGTTCTTGAGGATACCGCCCAGGGCCTTGCCCTTGCTCCGCACTATGGATTGTTCGGCCTCATGCCGGGGCAGGAAGTTCAATGCAGCCTCGGCTGCAGTCAGCAGTGCAACGAAGCTGAGGAACACCAGCGCCATGCCGACCAGGATGATCGAGGTCACTGCATGGTCTCCATGGGGGCATCCTTGCCCAGGAATTCAGACAGCAGTTCCCGCTGCAAACCGAACATCTCTTCTTTTTCCTCCGGCTCTGCGTGGTCAAAGCCAAGCAGATGCAGTATTCCGTGGGTGGTCAGGAGCAGCATCTCATCCTGCGTCGCGTGGCCTGCGTTTGCTGCCTGCACCTCTGCCACCTGCGGGCAGATGGCGATGTCACCCAGCATGCCTTGTGGCGTGGGCTTGTCCGGGGTGCCCGGCGTCAATTCGTCCATGGGTACGGACAAAACGTCCGTAGCCCCGGGCTCGTCCATCAGTTCGATGTGCAGTTTCTCCATGGCCGGTTCATCGACAAGGAGGATGGACAGTTCTGCCTGGGGATGGATGTACAAACGCTCGAAGATGAAGCGGGACAACGTCACCAGTTGGGCCTCGTCCACCGCTACACCGGACTCGTTGTTTACTTCAATGCTCATTGACGTTCTCCACGTTTGTAGTGCGCTCCGGGTTTATATTGTGTGCTCGCGACGTCGCTGCTATGTGCGTCATCCCATGCGCTGTAGGCGGAAACGATGTCGGCAACCAAACGGTGCCGCACGACGTCAGCGGCTTCCAGGATCGAGAAATTGACGTCGTCGATTCCCTTCAGGATTTCCCTGACGATTCGCAGGCCGGACGTCGATCCGGACGGCAGGTCGATCTGCGTGACATCACCGGTAACCACCATTTTTGAACCGAAACCCAGACGTGTAAGGAACATCTTCATCTGCTCCGGTGTGGTGTTTTGGGCTTCGTCCAGGATGATGAAGGCGTCGTTCAGCGTGCGTCCGCGCATATAGGCCAACGGGGCTACCTCGATGGTTCCTGCAGCCATCAGGCGGGGAATGGACTCGGGATCCATCATGTCGTGCAAGGCGTCATATAGTGGGCGAAGATAGGGGTCGATCTTGTCGCTCAGCGTGCCGGGGAGGAAGCCCAGCCGTTCCCCCGCTTCCACGGCTGGCCGGGTCAGGATGATCCGGCTGACTTCCTTCGTTTGCAAGGCTTGCACCGCTTTGGCCATTGCAAGATAGGTCTTGCCGGTACCTGCCGGGCCGATTCCAAAGATGACGGTGTTCTCATCAATGGCGTCAACGTAATTCTTCTGATTCAGCGTCTTGGGCCGGATAGTCTTACCGCGGCTTGAGAGGATGTTATGGGTCAGCACATCGGCAGGATTCTGCACGGACTGGGCCCTCAGAAGGGACACGAGCTGCTGAAGGATGTCCGGAGTCACCACGGTCCCCTTCGCCACGAGCCCACGGACTTCCTCCAACAGACGCATAACGCGTGGAATGACGGTGGAAGGGCCTGTCATGGAGAGCTCGTTGCCACGGACATGGAAACTGACGTCCTGGAACTGTTCCTCGATGTACCGCAAGGCTTCGTCGTGGCTGCCCAACGAGTGAACCATCTGGTCGGAGTTGTCGAACGTGACAACTTCCGTGCGCGTACCCGGTAGTGTGTGCGGGAACTCGGTGGGCGGCTGGTTGCCGTTTCCGGTCCTAAGCCGCCCGTTCAAAGATTCACTCATAGTGTTGGCCTTAGGCCTTTTCTCCTCCGGTTGGTCGTGTTACCTGCCATCGATTCGGCATTCGTGGCCGCTGTATGGGGCACGTCCGGATGCCGGAATGTCTTCAATCCTACGCCAGCCCGGCCTGCGATGAACCGAAACCACCGGCATCATCCGGCGCCTACCGTCATGGCGTACATTTTGTCTCAACTCGGCATCAAGCGGGTATCAATCATGTTTCAGTTGGCGCTGATCCGCGCAATCCCGGCCGACCGCCGTCGACGATGTGCCAAGCTGGCATAGCGGGTGGCATCCAAGCATCCTGCGGCCCGGCTCCGTTGGCTGGGAATCGGCGGCTGGGGCCGCCATGAGACACAAGGTTAGGCAGGACACCCATTTCGGAGCCAGGAAGCATTGGAGATGGCGCGCGCAGACGGACAAAATCCGTTATCGCTGTGCCGGCGATGCTTGCTGTCCTGTTGCTCACTGGTTGCATAGCCAACGGCGGCGATTCCCAAACCGGCACGAGTTCGCCATCCGTCAGCGTTAACGACGCGCCAGCCAGCCAGGCACCGCTGGAAACTACGCAGGCTTCCACGAAGATCCCGGTTTACTGGATTGGACGCAGCAAGGAACAGGTTTATCTCTACCGTGAGTTCAGGGATATCTCCAGCGACGGAAACCCCGTGACCACCGCACTCCGGATCATGATGTCCGAAAAACCCCTGGACCACGACTTCTTCACCCCCTGGCAGGCCCCCGAAAGCCTGGCCACCTCCATCTCCGGCAAGAACGTCATCACCGTTGATATTTCGCGGGATGCCTTCAACTCAAACCTCGACGCCGGAATGGCGCAGCGCGCTGTCCAGCAATTGGTCTACACGGCGACGGCGGCAGCCTCGTCCTCGGGGCTCATCAACTCCGGCCAGCAGATCCAGGTTGTCATCCTGGTTGACGGACACACGGACTACATGGCGTTTGGGCAGGTAAAGCTCGGCCAACCCATGGAACGGAACGCATCCTTGGTGGCACCTCTGTGGATCATCGATCCGCAAGAGGAAACAACTCTGCCTGCCGGTGTAGTCAAGTTCAATGGCCGCAGCACCGACAGTTCAAAGCCGGTCAGCTGGCAGATTCTGCAGGAGAATGGCAAGGGCGAAAAGAGCAGCCTGCTCACCGGGAGAACGCAAGCAACCGGTGCGCCTGGTCAATACGGAGCCTTCACCTTCAGTGCCACACTGAAGGCCGGCAAATATGAGCTGCGGGTTTCACAAGTGGATGAGGCCGGCGCAACCATCGAAACGAGCACCGACACCCGCCTGTTCAACGTCGGTTAGCTGCGGGTTCGACGAGCTGCGGGGCGGCTACCAGCGGCCCAGGACGTCACTTGCAAGAACGACGGCGGCGGGTCCCGCCGTCGAGGACCTCAACACGTGGTGACCCAGAAGTGCCGTGACGGCACCGGCGTCACTGAGCCGCGTTACCTCTCTTGGTGAGATGCCACCCTCCGGTCCGACAATCAAGAGGACCTCGCGAGGGATCCCATCATCTCCAGTCCGGACCGCAACCGACTCTTCAAGGACGGTCCGCAGGGGGTTCTTGGCGTCTTCATGCAGGATGATGGCCACATCAGCGGCCGCGACGGCCTTCGCCAAAGCGGCAGTGTCCATCATGGACCGTACCTCAGGAATCCAAGCACGCCGCGCCTGCTTGGCTGCCGCCGTGACCACGGACTGCCACTTCGCGTGCGCCTTGGCGGCCCGTTCGCCTTTCCAACGCACGATCGCCCGCTCGGACTGCCACGGAATGACGGCGTCTATTCCGAGTTCCGTGGCAGTCTCGATGGCGAGTTCGTCCCGATCGCCCTTGGCAAGTGCCTGAACCAGCACCAGCCGGACCGCCGGCTGGTCCTCGAGGACTACCTCGGATGCCTTCACTGTGAGGGTGCTGGAACCGGCGTCAACCACGGCGCCAGTCAACCGCATGCCCGAACCGTCGGCTATGTCCACGGGCTCACCCACGGCCAGTCGCTTGACGGTGACGGCATGGCGCGCCTCAGCACCTTCCAACACAAATGTGGACCCGGGGATCAGCTGGTTAAGGCTTCCCGCCGGTGTAAAGAAAACCGGATTGCTCACCGCTACAGGTTACCGAGCTTGTCCCGAAGCTTCGCGAACATTCCGCCGCTTGCCACCAGCTTTCCTTCGGTAAACTGCTCGCCGCGCAGCTTGGCGAGCTGCTGCAGGAGTTCCTCCTGGGCGGGGTCGAGCTTGGTCGGGGTCTCCACGTGCAAGTGCACCTTGAGGTCGCCGCGTCCGTAACCCCGGAGGTGCGTAACACCCAAGCCGCGCAGGGTAATGACTTCGCCGGATTGGGTACCGGCCTTGACGTCGATGTCCTGCGCGCCGTCGAAGGTGTCCAGCTGCAGTTCGGTGCCAAGTGCCGCAGCGGTCATGGGCACACTTAGTGTTGCGTGGAGGTCGTCGCCTTCACGCATGAACATGGAGTCGTTGTTGACCCGGATCTCCACATAGAGATCGCCGGCGGGGCCTCCAGCGGGGCCCGCTTCACCCTGCCCGGACAGCTGGATGCGTGTACCAGTGGCGACACCGGCCGGAACCTTGATGGTGAGGGAACGACGACTGCGGATGCGGCCCTGTCCATTGCACTCGTTGCAGGGGTCCTTAATGACTGTGCCGAAGCCTTCACACGAACCGCAAGGGGCGGCAGTCATGACCTGGCCCAGGATGGAACGGACTGCCCGTTGGACCTGGCCGCTGCCACCGCAGATGTCGCAGCGTTCCGGGTGGGTGCCCGGGCGGCAGCAACTGCCATCGCACGTGGGGCAGATCACGGCGGTATCCACTTCAAGCTTCTTGTTGACGCCGAAGACGGCGTCCTTCAAATCGATGCGGACGCTGATGAGCGCGTCCTGGCCCCGCCGGACCCGGGAGGCCGGTCCGCCCTGACCGCCGCCACCAAAGAAGGTGTCGAAGATGTCCTGGAAGGCAAAACCCTGGCCGGCGTAGCCGCCACCGAAACCGTTGTCAGTGCCGTTTTCATTGCCCGTGGCATCATAGACCCGGCGCTTTTGGGGATCGGACAACACCTCGTAGGCGTGGGTCACGGCCTTGAACTGTTCCGCGACATCTTCACCGGGGTTTACGTCGGGGTGCAGTTTCCGCGCCAACTTGCGGTACGCCTTTTTGATCTCTTCCCCGGTGGCTTCCGGCGAGACTCCCAAAACGTCATAGTGGCTGCTCAAAGTCGGTATCTCTTCCTTGTTGTACTACGGATGTTTCCTCGGACCGGTGTTTAGCCGCCGAGAATGCGGGAAAGGTAACGGGCCACGGCTCGTACTGCTGCCATGGTGGTGGGATAGTCCATGCGTGTGGGACCAAGAATCCCCACCTTGGCACCGGAGCCATAGCCAGTAGCTACGACGGAGGCCTCCGCCAAGCCATCGTAGGGATTCTCGCGTCCAATGCTCACCGTAACGCCGCGGGGATCATCCCCCATGTCAGATAACAACCGGAGCATGACAACTTGTTCCTCGAGCGCCTCCAGCACAGGGCCTATGCTCAGGGGGAAGTCAACGTTGGAGCGGGCCAGGTTTGCCGTTCCAGCCATCAGGATGCGCTCTTCGCGGCTGGTGTCGCTCAACGATTGAAGCCCCTGAGCCAACGTCTGCGCCAGACTGCGCAGTTCCGGCGGACACAGCGCAACGACAGAAGGAAGCACTTGAGGCAAAAGCGCCAGCTGTGTGCCGGCAATGTTGCCCAGGAACCGGGACCTCAGGAGCATCAGGGCCTCATTGCTCACATCGGACCCAGCGTCGATGACCTTCTGCCCCACGCTGCCGGTGTCCGCAATTAGGACCACGAGGACCTGTTGAGGGGCCAAGAGGACGAATTCCACGTGGCGAACAAGCGCGCGGTTCGAATGCGGGTACTGCACAACGGCCACCTGGTTGGTCAGCTGTGACAGAAGCCTTACGGTGCGCTCCAAGATGTCGTCGACATCATCGGGGCCCTCGAGCAAAGAATGGATGGCCCTGCGCTCGGCCGCTGAGAGCGGTTTGACCTGCGATATGCGGTCAACGAAAAGGCGATAGCCCTTGTCAGTGGGGATTCGACCGGCACTGGTGTGAGGCGCCGCAATCAGGCCTTCCTCTTCCAAAACCGCCATGTCATTCCTGATGGTAGCGCTGGAAACGCCAAGATGATGCCGCTCCACGAGGGCCTTGGACCCGACAGGTTCCCTGGAATGCACGTAATCCTCAACGATGGCACGCAGCACTTCGAGCTTGCGCGGCTCACTCAATGCTCCACCTCCTGACGACTGCCATGGTTCTTCCGACCGGTCAACGCGGGATCCCGCTCAGACCTCCACACTTAGCACTCAACATGCCCAAGTGCTAACAAGTCTAGTATGAGCCACCCCGTTGTTAGCATTGAAACCTGCCGCGGGCGGCTTCGGCCCGCACCGTAAACCAGCACAAAGGTAGGAATCCCTTGGCTTTGAACAATTGGGGCCCGCAGGATCTGTCCGCTCCGGCCAAACAGAAGCTGCCGGAAGTAGCCGTGCAGCGGGGAATGGTCCTCGAGGACGTGCAGTCGGGCTGGGTGGGTGAAGTAACCCGCGTTGAGAAGTCGGGCGGAATGCACGTGGTCTCCTTGGAAGACCGGCGTGGAAAGACCAAATCGTTCCAGCTGGGCTTTGGCTTCCTGCTCGAAGGTCAGGCTATCCGCTTGATGCCTCCCGCCCCCCGCACCGCTGCATCCGGGGTTCCGTCCGGCCGGACGGCCTCGGGTTCCGTCAGGGTCCAGGGGCAACGGGCACAGGTAGCCAAGGCCAGCCGCATTTGGGTGGAAGGAAAGCACGACGCCGAACTGGTGGAGAAGGTCTGGGGAGATGATCTCCGGGTGGAAGGCATCGTGGTGGAGCCATTGCACGGCGTTGATGACCTGAAGTCCGCCATCGCCGACTTCAATCCCGGCTCAGGCCGCCGGCTTGGAATCCTCGTGGACCACCTTGTGCCCGGGTCCAAAGAGTCCCGAATTGCCGCCGAGGCCATGACGGTCCCGGGGGCTGCGGGAAACGTCCTCATTGTTGGACACCCCTACGTGGATGTCTGGCAGGCGATCAGGCCCAAGGTCCTGGGCATTGAGGCCTGGCCCGCCGTACCCCGCGGGATCGATTGGAAGACCGGAATCCTCAGCGCGTTCGGCTGGCCCCATGAGACCCCTGAGGACATAGGCTTGGGCTGGCAACGCCTTCTGGGCGCAGTCCGCACCTATGCCGACCTTGAGCCATCGCTCTTGGGACGGGTGGAAGAAGTCATCGATTTTTTGACGGTTCCTTGAGGTGGAGTCCTTCAGGTATCAGCAACTACCGTGTCAACGGGGCGTTGGTCCCGGCAAGTGCGTCGGTGCCGGTATTCTGGGACAGCAACACCGCAGCATCTTTAAAGCAAAGGGAAGACAACGTGGCAGATAACGCTCCTGAAGAACCGGGCAGCGCCGCAGGCCGGCCCCAGTACCATGGCGCGCCTGCCAACGCACTCCCGTTGACAGCCAGCGAGGACAGGCAATGGGCTACTCTGGCCCACTTTGGCGGCATCCTGGGATGCCTGCCGTCCCTTCTGATTTACCTGATTTTCCGGGATCGTGGACCGTTCACCGCACAGGAATCCAAAGAAGCGCTGAACTTCACGCTGCCTCCCACCATCGCAGCAGTTCTGGCCAACATTTTGGTCCTGCTTCCTGTGGTCGGCAACATCTTCGCCGTCATCGCCACCGCGATCTGGGTTGCCCTGACGTGTTTCTCCGTCTCGGCGGGCATCAGGGTAAACCACGGGCAGCCTCACCGTTACAAGGTCAACCTGCGCTGGATTAAGTAGCTCACCTCCGCTCGTCCAGGACTGTTTGCTCCGACGGGCATGAGCCCGCGGGTCAGTCGGGCAGGATCCTTCGAACTACGGCGTCAGCCAGGAGACGACCCTTCAGCGTAAGGACCAAACGGCCCTTGAACGCCTGAACAGGGTCCACCAATTCGTCGGCAATAAGCCCGGCCATCGCGTGCCGTCCGATCGCGTCCAAGGCATCTACGGACAACCCTGTGCCGAGCCGCGCCTCCAGCATAATGCGTTCGACTTCCCGGGTATCGGCATCGAGGGTTTCCCGCCCGGCAGCCGGAGAGCTAGCGCTCCCGAGCCTCGAGGCGTACGCCGTGGGGTGCTTGACGTTCCACCACCGGACACCCCCCACGTGGGAGTGGGCGCCTGGACCGATACCCCACCAGTCATCTCCCCGCCAGTAGGCAAGATTGTGCCGGCAAGCCTGGTCCGGCGTCCGCGACCAGTTGCTGACCTCGTACCAGTGCAAGCCCGCTTCGGAGATCATTTTGTCGGCAAGCTCGTATTTGGAGGCGTGGTCGTCGTCATCAATCCCGGGCACCTCGCCCCGGCGTATCTGGGCGGCCAGCTTAGTGCCATCCTCAACGATCAGAGCGTAGGCACTGATGTGGTCCGGCTGGTACGACAAAGCGGTTTCGAGTGACAGCTGCCAGTCACCCATGGACTCTCCAGGGGTGCCGTAGATAAGGTCCAGGCTCACGGAGAGGCCGGCTTCCCGCGCCCACTGCACAACAAGAGGCACCCGGCTCGGTGTGTGGGTGCGGTCCAGGACCTTCAGCACGTGGGGTACGGCTGACTGCATGCCGAAGGAGACCCTGGTGAAGCCTGCGTCGGCCAGAAGCTTCAGGGATTCAGGAGTTACTGAATCCGGGTTGGCTTCGGTAGTTACCTCGGCGCCGGGTTCCAGCCCCCAAAGGCCGATGGCGGCCCTAAGGATCCGGGCCAGGTCCTCTGCCGGGAGAAGGGTGGGCGTGCCACCCCCAAAGAAAACAGTACTGAGGGGACGACGGGGTAACCCCGAGGCGTCCAGTGCCAGAGAGGCGAAGTCCAGTTCAGAGACCGCCGTAGCGGCGTACGCGTCCTGGGAGGCGCCGCCACCGAGTTCGGTGGCAGTGTAAGTGTTGAAATCACAGTAGCCACAGCGCACGGCGCAGAACGGTATGTGGACATAGAGCCCGAACTTGCGGTGCTCGACGCCGGCCAACACCTGCGGAGGCAAGATGCCATCCGCAGGTGCCGGGTCGCCCAAAGGGAGGACGCTGGGCATTTACTTCTTGGCCTTGTCCTTGGACTCATCGGTGGTCAGGGCTGCGATGAATGCCTCCTGGGGCACCTCCACGCGACCGACCATCTTCATGCGCTTCTTGCCCTCTTTCTGCTTCTCGAGCAGCTTGCGCTTACGGGTGATGTCACCGCCGTAGCACTTGGCAAGAACATCCTTACGGATCGCTCGGATGCTCTCGCGGGCAATGATGCGGGATCCGATGGCGGCCTGGATGGGCACTTCGAATTGCTGCCTGGGAATCAGCTCACGGAGCTTGCCGGTCATCATCACGCCGTAGGCGTAGGCCTTATCGCGGTGGGTGATGGCGCTGAAGGCATCAACTTGTTCACCCTGCAGCAGGATGTCGACCTTGACCAGATCCGCCACCTGCTCGCCGTCAGCCTTCCAGTCCAGTGAGGCGTAACCGCGCGTCTTGGACTTCAGGAGGTCGAAGAAGTCGAAGACGATCTCTGCCAGCGGGATCCAGTAGCGGAGTTCGACGCGGTCCTCGGACAAATAGTCCATGCCTCGCATCTGGCCACGGCGGCTTTGGCATAGTTCCATGATGGAACCGACAAACTCGTTAGGTGCGAGGATGGTGGCGGACACCATGGGCTCCCGGACCTCGGAGATCTTACCGGTGGGGTATTCGCTCGGGTTGGTGACATGGATGACCTTCTTGTCCTCAAGCGTTACCTCATACTCCACGTTGGGTGCAGTGGAGATAAGGTCCAGGTTGTACTCGCGTTCGAGTCGATCACGCGTGATTTCGAGGTGCAGAAGGCCCAGGAATCCAACGCGGAAGCCGAAGCCCAGTGCAGCGGACGTCTCAGGCTCATAGACAAGCGCAGCGTCGTTAAGCATCAGCTTTTCAAGAGCGTCACGCAGGACCGGGTAGTCCGTACCGTCCAAGGGGTAAAGACCGGAGAAGACCATCGGCTTGGCGTCAGCGTAACCGCTCAGCGACTCCGACGCGGGCTTGGCGAGGTTGGTGACAGTATCGCCCACCTTGGACTGACGGACGTCCTTTACACCGGTAATCAGGTATCCCACTTCCCCCACACCCAGGCCTTTGGAAGGTGTGGGCTCCGGGGAGCTGACACCAATTTCCAGGAGTTCGTGAGTAGCCCGGGTGGACATCATCTGGATGCGTTCGCGGGGATGCAGCATGCCGTCCACCACTCGGACGTAGGTAATGACGCCGCGGTAAGTGTCATACACAGAATCGAAGATCATGGCACGGGCCGGAGCATTGGGATCGCCCACGGGGCCGGGGAGGTCGCGGACGATTTTATCCAGCAGCGCCTCTACGCCTACGCCGGTTTTGCCGGAAACCTTGAGGACGTCCTCAGGGTCACCACCGATGAGGTTGGCAAGCTCCGCAGCGTACTTCTCAGGCTGGGCGGCCGGGAGGTCGATCTTGTTCAGCACGGGAATGATGGTGAGGTTGTTTTCCATCGCCAAGTAAAGGTTGGCAAGAGTCTGAGCCTCGATACCTTGGGCAGCATCCACCAGCAGCACTGCACCTTCACAGGCCGCCAAGGAGCGGGAGACCTCGTAGGTGAAGTCAACGTGGCCGGGTGTATCGATCATGTTGAGCGCATAGCTCTGGCCATCGAGTTCCCACGGCATGCGGACAGCCTGGGACTTGATGGTGATGCCGCGCTCACGTTCGATATCCATACGGTCCAGATACTGGGCCTTCATGTCGCGTTGCTGAACGACGCCGGTGTACTGCAGCATGCGGTCGGCCAGGGTGGACTTACCGTGGTCGATGTGGGCAATAATGCAGAAGTTCCGGATGATGGCCGGATCTGTTGCGGCGGGCACCGGTGCGGTGCGGGCCATGGGAGACACGCAGGATCCTTACTGTCGACACTCGCACGGCAATTCCTGCAACTGGGCAAAGGCCAGCAGGAACACGCCGCGCATCTGATCCTCTAGTCTCCCATGAACCGGCGCTTCGCCGTACATTGCGTGCCCGGCTTCAGCCGTAGACGGTTGTAGCGTTGTCACATGGCTTTCGACTTGCGCCCCTTGGGCAAACTCCTGCTGCGATCACTCAAGGCTCTGGGAGGCAGCACCACCAAAGCCGGCACCCCCTCCGGCGCCACCGGTCAAGGTCCCTCCAGCCAGCGAAGCCGGCGGACCGCCGTCGAGCGTCAACCGGGTCCCTACCCCGGCGACTTTCGCGGTTCGGTCAGGGTCAGCTACTCCCCCAAGCCCGATGGCCAACCGGATCCTGGTGAGATCGTGTGGAGCTGGGTCCCGTACGAAGAAGACCACACTAAAGGAAAAGACCGCCCCGTACTCCTCATTGGGCGGGACGGGCAGTGGCTTCTAGGGCTCATGCTGACCTCCAAGGACCACGACAACGGCAACAGGGCCGGAAACTACGTTGATATCGGTGCAGGTTCCTGGGATCGGCAAGGCAGGCCAAGTGAGATCAACGTGGGCCGCATCGTTCGCCTGGATCCTGAGGCCATCCGGCGCGAAGGCGCCGTCCTGGAAAAGGCTCAATTCCAAGAGGTAGTCCGCGCCCTTCAAGAGCGGCATTAGCTGCACTGAGACCAGGAGTCGGCGCGAGTCCCGACTTTCTGCTATCCTTTATAGCTGTGTGTCCGTGCAGGTCGACGGCCACACATGGTTGGCTGCCATAGGCATCCCCACGCCGCTCAGTCGATGGCCAACCTGAAAACCCTCTAGACCATTTCCGCATTAAAAAGAGAGTTCATACGTGGCTAATATCAAGTCCCAGAAGAAGCGCATCCTCACCAACGAGAAGGCTCGCCTGCGTAACAACGCCGTCAAGTCTGAGCTGAAGACGGCCATCCGCGCCGTCAACACCGCCGTTGAGTCTGCTGACAAGGATGCTGCTGGAACTGCACTTGTTGCTGCCAGCCGCAAGCTGGACAAGGCTGTCAGCAAGGGCGTTATTCACAAGAACAACGCTGCAAACCGCAAGTCGGCGATCTCCAAGAAGGTCAACGCACTCTAAGGTTTTTCCAGTTCGACTGAGCTGATCAAAAGGCCGGCGCCCAGTGGGTGCCGGCCTTTGGGTTTAACCGGCCTTTGAGTTATGCAGACCAGTCAGCACCGACGCGCACAGGCCGCGGCCGACATCAGCGGCGACTGGCCGAGGTGGCAATTACCGTGACCGCGTGCTCAACTGCGTAGACAGGGTCCCGTGACTCGCCTTTCACTTGGGCATCGGCTTCTGCAATGACTTGGATGGAGCGGATCAAGCCTTCAGGGGTCCAGCGCCTGACATCCCGCTGCGCCTGCTCCACAAGCCACGGCTGCATTCCCAGATTCCTGGCAATGGTGGCCGGCGAACCATTGGCGCCGGCAACTTTGGCCAAGGTCCGCAGTTTGGCAGCAAGAGCCGCTACCAAGGGAACCGGATCAACACCGGTGGCCAGGGCGTGCCGCAGGGTGGATAAGGCCACCGGCCCGTTGCCGGCCATGGCGGCATCGGCAACTTTGAAGGCCGTGGCTTCCACCCTGCCACCGTAGTAGCGTTCCACGGTTTCGGCCGTGACAGCAGTGGTGGCATCGGCAATGAGCTGGCTGCAGGCAGCAGCAAGCTCGGACAGATTGGCACCCACCGCGTTCACCAATGCCTGGACAGCTTCGCCCTCTATGCGTCGTCCGCCAGCCCTGAACTCCGAGACGACAAACGCGGTCTTGTCAGAGTCCTTCTTAAGCGGTTGACAGTCAATGACGGGCCAGCCGGCGGACTTCACGGCGTCGAGGAGCTTCTTGCCCCGGACTCCCCCGGCGTGGCGAAGGACGAGGACTACGTCCGGGTCCGGATGCCGGAGGTAGGCCAATCCGTCGGCCAGAAAGGCGTCGTTCATTGCCTCAAGGCCCTCAACCTCAATGAGCTTTCCCTCGCCGAAGAGGGACGGCGTCACGGTCATGGCCAGGGATCCGGACTCGTAGGAGCCCGCGTTCAGCCGACTGAGCTCAACCTCCGGGTTAGCACTTCGCACGTGGCTACGGATGCCGTCCATTGCGCGGATCCCCAGATACTCTTCCGGGCCCACGATCAGGACTACGGCAGCCGGCGCGGCATCCCGCCAGCTGACGGTGTTTGCCGCGACGCTCTTGGCCCGGGTGTTTTGGGCAGCAGCCACTGGTAGTTCCTTCCGGACGGTTTATTGCAGGATTCAAGTCTGCCATGTTTACCCCTGGCACCGCGCTCCAGCGTCAGCATCACCGCGCGGTGCAGCATCCTGACGTGATACATGACTCCTGTCGGGTGCAGCATCATCCAGAACACCGCTACTGATAAAACTGAAAGAGCCACCATGGCAATGACTCCGGCCGGGCCCTCGGCCCACGGCAGTGCCGCCCCGGGCAAATGGGCGAAGAACCGCGCTATCCCGGCCACCGCTCCCGCGCAGACTCCAGCCACAGCGACGGGCACCACCGCCAACCACGGAAAAAGGGTGACAATTGGAACGGCAATGGTTCCAAAGATGGTTACCGGCGCTATCAACGGACCAGCCACTACGTTGGTGATCAGGGCATAGGGTGTGAACTGCGGCTGGAGGGCCGCGAGGACCGGACCGCACAGCACTTGCGCGGAGAGCGGTACCGCAATACCCGCGGCCAGCCAGCGCGGCACCACGGAAGGAATCCACGAGGCAATTCGGGCGGCCAGCAAGACGATACCCAGAGTTGCCAGAACAGAGAGCAGGAACCCGACGTTTAACGCCATGCTCGGATCCAGCAGCAGCAGGGTGATGGTGGCCACGCAAAGGAAGGTCAGGGATCGCCCCCTCAAGCCCCCCACCATGGCTGCCAGGCCTACGCTCCCCATGACGGAAGCTCGTAGAACGCTCGGCTCCGGACCTACCAGGACAACAAAAGCCATCAGTCCGCACACAGCAATAGCGCCGGCTACCGGACGGCTTACCCTGAGGCATCTAGCCAACAGGATGAAGCCACCCAGCAGCAAACTACAATTCGCCCCGCTGACGGCAGTGAGGTGCGTCATTCCTGTTGTCTTCATATCTGCCTCTAGACTCTCCGGGAGCGCACTGGTATCCCCGGTGACCATTCCGGGCATCAGACCGGCCGGGTCCGAAGGCAACCATGCAGAGGCCGCGACGAATTGTCTTCTTGCCTCGGCGGCGGACTGGCGGACATCAAAGCCAGAAGCGATGACAACGGGTGCGGATGATGCGGACAAGAGGGCCGCCTGCTCTTGTCCCTCCCGCACAGCCTTCAACGTTCCTGCGGTTCTGACGATCTGCCCGGGCTGTACGTCTTGCCAGCCACTTCCGCCGACCACCATCACGTCCGCAGAGCCTTGTGTCACAGAACCCTTGGACGTGACCTTGACCAAACCCGCGGCCACCGACCACCGGTTTCCACCTGAATGGCCCGGCGCAGACACCTCCGCAGGAACTCCGGTGATTCGAACTTCAAGGAGGACACCGTTTCCTTCCGCCACAGCTTTAGCCAACGGCCCACCTTCTTGCGTGTTGGCGGTGACAGCACAACTAACAGCCACGGCTGCACCCAGGACGGATGCCACGGCCAGGGTTGCAGAAATTGTTCTTGCCCGTGGCACTGCCCGCCGGTGCCGCCATGTCCTGAGCAGCAGCAATACCACCACCAGCGCCAAGACTCCCGCCAGTGCTGCGGACCATGCTGCAGCGATGAGGGATCCTGCGCAAGCAATGGACCAGGTGACCAGCACGGCAGGGACCAGTCTTAAATCCGCGCGCTTTGATGAACCAGAGCCGCCTCGAGCCCGGGCGACCCCGGCCACCCCCGCTGACTCAGCCACCCTGCACCGTCACAAGTTCTTTGAGGGACTCCATGAGTTTGGGTCCAATGCCGTCAACGGCGTCAAGTTCATCTACAGAAGCGAAGGGGCCATGCTCTTTCCGCCAGTCAATGATTCCTTGCGCAGTCACGGGCCCCACTCTGGGTAGGGTGCCCAGTTCCTCCAACGATGCAGTGTTGATGTTGACCTTGGCCCCCTTTGCCGAAGGGACGGCCGTTCCACCGGGGCTGAGGGAACCGCCGGCAAGTGGAGAAGGTGCGGATTGCATCTCGCCGATCAGCGGCACATGAACTTTGACGCCGTCACTTAGCTCCTCAGCAAGGTTGAGACCATTGAGTTCCGCGTTGGGTACAGCACCCCCGGCGGCTTCTATTGCCTGAAAGACCCTGCTGCCTTGCGGCAATGACACGATTCCGGGCTTATGTACCGCACCGGCCACGTGTACGACCACGCTCCCGGAGGCAGCCGCTTGCGGTGACTCCGATGACTCCGGCACAGCAGGTCCGGAAGAAAACGTGGGACTCAGGGGTTCGGAACTGGACTGTCCCACAGCAGACTGCCATAAGTGCCAGGCGATAAAGCCAACTCCTACGATGACCAGGAGGACAGCAACCGGCCACGGGGTCCGCCACCGGGTGCGTGCGTGATGCACGCGGCTTTCAGGGTTTGAATCATCAAAGGCCTGCCCGGAGCCCTGGGGCAACTGCAGCAGCGGAAGGGTTTGGGTATCCGTACCCAAGCGGGATGCGTAACGCTGACGGGCTGCCTGCATGGCGGCATCTGGGGAGGCATCCCGGTTCCGGCGTGGCATCTTTCGAGCCTATGGCTCGTACTGCGGGAACGATGGGGGTGAGGTGCCCTATGTGGATAAGAGAGCCCAAGGATCAGTCCGTTGGCGTGCTGCTCTCCCCAACGATGACCGCGAGCACGCCCAGTCCTGCATGTGCTGCCAACACGGCCGGGAGAGCGCTGATTTGGGGCGCCGGGCACTCCGGGCATTTCTCGTTCAAGCGGGCCGCCAAAGCTTCGGCTTCCAGTTGATTACCAAAATGGTGAACCGCCAACCTTTGCTGGCCGGCCGGCCTGGAGGCCACGTCGGCGGCAACAATCTCCTCAAGGCGAGCTATGGCGCGCACAGCGGAACGGACCTTTTCCAGCGGGACGATCCTTCCGTCGTCCACCGCCAGTATGGGCTTTATAGCCAGGACGGTACCGAACAGGGATGCTGCCGCACCGATCCGGCCACCCCGCCTCAGTTGCTCGAGGCTGGGCACGTAAAAATAGACCTTCGTGCGCTCCATGCGCTTTTCCGCGAAACCGCGGACTTCGGCCGCCCCCTGACCATCGGCTGCCGCTACGACGGCACTCTGCACGCCCATTCCCTGGGCCATTCCCACCGTGCGCGAATCCACTATTTCGACCGGAATGGTGACCCTCGCAGCGGCCAGCCTTGCGGCATCGGCGGTTCCGGAGAGTTCGGAAGAAATATGGATGGACACCACGGATTCGAAACCCCGGCGTTGCGCAGCGAGGTACGCCTGCTCAAACTGCCCGGGCGATGGCCGTGACGTTTTCACCGAGGCGCCTGACGCAAGAGCCAGCGACAGGGTTTGGGTGATGTCGTCTTCGCCCTCACCGTAGATTTCGGTCCCTACCATCACTGGCATGGGAACAACGGCGAGGCGCCCATCGGCCGTGAAGGCGGACACCCAGTCCGGCGGCAGGGCAGCCGCGGAATCAGTAACGATTGCGGTTTTGACGACGGCGGCCAACGGCACGTCCGCCACAGTAACCGGCGCCGTGGGCTGGCGAAGACGCGCCACTCTTTCCTTGAGCCAAATCCATGCGGGTGGTTCTCGCTCAGGCACGCGACCTCCAAAGATGATGGCCGGCCGCCGGCAGTCTGCCGGCGGCCGCACTATCCCTGCTAGGCAGGAACGATGTTCACCAGTTTAGGTGCCCGCACGATGACGGTGCGGATACCGCGGCCGTCCAAGGCGCGCTGGACGTTGTCCGAGGCCAGGGCGAGCTCACGCAGTTCGTCCTCCGTGATGTCCGGCGAAACGTCCAAGCGGTCACGAACCTTACCTTGGACCTGAACCACAGCAGTGACGGTGTCCTGCACCAGCAGTGCGTCGTCGTGCTTCGGCCAGCCTGCATTTGCTACTGAAGCCGGGTGACCGAGGGTGTTCCACAGGTCTTCAGCGGTGTAGGGCGCGAAGAGGCTCAGGATCACTGCAACGGCTTCCACCGCTTCACGAACGGCCGGGTCAGCGGCACCTGCACCCGAGTCGATGGTTTTACGGGTTGCGTTGACTAACTCCATCAGGCGGGCAACCACCACATTGAACTTGTTGTTGTCCAACAGTTCGGCGGCGTCCGCGATGGTTTTGTGCGTGACCGTGCGCAGGGCCCGGTCACCGGTGGCAGGATCGACACCGGGTTCGCTGCTGACGTCCTGGCCAAGGCGCCAGGCACGGGCGAGGAACTTGGCCGAACCCGACGGCGAAACGTCGGCCCAGTCGACGTCGTCCTCCGGCGGGGAGGCAAAGACCATGGTGAGACGGACGGCGTCCACGCCGAACTTGTCCAACTGCTCGCCCAAATCCACACCGTTGCCGAGGGATTTGCTCATGGCCTTGCCACCGTTGAGTACCTGCCCCTGGTTGAGCAGTGCTGAGAACGGTTCGTTGGCTTCAATCAGGCCAATGTCTTTGATGACCTTGGTGAAGAAGCGCGCGTAGAGCAGGTGCAGGATGGCGTGCTCCACACCGCCCACATACTGTCCTACCGGCATCCAGTTGTTGATCTTTTCGGGATCAAACGGGCCCTCGGTGTAGTCGGGTGACACGAACCGCAGGAAGTACCAGGACGAGTCCACAAACGTGTCCATGGTGTCGGTGTCCCGCTGCGCAGCTCGTCCGCAGTTGGGGCATTCAACGTTGACCCACTCGACGGCGGCGGCCAGCGGCGAAGTTCCCTTGGGCGACAACGCCTCACCGCGCAAATTGTCCGGCAACCTGACTGGGAGCTGGTCATCGGGCACAGGGACTTCGCCACATTCACCGCAGTGGATGATGGGGATGGGAGTACCCCAGAAGCGTTGACGGCTCAGCAGCCAGTCACGCAGCCGGAAGTTGACGAACTTCTCGCCGGTTCCAAGCTTCTCAAGGATCTCAATCGCTGCGGGGATGCCTTCAGACTTGGTGAGCCCGTCCAGTTCGCCGGAGTTCTTGAGCGTGCCTTCGCCAGCAGTGGCAACGCCCGTCTCCGCCGGATCTTCGGCGCCGGTGTCCAGGACAGCGCGGACGGGAAGTCCGAAAGTCCTGGCAAAGTCGAGGTCACGCTGGTCGTGCGCCGGCACGGCCATGATGGCACCAGTGCCGTAGTCCGCCAGGACGTAGTCAGCGGCCCACACCGGCAGCTTTTCGCCGTTGAGGGGGTTGATGGCGTAGCGGCCGGTGAAGACGCCGGTCTTCTCGCGCTCGGTGGACTGGCGCTCGATTTCCGAGAGCGCCTTGACCTTTTCGCGGTAGGCCATGAGTTCATCATGTTGTTCCGGGGTTACCAGGTCCAGCGCCAAGTGTGCATCTGCTGCAACCACGAAGAACGTTGCACCGTAGAGGGTGTCCGGCCGCGTGGTGAACACGGTGACTTCGCGCTCGGCACGGTCTTGCGTGGCTTCGATGACGAAGCGCACGTGGGCGCCCTCGGAGCGGCCGATCCAGTTGCGCTGCATGGCCAGAACGCGCTCGGGCCAGTGGCCTTGGAGCTGGTCCATGTCCTCGAGCAGACGGTCGGCGTAGTCGGTGATCTTGAAGTACCACTGGTTCAGGGACTTTTTGGTGACAGCAGTTCCGCAGCGCTCACAAGCCCCATTGACTACTTGCTCGTTAGCCAGGACGGTGAGGTCCTTGGGGCACCAGTTGACGGGCGAGTCCTTGCGGTAGGCCAGGCCACGCTCGTAGAAGCGCTTGAACAGCCACTGCGTCCACCGGTAGTACTCGGGGTCCGATGTGTGGATGCGGCGGGACCAGTCGGCAGAGATGGCGTAGCGCTTGAACGAGGCCGCCTGGGTGTCGATATTGGCGTACGTCCACTCGCTGGGGTGGGCGTTTCGTTTGATCGCAGCGTTCTCCGCGGGCAGACCGAACGAGTCCCATCCGATGGGGTGCAGAACGTCGAAGCCCTTCTGGCGCAGGTAACGCGCAACGACGTCACCCATTGCGAACGCTTCGGCGTGGCCCATGTGGAGGTCGCCGGAGGGGTAGGGGAACATGTCCAACACGTAGCGGCGTTCCCGCGAACCGTCGTCGGCAGGCGTGAAGACTTTGAGGTCCTCCCATACCTGCGGCCATTTGGCTTCCATCGCAGCGAAGCTGTAGACGCCCTCTTCGGGCGCTTCGGCTGCGGCTGTTGGTGCTGTTCCGGTTGTCTCCGGCTGAACGCTCACTGCTGCCCTCTTCTGTTCTTCGATGGCGGTTCTGACTCCTGCTCTGGCACCGGAATGTCCCGGACACACAAAAGCCCCTCAACAATGGAGGGGCGGCCGCACGGCTATATATTGCCGGGCGGCTAGCTAAGCAGAAGGATCGCACGCATAGATCTACAATAGCGCACGATTAAACTCCCAGTTCGCATCGAGCGGCTTACAGAGCTGATGGTTGAGTTGACGGCAGCCGCGCCTCGCCCGGGTGTGGTGGGCACCGCGAAGCGGGCGGGGCAGGCGCGGCTGCCGTCAACGTCAGGTCAGACTACTTAACGTCCTCGTCGACCCAGTCCATGGACTTTGTCACGGCCTTCTTCCAGAGCCGCAGCTGACGCTCCTGCTCTTCTGCCGGCAGCTGCGGCTCCCAGCGCTTGTCTTCGTTCCAGTTGGCGCTGAGCTCGCCCAGGTCTTTCCAGAATCCGACGGCCAGGCCGGCTGCGTACGCAGCACCGAGGGCCGTTGTTTCAACAACTTTCGGACGGACCACCGGCACGCCCAGGATGTCTGCCTGGAACTGCATGAGTGCCTCGTTGGCGACCATGCCGCCGTCGACCTTCAGCTCGGTGAGCGGAACTCCCGAGTCTGCGTTGACGGCGTCGAGGACCTCGCGGGTCTGGAAGGCGGTGGCCTCCAGTGCCGCACGGGCGATGTGGCCCTTGTTGGCGAAACGCGTGAGGCCCACGATGGCGCCGCGTGCGTCTGCCCGCCAGTAGGGTGCGAACAGGCCTGAGAAGGCCGGGACGATGTAAACGCCGCCGTTGTCCTTTACGCCGGCAGCGAGTTCCTCCACCTCAGGGGCGGAGCTGATCATGCCGAGGTTGTCGCGGAGCCACTGGATCAGGGACCCGGTGACGGCGATGGAGCCTTCAAGCGCGTAGTGCGGCTTGGCGTCGCCCAGCTTGTATCCGAGGGTGGTGAGGAGGCCATTCTTGGAGTGAACGATTTCCTCGCCGGTGTTGAAGATCAGGAAACAGCCGGTGCCGTAGGTGTTTTTGGCTTCGCCGGGCTGGAACGCGGCCTGGCCAAAAGTTGCCGCCTGCTGGTCACCGAGGATGCCTGCTACAGGCGTTTCCCGGAGCAGTTGCGAGGTGTGGACGTGGCCGTAGACCTCGGAGGAGGACTTGATGGCGGGCATCATGGACGCCGGTACACCGAAGATGTCCAGGATTTCCTGGTCCCATTGCAGGGTCTCGAGATCCATGAACAGGGTGCGGGAGGCGTTGGTGACATCGGTGACGTGTACACCGCCGTCGACGCCGCCGGTCAGGTTCCACAGAACCCAGGCATCGGTGTTGCCGAAGAGAAGGTCGCCGGCCTCGGCGCGCTCCCGGGCACCGTCCACGTTGTCCAGGATCCACTTGATCTTGGTACCGGAGAAGTAGGTGGCCAAGGGCAGCCCGACCTTCTGTTTGAAGCGTTCCACTCCCCCGTCCTGTGCCAGTTCGTCGACGATGGGCTGCGTGCGGGTGTCCTGCCAGACGATGGCGTTGTAGACGGCCTCGCCGGTGTTCTTGTCCCAGACGACAGCGGTCTCGCGCTGGTTGGTGATCCCGACGGCGGCGATGTCGTGCCGGGTCAGGTTCGCCTTGGACAGGGCGGCAGCAATTACTTCGCGGGTGTTGTTCCAGATCTCGGCGGGGTTGTGCTCCACCCAGCCGGCCTGGGGGAAGATCTGCTCGTGCTCCATCTGGCCGGTGGAGACGATGTTGCCCGCGTGGTCGAAGACGATGGCGCGGGAGCTGGTGGTGCCTTGGTCGATGGCGATGACGTATTGATTCATGGTGACGTCCTTGTCTTTTGTTGTTGGTGCTCAGGTGGTGATTTACGACGTGCGGATGGGTGTTGCGAGTGTTTGCAGTATTAGCCGGCGAGTGCAGGCATGATGTCGGGAACCCACAAGGCCACGAGCCCTGCGAGGGCGCCACCAACCAGCGGTCCGACCACCGGGATCCAGGAGTAGGCCCAGTCGCTGCTGCCCTTGCCCTTGATGGGGAGGAGGGCGTGGGCGATGCGGGGGCCGAGGTCACGTGCAGGGTTAATGGCGTAGCCGGTGGGACCACCGAGGGAAACGCCGATACCGACAACAAGCAGTGCAACGGCAAGCGGGCCGAGGCCGGAGGGTGTGCCGCCGAAGGTCAGGATGACGAAGACCAGGACGAACGTGCCGATGATTTCTGTGATGAGGTTCCACGGGGTGGAACGGATGGCCGGACCGGTGGAGAAGGTGCCCAGCTTGTTCGCAGCGAGGGGTTCTTCATCGAAGTGCTGCTTGTAAGCGAGCCAGCAGACAACTGCGCCCAGGAAAGCGCCCAGTAGTTCAGCACCGAAGTACGTCAGGGTGGACGCGAAATCCACGGGCACACCGGGGGCGTACTCTGCTTTTTGATTGACCAGCAGGCCCAGGGTGACAGCCGGGTTAAGGTGCGCACCGGACTTTGCAGCCACGAAAACGCCCGCGAAGACCGCAATACCCCAGCCCCACGTCACCATCAAGAATCCACCGTTGTTGCCCTTGGTGCCTTTGAGCGCAACGTTTGCCACGACGCCACAACCCAGCAGGGTCAGCATCATGGTTCCGAATACTTCGGAAAGGAAAACAATTCCAAGAGACATCTTTGACTCCTCATTTTTCTGTTGTCAGCCTCCTCGCGGGTGAAGAGGCTGTTGGAACGGTTCCGTTGTCTCCGGAACCGTCCCGGTGTGGTGGTCCCCTGGCGGGCCCACCTACCCCATTCCGTCCCTACCGCACGCTGGGACGGTCAAGCTGTTTTCCGCTGCTTGTGCTCAGGCTACGAGACTGTGCACGTCAACCTTGTGGAACCGCTGCAGTACTTCCTGGGCGTGGCGGATTTCCGCTTCACGGGTGGCTGCGTCCCAACCGAGCGGCTCGGCCAATGCTGCAGCGATCTCGTTGAGCAGCTCGCCGGTAACCAGCCCACGGAATGCCAGCGAGGTCCTGCGGATGAGGACATCCACCAGGTGCCCGATTTGCTCGTGTTCTGCCATGTAAGTCAGCTCCCGGACACTGAGCTCGCGCGTGGCACGCAGCAGCGTGTCCTGTCCCGCGTTCAGGTACTCGATAACTGCATCTGCCCGGGTTCCGTAGCGGGTCAGCAGGACAGCTACGCGGTCGGCGTCCAGGCCAGGACCCATGTGCTTTTTGATCCATTCCTGTTCGCCTTGTTCAGTAGCCGGGAAGCCGGCGCCGCCGCCGATGGCGAGCTTCGCCGTCGAGACTTTCCGTTCCATGCCCAGTTCGCGGAGGACGTCGTTGGTCATGTGTTCGGCCAGGGCGCGGAAGGTGGTCCACTTGCCGCCCACCAAGCTGAGGACGACGGCGGCCTTACCGCCCGGCGTTGTGACGGCGTCGCGGCCGGTGCGTACGCTGCGTTCGATGCGGTAGTCGCGTGAGACGAATCCCGGCTGGGTTTCGTCGTGGCGAGGCAACGGGCGGACGCCAGCGAAGCTGTAGACGATCTGTTCGCGTTCCACCTTGATGGTGGGGAACACGTGCCCGACGAGGTCGAAGAAGTAGTCGATTTCTTCTTCGGTGCACACTGCGTCTTCGGACATATCAGCGTCCACGTCCGTGGTACCTACCAGGACGCGGTCTCCCATGGGGTAGATGAGGACGATGCGGCCGTCGGTGTGCTCGAAGAAGATTTCCCGGCCGTTGCATGCTGCGAGCAGTTCCGGGTGGTCCAGGACGATGTGGGATCCCTTGGTGCCTCCCATGAACTTGCTGACGGCCCCCATGGATTGGTTGGTGAGGTCTACCCAGGCACCTGTGGTGTTGACGATGACGTCAGCCTGGAAGTCGAATTCCTTGCCGGTCAGTTCATCACGAAGCCGGGCTCCGTCCGAGCCCATGGACACGAGCGAGACGTAGTTGCTGGCGCGGGCGCTTCCTCCCGGCAGGCCCCCGCCGCGGCCTGCCTTTTCTCCGTCCTGCAGGACATCAAGGGTGAGGCGTTCCGGGTTGTGAACCGAGGCATCAAAGTAGGTAGCCGCGTACTTGATACCGGAGTGAAGCTTGGGAAGCTCGGCCAAGGCCCTGGTGCGGCCGCGGAACTGGTGGCGGGGTACGCTTCCGCCGTCGCGGGAGAAGAAGTCGTACATGCTCAGGCCAACCTTGATGAGGAACGCGCCGCGCTCCTTGGGCTTGCCCTGTTTGTGGGTGAGGAAGCGCATGGGTGCGGACAAGATGCCTGAGAACGTGCTGAAGATGGGGATGGTGGTCTGCAGTGGCTTCACGTAGTGCGGCGCAATCCGCAGGAGGCGGTTGCGCTCAACCACTGATTCCTGGACCAGGCGGAACTCGCCGTTTTCCAGGTAGCGGATGCCGCCGTGGATCATGTGCGAAGAAGCGCCGCTGGCACCTTGGCAGTAATCCCCGCGTTCAACAAGCGCCACGTCGACGCCTTGAAGGGCAAGATCGCGGAACGTTCCGACACCATTGATGCCACCGCCGATGATGAGTACCTTGGCGGAGGGCCGCTCCTGCAGTGCAACGACGGAGTCGCGCTGTGTGTGCTGTGAGGTACCGGAAATCTTGTTGTGTCCCAAAACTGCTCCCTTGGGCTTGGTTCGTGCGCCGCGCCACTCGCTGCTGCACCGTTCACCACTAATCTGGCGAAGGTGGAAAATGGAGTCAAGCTATTTGCACAAACGTGCAGGAAGGAAATGAGATGGCACGATCACGTCACTCGGATGCACTCCGGGCTGCACAGATGTATTACCTGCAGGACCTGACCATGGATGCGATTGCCCGCGAGCTCCGGACGTCGCGATCCACAGTGTCCAGACTGTTGTCCTCGGCGCGGGAAACCGGCTTGGTTCAGGTCCAGATTCGAAGCCCTTTTGATACCGGCCCGGAGCTGGAAAGCCAGATCCGGAACCAATACGGAGTGGACGTCCACGTGGTTCCGGTGCTGGACACTCTCAATGAAGCAGAGACCCTGGACCGCGTAGCCATGCAGGCTGCACGAACAATCGGACCCCTTGTGGACTCAAATGCCATCATCGGCGTGGCCTGGGGCGCAACACTGAGCGCGGTCAGCCGGCACCTAACGCGCAAGGTCACCCATGACAGCATCGTGGTTCAACTCAACGGCGCCGGAAACATGCAAACCACCGGCATTACCTATGCCAGCGACATCATGAGACGCTTCGGCAGCGCGTACGGTGCGCGCGTGGAGCAGTTCCCTGTTCCGGCCTTTTTTGATCATGCCTCCACCAAGACCGCCATGTGGAATGAGCGCAGCGTTCAACGCATCCTGGACTTGCAGGCCCGCATGAGCATCGCCATTTTCGGCGTCGGATCCGTTGATTCGGACTACCCCAGCCACGTGTACGCCGGTGGTTACCTCGATGAATACGATCTCAACATGCTGGCCGCAGACGACGTCGTTGGCGACGTGGCGACCGTCTTCTTCCGGAGCGATGGGTCATCGGACGGCATCACCTTGAATGCGAGGTCAACCGGTCCAAGCCATGAACAGTTGCGCCAAGTCAGGCGCCGGATTTGCGTGGTCTCCGGGGCCTCCAAGATCAACGGACTCCAGGGAGCCCTGGCAGCAGGACTGGCAACTGACCTTATTCTGGACGAAGCCTCAGCCCGACGCCTGGTGAGTTTCAACAGCCATTCCTGAAGCAATCGTGCAAGGAATGGGTAGAGTCGTTGCTATGAGATCCTCCACCAAGCTGACATCGAACAAGTTGGCACTCAACAACGGCGTACAGATGGACCGCATGGGATACGGACTCTACAAAGTTCCCGCCACAGACGCCGAGGCATTGGTTGCCACAGCCTTGGGCGAGGGCTACCGGAGATTCGATACAGCAGCGATGTACGGCAACGAAGTGGGGGTGGGCCGGGCGCTTGGCGGTGCGATCGGAGACGCCGCTGAAGCGAACAGAGGTACCGGAGGCTCCGGCGAATCCGTGCACGCACTTGCGCGCGAAGACGTCTTCGTCACCACCAAGGTATGGAACGATGACCACGGCTACGATGCCACGCTCCGCGCATTCGATACCTCCATCTCCAACCTCGGGCTGGACTTTGTGGACCTCTATCTCATCCACTGGCCCTGTGCTGGGCGGGGACTGTTTGCAGAGACCTACAAAGCCTTGGAGACCCTGTACCGGGAGGGCAAAGTGCGGGCGATCGGTGTTTCCAATTTCCAGCCCGGACACCTTGAAGAACTCATGCAGAAGGCAGAAGTTGTCCCTGCGGTCAACCAGATCGAGCTGCACCCTTGGCTGCAGCAAACCAGACTGCGGACCTTGCATGATCAGTTGGGAATCGCCACCGAGGCTTGGAGCCCCCTCGGCCGCGGGCAGGTCCTGGCTGACCCTGCCATTGTGTCGCTCGCCGATAAGTACGGAAGAACTCCGGCACAGGTCATTTTGCGTTGGCATCTGCAACTGGGGAACCTGGTCATCCCCAAGGCAAGCTCGGCAGGACGGATCAAGGAAAACTATGCTGTCTTTGATTTTGAACTGGACGCCGCGGACATGGACGGCATAGCCGCGCTCGAACGGCACCATCGGACCGGGTCCCACCCGGACAACGTGAACTAGGAACCAAGCAATGGACAATGTGGACACCGCGCACTCCCCCCAGAGTGCACAGGCCCCCAGTGAATTCTTCAGCAAATCCCTGGCGGGGCGGACGCGTGCCGCGGACGTTGAGGTGGACGGCAGTAACGTAGCGTACTGGACGTACGAGCCGGTCACTGTCTCTCCGATGACACGCACCATTCTGGTCATCCATGGCTTCCGGGGAGACCACCACGGGCTGTTGCGCGTCGCTGATCAACTTCCGGAAATGCGCATCATCATGCCGGACTTGCCTGCCTTCGGCAGCTCAGAACCTTTCGTTGAGGACGAACACAGCGTTGAACGCTACGGAAAGTTCATCTCCGGTTTCATGGCGGCGCTCGGCTTGGATGACAAAACTGTCCTGCTCGGGCACTCCTTCGGATCAATCGTCGCCAGCCATTTTGCCGCGGCGAATCCTGGAGCCGTCTACCCGCTGGTCCTGATCAACCCAATCGCTGCGCCGGCATTGGAGGGACCCAAGGGCCTCATGACAAAGCTTGCAGTGCTCTACTACCAGGCGTCCGCCAAACTTCCCCGCCCTCTGGGACTGGCGGTACTGAGGAATCGGCTGATCGTTCGCATTATGAGCATCACCATGGCCAAAACCAACGACAAAAACCTGCGCCGTTTCATCCATGCCCAGCACGACGCCTACTTCAGTGCCTTCGCAGACAGAAAAAGCCTGCTCGAATCGTTTAAGGCTTCCGTCTCAGGCAACGTGGCCGAGGTCGCCGAACAGCTAACTCTTCCCGTGCTGCTGGTCGCCGGCGAGAAGGATGAAATAGCCACCCTTCCCAACCAGTACAAACTCATGGGACGCCTACCCGAGGCAAAGCTGGAAGTGATTCCCGGCGTCGGGCATTTAATCCACTATGAGACGCCGGTTCCGGCGGCAGAAGCAATCCGCACCTTCCTGGAGGAACATCCCGCGTGAAAATTGTCATCGATGCCCGCTTTACCCGAACGGACCACCACGATGGCATCAGCCGCTACGGTTCCAGCCTCATAGCCGCAACGTCCAAAATCGCCGACGTCACCATGCTGATCAGCGACAAACGCCAACTGGCCCTGCTGCCCGACGTTCCGTATGTGATGGTCAACAGCCCCTTGTCTCCTTTGGAGTTGTTCGTCGCGCGCAAGGTCAACCCCCTGGGCGCTGACGTGGTGGTGTGTCCCATGCAGACCATGGGCACCTTGGGCCGCCGGTACGGGCTGGTATTGACCCTCCACGACCTCATTTACTACGAGCACCCGACTCCCCCGGGCTTCCTGCCAGCCCCGGTGCGCCTGTTGTGGAGGCTTTACCACAAGGCCTTTTGGCCGCAGCGGCTCCTACTCAACCGCGCGGACATCGTAGCCACCATCAGCCGCACTACCGAGGCGCTCATGGCCAAGTACAGGCTGACAAAGCGGCCCGTGCGGATTGTGGGCAACGCACCCCAACCCGGTCAAAAGCCTCGCGCGCCTGAAGCCGGCGCGGACAAGTCCCTGCTCTACATGGGTTCTTTCATGCCGTACAAGAACGTGGAAACCATGATCCGGGGCATGTCCGGCCTGCACCAGTACACCCTTCACCTGCTGAGCAGGATCACTCCGCAGCGCAAGGCAGAATTGGAGGCGATGGTTCCCGAAGGAGCCAAGGTGGTATTCCACAACGGTGTCACTGATGGAGAGTACGACGAACTCCTGCTCAGGGCCACAGCGCTGATCAGCCTCTCACGCGCCGAGGGCTACGGCCTGCCGTTGGTGGAGGCCATGGCCCTGGGAACCCCTGTGATCGCAAGCGATATACCGATCTTCCGTGAGGTCGGCGGTGATGCCGTCAGCTACGTAGACCCGGAGTCACCCGTGGAGTTCGCGGCGGCTGTAACTGCGCTGGGCGAGGAATCTCTCTGGCAGGAACGCTCCCGCAGGTCCGCAGAGCGTGCGGCAGAGTTCAACTGGGACGAATCGGCGCGGCAGCTCCTTGCTGCAGCCGAGGAAGTGGTAGCCCTGCGTCAGAGGACGTCCACCCCGTCCAGGCGCAACTGAACGGGTCCTGAGGTCCGCTTGGCGGCGCTGGCTGCCTTCACGGCCCGCATAGCACGCGTGGTTTCCGCAGCGTCTCCGTAGGGAATGAAGTAGAGCGTCCTGACGTCAGCATCAGCCTCAGCGCCTGATGATTGCCCGCCGGACAGCTGACCGCTGCCGGAGAACACTACGGGCGCAGGCCCGGCTTTTCGGAGTTTTGCTGCCGAGGCCAGCCCGGCGTTGGACTCCAAGGCGTCGCTGAAATGCGCGACGTCGGCCCTTGCCCCGGTCACGGAAGCTACCCTGACTGCAGGAGGCAGCTGAAGTTCCTTCCGAAGCGCCAGTTCACGTGAGGCAAAGCCGGAGGCGTCCCACCGCAACAGTGCCCCCGTCGCCGCCGTGTCGTCAGCGGTGATCACTACAAGTCCACCTTGAGTGGCCGGCTTCACCAGGGAGGCGGCGTTGAACCATCGGCGAACCGTATCCTCTCCCGCCCGCAGGTTCTCCCGCCGAAGTAACGAGTTGCCGTCCAGCAACAGGGCGGCCGCGTAACCGTTGGGCGCAACAGGCTCAGCGCCCACCGTTGCGACCACCAGAGCGGGAGTATCCGGCACACTGGCCTTGACGTGCTCGCCTGAAGAGGTCACCACCGCTTTACCGGGAAAAGCCCGTCCCAGTTCTTCGGCCGTCCGCATCACGCCAGCTGCTCCCCGGCGGAGTCGTGTTCCACTGCAGTGCGTGCAGCGCCATTGCGGGGCCGGCGTGGAGCACCACCGGCATGCCGGCATGGCCGAGCTGCTTGATACGGCCAGCGGCCCCTGACAGGCATTGCAGCGGGCAAGTTCCCGGCACGTCTCGCATACCAACGACGGGGCGTATCCGGCCCGGGCCACTTGGACCAGGACAGGACCCCGCTCCAGGCCCTCCTTGGCCGCCCGCCACGCTGCGCCCGGCAAGCGCGCAATACGTGCCAGAGGATCACGTTCTTGTTCAAAACTGTCAGCGGTATTGAGAACTCTGGGTGCTGTGGCGCGGACAGTACGTCGCGGCGCTTCAAGGGGCACCGCCCACTGCATCTCAACAAGGCGTTGGAGCTCGGTACTTCGGTTGTGGGAGGCCATGAGGCATGCGGCGTTCTCCTGCTCGGCACGCAACAGCAGTACTTCCCTGGTGTGCGCATAAGGTGCCCGTTGCTCGATGTGGAGGTCGTCGCCGTCGTCCCAACACACCACCAGACCCAGATCGCGAACAGGAGCATAGGCCGCCGAACGGGTACCAATGGCCACTCCCGCGGTCCCGCTCAGTAGCCGCAGAAAGTTCCTATAGCGGGGAGTTTGCCCGTCGTCCGCCGTCAGCCGGGCGACGTCGGAAGACGGCAGGACGTTGGCAAGCGCCGCCTCCAACTGCTCAAGGTCCCTATAATCCGGCACCACCACAACCGCGCCACGTCCCGATTTACGAACTGTGGCAACGGCCGTAGCAATCATGGCCGGCCAACCATCGGGGCCGAATCCTTGGAGAGCTGTGAGGACAGCTTTGGGTGAACCACCACTGGCAAGGTGCTGCAGGTACGGCGCTCCGTTGGAGTACGCCGCCCACGCGCGGGCCTCCGTGAACGGTTTCAGGTCCGCTGCGTCGGCGTCGAGGTCCCCGGCCAAGAATTCCTTCTCCACCTTGGCCATACGGGGAGGGACAGCCGTCCGGAGAACATCGCTGAGCGTACCGGCGTACCGGGCAGCGACCCTGCCGGCCAACTCGTTGATAGCCGGGGTCAGGACAGCAACCGGGGACACAACTTTATGCAGGGCCGTCAGCGGGTGGGCTGCATCCGAGTCCGCACGGCGCTCGACGATGTAACCATTGAGCTCCTGGCCGTTGAACTTCACTTTCACCCGAACACCGGGGACCGCAGTTTCGGAGAGCTCCGCGGGAACACTGTAGTCAAAAGGCCTGTCCAGGTGCGGCACGGAAGACTCCAGAACGACGCGCGCAACGGGATTCACAGCTGCCAACGGAGGTCCGTTGACAGGACCCCGGTCCGGGAAACCCTGCAGCAGCGATGGTTGAAGCAACGATGGCTGGGCCTCGTGTCCTGCCATACTTCACCTCCAACTCTGAGCGCAGAAAATGCACCACGCATTCTTAACCGGGAATGCCCACAGCGGGATTGACCCGCTGCGGGCATCTCTCTGGCTTCAGCCAACCACGAAGCACCGACAAAACAACATCAGCACTCAGGACGGCTTGCAGGAACAACACCTCAGGCGTTGAAGTATTCCTTCAGGTCCGCCACCCGGTCCAGCCGTTCCCACGTGAAATCCGGGTCGTCGCGACCAAAGTGACCGTGGGCCGCCGTCTTGGCATAGATGGGCCGTTTGAGATCCAGGGCGTCGATGATGGCCCGCGGACGGAGGTCGAACAGCTCATCGATTGCTTCACTGATGCGGGCCGGATCAACGGTTTCCGTGCCGAACGTCTCAACGTAGGTTCCAACAGGGCGTGCCTGGCCGATTGCGTAGGCAATTTGGATCTCAGCACGCTTGGCCAGTCCGGCGGCCACAACATTCTTGGCAACCCACCGCATGGCGTAAGCTGCCGAGCGGTCCACCTTGGACGGATCCTTGCCGGAGAATGCGCCACCGCCGTGGCGTGCGAAACCACCGTAAGTGTCCACGATGATCTTTCGGCCTGTGAGCCCGGCATCGCCTACCGGACCACCAATGACGAACGCGCCCGCGGGGTTCAGAATGTTCGCAGCGTGTGCGATATCCAGGTTGGACGCCGACATGACGGGGTCGATCACATAGCTGGCCAAGTCCGCGCGCAGCTGCTCGAGGCTGGCGTCTTCAGCGTGCTGGCTGGAGATGACCACCGTTTCCACGGAAACCGGCCGGTCGCCGTCGTAACCTACCGTGACCTGTGTCTTGCCGTCCGGACGCAGGTAGGCCAGCTCGCCGTTCTTGCGGACTTCGGTGAGGCGTTCTGACAAACGGTGCGCCAGCCAGATGGGAGTTGGCATGTAGGACGCCGTCTCGTCGCTGGCATAGCCAAACATGATGCCCTGATCGCCGGCACCCTGGAGGTCATAGTCATCCTCCTGGCGGCCTTCGCGGGCCTCAAGTGAGTTGAACACGCCACCGGCGATGTCGTTTGACTGCTGGCCGATGGACACGGACACACCACAACGGGCGCCGTCGAAACCGTTGGCGGACGAGTCGTAGCCGATGCCCAGGATGGTTTCGCGGACAATCTGCGGAATTTCTACGTAAGCGTCGGTGGTGACCTCACCAGCCACGTGCACCAAACCTGTAGTGGCCATGGTTTCAACGGCCACACGGGATTCAGGATCGGCAGCCAACAGGGCGTCCAGGATGGAGTCGCTGATTTGGTCGCAGATCTTGTCCGGGTGCCCTTCGGTGACCGATTCGGACGTGAAGAGCCTGAGCTTGGACGGGGTGCCATGGTGTTCATGGTGCAGCGGTAAAGTCACTCGACCACCTTACTGGGTTGCGGGACGGCGGTATTTGCCGTGTGTCCCTTTGCTAAGAATTGGGGTGTGGGCTCAGTTACATGGCCGGGAAGACCCGGGTGAGTTCAGCCCCTACCCGATCAATGACGGCAGCGGCGACGTCGGCCTTCGAGCCGGCGGCTGACTCAGGGTCCGCACCGTGACCGGACAAGATAACGACGGAATTCTCATCCTGTCCGAACACCCGGCCAATGCCCACCTGGTTCACCACCAGGAGGTCACAGCCCTTGCGCTTGAGCTTGGCTGTTGCATGCTCCAGGACGTCGCCTTGGGCGTCACCGGTTTCGGCTGCGAACCCTACAATCAACTGTTGGCCGCCATCGGCATTACGACGCTCCACCAGCTCGTGCAGGATGTCCGGGTTCCGGATTAACCGCACAACGGGCGCGTCCTCGCCGTCCACCTTCTTGATTTTCGTATCCGAGACCTCTGCCGGACGGAAGTCCGCCACGGCGGCTGCCATAATCACGACGTCGGAATCCGCCGCCGCTTTCAGCGCTGCCTCACGCAGTTCCAAGGCGGATTCAACGCGGACGAGTTCGACGCCAGCAGGCGGCTCAACGTCCATGTGAGCCGCGATAAATCTCACAGTTGCTCCGGCAGCCAAGGCTGCAGCAGCCAGTGCCACACCCTGCTTGCCGGACGAGCGGTTTCCGAGGAACCGGACCGGGTCCAGAGCTTCACGCGTGCCACCGGCAGAGATCGTCACGATCCGCTCTGCCAGTGTCTGCTCCGCGGCGGGAACAGCCGGCGCCTCTATTGCAGCTTCAGTCAGAGCCATGGCCGCAGCAAAAATTGCCTCGGGCTCGGGCAGGCGTCCGGGACCCGAATCGGCACCCGTCAGGCGACCGGAGGCAGGCTCGAGCACGGTGACACCACGGCTGCGCAAGGTCTCCACGTTGGTTTGGGTTGCGGCGTGCTGCCACATTTCCGTGTGCATGGCGGGCGCAAACAGAACTGGCCCGTGGGCCATGAGGAGGGTGTTGGTAAGGAGGTCGCCCGCTTGTCCGGTTGCTGCTTTAGCCAAAAGGTCAGCGGTAGCAGGAGCAACTACTATCAGGTCTGCCTCATGCCCTAGACGGACATGATTGACCTTCTCGACGTCGTCAAAGACGCTGTTGCTCACAGGGTTACCGGAGAGGGCTTCCCACGTGGCCACTCCGACGAATCGGGTAGCGGCTTCCGTAGGGATGACCGTCACCTTGTGACCGGATTCAGTAAAAAGCCGGAGGAGCGATGCAACCTTATAGGCTGCGATCCCTCCCCCGACTCCGAGGACTATGCGCACGTGACCTCCGTCAACAGGCAGTCTTTATTATTCTGCGGGCTCGATCGGCGTGGAAACCAGCAAGCCTTCGTTGATCTCGCGCAGAGCGATGGACAACGACTTCTCGTTCAGCTTGGTGTCAACCAGCGGGCCGACGTACTCGAACAGGCCCTCGTGCAGCTGAGCGTAGTAGGCATTGATCTGGCGGGCGCGCTTGGCGCCGAAGATGACCAGGCCGTACTTGGAATCAGCAGCCTCAAGCAGCGAATCGATCGGCGGGTTGATGATGCCTTCAAGGTTCGTGGACACGAATTCTCCAAATTTTAGCGGGCCAACAAATGCAAGCGCTTAGCGCTGGTGCGGGGTAAGCCCCATGAGTGAAACAAGCTCGTCCGCTGCCCGGCGAACGTCGTCATTGATGACGGTGTGGTCAAACTCCGGTTCAGCAGCAAGTTCCAGTTTAGCGGTTTCCAGCCTGCGCTGCTGTTCCTCGGGAGTTTCGGTGCCGCGGCCCACCAGGCGGCGAACCATTTCGTCCCAGCTGGGCGGCGCCAGGAACACAAAATTCGCGTCCGGGACGGCAGCTTTTACCTGTCGCGCGCCCTGGAGGTCGATCTCCAGAAGTACAGACTTACCGTCTGCAATAGCGGCATCAACTGTGCTTCGAAGGGTCCCGTAGCGGTTCTGGCCATGCACCACAGCCCACTCCAGGAGTTCACCCTCTGCCACCAGGGAGTCGAACTCCTCAGCAGACTTGAAAAAATAGTGGACCCCGTCCTTTTCACCCGGACGCGCAGCCCTGGTGGTTGCCGAGACTGAGAGCCAAACCTCTGGATAGTTGTCCCTGATGTAGGTGGATACGGTTCCCTTGCCAACGGCAGTGGGGCCTGCAAGGACAGTCAGTCCGGGTTTCTTGCTCACGGATTCCTTCGGGGAGATGCGTCAAACGCTTTGCTGGGTATCCATAAAATCTACCAGCGCCCGGGCCTGATGAATTCCCAGGCCTCTGATGCGCCGCGATCCTGCAATGCCAATCTCCGCCATAATCCCGGCAGCCCTGACGGGCCCGATACCCGGCAGGGCCTCCAACAACTCCACTACCCGCATGCGCGCAATCGCGTCGTCGGTGGCTCCGGAGGAAATCAACTCAGCAATGCTGACTTCGCCGCGCTTGAGTCTCTCCTTGGCGGCGGCACGCACTGACCGCGCCTTGGCAGCTTTCTCAAGCGCATCTGAACGCTCCTGCGGTGTCAGCTCTTTAAGGCCCACTGCCAAACCCCTGTCAGATCGCACATGTGATCCAGATCACGCGGACTGATCCTGAACTTACCGGCAGGGGCCCGGTTGCGCAATGAGCATGGACAACTTACTCGAAGCGAAGTCCGCGCAAAGTTTCCTCAGTGGCAGCACGGAGGCTTGCCAAGGACGGTCCTGCCGCCAGGATCCCCCGGCTGGAAGTGGCCAGGACCGTGGGGTAAGCAGCGCCAAACGTTGTGCGAAGGTCAGCTGGAGTGGCGCCCTGGGCACCGAGGCCAGGGGCCAATATTGCACCGCGCACAGGCGCGAGTTCAATATCCAGATCATCCAAGGCAGAGCCGATGGTTGCCCCTACCACCAGGCCAACTGACCCCATGGAACCGCTGTACCGCTGGTTCTCGAGGGCTGCGGCAGCGGCAATCCTACGCGCCACGGAATCACTTCCACCGATGTGCTGCACAGACTTTCCTTCGGGGTTCGATGTCAGTGCAAGCACAAACACTCCCCTGCCATACTGCGCAGCAAGGTCCAACGCCGGGCGCAGCGACTCAAAGCCCAGGTACGGGCTAAGCGTCACCGAGTCCGCGGCCAAGGAAGAACCGTCACGCAGCCAGGCATCCGCATAGGCGGCCATAGTGGAGCCGATGTCGCCACGCTTGGCGTCGGCGATGCTGAGCACGCCCGCATCCGCGGAGGCGGTGAGCGTCCGTTCCAGCACAGCCATGCCGGCCGAGCCGTGGCGCTCGTAGAGCGCCACCTGCGGCTTGACCGCGGCAGCGAGGGAAGCCACGGCCTCAACCACCGTCAGCGAGAAGCGCTCCAAGCCGGCGACGTCGTCGGTCAATCCCCAATCGGCCAAGAGCTGCGGGTGGGGGTCGATTCCGACGCAGAGCGGGCCGCGCGCGGCCATGGCCGCAGCCAGCCGGGATCCGAAAGACTCCCCGGCCGGCTGCTGGCCTTGCTGTGGTGAAGCAGACTCAGGCATTGGCTGCTTCCATTGCCGCTGACAGGTTGGCTGCGTGCTCCTGCAGGCTGGTCACCGACCATTCGTAAGTGCGCAGTGCCTCAATGGCCTGCACTGCGGCATTGAACTCGGCAACGGTGGTGATGCAGGGAATGCCAATGGACGTTGCCGCAGCACGGAGTTCGTAACCGTCGCTGCGGGCTTCGCCGCCGGAGGGTGTGTTGAAGACCATGTCGATCTCGCCGGCGATGACCAGATCCGCAATGGTGCCTTCGCCCTCTGCGCTGCTGCCTTCGGCCACCTTACGCACAGGGGTTGCCTGAATGCCGTTGCGGCGCAGGACGTCAGCGGTGCCACCGGTGGAAACGATCTCGAAGCCCAGGTCCGAGAGGCGCTTGACGCCCATAATCACTGAGCGCTTGTCACGGTTGGCTACCGAGACGAAGATCTTGCCCTGGGTGGGC